>Ga0209510_1000091_pt1:0-122500 | contig 134567 bp, 113 predicted proteins | sample BiotimSIPDNA_FD_185749 | JGI IMG/M metagenome (GOLD analysis project Ga0209510, IMG submission 185749) | Anaerobic biogas reactor microbial communites from Washington, USA - Biogas_R1 time_0 SIP DNA (SPAdes) (version 2) | ecosystem: Engineered > Bioreactor > Anaerobic > Unclassified...
CACCTGGGGCTGCTATCACTGCTGACAACGGTTCGTCAGCCCTTATGATTATCTGAACCGCCGGATACGGAACCGTACGTCCGGTGGTGTGGGAGGACGGGGGCCGTGAGGCCCCCTCCTACCCGATCATGCATGCATCTAGAAGCGTTCGTGCCTCAATTATTGCAGAAAAGGGCGCGGTACAGTATTTTTGATGGATGCAAACGCCATCCGTGCAGCCGAACAGGGATGGAGCGCCCCCCGGACGCTCCGTGGGGACCGCCGTCGCGTGCCTCGTGATCCTCATGGCCGTCGTCGCGGCCCAGGGGCATTCCTCCCCGGGGGGGGATGCGCCCCGGCAGGGCTTCGAGCGCGACATGGCGCTGGGGCTGATGGGACGGTATGTCGTGGGGATGAAGAGCCTGCTCGGGGAGGAGAGCGCGGCGCTCGGCATCCCCCAGCTCGAGAAGGCGATCGAGGGTTCGCACCACCCGCAGAAGCGGCTCTTCCTCGCTCCCGTCCTGGTGGAGCTGGGCGCGCGGGAGAAAGCGCTGGCGGAACTGGAGCACCTGGCCGCGGAGCCTGGAGGCGGCGGTTCGGCCCGCGACGCCGCCCTCTTTCTCGAGCTCTACCGGCAGGGGAGCCGTTCCTTCGGGGCCGCCCGGCGGCCGGAAATCGAGAAGTACGGGTGGACCGGGGCCCTGGCGCTCAGTCACGACCTGCCCCCCGGGGACCCGGAGCGGCGGGCGGTCGTCCGTGCGGCGCTGCGGACCTTCGCGGGAGCCGCGGCCTTCATCACGGGCGCCGTCGCCGCCCTGATGGCGGGAACCGTCCTTCTCATCCTCGCGCTCCTCTGGCGTAGGAGGGGGGGGCTGCGGGCCCGGTTTTCGCCTCCCGATTCCCCCGGGGAGCCCCTCATCGAGGCTTTCGCCATCTACCTCGCGGGGATGATCGTGCTGCCGGCGCTTGCGCTGCGGCTCCTGCCGGGCCTGGCCCCCGCGTCGGTGTTGCTGGCGCTCCCGGCCGTGATCCTGGCCCTCTGCTGGCCCATGCTCCGGGGGGCGGGGTGGAAGGGGACCCGCGCCGCCCTCGGGTGGCACCGCGGGCAGGGGGTCTGGCGCGAAATGGGGGCCGGAGTCCTCGGCTATCTCGCGGGGCTTCCCCTGCTCGCCCTCGCCCTGGTCCCGGTCATGTTCCTCTCGCGCTTCGCCGGGAAGGTTCCCTCCCACCCCATCGTGAACGAAATCAGGGGGGACCCGGCCACCCTGGCCCTCATCGCGCTCCTGGGCTGCGTCTGGGCCCCCGTCGTGGAGGAGACCTTCTTTCGCGGGATGCTCTTCGGGTACCTGCGCCGCCGCCTGCACTGGGCGGTGGCGGGCGTCGCCACCGGGCTCCTCTTCGCCCTCATCCACCCGCAGGGCTGGATGGCCGTCCCCGTCCTCGGCATGATCGGGTTTACCCTGTGCGCCGTCCGCCAGTGGCGCGGGTCGATCATCGCGCCCATGACGGCGCACGCCCTCAACAACGGAGCGGTGCTCTTTTTCGCCTTCATGATGCTGGCGTAGCGAGCGGCGGGTGCCCGATGACCATACTGGTGCGTTTGCCGAACTGGCTGGGCGATCTCGTGATGAGCGGGGCCTTCGTGCGCGCGTGCGCGGAGTTCTACGGCGGACCCGTCGATGTGATCGTCAGAAGGGAACTGGCGCCGCTGGCCCCGCTCCTGGGCCCGGTGGGCGAGGTAGTCCCCTTCGGGCGGGAGGACGCCCGCTCCCCCCTGCGCTGGGTGCGGCTGCACCGCGCCGCCGGGGGGCGGCGCCACGACCGCTTCTTCTGCCTCCCCGATTCGTTTTCGTCCGCCCTGGGGGCCTTTGCCAGCCGGAGCCGGCACAGGATCGGCTACGCGCACGAGGGGAGGTCGTTTTTGCTGACCCACGCCTACCCCAAACCCCCGGGGGTGCATCGGGTCCTGGAGTATCGGAACCTCCTCGACGCCTATAGCGGCGCGGACGGAGCGCCTCCGCCGCGGGTGGTCCTCGGGGGGGAAGCGCTCGAGCGCGCGCGGTCTCCCCTGGCCGGCCCGGCGACGGCGCGCCCGCTGATCCTGTTCAACCCGAATTCCGCGGCGCAGTCGCGCCGCCTCCCCCCCGGGATGGCGGCCGCCCTGGCCGACCGGCTCCTGGAGGAATTTGCGGGGACGCTGGCCATTCCCGGTTCGGGTTCGGAGCGTGTCTTTTCAGAAGAGGTCCGGCGGCGGACCCGCAGGCCGGAGCGATGCGTCAACCTGGCGGGGAAGACCGACGGCCTGGCGCTTGCGGCGCTCTGCCGGTCGGCCGATCTCGTCGTCTCGACCGATTCCGGCATCGCCCACCTGGCGGCCGCCCTCGGCCGCCCGGTCGCGGTTCTTTTCGGGGCGGGGGACCCGGACGGCACCGCCCCCTTTACGGAGGCGCCGCTGGAGGTGGTGCGGGCGCCCGGGGTGGACTGTTCCCCCTGCGTCGTCAACCGCTGCGCGCATGCGGAGCCCCCCTGCCTCACCGGGATCGGCGAGGAGCAGGTGCTGGCCGCCTGCCGCTCCCTGCTCGGGCGAAAGCCTGGCGGGCCCGATCATTCAGGCGGCTTTTGAGGGGTTCCTTTGCTGATTTTGTCGGGGTGGCACCGGGACCCGGCGCTCGAGGGTTGGGACATTCAGGTCTCGACGCCGCAGGCGGGGAGCAGCCACTTCATCACCGCGATGTAGGCGACGACGACGATCAGCAAGGTCAGCCATCCGGGCATGGATCCCCCTTCCTTTCTAGAGAGTGTCGATGACGCGCCGCAGGCGATCGTTGACCTGGCCGGCAACGGCGGCCAGGTCGGCGTTGCCGACCAGGGCGAGCATCTTCGCCGCGTCGATGGCGGCCACGAAGCTTCCGCCCTCCTTTTCGTACACGATCACGTTGCAGGGCAGAAGGAGCCCTAGGTCCATTTCCCTCCCGAGCGCCTGGTAGGCGAGCGACGGGTTGCAGGCGCCCAGGATCTTGTACCTGGTGAATTCCACCCCCAGCTTTTCCCTGAACTTGGCATCGATGTCGATCTCGCACAACACCCCGAATCCTTCCGATTTCAAGGCGTTGCGGGCGCGATCCAGGGCGTTGTCGAAGGGCGTGTCGAGCCACCGGCCGCAGCCGTAGCCCATCTCGACCTTCTCCGATGCGGCGTTATGTTTGGAGTTCTCCTGCATGGATCCCCCTTCCGTTTTCGGCCGCCGGGACGGGCGGCCGGCGGCTCCATTATACCCCGGTTCGGCGGGTGCGTCAGCGGAACAGGGTCGCGGGGGTGATCGGGCCCGGGGGAGGGTCCGCTTGATAGCGGACGTATTCCAGGAACAGTCCGGCCGGGGGCGCGGTCCAGCGGGCGATCTCCGCGTGCGTCAATCGCCCGACCTGAGGCAGGGTGAGGTTCCCCCGGCCGACCTCGACCAGGACGCCCACCATGCGGCGCACCATCTTCCAGAGAAAATGGGAGGCGCTGATGCGCACGAGGAGCAGGTCGCCGCACTCCTCCAGGGCGCAGCCGGTGATGTCGACCAGCGTGCTGGCGTCCTTCTCTTCCTTTTCCTTGTAGGCGACGAAATCCCCCATCCCGACATAACGCCGCGCGGCCGCCCGCATCAGCCCCACGTCGAGCCGGTCCCGCACCCACCAGACATAATGCTTTCCGAAAGCGGTGCGGCGCCTGGAGATCTGGTAAAGGTAGAAGCGCTCCCGGGCGTGATGCCGTGCGTGGAACCGCGCCGGGGCGTCCTCGGCCCGGCGGATGTTGATGTCGGCCGGGAGCCGGTCGTTGATCCCCTGTCTCAGCGCCGCCGCCGACATGGGGCGGGCGCCGGCGAGGTGCGCCACCTGGCAGAGCGCGTGCACCCCGGCGTCGGTGCGCCCGGAACCGGAGATCTCGACCCCGCTGCCCAGGATCCCTTCCGCCGCCTTGCGGAGTTCCCCCTGGACCGTCCGGGCGTTCTTCTGCTCCTGCCAGCCCCGGTAGCGGGTCCCCTCGTATTCGATCACCAGCTTCCATTTGGGCATGGGGCCCGTCCTCCGGGGTTGCGTCCGGGCGCGATCCGCTCCGGTTCCTCCGAAAAATAGCACCGGGGGCGGGGGGACACAAGCCTGGATCCGGCAATCAAAATGCGACGATTCCCGGCGCGCGGCCGATAAGGGTACGCGACGGAAACGGGTTGTAAGCATATTGGAACTTTCAGGAAACTGGACTAAGATTTGAATGGCGGCGGGGGGGTCCCGCCACGGGTCCGGAGCGATGATGCCTTCAGACGGGAAGGGCGAAAGTTTGGATCTGGACGTTGCGCTGTCTCACGTGGACGGGGACCGGGAACTGCTCCGGGAGCTGTCCGGAATCTTCATCGAGGACTATCCCCGCATGCTCGAGGAGATGCAGAACTCGGTCCTCGGCCGCGACCACGCCACCCTGGAACGCCTGGCCCATACCCTCAAGGGAAGGCTGGCCTATTTCGGCGCCGCCGAGGCGCGCGGCAGCGCGGCGGACCTGGAGACGATGGGACGCGAAAGGGACCTGGCCGGGGCCTGGAAGAGCCTCGAGGAGCTGGATTCCGCGATGGCCGGCGTGCTGCGGGAGCTCGAATCCTTCTGCCGGGAGCGGATCGAATGAAAGTCCTGCTGGCGGACGATGATGCCTTTTTCCGGCTCTCCCTGCGCAAGGCCCTCTGCCGTTGGGGGTACGAGGTGGTCCTGGCCTCGGACGGGACCGAGGCCTGGGACATCCTCCAGGGGATCGACCCGCCGAGGCTCGTCATCCTGGACTGGATGATGCCGGGGATGAGCGGGGTCGATATCTGCCGGCGGATCCGGGCGCAGATGTCCGACACCTACAGTTATGTCATCCTGATCACCTCGAGGAACGAGAAGGAGGACGTGGTCACCGCGCTCGACGCCGAGGCCGACGATTACGTCGCGAAGCCGTTCGATATCCATGAACTCCGGGCCCGGCTGCAGTCGGGCCTGCGCATCATCAATCTGCAGTCCTCGCTGGCGCTCAAGCAGCGGGAACTCTTCCACCAGGCCACGCACGACTCCCTGACCGGCATCTGGAACCGGCAGGCCATTCTCGACATCCTGGAGAGGGAAACGGCGGCGGCGCGCGCCGCCCGGAAACCCCTTTCGGCCGCCGTCGTCGATATTGACGATTTCAAACGCGTCAACGACACCTTCGGCCACGTCGTCGGCGACGCCGTGCTCAGGGAAACCGTCCTGACGATGCAGTCCGCGCTGCGCCATTTCGACCGGATCGGCCGCTACGGCGGGGAGGAATTCGTCATCGTGATGCCCGGGGTCCGGAAGGGGCAGGGGTTGAAGATGGCCGAGCGGGTGCGCCAGAGGGTGGAGGGCCACGCGTTCGACTCCCTCCCGGGCCGGGAGGGGGTGACCCTGAGCATCGGGATCGCCTCCGACCGCGGCGCCGGCGATCCGGGCCTGCTGTTGAGATCGGCCGACGAGGCGCTCTATCGCGCCAAGACCCGCGGCCGGAACCGGGTCGAGCCCGCCGCCGCGCCCCCTCCCCGGGAGCGCCGTGAGGGGCGAAGGCGGCTGGTCTGACCATTTTCACCCGGGGCCTGTATTTCTTCGCTCAAATATCCGATAATCATGCTTCGTTTACCCGGCGCCATTGTGGAGAGATGGAGAATCTATGGCCGTTCCGCTGCTTCGCGCACTGTTTCGATCCGATTCGGCCTCTGCCGGAGCTTCCCCCGAGCCCTCGCCCTCCCCCGTGGAGGCTCTCTGCCGCGTATTCTGTGTCCTGGCGGTCGGGGCGCTCCTGTTCCTCACGGTCTCTGCGGGCCTTTGCGCGCTGATGCCGGGGCCGGGCGGGAGGGGGGGGCTCGTCCTGACGTTCGGCCTGATCGGGCTGCTGCTGCTCGCGGGGGCCGTGTACTCCGGGGTCAGGATGGTGCGTCAGGCCCTGTCGGATTCGCGGCGGAACTCCGAGTGCCTTCTGGAAGCGAAGCAGCGGGCGCTCGAGCTGGCGGCCCTGTACGACACCTCCCACGATGTTTCGGTGCAGCATGAATTATCCACGCTGCTGCAGACGATCCTGGAAAGAGCCAAGAACCTGTTGTCGGCCGCGGGCTGCGCCATCTTCCTCTACGACTCCGAGCAGAACGATTTCCAGATCGCGGCCGAGGTGGGGGTGGGGATGCCGGTCGGGTCGCACCTCCCGATGGACCGGGGTCCCGCCGGGCACGTGGCCCGGACCCGGGAGCCGCTGATCCTCAAGGACTACCGAACCTGGCCCGACCGCTCGCGCGACATCAGCAAGCTCCCGATCAAGTCCACCGTGCTCGTCCCGATGATGCGCGGGGGGGAACTGGTCGGGGTCCTGGGGGTTCACGAACTCGTGGGGACCAGCCGGGAGTTCAACGAGGCGGACGCGCGGTTGCTCTCCCTCTTCGCCGACAACGCCGCCAGCGCCGTGCGGGTCGCGCGGCTGCTCGAGGCGGTGCGCGACTCGGAGGAGCGGTTCCGCATCGCGGCCCGGTGCGCCAGCGACATCGTCTACGACTGGGACCTCGCCGCCGACAGCGTGGTCTTTTTCGGGGCCCGGTACGACCAGCTGCGGGCCGAGAACCAGCCCGTGGCCCGGACCCGGCAGGAGTTCTGGGACACCGTGCACCCGGACGATCTCCAGCGGGTGCGGAGGGCGTTTCACAGTCACCTGGAGGCGGGAACGCTCTTTTCGGAGGAATACCGGATATCGGACGGGAAGGGGGCCTACCTCATCGTTTCCGATCGTGCCATGGCGATCCGGAACCAGAAGGGGAAGGCCGTGCGGCTGATCGGGGCGGTGACCGACATCACCGAGCGCAAGCGCGCCGAACAGATGAAGACCGATTTCGTCTCCTTCGTGACCCACCAGCTGCGGACCCCCCTGTCGGGGGTGAAGTGGATGCTCGAACTGGCCATGGAAACCCTCGACAACCCCGAGGAGATGCAGTCCTTCGTCCGGGATGCGCGCATTTCGACCGACCGGCTGATCGGGCTGGTCAACGACCTGCTGGATGTCTCGCGCCTCGAGCGGGGGAGCATCAAGGTGGCCCGGCGTCCCGTCGACCTGGCCGGCCTGACCCGGGAGGTGGTCGCGGAACTCGATCCGCTGGTGAAGGACAAACGGCAGCGGTTCTCGGTGCTGGCCCCCGAGCGTCTTCCCGAGCCCCGGGTGGACCCCCAGCTGATCCGGCAGGCGGTCCTCAACCTGATAGCGAACGCCGTGAAATACACCCCGGAGGAGGGGGAGGTCCGGGTCCGGATCGAGGCCGGCGACGGCGGGCTGCGCTGGGAGATCCGGGACACCGGCATCGGCATCCCCCCGGCTGACATGCGGAAGCTGTTCGAAAAATTTTACCGCGCGGGCAACGTCCTCGCGGTGGAAACGGAAGGCACCGGCCTGGGGCTGTACCTGGTGCGCCTGATCGTGGAGCGATTCGGCGGCAGGGTCTGGTGCGAATCCGAGGAAGGGGTGGGCTCCACCTTCGTTTTCACCCTTCCCCTCGAAAACGGAGAAGTTAGATGATCAACGCTCGAATCCTCGTGATCGAGGATGACAAGTTTCTGCGCCGGGCCTGCGAAGTCAGCCTCGGGAAAAGGGGATTTACGGTGCTGACGGCCGTGGACGGCGAAGAAGGGATCCGGCAGGCGCTCTCCGGATCCCCGGACCTCATTCTCCTGGACATGCTCATGCCGAGGCTTACGGGAATCGAGACGCTGGAGGTGCTGAAAAGGGAAGAGAAGACGCGTCACATCCCGGTGGTCATCCTCTCCAATTCCTCCATCGAGGCCGACGTGCAACGGGCGAAGGCCCTGGGCGCCGTCGGCTACCTTGTCAAGGCGTCGCTTTCGCTGCGCGAGCTTGGGGACCGGGTGATCGGTTTCCTCGAGCAGGCCGGGATGGACCCGGGGACCCCGCAGGATCCGCCCCGGTGAGTCCGGAGGGTCAGGCCCCGTGGCGGATCCCGGGCAGGCCGACTCCGGGGGCGGGACGTTCGCGCAGGACATCCCGCCGGAAACGGAAAAGTTCCGCCGGACGCCCCCCGGTCCGGGGGTCGAGCCGGCCGGTCCCCTCGACGAGCCCCCCCTTTTCCACCAGGCGGCGCAGGTTCTGCTTGTGCAGCCGCACCCCCGCCAGGGATTCCAGGACCCTCTGCAGCTGGAGCAGGGTGAACTCCGCGGGGAGGAGCTCGAACACGACCGGCCGGTAATTCAGCTTTCCCCGGAGGCGTCCCAGGGCCGTCGCCAGGATCCGGCGGTGGTCGAGCGCCAGGGGCTGCCCCATCTGCCTCCCCCGGCCGTCCCGCCGGCCGCGCCGCTCCCCGCCGGACGGCGGGGCCGTCCCCAGAGGACCCCGGTCGCGGAAGGCTTCGACCGCCAGCCCGATTTCGTAGATCAGCTCGTAGCGTTCCAGCACGCGTTCCGGAACCCAGGGGGCCCCCCTCAACCCGAAGTGGATGTCGCCCCGTTCGCGCCTTTCCCTTTGCGTCCTCCGGTCGGGCGATTGGCGCACCCACCGTTCGAGCGCCGGCCCGATAGGGTCCCCGATGACGGCCGGGGGGCCGCCGCGCCAGTCCTCCCAGGGGAAGAAACGGTACCAGTCGCGCCAGTCGGCGCCGGCGGCCCCGGAAGGCTTCCCCTCCCGGACCAGGGCCAGGTAGGCGACGGAGATCACGCGGGGGCCTCCGCTTGATTCCAGGGGGTCCCGGTTGCGGTCGCCGAAGGTATAGAGCTGCTCGACGTAGCCGATCCCCAGCCCGGTCTGTTCGCGCACCCAGCGGCGCAGGCCCAGTTCCAGGGTGCGGTCGCCGGACGGGTCGAGGGGGCCGGAGGGGATGGCCTCCTGCCATCCTCCGGTTTCGCGCCCCGCGGGGTCTCCGGCCGGGGAGGCCCTCTCTCTCCTGACGGTGAGGATGCGGGGCGTGTCCCCCGTCACCGCGACGATGACGGCGTTGAGGCCGATCACGACCTGCGATTCCAAGGTGTTCCCCCCGAAGGGCGCGGGCGCGCGCCCTATTTCAGGTCCCTGCTGGAGTAGCCCAGGATGCGCCTGGCGATCACCAGCCGGTTGATCTGCCCGGTCCCCTCGAACAGGTCGATGATCTTGCCGTCCCGCATCCACTTTTCCAGCAGCATCCGTTCGGAGTACCCCAGCGGGCCCATGAGTTCGATCCCCTTCTGGGTGATCCGGGTGACGGCCTCCCCCGCCTTGACCTTGGACATGGACGATTCGACCGTATTGGGAATCCCCCGGTCCACCATCCAGGCGGCCCTGACCGTCAGCAGCCAGGCGGCCCGCCACTCGGTCTCCATTTCGATGACATCCCGCTCGATGGCCGTGAGCAGCCGGCGCGGGAGCGCGTAGCGGATCGTGATGCCCTGCCGCTCGAGCTCCTCCTTGACGAAATCGATCGTAGCCCGCGCGATGCCCAGGCCGCTCGAGGCGGCGGCCGGCCGGGCGGAGTCGAAGGTGGCCATGGCGCCCTTGAACCCCTTTTCCCCTCCCCCGAGCAGGTTTTCCAGGGGGACGCGGCAGTCCTCGAGGATGACGACGGCCGTATCGCTGGCGCGCAGGCCCAGCTTGTTTTCCAGCTTCATGATCCTCACGCCGGGGTTGCCCGCCTCCACCAGAAAGGGGCGGATGGCGCTGCGCCCGGCCCCGGGGTCCGTCGTCGCCCAGACGACCATGAAGCCCTGCGACTCCTCGAGCGCCTTCCGGGCGCTGGTGACGAACAGCTTCTCCCCGTTGAGGACCCACCCGTCGCCGTCCTGCACCGCCCGGGTGCGGATGGCCGAGGAGTCCGATCCGCAGTGGGATTCGGTCAGCGCCATGCAGGTCCAGGTGGGCCGCTCCCCCCGGAAGCGCTCGGTGAGGCGGTTTTTCTGCTCCTCGGTCCCGGTGTTCTGGATGGCGTTCCCCCCCAGGGCGGGCCAGGGGAGGCACATGAAAAACCCGACGTCGCCCCAGGAGATCATCTCGTTGGTATGGATCTGCAGCATGAAGGGTTCGTCGGGGACCTCGGCGCCCGGCATCAGGGCGTCGAGCCCTTTCCTCCCGGTGTCCCAGATGAACCGCACGAAATCCCAGGGGATTTCGTGCTCGTGTTCGGGATCGTCGTAATACCGGGCCAGCGGCCGTATGTGTTCCCGGGCGATCGATTCCGCGTACCGCTGCTGTTTCTTTATCAGGTCCGAGTTTTCAAAGCTGATCATCCCGAAATCTCCTCATCCGAAAGCGTGCCGCTGCGGGCTATACCGTGGCGATGCCCTCCAGGACCCCGAACGCGCGCGCGTTCCGCAGCCAGAGTTCCACCGGGTAATCGCGCACGTACCCGTATCCCCCGAGGAGCTGGACGGCGCGGTCGGCCGTCCTGAGCGCCGTGTCGGAGGCGAAGTTCAGGGCGAAGGCGGCCGCCCGGACGGCGTCCTTCCCCTGGTCCAGGTTCCACGCGGCCTCCCAGACCAGCAGCCGCGCCGCATCGATGTCGGTGACCAGTTCCGCCAGGGTGAAGGCGATCGACTGGCGCCGGGCGAGCGGCTCCCCGAAGGCCGTGCGCTGCCTGGTGTAATCGAGCGCGAAGTCGTAGGCGGCGCGGGCGACCCCCACGGCCATGGAGGCCAGGGCCGTGCGCGCGGCCGCCAGCAGGAGATCGAAATCGCATCCCTGTTCCCCCCCGAGAAGGTGCGAGGCGGGGACGGCGCAGTCGGTGAAACTCACGGAGTAGAGAGGGAGGGCGCGCAGGCCCATGTTCCGCTCCCGCTGACCTACCGTTACGCCCGGTGCGTTCGTCGGCACCAGCAGGGCTTGGGTTTTCCCCTCCAGGGCGGCGTAGACGAGGATCCAGTCCGATTCCAGGGCGAAGGGGACGTCGCATTTGGTTCCCGTGACCCGGTAGCCCCCCCCGTCCCTCACCGCCTGCGTCTCGAGGGCGAAGGGGTCGAACGCGATCCGCGGCTCCATCAGCGCGGCCGCCGCGGGGGCCCAGGCGTCGTTGCAGAACGCCGGGAGGTGCATGGCCTTCTGCTCCGGGGTCCCCGCTCGCAGCACCGGCAGCGCCACCAGGTTCGGCGCCAGCAGCGCCAGGGTCGCGGCGAGGTCCCCCCAGGCCAGTTCTTCCGCCGCCAGCGCCCAGGTGAGGGCCGAATTGGCGCCGAAGCCGCCGAACTCTTCGGGGATGCTGGCCGGGAGGAGGGAGAGTGCCCAGCCCTCGTCCATCCACGCCGGGTCCGGCTCCCCTTTTTCGTCGGAGTCCCTCATCCGGGGCCGGAATTCCCTGGCCGCCAGCCGCCTGGCGGCGTCGATCACCATCTTCTGTTCCTCGGTCGGTTCGAACGAATACATGACTCTCCCCCGCTGAATGAAAGAGCTTTCTATCGCACCCTTACCGATTTGGCAAACAAATATGGCCGGACCGGACGGGACGGCCGTAGAAGAGGGCGGCCGAACGGTCGAAGACGGCGGGGTTTTCGGAGGTATGGAACGCACGGCGTCCGGCGCGCGAGCACCTGGCCGAGATTTCGGGGTGGCGCTCGAGATAGTGGGCCAAGCTCCGGGCGACGATCTCCCCCTGGGACACCACCCGGATGCCGGCGGGGAGGCGGGCGCGCACCTTTTCCTCGAGAAGCGGGTAGTGGGTGCACCCGAGCACGACGGTATCGACGAGCGGGTCCCGCTCGAGGAGGCGGCCGATGTCCCTGCCGACGAAGAAGTCGGCCCCCGGGCCATCGAACTCGCCGTTTTCCACCAGCGGCACCCACATGGGGCACTCCTGCTGCACGACCGTGACCTCCGGGAAGTGGTTCAGGATTTCGATCCGGTAGGAATCGGAGGCCACCGTCCCCGCCGTGGCCAGGACCCCGATGTGCCCGGAGCGCGTGAGCGCGCCCACGGTTTCGGCGACGGGCCGGATTACCCCCAGGACACGCGCGCCCGGGCCGATGCGGGGCAGGTCCCGCTGCTGGATCGTGCGCAGCGCCTTGGCCGACGCGGTGTTGCAGGCGAGGATCACCAGCGGGCAGCCGCGCTCGAGGAGCCACTCGACGGCCTCGAGCGTGTAGGCGTGGACCACCTCGAATGACCGGTTCCCGTAGGGCGTGCGCGCGTTGTCCCCCAGGTAGAGGAAATCGTGCCGCGGGAGGACGCGCTCGATCTCCCGGAGCACGGTCAGGCCGCCGAACCCGGAGTCGAATACTCCGATGGGGTGATGCTCCATGCCTCTGCCTCGATTCAGGGTGTCCCGGGTTGCGGGGAGCGCAGCTTGAGGGTGTCGATGAACTCCTTGATGATGCGGGCCGTCAGTCCCCAGATCTCGTGCGCGCCGAAGGAATAGTAGTACACCTTGACGGACCGTTGCGCCCAGGTCATTCTGCCGGTCCGCAGCCGCTCCGGGTCCAGGAACGTTTCGAAGGGGACCCGGAGGATTTCGGCCACCTCGCGCTCCTGGGGGCGGAGGGAGAAGGGCGCATGCAGGAAGGCCGCGAACGGGGTGACGCGGCACTCCGTGATGGAAACATAATCGTGGAACCGCCCCAGGATTTCGACCCGGTCCTCGGCGATCCCCACCTCTTCGTAGGTTTCCCGCAGCGCGGTGCGGACCAGGTCCTCCCCCTCCTCCTGCATCCCGCCGGGGAAGGAGATCTGCCCCTTGTGCGTCTCGACCTCGTCGGTGCGCCGTGTCAGGAGGAAGTGGTATCCCCGCTTCCATTCGAACACCGGGATGAGGACGGCCGCCTGCCGTGTGAAGCCCTGCGTCAGGGTCCGTGGTTCCAGGTTCGAAAGGGTGCGATGGATGTGTTCCCTCATCTGCATGCTCCGTTCTCCTGCCCCCGGGATTTACGCACGGACCCGCCTCTCGACAAGGGACGCGATCGTGTCCGCCGCGGCGATGGCGGCTCCGCGGTTCCGCTCCAGGATGGCCCCGGCCGCAGCCCCCATCCTTTCCCGTTCCCCTGCATTCTGCAACAGGCGGAGGAAAACGTCCAATAATTGTCTCCTCTGCAGCCGGGGGTCCTCCTCCCCGGCGGCGATCCGGCAGAGGGCGCCTCCGGCGAGGAAGGCGTCGGCGATCGACTGGAAATTTTCCATGCTGGGTCCTACGACGATGGCCCGGCGGAAGGCGGCGGGTTCGAGGATGCTGTGCCCGCCGCGGCGGACCAGGGTCCCCCCCACGAAGACCACGTCGGCGTGTCGGTACACGGCGGCCAGTTCCCCCAGGGTGTCGAGCAGGAGCACCTCGGCCTCTCCGGTTTCCCGCCGCGACCGGCGCCGGACGGAAAATCCCAGTTCTTCGGCCAGGCGGGCCGTTTCGTCGAAGCGCTCCGGGTGCCGCGGCGCCAGCAGGAGCCGCACCTCGGCGCACCCCGGCGTCTCCCGGATGCGCCGCAGGGTCTCCAGCAGCTGCGCCTCCTCTCCCGGGTGGGTGCTCCCGGCCACGATCAGCCTCCCGGCGCCGGCGAGAAAACCCTCGCCGAGGTCCCCGGCGGGGGCGGGGTCGGCGCCCCCGGCTTCCCGGTCGAATTTGAGGTTGCCCATCACCCGGACCCGGTCGCGGGGCGCCCCCATGGCGAGGATCCGCCCCGCGTCCTCGCTCGACTGCATCAGCAGGGTCTCGTAGTTCCGGAGCGCATGACGGAGCAGGGGGCGCGCCCGCCGGTACCAGGGGAAGGAGGCGGCCGAGATGCGGCCGTTGACCAGGACGACCGGGATGCCGCGCCGCTTCGCCACGTCGAGGAGGTTGGGCCAGATTTCGGTGTCGATGATGATGATCACGGCGGGCCGGACCCGGTCGAGCACGCGCCGGACGACGAAGGCGAAATCGACCGGGAAATAGAAGACGTTCCCGGCCCCGAACCGGCTGGCGGCCACCTGCCGCCCCGTGGGCGTCACGGTCGAGAACAGGAACCGGGCTTCGGGCAGGCGGGCTCTGAGCGCTTTCACCAGCGGCTCGAGGCTGAGCGTTTCGCCCACCGAACAGGAGTGGAACCAGACGGCGCCCCCGCCGGACGGCCCGACCGACGCCGGCAGGCGGCCGAAACGTTCGGCGAGCCCCTCGAGCCGCCGCCCGCGGCGCCACGACCGGTAGAGAAAAAACGGGAGGAGCAGAAGGCCCCAGACCACCAGCAGCAGGCTATACAGAAAGTACATGTCCAGTTCTCGGGCCCCCCTTGGCCATGGCCGGTGCGTTTGACTCCATATTCTAGCAGCCGTGTCCCCGGCCCGCAATTCCGCCCCCGGGAGGGATCGATCCTTTTGGATGATGGGCTGTGCCGATGTATATTTCCCTTGATGGGCTTCCATGACAGGGGGGGGAATGCAGATCGTTGATGAGGCGCACAGGATCGGTCTTGAGGATCTTCGCAGGATGGCGGCTGAAACTTTCGGGGATCTTGTCAAGGCTGTTGTGGACGTGGACCGGAAGATCATGGTCGTGAATGCCGAACTGCACGCGGACGAGGAGGCTCTCCTCATCCAGTCCGGCTCCCGCCAGAATGATTTGTGGGGAATCAACTTTTATCCCGACCTCGAGGGGGAGGATTTCATCGAGTTTGATTCCATGATCAACCTCCGACCTTCGGTCGGAAACCGTAGTCGCGGTGTCGAGGATCCCGAAACCCGTGAGAAGATCGCCAGGATTGCGGCCTCCCTGGTGACCCGATGACGATGCATAAGGATCTTGCGGCGGGAAAATGGTTTCAGCTCTCGTTTTGCGAGCAGATGGCGAACGTGGGCAGCGAGATCGAAAGGGCCATATCATGGCGATCCAAAGGGAGATCCGATTTCAGCGGGCGGGCGTTCGAGCGTGCACTTGAACTGATGGATCTTTCCGTCGCGGACGGCAAGAACCGGCTCCGGCTCGGGGAACTCCTGCGGGTTCGGGAGGCACTGGCGGATCACTTTGTCTTCGAAAATTCCTATCAGTCGACGGCGGATTCGTGGCGGCGCTATTTCGGCGCGTTCCTGCAGGTCGTGAGGGGGGGCCGGTAACCCCCTTTCGACATTTTGAGATAGTTCAGGCCAGAAAGGCGCGCGCGCGCTCCAGGTCCTCTTCCGTGTCGACGCCGATCGTGTCCTCCGCGGTCTCGGCGACGTAAATCGCCGTGCCGTTTTCGAGGAATCGGAGCTGTTCCAGTTTTTCGGCCAGCTCCAGGGGGGACTGCGGCAGCGCGTGAAACCGCACCAGGGCTTCGCGGGTGTAGGCGTAAAGGCCGATGTGCTTGTAGTAGGCGACGCCCCCGGCGCCGTCGCGGTCGCAGGGGATGGGGAAGCGCGAGAAATAGAGCGCCCGCCCGTTTTTGTCGGTGACCACCTTGACGCAGTTGGGGTCCGCCGCAGCCGCCCCGTGGAGCGCCGTCTTCAGGGTGGAGACCTCGGCCCTGCCGTCGAGAATCGGTTCGAGCAGCAGCTCGACGTGCCCGGCCGTGATGGTGGGCTCGTCCCCCTGGATGTTGACGTAGACCTCCCCGTCGGTCCGCTCCACCACCTCGTAGAGCCGGTCGCTGCCCGAGGCATGCTCGCCCGTCAGCAGGACCGGGATGTGATAGCCCTGGCAGTACTGCAGCACGCTCCGGCTGTCGGTGGCCACCAGGACCTCGTCGAGCAGGGGCGATTGCCGGACCCGGTCGTAGACCCAGTGGACCATCGCCCGGCCGCCGATGTGGAGCAGGACCTTTCCCGGCAGCCTCTCGGAACCGAAGCGCGCGGGGATCACCCCCACCGTTCTGGGATGGTTCGCCATTCTCCCTGACCTCCCTGGACTCCCGTTGATCCGCCATAGGCCGCGACGTCGTGAAAACGGTGGCGGCCCGCCTCAAATATAGTAAGATCTTCCGGAAATCGCAAACGGCCAGTATCGCTCGAGGGGAGTTTCATGAAATTCAGATGGCGTGTGCCCGCCCTGCTGCTGCTTTCCTGCCCGGCGCTCCTTGCCGGGGTGGACGTCCACTGCTACGACGAGGCGGTCTACCTCTACCTCGACAAGCTCCACGCCGCCGGCCTCGTCCGGACCTACATGCCCGACCAGAGGCCGCTCGCGCGTTCCGTCATAGCCCGCCTCGCGGCCGAGGCGCGGCGGAGCCTCGGGGGGAACCGAGGGCCCTTCGATTCCATGATCGCCGAACTGGAGCGGGAGTTCGGCAACCCCGAGGGGGGAGTCCGTTTCGTCCCCCTCGACTCCGCCTCGCTCGCCTGGACGGCTACCGACCAGGAGGAGGCGCCGATGCCCGAAAACGGGCTGGGCGGCACCTCCGGCCGGGTGCAGCCGCTTCTCTCCTATCAGAACGGGGACCGTTTCGACGGGCATTCGAACCTCCACCTCCGTTCCGTCCACACCCTCCGGGCCTCTTCTCACTTCGCCGCCTACCTCGAGCCGAAGGTCTTCGCCCGCTCCGGCAGCGACTCCGGCGTCGGGCTGGCCCGCGCCTACGCCAAGACCGGGTTCGGCAACGTGGACCTGCTCGTGGGCCGGGACGACGTGCGGTGGGGGCCCGGCGAGAACGGGATCTTCTTCAGCGGCAACGCCCGCGCCCTCGACATGGTCAAGGTCTCCTCCCCCGCCCCGTTCCGGTTCCCCGGATTTTTGCGGCATGCGGGACATTTCCGCGGGACCGCCTTCGTCTCCTGGCTAGGGGACGACTACGGGCGCTCCGGGGCGACCCTTTCGGGTTACCGGCTCGACTACCGCCCCTTCCGGTGGGTCAACATCGGTTTCGACCACGCGGTCTTTCTCGGGGGGGAGGGGGCGAAAGCGCCCGATTTCGGCACCGCCGTGGGCTCCTTCATCGGCTTTCTCTCCCCGACGGTCAACGACCGGGCCAACTCGAACCACCTCATGGGGATGGATGCCACCTTCCGCGTCCCGAAAGCCATGGGTATGGAGCTGTACGGGAAGATGCTCCTGGAGGACACCCAGGCGGAGCAGAAGTACATGATCCGAAGCGACGCCGCCTGGCTCTGGGGGGTCCATTTTCCGAAGTTCAACGGGGCCGAGAAGCTCTCCCTCCGCGCGGAACTCGTCTACAGCGGCCAGTTCCCCTACCGGCACGGGTTTTACACCGACGGGTTCGCCCTCGACGGCAAATTCCTCGGGTACGACGCCGGTTCGGACACCTGGTCGGGGGCGGTGACGTCGCGCTACCAGTTCAACCTGCGGGAGTTCGTCCAGCTCCGGGTGCGCCGCCTCGAGCGCATGGGCGACCGCTACCGGATGGTCTACAACTCCGAGGGGAACAACATCGACATCGAAAAAGTCCTCAACCGTCCCGACGAGGGGCGCACCCTGCTGCGGCTGGGGGGGCAGAAGACCCTCTCCGGTCCCCTTCATCTGTACGCGGAAGCGGGCCTGGACACGAAGCGCAACGCCGGTTTCATCGAGGCGGGATCGGAAAACGATTTCGCTTTTCAGCTCAGGGTGGTCTACGAGCCCTAGAATCGGTGTTGTTCCTGCAAGTATAGGAATAATTATATTTGCGTTGCCCGCGGGTGCCCCCGCGCCCGGCCCGGTGCGGGCCTGGACGCTTGACCTGACAAGGGTTCTTCGTATATCGTGGCCGACGACATAGGGCCATCATACACAGGAACTGTTTCCGGCAGGCGCCCCCATGCGGCCGTCCGCCCGATTCGAACAGGAGATTGATTCGTGATGTCATCCATCCGCATCCTCAGGCCGCGCCGCTTTTCCCTGTCCTGGCCGGCGGCGGCTCTGCTCCTCCTGGCCGGTTCGGCCGCCGCCCAGGTCTACGCGCCGCGCGACCCGAACGCGGCCCGGGGGATGCAGAACCAGGTTCCCGCCGCATCCCGTTCCGACCGGGACCCGGCGCGGGATTCCGGGCAGGTCCCGGGCCTGGAGCCCGGCGCCTACCCCGAGCGGCCCGAAGAGTGCGACGGACCCCTGGGCCACCTGCTCCCCGAGTGCCAGCTCCCGGGGGACACGCTCGATCTTCCCCCGCTGGAGAGGCGGGGGAGCGAGACCGGTCTGCCCGCCGGGGAGCGGGAAGGGGAGGCGGCCGGGGAACTGCAGCGCCGCTATCCTCCCGAACTCGAGTTCCTGCCCATGCCGGAGCCGGAAGCTCCGAGCGAGTTCCAGCGCTTTGCCGCCTCGTCGGTCGGCGCCCTCCTCCCGATCTACGGGGCCTCCCTTTTCGAGCGGGTGCCGACGACGTTCGCGCCCCTCGACCGGGTCCCGGTGACGGCGGATTACGTGATCGGCCCCGGCGACGAGATTCTCCTCCGGATCTGGGGGCAGGTGAACATGGACCTGAACCTCATCGTCGACCGGGCGGGCGCGGTGTACATCCCCCAGGCCGGCAGCATCACCGTCGCCGGCGTCGAGTTCCGGCAGCTGCCCGGTTTCCTCCGCTCGCAGCTCGAACGCGTCTTCCGCAATTTCGACCTGAGCGTGAACATGGGGCAGCTGCGCTCGATCCAGGTCTTCGTCGTGGGCCACGCCCGGCGTCCGGGGACCTACACGGTCAGCTCGCTCAGCACCATGGTCAGCGCCCTGTTCGCGGCGGGCGGGCCCTCGGCCCAGGGCTCGATGCGGCGGATCCAGCTGAAGCGGGGGGCGGAGGTCGTCGCCGGGATGGATCTCTACGACCTCCTCCTGCGGGGCGACAAGTCCGGGGACGCGCGCCTCCTTCCCGGGGACGTGGTCTACATTCCCCCCGTCGGTCCGCAGGTGGCGGCGGCGGGGAGCGTGAAGAACCCCGCCGTTTACGAACTCAAGGGGGAGGAGACGGTGGCGGACCTGGTCGGGATGACGGGGGGCCTGTCGGCCCTGGCCGACCGGGAGCGGGCCACCCTCGAGCGGATCGCGGCGGGCGCGCGCCGGGTCGTGGAGTTCCGGCTCGACGAGGAGGGGATGCGGCTGCCCGTGAGGGACGGGGACGTATTCCAGGCGCGCACCATCCAGCCGCGGTTCGAGGAAACCGTGACGCTGCGGGGGAACGTGGCCAACGCGGGGCGTTTCCGCTGGCACCCCGGCATGCGGCTGAAGGACATCATCCCGGACCGCGAATCGCTCGTCACCCGCGACTACTGGAAAAAGCGCAACCTGCTGGGGTTCACCCCCCCGGAGGAGGCGATCGCGGCCGAGCCGGTCGAGGAGGCGCGCCGGAGGCTCTCCGAGACCCGCATCGGTCCCACCGCCCCGGACATCAACTGGTCCTACGCCGTCATCGAGCGCCAGAACCCGCAGGACCTCATGACCAAGCTCCTCCCCTTCCACCTCGGCCGCCTGGTACTCGAAAACGATGCCGGGCAGAACCTGGAACTCCGGCCCGGGGACGTCGTCACCGTCTTCTCCCAGGCGGACATCCGCGTGCCGCAGATGCAGCAGACCCGGACCGTCCGCCTCGAAGGGGAGTTCAACGCCCCGGGCATCTACGACGTCGAGCCGGGGGAGACCCTGGGGCGGCTGATCGAAAAGGCGGGCGGGCTGACGCCGCAGGCGTACCTCTTCGGGGCCGAGTTCCTGCGGGAATCGGTCCGCAAGGACCAGCTGAAGCGGATGGAGCGCTACATCCAGGACCTCGAGCAGGAGGCCGACAAGGCGGCCCGCAACCGGCTGGCCAACGCCGACAATCCCAGCCAGGCGCAGATGCTGGAGGCGGAGATCAAGAGCCAGAAGGAAATGGTGGAGCGGCTGCGCTCGGTCCAGCCCACGGGCCGGATCGTGCTCAGCCTCGACCCGGACAGCAACGACTTTTCCCAGATCGCGCACATGACCCTGGAGGACGGCGACCGCTTCGTCGTCCCGGCGCTCCCATCGACGATCAACGTCATGGGCGCGGTCTACAGCCCGAACGCCCTGGTCTTCGCCAAAAAGCGCCCGGTCAGGGAGTACATCGCCCAGGCGGGAGGGTTCACGCGCAACGCCGACGAGGACCGCGCCTACGTCCTGCGCGCCGACGGGAGCGTCCTCCCGCGGCAGAGCACCTCGGGCTTCGACAAGAAGAGCCTGAACCCCGGGGACGCCGTCATCATCCCCGAGCACCTGTTCAAGACCACGTTCCTCACCAACCTGCGCAACTGGTCCGAAGTCATCTCCCAGTTCGGGCTCGGCGCCGCGGCGATCAACGTGCTGAGATAGACAGATATCACAGGAGGCCGTGTTGACCCACGAGGCGGACCCCAATCTCCCAACCCCACCCCCCGGACGCGAACCGCGGGGCACGAGCCTGCTCGACCTGCTCATCGTCCTGGCCGAGAGAAAGCGAGTGATCCTGCTCTCGACGCTGATCTTCGGCATCGCGGCGACCGTCATCGCCCTCGTCACCCCTCCGACCTTCACGGCCACCGCGGTGATCATGCCGCCGCCGCAGCAGTCCTCTACCGCCGCCGCGCTCCTGGGCCAGCTGGGCGGGATCGCCGGCATGGCGGGGCAAAGCCTGGGGATCAAGAACCCCTCGGATATTTATATCGGGATCCTCAGCAGCCGCACGGTCATGGACAAGCTGGTGACGCAGCATTCGCTCAAGGATGTCTACGAGGTCGAGACGTTCACCGATGCCAGGCGGGAGCTCTCCAAACACTCCAGCTTCAACGCCGCCAAATACTCGATGATTCACATCTCCGTCGAGGACCGCGACCCCCGGCGCGCCGCCGACCTGGCCAATGCCTACGTCGATTGCCTGCAGGAGCAGAACAGCCGGCTGGCGGTGTCCGAAGCGGCGCAGAGAAGGCTGTTCTTCGAACGGGAGCTGGACAAGGAGAGGGCCCTGCTGGCGGAAGCCGAGACTGCGCTGCAGAAGATGCAGGAACAGAAGGGGCTGTTCCAGGTCAGCAGCCAGGTGTCCGCCGTCATCCAGTCGATGGCGCAGCTGCGGGCCGAAATCGTGGCCCGCGAAGTGGCCCTCGAGCGCCTGAAGGCGGGGGCCACCGCCCGGAACCCCGAGGTCCAGCGCCAGGAGATCGAGATCGCAGCGCTGCGGGAGCAGATGAAGGAGCTCGAGGCAAAGAGCGCCAGGGACGGGTCCAACCCCTTCATGCCCACCTCCATGGTTCCGGAGGCCGCGCTCGACTATGCGCGGCGTCTCCGGGAGGTCCGGTATCACGAGGCTCTCTACGAACTGCTCGCCCAGCAATATGAAATCGCCCGTATCGATGAGGCAAGGGAATCGCCGATGATTCAGGTGGTGGATCAGGCTGTCCCGCCGGAAAAGAAGAGCGCTCCCAGGCGCAGCTATTACCTGATAATCGGGCTCTTTCTGGGTGCACTGACCGGAACGGTCCTGGCATTGGGCTTGCAGGCGACCAAGGATGAGGTAGTCTCCCGGAAGGTGGACGCCATCAGGAAATCGATCTGCCATCGAAGAGCGAAATCTGCAAGGACCGACTAGAGCCATCACCTGCTGCCAAACCTCGGTTTTTTTGGGATGCAATCAATGGCCTGTTTTTCGAGATGGGCAAGGGCCGGGCTGGACTCCAGTTATGTCAAACGCCTGGCCAAGAATCTGGTGTGGCTGATCTGCGGCAATTTTGGCGCGCTGGTGATTGGTTTTTTCGTGAATGCCTATCTTGCCCGCAAGCTTGGCCAGAACGCCTTTGGCATTTATAACTACGCCCAAACTATAGCGCTGTATGCGGCCATGATGGTCGACTGCGGCCTCAATGCATACGGCAACCGCGCGACTGCTCGGGATCCAGCGCGGGCAGGTCAGTTACTGATCAATATCGCTGCATTCCAGCTGATACTTGGAACCTGCGTGGTGGTGTTGTCGGTGAGCGTTGTCAATCTCTTTCCCCCATGGCCGGCAGATGTACGTCCGGTCGTCGTCATGTCGCTCCTTTGGTTGTTCCCGTTTGCTCTCAATATCGAATGGCTGCACCTGGGATTTCAAAGGATGCGTGCGGTCGCGCTGGGCCGTCTTTTCCAGCAGGTGGTCATCTGCCTGTCGACTCTGTTGCTCGTGGTCGATTCCGGCTCTGTGATCTGGGCTCCCCTTGCCCGTGTCATCGGCGGCGTGGCGAGTGCGGGATGGCTTCTATGGCAACTGCCCCCCGGGATTTTTGGGAAGGCCAAAATGCGCCTGCGGCAAACCATGGGTTATATCCGTAGCTCCAGGTGGTTCTGGATGTCTTCCCTTTTTGTGCAAATCTATCATGGATCCGATATCCTGATACTTCAGATGACCCGATCTCCCGCGGAAGTCGGGCAGTACAGCGCGGGCTTTCGTCTCATGAGCATGGGCATCGCCGTTATCGCGCTCATCAACGTCTGGATGTTCCCCATTCTTTCCGCGGAGTATGGCAGGGATCCCGGGGTGTTTCGGCATCTTCGCAAGATGTATTACGCGACGGCGGGTGTCATCTCCGGCATCATTCTGGGAGTGGGTCTCCCTTTGGCGCCAAGAATTGTCCTTTGGGTATATGGAGACGAATATCGCAATACCATGCCGATACTCCAGATACTGATGATAGCGGCGGCCGTGCTGACCATCAACGGGGCGTTGTCGCAACCGCTGTTGGCGGCGGGAAGTGAGTCGGGAGTCTTTTGGCAGATCCTTTTCACCGCCGTGGTCAATGTGGTGTTGAATTTGAGCTTTATTCCTTCCTATGGTGCGGCTGCGGCCGCTGGTGTATACCTGGCTTCACAAGTATTCGGTACGCTATGGCTATTTTTTCTCTATCGGCGTCGAATGAAGGGACCGGATGGAGGCAGTCTGGTTGAGGGGCCAGTGCAAGAGGATGTACCATGAAGATCTTGTTTGTGGGATACGGGTTTCACCCGGTCAATGCAGGTGGAGCCGCCCAAATTCAGGCGGAATGCATAAATGCCTGTCGAAATCTAGGAATGGAAGTGGCGATCTATCAATCCGGTACCTATGCGTTCTTGCCGCGCACCTTCCTGAAAATCAGGCGGCTCTCGGACGGCACCCCTCTTTATGATCTTGTCAACTCCCCTAACCGGCCCGGTAAGAGAAAACCGGAAGACGAGATACGACATGAAGCCGTTATACAAGTCAGTAAACGGGTCCTTTCTTTGGCGAAGCCGGACATCGTTCATATTCATGAATTGACGTTTCATTGCGCGGACTTCATCAGGCTTTGCGGTGAACTCGACATTCCTGTGGTGAAGACGATTCATAATTACTGGGACCTCTGTCCCCAGCGGGATCTGCTCTTTAACCGGAAGACCCCCTGTGTGGATTATGATGATGGACGTTGTTGTGTGGCCTGCGCGTTCGCCTGGAAACAAAGACCGGTGATCGCCGCTGTTGCGAAGCATTTGCACGGACACAGGCTCTTTCTGCCCGCCAAGAAGATCTGGAATCTGCTTCAGGTGATGTGCTCCGGTGCTCAGGGACTCCGGGGCAAGTCCGATTGTGTAACGGCGGATGCGGACAGTGAAAAGCAGCACCGGCTGGCTTCCGCCTACCGTCGGCGAAGGACGGAATTTATCGAGAATCTCAATCGGGTCGACGCCATTCATGTCTATTCGAAGAAATCGGGAAGGATCCTGGCGGATTATGGTGTTTATGAGGATCGGATCCATTATGTGCCCATATCCACTAGCGCTGTTGACAGAATTGCAAGGAAGAAGCCGTATGACGGCGGATCTCAGATCACCTTCGGATATCGGGGGGGGGTCGCCGAAAACAAGGGGCTGGGAATTCTGATCCAATCGTTCCGATCCGTGGATCAAAGCCGGGCCCGGCTGCTGATTTTCGGGAACGGGCAGCAACGGTATCTCCAATACCTGAGAAATCAGGCACATGGACTTAACATTGAGTTCATGGGCGGATATCCGTCCAAGGACGTAGGGAAGATCAATTTGGGCATTGATGTAGGTATCATTCCTTCGATATGGGAGGAGTTGTTTGGCTTGGTAGGGATAGAATTTCTCGGGAGCGGCGTTCCTATCATCGCCAGCGATATTGGCGGCATCAACGAATATGTGATACCGGGCAGGAACGGGTATCTCGTGAAGGCGGGCGATTCTGTAAGCCTGACCGATGCGATGAATAGGTTCATCCAGGATCCTCAGGAAATAAGGCGCTTGCAGGAGGGATGCCGACCATGGATATCCGTCGGCGAAATGACCAGGAAACTGGGGCAGTTGTACGAACATATCGTCGGGTGACAGACAGATGCTGGTTGAGCCCAATCCGGTTGCGATAATCTTTTTCCTAGTTCTGGCGGCGCTTTCCATGAAGCTGTCCAAGGACCTTTTGGGCTCCTGGTTGGCGGCTCCGGGTCTTTTTGGAGGGGTGTGGTTTATTTCGTTGGCTGTGTTTTATTCGGGGATCGTTTCTTACTATGCCTTGAGACCGAAGACCCTTGGTGTTTTTGTTGTAACAACCGTGGTGTTTATCTGCGGGTGTCTGCTTGGGAAGGCCCTCTATGGCCTTCCAATAGCTCGAACCATAAAACCTATCGATCGCGCAAGCATCGAAGGTTTGCAGCATGCGGATAGGCTGATTTATGTTCTCTTTCTCATCGGCGTATGGGGAACTCTTTCCTATTACCTGTTGATGCACCAGGTTATAGGAATTGATTCTCTCTGGCGGGACCCTATCCTCGTTAGATACGAGGAAGTCTACGGGAGGTTGCGAAATGCAGGGTGGGGAGGAGTCGCCCGGTCCTTTGCCATCCCGTGCTTCATCCTGTGCAGCCTCTACCTCAAAATCCGCGGATCGAAGGCTCCCAGGAGATTCTGGGCAATTCTGATCGTTACGTTTCTGTTGTTGTTGCCGAGTTCGGGACGAACGACAATGGGCACCATGCTCGTTGCTACCTTTTTGGGGATTCAATATGTGGATATGGGGAGGCGCGGCAGGATGTCCTATAAGCATACGGCCCTGATAGCTGGTGTGATCCTACTATTTGTCGGCTATTTTCTCCTTACCACCAATCTCCTGAGCAAATCGGTGTCTGATCGTGCGGGAATAGCGGATCTCTCCTTTTATCTGGTTTCAGGTTTTCCGGCCTTTCAGCAGATGGTGCTTTTTCCTCAGGGATATGAAGGAAGTGGTCATATCACCTTTGGAGTCATCACCCGAATCCTATACGCATTGGATCCCGAAAACGTTATTAAGCCGGACTATGTGCGTCCCTTTACCACGGTACCATTTCCCACAAACATCTATACCTATCTGGACTCCGCATTTCTTGAATACGGGTGGATCGGAGTCTTCATCCTGCCCTTTATCCTTGGGCTGGCCCTGACACTCTTATACTTATCTCTAAACAAGAAGCCGAGTATCCTGAAATTCTTCATGAATGCCCTGCTGGGCACCTGCATTGTCCAAAGTCTGGGTGTCAATCGGTTTGGCGCGACAGATATCTGGATGTGGATGGTTGTGCTCGCCATCATCCAAACCGCTTTAAAGCTAGGGTTTAGACTTCCATGTTCGAATCGCATGCATGGGCCGGATCCTGATATGAGGATGTCATGAAACATGGACCGGTAGTCCGAATCATTATCGTAAACTGGAACACGGGTGATCAACTCCGTGAATGCATGAAGTCGATCGGACGCTGTGTCGAGAGGGGATATGACCTGGAAACGGTCGTAATTGTCGACAACCATTCCAGTGATGATTCCTGCGCCGGCATTCTGCGAGAGGGTGCCAAGGCCATAACGATTCCTAATCGCTGTAACCGCGGCTTTGCGGCGGCCTGCAATCAGGGGGCGCAGGGAAGCGAGGCGGATTATCTCCTGTTTCTCAATCCCGATATGCTGCTGAACTCGGATTCACTTTCGGTGCCGGTTCAGTATCTATCTGCTCCGGAGAACGGCGACGTGGGGATCTGCGGCATTCAGCTGGTCGATCAGGACGGTGCGATTCAGCGGTCCTGTTCGCGCTTCCCGACACCGCGGATGTTTCTGGCCGGCGGCGTCGGGTTGGACCGACTTGCGGGATTCCGGCACCTGCAGCCCTTCATGGTCGAATGGGACCATGCGCGCTCGGCTGAGGTGGATCACGTCATCGGCGCCTTCTTCATGGTCCGGAGGTCGCTGTTCGAGGCTCTGGGCGGCTTCGATGAACGGTTTTTCGTCTACTACGAGGAGGTGGATTTCGCGCTGCGTGCGCGCAAGGCCGGATGGAGATGTTTTTACCTGGCCGAGGCCTGCGCCTGCCATCACGGTCAGGGCAGCAGCGAGAGCGTCAGGGGGGACCGTCTCTTCTACATATTGCGCAGCCGGGTCCTCTTCGCCTTCAAGCATTTCGGAAGGTGTCGCGCCCTGGGTGTTGTCCTGGGCGCCCTGTTCCCGGAATTTGTCGCGCGGCTGCTGGGGTCGGGCCTGGAACGGTCGTGGCAGGGCGTCGGGGAAACCCTGGAGGGCTATGCCAAGCTATGGAAATATCTGCTTTCCCATGCGGGGTCCGATTTGAAATGCGGATTTTCGAGATAGGTGTCGGGGAATGAAGGCATTGTTTCTGTCCCGTTACGATTCCGACGGCGCCAGTTCCCGATACCGTCTGCTGCAATACCTGCCCGCGCTCCGGGCGCAGGGGATCGAGTGCGATCACCAACCGTTCTTCCCAGCGGGCTATGTTGCGAGGAAATTCACGGGAAACCGGTCGGTTCTGCCCTTGCTTCCCGCCGCCTACTGGAACCGTTTGAGGATTCTGGGGCGCGCCAGGCGCTACGACTGCGTGGTGCTGGAAAAGGAGGCCTTCCCCTTCTTTCCGGCGGCCCTGGAATTCGCCGGCGGCCTTGGCGGGTTGCGCTATGCGGTGGATTACGACGATGCGGTTTTCCATCGCTATGAGCGGCATCCGCGTGCGGTTGTAAGGGCTTTATTGGGTGGGAAGATTTCGGGCATCATGGCGCGGGCTTCGAAGGTGATCGTGGGGAGCGACTATTTGTATCAATATGCAAGCCGGTTCCACCCCGACGTGCGCTTTATTCCCACGGTAATCGACCTCGGGTTGTACCCGTCCGCACCCCCGCGCAAAAGCTCCGGCTCGCCCTTCATCATAGGCTGGATAGGATCCCAGGCGACCACCGGGTATCTCAGGGAGGTGGAGGATGCGCTCGATCTGTTCTGCTCCCGGCATGACGCCCAGGTCTGGATGATCGGGGGAAGACGGATACCGCTAGCCATCCGCAATCTCCGGTGGGTTCCGTGGTCCGGCGAGTCCGAAGTCCTGAATCTTTCCCAGATCGATGTCGGGATCATGCCTCTTCCCTCCGGGCGCTGGGAGGCGGGCAAGTGTGCGTTCAAGCTCATTCAATACATGGCGTGCTGGAAACCCGTCATCGCCTCGGCCGTCGGGGAGAACCGGCGGGTCATCGAGAACGGGCAGGAAGGATACCTGGCCTCGGGAGACGGGGAGTGGCTCGAAGCGCTCGAAAGGCTCATCTCGTCCCCGCGCCTGTGCGCCGACATGGGGGCGCGGGGGCGGGCCAAGGTCGAGACCACCTATTGTCTCGATGTTGCGGTTCCGAGGATGATGGAGGTGCTGCGATCCATCGCACAATAGAAGGCCGGTGCACAGGGAAAGAGGAATTGCGGTATCCGGGCGTGGCGAACCGGCGTGCCTTCCGTCTTGTCCACGTCATGACCGTGGCCAAATCGCTGGGCTTCCTGCGGGGACAGATCGGTTTCATGAAGGAGCGCGGCGTGGAGGTCAGCGCGATCGCGTCTCCCGACGACGGGCTGGAAGCGTTTGGAAGGCTCGAAGGCATTCGGACGTACGCGGTCGAAATGCCGCGCAGGATCACGCCGGTCAGGGACGTGGTTGCGCTCGCGCGGCTCTGGCGCAGACTCCGCCGCCTGCGGCCCGACATCGTCCACGCGCACACCCCGAAAGGGGGATTGCTGGGAACGGTCGCCGCCGCACTTGCAGGCGTGCGCATAAGGATCTATCATATCCACGGCCTTCCCCTGCTGACGGCGAAAGGATATAGAAAGAGTCTGCTCCGGTGGAGCGAAGCGGCCGCCTGCCGGTTTGCCACCGAGGTGTGGTGCGTCAGTTTTTCGGTGCGCGATGAGGCCGTGCGCGAGGGACTCTGTCCCTCGGCGAAAATCAGGGTGCTGCGGAGCGGGAGCATCAACGGGGTGGATAGCCGGGGGTACTTCAATCCCGGCAGGTTCGGCGAAACGGACAGGCTGGAGGTTCGGAGGCGTTTCGGGATAGATCCCGGGGCGCCCGTGGTCGGATTTGTGGGGCGCGTCGTCCGGGATAAAGGGGTGCGCGAACTCGTGAAGGCATGGAAGATGGTTCGGAGCGCCATCCCGAACGCACGGTTGCTGGTGATCGGTGAGTTCGAGGAGCAGGACAGTCCGGGCCGGGACACGATCGAGGCCATGGAAAGTGATCGAAGTCTATGCCTGGTAGGAAAGGTCACGAGCGGCATGGCGCCCTTCTACGCGGCTATGGATCTGCTCGCGCTCCCCACCTACCGGGAGGGGTTCCCGGTCACGGCCATGGAAGCGGGCTCGATGGGGTTGCCCGTCGTGGCGACACGGGTGCCCGGCTGCGTGGATGGGGTCGAGGATGGAGTGACGGGGACCCTGGTGCCCGTGCGCGACGCGGAGGCACTTGCGGGCGCGCTTGAGCGGTACCTTCTGGACGAAGAATTGAGAAGGGAACATGGCGCTGCGGGGCGCGCGAGGATGACGCGCGATTTCGGCCAGGCCGAGATGTGGAACGAGGTCCATGCGCAATATGAACGTCTGTTGCAGAGGTCGGACTCGGGAGGGACGACGGTGTGCGAGTGAGTAAGCGGATATTCGACCTCGCCTTGGTGGTTCCCGCGCTCGTGGTTCTGTCGCCGTTGCTTTTGGCCCTGATGGTATTGAGCCGGGTGCTGCTGGGGCGGCCGGTGTTTTACCGTCAGGCGAGGCCGGGCCTGGATGGAAAGCCATTTTATATCTATAAATTCCGGACGATGACGGACGCCCGGAACCCCGACGGCGGGTTGTTACCCGACCGGGAGCGGCTGACGCGGTTCGGCCGGTTTTTGCGCAGCAGCAGCCTCGACGAGCTGCCGGAACTCTGGAACATCCTCAGGGGGGAGATGAGCTGGGTGGGGCCGCGGCCGCTGCTCGTGAAGTACCTGCCGCGCTATTCGGCGGAGCAGGCGCGGCGGCACGAGGTGAAGCCGGGGCTGACGGGGTGGGCGCAGGTCAATGGCCGCAACGCCATCGGCTGGGAGGAGCGGCTCAGGCTCGACGTCTGGTACGTCGATCACCGGTCGCTGGCTTTGGACGCGAAAATCCTGTTTTTGACCGTCTGGAAGGCCCTGCGGCGCGACGGCATCCAGCAGGAAGGGTACGCGACGATGCCGGAGTTCCTGGGATCGGAGCCGCCGCAGAAGGCGCGGCCGGGTTGACAGAGTGTGACCGCGCGCACAGTTGCTTCCTCGCTTCTATAATATAAACTTTAACAAATGGAAAGCCTCATGAGCCAGACTGTCGGCCGTCCGCGCATCTACCTGTCGCCCCCCAACCTGGACGGGCGGGAAAAGGAACTGATGCTCGCGGCCTTCGATTCGAACTGGATCACCACCATGGGGCCCCAGGTCGAGCTGTTCGAGCGGGAGATGTGCCTCGAGCTCGGAGTCGGGCACGCCGTGGCGCTCTCGAGCGGCACGGCCGGGCTGCACCTCGCGCTCATGATCCTGGGGGTCGGGCCCGGGGACGAGGTGATGTGCGCCGACCTGACCTTCGCGGCCAGCGTCAACGCCGTCAAGTACTGCGGCGCCCACCCCGTGCTCATCGACGCCGACCCGGCGACGTGGAACCTCGACCCCGGCCTCGTCGAGGACGAACTCCGCCGGCGGGCGCGCGCGGGGGACTCGATGCCCCGGGCGATCATGGCGGTCGACCTGTACGGGCAGTGCGCCGATTACGACGCCATCCTCGCCGTCGCCGGCCGGTACGGCGTCCCCGTCGTCGAGGACGCCGCGGAGGCGCTGGGGGCGGAGATGCGCGGCAGGCGGGCCGGGGCGTTCGGCGCGATGGGCGTCCTCTCCTTCAACGGGAACAAGATCATCACCACCTCGGGCGGGGGGATGCTGGTCTCCGACGACGGGGCCTGCATCGAGCGGGCGCGCTACCTGGCGACCCAGGCGCGGGAGCCGGTGGTCCACTACCAGCACTCGGAAGTCGGGTACAACTACCGGCTGAGCAACATCCTGGCCGGCATCGGGCGGGGGCAGCTGGAGCGGCTCGGGGAAAAGGTCGATAAGAAGCGGGAGGTGAACCGGTACTACCGGGAGGCGCTCGGGCATCTCCCCGGGATCCGGTTCATGCCGGAGGCCCCTTACGGAAAATCGAACTGCTGGCTCACCGTCATCCTGATCGACCCGGACGCGTTCGGGACGGACCGGGAGGGGGTGCGGCTCGCGCTCGAGCGGGAGAACATCGAGTCGCGCCCCGTATGGAAGCCGATGCACCTGCAGCCCGCCTTCCGCGACTGCCGTTTCCTGGGCGGCGGCGTTGGGGAGGGCTTTTTCGAGCGGGGACTCTGCCTCCCCTCGGGAACCCGGTTGGAAGAGGGCGACCTCGAGCGGATCGTCGGGATCGTCGCCGGCGCCTGCGGGGTCCGTCCATGACTTCCGGAGAGCGGAATATGCGGGAAAAGGTCGCTGAAATCCTGTCGACCCTCCTCGGGAGGGAGATCGCCCCGGGGGAGGAATGTTCCATGGAGAGTGAGAGAGCCTGGGATTCCATGAAGCATATCGAGATCATCCTGACGGTCGAGGAGGAGACGGGCGTTTCGTTCGAGGCGGAGGAGATCCCGAAACTGACGAGCATGGCCCGGATCGTGGCCCGGCTCGAGGACGGCGGGCAAGCGTGAAGGGAATGATGAGGCACCTGTTTGCCGAGGAATTGAGGCGGCTCCAGCTGCTCCGGCAGGCCCCGGATCCCGGGGCGGAGGCGGTACGGATCGCCGTCTACCGCAACCACGCCTTCGAAACGGTGGCCTCCGTGCTCGATCCCTTTCTCGCCTTTTCCGGCCTCCGGGCCGAAACCTCCTGCAGCGGCTACGACGACACCTTCGGCTTCGGGCGTGTGTTCGACGCCGATCTGAACCTGATATGGGTCGACGCCGCGCGCTACCGGGCGATCGACCTGGGAGAGTGGCTCGGGGAGCGCGCCGCGGCCCTGCGCGAGCGGAGCCCGGCGCCGATCCTGCTCCTGGTCGCCGGCGGCGCGGATCGGCGGGCGACGGAGGGCGTTCCGGACCTGTGGGATTTCGCGGTGGAGGACCTGCTCCCCCCCGGCGGGGGCGGAATCTACGACCCCGCCCGGGAAGCGGCCACCGGCACCCGGCTGTCGGGCAGGGCGTGCCTCGAGGTGGCCCGAGCCCTCGGCCTGCGCCTCATCCCCGCCGTGCTGCGCCCGGCGCTGAAGGCCGTCGTCCTCGACCTGGACCAGACCCTGTACGAGGGGGTCCTGGGGGAGGACGGGCCGGAGGGGGTCCGGTTGACGGCGGCGCATGCGGAGCTGCAGCGGCATGTCCGGGGGCTGAAGGAGGAGGGCTTTCTTCTCGCCGTCGCTTCCCGGAACGAGGAGGAGGATGTCCGGCGGCTTTTCGAGCGGCGTCCCGATTTCGGGTTGAGGTGGGACGATTTCGCCGCCGTGAGGATCAACTGGAAGGACAAGGCGGAAAACCTGGCGGAGCTGGCGTCGGAGCTGCATATCGGCGCCGACGCCATGCTCTTCGTCGACGACAATCCCGCCGAGATCCTGAACGCCGAGGCCTCGGGGCTGGGGGTGCGCACCCTGCTGGCGGGCGATCCCGCCGACACCCTGCGGATGCTCCGCTTTTACCCGGGCCTGCTGCGCCTGAGGACTTCGTCCGAAGACGGGCTCCGGACCGCGGATATCCGGGCCAACCGGGAGCGGACGGCGCTCGGCGAAACCCTGGCCCCCCGGGACTACTTCGCCCGGCTGCGGATCCGGCTGCAGTTCGGCCTGGACGACGAAAGCATGGCGCCCCGGGTCGCCGAACTGGCCGGCAAGACCAACCAGTTCATCCTCGGCTACCGCCGGTATACGGAGGCGGAGGTCCGGCGGTTGATGGGGGCGGGCGACGGCTGCGTGGTTACCGTGCGCATGTCCGACCGCCTCTCCGAAAGCGGCATGATCGCCCTCCTGGCGGCTCGCGCCGAAGGGGAGAGGCTCCTGTGCGAGGAACTGGCCGTCAGCTGCCGCGCCCTGGGGAGACACCTGGAGAACGTCATGCTGCCCGAGATGATGCGCCTGGCGGCCGCGCACCTGGGGACGGGGAAAGGGGCCCTTGTCGCCTACCGCCGGGGGGAACGGAACGGGCCGGCCCTCGAGTGGCTCCGCTCCCTGACGGGGGACGCGCTCGTGGCCGATGAAGGCCGGGTGCCCTGGGCGGTCCCTGGGAGGGTCGATCTGGAGGGCCTGGAGACGGAGGTGCGCCGGTGGGCAAAACGGTAACGTTCCGGCATGCCGGGATCACGGGCATCTCCTCCGTCTACGGTGCGAGGAGGATCTCCATCGACGACGAGGCCGGTTACTATGAAAGCGGCGAACAGCTCGAGCGCCTGAAACGGACGATCGGTTTCGACCGGCGCTGGGTGGTGGACGGTCCGGTCACCGCCGCCGACCTCTGCCTCGAAGCCGCCCGCGCGCTGATGGCGGGATGCCGCCTGTCGGCGGCCGATTTCGACGCCGTCGTTTTCGTCACCCAGACCCCCGATTACGGCATGCCCGGGAACGCCCACGTCGTGCACCGGGCGCTTTCGTTGCCGCGATCGTGCATCGCCTTCGACCTGGTCTACGGCTGTTCCGGGTACGTCAAGGGGCTGCTGCAGGCCTTCATGCTGGCGGAGCAGGGATTCCGGCGGGTTCTGCTGCTGACGGGCGACACCCTGAGCCGTATCATCGACGTCCGGAACCGGGCGGACGCCCCCGTCTTCGGGGACGCCGGCTGTGCCACCGTCGTCGAGCGCTGCGAAGGGGAGCGCCCCTCTTGGTTCCGCCTCTATTCCGACGGCGGCGGGCTGGAAATCATGTGGCAGCAGGCGGGGGCCTACCGCCACCCCTCCTCGGAGGAGACCCGGAGGGAAATGGTCGACGAGAAGGGGAACGTGCGCCGCCTGGAAGATTTCTGCATGAAGGGTTTCGAGGTGTTCAACTTCACCCTCACCGAGCAGCCCAGACTGCTCCGGGAGATCCTCGAGGTTTCGGGGTGCGCGGCGGAAGAGGTCGATTATTTCGTGTTCCACCAGGCCAACCGGTACATCATCGAGACGATAGCGAAGAAGTCGGGCATCCCGCTGGAAAAGGCGCCGCGGCGGACTTTTTCGGAATTCGGCAACCAGAGTTCGGCCTCCATCCCCTTCACGATCTCCAACGAGCTGTCCGAACAGATCGGGGGAAAGGGGGCGCGGGTCGTGCTGCAGGGGTACGGCATAGGGTTGTCCTGGGGCGCGTGCCTGCTCGACCTCGGGCGGGTGAGGGTCCTGAAACCGCGGGTCTACGGAGCGGGGGAACCCGATGAGTAAAGCGCTCCTGAACCACGTGCGGGTCCGTGGGATCAAGACGATCGTACCCGACCGGTTCATCGACATCGACGACGAGATCGAGTATTTCGGCAACAACGTCCGGCAGCTCGAGCGGGCGAAGAAGATGGTGGGTTTCGGGCGCCGCCCCGTCGTTCCCGAAGGGGTCACCGTGGTCGACCTGTGCGAAAGGGCGGCGTCCGACCTGCTCGGGGAGCTCGGGACCGACAGGGGGGGGATCGACGCCCTCATCCTGGTCAACCAGAGCCCCGACTATATCTTTCCGGCTTCTTCCTATATCCTGCACGACCGCCTCGGGCTCGGCGAGGAGTGCGCGGTGTTCGACGTGGGGCTCGGTTGCTCGGGCTACGTCTACGGCCTCTGGCTCGCCCACTCCCTCATCGCCTCCGGCGCGTCGACGCGGGTGCTCCTCGTGGCCGGGGATGCCGCCAGCACCCATGCGGACCCGCGCAACCGGCTCTACTACCCGCTCTTCGGCGACGCGGCCTCGGCCACCCTGCTCGAGCACGAACCGGGGGACAACCCCGCCTGGTTCGCCCTGGGGGCCAGGGGGGCAGGGTGGGACAAAATTGTCGCCCCGGCCGGGGGGCGCCGCCTGCCGATCCGCAAGGACATGTGCGACGTCGAGGTGCGGGACGCGGCCGGCAACGTCTGGCACCCCTGGGACGGCATCATCCGTGGAATGGACGTCTTCAACTTCACGATGGAGGTCGCCCCGGCGAACATCCGCGAACTCCTCCTCTTCGCCGGAATCGGGATGGAGGAGATCGATTTTTTCGCGCTGCACCAGGCCAACCGGCAGATCGTGGAGGCGATCGCGGCCAAGACGGGCATCCCGAAGGAGAAGACGACGTGGGAGACCTTTTCCCGGTACGGCAACAACTCCACCACCTCGGTGGCCACCGTCCTGTGCGACCAGCGGGACGCGCGGCCGAAGCTCGGCCGCTGCCTGCTTTCGGCCTTCGGGGTGGGGCTCTCCTGGGGGGCGGCGGTCGTAGGCCTGGAGGGGTGCCATAACGGGGGGATCGGGCTCCTCGCGGCGCCCGCGGGCCTTCCGGCGCGCGAAGACCAGGTGGAAGGGTGGATCCGTCATTTCAAGGGGGAGAAGCGATGACGCACGAGGAGTTTCTGGAAAAATTTCAGGATGTCCTGCAGACGGAGGAGCCGCTCGGGATGGACACGGTGCTCGAGGACCTCGTCGAGTGGGACTCGCTCGCCCGGATGGCCACGGTCGCGTTTCTGGACTCCGATTTCGGCGTCGGCGCGACCTTCGAGGACTTCGCCGGGATGCGGACGGTGGCCGATGTCGCCCGCAAGGCCGGGGTGGCGTCGTGACGCCGCCCGACGGCGAGCGGCTCTTCCTTGTCACCGGCGCGAGTTCCGGCATCGGGAGGGGGATCGCCCTGCGCCTCTCGGCGACGGGCGCCCGCGTCGTCGCGGTCGGCCGGGACGCCGGCCGGCTCGGGGAACTGGTGCGGGAATGCGGGTGCCCGGAGCGGATGCACCCCGAAATCAGGGACCTGGCCGCGGATATCGAACTGCTGCCGCAATATGTGAAGGGGCTGAAGGAAAAGTACGGCAAATTCCACGGGATGGTCTCGTGCGCCGGGATCTCCGAGATCCGCCCGCTGCAGGTCCTGCGATACGAGGACTGCAAAAGGATATTTGATATCAACTATTTCGCCCCCCTGATGCTGGCCAAGGGCCTCCTCGACCGGCGCCACAACGCCGGCCGGGGCGCCTCGCTGGTCTTCATCGCCTCCATCGAGGCCCACCTGGCCGACAAGGGGATGGCGTCCTACGCGGGGTCCAAGGCCGCGCTCGTCGCGTCGGTGCGCTCGATCTCCCGGGAGGTGGCCGCCTCGGGCATACGGGTCAACGCGATCAGCCCGGGCGACGTCCTGACGCCGATGACGGCGAAGGTGGAGGGGATGCGCAACGACCGGTCGCACCTGTACCCGCTGGGGTTCGGGACGGTGGACGACGTGGCCGCCCTGGCCCTCTTCCTCCTTTCGGACGAGGCGAAGTGGATCACGGGGCAGAACTACATCCTCGACGGGGGGCATCCCTGATGAAGAGGATTTTCGTCGTGGGGGGGGATTGTTTCGCCCGGGAATGCTGCGTCTATGTAGAGCGGATGGCCGAGCGGGATCCCCGGTGGAGCCTGGGCGGGATCCTGGGTCACAACGGACACGGGCGCACGAACGACTACAGGGATTACCAGGGCGTGTTCCGGGGGGAGATGGAGGAATTCGAGTTCGGGGAGGGGGACGGCGCCGTGATCGGCGCGGCGGCCCCCGCCATCCGGGAACTCATCTACCGGGACCTCAAAAGAAAAAATGTTCCCCTGGTGAACCTCCTGGACCCCTCCTGTATCGTATATCCATACGCGCAGGTGGGGGAGGGGAACATCTTCGCCCCCTTCTGCACGATATCCACCCAGACCAGGATAGGGAATGGCAACGTGTTCAACGGATTCATCCCGGTGGGGCACGACGCCGTCATCGGCGATTTCAATTTTTTCGGGCCCCATTCACAGGTCCTGGGCGGGGTGCGGGTGGGCGACGGCAACCAGCTGGGCGCGGGTTCCATCCTCCTGCCCCTCAGCCGGGTCGGGAGCCGCAACCGGATCGCCCCCCTCTCGGCCGTTTACAAGGGGTGCGGGGACAATTCCTATTACCTGGGAAACCCCGCGCGCAGGGTGGGAGGCGTCTGACCATGGGCGCGCTGCAACGGGAATTGCTGGAGAGGTAATATGTTGTTGAAAATGTAGCTCCTTGGAATAATGATAGGAGCACCATCGGCGCTCCGGCGCCGCATGCATCCTGGGGAATTGCAGCAGATGCGAAAATTGATCCTTGCCACGCCGCTCAAGCGGTTCGCTTTCTTTTTCGCGGCGGACATCGCCATCATAGGCCTCGCCCTGGGGCTGGCGCTCCTGACCCACTTCAACGGCAGCCCGGAGGCGCCTTACGGGCCGCATTTCCTGCGGATGATCGGGTGGGTCCTCGCCGTCAAGATCCTGGCCCTCCTCGCCTTCAAGGTATACCGGATCACCTGGCGCTTCGTCGGCATATCCGACCTGGTCAACATCTTCTGGGCCGTTCTCTTTTCCGAGCTCGTGCTCGTCGTGCTGAGCCTCCCCAGCGGCGTGCTCCCGGAGCTCGCGCTCACGGGGATCTCCAAGCGCATCTTCTTCATCGACGGGATCATCAGCTTCGGCCTCATCGGCGCGCTGCGGATATCCAAGCGCGTATACCTCGAGGTGATCCGCAAGAAGGGGGCGGCCGCGAAGAGCCCGAACACCCTCATCGTCGGTGCGGGCAACACGGGGGAGATGCTGCTGCGGGACCTGATGCGCAACAATTACAGCCGTTTCCTGCCCGTCGGGTTCCTCGACGACAACCGGACCCTGACGGGGAACTACATCCACGGCATCAAGGTGCTGGGGACCATCGACCGGCTTCCCGAGATGGTGGACCGCTACAAGGTCCAGGCCGTCATCATCGCGATCCCGCGGCTGAATCACAAGACGCTGCGGCGGCTGTACGAAATGGCGACGCGGGCCGAGGTCAGCAACATCAAGATCGTCCCGCGGATCTATGATTTCAGCCGGCCGGACATCAACATGCGGACCCTGGAAAGCATCAGCATCGAGGACCTGGTGGGAAGGCAGACCGTCTCCGTGGATTACCGGGGGATCCGGGCCTTCCTCCGGGGCAGGACCATCATGGTGACCGGGGCGGGCGGTTCGATCGGGTCGGAGATCGTGGTGCAGGCCTGCGCCTTCGATCCGGACCGCATCCTCCTGTTCGACATCGACGAGACCGAACTGCACAACCTGGGACTCAAGCTGCGGCGGCTCTTCCCGCACCTGATGGACCGCGTGGTCTACATCACCGGGGATGTCCGCGACGAAGTCCGGCTGCGCGAAGTCTTCGAGCAGTTCCGGCCCCAGATCGTGTTCCACGCCGCCGCCTACAAACACGTCCCCATGATGGAGTGCAACCCGAAGGAGGCGGTCAAGGTGAACGTGTTCGGCACCTACAACCTGGCCGCGACGGCGAGGGCGCACGGTGTCGAGAAGTTCGTGCTGATCTCGTCGGACAAGGCGGTACGCCCGACGAGCGTGATGGGCGCCACGAAGAGGATGGCGGAGCACATCTGCAGCGCCCTGAACGAAAAGGCGCAGGCAAAGATCGCCCTCATCCCCGGCGGCGGGACCCGGCCCTACCCCGCCCCCGCGCCCTCGACGCGCTTCATCTCCGTAAGGTTCGGCAACGTCCTCGGCAGCCGCGGCAGCGTCCTCCCCCTCTTTCTCGAACAGCTGAAGTACGGCGGGCCCCTCACGGTCACCCACCCGGAGATGAAGCGCTACTTCATGACCATCCCCGAGGCCGTCTCCCTCGTGCTCCAGGCGTCCATCCTGGGCAACGGCGGGGAGGTCTTCGTACTCGACATGGGAAAACCGGTGAAGATCCTGGACATCGCCGAAGAGCTGATCCGCATTCACGGCATGGAACCCTATAAGGACATTGATATCCAGATCACCGAGCGGAGACCGGGGGAGAAGCTGTTCGAGGAGATCCTGACGGCCGAGGAGGGGACCGATGCCAGCCGCCATGAAAAGATCTTCATCGCCCGCAACGGGACCCACTACGCGCCCGAACTGCTCAAGCGGATCCTGGCCGAATTCGCCGGCGAGATCGCCGACGCTTCTCCCGCCAGCAACGAGCGGATGCGGCTCGTGTTGAAGAAGTACGTGAAGTACTACCAGGAAGCGGACGAATCCCCGAAAGGATGCGAGCCGGGCCGCATGGTAACGGGGGAAGCGGGCGTCCGGCTCCGTCCCTGATCCCCGTTTTCCCTCCCGATCCGGGCCGCGGACGGCGGCGGCCCCTTCTCTCTTTTCCCCCCCCGTGGAGGCTGGCGCGGCGCGGTTTGCATCCCCGCCCGCCCGGGGTATGATGAAAAAGGGGATCACGATACGCGGGGAGAGACCATGAAGCACGACAGGTTCCATTCGTTGCAGGCGCTGGACATCCAGGGGAAACGTCGCGGGGAGTACTATTCCCTGCCGCGGCTCGAGAGGGAGGGGGTGGGGCGCGTTTCCAGCCTGCCGATGAGCATCCGCATCCTGCTCGAGTCGCTGCTGCGCCACTCGGACGGGGTGAGGATCCGGGAGGAGGACGTGGTCCGGCTCGCCAACTGGAAACCGGCCGCGGAGCGCACCGAGGAGATCCCCTTCATGGTCGGCCGCATCCTCCTGCAGGATTTCACCGGGGTCCCGCTCCTGGTCGACCTGGCGGCCATGCGCTCGGCGGCCGCCCGGATGGGGCGGCCGGCCGGCCTGGTCGAACCGATGGTGCCGGTCGATTTGATCATCGATCATTCGGTGCAGGTCGACTACTTCGGCCGGCCCGACGCGCTCGCGCTCAACATGGACATGGAACTCGAGCGCAACCGCGCGCGCTACCAGTTTTTGAAATGGGGGACCCGGGGGTTCCGCGGGTTCCGGGTGATCCCCCCCGGCATCGGTATCTGCCACCAGGTGAACCTCGAATACCTGGGGACGGTGGTGGCCGAGAGGGAAGGGGTTTTCTATCCCGACACCCTGGTGGGGACCGATTCGCACACGCCGATGATCAACGGCCTCGGCATCCTGGGGTGGGGCGTAGGCGGCATCGAGGCCGAGGCAGGGATGCTGGGGCAGCCGATCCACCTCCTGGCGCCCGACGTGGTGGGCGTGCGGCTCTCCGGCCGGCTGGGCGAAGGGGTGACCGCGACCGACCTGGTGCTGACGGTGACCGAACTGCTGCGCCGGACCAACGTGGTGGGGAAGTTCGTCGAGTTCTTCGGGCCCGGCGTGGACGGGCTCCCGGTCCCCGACCGGGCCACCCTCGGCAACATGGCCCCGGAATACGGGGCTACGGTGGGCCTTTTTCCGGTCGACGAACAGACCTGCGCCTACCTCCGGGATACCGGGCGGCCGGCCGAACTGGTGGACGCCGTCCGGGGCTATTACTCGGCGCAGGGGATGTTCGGCTCCGCCGCCTTCGAGGAGGTGCGCTACAGCTCGGTGGTGGAACTGGCGCTCGGGGAGATCGAGCCGTGCGTCGCCGGGCCGAAGCGGCCCCAGGACCGGATCCTCCTCGGGCGGTTGCGGGACACGGTCCGGCGGCTGCTGGTCGCGCCCCGGAAGGATGGGGGATACGCGCTGTCGCCCGACGCGGCCGGCCGGATCCATGCCGTGAGCCTTTCCCCGGAAGGGAAAGGGGAGATCGACGTCCCCCTGCGCCACGGCTCGGTCGTCATAGCGGCGATCACGTCGTGCACCAACACCTCCAACCCCGGCGTCATGATCGCGGCCGGCCTTTTGGCCAAAAAAGCGGTGGAGCGGGGACTCCGCCCCCCGGATTACGTCAAGACCTCCCTCGCCCCGGGGTCCCGCGTCGTCAGCCATTACCTGGAGAAGACGGGGCTGCAGCCCTACCTGGACCGGCTCGGCTTCCAGGTCGTGGGGTACGGCTGCTCCACCTGCATCGGCAATTCCGGGCCGCTCGAGCCGGCGATCGAGGCGGCCATTTCCGAAAACGACCTGGTCCTGGCCAGCGTGCTCTCCGGAAACCGCAACTTCGAGGCCCGGATCCACCAGTCGGTCCGCGCCAATTTCCTGATGAGCCCGCCGCTGGTGGTCGCTTTCGCCCTGGCGGGGCGCGTCGACATCGATATGGCGCGCGAACCGCTCGGGAAGGGGAGCGACGGGCGGGAGGTGTACCTGGCCGATCTCTGGCCGACGCTCGAGGAGGTGCGCGCCCTTATGAAGGTGGCCTTCGACGCGGAAACCTACCTGCGGATGTATTCCGGGTTCACCGAGCAGAACCTGTTGTGGAACGCGATCCCGGCCGGCGAGGGGGAACTGTACGAATGGGACGCCGGATCGACCTATATCAGGGAGCCCCCTTTCTTCGAGGGCTTCCGGATGGAGCCCGGCGCCGTTTCCGGGATCAGGGGCGCGCGCCCGCTGGCCATCCTGGGGCATTCGATCACCACCGACCATATCAGCCCGGCGGGGGCCATCCCGCCCGATTCCCCCGCCGGCCTCTACCTGCGGGAGCTTGGGGTGGCGCCGGAGGATTTCAACACCTACGGGGCCCGGCGGGGCAATCACGAGGTGATGATGCGCGGGACCTTCGCCAACGTCCGCATCCGCAACCTGATGACGCCGGAACTGGAGGGGGGCTACACCGCTCTGCAGCCCGGCGGGGAACGGGTGACGATCTTCGAGGCCGCCGGCCGGTACCGGGCTTCGGGCACGCCCCTCGTGGTGATCGCGGGGAGGGAGTACGGGTCGGGCAGTTCGCGCGACTGGGCGGCCAAGGGGACCCGGCTGCTCGGGGTCCGGGCGGTGGTGGCCGAAAGCTACGAGCGGATCCACCGGAGCAACCTGGTGGGGATGGGCGTCCTCCCCTGCCAGTTCCCCGAAGGGACCGGCGTTGCGGACCTGGGCCTTTGCGGAACGGAGGTCTTCGACATCGAGGGGATCGGGGAGGCGCTCGAGCCGCGGCAGGAGGCGGTCCTTGTCATCGCGCGCTCCGACGGCCGGGTCGACCGGGTTCCCCTCCGGGTGCGGCTCGACTCGCCGATCGAAGTCGAGTATTACCGCTGCGGGGGGATTCTGCCCTTCGTGCTCCGGAGCCTGGCGTCCCGCTGAGGGAGCGGTCTACCGGACCAGCCGGATCGCCAGCCCCTGGGCCCCGGCCGGGTCGAGGGTGAGGCCTCCTGCCTCCGCCTTTCCCCGCAACCCTTCCTTGTCGAGAAACGCCCGCGCCCGCTCGAGCGAGCTCACCTCGAGGACCAGTCCCCGGATCCGGTCCGCCCCGCCCCCGGAAAGGCGGATGGAGGGGCCTGCCATGACCGTGTTCCAGAGCCCCGCGGCTTTCGGACGGCCCAGCAGTTTTGTCCACTCCACCGCGCGGGCCTCCGGGTCGACCGCGGTGACGACCACTTCCGCCACCCGGCGGATCCCGAGCGGCCCTCCCCTGTCGAGCGCCAGCCTGTTGGCCAGCTGCGTCCTGCGGATGCGCGGGTTGAGGTAGGCGGGGCTCGTTTCGTAGAGGAAGAGCGACATGCCCGGCCGCGAAAGGGAAGAGAGCGCGACGGTGGTCCAGAGGGTTCCCGTATCCCCCCCGGGCAGGGGGCCGACCTCGGGGTCCGGGGGGGCGTGGGGGATGCCGCGGACCTTGAGTTCCCTGAGCGCGTCGGCCAGGGGGTAGGGTTCGAACGCCAGGCCCGTGCAGCGCGCCCTCCCCTTTCCGGCCGTTTTGGCGCCCGCGGCCGGCAGGATCGCCAGGGTGACATTCCCGGCCCCCACCCCCCCCGTTTGAAAGGTGCCGCCGTCGCCCGCGCTCCATGCCACGGGCAGGCCGAGCGTCCGGCTGAAAAAACGGAAGAGCCCCGCCGGGTCGTCCGACTCCACGACGATGTGGTCCACCTGCCGGACGATGTGGCTCCGCATGCGTCCCTCTTCGGAGTCCCCTCCCGCGCCCCGTCCGAGCGCCGACACGAGGAGCAGCAGGGTCAACGCGAAGCGGCGGATCATGATCCCTCCCCCCCGGGCGGGACACCCTCCGGCGCCTCCCCTTTTTCCCCGAGCGCGGCGGCGCACCGGCCGCAGAGCCGCTCGAGAAGGGGGAGGGAGCGGGCCCGGTCCGCCGCCAGGCGCAGGTTCGCGAGCCCCGGGGGGACATGCGCGAGATAGCGCCCCAGTCCCCGCTCCCGGGCCAGGAACCCGTAGGCCCCGAGCGCCTGCATCAACCGCTGGGCCGAAGCCTCCCAGAAAGCTTTCCGGAACTCCTCCGGGCCCTCCCCCGGCCCCCGGCAGAAATCGATCAGCTCCTGCCGCTCCGGGCGCGTGAAGGAGACGTAGGGGTCGCAAAGGAGCGAACCCAGGTCGTAGAAACGGCTCCCGAACCGCATCCCCTGGTAATCGATCAGCACCGGGCCCCCCTCCCGGATCATGACGTTCTGCGACTGCAGGTCGCGGTGGACCAGGCACCTCCGGTGCCGCGTCAGCCGGAGCGCCAGCGCCGCCAGTTCGCGCTCCAGCGCGTCCTCTTCCGCGGGGGGGAGGGCGACGCCGCAGAGCCCGAGGACGAAGTGCTCCCGGAAATAATCCCGCTCCCAGCGATACAGGTCGGGGGAGAAGCCCTCCATCAGGGGGACGGGGTCGCGCAGGAACTCCTCCTCGGGCCAGGAGTGCAGCACCGCGACGACCTCGAGTGTCTTCCGGTAGAGGGGGCCGCGGACCTCCCACGGCTCGTTCCGGAGCGTGTAGAGATCTTCGTCCCCCAGGTCTTCCTGGAGGATCAGGCCCCGGGCGGGGTCGTGGTGGAGGATGCGGGGGACCGGTATCCCGATCTCCTCCAGGAACCAGCCGATAGCGGCATGGTAGCCGTTCTCCTTCCTGTCCTGCCCGTACCGGACCAGGATCGCCGAGTCCCCGCTCCCCCAGCGGAGGCGGAAGTAGGCCCGGTCGGACCCCCTCCCCGCGAAAGGGATCCATTCGACCTCCGTTGCGGCGGGGATATCCAGGACCTCCCGGGCGCGCGCCTTGATCCCGGCTTCCGTCATCTCCGCTTCCGTCACCATTTCATGGTCTCCAGGCCCCCCCGTATCCGGTCGTAGGCTTCGGGCGATCCGATATCGGTCCAGGTGCCCCCGTCGATCACGGCCGCGCGGATCGATCCCGGCTGCACCCGGATCCGCCGGAGGAAGAGGTCGATGACGGACGAGGGGCGGGCCGGCTCGATATGCCGAAGCAGGGCCGTTTCCACGACATAGATCCCGGTGAAGAGGCACCGGCGGCTCCCGCGGGTCCCCAGCTCCCCCCGCAGGTCGCATACCTCCCCGCCGTCGTTGACGTCGACGTTCAGGAGCGGCCCCGTGCTGCGCAGGGCCAGGGTGGCCTCCGGCCGCCGCCGCTCGTGCCGCTCGAGCAGGTCGCCGAGGGGAAGATCGGAGATCACGTCGCCATTGTAGCAGACGATGGCCTCGTCGTCCGCGAGGAGATCCTCGATGTTTTTCAAGCCTCCGGCCGTGTCGAGCAGCACCGGTTCGTGGCGGAAGAGAACGGGTTTCCCCCTCCAGGCGCCGTCGGGGAATTTCTCCCGGTACCTTTCGGGGCAGTGGTGGGTGTTGACGATGAAGCGGTCGACCCCGGCCGAGATCAGGTGGTCCATGGCGCAGGTGATGACGCTGCGTCCGCCCGCGGGCAACAGGGGCTTGGGGCACCTTTCCGTCAGCGGCCGGAGACGCAGGCCGAGCCCGGCTCCGGGGATGAAGGCGGTGGTGTAACGGCGTTTCTGTCCCATCCGTTCATAGTAGCCCGACAGGGGGAAAGCACAAGCGGTTTTCGCCCGGCGGGGTCCCTCAGCGGGAGGCGTAGTAGCCCAGCCGGGCGCGCACACTCAGCTCGGGCCGCGCCGGGATGGAAACGCGGATGGCCCGGAAGACCCCGTCGTTGCGCGCACTGGGGGAGTAGTAGCTCAGCAGGTACTGGGCCCGGAGCTCCGCCGCGATCCGGCCGAGCACCGAGTCGAGGTCGTCCGACGGATCGGAAACGAAGGCGGTCCCGCCGGTGGCCGAGGCCAGCAGCGACAGGTCCTCCTGCCCCTTGCGGTTGATGGCGTTCAGCCGGACCGAGGCGCCGCTGGGGTTGATGGCGTAAAAGAGGGTGTCGGAGCGCTGGAGCGCCTCCGCGGCCGCCGCCAGCCCGTGATCGCTCTGGTTGTCCGCCCCGTCGGAGATCACGATCTGCGCCTGGCGCGTTTCCGGTGTCGAGCCCCTGCTCAGCAACCGCGCGGCGCGCACGACCGAATCGAAGAACGCGGTCCCGGTCTTGGTGGGCTCGAGCCGCGCGAGTTCTCCCAGCGCCGCCTCGAGGCCGGGTTCCCGCTCGAGGTGGATGCGCGGACGGTCGCTGAAGGTGACGAGGGTGATGGTGTCCCCCGGCGTCCACACTTTTTCGAGGAAGCGCGCGGCGGCCCGCCGCTCGAACTCGAAGCGGGAATGGACGCTGCCGGACAGGTCGAAGAGGAGGGCGAGGTGCAGCGGCGACTGCCGGGATTCGGCTACGCGGCTGATTTCCACCGGCCGCCCGCTTTCGAAAATCCGGAAATCCCCCGGGGAGAGGTCCCGGATGATGCGGCCGTCCGGGTCGGTGACCGACACGGGGACGGAGACCAGGCTCGAACTGACCCGGATCGTGTGCGGGGAATGGATCCCGGCCGCGTCGGCGCGCGCCGGCCCGTCCGCACGGGGCTGCGCGCGCAGGTTGCCGGCGGGGGGCAGCAGGAGCAGCCCACAGACCGCGGCCGTAAGCGGGGGGACGCGTTTCGCTCTGTGCCGCGGTCTGTGGGCCATGCCGGTTCCCCGTCCCGGGCTATTCGGCCGAAGCCGAGGTCGCCGTCCCGGGGGCCGACATCCCCTTGCTGACGAGGAGGCGGACCTCGACGCGGCGGTTTTCCCTGCGGCCGGCCACGGTCGTGTTGTCCGCCACGGGCTGGGTTTCGCCATAGCCCATCGGCGTGACGAAGCGCCGGAGCGGGATCTGGTGGTTTTCGACCAGGTACTGGGTGACCGCGTCGGCCCGCCTCCGGCTCAGCCGGCGGTTCAGTTCGACGTCGCCGTCGGCGGAGGCGAAGCCGGCCACCTCGACCACGAAGCCGCGTTCCGCCCCGGTCATTTGGGCGAAGGCGTCCAGGTCGGCCTTGTTCTCGGGGGTGAGCGCCGCGCTCCCCGCCCGGAAATTGACCGTCACCATTTCCTTCACTTCATAATCGTCGAGCAGGGTGATCCGCTCGTTGGCGGCGCTGACGCCGGCCCGGGCGCGGTCGGCCGCGGACTGGGCGCCGGCTGCGGCCGTGAGCGCCGAGTCGGCGGTCTCCTGGGCCGCCTTGGCCCCGCCGCGGGCGGAGTTGGAGATGGCGGAGAGCTCCTGGACCTGGCCCGAGAGCCGTTCGGCGTTCTGCTCGGTTTCCCCCAGCCGCGTCCGGGTCTGGCGGAGGTCCTCCTCCACGGGATCGACCCGGACGTCCATCGCCTGGGCGACGATGAGGTCGTCATCCCTGAAGCGGATCTCCCACGCGGTGACGGCGCCCGAACTCCCGCCCGTTCCCTTCACCTCCACCCGCAGGCCCGGGACCAGGTCCGATGCGGAGTAGGTCTTGGCGCCGCGGAAGATGTTGCTCTTCTTTTCCTTCAGCCGGGTGTCCGGCTGCACCTCCACCCGGTAGGCCTGGCCCGAGAGCGAGCGCACCGTCAGGGTATCCCCCTGGTGGTCCAGAATGACCCCGTCGATTTCCATCTTCTGGCCGGTGGAGACCTCGGTAATGTCGGCCTCCTGCGCGGCGTAGCCCGCGGCCGTGAGCGCAAGGGCGAAAACCATAACCAGAAGGGCCGCTCCCTTCCCCTGTATCATCGCTTTCATAACACCTCCTCGATTTCTGGATGAGCCCCGGTCTGCAAATGGGCTCCGTTGCTTTCCAACGCAAGTTCCGTGCCAATACCCAAATCCATGTAAGTTATTGTTTAAAAGTGGCTAACGGATTCGATCGATCCCCGGGGGAGGGGTGGCCCGGGAAAGTTTCCCTGATTCGGCCCCCGCTTCCTGGCTCCCCACCGTAATTCTTGGATCCGGGGGCGGTTTCGCTTAACATAGCAGTCAGAAGAAATCAAAGGGGTGGAGACCGTGATCATTCAGAATCAGCAGCTTCCGGATATGGATCCCGAGGAGACCCAGGAATGGCTCGATTCGCTCCAGGCGGTGGTGCGCGACCGGGGGAAGGCGCGCGCCCGTTCGCTCGTGCGCCTGCTCGTGGATCGCGCCCGGTCGATGGGACTGGAGGTCCCCGAGCTGGTCCAGACCCCGTATATCAACACGATCGATCCCCGGTCCGAGCCCCCTTTCCCCGGCGATGAAGCGATGGAAAAGCGCCTCCGGCGGATCGACCGCTGGAACGCGGTGGTGATGGTGACGCGGGCGAACCGGCGCCATGACGGCATCGGCGGCCACATCTCCACCTACGCCTCCTCGGCCGCCCTATACGGGGTGGGGTTCAACCACTTTTTCCGAGGCAAGGACGACGGGAGGGCGGGCGACCAGGTCTTTTTCCAGGGGCACGCCTCCCCCGGCATTTACGCACGGGCGTTTCTCGAGGGGCGCATTTCGGAAGCGCAGATGGACCGCTTCCGCCGGGAGGTGGAGCCGGGGCAGGGGCTTTCGTCCTACCCGCATCCGCGCCTCATGCCCGATTTCTGGGAGTTTCCCACGGTCTCCATGGGACTCGGCCCGCTGACGGCCCTGTACCAGGCGCGTTTCAACCGCTACCTGCAGGCACGGGGGATCGCCCGCACGGAGGACTCGCGCGTCTGGTGCTTTCTCGGCGACGGGGAGTGCGACGAGCCGGAAGCCCTGGGCTCCCTCTTTCTCGCCTCGCGCGAGAAGCTCGACAACCTCATCTTCGTGGTCAACTGCAACCTCCAGCGGCTGGACGGCCCGGTGCGGGGGAACGGGAAGATCATCCAGGAACTGGAGATGGTTTTCCGCGGCGCCGGCTGGAACGTCCTCAAGGTGATCTGGGGGCGCGAGTGGGACGCGCTCCTCGCGGCGGACCGTGACGGCCTGCTCGTGGAGAAGATGAACGGCACCGTCGACGGTGCCTACCAGAAATACGCCACCGCCGGGGGCGATTATATCCGGGAGCATTTTTTCGGCCCCGATCCCCGGCTGCGGAAGATGGTGGAGCATCTCGAGGACCGCGACCTGGAGAACCTGCGCCGGGGGGGGCACGACTACGTGAAACTGTACGCCGCCTACCGGCGGGCGGTGGAACACAAGGGCTCCCCCACCGTGATCCTCGCCAAGACGGTCAAGGGCTGGGCGCTGGGGGAGGGTTTCCTGGGGAAGAACGTCACCCACCAGCTGAAGAAGATGAATCTCGATCAGCTGCGGGAGTTCCGCGACCTGCTCGAACTCCCCATCACCGACCGGCAGCTGGAGGACGCCCCCTACTACCACCCCGGTCCCGGCAGCCCCGAGCTCGCGTATCTCCGGGAGAGGAAGGAGGCGCTGGGGGGGAGCCTGCCGCGGCGCCTGGTCCGGGGCGGGAGCCTGCGCCTCCCGCCCGACGACGTGTACGCCGAATTCAGGGAAGGGACCGCGCCGGGGCGCGAGGTTTCGACGACCATGGTCTTCGTGCGCCTCCTGCGGCAGCTGCTGCGCGACCCGGAGATCGGCCGGCGCATCGTTCCCATCATTCCGGACGAGGCCCGGACCTTCGGCATGGACGCCATGTTCAAGGAGTTCGGGATCTACTCCTCGCTGGGGCAGCTGTACGAGTCGGTCGACGCCGGGATGCTCCTGAGCTACCACGAGTCCAAGGAGGGCCAGATCCTGGAAGAGGGGATCACGGAGGCGGGGAGCGTGGCCAGTTTCACCGCGGCGGGCACCAGCTACGCCACCCACGGCGAAGCCGTCATCCCTTTTTATATTTTCTATTCCATGTTCGGGTTCCAGCGCACGGGCGACCTCTTCTGGGCCTTCGGCGACGCCCGGGGGCGCGGTTTCGCCCTCGGCGCCACGGCGGGGAGGACCACCCTCAACGGCGAGGGGCTCCAGCACCAGGACGGGCACAGCCACGTGCTGGCTTCGACGGTGCCCAACATCCTGGCCTACGACCCGGCCTTCGCCTTCGAACTGGCCGCCATCGTCCGGGACGGCCTCCGGCGCATGTACGGGCGGGGGGAGGACGTGTTTTACTACCTCACCCTCTACAACGAGAACATCCCCCACCCCGCCATGCCGGAGGGGCCGGAGGACCCGGTGGAGGGAATTCTCAAGGGGCTCTACCTCTTCAGGCCGGCGGAGGAGAAACGGGACCGCCATGTCACCCTCTTCGGCAGCGGGTCGATCATGCGCTCCGTCCTCGCGGCGCAGGAGACGCTCTCGGAGCGCTTCGGGATCTCGTCCGATGTCTGGAGCGCGACCAGCTACCAGCAGCTGCGCCAGGAGGCCCTCGCGACCGACCGCTGGAACCGGCTCCACCCGGAATCGGAACCGCGCCTCCCCTGGGTCAGCCGGGCGCTCGAAGGGGTGGCGGGGCCCTTCGTCGCCGCCACCGATTTCATGAAGATCGTGCCCGATTTCATCCGCCCCTGGGTCCCCGGGCTTTACGTCACCCTGGGGACGGACGGCTACGGGCGCAGCGACACCCGCGAGCGGCTGCGGCGTCATTTCGAGGTCGACGCCGAGAGCATCGCCGTCGCCGCGCTCCACGCGCTCTGCCGGGAAGGCCGGCTGCCGGCGGCGGAGGCGGCGCGCGGCATCCGCGACCTCGGCGTGGACCCGGAGGCTCCCGACCCGCTCCATGCGTGATCGCGGCGCGGGACGGACTCCATGACAGCGAGACGGAGAAGGATATGAGACGAAACCTGGCGGTCTTCTGGATGTGGCTCCTGTGCGCGCCCGGGCTCCTGGCGCAGCAGGTAGCCGTCGAGGAATACGTGCTGCCCAACGGGCTGCGCCTCCTGATGGTGCCCAGGAAGGGGGACCCCAACATCGCCGCCGGGTGGATCGCGCGGGTGGGTTCGGTCAACGAGCGCCAGGGCATCACCGGCATCTCCCACCTGCTCGAACACATGATGTTCAAGGGGACGCGCGTCGTCGGGACCACCGACATCGAACGGGACCTCCGCCTGCTGGCGGAGATGGACGCGCTGAAGGCCGAGATCGGCCGGGAGGAGCGGGCGCAGATCGAGCGCCTCCGGCTGGGCGAGATCGCCGACCTCGGCGACCCGGACAGCCGGACCGGGCGGCACGCCGAGCTCCTCGAGAAGTTCGCCCGGCTCGAGGCGGAGGCCGCGGAGCTGATCGTGCGCAACGAGTTCGACCGGATCTACACCCACGCGGGCGCCAGCGGCATGAACGCGGGGACGGGGCGCGACTACACCGTCTATTTCATCAACGTTCCCGCCAACAAGCTGGAACTCTGGTTCTGGATGGAGTCGGACCGGCTGCTGAACCCCGTCTTCCGCGAGTTCTACCCGGAGCGGGAAGTGGTCCAGGAGGAACGGCGCATGACGGTCGACAGCACCCCCACCGGCCGGCTCGAGGAGCAGTTCGACGCGCTCTTTTTCAGCTCCTCCCCCTACGCCTGGCCCGTCATCGGGTGGCCCAGCGACCTGGGCGGGATCACGCGGGAGGAGGCCGAGGCCTACTTCGGGCTCCACTACGCCCCCAACAACCTGAGCGCCTGCCTCGTGGGGGACTTCGACCCCGCCGAGGCCCGCCGCCTGGCGGACCGCTATTTCGGCCGCCTCCGGCCGAACCCCCGGGGACGCCCGGTGGTCCGGACCCGCGAAATCGAGCAGACGGCCGAAAAGCGGATGGTCGCGCATGCCGAAACCCGTCCCCAGGTGGAGGTCCGCTACCATTCCGTGGCCGACGGGCACGTGGACGAGCCGGCGCTCCTGGTCCTGGGCGCCCTGCTGAGCGGGGAGACCGGGCGGCTTCACAAGGCGCTGGTCCTGGACAAGAAGATCGCCAACAGCGCCTCCGCCGGCCAGAACGGGATGAAGTACGAGGGATACTTCGCCCTGGGAGGCGTGGCCAGGCCCGAGAGCAGCCCCGAGGAGGTGGAGCGGGCGCTCTACGCCGAAATCGAAAGACTGCAGCGGGAGCCGGTCGGGGAGAGGGAACTGGAGAAGGTGAAGAACCAGTTCGCGGCCGACAACCTGCGGAGGATGGAAAGCCGGCTCTACCTCATGCTGCAGCTCCTGGTGGCCGACAGCAACCGGGGCTGGCAGAGCTTCAACGAGGACCCGCGGCGGGTGGCGGCCGTCACCGCGGAGGACGTCCGGCGGGTGGCCGGCCGCTATTTCCGGCCGGAAAACCGGGCGGTCGCCCTCTACTACACGAAGGAGGCGGAGGGCGGCGACGACCCGCTGCTCGAGGGGCTGGACCCGCAGGAGCGGGCGGAACTGGGGCAGTTCAGGGGGGCGGTGGCCGGGATGGGGAGCGAGGAGGCGCGGGCGATCCTCGGGAAGGTCCGGGCCCAGGAGGGTTCGGCGCCGCCCGAAAAACGGAAATACGTGGCCGCCCTCATCCGCCTGCTCGAGGAGAGGATCGCGAAGGAGGGAGACCGATGATGCGACGAAGCGGACGGGTGTGCCTTTCCTGCATTGTCTGGATGTTCGGAGCGTCGATCCTGTTCGGCCAGGGGGAGGGGGCGGTACCGCCGCATCCCCGGGACATCGTCTACCAGCCGCTCGACTACGTCCCTCCGAAGGCGGCGGACCACCGGCAGGCCGTGGCCCCGGGCGTGCCGGTATTCTTCGTCGAGGACCACGATCTCCCGCTCGTTCACGTGTCGGCCTACATCCGCACGGGCGCCTACCTCGACCCCGCCGGGAAGGCGGGGCTCGCGGCCGCCGTGGGGAACCAGCTGCGCTCGGGCGGCACGACGGGCCGCCGGGCGGAGGAATTCGACGAGGAGGCCGATTTCCTGGCCGCGGTCCTCGAAAGTTCGGTCGGTCCGACCGCGGGACGGGCCTCGGTCAATTTCATGGCCAAGGACACGGACCGGGCGCTCGACCTTTTCTTCGACATGCTGCGCCGCCCCGCCTTCGAGCAGGACCGGCTCGACCTCTACAAGGGGCGGCAGCTGCAGGCCATGGAGCGGCGCAACGACCAGACGAATGAGATCGAGAGCCGGGAATGGAGCCGCCTCCTCTTCGGGGAGGACCACTTCTCCAACCGCCACAGCACGCGGGAGTCGATCTCCTCGCTCACCCGGGAGGACCTGATCGAGTTTCACCGGCGCTGCTTTCATCCCGGGAACCTGATCCTGGCCGTCTCGGGCGATTTCCGGACCGCGGAGATGAAAGCGGCGCTGGAGCGGGCGATGTCCGGTTGGGAGAAGGGCGAGGGCGCGCCCCCGGTCCCCCCGCCGGACGCGTCTCCCTCCCCCGGAATCTACATGGTCGACAAGCCGGATGTGAACCAGGCCCGGGTTTCGCTCGGACACCGCGGGATCCGGCGCGGGGACCAGGACGAGATCGTCGTGGACGTCATGAACGACATCCTGGGCGGCTCCGGGTTCACCTCCCGGATCATGAGCCGGGTGCGGACCGAGGAGGGGCTGGCCTACGACACCGGCTCCCGCTACGCGGCGGGCATTTATTACCCGGGGGATTTCCGGGCCTGGTTCCAGACCAAAAGCGCGGCCGCGGCCCGGGCGGCGCGCATCGTGATCGAGGAGATCGAGCGGATGCGCCGGACCAGGGTGGATCCCGGGGAGCTGGAAACCGTGAAGAACCAGGCGGTGGAGATCTTCCCCCGCATCTTCGCCACGGCGCGCGCCACGGCCGACACCTTCGCCGCGGACGCCTACACCGGGCGCGACCCCCGTTTCTGGGACACCTACCGGGACAGGGTCCGGGCGGTCACCGTCGACGACGTTCATCGTGCGGCCAATGCCCACCTCCATCCGGACGGCCTCGTGATCCTCGCGGTCGGCAATGTCGACGAGGTGCTCCGGGGGGACCCGGCCCGGCCCGAGGACTCGTTCGGGAAGATGGGGAGGGGCGGCATCGTCCGCATCCCGCTCCCCGACCCGATGACGATGGAGTACCCGAAGTAGGGGCGCGGGCCCGTCAGCGGTCCACGTACCCCCCCCGGGTGCGGGCCTTGAGCCCCGGGCGGGTGACGACGGCCTTCACCTCGCGGAAGGAGCCGTCGTGCTTCAGGTTCCGGGGGTAGTACCCCAGGCTGTACAGGTTGCGGAGTTCGCGGGCGATGCGGGCGAAGGCCGGGCCCAGGTCGGCCTCGCGCGAGGAGTCGACCAGGAGCCCGCCGCTCGATCGCGCCAGGGCCTCGAGGTATTTCCGGCCGGCGTCGCGCTCGGGGCCGTCGCGCCGCGAGGGGACGGGGATGGGGCTCCAGCGCGGGGCGCGCTTTTTGCCGGGGGCGAAATAGACGCTGTAGATGGGGGCTTCGGTCCGGCGCGCGAGTTCCAGCGTCTCCTCCCGGCTCACCGATTCGCTCCGGTTGTCGATCCCGTCGCTCAGGATCACCATCGCCTTGCGCCCGTATTCCAGTTTCAGGACCTGCTCCATCGTGAGCCAGACCGCTTCGTAGACCGCGCTCAGCCCCCCCGGACGGATTTTCCGGATCGCTTCCGGGTTCTTCCGGTGATAGATGCTGAAGGGTTCGATCAGGGTGACCTCGTCCGCGAAGGAGACGACGGCGGCCGCATCGTCCTCCCGCAGGAGCCTCACGAAGCGCATCGCCTCCGCCTGGATCCGGGAGAGCTGCGACTCGGTGCTCCCGCTCGTGTCGATCACGAGCGCCACCGAGATGGGGTCCTCCACCGCGGCGAAGGCTGCGATCTCCTGCGGAACGCCGTCCTCGAAAACCCGGAAGTCTTCCCTCGTGAGCCCCGTGACGTAGCCGCCGTCGCCCGAGGTGACCACCACCGGCAGGGACACCATCTCCACGGCCGCCCGGATCGTGCTCCCGGCCCGCGGCGGGGGGGCATCGGGCGGCTCGGTCCGGGCCGCCGGCCCCTGACCGAGTCCGGCGAGCGTGGCGATCAAAACCGCCGTCAGTTTCAGGGTGCGTTTCATGGCGTTGTCATCCCCGGTTCAGGCGGGCGGGGCCCGAAACCGCGCGGGAGTGCGCGTCGAAAAAGCGCAGCGGCCACCCGGCCGCCTCGCCCGCGTAGGCCACGCCGATGCGGGGGGTCGCCCGGATGGTGCGCGGCCGGTCCGGGCCGCGGGCGAGGCGCACCTTTCCCCCCGCGAGCAGGTCCATGCCGCTCGCGGCGGTGGTGATTCCCAATCCCCGGCAGAGGCGTCCCGGGCCGCTCAGGAGTTTTTCCGGGGCCCCCGCCGGGGCTTCGGCCGCCCGCAGCAGCACCGCCTCGGCCAGCCCCTCGGTCCTCGTGACGACGTTGGCGCAGTGATGCATGCCGTAGACCAGGTAAACGTACAGGTGCCCCCCGTCCCGGTACATCGGCTCCACGCGCGGCGTGCGCCTCCCCCGGCAGGAATGGGCCGCCGGGTCGTCCCGTCCGAGGTAGGCCTCCGTCTCCACGATCCGCGCCCCGTACCAGTGGCCCCCGTGCCGGCACGCGATCCAGGCGCCGATGAGCCCGCGTGCCGCCCTGGCGGTGTCCCCGCGCAGGAAGGAGCGGGGGATCTCCTCCAGCCCCGCGAACGTTTCGTCGAAGCGGAGCCGGGGATCGGGCGCCGGCGTCATTTCGACCCCGGCCCGAACAGCCGACCGAGGATCTCCTCCAGGCGCGGGTAGCGGAACCGGTAGCCCGACCGCTCGAGCTTGCCCGGCGAGACGCGGGCGCTGGCCAGGAGAAGCTCATCGGCCATCTGCCCGAAGGCCAGGCGCGCGGCGAAGGCCGGAAGGGCCGTGAAGGCCGGGCGGCCGAGCGCGCGTGCCAGGACCCGGGCAAACTCCGCGTTGGTGACCGGATGGGGCGAGACCGTGTTGACGGGGCCGTGCAGGTCGTCGTGCCCGATCGCGTGGAGGATGACGCCGACCAGGTCGTCGAGCGCAATCCAGCTCATGTACTGCCGGCCGCTGCCGATGCGGCCCCCGAAACCGGCGCGAAAGGCCGGGAGCATCCGGTCGAGCGCCCCCCCCGCGCGCTCAGGACCATGCCGAGCCGGGGGTGGACCACCCGGATGCCGCGCGCGGCGGCCGGGGCGGCTTCCGCCTCCCACGCCCGGCATACCTCGGCGAGAAAACCGGTTCCCGGGCCGCTCTCCTCGTCGAGCGCCTCCTCCCCCCGGTTTCCGTAATACCCCACGGCCGAAACGCTGACCAGCACCCGGGGGGGGCGATCCGTCCGGGCGAGCGCCCCGGCCAGGAGCCGCGTCCCCAGGACGCGGCTCTCGAGGATCCGGCGTTTCCGCTCCGCCGTCCAGCGCCCGGAGGCGATGTTTTCGCCGGCAAGGTGGACCACCGCGTCCAGCCCCTCCAGGGAAGAGGGGTCCAGGGTCCCGGCTTCGATGTCCCAGCGGATTTCATCGGCCCCCCGGGGGGGGCGGCGGACCATGTGCAGGGCGCGGTGCCCGTTTGCGGCCAGGTGGGAGACCAGGGCGGACCCGACGAGCCCGGTGGATCCCGTGATCAGGATTTTCATGGCGGCCTCGCGTTCCGGCATCCGCTCCCGGTTTCAGGCCATGGACCGGCCCAGGACCGGGGCGATCTGCCCGATTTCCCTCATCAGCTGCTCGAACTCGACCGGGTCGAGGGACTGGTTCCCGTCCGACATCGCCTGTTCGGGGTGGGAATGCACCTCGATGATCAACCCGTCGGCGCCGACGGCGACGGCCGCCCGGGACATGGGGATCACCTTCTCCCGGCGGCCGGTGCCATGGCTGGGATCGACGATGATGGGGAGGTGGCTGGCGTGCTGCACCGCGGGGACGACGCTCAGATCGAGGGTGTTGCGCGTGTGATCGGCGAAGGTCCGTATCCCCCGTTCGCACAGGATCACGCGGTAATTCCCCTCGGAGAGGATGTACTCGGCCGCCATGAGCAGCTCGTCCAGGGTCGCCGCATTGCCCCGCTTGAGCAGCACCGGGCTGCTTGAGCGGCCCACCCGTTTCAGGAGCGAGAAATTCTGCATGTTGCGCGCGCCGACCTGGATGATGTCGGCGTAGCGCTCCACCAGGTCGACGCTCTCGACGTCGACCGCCTCGGTGACGATCTTGAGACCGAACTCCTCCCGCACCTCGGCCAGGATCTGGAGTCCCTCCAGGGCGAGGCCCTGGAAGCTGTAGGGCGAGGTCCTCGGCTTGAAGGCCCCTCCCCGGAAGAGGCGGGCGCCCGCGGCGGCGACCCGGGAGGCCGTTTCCCGGGCCTGCTGCCGGCTTTCCACGGCGCACGGCCCCGCGATGACGGCCAGTTGCCCGCCCCCGATGCGGACCCCGTCCCCGAGGTCGATGACGGTCGTGTCTTCCTTGAGTTCGCGTCCCACCAGCTTGTAGGGCTTCGATACCGGGACGCATTCACCGACGCCGGGGAGCGCCTCCAGCGCAAAGGGTTCCACCGGCGCCCGGTTGCCGGTGATGCCGATCGCGGTCCGGGTGCTTCCGGGGATCGGGTGGGGCTTGAACCCCATCGACTCGATCTTGCGGCATACGGCGTCGATCTCCTCCCGGGTCGCGTTCGACTTCATCATGACCAGCATCGGGCACTCTCCTCCAGTGGGTCTTAAAGCCCCATTCTAATACAATCCGGGTGGAGGGGACAGCGGCCATTTTGCGGCCGCGGGGGAGGGATCAGAGCGCGCTCTCGAGGATGGCGCAGAGCTCTTCCCGCTCGAGCGGGAGGGGGTTCCCCCGCATGCTGCTCGATCGGACCCCCTGCGAGGCGACGGCGCCCAGATCCTCGCGCGTGAGCCCGAAGGCGCCGAGGCGCGGCAGCCCGAGGTCCGCGACCAGCCGCTCGAGCCATTCTATCCCGTCCTCGGCGCCGGCGCGGCCGTCGCCCGTCAGCAGCCGGGCGACTTCGTCCATGCGCGCGAGCGCCGGGGACCCGGGCGCCCGGGAGCGCAGGGCCGAAAGGTTGACGCCGAGCGCACCCGGCAGCAACCGGGCGCAGACGATCCCGTGTGGCACGGGAAACATGCCGCCGAGGGGGGCGGCCAGCCCGTGCACGGCGCCGAGCCCGGCATTGGCCAGCGCCAGGCCGCCGAACAGGCTGGCCAGCGCCATGTTTTCGCGCGCTTCCATGTCGTCGCCGTCCGCGCAGGCCGCGCGCAGCCAGCGGGCGGCGCGGCGGATCCCGTCGCGGCAGAGACCGTCGGTCAGGGGATGGGAGCGCACGCTCAGCAACGGTTCCACGAGCTGCGTCAGCGCGTCCAGGCCGGTGGAGGCCGTCAGGGAAGGGGGGAGGGAGCGGGTGAGTTCCGGGTCCACGACGGCCAGGCGCGGGAGCATCATGGGGCTGCGCAGGCTGACTTTGACGCGCTGTTCGGGCGCGATGAGGACGGCGTTGCGGGTGACCTCGCAGCCGGTTCCGGCCGTGGTGGGGAGGCAGATGCAGGGGGCCGGGGGATGGGGGAGGGGGTTGCCCCGTCCGACCACCTCCAGGTAATCGAGCGGGTCCCCGGGATTGGTGAGGAGCGCCGCGATCGCCTTGGCGGCGTCGAGCACGCTCCCCCCGCCGCACCCGATGACGGCCGCGCACCCTTCCGCCCCGGCCCGCGCGACCCCCGCCGATACCACGGGGAGGGTCGGCTCGCCGGGAACGGAGAAAAGGGTGAAGCCGACGCGCGCGGCGCGCAGTTTTTCCAGAAGCGGTTGGAGCCGCCCGGGCCGGCTTCCGCCGACCACCAGGGCACGGAGGCCGAGGGACGCGGCTTCGGAGGCGGCCTCCGACACCTTTCCGGGGCCGAAGACGATGCGGGTGGCGGTGGCGAACTCGAAGGCGAGGGTCATAGGCGACGATCCGGGCTGAAACTTCCGGCTCCCGGCTGGTACTATAGCAGATTGAAGGGAGGAGAGGCGGATTTCCCGTCGCGGGTGCCGCCCGGCGAGCGTCATGTTTCCTTTGAAGGACGACAACCCGACCCAAAGCACGCCCGTGGTCACGATCTCCCTGATCGCGGTCAACCTGGTCGTCTTCCTCTACCAGCTGTCCCTTCCCCCGGGATCGGCCGAACGGTTCATTTACCAGTACGGGAGCATCCCCGCGGTGGTGACCGGGCTCGGCCGGCTGTCGGCCGACCTGGCCGCCGTCCCCCCGCTCGCGAGCGTGCTGACCAGCATGTTCCTTCACGGCGGCTGGATGCACCTCGTCGGAAACATGTGGTTCCTCTGGATCTTCGGCAACAACATCGAGGAGGCGACGGGCCGTTTCCGGTTCGTCCTCTTTTACCTGGCGTGCGGCCTGGCGGCGGGAGCGGCCCACATCCTGGCCAACCCCGATTCGGTCATCCCCGCCATCGGCGCCAGCGGCGCCATCGGCGGCGTGCTGGGCGCCTACATCATGCTGTACCCCAGGGCGCGCGTGCATACCCTGATCTTTCTCTTCGTCTTCATCCGGGTCCTGTATCTCCCCGCCGGGGTCATCCTGGGGTACTGGTTCGTTCTTCAGCTCCTCGGCGGCAGCACCACGGCGGGGGCGGCGGGCGGGGTGGCGTTCTGGGCCCATGTCGGCGGGTTCGTCGCGGGGGTGGTGTTGGTGGGGGCGTTCAAGAAAAGAAGCGTGAGGTTTTTCAACCCGCCCCATGGCGCGCCGCTGATGCGGGCGATGGGAGATTGAGCCCGCCGGCCAGGCATAGTATAGTGAAGACTCTCAAGGAGGAGGATTTCGAATGAAAGCTGCCGCCATCATCATCTGCGGGGCCGTGCTCCTGGCCGTCGGCGTGGCCGTCACGCTCGGACTGGACTCGACGGCGGACCAGGGGAGGGAGGTCTACGCCATGCAGAAATGCGCCCTCTGCCACTCCGTTTCCGGCATCGGTGGGAAGAAGATGGCGCTCGACGGGGTCGGGTCCCGGCTCAAGCCGGAAGAGATCCGGAAATGGATCCAGAGCCCCAGGAGCATGAAAGCGGACACCACCATGAAGGCCTACCCGAACCTCCCCGAAAAGGCTCTCCGCGACCTGGTCGCCTACCTGGCGACCCTGAAATAAAAAGGGGGCGGCCGCCGGCCGCCCCCCTGGCGTTCCTCCCGTCTTCGATCTAGGCGTTGGCCAGCGCGGCTTCGAGGTCCGCCTCGACGGTCGTGATCGGCTTGATGTTGAACTTTTCCACCAGAACGTTGAGCACGGGCGGCGTGACGAAGGCCGGCAGAGTCGGGCCGAGACGGATGTTCCTGATCCCCAGGTGCAGGAGCGAGAGGAGGATGACGCACGCCTTCTGCTCGTACCAGGAGAGGATGAGCGACAGCGGCAGGTCGTTGACGCCGCAGCCGAAGGCCTCGGCCAGGGCCCCGGCCACCTTGATGGCCGAATAGGCGTCGTTGCACTGGCCGCAGTCGAGCAGCCTGGGGATGCCGCCGATGTCGCCGAACTCCAGCTTGTTGAAGCGGTACTTGCCGCAGGCCAGGGTCAGGATGGCGCAGTCCTTCGGGACGGCCTCGGCGAACTCGGTGTAGTAGTTGCGCCCCGATTTGGCCCCGTCGCAGCCGCCGATGAGGAAGAAGTGGCGCAGCTGCCCCCCCTTGACCGCCTCGATGACCTTGTCGGCGACCCCCAGGATGGCGTTGTGGCCGAAGCCCACGAGAATCGTCTTTTCCGGTTCGTCCGCTTCGAACCCCGGCTCGGCCAGGGCGGCCGCGATGACGGGGGAGAAGTCCCGATCGGAGATGTGGGTGACCCCGGGCCAGGCGACCAGGCCGCAGGTGAAGATGCGGCCCTTGTAGGAGTCGCGCGGGGCCTGGATGCAATTGGTGGTCATGAGAATGGCGCCCGGGAAGGCGGCGAATTCCTTCGCCTGGTCCTGCCAGGCCCCGCCGTAGTTCCCGACGAGGTGGGGGAATTTCTTGAGTTCGGGGTAGCCGTGGGCCGGAAGCATCTCGCCGTGCGTGTAGACGTTGATCCCCTTCCCGCTGGTCTGCTCGAGCAGGGCGGCCAGGTCCTTGAGGTCATGGCCCGATACCAGGATCGCCTTCCCCTTGACCGGGGTGACGCGGACCGGGGTCGGGACGGGGTCGCCAAAGGTGCCGGTGTGGACCGCATCGAGCATCCCCATCACGGAGAGGTTGACCTCTCCGCATTTCAGGTTCAGTTCCAGGAGCCGGCCCAGGTCGAGGGCGGGCCGGGCTATGTAGTCCATGGCCTCATGGATGAAGGCGTAGACCTTGTCGTCCTCCTTTCCCAGGATGTAGGCGTGATCCACGTAAGCGGCCATCCCCTTCAGGCCGTAGGTCAGCAGTTCTCGGAGCCCGGTCAGGTCGTCCCCCAGCGACGCCTTCGCGGCCGCGATGCCGATCCCCGCCGCCTGGTCGAGGAGGCCGTCGCGGGTTTGGGCCGGCGTCCATGCGGCCGGCCCCTGCACGATCTCGGGGGTTTTCCCCTCCTTTTTGCAGGCGTCCTCGTACAGGGCCCGGGTCGCGTCCTTCACGCCCGCCCCTTTGCGGATCAGGGCTTCCACCCGCGCGGCGTCGAAGTTGACGTTCGTGACCGTGGTGAAGAGGGCCTCGACCACGAAGGTATCGGCCTGCGGGGTCTTCATCCCGCACTGTCGCGCCCGGACGGCATACTGGCTGATCCCCTTGGCGGCGTACAGGAGGAGATCCTGCAACGCCGCCGTGACCGGGTCTTTCCCGCAAACGCCCACCTTCTCGCAACCGCGGCCGGCGGCCGTCTGTTCACATTGGTAGCAAAACATGTTCATAGTCTCGTCTCCCGGAAATTATTGGTTGTCCGCGTACGATCGATAGCATACTTTGAGCTGTGCGGGACGACATTGACCCAGATCAAGAAATCGCCATTTTTCCTGTCCTGGCGTCCGGCACGGGGGGGGCTCATGGATGTTTACAGCATACTCGATCAGGCACGGTTTTTCGACGGCATTTCCGAGGCCAGCAAGAGAATCCTGACCCGGTTCTGCCGGCCGCTCGAGCGCCCCCGGCAGTCGGTGCTGTTCCGGGAGGGGGAGACGGGGGAGGCGATGTACCTGCTGGCGCGGGGGCGCATCTCGCTGGGCAAGGTGTCGGAAGCGGGGGACGAAACCGTCATCAAGGTGCTCAAGCCGGGCGAGGCCTTCGCGGAAGTGGTCCTGTTCGAACGGAGGGTGTACCCGGTGACGGCGGTGGCGCTCACCGACGTCCTCGTGATGCGGATCCTGCGGCGCGACATGCTCGACCTGCTCGGCCAGGAGGATTTCCGCAACGATTTCATCGCCATGCTCCTTCGCAAGCAGCGGTACCTCACCGACCGGATCCAGCACCTGACGCGCCACGATGTCGCCGAGCGGCTGCGGGCGTTTCTGGCGGAGCAGTACGGGGAGAGGCTCGACATCCGGGTGGAAATGAACAAGAAACAGCTGGCCGCCGCCATCGGCGCCACCCCGGAGACCCTGTCGCGGCTGCTTCAGGACCTGAAGCGGCGCGGGCTCCTCTCCTGGAAGCAGAGCGAGATCAGGGTTTCCCCCCGATTCTGGAAGCCGGATGCGTGACCCCGGTCTCCCCGGCGGGGCCCTCCGGGGCCGCGCCCCCCGCCATGCGGGAAAGGCGGCGCAGTTCGCGGACCACCATGGCGTAGGTGACGACGAACGCGACCACGTCGGACACCGGAAAGGAGAGCCAGACCCCCCGCAGCCCGAGCAGTTTCGACAGGAGGATCACCGCGGGGATCAGGAACAGGACCTGGCGCGAGAAGGCGAGGAAGATGGCGGGTTTCGCCTTTCCGATCGCCTGGAAGAGGCTGGTCCCGATGTTCTGATACCCGACCAGCGGGAGGCCGAGGACCAGCCAGCGCATGGCCGAGGACCCCATCTCGATGAGCTTCGGGTCGGTGCTGAATATGCCGAGGATGGGCGCCGGGAAGGCGAGGAACACCGCGAAGCCGACCAGGGCCAGGGCGGTGGTGCTCCGGTTCGCCAGGCTGAGCCCCTCCCGGATGCGGTCGAACTGGCGGGCGCCGTAATTGAACCCGAGGATCGGCTGCACCCCCTGGGCGATGCCGATCATGGGCATGAAGACGAAGCTGATGATGCGGAAGATGATGCCGAACGCGGCGATCGGGAGTTCCCCCCCCAGGGCGCGGAGGATGTTGTTGAAGATGGCCGAGGTCACGCTCATGGCCGCCGTCCGGGCGAAGTCGGAGGAGCCCACGGCGAAGATCTCCCGGACGATGGGTGACCGGAGCCGCATGTGGCCCCAGTCCAGCCGGATCTCGCTCTTGCCGCTCCGCAGGTAGAGGAGGAGAAAGACGCAGGACGCGCCCATGGAGATCACCGTGGCGATGGCGGCGCCCTTGACGCCCAGGTCCAGGGCGATGATGAAGATGGGGTCGAGAATGACGTTGAGGATGCCGCCGATCAGGAGGGTGTTCATGGCGACCTTGGCGTTTCCCTCCGCCCGGGCGGCCGAACTGGCGACCATGGAAAAGGTGAACAGGGGGCTCCCCATCAGGATCACCGTGATGTAATCGGTGGCGTAGGGCATCAGGGCGTCGTTGGCTCCGAACAGGCGCAGGAGGGGGGTGACGCCGGCGAGGCCGGCGGCGGCGCACGCGACGCCGGTGACGAGGGAAAGGAGGATCATGTTCCCGAGCGCGGTGGAGGCGCCTTCGTGGTCCCGCTCCCCCATGCGGCGGGAAAGGATGGAGGCCCCCCCGATCCCGATCGTCATCCCGATTCCCATGACGATCATCTGGATGGGGAAGGCGACGGCCGTCCCCCCGATGCCGAGGGTCCCGGTGTAGCGTCCCACGAAGAACGTGTCCACGATGTTGTACAGCCCGTGGACCATCATCCCGATGATGGCGGGGAAGGACAGTTTCCACAGGAGCCTGCCGATCCTTTCGCGCGCAAGCATGTCGCTTCGGGTTTTGATCTCCCTGTCTTCCCTCACTGGTTCCCTTCTTCCGGGCGAGCGGTCCCGCAGGCAAAAAAAGGGGTATTATATCTTCTTTGGGGGCGCGGCCAAGGAGCAATTACCGGGATTCGCGTTCGCGCAGGATCGAAAGCCCCTCATCGGCCCCGTCGCGGGCGGCCCGGGTGATTTCGTCGGCCTCGTGGACGAGGTTCCAGAGCGCTTCCTTCCGCTTCTCTTCCGAGAGCCGCCTGAGCTCCTGGAGCGGCTTGAGGAGGTCTCCGGTCCGGCCCTTGAGCCTCCTGAGCGCCGTGGGGATGTCGCCCTTCGCCCTCTTCGGTTCCTGGAAGGCGTCGTCCACCGCCAACATCACGCTGCGGAGGATCCGGAGATAGTCCTCGAGCAGATCCTCGGCCGTGAGCAGCTCAAGCGGGTCCCCCTCCCGAGGTTCCTCGCCCGTCAGCCGCTCATCGGCCGAACGGAGGCGCCGCCCGGCCGCGTCCATGTAGATATTCACCCGGGCGTCGATGCCCGGGCTCTCGCGCAGGATCTCGATCTCCTTTTCGGTGAGGAAGTCCCGGGCAGGGGCGCACGGCGCCGGAACGATGAGGAAAACGAGCAGCGGTGCCAGGCATTTGACGAACATCGCACTCCCCTCCGATCGAGCCGTCCGGGGGGCTATCTCCCCAGGAACAGGATCTCCATGAATCCCTTGCGGACCTCCTCCGCTTCGAGGAGAAAGGCGTCGAAGGCGTCGGCCAGTTCGATCGGTGACTTGATCTTCAGGTCCCGCATGCCGTCGACCGATTTGCGCACCTGGATCTCGTACTTGATGAGGCGCTTCGATTTCTTGCGGTCCGGCGGGGTGTTGGCGCCGATGTCTTCGAGCGACCGCCCGAGCAGGGAGGCCCAGGTTTCGAGTGCGGCCGGTATCGCCCCGAAAGCGTCCTTTCCCGCCATCCGCTCGATCTCCTCCCGCATCCTCTTGGACGCGGATTCGTAGACCCGGATCCTGTCGTCCAGGCTGTCGGCGCGGGCGAGCCGGGCGCTCTCCGAAGGGGTGAACAGCGGCTTCTCCTCCGGTGCGAGCCCCTCCGCAGGGGGGAGCCCCTCCGCAGGGGGGAGCCCCTCCGGCGGGGAGCCGAGCAGCAGCGCGAGAAACAGTGAGAGCGCAAACGTCATGACCGTCACATCTTGGCCGGCACCTCGCAGCCGAGCAGATCGAGCGCTTTTTCGAGCTGGCGGCGGACCAGATCCGCCACCAGCAGGAGATGGCTCTTCTTCAGCGGGTCCGTTTCCGAAAGAATATGGTGTTTATGATAGAAGAGATTGAACTTCTGTGCCAGCGAGAAAGCGTATTTGCACAGCTGGCCCAGTTCCAGGTTCTGGGAGATCTGGCGCACGATTTCGGGGAAGCGCGCCGCCTGGCAGACGAGGTCCCAGATTTCGTCGTTTTCGTCCAGAAACGCGTCCAGCCCGGGGAACTCTCCCTCCAGCGCCGGCGCCCTTTCCCCCGACTCCTCGAGCTTTCGGAAGATGTTGCCCGCCCGCACGGCGGCGTACTGAACGTAGGGGCCCGTTTCCCCGTCGAAGCTGAGCGCCTCCCTGAGATCGAAGGCGATGACGGTGTTGCGGGAAAAACGGAGCAGGAAATAGCGCAGGGCGCCCACGGCGATCGTCCGCGCGATCCGCCGCGCCTCCTCTTCGGGCAGGGAGTGCCGCGCCCGGACCTCTCCGAGGGCCTTTTCCTCGAGCGCGTCGAGCAGGTCGTCGGCCTTGACCCCCAGCCCCTTCCGCCCGGACACCTCGACGTAGGGGCGTTTCCGGTCCTCGTCGGAAAGGGGGAAGCCGAGTTCGTCGCAGCATGCCGGGCTGAGGGCGACCATTTCGTAGGAAAAGTGAATCGAGTTGTCCGCCTGGGCCGTGTACCCGAGCGCCCGCAACCCCTGGACCACGATCGACTGCAGGTAGGCCTGTCGGCTGTCGATGACGTTGTAGACGCGCTCGGCATGCCCGAACCGGGGCGCATCGGCGCCGCCCCCCTCCGCGACGGTGATCCAGAGCGGGTGCCCGGGTCCTCCCGGGTGCCCGGGTTCGCCCGGGTGCCCGGTCTCCCGGGGGTACCTCCGGTACTGGAAATCCAGGCCCAGCAGCCCGAATTTCCAGAGCTGGTAGGCGATGTCCTTGCCGACGTAGGTGACGGTCCCGTCGGATCGGACGATGATCTTCTCGTCGTCTTCCGCCTCCGCGCGCGCCGCCTCCGGTTGCGTCTCGCCGGTGTTCATGACCCAGCAGCCGCGGTTTTTTCCCTCGTCGACGTAGTAGACGGCCCCCCGCTCCTTCAGGAGCCGGAAGGCGGTGTCCCAGAAGTGCAGGTGGAGGATTTCGCTTTCGCGCGGGAGGAGGTCGTACCGGACGTTGATGCGCTCCATGGTCGCCAGGTGGGCGTCGACGATGCGCATCGCCACGTGCTCGGCCAGCTCCGCGGTGGGGTTGCCCCCCGCCTCCACCGCCTGCAGCGTCCGGCTGCGCCACTGTTTGTTTTCCTCCGACCGCTGGTAGAAATCGGACACCTGGGCGTAGACGTCCCAGCAGAAATAGTCGAATTTCCCCCCGATCGCGGCCACCTCCGCGAGCGTCCGGTTCTGCATCCGCTCGAGTCCCACGACGACGTCGGCGACCTGGACGCCGGTGTTGTCGAGATAGTTCTGCGCCTCGACCTGCCGCCCCAGGAACCGGAGACAGCGGACGAAGGAATCCCCCAGGGTGGCGTTGCGCAGATGCCCGATGTGGGCCGCCTTGTTGGGGTTGATGTTGGTGTGTTCGACGATGATCTTGCCGCCCGGGTCCGGTTCCGTTTCGCGCCCGAACCGCTTCCGCCCGATGCTGCGCGCCAGGAGGCGCGCCAGGGACCCCCGGTCGAGATGGAAGTTCAGATACCCCCCGCCGGCGACATCCACCCTCCCGATCCCGGGGAGGCTCCCGGCGTCCGCGGCCAGTTCCCCGGCGATCTGGGCGGGCGGGCGCCGCACCTTGCGGGCCAGGTCGAAGGCCACGGGAAGCGCCAGTTCGCCCAGCTCGATCTTCGGGGGGACCGTGAAACTCAGGGAGTCGTACCGGATGCCGTATCTTTCGGAAATGCTTCGCAGCAAGGTCTTTTCGAGGTTTCTGGTAATGGTCAGCAGCATGGGTGTCTTTCCGTCCTTGGTCTGTTTGCCGTCGAGCGACGGCATCCATGATACACGATTCCTCCACCCGGTTACAGGCCGCGGGGGGTGTGCGCGGGCCACGGCGGCGCGGCGGGGCTTCCGCAACGGCCGCCTTGACTTGGGGGCGGTTGGCCCATAGACTCAGTCTGAAAGTTTGGAGAGGAGTAGGTGTGGGCACGGTACCCTCGGTTTCCACGGACACGATTCTGTTCATCGAACCGGTTTCGGGCGCTAGCGGTGACATGTTCATCGGCGCGCTGCTCGACCTCGGTTTCGGTTTCGGGGAGCTGCGGGAGAAGCTTCGGCTCCTCCCCCTCGAGGGGTACGAGCTCGCGACCGAGAAGCTCCTCCGCTGCGGGATCCAGGCGACCCGGTTCCACGTGAAGGTGGAGCACTCGCACCATCACCGGACCTTCAAGGGCATCCGGGAGATGATAGCGTCGAGCCCCCTGTCGCCCTGGGTCCGGGAGAGGTCGATCGACGCCTTCCGGGTCCTGGCCGGGGCCGAGGGGGCGATCCACGGCCTCCCCCCGGAAGAGGTCCATTTCCACGAGGTCGGCGCGGTCGATTCGATCGTGGATATCGTGGGGACGATGATCGCCATGGAGCCGCTCCGCTCCGCCCGCGTCGTTTCCTCCGCCGTGAACGTGGGGAAGGGGACGCTCCAGTGCCAGCACGGCACCTACCCGGTTCCCGGCCCGGCGGCCCAGGCGCTGCTCCGTAACGTCCCGGTCTTTTCCAACAGCGTCGACGGGGAACTGACCACCCCGACGGGGGCGGCGCTGCTCGTCACGCTCGTCGGGAGTTTCGGCGACCGCCCGGCGATGAGGATCTCGGCCACGGGGTACGGGGCCGGGACCCGCGAGACTCCGGGGAACGCGAATGTCCTGAGGATGAGCCTGGGCGAGCCGGCCGCCGCGGCGGCCCCCGGGCCCGACGAGCAGGTGGCGGTGATCGAGGCGACGATCGACGACATGAGCCCGCAGCTTTACGGCCATTTCCTGGAGAAGGCCCTCGAGGCGGGGGCCCTGGACGTTTACGCGACCCCGGTGCAGATGAAGAAGAACCGGCCGGGACAGAAGGTGACGTGCGTGTGCGCCCCCGGGGAGATCGATCGCATGACGGCGCTGATGTTCCGGGAGACCACCACGATCGGGGTGCGCTGCACCCTGCAGCGGCGCCGGACGCTCCGGCGCGAGTTCGTGAAGGTCGAAACGCCCTTCGGCCCCGTCGCCGTGAAGCGATCGCTCCTCGACGGGCGGGAGGTCAACTTCGTGCCCGAATTTGAAGACTGCCGCCGCCTGGCCGACCTGGCCGGCGCCGCCCTGAAGGAGGTCCAGGCCGCGGCCGTGCACGCATATCTCGGGGCCCGGGTCGATCCGGGGAACCCCGTCGGGAAGGACATCGAATGAGTGAAGAAACGCCGAATCCGGTCAAGAGTGAAGAGACGCCGAACAGGATCGGCATCGAGGAGTTTGCCAGGGTGCAGTTGCGGGTGGGGCAGGTGCTGGAGGCGGAAAAGATCGAAGGTTCCCGCAAGCTCCTGAAGCTCAGGGTGGATATCGGGACGGAGGTGCGCCAGGTCGTGGCGGGGATCGCCGAGGCCTACGAACCGGAAAGCCTGCTCAGCAGGAAGATAGTGATCGTGGCCAACCTGAAGCCGGCCAGGCTCATGGGGGTCGAATCCGACGGCATGGTGGTCGCGGCCACCGCGGACGGGAAACCGGTCCTGGCCACCTTCGCCGAGGACGTTCCGAACGGCGCCTTGCTCAAATAGACGGGACCGGGGGCTCCTTGACTCCTCACGAAATCTACAGACTGATCGAAAGCGGAATGGCCGAGGTCGAGGCGGAGCTCGCGCGCCAGTCCAGTTCCGTGATCCCCCTGGTTCACGATATCGGGCAGTACGTGTGCCACGGCGGCGGCAAGCGGGTGCGCCCCGCCATTCTGCTGCTCGGGGCGCAGATGTGCGGCTACGACGGCCCGGTCGGGCCCCGGCTGGGCGCGGTGGTGGAAATGATCCACGCCGCCACGCTGGTCCACGACGACATCATCGACAACGCCTCCACGCGCCGCGGCCGGCCGAGCGTCAACGCCCGGTGGGGGAACGAAATCACCGTGCTGATGGGGGACTGGCTGTACATGACCTCCTTCCGCCTGGCGCTGGGGGAGCGCCGGATCGAGGTGATGGACGTCCTCATCGAGGTCACGCGCAAGATGGTGGAGGGGGAGCTCATCCAACTCACCCTGAACGGCAATCTGGACATCACCGAGGCGCAGCACCTGGATATCTCGACCCGCAAGACGGCCGTGCTTTTCTCCGCCTGCTCCCAGCTCGGCGGGGTCCTGGGCGCGGTCGGGAAGGAGGGGGAGGAGAGGCTGAGGCTGTACGGGCTCAACGTCGGGCTGGCGTTCCAGTTGGTCGACGACGTGCTGGATCTCACCTCGGACGAGACGACGCTGGGCAAGCCGGTACGGAGCGACCTCAAGGAGGGAAAGCTGACGCTCCCCCTGATTTACCTGATGCGGGAGGGGGACCCCGGGCACCGGGAACTGATACGGAATGTCCTGCAATCGGCGAACCCGGACGCGGAGGGGCAGGAAAGGATCTCGCGCCTGGTGCGGGAGCACCGGACGGCCGAACGCGTCATGGAAAAGGCCCAGGATTACGCCCGCAAGGCCAAAGCGTGCCTCGAAGGTTTCCCCCCGGGCCGGGCCCGGGAGGCCCTCCTCTCCATCCCCGATTTCCTCGTGGAACGCGACCGCTGACCCCTCACGGAAGGTCCTCGATGAAGATGCGCTTCCGTTCGTAGGGCGCGGACCCGGAAACCTCGTCCGACATCTGGTCGGTGACCTCGGGCTCGGGGAACCGCTCGACCGGCGTGCCCTCGAGGATCTCGCGCATGCAGTCGATCCAGATCGGCAGGGCGACGGCGGAGCCGGACTGCCGGTTTCCCAGGTTGCGCGTCTTGTCGTACCCAACCCAGACGGCGGCCGTCAGCGAGGGGGTGAACCCCACGAACCACGCATCGGTGAAGTCGTTCGTCGTTCCCGTCTTCCCGCCGATCGGCCGGCCGAGGCCCCTGGCCGCTCTCGCGGTGCCGTTTTGAACCACGTTCTCGAGCACTCCCAGCATCGCGGCCGCGTGATGCGGTTGGAGCACCCGGTGGACCTGCGGCTCGTGCTCCTCCCTTTTCACGCGGTCGTAGTCTTCGACCCGGCGCAGGAACCAGGGCTGGGCCTGGTTCCCCAGGTTGGGGAAGACCGTGAAGGCCGAGGCCATTTCGAGCGGCGTGGCTTCGCAGGCGCCGAGCGCCAGCGGCAGGTAGGGGTCGAGCGGTCCGGCGAGGCCGAACCGGCGCGCCATGACGACGACGTTCTTGATCCCGATCATGGACGCCACCTTGACCGTCGGGACGTTGCGCGATTCCGTCAGGGCCTGCCGGACGGTGATCTCCCCCTTGAACACGCCGTCGTAATTCCGGGGGCTCCAGGGGCGCCCGTCCGATGAGTCGAAGCTGACCGGGGTGTCGAGCAGGGGGCTCTCGGGCCCGAGGCCCTGTTCGAAAGCGGCCGAGTAGACGATCGGCTTGAAGGTCGATCCGACCTGGCGCATGGCCTGGGTCGCCCGGTTGAATTCGCTCGAGGCGAAATCGTAGCCCCCCACCAGGGCACGGACCTTCCCCGTGGCGTTTTCGAGGATGACCAGGGCCCCCTCCACCTCCGGTTGCTGCTCGAGCCGGAGGGCGGCGCTCAGCGTGCCCTCGTCCAGCGACACGATCCGGAACCAGGCCAGGTCCCCCGCCCCGAGGATGGCGCCGGGGGCCTTGGCCCCCGTCCAGGCGATCTCCCGGGCTCCGATTTCGGCGCGGTAACTCCCGATGCGCACGGCGGCCGTGGCGCCGCCGACCTCCTCGACCAGTCCGACGACGATGTCGCCCGGGCGCAGGGGGGTGCGCCATCCCGGGTGCTCGTAGGCGCCCGCGTCGGCGGAAGCGTCCGCGAAGGCGTTCCCGATGGGACCCCGCCACCCGGTCCTCTTGTCAAACTCGCGGAGCCCTTCGGCGAGCGCCCGGCGGGCCGCGGTCTGCATGCGGATGTCGAGGGTGGTGTAGACCCGCATCCCCCTTCTCCAGATCTCGTCGGTCGAATAGCGGCCGGCCAGCGTCTCCCGCACCCACTCCACGAAATGCGGGGCCAGGTCGCGTTCGTTCCGGCGGGGGGGGGCGAGCACGATCGGCTTTTTCTTCGTCTCCTCGGCCAGTTGGAGGGAGATCATCCGCTCGTCCGCCATCCGGTCGAGCACCAGGTTCCGCCGGGCCATGGCCTCCCGTGGGTGCCTGCGCGGGTTGTACCTCCCCGGGCTGCGCGGCAGCCCGGCGATCAGGGCGCATTCCTCGAGCGTCAGTTCCTTCGGCTGTTTCCCGAAGTAATAGTCCGCCGCCGCCGCGACGCCGTAGATGCCGGGGCCCATGTTGTGCAGGTTGGCGTAGAGCGTCAGGATCTGGTGCTTCGAGTAGCGTTTTTCGATTTTCCAGGCGATCAGGATGTCCTTGATCTTGCGGTCCCAGGTCTTTTCGTAGCGGCCGGTGAGCATGCGGGCCAGCTGCAGCGTTATGGTGCTGGCCCCTTTGCCGATGGGAAAGCTGCGGCGGATCGTGTCCTTCACGACGGCCCTGAGGATGGAGTAGTAGTTGAGCCCCGAGTGGTTGTAGAACTGGGCGTCTTCGACCGCGATGATGGCCAGCTGAAGGTAGGGGGGGATCTCCTCGAAAGAGACGATGATGCGCCTTTCGACGGCGAATTCGCCGATGACGCTGTCGTCGGCGGAATAGATGCTCGTGATGACGTCGGGACGGTAATCCTCGAGACTCTGGATCGGGGGGAGGTTGTACTCGTAGCCCAGAAAAATCCCCAGCCCCAGCCCGGCCGTGATGAAGAGGAGGGCCAGGAAGAGGAAGAAACCCCATAGCCCGAGCCTGTCCCTGCGGGCCGACAGTGTGCCGTCTGCTTTTTTTCCGGAGGCCGTCATCGGAACGGCATTATAGCACAGCTCCTTCAGTTCGGGGCGTCCGAAGCCTCCTCCGGCGGGCGGGGCGCGGAGTCGGAACCGGGGGACCCGAGAAACGTCACGCGGGAGGCGACGACGTCGGTGAAATAATGCTTCTCCCCCGGACCCTTTTCCCAGCAGCGGGTCTGAAGCGAGCCCTCCACGCAGACCAGGCGTCCCTTCTTGAGGTACTGGTTGCAGAGCCCCGCGACCTTGCCGAACACCACCACCCGGTGCCACTCGGCCGTCTTCTCGGCGTTGTTGCCCCGGTAGCCGTCGGTGGCCAGGCTGAAGCTGGACACGCAGGTGCCCCCCGCCGTGGTCCGTTCTTCCGGGTCTTTCCCCAGCCTTCCGATGAGCAGGACTTTGTTGATGGTTCCCATGACGCCTCCTCCTTTCCCTATATAAATGAAACGGAGCCGATTTGAGCCAAAAAATCGCTCCCGGCGGCCCGCGTTGGCCCTTGCGGCCGGCGGCCGGAAACCTGTAACCTCTGGGGAATGAGGTACGATTTCGACGAAAGGGTCGACCGCCGGGGGAGCGACAGCGTCAAGTGGTCGCACTATCCCGGGGACGTCCTCCCCCTGTGGGTGGCGGACATGGATTTCCGCTCCCCGCAGCCGGTCATCGAGGCGCTCAGGGAACGGGCGGAGCATGGGATCTTCGGCTACAGCCGGCCGTCCCCCAGGCTGACACAGTTGCTGCGCGCCCGGCTGGGGAAGCTCTACGGCTGGGAGGTGGCGGAGCCCGACGTCGTCTATCTCCCCGGCATCGTCACAGGCCTCAACGTGGCCATCCAGGCCTTTACCGCCCCGGGGGAGGGGGTGCTGGCGCAGCCGCCGGTCTATTTCCACCTCCTGCGGGACCCGGTGCAGCACGGGCGGGTGCTGGCGGACCCGCCCCTGGCCCCGAGCGGCGACGGCTACGAGATCGATTTCGAGCGTTTCGAACGGGCGATCACCCCCGCGACCCGTCTCTTCCTCCTCTGCAACCCCCACAACCCCGTCGGGCGCGTCTGGACCAGGGCCGAACTGGAGACGCTGGCGGAAATCTGCCTCCGCCACCGGCTCGTTCTCTGCTCGGATGAAATCCACTGCGAGCTCCTCTACCCCCCGCACCGCCATATTCCGATCGCCACGCTCGACCGGGAGGTGGCGGACCGCACCGTCACCCTGATGGCGCCCAGCAAGACCTACAACATCGCCGGGCTCGATTGCGGTTTTGCCGTCATCCCCAACCCGCGGCTGCGGCGGCGCTGGATGGAGGTGAGCGCCGGAATCGTACCGTGGGTCAACATCATGGGGCATACGGCGGCGCTCGCGGCCCTGTCCGAGGGGGAGGAGTGGCTCGGCCAGGCGCTCGCCTACCTGCGGGCCAACCGGGACTTCCTGTCCGGGTTCCTGCCGCGGGAGATCCCCCGGGTCCGGATGTGCCGGGTGGAAGCCACCTACCTCGCCTGGCTCGACTGCTCCGCGGCCGGGGTGGCGGGAAAATTGTCCGAATTTTTCCTCGAGCGGGGGAGGGTGGCGCTCAGCGACGGGACCGATTTCGGGAAGGGGGGGGAGGGTTTTGTCCGGCTGAATTTCGCCTGTCCCCGGGAAAAACTGGCCGAAGCGCTCAGGCGGATGAAAAAAGCGCTGGAAATTTCCTAAATTTTTCGGGGACGGGGCGAATTCCGGGGGATTCCCGGGCCGGCCCGGATAAAAGAATCTCCAAATATTTCATTTGCTTGACAGGATTAGGGGGCTTTGCTATATTCGTCAGGTTTTTCGCTGTATCCGGCACGGCTCGGAAATACTGTAATGGTGGAGTTTTTCTGGCCGTGCGTTGACTTTTATAAGGAGAGCAAAGTTTGCCGACCTTCAATCAGCTGGTAAGATCTGGCCGAAAGAAGATTCGTTACAAGACGAAGAGTCCGGCTTTGCAGGGGAGTCCTCAGCGGAGGGGAGTATGCACGAGGGTGTACACATCTACGCCCAAAAAGCCAAACTCTGCTCTGCGAAAAGTTGCGCGTGTCCGGCTGACCAACGGGATCGAGGTTACGACCTACATCCCGGGGATCGGGCACAACCTGCAGGAGCACTCCATCGTGTTGATTCGCGGTGGGCGTGTCAAGGACCTCCCCGGGGTTCGGTATCATGTGGTTCGTGGGACGCTGGATTCGGTTGGAGTTCAGGATCGCAAGAATTCCCGTTCCAAGTATGGTGCCAAGCGGCCTAAAAGCTAATCACTTCTTCATAACCACTGTTTCAGGGCGAGCGATCTGCTCCCGACAATGATCCTCAATCGGCCCCCGCGGGGGGGCCGACGGGATTCGGTATCGACGGGCGTGCCGACCCTGTGCAGTTGAGTATGCGCAGATCTTGGGGAGAATCTTTAAGTATGCCGAGGCGAAGAGAAATACCGAAGAGAGAGGCGCTGCCCGATCCGATTTACGGAAGCACCCTCATCAGCAAGTTTGTCAATTGCATGATGATCCAGGGCAAGAAAAGCGTTGCCGAAGGAGCCTTCTACGGCAGTCTCGATATTGTCAAGGAAAGGACCAAGGACGATCCCGTCAAGGTCTTCAAGAAGGCGATGGACAACGTCAAGCCTCTCCTGGAAGTGAAGTCGCGCCGCGTGGGCGGGGCGACCTATCAGGTGCCGATCGAGGTCGCCGCCGACCGCAGGACCTCGCTGGCGATCCGGTGGATCATTCTGAACGCCCGGAACCGCGGCGAGAAGACCATGCGTGAAAAGCTGGCCGCCGAGATCCTGGACGCCTCGAACAACCGCGGCGGCGCCATCAAGAAAAAGGAAGACACGCACCGGATGGCGGAGGCCAACAAGGCTTTTGCCCATTATCGCTGGTAATTTGTGCATTTCCGCTTTCAAGTGGAAGCGGATAAAGAGGTTTCCTCTGTGGGACGCTTGGTACCCTTAGAACGGACTCGGAATATCGGCATCATGGCCCACATCGATGCCGGTAAGACCACGACCACCGAGCGCGTTCTCTATTACACGGGAATCACGCACAGGCTGGGCGAGGTGCACGAGGGTACGGCTACCATGGACTGGATGGAGCAGGAGCAGGAGCGGGGGATCACGATCACGTCCGCCGCCACCACCTGCTTCTGGAAGGACCACCGGGTCAACATCATCGACACGCCCGGCCACGTCGATTTCACCGCCGAGGTGGAACGCAGCCTGCGGGTGCTCGACGGCGCGGTGGGGATCTTCGGGTCGGTCGAGGGGGTGGAGCCGCAATCGGAGACGGTGTGGCGCCAGGCGGACAAGTACCGCGTGCCCCGCATCGGTTTCGTGAACAAGATGGACCGGACCGGGGCGGACTTTCCCCGGGTGCTGGACATGATGCGCTCGCGGCTCGGCACCGTGCCCGTGGCGATCCAGCTGCCGCTCGGGGCGGAGGATGCCTTCCGCGGCATCATCGACCTGGTCGCGAAAAAGGCCATCGTCTTCAACGAGGAGACCCTCGGGTCGGACTTCGCGATGGAAGAGATTCCGGCTGAGTACGAGGCGGAAGCGGCCGCCTACCGGGACCGGATGATCGAAACGGCCTCGGAGGCCGACGACGGGCTGATGGAGAAGTACCTGGAAGGGAAACCGGTCACGGAGGAGGAACTCCGGCGGGCCCTGCGCAAGGGGACGATAGAGCTGAAATTCGTGCCCGTCCTCTGCGGTTCGGCCTTCAAGAACAAGGGGATCCAGCAGCTGCTCGACGCCATTATCGCCTATCTTCCGTCGCCGCTGGACGTTCCGCCGGTGACGGGCGTCGCCGGGGAGGGGGAGACCCCGCCGGTGAGGCGCGCCTCGGACGAGGAGCCCTTTGCCGGGCTGATCTTCAAGATCATGACCGACCCCTTCGTCGGGCACCTGGCCTTCTTCCGGGTGTACTCGGGGAAGCTCCAGTCGGGGAGCGGCATCTATAATTCCACCCGGGATTCGGTGGATCGGGTGGGACGGCTGCTGAAGATGCACGCCAACAAGCGGGAGGAGATCAAGGAAGTCTACTCGGGCGACATCGCCGCGGCCGTCGGGCTCAAGAACGTCTCGACCGGCGACACGATCTGCGACCGGCGGCATCCCGTCGTTCTCGAGGCCATCGAGTTCCCGGCTCCCGTGATTTCGGTCGCCGTCGAGCCGAAGACCAAGAGCGACCAGGAGAAACTGGGCATTTCGCTGGAAAAGCTGATCCGTGAGGATCCCACCTTCAAGGTGCATACGGACCCGGACACGGGCCAGACGATCCTCTCGGGGATGGGGGAACTGCACCTGGAAATCCTGGTGGACCGGATGATCCGGGAATTCGGAGTGGCCGCCAACATCGGCAGGCCGCAGGTGGCGTACCGGGAGACCATCCGCCAGCGGGCGGAAGCCGAAGGAAAATTCGTGCGGCAAACCGGGGGGCGCGGGCAGTACGGTCATGTTAAAATCATCCTGGAGCCGGCCGAGGCCGGGTCCGGCTGCGAGTTCGTCAACGAGATCGTGGGCGGCGCCATCCCGAGGGAATACATCGCCCCGGTGGAAAGCGGCATCCGCGAGGCCCTGACCGCGGGCGTGCTGGCGGGGTACGAAACGGTCGACGTGAAGGTCACGCTCACGGACGGCTCCTACCACGAGGTGGATTCCTCGGAAATGGCGTTCAAGATCGCCGGCTCCATGGCCCTCAAGGACGCCGCGAAGCGGGCCCGTCCCGTCCTGCTGGAACCGATGATGCGGGTGGAGGTCGTGGTCCCGGAAGAGTACATGGGGAGCGTGACCGGGGACCTGCATTCCCGCCGGGGGCGGGTCGAGTCGGCGGAAAACAGGCTGGGCTCGACCGTGATTCAATGCAGGGTGCCGCTTTCGGAAATGTTCGGCTATTCGACCGATCTGCGTTCCATGACCCAGGGGCGGGCGACCTACTCGATGCACTTCTCCCATTACGAGGAAGCGCCCAAGACGGTCAGCGAAGAGGTGATTTCGAAGATCCGCGGAAAGTCGTCAGTCAACTAGGTTCGGAGGGAGATATGGCCAAGGAGAAATTTGATCGCAGCAAACCGCATGTCAACATCGGGACGATCGGACACATCGATCACGGCAAGACGACCTTGACCGCGGCGATCACGATAGTGATGAACAAGCTGGATCCGAAGGCGAACGCGGTACGGTCGTTCGACTCGATCGACAACGCGCCGGAGGAGAAGGAGCGGGGGATCACGATCGCGACGTCGCACGTGGAGTACACGACGGCGAACCGGCACTACGCGCACGTGGACTGCCCGGGGCACGCGGACTACATCAAGAACATGATCACGGGCGCGGCGCAGATGGACGGTGCGATCCTGGTGGTGTCGGCGGCGGACGGGCCGATGCCGCAGACGCGGGAGCACATCCTGCTGGCGCGGCAGGTGGGGGTGCCGTACGTGGTGGTGTTTTTGAACAAGTGCGACATGGTGGACGACCCGGAGCTGCTGGACCTGGTGGAACTGGAAGTGCGGGAACTGCTGACGTTCTATGAATTTCCCGGGGACGACACGCCGATCGTGCGGGGGAGCGCGCTGAAGGCGATCGAGGGGGACGCGGAAGCGGAGAAGCAGATCGCGGAGCTGATGAAGGCGGTGGACGAGTACCTGCCGGAGCCGGCGCGAGAAGTGGAGAAGCCGTTTTTGATGCCGGTGGAGGACATTTTCACGATCTCCGGGCGCGGGACGGTGGCGACGGGAAGGATCGAGCGGGGGAAGGTGCACGTCGGGGACGAGATCGAGATCATCGGGATCAAGCCGACGGTGAAGCGGGTGGTGACGGGCGTGGAGATGTTCCGGAAGCTGCTGGACGAAGGGATGGCGGGGGACAACGTGGGTCTGCTGCTGCGCGGGACGGACAAGAAGGACGTGGAGCGCGGGCAGGTGATCGCGGCTCCGGGGAGCATCACGCCGCACACGCATTTCAAGGCGCAGGCGTACGTATTGACGAAGGAGGAAGGGGGACGGCACACGCCGTTTTTCAACGGGTACCGGCCGCAGTTTTACTTCCGGACGACGGACGTGACGGGAGTGGCGGAGCTTCCGGAAGGCACGGAGATGGTGATGCCGGGGGACAATGTGAACCTGACCATCAAGCTGATCACCCCGATAGCGATGGAAAAGGGTTTGCGGTTCGCGATCCGCGAGGGCGGACGGACCGTGGGCGCCGGCACCATTTCGGATATCCTGGAGTAATCCGAGGCAGCCATGCGAGACATCATCACGTTTGAGTGTACGAAGTGCAAACGCCGTAATTACACGTCGACCAAGAACAAGAAGACCACTACGGAGCGGTTGGAATTCAAGAAGTTCTGCAACCACTGCCGTACGCATACGCCGCACAAGGAAACGCGGTGAGGCCCGGGCGATCGGATCGGACACACAGGCCAGTAGCTCGAATTGGTAGAGCGGCGGTCTCCAAAACCGCATGTTGGGGGTTCGAGTCCCTCCTGGCCTGCCAGATCCGGTCCGGCGCTCCGAACCCCGGGTTCGTTGCAGTCGGCTGAATGTCTGCGGAGTCAAGCGAATGAAACAATTTTTTGCCAGGCTTGGGAACAGGATTCGGAGCATCGTCGAGTTCCTCAAGGATACGCGGAAAGAGCTGAATAACGTTTCGTGGCCGGGGCGGCGGGAAGTGACCGGGACCACCATCGTGGTGCTCGTGTCGGTGTTTTTCTTCGGACTCTTTCTCTTTGTCGTGGATCTTTTCGTTCGAACCGGGATGAACTACATTCTCAGTTCATCCTTCTTGTAGGGATCCCGCCGTCAGAAGCGGAGTGACCTGCATTTCCAGTGCGCTGTCGGCACTACCTTGAAACGGATGTATGGATAGCACGAAAAAGTGGTACATCATTCACACCTACTCCGGATATGAACGCAAGGTGGCGGAAAGCCTCATGAACCGCATCCAGGCGTACGAACTTGGGGAGTGTATCGGGCAGATCCTGATCCCCACGGAAGACGTGGTGGAGATGAAGGGGGGCAAAAAGGTCATCAGCACCAAGCTGACCTTTCCCGGGTACATCCTGGTGGAAATGGACATGACCGACCAGGCCTGGCACATCGTGCGCGGAACGCCGAAGGTGACGGGCTTTATCAGCACGGGAAAGAAACCCACTCCTCTGACGGAAGAGGAGATCAACGAGGTGGTCAACCGGGTTTCGATCACGGCGGAACAGCCGAAGCCGAAGTTCAGCTTCGACCGCGGCGAAGCGGTCAAGATCAACGACGGACCGTTCAAGGATTTCACGGGCGTGGTCGAGGACGTGAACCCCGAACGCAACACCCTGAAGGTGATGCTCACCATCCTCGGGCGCGCGACGCCGGTGGAATTGGAAACCGAGCAGGTGGAAAAGGCTTGAAAAATGACGGTTTACGAATGACGAATTACGAAGGGGCGGGTCCTGTTCGTTATTCGTAAGTCGTTATTCGGAATTCGCTCGATGGAGTTGTTCGATGGCTAAAAAGATTGTGGCAAACATCAAGTTGCAGGTCGCGGCGGGAAAGGCGACTCCCGCGCCGCCGGTAGGGTCGGCCTTGGGGCCCCACGGGCTCAATATCATGGATTTCTGCAAGGCGTTCAACGCGAAGACGGCCAAGCAGGAGGGGTTGATCATCCCCGTGGTGGTTACGGTATACGCCGACCGCACCTACTCCTTCGTGACCAAGACTCCCCCGGCGGCCATCCTGCTCAAGAAGGCGGCCAACATCGCCAAGGGGTCGGGCGAGCCGAACAAGAACAAGGTGGCCAAGGTGACGATGAAGGATGTGCGGGAAATCGCACAGCTGAAAATGCCCGACCTCAACGCCTCGGACATCGATGCCGCGGTGAAGATCGTCATGGGCACGGCCCGCAGCATGGGGGTCGAGGTCGAGCTAAATTAGCGATTTGCGGTTCGCGGTTGACGGGGCCCCGCGGGGTCCTCAATCGTCGATCGTCGATCTTGAGTCGTAAATTGTTTGCGAGGTATAAAGCAATGGCTAAGGCGGGAAAGAACTATACCAAGGCTGCCGCTGCCGTGGAGAAGAAGGCCTACAGTCTGGACGAGGCGGTGACGCTGCTCAAGAAGATCTCCTTCGCCAAGTTCAACGAAACCGTCGAGGTTTCCATGAAGCTGGGGGTCGATCCGAAGCACGCGGACCAGATGGTGCGCGGCACGGTGATCCTTCCCAACGGCCTGGGGAAGAGCAAGCGGGTCGTGGTCATCGCCTCCGGGGACAAGGTGAAGGAAGCGCGGGATGCCGGGGCGGAAGAGGTCGGCGGGGACGATATCGTGGAGCGGATTTCCGGGGGCTGGATGGACTTCGACGCCGTCGTGGCCACCCCGGACATGATGCGGAGCGTCGGCAAGCTGGGAAAGGTGCTGGGCCCCCGGGGGCTGATGCCGAACCCCAAGACGGGAACCGTCACGTTCGACGTGGGCAAGGCGGTCCAGGAGATCAAGGCCGGGAAGGTGGAATTCCGGGTGGACAAGACCGGGATCATCCACGCTCCCTGCGGGAAGATCCAGTTCGAGGAAAAGAACCTGTGTGAAAACGCCAAGGCCCTGATAGACGCGGTCCTCCGGGCGAAGCCCGCCAGCAGCAAGGGGAAGTACGTCCGGAGCATCTCGATTTCCTCCACCATGAGTCCCGGTATCCGGGTGGACGAGGCTGCGCTGTAGACACATGCTAAATCGTGTCCGGCCCGTGCCGGACAAGCCTGGCGCCCGGGCGGCGCGGACGATCCGCGGCGCGAGAGGGCGCCCCAAAGGTCTGAGCTCATGAATAGAAACGAAAAGCAGCAGAACGTGGAATTCCTGAACGAGCAGTTCCGTTCGACCAGCAACGCCTTCCTGATCAATTACAGCGGGCTGAAGGTGGTGGAGGCGACCGAGGTCCGGCGGAAGATCAGGGCGATGGACGGAAGCTACGTGGTGGTGAAGAACACCCTGGCCTTGAGGGCGGCCAAGGAAACGGCGCTCGAGCAACTGGCGCCGTATTTCCAGGGTCCGACCGCCATCGCGTTTCATCCCAAGGATGTCGTGGGGCTGGCCAAACTGCTCTCCGATATCGGCAAGAGCAATCCCCACTTTGAGTTCAAGGCGGCGTTGGTCGAAGGCAAAGTGGTGTCGCCGGGCGAAATCCAGGCGATAGCCTCGCTGCCTTCCAGAGAGGTGATGCTGAGCAAGCTGGTCTTCCTTCTCAAGGCGCCTCTGCAGAAGCTTACCTCGGTTCTGAACGCTCCATTACGCGACCTGGGCCTGGTTTTGAAACAGGTCCCGAAATAGGGAGCCCAGGCAGATTCGGCAATACATCTCTACCCATTCCTCACAGGAGTCTATGATGGCGATTACAAAGGTTGAAGTTTTAGAATGGATCGATCAGGCAACCATGCTGGAGATCTCCGACCTGGTCAAGAACCTCGAAGAGAAATACGGCATCAGCGCGGCGGCGGCCATGCCCATGGTTGTCGCCGGCGGCGCGGGCGGCGGCGAGGCGGCCGCGGCGGCCGAGGAGAAGACGGAATTTGACGTCATCCTGAGCGCCGTGGGCGACAAGAAGATCAACGTGATCAAGGTCGTCCGCGAAGTCACCAGCCTCGGGCTCAAGGAAGCCAAGGACCTGGTGGAGGCCGCTCCCAAGGCGGTCAAGGAAGGCATCGCCAAGGAAGAGGCCGAGGCCGTCAAGAAAAAGTTCGAAGAAGCCGGCGCGACCGTGGAGATCAAGTAGACGTCGGGTTCCTGCCGATGCGTGCGTGCGGAGAGGGCTCCAGCAGGCCTCTCCGCGCGCATTGGTTTTACCCGGTCAAGCCTGCCGGCTACGGCAGGCTTTTGCGTTGCCAACCCCATTTGAGGTCAATGTGCACGGGCCTTCAGATACGGGGAAACTGAAAGAACAGGTCTTGCTCTCTCAGGAGGGTAGAGGCAGTGGTGTGTCTTCCGTCCTCTACCCCACAGTCCTGGCTCTCCCTAAAGGCACGTCAAAACCCATATTGAGCTTTTCGAGGTAAATTTTTCAATGACCAATATCAGCACTTCGAATGTGTATCGGGACCGCGTGGACTTCGCCAAGATCCACACCAGCATTCCCATTCCGAATTTGATCGAAGTCCAGAGAAAATCCTACCATCGGTTCCTGCAGATGGACGTCCCCTCCGCGGAACGCGAGGACGTAGGGCTGCAGGCGGTGTTCAATTCCGTCTTCCCGATCAACGATTTTCGCGGCACCTCCTCTCTGGAATTCGTCGAATACTCCATTGGGAACTGGCAGTGCAAGTGCGGCAACCTGAAGGGCTTGAATTACCTCCGAGCGAACTGTGCCGAGTGCGGCAAGGCCATCATCAACAGCCCCTACAACCCGGACGCCGGCACCTGCCGGCACTGCGGGGGGAAGAACGAGATCGAGAACCCGCGCTGCGAATTCTGCGGCGGAACGGTGGACCTGAACGTCAAGTATTCCGTCGAGGAGTGCCAGGAACGGGGGATGACGTTCGCCGTTCCGCTCAAGGTGACCGTCCGGCTCGTCGTCTGGGACAAGGACGCCGAGACCGAAGGGAAGAGTGTGCGCGACATCAAGGAGCAGGAGGTCTATTTCGGCGACATCCCGCTCATGACCGAAAACGGCACCTTCATCGTCAACGGTACCGAACGCGTCATCGTCAGCCAGCTTCATCGCTCCCCCGGGGTGTTTTTCGAATCCAGCGCCGGGCACACCTTCTTCCTGGCGAAGATCATCCCCTACCGCGGCTCGTGGGTGGAGTTCGAGTACGACCAGAAGAACCTCCTCTACGTGAGGATCGACCGCAAGCGCAAATTCCTGGCGACCACCTTCCTGCGGGCCCTCGGCCTCAGCGACGACGCCGGAATCCTGCGCACGTTCTACACGCCGGTCACGATCCGGTGGGAGGAAAACGTGCTGTACCGCGGCCTCGGGCGGGACCTCGTCGGCTCCAGGGCGGCGGAAGACATCAAGGACCCGAAGGGGAAGAGCGTTCTGGTCGCCAAGGGGAAGAAGATCCTCGCCGGCGCCTACAACCAGCTCGTCAAGGCGGGGGTCAAGGAGATCGTCATCGACATGGACGCGCTGGAAGGCGCCCTGTCCATTTCCGAGGTGATCAACCAGGAAACGGGCGAAATCCTGGTCGAATCCAACACCGAGGTGACCTCGCGCACGATCGCGGTACTTGCCGAGAACGGGATTTCGTCGCTCGAGGTGTTCTACCCGGAGCACGAAGACACCGGCGTGACCATCTCCCAGACGCTCCGGAAGGACCATATCAAATCGCAGTCGGACGCCCTCATCGAGATCTACCGGAAGCAGCGTCCGGGCGACCCGCCGACGATCGAGACCGCGACCGCGCTTTTCGAGGGGATGTTCTACGACCCGCGCAAGTACGATTTCTCCAAGGTCGGCAGGCTGAAGTTCAACATCAAGCTGGGACTGAACACGCCGCTCGAGCAGCGCACGCTGCAGGCGGAGGACTTCTACGCCGTGATCAGCTATGCGCTGAAGCTTCCGCGCAACATCGGGACCGTGGACGACATCGATCACCTCGGGAACCGCAGGGTGCGCGCCGTGGGCGAACTGCTCGAAAACCAGTTCCGCATCGGGCTCGTGCGCATGGAGCGGGCGATCAAGGAGAAGATGTCGGTCCACCAGGAAATGACGACGGCGATGCCGCACGACCTCATCAACGCCAAGCCGGTGATGGCGTCGATCCGGGAGTTTTTCGGCAGCAGCCAGCTGTCCCAGTTCATGGACCAGACCAACCCCCTTTCCGAGATCACCCACAAGCGGCGCCTGTCGGCCCTGGGGCCGGGCGGGCTGAGCCGCGAGCGGGCGGGGTTCGAGGTGCGCGACGTGCACCCGACCCACTACGGCCGCATCTGCCCGATCGAAACCCCGGAAGGGCCCAACATCGGGCTGATCTCCTCGCTCAGCTGCTACGCCCGGATCAACGAGTACGGCTTCATCGAGTCCCCCTACCGCAAGGTGAAGAACGGCAAGGTGCTGGAATTCGTTCAGATCGTATTCCCGGGGGACACCCACCTCAAGGTGGGCGAACAGTCGGAAAAGGAGGCCGTGGACAGGGAGAACCGGAGGTGCGAGGCCTCGGGGAAGCGGCCGGCCCAGTGGGAACCGCATTCCTTTTATCAGACCGCCTGGGAGGCCGAGGAGTACAACATCGCCCAGGCGAACGCCGACATCGGCGAAGACGGGATGCTGGTCCAGGAGCGGGTCAACGCCCGCAACGAGGGGAATTTCGTCCTGGTCGAGCGCGAGGGGGTGGATTACATCGACGTGTCGCCCAAGCAGCTGGTGAGCGTGGCCGCCAGCCTGATCCCGTTTCTCGAGCATGACGACGCGAACCGTGCGCTGATGGGTTCCAACATGCAGCGCCAGGCCGTTCCGCTGCTCCGCGCCGAGGCCCCCTACATCGGCACGGGGATGGAATACATCACCGCCAAGGACTCGGGCGCCGTCGTGACCTGCAAACGCTCGGGCGTGGTCGACAGCGTCGACGCCACCCGTATCATCGTGCGCGTCGAGGGGGAGAGCGACGGGGGGAAATCCCCGAACCGGGACGCGGGGGTGGACATCTATTCCCTGACCAAGTTCAAACGCTCGAACCAGAACACCTGCATCAACCAGACCCCGCTGGTGAGCCGGGGCGAAGCCGTCGTCAGGGGGCAGGTCCTGGCCGACGGGCCGTGCACGGACAAGGGCGAGCTCGCGCTGGGGCGTAACGTGCTGGTGGCCTTCATGCCCTGGCGCGGCTACAACTTCGAGGACGCCATCCTGGTGAGCGAGAAGCTGGTGAAGGAAGACAGCTATACGTCCATCCACATCGAGGAGCTGGAAATCGAGGCCCGGGACACCAAGCTCGGACCGGAGGAGATCACGCGCGACATCCCGAACGTCAGCGACGCAAGCCTGCGCGACCTGGACGAGAGCGGCATCATCCGGATCGGCGCCAAGGTGCGGCCCGGGGATGTGCTGGTCGGCAAGGTGACACCGAAGGGGGAGACCCAGCTGTCCCCGGAAGAGAAGCTTTTGCGGGCCATCTTCGGCGAGAAGGCTGGAGAGGTGCGGGACGCCTCCCTGGTGACCCCCCCGGGCATCGAGGGGACGATCGTCGACGTCAAGATATTTTCGCGCAAGGGGGTTCCGAAGGACGAGCGCGCCCGGCAGATCGAGCAGGAACAGGTCGACAAGATGGAAAAGGATCTCAACGACGAGATCCGCATCATCAAGGAGGAGCGGAACAAGAAGCTCATCCTCATTTTCAGCGGCGAAGCCCTCCAGGAGGACCTCGTGAACCGGGCGGGGGAGGTGGTCATCAAGAAGAACACCAAGCTGACCCGGTCGCTCCTCCAGGGCCTCAACTCCACCGAACTCGGCAGGGTCAAGAACGATTTCAAGGCCGAGAAGGAGGGGAAGGTCTACGAAGGCATCCGGAGCCTCGAGGAGAAGACGGAAAAACAGATCCAGATTCTCAAGAGCCTCCACGAGGAACAGCTGGCCAAGCTGCGGCGCGGCGACGAGCTCCCTCCCGGCGTCATCAAGATGGTGAAGGTCTACGTGGCCATGAAGCGGAAGCTTTCGGTGGGCGACAAGATGGCCGGGCGCCACGGGAACAAGGGCGTGATCGCCCGCATCCTGCCGGAAGAGGACATGCCCTACCTGCCGGACGGCACGCCGGTCGAGATCGTGCTCAACCCCCTGGGGGTCCCCTCCCGGATGAACGTCGGGCAGATCCTGGAAACCCACCTGGGATGGGCGGCGTCCGCCCTCGGGCTGCATTTCGCGACCCCGGTGTTCGACGGCGCCTCGGAATCGGAGATCAAGGAGATGCTCCGCCGCGCCGGGCTTCCGGAGAGCGGCAAGATCGACCTCTACGACGGCATGACGGGGGAAAGGTTCGACCAGCAGGTGACCGTGGGGTTCATCTACATCCTCAAGCTGTCGCACCTCGTCGACGACAAGATCCACGCCCGCAGCATCGGCCCCTACTCCCTCATCACACAGCAGCCCCTGGGCGGGAAAGCCCAGTTCGGAGGCCAGCGCTTCGGGGAAATGGAAGTCTGGGCGCTGGAGGCCTACGGCGCCGCCAACATCCTGCAGGAACTGCTGACGGCCAAATCGGATGATATCCAGGGCCGGACCAAGATCTACGAGGCCATTGTCAAGGGGGAGTCCCAGTTCACTCCGGGCATCCCCGAGTCGTTCAACGTTCTCATCCGCGAGCTGCAGAGCCTTTGCCTGGACGTGGAGCTGATCCAGAAGCAGAAGGCGCGGCACGTCGAGGTGCCGGCGGAGGAATGAAGGGCGCCGCGCGCGGTCCCCGGTGAGACCGGGAAGGGATCGCCGGACAGGGGCGAGAGGGAATTGAAGGAAACTTCATCCACGATTGGGGGAGTCCATTGAGAAGTTTTAAAGATGTGATGGAAAAATCGGATTTGAGCACGGATTTCGACAGCATCCGCATCAGTCTGGCGTCTCCGGAAAAGATAAGGGCGTGGTCCCGCGGCGAGGTCACCAAGCCGGAGACGATCAACTACCGCACCTTCAAGCCGGAGAGGGACGGGCTCTTCTGCGCTCGGATCTTCGGCCCGGTCACCGACTGGGAATGCCTGTGCGGGAAATACAAGCGCATGAAATACCGCGGCGTGGTCTGCGACAAGTGCGGCGTCGAAGTCACTCTTTCCAAGGTGCGCCGCGAGCGGCTCGGGCACATCGAGCTCGCCTCCCCCTGCTCCCACGTCTGGTTCTTCAAGGGGCTTCCCAGCCGGATCGGGCACCTGCTCGACATCAGCCTCCGGGACCTGGAACGCGTGCTCTATTTCGAGGCCTACGTCGTCGTCGACCCGGGCGAAGCGCCGATCAAGGCGGGCGAACTGCTGAACGAGGAGAGATACCGTTCGCTGGTCCAGGATTTCCCCGGGAAATTCCGGGCCATGATGGGGGCCGAGGCCATCAAGGAGCTGCTCCGGCAGGTGGACGTCGAGGTCGCCGCCGAGGAACTGCGCGCGGCCATGAAGACGGAGACCTCGCAGCTGAAAAAACTCAAATACGCCAAGCGCCTGAAGGTGGTCGACGCGTTCCGCAAATCGGGCAACAAGCCGGAGTGGATGATCCTCGACGTCATCCCCGTCATCCCGCCGGAGCTGCGCCCCCTGGTGCCGCTCGACGGCGGACGGTTCGCCACGTCGGACCTCAACGACCTCTACCGGCGCGTGATCAACCGGAACAACCGCCTGAAGAAGCTCATGGAACTCCGCGCCCCGGAAGTCATCATCCGCAACGAGAAGCGGATGCTCCAGGAGGCGGTCGACGCCATGTTCGACAACGGCCGCAGGGGGCGCGTGCTCCGCGGCGCCAATAACCGGCCGCTGAAATCGCTGAGCGACACCCTCAAGGGCAAATCGGGCCGGTTCCGCCAGAACCTGCTCGGGAAGCGCGTGGACTATTCCGGGCGCTCGGTCATCGTTGTCGGGCCGGAACTGAAGCTGCACCAGTGCGGCCTCCCCAAGAAGATGGCGCTCGAGCTGTTCAAGCCCTTCATCTACAACCGCCTGGAGAAGGATGGGCATGCGGCCACCATCAAGGGCGCCAAGGAGATGGTGGAGCGCCAGGAATCGGTGGTCTGGGACATCCTCGAGGAGGTGATCAAGGACCACCCGGTGATGCTCAACCGCGCGCCGACGCTCCACCGGCTGGGGATCCAGGCATTCGAGCCGGTGCTGGTGGAGGGGAAGGCGATCAAGATTCCGCCGCTGGTCTGCGCCGCGTTCAACGCCGATTTCGACGGCGACCAGATGGCGGTGCACATCCCGCTCTCCCCTGAGGCGCAGATCGAGGCCTCGGTCCTGATGCTGAGCAGCCACAATATCCTTTCGCCCGCGAACGGCCAGCCGATCGCCATACCGAGCCAGGACATCGTGCTGGGGTGCTACTACCTCACCAAGGCCAAGCGGGGGACCCGGGGCGAAGGCAGGGTTTTCGGTTCGTTCGACGAGGCGATGTTCGCGCTGGAGAACGGGATGGTCGAGCGGCTGACGCCCATCCGGTACCGCTACACCGGAGCGCTGATGGACCTGACCACGCAGAACGACGATCAGGCCGTCATGCGGGCCGACGTGCGCGACGTGGACAACGAGTTCATCAACACCACCATCGGTCGCCTGATCTTCAACTCCGTCCTCCCGGAGGGCATTCCGTTCGTCAACGGGCTGATGAAGAAGAAGGGGCTGCAGCAGCTGGTCAATTACTGCTACCTGCGCTTCGGCCTGGACGCCACGGTGCCGATGCTGGACGACCTCAAGAACCTGGGATTCCTCCACGCCACCAAGGCGGGGATATCGATCGGCATCGACGACCTGATCGTTCCGGACAACAAGGGGGAACTGGTCGACGCGGCCCGCGAAGCCGTGATCGAAGTCGAGAAGCAGTACCAGGACGGGGCCATCACCGACGGCGAACGCTACAACAAGATCATCGACGTCTGGTCGGATGTGACCGAGAGGGTATCGGACGAGATGTTCCGCAAGATGGCCCAGCAGGACCAGAGCGGGTACGAGTTCAACCCGATCTACATCATGGCCGACTCCGGTGCCCGGGGGAGCAAGCAGCAGATCCGCCAGCTCGCGGGCATGCGCGGGTTGATGGCCAAGCCTTCGGGCGAAATCATCGAGACCCCCATCACGGCCAACTTCCGGGAAGGGCTCACGGTGCTGCAGTACTTCATCTCTACCCACGGCGCCCGCAAGGGGCTGGCGGACACGGCGCTGAAGACGGCCGATTCGGGCTATCTGACCCGGCGCCTGGTCGACGTCGCCCAGGACGTCATCATCTCCATGGACGACTGCAACACCCTGGACGGCATCTACGTGACCTCCATCATCGAAGGGGGGGAGATCATCGAGCCGCTGCGCGACCGCATCGTCGGCCGCGTGTCGCTCGAGAACATCAAGGACCCGCTGACGGGCGAGACGATCCTGGGGATCAACGAGGAGATCACCGAGTCGCTGGCGGCCGAGATCCAGGCCGCCGGGATCGAGAAGGTGAAGATCCGGTCGGTGCTCACGTGCAAGGCCAAGCGCGGGGTCTGCATCAAGTGCTACGGTCGCAACCTGGCCACCGGGAACCTGGTGGACCTGGGCGAGGCCGTGGGGGTGATCGCGGCGCAGTCGATCGGGGAGCCGGGAACGCAGCTCACCATGCGCACGTTCCATATCGGGGGCACGGCGAGCCGGACACACGAGCATTCGACGGAAGAGGCGAGGAACGAGGGTATCGCCAAGTTCCTCAACGTGCTGCACGTGACGAACAAGGACGGCAACCTGGTGGTGATGAACCGCAACGGGACGCTCATCATCGCCGACGAGGCGGGACGCGAGAGGGAGCGGTATCCGGCGGCCTACGGCGCCACGCTGAAGGTGAAGGAAGGCCAGAGGGTCAAGCCGGGACAGACGCTGATCGAATGGGACCCCTACTCCTTCGCGATCCTGACCGAGTTCGGCGGCACCGTCGTTTTCAAGGACATCCACGACGGCTTGACCGTCAAGGAGGAGCGCGACGAAAACACCGGGCTGGTACGCCAGGTGATCATGGAATCGGCCGACGAAAAATATCAGCCGCAGGTGGGCATCCGGAACGAGAAGGGGAAGATCGTCAAGAGCTACCTTCTCCCCTCCAAGGCCCATCTCTGGGTGGACAACGGCGAAGAGGTGTACCCGGGGAGCATCCTGTCCAAGATCCCGCGGGAAACCCGCAAGACCAAAGACATCACCGGCGGTCTGCCCCGCATCGTGGAGCTGTTCGAGGCCCGGAAGCCCAAGGAGACGGCCGTCATCACCGAGATCGACGGCGTCGTGCGCTACGCCGGGCTGGTGCGCAACCAGCGCAAGATCGAGGTGCACCATGAAAGCGGCATCATCAAGGAATACCTGCTGCCGCGCGGCGTGCACATCAACGTGCAGGAGGGGGAGTACGTGCGCGCGGGCGAGGCGCTGATGGACGGGCCGCGCAACCCGCACGACATCCTCAGGGTCCTGGGCGAAAAGGAACTGCAGGGCTACCTGGTCAACGAGATCCAGGAGGTCTACCGCCTGCAGGGGGTCAATATCAACGACAAGCACATCGAGGTCATCGTCCGGCAGATGATGCGGTGGATCAAGGTCGAGGAGGTGGGGGACACCGAGTTCCTGCTCGACGAACAGGTGGACAAATTCCGGTTCTACGAGGAAAACGACCGGACCGAAACTTCGGGCGGAATCCCCGCCAAGGGGCGTCCGCTGCTGCTCGGCATCACCAAGGCCTCGCTTTCCACCGACAGTTTCATCTCCGCGGCCTCCTTCCAGGAAACCACCCGCGTGCTGACCGAGGCGGCCATCAGCGGCAAGGTCGATTACCTGCGGGGGCTGAAGGAAAACGTCATCATGGGGCGCCTCATCCCCGCCGGCACCGGGATGGAGTACTACCACAACATCAAACTGACGGAAGAACTGGTCCCGATGGAGTTGCCGGAAGGGGACGAGGGGGGCGAGAGCGATCTCCTCGCTTCCGGCCTGGATATCGAACTCCTCAACCCGAAGCCGGCCGACGTCGGTTAGGCCGTCTGCGCGCGACCGGCGCCCTGCGCCGGTCGCGCGTCCCCGCTTTCTCCCCCCTCCCCCCGATCCCGTACGATCGCGCGGCCCGAAAGGGCGCGTTCTAGCGGATCCGTTTGCGGGTATAGTGAGCCTTTTCGTGGATGTGCAGGTGGGGCTGGATCGACGCGCCCGCCTGCCCGAAACCGAAATCCAGGCGGATGACATCCAGGAACGGGACGAGGAACCGGACCCCCACCCCCCCTCCCGCGATCACGTTCCGGGTGAAGTCCCCCCCCTCGCTCCACGCGGTTCCCATGTCGGCGAAGGCCGCCAGCTGCAGGCCGTAATAGAGGCTGTACCTCCGCACGCGGAACAGCCGGGGGTGGAGCAGGTCGTAGCGATACTCGACCGTGTTGATGAACTGGTTCTTTCCCTGGCGGGCGCCCGATTCCCACCCCCGCACCGTGTTCGTGCCTCCGATGTGAAAATCGCGATACACGGGGAGGTCCCCCCCGACCCGCCCGCTCTGCAGGGAGGCGAAGGTGAAGAGAACCAGGCCGTGGCGGTGTGCGAGGGACTGGTAGCGCCGGAGATCGAACTGGGCCGTGACGAAATCGCCGTCCCCCCCCAGGAAGCCGCCGTTTTGCGTCAAATCGAATATGCCCCTCCAGCCGTTGCGGGGAACGGACGCGGAATCGAGGTGGTCGTACTCGAGCATCGCCCCGAGAAAAGGCGTGTGGTCCCGGTTGGCAGGGGAAAGGGTGATCCCGGGGGTGTCGCTTCCGAAGGAAAGATACCCCCCCCTGGCGCTCAACATCCAGTCGGAATGGAGGTTCACCCCCAGGCGCAGGTCCAGCTCGTGCGAATTCTCGCGGTGGGCGTCATGCTTGTCCCTGCGGTCGCGGTAGTCGTACTGCACGCCGTACGATTTTTCCCCGGGCGCCTGCCACGGGGTTTCGAGCGAAAGGTCCGCGTGGGTCGCGCCCCCCAGCTTGAACGATCCCGAGAGGGAGATCGTGCGCCCCAGGAGGTTGGCCATCCTGACGCCCATCCCCCCGGAAGTCCCGTTGGTGTCGCTTATGGTCAGTTTGGGAAAGGGGACGAAATTGGGGAGTTCCCGGATGCTCAGGGTGAGAAAAACTTCGTCCCCGACGACCACGGGATCGGCCTGCACCGCGGCAAAAAGTCCCAGGCGGTCCAGGTAGCGGCGGTCATGGTCTTCCGTCTCCTCGGTGTAGGGTTCCCCCACCTTGGACTCCAGGAGCCGGATGACGGTGGATTCCGGGGTCTGGACCAACCCCCGGATCCTTATTTCGCGCACGATTTTTCCATAGGGGAGGGGAAAGGCGAAATAGGATTGCGCCCCGGCCGATCCGGACAAGCCGGTCAGGAAAACGACCAGGGCACAGAGAAGACTCCTGGGGAGGAGGAGAGGATCTTTCCGCATCATGCCCTATCAACATACTATTTTAGGGCGATTCTTGGGAATAGGGAAATGCCGGTCCGGCGGAATCGTCGGGCCGCCGGCCGGGACGGGGGATTGACATCTCTGTTAAAAGTATGGACAATCGGCATGTCCAACAAGTAGACATTCCAGCCCGGGGTCTCGGCCAAGGGATCCTCGCGGCGCGGCCGTCTGGACAGTGCATCCGGGGGGAGAGGTGCGACAGGCATACGCCGGAACGAGCGCGGCACCGGAAGAGCCGAAAATCCGTTTTTTCCACAGCGTCAGGCAGAAGCTCCTGATGCTGGTGACGGTGCTGGCGCTCCTCCCCCTGGCGGGCCTGTCGATCTTCTCCTATGTCGCCGGCGGAAATCAGATCCGGGACCGCATCCGGTTTTCGCTCGAAAAAATGGCCCAGGACACCGCCGACAAGATGGACCTGCTCCTGCGCGCGAAGAAGGAGGAGCTCCATTCCATGGCGACCACCGCTCCGCTGGTTCTGCGCCGCGCGAGTCCCCCCGGGTGGGACCGGATGATCCCGCTGCTGAACAACTACTGCTTCAACCACGAAGGCTACGATGCGCTCCTGGTCGTCGACGCCACGGGTGCCGTCGTCGCGGTGAACACCACGGACCGGAACATGGCCCCCATCCCGCGGGCGAGGCTCGAGAGGGTCCTTGGAAGGAACATTTCGGAATTCCCCGAGGAGCGGAGGCTGTTCGCCGCCTCGATCCAGGGGCAGCATTCCCATGCCGACTGGTACGCGTCGGCGATTGCGGGGGCCCTCTGTGATTACGAGGACGAGGACGGAAGCCACCGGTACAACATCGCGCTGTCGGAGCCGTTTCGCGATCCCGCGACGCGGGAGATCACGGGGGTCTGGATCAACATCGTGAACTGGTCCCTCTTCCAGAACGTGCTCGACAACGTGGAACTGGATCTGGCCGGCATGGAGCTCCCGACCGGGTTCGGCTTCCTGACCGCGGGGGACGCCAATACCGTCATCGGCCACCGGGACCGGAAGAACCGGCCCGGGTCGGCGTCCCCCGCCGATGCCTACGGGGCGCGGTTCACGGAGGACTTCGGGATCCTCGCCCTCGGCGATGCCGTGCGCGACCGGGAGCGCGGCAGCGGATACCGGATGCCCGACGGAGCGCGCAAGCTCGCCGGGATCGCGCCGGTCTCCGACACCGCCTTCGGCTGGAATGTGGGGGTCGAGGTGGATGAGACCGACATCCTCCGGCCGCTCCGGAAACTGGGGTTCTGGCTGGCGCTGACCACCGGGGCACTGGCTTTGCCGGTGGTTTTCTTCACCTGGATGACCGCGCGGCGCATCACGCTTTCCCTCAGGGCCCTGATCCGTTCCGCGAGAACGATGGCCCGGGGCAACTTCCGTCAGAGGGTGCCGCTCCGTTCCTCCGATGAACTCGGGATCCTTGCGGCCACCTTCAACGAAATGGGGGACGCCCTGTTTGCCAGGGAGGTGCAGCTTCAGGAGTTGACGCGGAACCTGGAAGCGATGGTGCGGGAGCGCACGCTGGAGCTCGAGAATTCCCATGAAGCCCTGAAGAGGGCGTATTTCGATCTCCAGAGCGCCCAGGAGCAGCTGGTCCAGACGGAGAAAATGGCGTCCTTGGGACAGCTGGTCTCCGGGATCGCGCACGAAATCAAAAACCCGCTCAACTTCATATACGGCAACACCGGTTTCCTGGGCGAGTACACCGAAAAGCTCCAGTCGCTGGTCGAGGGGCTGGACCGTCTCCCCAGCCTTTCCGATGAGGACCGGGAGGAAATCGCCCGCCGGAAGGAGGAGATCCACTACGCCTTCATCAAGGAGGACCTCAAGATCCTGATCGGCAATTTTGCCGAGGGGGCGCACAGGATCAACACGATCGTTTCCGACCTGCGCACCTTCTCCCGCATGGATACCGACGCGGTTTCGGACGTGGACCTGCACGCGTCGATCGAGATGTCGCTCAACCTGCTGCGCAACCAGTACCGTAACCGGATCGAGATCCACAAGGAATACGGCGACCTCCCCAGGATCCAGGGCTACGCGGGCAAGCTGAACCAGGTGATGATGAACCTCCTCTCCAACGCTTTTGCCGCCGTCAGGGAGAAGGGGGACGTCTGGATCCGCACCCGCCGGCAGGGGGACGGGGTGGAGATCGAAATCGAGGACAACGGGGTCGGCATCCCCGCGGAGAATCTCAAGCGGATCTTCGAACCGTTCTTCACCACCAAGCCGGTCGGCCAGGGGACGGGGCTGGGCCTGAGCATCAGCTACGGCATCATCGAGCAGCACCAGGGCAAAATCGAGGTGAGCGGCGCCCCCGGGGGGGGGAGCGTCTTCACGGTGCGCCTCCCCGTCATTCAGGAGAAGTCCCGGTGACCCCGAAGAAATACGAGCTTCTGCTCGTGGACGACGAACTGGCCAACCTGCAGAAGCTCGAGCGGACCTTCATGGGCCGGTACGGGGTCCACCGGGCGCGGTCGGGCGAGGAGGCGCTGGAAATTCTCGGCCGGGTGCCCGTCGACGCGATCATCACCGACCAGAAAATGCCCGGAATGACGGGCATTGAACTGCTGGAGCTGTCCCAGAAGAACCGGCCGGATATTGTCCGCATCGTGCTCACGGGGTTCACGGAGGTCGACGACCTCATCGCCGCCATCAACACCGGCAAGGTCCACAGGTACATCACCAAGCCGTGGGAGCCCGACAGCCTGAGGCTGGCGGTCCGGGACGCGCTCGAGAAGATGGAACTCGTGAGGGAAAACGAGCGCCTCGCCTCCGAACTCCAGTCGGTCAACGAAAGGCTCCGGACCGAGAACATCCTCCTGCGCCGCGAAATGGAAACGCAGGCCTATCCCCGGGACATCATCCACGGCAGTCCCGAAATGGACCACATCCTCGGCCTGTTGCGCCGGGTGACCGGGACGGAGACAACGGTCCTCATCCAGGGGGAAACCGGCACGGGGAAGGAGCTGATCGCCCGTTTCATCCACGCCGAGAGTCACCGGAGGGACCGGATCTTCATCCCGGTCAACTGCGGCGCCATTCCGAAGGACCTGGTGGAAAGCGAGTTTTTCGGGCATGCGAAGGGGGCTTTCACCGGGGCCACCCAGGACAGGAAGGGATACTTCGAGATGGCCGAGGGGGGGACCATTTTCCTCGACGAGATCGGCGAGGCGCCGCCGGAACTCCAGGTGAAGCTGCTGCGCGTCATCCAGGAGGACGAGATCATGCCCGTGGGCACGCACCAGCCCCGCAAGGTGGATGTCCGCCTGATCGCATCGACCAACAGGGACCTGAAGGCCGAAGTCGAGTCCGGCCGTTTTCGCCAGGATCTTTTCTTCCGGATCAACGTCTTCTCCGTCACCATCCCCCCCCTGCGGGAGCGCACCGGGGACATCCTCCCGATCGCCGAATTTTTCCTGCGGCAGTTTTCGCTCAAGCTGAACCGTCCGGCCGGGCGCTTCACGGAGGAGACCCGGCAGCGGCTCCTGGCCTATTCCTGGCCCGGCAACGTGCGGGAACTCCAGAACGAGGTGGAGCGGCTCGTCCTGCTGGCCGAGGGGCTGAAGCCGATCGGTCCGGACCTGTTGAGCGACCACATCCGCCGGCGCCAGACTCCTCCCGTGCCCGCGGGCGGAGATCTCAAATCGGCGGTCAGGGACCTGGAGGAAGCGATGATCCGCGAAACCATGGCGCGCCACGACCAGAACCGGTCGCGTACGGCCCGCGCCCTGGGAATCAGCCGCCAGTCCCTGCTGGAGAAGCTCCGGCGGATGAAGTGATCTGTCCATTTTCATTCCGATAAGTGTCCAATTATTAGACACCCCATATCCTCTGTATTTAATGAACTTGGGGGTTGATAGCGGAAAGGTGTCCAGGATGTGGACACTTCGGCCCGGATCGGTGTTTGAGCACTTGTTATATAAAGTATTGTAAATAAATGAATTGAGTTTCAGACGAAGTCTGGCCCTCCATTTGCACCAGAAGGGCGAGCCCGGCGATCCATCCCCGGGCACCCGACGGAGAAATGGAGGAAGGTTATGCCGGCAATCGATATCCAGAGAAACGAAGAAGCCAACATGGCCCTGCTTCGCCGCTGTAAATCCAACGACCCCGACGCCTGCAGCGAGCTCTTCTCGCGTTACAACCGGAGGATCTTCAACACGGCCTACCGGATCCTGGGCGAAGAGGCTTCGGCCGAAGACGCCCTGCAGGAGACCCTGATCAATGTTTTTCGGGGGATTTCCAGTTTCCGCGGGGACTCCAAAATCTCGACCTGGATCAGCCGCATCACGATCAACGTCTGCCTGGGAATGCTGCGCAAGGGGAAAAACCACCGGGAGGTGGACCTCGACGAGGACCTGGCGCGCCGCCTCCCGGCGCAGCCCACGGCCTTCACCGATCCGCTGGCCTCGACTTCGCTCGCGGAGCTGCGCTCGGCGGTCCGGGAGACGTTCCGGCGCATGTCGGGGAAACAGGGGGATGTCGTACGCATGCACGACATGGAGGGGAGCACCATCCAGGAGATCGCCGAAATCCTCGACTGTCCCGCCGGCACCGTCAAGTCGCGCCTTTTTTACGGCCGGCAGGAATTCAAGGACATTTTCCGCTCCCTGACGAGCGGGGGCGGACGGACTCCCGCGCCCAGCCTGAATTAGCTGCCGCGCGATCCCCGCGGTCCGCGATCGGCATTTGTGAATCGTTTTATCTTCATGATAAAATTGGTTTTTGCATGGAGCTGATCGGGGGCGTATGACCGGCGGGAAATGGGGCGATGACGAACCGGGGCGGCGGCCGGAATCCCGCGGCGATATCGACTGCCTGTACCTCTCCTCCGGGGCCGGGGACTACGTCCCCCGCTACTTCGCGCAGGTTCGGATCGACTTCAGCGATGTACGGACCGGTTTCCGGGCCAGCATCGATCTGGCCAAAGCCGTGGATCTTTCCACCGGTGCCGCCGAACTGCCCTGGGTCGACGATATGGCCGTCGATGTCGACCCTTCCAGGATCGGCACCTCCCTTCCCGAGGGGGCCCTTCCGCGCCCGCTTCCGGCGTTCGTGGACGCCCCGTTTCTGGCTCTCATGGAGACACAGTGTGTCCGGTACCTCCTCAGGGCCTTCGCGGTGCGCATCTACCGGAATTCCGAGTTGGGCGTCTGGTCCGCCTCCGGCGAAGCCCTCCCGGAGTTCGTCGACCGCTGCCTCGAGCTTGCCGAGGGGCCGATGCGGGGGGAACTGGACCGGTTGCGCGACCGCTACAACCGGAGGCTCGAGCAGCTGAGGGAAAAATGCGCGCTCCCGTCCGGGTCGGAGGACCTCGAGGAGGCACGGCTGCAGTCGCGCAGCCGGGACCTCTTCTCCCGGTTTTCGGAACGGATCGCCCGGCTCTTCCTGCGGGGGGACCTCCCCCCCCTTCCGGCGGCCGCGTCCGACGGTTCGGAGCAGGAGGAGCGGCTGCGGGGGCTGGAGCGGGACGCGCGCCGCGAGATCGCCGCGCTGCGGGCGCAATACGAGGAAAAGGCCCGTGCCCTGGACGAATACCGGCTCCATCCGAATCTGAAGGACATCCATTTTGTCCGGAGCGGCGTTTTGTGGATGCCCCGGGGGGCATGACCCATGGAAAGGGTGGCCATTGCCATGAGCGGCGGTGTGGACAGTTCCGTCGCCGCCGTCATCCTGAAGAACTCCGGCTATGACCTGGTCGGTTTTTCCCTGAAGTTCCGGGATCAGGAGACGGGACTCCCCGGGGACCTGCGGGACGCCCGCGCGGTGGCCGCCCGGCTCGGGATACCGTTTCACGTGGCCGACCTGAGGGAGGAGTTCGAGCGGGAGATCGTGCGCCCCTTCGTCGAGGCTTACCGCAGCGGCCTGACCCCCTCCCCCTGCGTCCGATGCAATTCCCTGATGAAATTCGACCGGCTGCTCCTGCTTGCGGGGAAGGTGGGGGCGGGGCGCATCGCCACCGGGCATTACGCGCGGCTCGGGCGCGACAGTTCGAGCGGGAGGTTCGTGCTCTCCGAGGCCCGGGACCGGAACAAGGACCAGTCCTATTTTCTATTCGAACTCACCCAGGACCAGCTCGCCCGGGCCCTGTTCCCGCTCGGCGACCTGGACAAGCAGGAGGTGCGCCGGATCGCGCGCGCCCAGGAGATCCCGGTCGCCGAAAAACCGGAGAGCCAGGAGATCTGCTTCGTCCCCGACGGGGACTACGCCTCCTTCGTGGAGGCTCACGGCGCTCCGGGCGGCGCGGGGGGAGGACCGGGGACGCCCGGAGACGGCCCCGTCGTGGACGTCGATGGCCGCGTCCTGGGGCGGCACAGGGGGCTCCACCGCTACACGGTCGGCCAGCGGCGGGGATTGGGCATCGCCCACCGGGAGCCGCTCTACGTCCTCGAGCTGCGGACCGGCGACAATACCGTGGTCGTGGGGGAACGGGCGCTGCTCGGTTCGCGCCGTTGCCGCGTGGTCCGGCCCAACTGGATCGCCATCCCCTCGCTCGATGGGCCCCTCGCCGTCAGGGCCAGGATACGGTCGAGGCACGAGGCCGCGCCGGCCGTCATCTCGCCGCTCGAAGACGGCGGCGTGGAGGTGGTTTTCGATTCGCCGCAGCCGGCGGTCACCCCGGGCCAGGCGTGCGTGTTTTACCGGGACGGGGCCGTCGTCGGGGGGGGGTGGATCCGAAAGAGCGCGACCGGTGCCCGCCCGCCGGAGTCGTCAGGCGCGTCGGCGGAGGGGAGATGAAGGGGGCGGGGGGGAAATCCGCAAGGGTGCTCGTCGTGGCGGGCGAAGCCTCGGCCGACCGGTACGGGGCGGAACTGGTGCGGCGCCTCGGCGCGCTTCCCGGGAACGGAAACCTCCGGTTTTACGGGGCCGGCGGGGACGCCATGCAGGCGGCCGGTGTGGAGTTGCTGTGCCACGTGCGCGAGCTGGGGCACATCGGCCCCAGGGAAGCGCTCACGGGGTTGCGCACCTACTTCAGAACCTTTAAACTGCTCCTCAGGGCGTCGGCCGCGGAGCCGCCCCGGGTCGCGGTGCTCCTGGATTTTCCGGAATTCAACCTGAGGCTCGCGAAAAGGATGAAGCGGCTGGGGATTCCGGTTGTTTACTACATCAGCCCCCAGATCTGGGCGTGGCGCGGAGGCCGTATCCGGACCATCCGGGAGTGCGTGGACAGGATGCTGGTGATCCTCCCCTTCGAGGAGGCCTACTACCGCGCGCGCGGCGTCGAGGCGGAGTTCGTGGGCCACCCGCTGCTCGAGGTATCCCCGGGGCCGGACCGCTTCCCGGCCCTGCCGCCCGAACCGGAGCGCCGGACCGTGGCCCTTTTGCCCGGGAGCCGGCGTCGGGAGGTCGACCATATCCTGCCCACCCTCCTGCTGGCCGGATGCGAACTGATGAAGAGGGTGCCGGTCCGGTTCCTGGTTTCCGCGGCGCCCACCGTCGATGCCGGGCAGATCGAAAGGATCGTGGAAAAAACCCTCGGGGGGAGGGAAGGCCGGAGCCACTTTCACATTCTCACGCGCAGTTCGCGCGACATTATCGCAGGGGCCGATTTCGCCTTCGTCAAGAGCGGGACGAGCACCCTGGAAGCCGCGCTGGCCGGGGTCCCTTTCCTGACCATGTACAAGATATCCCGGCTGAGCTGGCTGGCGGGATCGCTCCTGATCCGCGGCGGCACGAAGGGGCTGGTCAACCTGATCGCCGGGGAACGGATCGTCCCGGAGCTGTTCCAGGACCAGGCCAGCCCGGAGGCGCTCGCGCGGGTGGCGCTGCGATACCTGGAAAGCCCCGCGGAGAGCGCCGCGATGCGCGACCGGCTCCGCGGGGTGAGGCAGATGCTGGGCGCGCACCGGGCTTCGGAAAGAGCGGCCGCGGCCGTAAACGGCTTTCTATAAGGATGGGCTATGCATCGAACACACTCATGGGCCGCCGGGATCGTCCTGGGCCTCGTCCTGACGGCGCCGTCCTTGTCGGCGCAGGCGCCCGCGGCGCCCGGGAAAGCCCCGGGCATCGATGTGAAGAACTGCGACATCGAGGTGACGCTCCTTCCGGATGTGCATGAACTGGAAGCCGTCGCCGCGATTACGTTCCAGGCGCTCCAGCAGGCGGACTACGCGGTCTTCGAACTCAGCGACAACCTGTTCGTGTCGAAGGTGCTCGGCCAGGACGGGGTCGAACTGGAATTCGACCGGAACCGGGCCGGCCCGGAAACCCTGACGGTGCATTTCCCCCGGGGGCTCGAGGCGGGGAGTACGGGCACGATCCGGATCGAATACGACGGGGGCTTCGACAGCGACCGCTACAGCCGGATATTCTCCCGGGACCTCGGGTCGGCCTACATCGGGATGGAAGGGACCGCCCTGATGTACGCGGCGAAATGGTTCCCCCTGAACCGGTTTCTGGCCGACCGGGCCACGGGGACGCTGTCGGTGACCGTCCCCCTGGGGATGACGGTCATCGGTCCCGGCGAGCGGCTCCCCGTCGTCACCCGGGGAGCCGCCGAAACCTTTGCCTGGAAATCGGAAGCCCCGATCCTGCCCGGGTCCTTCATCGCGGGTCAGTACTTCCTCCGGACGGTACAGGCGGGGGAATTCGAGATCGAGTGTTTCGCGCGGGAAAACAATCTCGAAGCCATGGAGCGGATGGCGGAAGAGGCGGGGAAGATTCTCTCCTGGTACGCGGCGGCGTTCGGCCCCGCGGGGGCGGGAAGGCACCTGCGCCTGGTGGAGGTGGACGAGGCGCAGGGGGGGCAGCATGGAATGTACGGGACCCTTTTCGTCAGCCGGCGCGAACTGTCCCAATCCCCCCCCGAGCCGCGGGAACTCGCCCGCCGCATCGCCGGCCAGTGGTGGCAGGAAACGGTCGGGGTCCGGGGCGTCGAGGATTTGTGGCTTGCCGACGGGATGGCGTATTACTCCGCGGCCCGGTACCTGGGGAGCGTGGGCGGGGACGCCGTTTTCAAGGATGAGATCGACCGGCTGGCCGTGCTGGCGCTCAAGTTCGAGAAGCAGGCGGCCGTCCGCTCGGGGTTCGAACTGGGGTACCGGTCCGACCGGTACGAATCCGTGGTGGCCGGCAAAGGGGCCTGGATCCTCCACATGCTTCGGGGGATCACGGGGGAAGAGAAGTTCGACCGCCTGGTGCGGGAATATGCCCGCGCCGGGACCGCCGCCGGCGGGGGGGGGCGGGAGATGTTCCGGAAAATCGCCGAGGAGATCCACGGCGGGGAGCTCGGATGGTTCTTCTCCCAGTGGATCGATGCCGTCGGCATCCCCACGCTCGAGGCCGACTACGTCCTGCTCAAGACGGTCGACGGCTTCCGGATTACGGGATCGCTTCGGCAGGAGCGCGACCTCTTCCGGATGCCCGTGGAGGTCGCCGTCATCACCAGGGACCGGGAGACCGTGCAGACCGTGGACCTGTCCGGGACCTCGACCCCCTTCGACATCGACGTCTTCACCCGGCCCGACCGGCTGGTGGTGGATCCCCGCAACAAACTGCTGAGGGATTCCGCCGAATTGAAGACGGCGGTCCAGATATCGCTCGGCGACGATCTGAAACGGGCACAGAATTTCGTCGAATCGATCCGGGCTTATGAAGCCGCGCTCAAACTGTCCCCCCGGAGGTCGCTGGCCCACTTCCGGCTCGCCGAAGTCTTTTACGAACAGTTCAGCCTGCAGTCGGCGGCCAATTCCTTCCGGGATGCGCTGAACGGGGACCTGGACCCGAAGTGGATCGAGGTGTGGTGCTACATCCATCTGGGAAAGATCTACGATATCCTGGGGCAGCGGCAGAGGGCGATGGCCGAGTACACCAAGGCCCTGAACACCAACGACGACACCGACGGCGCGCAGATGGAAGCGGCCCGGTGGCTGACCACCCCCTTCACCCGCGAGCGCACCGTCATGGATGCGCCCGAGCCATAGCGGGGGCACGGGCATGAAGGAAACCCGCTGCTGGAAGAAAACGGCCCAGAGGTTCCGGGTCCCCGTCGGCACGGTCCTGGGGGTGGTGTTCCTCGTCTTCATGCACCCCTCGGTCCGGTCGCTCTGGATCGGCGGCGCGATCGCGGTCGCCGGGGGGCTCTGGCGGCTGTGGGCCGCGGGGTATATCGAAAAGGGTCGGGTCCTGGCCCAGGGGGGGCCTTACGCCCTCTCCCGCAACCCCCTCTACCTGGGCTCCTTCGTCATGGCCCTGGGCGTCATCCTCGCCGGCCAGGGATACTGGCTGCTCCCCCTCTTTCTCGCCTTCTTCCTGGTTTTCTACCTCCCCGTCATGCGGGCCGAGGAAGGGGACCTGTACCGTGCGCACGGGGAACGGTTCCTCGGGTACGCCCGCAGGGTGCCCCTGTTCTTCCCCCGCTGGTCGGGGTCGCGTGGGGACGGCTCCGCCTTCCTCTGGTCCCGCGTGGTCCAGAACCGCGAGCACCGTAACAGCGCCAGCCTGCTCCTCGTGCTGGCGATCCTCGTCGGGAGGCTGTTGCTCGAGCGGTACCTGTAGGGCGTGTCCGATAATTGGATGGACGCTGCCGGAAAATGCTGGTAGTTTTACGGCTGTATGGAACCGAAGCCACCGATGCGGGGGGACGGCCCGCCGCCGGACATTGCTCCGAAAGATTCCCTCCTCCGCCGGACCGGGGGCGTGCTCCTCAGGTCCGCGGCCGATGCGGCCTGGAGGGTGCTGCAGGCGGTCAACCGCACGATCCCCGAGGGCCGGCTGCCGGAGCCGGAATGGGCGCCGGGCAGGATCCCGAAGAGCCGGGAGCGTTCCGCCCCGCCGCTCGGTTTTCCCAGGGAAACCGATTCGCTCTGCCCCGTCTGCGTGCCCGAAATCAGGCGCAGGGTGGTCGAAGGCGAGATGCCGCTCGAGGCGCTCCTCCGGGACCGTCCCGGCGAAATCAAGGCCCGCCTGGTCGAGGAGGACGGCCGCATCCTGATCCGAAAGTCCTGTCCCGTTCACGGGGATTTCGAGGACGTGATCTCCACCCGGCCGGAATTCACCCGCAGGATCGAAGGGCTCTTCTTCGGCCGCGATTTCGAGGGTCCCGGGGAGGACCCCGTCCACCACCACGGATCCTCGTCGATCCGCTTCGGGCGGGGCACGGTGCTGACGGTCGATCTGACCAACCGGTGCAACATGATGTGCAATCCCTGTTTCACCAACGCCAACCAGGTGGGGTTCGTTCACGAGCCCCCGCTCGATGAGATCCGCGCGATCCTGGACCGCGCCGTTTCCTTCAAGCCGCGCCGGCAGACCATCATCCTTTTTTCCGGGGGGGAACCTACCCTGTCCCCCCACTTCCTCGAGGCGGTCGCCTACGCCAGGAAGATCGGGTTCTATCGCATCCTGGCGGCTACCAACGGCATCCGCTTCGCCCAGAGCGCCGAATTCACCCGCCAGGCGCGGGAGGCCGGGCTCGACGGCACCTACCTGCAGTTCGACGGCATCGGCAACGAACGGAACCGTCACCGCGGCGTTGGGAACCTCTTCGACGTCAAGGCGCGGGCGATCGAGAACATGGCGCGGGTCGGGATGAAGACGACGCTGGTCACCACGGTGATCCAGACCGTGAACCAGGACGCCGTCGGTTCGATCGTCGATTTCGCCATCAGCAACTCCGACAAGGTGCAGACCGTGGTCTTCCAGCCGGTCTCCTTCACCGGCCGGGACGAGACGATCGACGACGCTTCGCGCGCCGCCCGCCGCTACACCCTGACCCAGCTCGTGGAGGATCTCCGGCGGCAGCTCGGAGGCCGCCCGGAGCCGATGCGCGACTGGTTCCCGCTGTCGACCTACAGCGCGTTCACGACCCTCATGGACATCCTTCAGGGACCGGACGCCCCCTGGGGCTGGAGCGCCTGCAACTGCCACCCGGACTGCGGCGTTTTCACCCTGCTGCTGGTCAACCGCCGGACGAAGGAATGGATGCCGGTGTTCCGGTTCTTCGACTACGAACGGTTTCTCAGGGACGTGCGCGTCATCACCAATGCCGCGCGCGGGCGCCGGCTCACCGAAGCGCAGCTCGCCCTGGCCGTCCTGCGCAACAGCAGGCCGGACCTGGCGCCCGCGGGATTCAGCCTGTCCCGGATAGTCAGCCTGTTCCGGCCGAGCTCGGAGCGTTCGGACGGCGACCGGAGCGATCGCCTGAAAGGGCGCGCCGCCGGGGACGAGTGGCGCGTGCTCTGCGTGGAGGGAATGTGGTTCCAGGATCTCTGGACCTACGATTTCCGCCGCACCGAAATGTGCGTCATCCCCTACGGCACCCAGGATGGAGAGATCTCCTTCTGCGCCTACAACACCGGCATCGGGTGGCGGCAGATCGTCGAGAGCGCCCACCGCACGGCGGACCTGGCCGAGTGGAACCGGCAGCGGGGAAGGCACGATATCTACGCCAACGGGAAGAGGGTCGAGCTGGAGACGGCGGAGCACGACCTCATCCTGCCCTGAAGCCCACTCCTGGAGGGCCGCGTTCCCGGCCGGGCATCCTTTTCGGGAAGGTATCGATGAGCTACACGATCCAGCAGCTTGCCGCGCGCCTCGGCCGCGAATTCCAGGGAGAGGGCGCGCTCCTGATAACCTCGGTGTCGGGGTGGGAGTCCCCCGGCGCCTCCTCCCTGGTTTTCCTGGAGGGGGCGAAGGGGAGCGGGCCCCCGTCCGGGTGCGGGTGCGTCATCGCCCCCCCCGACTGCGCTCCCGCCGGCGTCAACGTGATTTTCTCCCCCCGGCCCAAGCTTGATTTCGCCCGGGCCGCCGGGTGGCTCCACCCGAGGCCCGAGGGGCGGGGGACGCGCCACCCGTCGGCCGAGATCGCCGCGGACGCCGAACTCGGCGCCCGGGTGGACGTGGGGCCTTGCGCCGTCGTGGAGCCGGGCGCCCGTATCGGTCCCGGCACCGTCCTGGGCGCCGGGGTCCTGGTCGGGAGGGGGTGCGTCCTGGGCGCCGGATGTGTGCTCCATCCCGGCGTCGTGCTCTATCCGGGGGTCCGGATCGGCAGCCGCGTCGTGCTGCACGCCGGGGCCGTCATCGGTGCGGACGGGTTCGGTTACGTGAGTGACGGCGAAGCTTACTGGAAGTTTCCGCAGGTCGGGTCGGTGGTCCTCGAGGATGACGTGGAAATCGGCGCCAACACCACCATCGACCGGGGGTCTCTCGGGACGACACGCGTCGGCGCCGGATCGAAGATCGACAACCTGGTCCAGATCGCGCACAACGTGGAGATAGGGCGGCACGTGGTGATCGCGGCGCAGACCGGGATCTCCGGGAGCACCGTCATCGGAGACCATGCCGTGATCGGGGGGCAGGTGGGTTTCGGGGACCACGCCCGGGTCGAACCTGGAGTCGTGATCGGGTCGAAGGCCGGAATCCTGCCCGGGAAAATCGTGCGCAGCGGGGGGGTCTACTGGGGGGTGCCGGTCCGGCCGCTCGGGGAATACAAGCGCCTGAACGCCCTGTTCGGGAAGCTGCCCGAAATGAAGGCCGAACTGGAATCCTTGAAAAGGGAAGTGGCGCGGCTCAGGGGCTTCCTGGGCACGGCATGACGGGCGCCGTTCCCGCGCCGGGGGGGGGGAGCGGCGACCGGACGGACGGGATGGATCTCGAACGGTTCTGCCGAGTCGTCCTCGCAAGCTGCATCCCCGCGCTCGGAAACGCCCGGGTGCACGCCCGCTTTTATCCCTACATCGGGTTGACGCATACCATCCGCCGGAACCGTTCGGGGGACTGGGAGATCCGCATCAGCGATCATTGCCGCCAGGCGCCGCCGGCGGTGCTCGAGGCCGTCGTCACGATCCTGGCATGCAAGATCCTGCGCCGGAAGGCCTCCCGGAAAGTCCTGGAGGCGTACGAGGGCTTCCGCCGCCGGGAGTCGGTCGTGGAATCGGTCCGGTTGCGCCGCATCGAGAAGGGGAAAAAGCGTTTCGCCCCCCATGCGGGCTTCCACCACCGCCTGCCCGATGTCTACGCGGAGGTCAACCGCCGTTTTTTCAACGGCCAGGTCCAGGTCGCGCGGATCGGGTGGGGGGTGCGCCGGAGCCGCACCCGGCTGGGGCATTACGACCCGGCGCACCATACGGTCACCGTGAGCCCGGTCCTCGATTCCCCCGAAGTCCCCCGCTTCGTGCTGGAATTTATCGTGTATCATGAGATGCTCCACGCGGTTTTCGAGGGGGGAGGGGCGGCCGGCCACCACCCTCCCGAATTCCGCAGGGCGGAGAGGGCGCATCCGGATTACGGGAGCGCCCGGGGGTTTCTCCGGGAGTTTTGCCGCCGGCGGAGGCGGGAGGGGGGCGCATGAAATGCATCCTGTGCGGGGAGAGGAAGGCGAAACGGGAGTGCCCCGCCGAGAGGGAGCCCATCTGTCCCCGGTGCTGCGGTGAAAAGCGGGTCCTGGAGATCCCCTGCCCGGACTCCTGCCCCTTTCTCGAGTCGGGGCGGGAGCGCGACGCGCGAGCCTACCGGAAGGTGCTGGGCCGGCTGCCGGCGCGCGATCGGGAGATCCACGAGCGGGTCCTGGAACGTTATCCGGAAGCGATCGCGCGGCTCGAATACACCCTGGCGCGCCAGCGGATCCGGCAGCGCGACCTGGCCGACCGGCACGCACGGGATGCGGTCGACCTCCTGCTCGAAAGCTGCCGGGCCGGGGACGCCGGGATCGTGTACGAGCGGACGGCTGAAGACCCGCGCGTAGAGGGGGTGCGGCGCGAAATCCGGGCCGCGGTCGATTCGATGCGCCGTCCCCGGGAGGAAGAGGGGATTTCGGGGCTCCGGGATTCCGGTTTCCCCCCCGGCGCCGTCGTCGAGTGCCTCGCGTTCGTCCGGGCGCTCATCGACGCCTTTGGGGCCGAGTACGGCGAGGATTCCGCCTATGTCGATTTTCTCGCCAGGTTCTTTCCCGGGGATGAGGCTGACGGCTCCATCGTGGCGCCATGAGGGGGGGGTATGAAGCACACCGGCTGCGATCCTGAGATTCTGATCCGTGCGGTAGGGCTCTTCCGGGGGAAACGCATCCTGATCCTGGGAGACCTGATGCTGGACCGCTTCGTTTTCGGTTCGGTTTCGCGCATCAGCCCGGAGGCGCCCGTCCCCGTGGTGGAGATCCGGGAGGAAAGAGCCTACCTGGGCGGGGGGGCCAACGTGGCCGCCAACATCGCCGCCCTGGGAGCGACCGCGGTCCCGGTCGGGATCGTGGGGAAGGACGCCGAGGGGGCCCTGCTGCGGGAGGAGCTCCGCGCCATCAGGGCGCCGCTGGGCGGGCTGGTTGTCGACCGCGCGCGCCCGACCTCCGTGAAGACGCGCATCATGGCCGGCCATCAGCAGGTGTGCCGCACCGACCGGGAAGACCGCTCCCCTCTTTCTCCGGCCGCGGAACGGGACGCGGTCCGGAAATTCCGCACCCTGGTCCCCTCCGCGGATGCGGTCGTCGTGTCCGACTACGCCAAGGGGATGCTGACGCCGGCGCTGCTGAAGCGCACGATCCCGTTTGCCGGGAACGCGGGAAAGATCGTGTGCGTGGACCCCAAGCAGAACGATTTTTCGATCTACCGGCCCGCCACGGTGATCACGCCGAACACGGCCGAACTGGAGCGCGCCGCCGGGGTAGCCGTCACGGGCGACCGGGAACTCGTGCGGGCGGGGAAAAGGATCGTGCGCCGGGCGGGCTTCGAAAACCTCCTCGTCACCCGCGGGGACGCGGGAATGGCCCTGTTCTGCAAGGGATCGGGGGTGACCCGCATCCCCACGGTCGCCCGGGAGGTTTTCGACGTGACGGGGGCCGGGGATACCGTCATCGCGGTCCTGGCATTGGGTCTGACGGCGGGACTCGGGGTCCTGGAGTCGGCGGTGCTGGCCAATATCGCGGCCGGGATCGTGGTCGGCAAGCTGGGGACGGCGTCGGCCGGCCCGGAGGAATTGACCGCCGCCCTGCGGGCGATGCGACCGGCCGCTAGGGCTTTTCGATCCTCGCCTCGTCGACCAGCATGACCGGGATATCGTCGCGGATCGGGTAGACGCGGTGGCATTCGACGCACTTGAGGCCGGTCCCGTCCGGGGTCGGTTCGACCGGCTTCCTGCAGAGCGGGCAGGCGAGGATGTCCAGTAACTCCTTGCTGATCGGCATGAATCCCTCCTTGGTCTCAGGACCGCGACCCGGGCCGGAACCTGTTCTCGGTTCCCGCCCGGAGCCTCCGTATGTTTTCATGATGCCGGGCGATGATCAACACCGCCCCCAGTGAAGCCCAGAGAAGCACCTGGGCGGGCGCCCCGTAGAAGCCGGCGAAGAGGGGGAACGTGGCCGCGGCCGCCAGTGACGCGGCTGAAATGTAGCGGGAGAGGGCGAGAACGAGCGCGAACACCACGAGGGTTGTCGCCACGGCCAGCGGGGAGAGCGCGAGAAAGGCGCCGCACCCGGTGGCGACCCCCTTGCCCCCCTTGAAGCGAAGCCAGGGGGTGAAGACGTGTCCGGTGATGGCGAAGAGCGCCGCAACCGCCTGCCACTCCACGCCCCCCCCGAGCCACCCGGCCGCCAGCACCGCCAGGGTTCCCTTGGCGGCGTCCAGGGCCAGCGTCAGGATGCCGGCCGCGCGGCTCCTCCTGTAGACGTTGGTCGCCCCGATGTTGCCGCTTCCGTACCTGCGGATGTCCTTCCCCTCGCCGAGGCGCACCAGGAGGAAGCCGAAAGGGATGGAACCGAGGAGGTAGGCCAGGAGCGGGATCCAGTATTCAGGTCGCATTTTCAAGCCCCGGTCAAAGGGATGGTCTCGAGTACCGTGTACACCGCCCCCTGCGGTTTCAGGGTGCTCTCATAGATGTGGAACCGGTCCACGCGGAGGGGGGCCTCCAGCTCCGATCCCATCTTAATGCAGTCGGCGAGGGGGGACAAATTTCTTTTGCCCCTGACCCGCCCCAGCGTCAGGTGGGGGCGGAAGGGCCGATTGTCCGGCGTGAACCCGCACCGCTCAGAGGCCGCCTCCACGCGCCGCTGCAGAAGTTCGAGCGCTCCGGTCTCCCCCTCCAGACCGCACCAGACGACGCGCGGGCTGCCGGGGTGGGGGAACGCGCCCAGACCCCGCACCCGGAGACGGAAAGAGGGAGCCGGCCCCGCCTCCGCCCGCAGTTCCCGGGCGAGGGCCGGAATCGTCAGGCTGTCGGCCTCCCCCAGGAACTTGAGGGTGAGGTGAATGGAGGGGACGGCCACCCATCGGACGTCGGCCCCGGTCTCCCGGAGCGTCCGCTGCATCCGGCCGAGGGTGTCCCGGCATTCGGCCGAAAGGGGGATGGCGATGAAGGTGCGCATGGTTCAGCCGTCTTCCCCGGGGCGCAGCAGGAATCGGCGCAGCCAGGAGAGGGCGAGGGCGGCCGAACGCTCCCGGATCGATTCCCGGTCCCCGGGCAGGATCCGGCGCAGGCTCTCCGTCCTCTCCCCGTCGGAGTATCCGACATGGACCAGCCCCACCGGCTTTTCTTCCGACCCGCCTCCCGGTCCCGCGATCCCGGTGACCGACAGCCCGATCGAGCTCCCGAAGGCCAGGCGCACCCCCCGGGCCAGCGCCTCGGCGGTTTCCGCGCTCACGGCGCCGTAGCGCCGGAGCACCTCCTCCGGTACGGCGCAAAGATCCCGTTTGGATGAGTTGCTGTAGCAGAGGACGCCGCCCAGAAACCAGGCCGAACTCCCGGCGACGCGCGTGATCTGCATCCCCAGCATCCCGGCCGTGCACGATTCGGCCACGGCCAGGGTCCGGTCCGAATCGCGGAGCAGGCGTCCGATCACCTCCTCCATCGTTTCCCCCGCGGTGGAGAAAACGGCGTCCCCCAATTCCGCCCGGATCCGGGCGGCCAGTTCGTCGAGATCCCCCCCCTCCTCCCCGGCCGGCACCCACCGGTAGAGGCGGACGGCGATATGCCGGGTGCCGGCCAGGACCGTTGTCTGTACCCGGGGATACGCCGCGTACAGGGGGGCGATCCGGGCGTCCAGTTCTGATTCGGAGATCCCGGTGACGTATAGCGACCGGCAGGCGAGCCGCTCGCCCCCGCCCAGCCCCGCGATCCTCGGCGCTACCGACGCCTCGAACATGGGTTCGAGCTCGCGGGGGGGGCCGGGGAGGAGGGCCAGGAGGCGCCCCCGTTCCTCCAGCCACATCCCGGGCGCCGTTCCGAAGGGATTGTCGAGGACTTCGGCCCCCTCGATCACCTCCGCCTGACGCTCGTTGTTTTTGTTCATGCGCAGGCCGCGGGCGGCGAATTTCCCTTTCAGGGCGCCGAGCAGGTGCGGGTCGATCCGGATCGGGCGGCCGAGGACGCGGGCCGCCGCCTCGCGTGTCCGGTCGTCCTCCGTCGGTCCCAGCCCGCCGCTGACGAGGATGAGGTCGGAGCGGTCGAGCGCCGCACGGAGCGCATCGACGATCTCCCCGGGTTCGTCCCCGACGACGGTCTTGAGGTGGACGCTGCAGCCCGCCTCGCCGAGCCGCCGGGTCAGGTAGAGAGAGTTGGTGTCGATGCTGTCCGGCGTCAGCATCTCCGATCCGACGGCGATGATTTCGGCTTTCATGGCGGCGGTACGGTCTCCTATAGGACCCTGTTGACGGCGTGCAGGAGCAGGTTGGCGTAGACGCCCGCCAGCACATCGTCGGCCATGACCCCGACCCCCCTCCCGAGCGATTCCAGCCTGCGGATCGGGAAAGGCTTCCAGATATCGAAGAGGCGGAAAAAGAGCGTCCCGAGAATGAGGTTGACGACGCCGAAGGGGAGGAACAGGAAGGCGATCAACTGCCCGGCAACCTCGTCGATCACCACGAACTGGGGATCCTCGATGCCGGTGGCCCGGCTGATCGCATCGGAGGCCAGGATGCCGGCGAAGGTGACGAGGCAGATGGCGCTGATGTGAAGTTCCGGCCGGACCCAGTGCGAAGGCGCGTGGATCAGGTAAAAGGCCAGGCTCGCGGCGATGGAGGCGTAGGTTCCCGGAGCCCCGGGAATCCGCCCGATGTAAAACACGGTTCCGATGATGAACGCCAGGCGGTTCTTCATTCCAGCTCTTCCGGAGGCGCCGGTGGTTGGCCGTCCTCGTCTTCGTCCTCTTTCCCCGCGATCCGGTAGGCCCCGGTGACCCAGTTCCCCAGGTCCACCAGTTTGCAGCGCTCGCCGCAAAAGGGCCGATGCGGGTTTCCCGTCATTTCCGTTTCCTTCCCGCAGCGGGGACAGCGGACAATCATTCGGTCCCTCACCTAGGCGACGATGGTGCCCAGCAGGTCGTGTTCCAGGGCACGGGTGATCCGGAGAGTCCGGAACTGGCCGGCGCGGACCTCGCCGACCTCGGAATCGTTGATCAGGCAGACGCCGTCGATCCCGGGCGCCTGGGACCGGAGCCTTCCCTCCAGGAGCAGGTCGCTTTCCTCGGCCGGGCCTTCGACCAGAACCTCCAACCGCCTGCCGACCAGCTCCCGGTTCTTGCGCCGGGAGATTTCGGCCTGCTGCTCCATGAGGATCCTGCGCCGCCGCTCGGCCGTCCTCCGGGAGACCTTCGGCCCGAGGCCGCACGCTATCGTATCCTCTTCATCCGAATATGTGAAGACTCCAAGGCGGTCAAATTCCATTTCGCGGCAGAATTCCTTCAGTTCGAGGAAATCGGCCCGCGTCTCCCCCGGGAAACCGACGATCAGGGTCGTGCGCAGCGTGACCCCGGGAATCCCCTTGCGCAGGCGCTCGATGATGCGGGTGAAGGTCGAACGGTTCCCCGCGCGCCGCATCGCCCGCAGCACCGCGCCGCTGGCGTGCTGCAGGGGCATGTCGATGTAGCGGCAGATCCTGGGGCTGGAGTTGACGGCCTCGATCAACTCCCGGCTGACGCGGTCGGGGTGGATGTACAGGAAACGGATCCAGCCGATGGCCTCGACCCGGCCGAGCTCCCGCAGGAGCCGGGCCAGCCCGTCCTTCATCCCCAGGTCGGAGCCGTAGGCGGTGGTGTCCTGGGAAACCAGCGTGATCTCGCGCACCCCGCGCGCGGCGAGCTGTTCGGCTTCGCTTACGAGCGACGGCAGGCTGCGGCTCCGGAAGCGCCCGCGTATCCTGGGGATGACGCAGAAGGCGCAGCGGTGGTCGCACCCCTCGGACACCTTCATGTAGGCGGCGTGGGGCGGGCCCGACAGGGTCCGGGGGGTGGTGTGGTCGTACAGGTAGAGATCGGCGTCGCGCCGGCCGAAAGAGTCGGGGGGGGGGAGGGCCTCCCCCCTGACCGCGCGCGCGATCAGGGGGATCTGGTTGACCCCCAGGATGGCGTCGATTTCGGGCAACTCCATCCGGATTTCGCGCGCGTACCGTTCCGGGAGGCACCCGGTGACGATCAGCCGCCGCAGGCTTCCCGATTTCTTCAGCTCGCCGGCGGCGAGGACGGCGTCGATCGATTCGCGCCTGGCGTCCCCGATGAAGCTGCAGGTGTTGATGATGAGGATTTCGGCTCGCTCCGCATCCGGGGTGATCGCGTGCCCCTCTCTTTCGAGCAGACCGATCATGACCTCGCTGTCGACGAGGTTTTTGGGACACCCCAGGCTGATGAAACCGATTCTGGCCAATGCGCGATCTCCGGGAGGTGAAAGTGTAAGCCCGGCGCCGGGCGGGTTCAAGGACAATAGGACGGCCGTTTCCCCCGCGGCTGCGCATCCGGCCGGGGCCGGCCGTGGAAGACGACGTTGCCCCCGGCGGGCGACAGGCGCAGGCGCTCGAACACGCGCTCGATGCGGGCGAGCGACCGGGCCAGCGCCCGGTCCTCCATCAGGTTGAAGGCGGCCGTGCCGCCCGGCTGCAGGTGGTCGCAGAGCGCGCGCAGAAAAGGGAGGGCGAGAACGCCCCGGTCGAACTTTTCGGCCCGGTAGAGGTCCACGGCGATGAAGCCGTAGCGAGCGGCGTCGGCGCGGAGAAAGACGAAGGCGTCGCCCTCGATGATGCGCGCCCGCCCGGGCGGCGCCCCGAATGCGGCCGCGGCCGAGAGCATCGCGGCGGACTCGTCGACCCCGGTGATGGCCGTCGGGCCGAAGGTCCTCTCGATCAGCCGCGCCACGGTTCCGCCCCCCATGCCGAGCAGCAGGGCGCTCCCGGGCGCGCTGCCGGGGAGCATCCGGCTCCAGTACCCCGTGGCGGCGTCATCCGGGTGGACCGACTGCACGACCCCCCGGACCAGGAGGGCCCGGCGTCCGGCGTCGACGGCCTCCACCGGGGCGTCGGAGCGCCGGGACCCTTTCCCGCCAAAATCCTTTTCCACGGCCGAACCCTCCCCTCGGGACCGCGAATAATGGCACATCGGGCGATCCGGGGAGAAGGTCTTATATCGGGGATTCCGGGTTTTTTTTAAGGGCGCTCCGGAGAGAGCGGAGCGGGGGGGCGAAACCGGGTCCGGGCGCCGGGGGGGCGGGATTGCCGAAGCGCGCGGCGTAGTAGAGGCCGGTCAGTTCGACGAGCGGGGCGGCGGCGGGATGCGGTTCCATGCTGCGGGCGAACTCCATGGGCGTCTGCCCCCGCCGGCGGCCGAACCCGCGCGCCTCGAGAAGGTCCAGGGTTTCGAGGTAGACGGCCGTGGCGCGGGGAAGTTTCCGGCGCCGGAGGCGCGCCCGGGCGCGGAGCAGGGCTTTGCGGACCGGCGGCGCCGCCAGCAGCAAGGGGAGTGCCAGCCATATTGCCCACCGCCAGGGGATCCGGGGCGGGTGGTCGGGGGAGCGCGCAAGGAGGCGGCCGGGCCAGCGGTCCCGGACCAGGCGTCCGGCCGCCGCCGCCCTGCCGCCGAGTTCCGTCACCCAGGCCGCTGCCCGGCCGGCGACGCGATGCTGTCTGGAGGAATCGTAGCGGACGACCCCCGCCCACCACCAGAGGCCGACGGCGTCCCCGATATCGGTGAGCGCCCGCACGAACGCATGACGGGACGGGGGAGGGGGGGAGGGGGTGGGATCGAATTCGATCCAGCCGTAGGGGGGGAGCCAGGCCTCGACCCAGCTGTGCGCGTGCCGCTGCCGGACGGTCCAGTTGCCGCCGAAGGGGTTGTAGTCCCCGGCGCGGTACCCGTTGACGAGGCGGGAGGGGATCCCCACCTGGCGCATCATGATGGCCAGGGCGGAGGCGAAATATTCGCAGTGACCCTCTCCCGCCTCGAACAGGAACGCGGCCAGGGGGTCGGGACCGGCAAGCCCGTCCAGTTCCAGGGAGTAGGTGTAGCCGCGGCGCAGGTGCTGCTCGAGGGCGAGCGCCCGCGCGTAGCGGCCGGAAGCGGCGCGGGTCACCTCCCTGGCCAGGCGGGCGATCGCGGGGTCCAGGTCGGGCAGCTGCAGGTATTTTCTCCCGATCTCCTTCGGGACCGGGAACAGGTCGGAGATCGCCGCCGGGTCGGGCTCGACGGCGTCGGAGAGGACGGTGTAGCTCAGCCTGGAGCCGCGGGGGCGTTGCGCGTACAGGTTGCCCGAAGCGTCGCGCCCGAGGGCGCCCGCTTCGCGGCCGACGGCCAGGGCCCGGCCGAGGAGGAAAACCACGGGGGTGTCGAGCGACTCCAGGAAGTAGGTCTGCTCGATCCACCGGGTCCCCTGCGCGGTCTCCTCCAGCTTGTAAAAGCGCCCCTGGACGGGGACGGGCCGGGTCCCGGTGTCGCTGCGGGTCCAGGCCCGGCCGTCGAAATGGTCGAACGCCAGCCCCCGCCAGCGCAGCTCCCGCCGCGGGTCCGGCGGGTCTGTTCTCACGCGCATCACCAGGGTGTCCGATGGCTCGAGCCGGCCGTCGCGGCCGAGCTGCACCCGGTCCGAGAACCCGGTGACGAAACGGGTCGGTCCGGCCGGCTGCCGGTAGAGTCCGAGGGTGACCCGCGGCAGCAGGAAGAAGAGGGGGATCGCTCCGGCCAGAAGCAGCAGTGCGACCCCGATGAAGGCGGAGGCAAAGGCGCCTGCGGGGAAGGGGACGACGATGTCGGGTTCGGCCCGCTGTGGGGCCGGGGGGGGGGCGGCGGCGGGGGCCGGCGTCCGGCGGAGGCTCCTGCCGTGGCCCCGGCGCATTTCCAGCAGGATCAGGAAGGCGCTGGCCGAAGGGAGGAAGAGGAGAAACCAGAAGAGGAAAACGAGGTTTCCCGTCAGGGTGGCGGCGGCCAGGAGCTGGGCGAGGCCGAGGAGCGCGAGGACGCCGTGGTCCCCCTCCCGCGCGCGGACGAGGAGGCGCACCGCCGTGACGAGCGGCAGCAGGTGCACCAGCGCGGCCGGCCACGAACGCGACAGCCAGGCGCCGTCGATCGCGGCGAACGCGATACAGAGCGGCAGGAGGCTGCCGGCGATCCGGGGCGGGAGCGACCGGCGGAGCGCGCGGGGGTCCAGAAACCAGCTGAGGGCGAAGACGATCGAAAAGAGGGCGACGGCGGCGGGGGGGAGCGCCCCGGTCGAGGCCAGCGCGCCGAAACCGGACCCGGCCAGGCCATAGGAGGACACCTTGAAACAGCGCCAAAAGGTCATAGCTGGTCGAAAAAGATCACGTGCGCCGACCGCCATACGGCCGCCGGGAAGGTCCCCCTGGGGCGGGGGGTCAGGATGATCTTGTAATGCTTATCGGAAAAAATCCCTTCCAGTTCGGGCAGCGGGGCGGCGTCCCGGAACGCCCCGGGTTCCCAGGGCCCGACGGTTTCCGCTGCAGGCGCCTCGTCCTGGGCGATCACGGCCAGCTCCCGGAGGATCCGGTCCAGATGCCGCGCGTCTCCGCCCGGGGCGAGGTACGCCGCCGGGGAGAGAAAGGCGATGGCGGTCCCCTCCTCGATGAAATGGGATGCGATTCCGGCGGCCATGGACACGGCCTTTTCGAAGGCCTCGCCGCCCGCCGCGGTGCGCGGCGCATGGGCGCGCGTATCCAGGATCAGGCAGAACCTGCTCTCCTCCTCGCGCGCATACTCGCGCGCCATGAGCCGGAGCGTTTTGGCGGTGGCTTTCCAGTCGATGATCCTGGCGCTTTCCCCCTCCCGGTACCGGCGTATCGAGCGGAGGTTCTCCCCCGGGCCGGGGCGGGCGCTTTCCAGCGCCCCCGGGAGGAAGGGGAGAAGATGGAAAAAGGGGGAGATCGACCGCGGCGATGGGTAGACGAAGACTTCCCCCTCCGCGCGGGCGAGCCTGGCCCGTTCGAAGAGCCCGAAAGGGAAGCGGGTGGACACCCGGAAGCCGTGAAGGGTGTAACGGCCGCGACGGGGGAAGGACCTCAGGACCAGCGCGGTCCGGCTTTCGCCGGGTCCCACCACCGGGAAATAGGCCGGCCGGTCCATGAGGCCGTCGGGCGTCCCGGCCGCCCCGTCCCGCTTCCGGTGTCGCGGGAGCGCGGCGCGGAGGCGCCGGAGCAGGGGAGGCGCGCCGGGGGTCCCCCGCTCCTCCACCCGGAGGGAGAAGGAGGCGAGCACCCTTTTCCGGTTTTTCACGGCGACCTTGAGGGCCACCCGTTCACCCGCGAAGACGTTTTCGGGCATCTCGAGCGAAAGCGACAGGCGCTTGAGGGAGGCGAGCGAAACAAGCCCTGACACGGGGACGGCTGCGAGCATGGCGGCCAGGACGATGACGAGCAGGTTGTTCCCCGTCCGGATGGCGGCCAGGGAGAGCGGCAGCAGGAGAAGGATGTACAGCCCGCCCGCCGCGGTGACGGAGAAGGAAAGGGGGAAAATTCTCCGGTCGCCGCCTTCCCCGGACTCCCCCGGGACCCCGTCAGAGCGGGATTTCGATGCTCTCGAGTATTTCCGCAAGAATCGCCTCGGCCTCCCGGCTCCTTTCATGGGGAGAGGAATAGCTGGAACCGACCACCACGCGATGGGCCAGCACCGGCAGGGCCAGCCGCTTGATGTCGTCGGGGGTGCAGTAATCGCGCCGGTCGAGAAAGGCCTCGGCCCGCGCCGCGCCGAGGAGTGCGAGCGACCCCCGGGGGCTCGCCCCCGTGAGCAGGTACTCCGACCGCCTCGTGGAGTCCACCAGGGCCAGGATGTAATCGAGCAGGGAGTCGTCGACCCGGACGCGACGGACCGATTCCCGGCAGCGCATGAGATCCTCGCCCGTCATCACGCTCGGGAGCGGGGACTCGGACGTGGAACCGTGCGCGAGGCGGAGGATCTCCTTTTCGGCGCCCGCTTCCGGGTAACCCATCCGGACCCGGAGCAGGAAACGGTCGAGCTGCGATTCGGGGAGGGGGTAGGTGCCGTGGAACTCCACCGGGTTCTGGGTGGCGATCACCATGAACGGCTGCGGCAGGGGGTGCGTGCGGTTGTCGACGCTCACGCGCCCCTCCCCCATGGCTTCAAGCAGGGCGCTCTGGGTCTTGGGGGTGGTGCGGTTGATCTCGTCCGCGAGGACGATGTTGGCGAACAGCGGCCCCCGGCGGAAGACGAAATCGCGTTCCTCCCGGTCGAAGATGGAGACGCCGATGATGTCCGAGGGGAGCAGGTCGCTCGTGAACTGGATGCGGCGGAAGGAGCAATCGACCGCGCGGGCGAGCGACTGGGCCAGGGTGGTTTTCCCGACCCCGGGGACATCCTCGATGAGGAGGTGCCCTTCGGCGAAAAGACAGACGAGCGCGAGCCGGACCGCGTCCGGCTTTCCGCGCACGACGGTTTCGATCGCGGCCTGCAGCCGGCGGGCCTGGTCCTGCGGTTCTCCCGGTTCTGCCATGGCCCCCAGTATACTATCGATAGCGCTGCGCGGGGGAAAACAAAAAGGGGCCGGGTGGCCCCGGCCCCTCTCGCATACCCCGCCGCGAGGGATCAGGCGATCCCCAGCGCGTACTTCAGCGATTTCAGGGTGTTCTTCATCAGCATGGTGATGGTCATGGGGCCGACCCCGCCGGGGACCGGCGTGATGAAGCCCGCGATCTCCTTGGCGGCGTCGAAGTCCACGTCCCCCCTGAGGATGGCCACCATCCTGCCCGTCTTTTCACTCTTCTTTTCGCCCACGCGATTGACGCCCACGTCGATGACGCACGCGCCCGGCTTGATCCATTCGGGCTTCACCAGGCCGGGGACGCCCGCGGCCACGATCAGGATGTCGGCCCGTTTGCAGTGGAAGGCCAGGTCCTTGGTCGCGGTGTGGGCGATGGTCACCGTGGAATTGGCGCCGGGGCCCTTCTGCAGCATCAGGTTGGCGATCGGCTTGCCGACGATGTTCGAACGTCCCACCACGACGACCTCCGCCCCCTTGGTTTCGATGCCGGCGCGTACGATCATCTCCTGGATTCCGGCCGGGGTGCAGGGGGGGAACTTCAGCTCCGAGCCGCCGATCATGAGGCGCCCCACGTTCACGGGATGGAATCCGTCCACGTCCTTGTCGGGGTCGATGGCGTTGATCACCTTCTTCTCGTCGATGTGCTTGGGGAGGGGGAGCTGGACCAGGATCCCGTGGATCGACTCGTCCCTGTTGTATTTGTCGATGAGGGCCAGCAGGTCCGCTTCGGAAATGGTCTCGGGCTGGTTGTCCTGGATCTCGTGAAAGCCGAGCCTCTCCGCCGTCTGGATCTTCAGGGTGACGTAGGAGATCGAAGCCGGGTTGCTTCCCACGAGTATGGTGACCAGGCCGGGGACCTTGCCGTGCTTCGCCTTGATGTCCTGGACCTCCTGTTCGATTTCCTTCAGGATCTCCTCGCGGATCTCCGTTCCCTTGATGAGCTTTGCTGTCATATCCTGTCTCCTTTCAGGAAGCCCGGGGCCCCCCGGTTTATAATAGCGCCTGATTCCCAGGCTAGGTTCGATACCACAACCCGCGGGCCGAGATCAATCCCCTTCCTGGCGGTGCCGTCGGCTGGGCCGCCGCTAGAAGAGGTTCTTCTGGTTCCCGGGCAGCGTGATCTGAAAATGCTCGTAGGCCTTCCGGGTCGCCATCCGCCCCCGGGGGGTGCGGTCGAGAAAGCCGATCTGGATGAGGTACGGTTCGTAGATGTCCTCTATGGCGTCCTCGTCCTCGTTGATGGCGGCGGAAAGCGATCCCACCCCCACCGGCCCGCCGTTGTATTTTTCCAGGATCGTCAGCATCAGCTTGCGGTCGATTTCATCGAAGCCGTAGGTGTCGACGTCCATCATCTCCAGCGCCTGCATGGCCACGGGGCGGGTGATCCGGCCGTCGCTCCGTACCTCGGCGAAATCCCGCACGCGACGGAGGAGGCGGTTGGCGATGCGGGGGGTCCCCCGGCTCCGCGAGGCGATTTCGAGCGCGCCGTCATGATCGATCGGGACCCCCAGCGTCAGGGCCGACTGCTCGACGATGGTGCACAGGTCCGCGTGGGTGTAGAACTCCAGGCGATGGATGATGCCGAAACGCCCCCTCAGGGGAGCGGTCAGCAGGCCCGCCCGCGTGGTGGCGCCCACGAGGGTGAAGCGGGGGAGCGGCATCTTGATGCTGCGGGCTCCCGGCCCCTCGCCGATCACGATGTCGATGTAAAAGTCCTCCATCGCCGGGTAGAGGATCTCCTCGATGGAGGGGTGCAGCCGGTGGATCTCGTCGATGAAGAGCACGTCGCTGGCCTGCAGGTTGGTGAGGATGGCGGCGAGGTCTCCCCGCTTCTCGATGACGGGGCCGCTGGTCGTGCGGACGTTGACGTTCATCTCCCCGGCGATGATGGTCGCCAGGGTGGTTTTCCCCAGTCCCGGGGGGCCGTAGAGCAGGACGTGGTCCAGCGCCTCCCGGCGCTTGAGCGCGGCCTGGATGCTGATCTCGATGTTGTCCTTGACCTTCTGCTGGCCGATGTACTGGGCCAGGGTCTGGGGGCGCAGGCTCTGCTCGTAGGTCTTCTCGTCCGAAACCGGGGTCGGGTTCAGCAGGGCGTGTGTGAAGGTGCGTTCTGTCATAGCCTAAAACCGTGTCAACCGGCCAGCCGCCGGAGCGTGTTGCGCAGAATTTCCTCGAACGTCCGCCCGCATTCGGGCTCGCGCAGCGTCAGGGACAGGGCCTTCTCCGCCGCCGCCCGGGGGTAGCCCAGGTTGGTCAGCGCCGAAACGACATCCTCTTCCAGGGCCCCGCCGGGCGTTCCCTGCCGGGCCGCTTCCGCGTGCTCGGGCAGGAGGAACGGCGTCATCTGGCTCCGGAGCTCGAGGATCATCCTCTCCGCCGTCTTACGCCCCACGCCCGGGATGGAGGTGAGGCGGGGGACGTTCCCCTCAGCCACCGCCGCGGCCAGCTCTTCCACCCGCGCCCCGGAAAGGATCGTGATCGCGAGCTTGGGGCCGATGCCGCTCGTCGAGATCAGCTTCAGGAAAAGGCTCTTCTCGCTCCGCGACCGGAAACCGAAAAGGAGGAGCGCGTCTTCCCGCACGTGGGTGTGGATCTTGAGCGTGATCTCGTTCCCCTCTTCCGGGAGTTCGTAGAAGCTGGTCAGGGGGATGATCACTTCGTAGCCCACCCCCCCCACGTCGACCAGCAGAAGGTTCGGGCTCTTGGCCAGCAGCTTTCCTCTCAATTGACCGATCATATATCCTTTAGCGTGGGCCACGTGCCGTGGCGCCAGGCTATCTTGGCGTGGCGCCAGGGTATCCTGGCGTGGCGCCAGGCTATCTTGGCGTGGCGTCCGGAAGCCCGCCGTCGACCGGAAGGGTGCAGCCGGTCGTGGGGGTCTGGCGCGTGGCGAAGAAAAGGACGGCCCTGCCCACGTGCCGCGCCGTGATCTTCGCCTTGAGCAGGTTCCGGTTCCGGTAATATTCCTCCAGGCCTTCCGCGCTCAGTCCGCGGGCGCTCATCCTTTCGGGGCCGACCTCCAGCCACAACCCCGATTTCCGGGCGCCGTGGGAAAACACCGCGTCGGGCGCGACCATGTTCACGCGCACGTCCATCGGCGCCAGTTCCTGGCTCGCGATGCGGGCCAGCTGGTGCCCGGCGGCCTTGGTCGCGCTGTAGGCGCCGAAGTTGGCCCCCGGGGCGAAGACGTTCTTGGTCGAGACCATGACGATGTCCCCCCCGGTGTTCTGCCTCCTGAACAGGCGCGCCGATTCGGCCAGCATGAGGAGGGTCCCCTCGATGTTGATTCTTTCGGTTTTCCTGAAGGTCTCGAGGTCCATGTCCTCGATAGGGGCGACATGGGCGATGCCCGCGTTGAGAACCACGAGGTCGATGCCGCCCCACGCGCCGATCACGGAGCCGAAGGCGTCCGCGACCGATTGCGAGTCGGTGACGTCGAGCGCGATCCCCAGGACGCGCGGCCCGTACAGCGAGCGCATCTCCTCGGTGAACTGGTGCAGCGGGTCGCCGTCCAGGTCGGTGACGGCGACATGGCATCCCTGTTCCAGCAGTTCCTGGGTGATGCCGGCGCCGATGGCGCCCGCGGCGCCGGTGATCAGCGCCACGTGCCCGGCCAGCGGCGGCGAAGGGCGCGCGTGGAGCTTCCGGCGCTGGATCGCCCGGAATTCCATTTCGAAGATATCCCTTTCCTCCATCCCCCGGTAATCGCCCATCGCCGCGATCTGGGCCTTGACCTCCAGCGTGTGCTCGGCGATGTCCCTGGCGATGTCGGCGGCGGCCGCGCTCCCTTCCGCGGCGATCGCCCCGAGGCCGGGGATGAGGATCACCCGGGGCAGGGAATCGGCCGCCTCGATCCCTTCCGGGCGGCTGCGCGAGAACCTGTCGACATAGGCGTCGTAGGCGGCGGCGTAATCGCGGATCCCCTGCGCCACCTTTTCGCCGAACGCCGCGGGGTCCTCGAACGGGGGATTCTCGACCCAGAGGTAGGAGGGCTTGGTCCGGATGAGGTGGTCGGCCGTCAGGGGGGGCGTTGCGGCGAACTCCCGCGCGTATCCCGAATCGACGAGATCCAGGATCTTCCTGTTGATCAGCGGACGCACGATGACGCGGTCCCAGGGGCGGTCGGGATTCCCGGTGGGCCGGGCCAGCAGGCCCCGGATCACGGGGGCCGCCGCGGCCAGCCGCTGAAGGGCCAGGGGGAGGGGAGTGGCGGCCGCGGTGATCACCGGTTTCCGGGCGTGCTGCTCCACGTACTGCTCCGCCCGGGAGGCCAGGGCGATGGTGGTGTCGTACGATTCCCTGGCGGTCTCCCCCCAGGTGAGAAGCCCGTGCCGCATCAGGACCATCGCCCTCGCCCCCGGGTTCCGTTCGAGTTCGGCGGCCACGGCCCTGGCCAGGGGGAACCCGGGATGGGCGTACGGGAGGATCGAAACGCCTTCGCCCAGGGCGGCGCGCAGATGCTTTTCCCCCTCCACCTGGTTCGTGAGCGCCAGGATGGAATCGGGGTGGGTGTGGTCGACGAATTTACCCGGGACGAAAACGTGGACGAGGGTCTCGATGGACGGCGTGGCCGCCCGGGCGTCGAGGCAATGGGTGCGGAAGGCGTTGACCATGTCCTCGTCGGACAGCTTTTCCAGGGACCGGAGTTTTCCCACGTAGTCCAGTTCCAGTCCCGTGTATCCGTCCGGTTCGATGGATGCCATGTCGTAACCGGAGGCCTTGACGAACAAAGTCCGGACGGTTTCGCCCAGGAGGTTGGTCCGGACCGTTTTCACGGAGGAGTTGCCCCCGCCGTGCAGCACCAATCGGGTCTCGGCTCCGATCAGGGAGGCCACGTAGAGGCCGACGGCCAGGTCCTCGCCGTATTTCTTGCGGTATTGTTCGATGAATTGAGCGGCCCTGTCGTCCGACCAGCGGTTGATCATGCTGTCCTCGTCTGGGTGATCCCCTCTTAGACTTGCCCGGGGGCGGAGGGGCCCCGCCCGAGCCCGGTCCGCCGGCTACGCCTGCCGGTTTTTCAGGTCCTGGAACAGTTCGAAAGCCTCCGCGGGCTTTGCATTCTCATGGACCACCAGCCTCACCGCCTGGATCATGGCGGCGGGGGCCTCCGACTGGAAGATGTTCCTTCCCATGTCGACTCCGGCGGCCCCCTCGCTGACGGCGCGGTACGCCATCTCGAGGGCCTCCGTCTCGGGGAGTTTCTTCCCTCCGGCCATGATGACGGGGACGGGGCAGGACGCGGTGACGGTCTCGAAGCCTTCCGGCACGTAATAGGTCTTCACGAAATGCGCCCCCAGTTCCGCGCATATCCTGCACGCGAGGCGGAAATACCGGGCGTCGCGCGTCATGTTTTTCCCGACCGCGGTGACTCCGAGCACAGGGACGCCGTGCCGGTTGCCGAGGTCCACGAGGCGCGTCATGTTATGAATCGACTGCGTTTCGAATTCCCCGCCGACAAAAACCTGCACCGCCATGGCCGCGGTGTTGAGCCGCAGCGCGTCCTCGATGTCCACGGCGATCTGTTCGTTGGACAGCTCCTTGAGGATGCTGGGGCCGCCGCTCGCCCGCAGCACGGTCCCCCGGGCGAAGGAGGGGGGGATGGTCGTGCGGAGGATGCCGCGGGTCAGCATGAGCGCGTCCGCGTAAGGGAGCAGGGGGACGATGTTGACGTCCACCCGTTCCAGCCCCGTCGTCGGGCCCTGGAAATACCCATGGTCGATGGCCAGCATCACGGTTCTGCCCGAGGAGGCGCTGAAAATCCTGGCGAGGCGGCTCTGCATGCCCCAGTCGAGCGCGCCCGAACCCTTGAGGAAGAAGGGGGTGTTGCGCGACGGAATGTCCGGGTGGAAATCCTTGGTTTCGATGCTCCCATCCATGTCAGCCATGAGCCGATATCCTTTCTGTGCCTGCCTGCGCGTCGCGTCGATGAACATCGATCCCGCGCCACGCCGTCCGTTTTCTGGGCCAACCCCTATGGTATATCAAGGCCCGCCGAAGGCGAAGCCAAAGATGCGGCCGCCCCCCGGTTTTCGCCGGGCGCCGCGGAAGGGATTGTGTATAATATTGCCGGAACGCCGGAAGCCTCCCGGGGGTGCCGGGGAGAAACTCGAGGCCCCGCGGGCGTGTGCCCGGCGGGACCGCGGCCCTGACGACAAGAACTGGTCTGGATCCTGCCTATGGAACCCTGGGACAAACTGGAAGAGGAGTGCGGCGTCTTCGGCATCGTTTCCCACCCGGAGGCCGCCAGGATCGCCTACCTGGGAATATACGCCCTTCAGCACCGGGGTCAGGAATCCGCCGGGATCGCCACCTCGGACCGTCACAAGCTCCACCTGGAAAAGGGGATGGGATACGTGGCGGACGTCTTCGACGAGAACCGTCTGGGGCGCCTGCCCGGGGATTCCGCACTGGGGCACGTGCGCTATTCCACGGCCGGCGGAAGCGCCGCCTGGAA
>Ga0209510_1000091_pt1:127500-134567 | contig 134567 bp, 113 predicted proteins | sample BiotimSIPDNA_FD_185749 | JGI IMG/M metagenome (GOLD analysis project Ga0209510, IMG submission 185749) | Anaerobic biogas reactor microbial communites from Washington, USA - Biogas_R1 time_0 SIP DNA (SPAdes) (version 2) | ecosystem: Engineered > Bioreactor > Anaerobic >...
CTACCCTTGGCCAGGATGAAAGTAGGGTAACACCTACCGGAGGTCCGAACCAGTGTTGGTTGAAAACAGCTTGGATGAGCTGAGGGTAGGGGTGAAAGGCTAATCAAACTCAGTGATAGCTCGTTCTCCCCGAAATAGCTTTAGGGCTAGCCTTGAGACACTTAATCCCGGTGGTAGAGATCTGAATGGACTAGGGGCCTTACAGGGTTACCGAATCCAACCAAACTTCGAATGCCGGAAATTATTATCTCAGGAGTCAGACTGTGGGGGCTAAGCTTCATAGTCAAAAGGGAAAGAACCCAGATCACCAGCTAAGGTCCCAAAATTCGAGCTAAGTGGGAAAGGATGTGGAAACACTTGGACAACCAGGAGGTTGGCTTAGAAGCAGCCATCCTTTAAAGAAAGCGTAATAGCTCACTGGTCAAGTGGGTCCGTGCCGACAATATAACGGGGCTAAAGCTCGATACCGAAGCTGTGAATTACCTGCCAAAAGCAGTAATGGTAGGGGAGCATTCCATAAGCCTGCGAAGCTGACCGGCGACGGTTGGTGGAGGTATTGGAAGAGACCCTGCCGGCATAAGTAGCGATAATCGAGGTGAAAACCCTCGACGCCGAAAATCTAAGGTTTCCTGGGGAAGGTTAATCCGCCCAGGGTCAGTCGGTTCCTAAGCTCAGGCCGAAAGGCGTAGGCGATGGACATGCCGTTAATATTCGGCAACCACCCGTGTGGCGTTACCAGCAATGGGGAGACGCAGTAGGATAGGCTGCCCCTCCGATTGGAAGTGGAGGGCTAAGCTCGTAGGAGGTTCGACCAGGTAAATCCGGTCGGGCATTAACTCTGAGAAGCGATGGGGAGCCGCAAGGCATAAACCAGCTGATTCCACACTGCCGGGAAAATCCTCTAGCGAGCCGCATAGGTGACCGTACCGTAAACCGACACAGGTAGATGAGGAGAGAATCCTAAGGCGCTTGAGAGAACACTCGTTCAGGAACTCGGCAAATTAACTCCGTAACTTCGGGAGAAGGAGTGCCCACATTAGGTCTAGCCCCTTGCGGGTGAAGCCGAAGTGGGTTGCAGCGAATAGCGTCAGGCGACTGTTTACTAAAAACACAGCACTCTGCAAAGACAAAAAATCGACGTATAGGGTGTGACGCCTGCCCGGTGCCGGAAGGTTAAAAGGAGGGGTCATGGGAATTTATTCTCAGAAGCTCTGAATTGAAGCCCCGGTGAACGGCGGCCGTAACTATAACGGTCCTAAGGTAGCGAAATTCCTTGTCGGGTAAGTTCCGACCTGCACGAATGGCGTAACGATCTGACGACTGTCTTAACGAGTGACTCAGCGAATTTGTAATACCGGTGAAGATGCCGGTTACCCGCCACTAGACGGAAAGACCCCGTGCACCTTTACTACACTTTAGCAATGTACTTCGGTGCGTTATGCGCAGGATAGGTGGGAGGTTTTGAACTGTGGGTTTCGGCCTGCAGGGAGCCAACGGTGAGATACCACTCTTATCGTTCTGAGGTACTAACCTACGCTCGTGATCCGGGCGAGGGACATTGCTTGACGGGTAGTTTGACTGGGGCGGTCGCCTCCTAAATTGTAACGGAGGCGCTCGAAGGTATGCTCAGGCTGTTTGGAAATCAGCCATCGAGTGTAAAGGCATAAGCATGCTTAACTGCGAGACATACAGGTCGAGCAGATGGGAAACCAGGACTTAGTGATCCGGTGGTTCTGTATGGAAGGGCCATCGCTCAACGGATAAAAGGTACGCCGGGGATAACAGGCTGATCTTGCCCAAGAGTTCATATCGACGGCAAGGTTTGGCACCTCGATGTCGGCTCATCGCATCCTGGAGCTGAAGAAGGTTCCAAGGGTTGGGCTGTTCGCCCATTAAAGCGGTACGTGAGCTGGGTTTAGAACGTCGCGAGACAGTTCGGTCCCTATCTGTGGTGGGCGCAGGATATTTGAGAGGCTCTATCCTTAGTACGAGAGGACCGGGATGGACGAACCTCTAGTGCACCAGTTGTCGTGCCAACGGCATAGCTGGATAGCTACGTTCGGACGGGATAAACGCTGAAAGCATATAAGCGTGAAACCCACCTCAAGATTAGATATCCCTCCCCTTCGGGGGCTGAAGACTCCTGGAAGACCACCAGGTTGATAGGCTGGGTGTGGAAGTGCAGTAATGCATGAAGCTTACCAGTACTAATCGGTCGTGAGGCTTGACCATAAAATTTGCCCTGCTTGAAATCCAGGCCTGCGCAAAGGCTGCGGCTGGAAAGACCGTCGTTATCTGATTGTGAGATTTTTCGAGTTTCCGGTGACTCTGGCGGAGGGGTCACACCCGTTCCCATCCCGAACACGGAAGTTAAGCCCTCCAGCGCCGATGGTACTGCATTGGCAACGATGTGGGAGAGTAGGTCGTCGCCGGATTTAAAAATTAAGGGCCTCAGGTAAACTGGGGCCCTTTTTTTGTTACGGGCGTCCGATGGGAATGCGCGGGCTTGCATTCTGACCCCCTCTTGATTACATTGTGCTTGGAAAGCAAGGAGACACACCGCTATGAGTGACAACTTCCCCGGGCGCGACAACGGCGAAAAAGGAGCGGAACAGGAGCCGCGGCTCATACTGGCTTCGGAGGTCCTGCCCGAACACCTCCCGGTGCTGCCCATCCGGCCCCGCCCCCTCTTTCCCGGTTTCCCGGTCCCGCTCGAGATCGGGGCGGAGCAGGTGGGGATCGTGCAGCGGGCGCTCGAATACGCCTCCAAGACGATCGGGGTCGTACTGGTCCGGGACCCCAACGGAAGCGACACTCCCGAAAACCTGCACTCGGTGGGGGTGGCGGCGAAGATCCTGAGGGTGTTCCAGGGGGAGGGGGACAGCACCAGCATCCTGATCAACTGCGTCGAACGGTTCACGATCCTGGACGTCTCGAAAGCCGAGTTCGGCATGACGGCCAGGGTGCGGCATCACGCCCCGTCGGACATGGAAATCACCGAGGAGCTCAAGGCTTACGCCATGGCGGTGATGACGACGCTGCGGGACCTCGTGCAGTACAACCCCCTGCAGTCCGAGGCGATCAAGATGTTTCTGGGCAGGTCCACCTTCGACGACCCGGGCCGGCTCGCCGATTTCGCCGCGAACCTGACAACGGCCAGCGGGGCCGAGCTGCAGGAGGTGCTCGAAACCTTCGATGTGCGGCAGCGCATCAACCGGGTGCTGGTGCTGCTCAAGCGGGAGGTGGAAATCTCCAAGCTGCACGTGGAGATCAACCGGCAGATCCAGGAGAAGATCTCGGGGCAGCAGCGGGAGTTCTTTCTCAGGGAACAGCTCAAGGCCATCAAGAAGGAGCTCGGGCTCGAGAAAGAGGGGAAGACGGCGGAGATCGAAAAATTCCAGGAGCGCCTCAAGGAGCTGACCCTGAACGAGGAGGCGCGCAAAGCGGTGGATGACGAGATGGACAAGCTGCAGTTGCTCGAGCCCCATTCCCCCGAATACACCGTCTCCCGCAATTACCTGGACTGGCTGACATCGCTCCCCTGGGGCAGATTCAGCGAGGATTCCTACGATGTCGACCGGGCCCGGAGGATCCTCGACCGCGACCACTACGGGCTGGCGGACGTCAAGGACCGGATCCTCGAGTTCATCGCCGTGGGGAAGCTCAAGGGTGAGATTTCGGGGTCGATCCTCTGCCTGGTGGGCCCCCCGGGAGTGGGGAAGACATCGGTGGGGAGAAGCATCGCGGACGCCCTGGGACGCACCTTCTACCGTTTCTCCCTGGGCGGGATGCGGGACGAGGCCGAGATCAAGGGCCACAGGCGTACCTACATCGGGGCCCTGCCGGGGAAATTCCTGCAGGCAATGAAGACGGCCGGAACCTCCAACCCCCTGATCATGCTGGATGAAATCGACAAGATCGGGGCCTCCTTCCACGGGGACCCCGCCTCGGCGCTCCTGGAGGTCCTGGACCCGGAACAGAACAACAGTTTCCGCGACCACTACCTGGACGTGCCGTTCGATCTTTCCAACGTCCTTTTCATCTCCACCGGGAACCAGCTCGATACCATCCCGCGGCCGCTGCTGGACCGGATGGAAATCATCCGGCTCTCGGGCTACATCGCCGAGGAAAAGAGGGAGATCGCGCGCCGTTACCTCATCCCGAAGGCGATCAAGGCAAACGGGCTGAAGGCGGGGCAGGTGACCATCCGGGCGGACGCGCTCTCGCAGCTGATCGAGAACTACGCGCGCGAATCGGGCGTGCGGAACCTGGAGAACCTCATCAAGAAGATCTGTCGCAAGGCGGCCATGAAGATCGTGCGGGAGGAGGAGGAGGGGATCGTCATCCGCAAGGAGGACGTGGAGCCCTATCTCGGCAAGCCCGTTTTCACCGCCGACGAGATGTTCGCAAGCACCCCCGGTGTCGTCACGGGGCTCGCCTGGACCAGCATGGGGGGGGCCACGCTGCAGGTCGAGGCGACGGCCGTTATCAGCAAATCCAAGGGCTTCAAGCAGACGGGACAGCTGGGGGCCGTGATGGTGGAGAGCGCCGACATCGCCTACTCCTACGTAATGGCGCATCTCGAACAGTACGGCGCCCGGGCCGATTTCTTCGACGAGCGATTCGTTCATATCCATGTGCCGGCGGGGGCCACCCCGAAAGACGGCCCTTCCGCCGGGGTGACGATGGCGACGGCCCTGCTGTCGATGATGATCCAGAAGCCGGTGCTCAGGAAGATGGCCATGACGGGGGAGTTGACCCTCACGGGGCACGTGCTGCCGATCGGGGGGGTGAAGGAGAAGGTGATCGCCGCCCGGCGCGCCCGCCTCAAGGTCCTCATTTTTCCCGAGGGGAACCGGAAGGATTTCGAAGAGCTCCCCGATTATCTGAAAAAAGGGATCGTGGTGCATTTCGCGGAAACGTTCAAGGACGTGTTCGCCCACGCTTTCCCGAAATCGGCGAAAAGGGACCGATGACGATCCTCGTCGTCGGAGGGCATGCGCGGAAGGTGGGCAAGACGGCGGTGGCGGCGGGCATCATCGCCGCTTTCCCCCGGGCAGGCTGGACCGCCGTCAAGATCAGCCACCATTTCCACGGGGAGGACCCGGACCGCGACGGTTGCCTCATTTCGGAGGAAACGAGCCTCCGGGGGGAGAACGACAGTTCCCGGTTCCTGGCCGCGGGCGCCCGGCGCTCCTTCTGGGTGCGCGTCGACGCGGCGCGCTCCGAATCCTGGACCGCGCGCCTCGAGCCGATCCTCAGGTCCAGCCCCTTTCTGATCCTGGAGGGGAACGCCGTCCTCGATCACCTCCGTCCCGACCTCCACATCATGGTGCTGCGGTACGAGGTCGCCGAATTCAAGGAGAGCGCGCGCGGCTTCCTCGGCCGTGCCGACGCGGTGGTGGTCATAGGGGAGGAGGCATCCGCGCCCCCCTGGGACGGCATCGACGCCGACGCGCTATCCGGTGCCGCGGTGTTCGCGGCCCCCGACCCGCGGACCCTCCCTGCCGGGCTGGTCGATTTCCTCGCCTCCCGCTTTCCCTCCCTGAGCTGACGCCCCCCCTCTCCTGCAATTTTTGGAACCGCCCGCGCGCCGGTGCGTGTATTGAAATTGCGGACAACGATTACACGGGAGGGTGCCATGAACCTGCGTAGATTCCTGTTTTCCTTTATGGCGGCCGGGCTGCTGATTCCGGGAGCGGCGCAGCTGTCGGGAGCCCAGAGCTTTTCCATCATCCAGGAAACCGACGGGGCTTTCCTCGGGATCAGCATGGAGGACGTGGGAGCGGATGCGGTGTCGGTCCACCGGCTCGACCGGCAGCGGGGCGTCGTGGTCCGCTCCGTATCGAAGGGGAGCCCCGCGGAGGCGGCGACGGTGCGGGAGGGGGACGTCATCCTGCAATACGGCCCCTTCCCGGTATGGTCGGCGAGCCAGCTGTCCCGGCTGGTGCGCGAGACCCCCGTTGGGAGGAAGGTCGACCTGGTCGTCAGCCGGGCGGGGAAGACCCTGACCCTGACGGCCACCCTGGGGAAGCGGGGGGGGGCTCTCCCGGACAACTTCCGGGACCGGGTGCCCGACCCGGAACGGAGAATGTTCCTGCTCCCCCGGCCGGGGGAAAGGCGGGAGGAGGCCGAATCGGCCCCGGCGGGAAAACCGAGACTGGGGGTGACCCTCCTTCCCCTGACGGAACAGCTGGCGGAATTTCTGGGGGTGCCGGGGAAAAAGGGAGTCCTGGTTTCCTCGGTGCTCGCGGGCTCCGCAAGTGACGGCCGCCTGAAGCCGGGCGATGTGATCGTCGCCGTCGACGGGAGGGGGATGGCCGATCCGGAAGACCTGACCCGGGCGGTTGCGGGCGCACCGGCCGGAGACATGAGGTTGACCGTCATCCGGAACAGAACGGAATCGATCGTTACCGTTACCCTTCCAGGGGACCCGGATTCGAAGGGCTACCGGCTCTAGGGCGCACCCGCGCGGCCTGAAAATCTGAAAATTATTCATTGACTTTCACCTTTTCGCCACCCATAATGGCGGTGAAATAAAGGTGAAATCATGAAACTGACCCAACGCCAGAAGGAAATCCTGGATTTCATCACCCGCTTCATCGAAGAAAACGGGTATTCCCCAAGCATGGAGGAGATCGCGGCCCATTTTCGCATCGCCTCCCTCAACGCCGTATTCAAGCATCTGGAAGCCCTGGAAATACGGGGCTATCTCCGCAGGGATGCCAACCGGGCGCGCTCCATACAGCTCGCTTCGGACAGCGTCGGGGCGACGGCGCTCCCCCTGTACGGCTATGTGGCCGCCGGGCGCCCCATCGAGGCGATCGCGGCGCCTGAGACGATGCCGGTTCCCGAGCCGTTCCTGCCGAAGGGGGGCAAGGGGTACGTTCTTCAGGTCAGGGGGGATTCGATGATCGAGGAGCATATCCAGGATGGGGACTATGTCGTCATCGAATCGCGGGAAACGGCCCTGCCGGGAGAAACGGTGGTGGCCCTGGTAGACAACGAGAACGTGACCCTCAAGAAGTTCTACCCCGAGGGGAGGCGCGTACGGCTCCAACCGGCCA
>Ga0209510_1000092_pt1 | contig 133951 bp, 151 predicted proteins | sample BiotimSIPDNA_FD_185749 | JGI IMG/M metagenome (GOLD analysis project Ga0209510, IMG submission 185749) | Anaerobic biogas reactor microbial communites from Washington, USA - Biogas_R1 time_0 SIP DNA (SPAdes) (version 2) | ecosystem: Engineered > Bioreactor > Anaerobic > Unclassified | place...
TTAGACAAATCCATTAACCTTGTTGATGATAAAGGCAATATTAACCAAAATTTAACCGGTTACTATGCTCTAATACCATATTGTAGTTTCAAAGAACTTGATTTTTGCTATTATGCAAAAGTCTCAGATAAAAATTATCATAAATATCGGCTTAAGTGTTGGGCCCTCATTTTATAGTTATATCAATATCAAGGGGACGATCCTTTTGATATATTATTTTATGGTTTCAATTAGTAAAGGCCGGGGGGTAGGACGGTGGTTACTAAACTGGTAAGCATTTAATAATCGAGACCCCGCTGCATCAATTCTGGCCTTATCATTACTATAAACGGTAGCGATGACTTCACCGGCAGTAACATAATCAGCATACTTCTTAGCCATCTTCACCCCGGCAGTATAATCTATATTATCCCCTAACCGCTCACGCCCGGCTCCTAGCAGCATAGCCGTTTTGCCCACTTCCAAGGCATTAAGCCCACTTACGTAGCCATCCTTATCAGCCCTTACTTCCGCTTCAAATTCGGCCATTGGCAGCTCGTAATCAGGCTGGTTAAAGTCCAGCATTCCACCCTGGGCGGTAATCATTTGCATAAATTTTTTCAGAGCCTGGCCTGAATCGAGCACTTTCCTGACTTCAGTAACAGCATTATCCCAATCGGAGGACCTGCCTCCTAAAACCAGCATATGGGCTGCCAATATTATACTGAGATCTTCCAAATCAGCAGGCCCTTCTCCCCGTAGAGTATCGATCGCTTCCTGTACTTCCAGGCTGTTACCTACCGTTTGTCCCAGGGGTTGGTTCATATCGGTAATTACGGCTACTACCTGCCGCCCTGCTCCCCGACCTATTTCTACCATAGCCCGGGCCAGTCTGATCGCCTCTTCCTGCTCCTTCATAAAAGCTCCCTCACCAACTTTTACATCCAGAACAATACCGTGGGAGCCGGAAGCAAGCTTCTTGCTCATAATACTGGAAGCAATCAACGGTATACTCTCCACCGTACCAGTGACATCCCTAATAGCATAGAGTCTTTTATCAGCTGGTACCAGATTTCCACTTTGAGATATTACCGCGGCCTTAACCTGGTTGACCTGCTCCACAAACTGCCGGTGGGATAATTCCACCTGAAAGCCAGGTATAGATTCAAACTTATCAATAGTACCCCCAGTATGGCCCAGACCCCGGCCCGACATTTTAGCCACCGGTACACCGGCGGCCGCCACCAGAGGAATTACCACCATAGTAGTCTTATCCCCTACCCCTCCGGTGCTATGTTTGTCCACCGTAATCCCGGAAACTGCGGACAGGTCAGCTACGTCTCCGGAATAGGCCATAGCCAGAGCCAAATCTCGGGTTTCTCTTTCGTTCATACCCTGGAAATATACGGCCATAGCCCAGGCAGATACCTGGTAATCAGGTATAGAACCGTCACTGATTCCGTGAACCAAAAAATCAATTTCCTCCCGGTTCAGCTCCAGTCCGTTCCTTTTTTTAATTATCAAGTCCTGTACATTCATGATTTCAACTCCGTTATTAAAATAGATGCGGCAACCTTAATCCTAAAATAATCCGCGTCCTTCCGCGTCATAAAAATCTATTTTCTTACTAAACAAAGATAAAAGCTATCCCCAGCCAGGTTATAATCCACCCCCAGGTGATCCGCTATAGTGGCGGCCACATCGGCGAAGGTTTCCCTGCATCCCAGGGCAACTCCCGGCTGTACTTCCTCGCCGAAAACCAGCAAGGGTACGTACTCCCGAGAATGGTCGGTACTTACCGTAGTTGGGTCACAGCCGTGGTCAGCAGTAATTATTAATATATCCTGGGAACCCAGCAATTTCATTATTTCCGGCAGTCTCTGGTCGAACTCCTCCAAAGCCCGGGCATAACCATGCGGGTCATTACGATGTCCATATAACTGGTCAAAGTCAACCAGATTGGCAAAGACTAATCCCGTAAAATCTTTTTGTAAAACCTTCAGGATTTTATCTATTCCGTCCTGGTTGTTAATCGTTGAATGAGATTCAGTTACACCTCGTCCGGCAAATATATCCTTGATTTTACCTATGCCTATTACCGCCTGACCGCTTTCCTTTATCTTGTCTAAAAGAGTGATATCCGGTTCCTTAGAAAAGTCATGGCGATTAGCCGTACGCACAAAATTACCTGGTTGACCTATAAAGGGGCGAGCAATGACCCGTCCTACTGCATGTTCCTCATGTAAGAGGTCCCGGGCCATATGGCAATACTGGTAGAGGGTTTCCAAGGGGATAATTTCCTCATGAGCTGCTATCTGAAATACGCTATCAGCCGAAGTATATACTATTGGATAGCCGGTTCTTAAATGTTCCGGACCCAATTCTTTTATAATCTCAGTTCCCGAAGCTACTATGTTTCCCAGGGTTTTGCGGCCAATTTGCTTTTCGAACCGGGCAATCAAATCCGGCGGAAATCCTTCAGGATAGGTCGGAAAGGCCTGCGTAAGTTCTAATCCCATCAGTTCCCAGTGACCCGTAGTAGTATCCTTACCCGGAGATTTTTCCTGCATTTTACCATAAGCACCAAGGGGCTTTGGAACTGCTGCAACCCCCATAATATCCAGTATGTTTCCTAAACCTATTCCCTGCATATGGGGAAGATTAAGCCCTCCAACTGCTTTTGCCGTGTTAGCCAAAGTATTTGAACCCTGGTCGCAATAAAAGCAACTATCCGAACATTCACCTACTCCCACACTGTCAAGTACTATAACTATAGCCCTTTTGCTCATTTTATCACCTCAAATATTAAAACTAACCTAAATAACTAGATACCGCAACCATGGATAAAAATAGAGCGTTAGGTTACGGTAATTGCAGTAAAAGCCTGGTACTCAACCAATCTTTACTCAGGTTAAGAGTGCTAGGCTGCGTTAATTATTAATTATGATTCCACTGCAAAAAACCCTGTTTGGATGCATAAATATGCAGGAGCCGTCGACGGAGCATGGTAGAAACACCCTGCGAGGTGAAGCGGCGGAAGGGGGCGAGCCCCATGGACGGGGCGAGAGTGACGCTCCGCACGGATGCGGAATTGGAACGTCCCCCTGGAGACGCAAAACGAGCAGTTGGTGTTTCCCATGCGGAGTCTTGGCGACGGAATATTTATGCATCCAAACTAGCACATTATAGCTTTTTGCAGTAGAATCAATTATTAATTATTAATTCCCTATGCTCTTGGATGGTAGCGCTGATATACCTCCATCAGCCTGGATTTAGTTAGATGCGTATATATCTGAGTAGTAGAGATATCAGCATGTCCCAGCATTTCCTGAACTGCTCTTAAATCAGCTCCGTTTTCCAACAGGTGAGTAGCAAATGAGTGCCTGAAGGTATGGGGCGTAACCTCCTTGCCTAACTCCGCCTTTTCCACATAAGTGGCCAGTATTTTAAAAAAACCCTGCCTGCTAAGGGGCCTACCATTAGCATTAACAAAAAGAGTTCTTTCTAAATGATTCTTAACTAGTGAATTGCGGGCCCGGGCCAGGTAGCGCTGTACCCAATCAATGGAGGTCTGGTTAACCGGTATAATACGCTCCTTTCTCCCTTTACCTAAACAACGGAGAAAACCAGCCGTAGTGTTTAAATCTTCAATTTGCAGGGATAACAGTTCCGAAACCCTAACTCCGGTTCCGTACATTAATTCCAGCATAGCCCGATCCCGTAGACCTAGAGGTAGTGTAACCCGGGGTTGTTGCATCAGTTTGTCCACTTCTTCGATAGTTAAAATATCCGGCAGTTTCCTTTTTATTTTAGGGGTCTCTAAGTCAGCGGTAGGATTATTCTGGACATGGTTTTCCAGCACCAGGAATTTATAAAAAGTCTTGATGCTGGAAAGACTGCGAGCTACAGTTGAATTAGCTGTACCTTCATCCATCTGGCTGGATAGAAAAGCCATTATCTGTTGCTTGCTTATCTCATTCGGCTGGGCAGAGAATGAGTTTTTAAGCAGATAGGCATGAAACTTATTAAGGTCACGACGATACGCTACCCGGGTGTTTTCAGATAAGCCCTTTTCGTATTGAAGATACTCTATAAAGGCAGTAATATAATTCTGCATGGTTAGCTCCTGTATTTTTCTAATACTTTTGACACCCCGGGCCATTTTTCCTTCTTAAGCTTTACTCTTCATAATAAAAATCCTGAACTTTTATGACAAATTGGTCCAGCATATTATCAAATTTACTATCTTGATTACGCTGTTCAACCCGCATGGGATTACCGCTGGGGTGTTCTTCATGAAACCAACCACCAACTGGTACCTGTTTATGCAATATACCGGTTAATACCGGTATGGTAAATATAAAAGCGGTAATTATCACCACTGCTACTGCCAGGCGAACCAGCTTCTTTTTCCAGTTGTTTACAATGATAATCATTTACTTGGACCTCCCCATTCTCAAAGTATTAGGCTTAAAAACCAGGGTGAAAGGTATGCTTCAACAAAGGCTCCGGCCAGGAATATCAATAAATAGGCCAGCATAATAACCGTGTATCCCATTACTGCCCGACCTAGCGGAACTCCGCTATTTCTACCCTTAAGAACATAGATGGAGAAATTGATGGCCATCACTGACCAGGCTAAAAATAATGGTATATAAATAATGTTCTGCGGCAAAATCGATATTATTGTAATGAGTATCCCGGCCCCGGCCCGGTCATGTAAAAGAAAACTAACCGTAAAACCCAGGGAAAAACCTCTAAACCAAATAAACCCAAGTATCAGGGGGAAACCAATTACAGTCAAACCTAAAAACCATAACAACACCGTTGCCTTTAGCTGCTTAAGAAAAGCGGCAACAAGTATCTCCTGACCGCTTAGACTACCATCCATACCTCCCCTTAAATAATCGTCAACCATACCCGATAGCTGGCTTTTAACACCCCAATCCAGGCCGGATACCTGATAGGAACCCATAACTAATCCAACTAAAAAAATAATAATCACCATAATGTACTGCGGCCGGTTTTCACTTATGTGCTGTTTAATCCGGTCTTTGAAACTCATAGCCTGGCTCCTTACTACTTGAGGTAGGGGAAAATCATGCCACAGACTTTTTAATTAACTAACTCCCTAAAAAATAATATTTTAGCGGTGGGTAGTTTATGCAGAAAAGAAAAACGAGCCGGGAAATGGCTCGTTGTAATTTAGCTCTCGCTTTAATTAGAAAATAACTTTAATTAGAAAATAGATTTTAATTCACGCGGATCGCTTTATGTGTAGGGAACGGCCCCTGTGCCGTTCCGCCATGGGTTAGAAACAAAATACTTCTATTTTCATAAGTGGTTGTGTGCCGTACTCATGGCTGGTTAGTATGAAAAATAGATTTATTAGACACTGAAAAACACTGATTTCTTATGAAGAACACTGCATCTTTTTTAAAATATAGTTATAGAAAACGGAATCTCCCGCAAATTATATTGAATCTGCGTCTGACCCCTCACGCCTCCCTTTAAATAATCTGCTGTTTACGTAAAACATCGTATATTACTGGTACCACCTGCTTCTTACGGGACATTACTCCGTGGAGATAAATCCTCCCCATAGTGCCTGCTCCAAAGGCTTGTTCTACCAAATAACTTTTCTCTCCCGCTACAATCAGTTCCGTGGCTTCATCCAGAATATCGGTAACCATCAGGCACATAAAAGCATAATTATGGCGCTGGCAAAGCTCATTCATAGCATTTATTAGTTTATCTTTGCGCTGTCTCAGGCGCTCCAGATCTATAGTCTCCACCTGGGCAATGGCAAAGACGGTATCACCACTTACATATTCCTTCAGATCTTCGCTTATCAACTCCTCCTCACTGTGCTGCTCCAGGTGGGAGGTACTGTAAATTTCTTTACCCCATTCCAGAGAAGACAGCCCTGATACTCGTTCCAGTTCAGTCGCTACCCTGCGGTCTTTATCAGTCGTGGTCGGTGATTTAAAAATCATAGTATCACTAAGAAGACCTGCCAGCATTAAACCAGCCAAATCAGGGCTAAAATAAACCGAATTGTTCAAAAATCTTTCCGCCACCAGCGTACAGGTTGAGCCTACCGGTTCATTGTGAAAATAAATAGGCATAATAGTTTGCAAATCGCCTACCCGGTGATGGTCTATTATTTCCAGTATTTCCGCCTCTTCCACCCCGTCAACCGCCTGTTTTTCTTCATTATGATCCACCAAAATAATCTTTTTACGTTTCATTCCCAATAAATCATAACGGGATATCATACCCAGGTAGCGGTTCTCCTCATTTACCACCGGGTAGTTGCGGAAACGTGAAGCCATCATATGTTTCTTCGCTTCCGCCACCGGTTCCCGGCTTTCAAACAAAACCAAATCCCGGGTTTTCATAATATCGGCCACTTTTTTACTCAGTATTTCCCGGAGGATTTCCGGGCTGTTATCTACATCTCGACCATGCCCCAAACGCTCCATAAAAATCATGGCCAAATCACCGATAGTTAAAAGACCTAAAAATTTATGTTTATCATCCAATACCGGCAAGGTTTTTAACCGGTGCTGCTGCATAAAGTTGCTCAATTCAACTACCGTCATCTCCGCAGTTACATAGATAATCTCTTCATTATCCAGCAGGTCTTCTACGGTGGTACCCACATTCCTAACGATTACTGGAGTTTCAAACCCCAGTCGCTCCAGGACAAAGCTGCTCTCCTCATTCAGCTCACCAGCAGCTGCAGCAATATACAACCCCTCATCACTGCTCTGCTTGTACACCTTATAAGCAATAGCTGCCGCTATTGAATCTACATCCGGATTTTTATGACCGATAACATAAACTGGTTTCAATTGTATCACCCCTTTTCCTGTATAAGCAGGTTGGCAATAAACTGGGCGGCCAAAATATCTTCCAGGGAATTGCGGCTGGCAGCTATCAGGGCTATACCCCGATCAGACTCTTGTATCATGCTTAAAGCCCGGCGGACAGCGGTAAGGGCTGGCTCCATTCCTTTTTGTTTATAGGTACGGGCTATAGTACCAGTTATAACCCGTGGATTTATCTGGAAAGCAGCATCATAAGCTACCCCACCGGTGTCAGTAACTGCTACTACTACCCGGTTCTTCATCTCCAATAACTTGGGAGTTTCTGCACCAATATTCGGCACCACCGCTTCTATCACACCTTTTTCTTTTTCTATTGCTCGTACAACTTTTTGACAGCGGGCCAGGCGCTCTTCATCTGTTCCTATCCGGGGTTCGGCCACCAGGATAATCCCACCCCCGCATTCACGGGCTAAACGGCAGGCTTCCCTGCCCACCTGTTCCGGTGCTACCTCCACCGGAGCAGTAGTATGATCCGGGCTGCACCCAAGTACAGCATAAGCCCCGGCATCAAGTGCACTTTCCAAAGTAGTTGACATATCTATAACATCCACAATCATAACCAGCATTCCCTCCCGGGCAGCATCCCGAGCCCCGCTGGCATCAGTGCTTACAATTATTTTCTTGGACCTATCCATTTTCATACCACCTTGTACCGTTGTTAGTCAAAACTACTAATGAACTAAGATTAACTGATTCCCATCTTTTTTGACGTAACAACCTTAATTGTGACACCCACAACCTTAATTACAACCAACGGGAGCATCAGTAGTACCCGAAGGGTGTAGGGTAATATACGCAGATTAACGCAGCTATTTGTCCTTAAGCTTTTGTCAGCACCATTCTGCGTCCAATTTTATTAAAATCCGCGTAAATCCTTAATTATCCGCGTCATCCGCGTGAATTTACCCGTCTATTTCCTTCTTGACCCGACCATATTTGCCTCCCCCACCCGGATTAATGGGTAATCTGCCTACCCGCATGCGAGCAATCTGAGAAGCCACATTTTCTCCTGCAACCCTGGTAATATCATCTATACTGGCCTTTTCCAGGACGTTAATTTCATCAAAAAAGAAGGCTAATAGCTTCTGTTTTAGTTTCGGTCCTACTCCAGGCAAATCCTTTAAAGGTACCCGGTATTTGTAAGGGGGACGTCCCAGGGGGTGATGTGCTTCCTGCTGATCCCGGATTTCCATAATCCGGTCATAAACCCCCATTACCATTTTTTCATTGCCACAGTGGCTGCAGCTAAAAATGGGAGCCTCATCATCAGTTATAGTAGAGCACCTGGTACAATAGCTGCGATGGTATTTACCCATCAAGGGGTCCATTCCGTAATTGGCCAAAACTCGTCTTCCCTGTATATTTTCCAGACAATATCTGAATTCTTGAAAATTCTTATCCGCCATACGTAGAAGATTATATTCCCGCCCAATATTGTCTGCCGAATGGGCGTCCGAATTAGATAAGAAAGTATAATTGCGAGTTTCACCTATCATATCAGCCATATCCGTATCGGCACTTAGTCCCAGTTCCAATGCTTTAATGTGCAGGGCATCTCTACCCAGTTTATCCGCCAGGCGTCGGGTCCATATGCCATATACCCCTTTATGGGGGGTAAAAGCATGGGCAGGGCAAAATATCCCGTCCAAAACAAAACTCAGGTTGATAAGTTCGGCTACGGAAACATTGGCTTTTTGGGTAGAAAGAGCCATGTTTCTTACCCGACTGCGCATGTATTTTTGGTATGCCTTTATGCTTTGCATATGGGGCAGGAAAATAATCAGGTGTACCCCTTCCCGGCTTTCCACCTCGCAAGCAGGAATCAACAGCACCCCATTGCGGGCCATCATGCCGCCCCGGGGGTGTTCCCGTAACTCACCAGTCTTAAGCATAGCCTCTATTTCGGCGCTAACCAGGATACTGCCCGTATCCACGATACCTACCATATCCAGTCCTTTACGCGGTGCAGTCTCATACAGGACCGACTGTAAATCCATTTTGCGGGAAGCAGTTATCTTTACCGCTTTGCCACCGGCACTACCAATATGAACGTGTAGGTCAGCATAAACATTTCTCAATATTATCCCCTCACCAGATGATTAAAAGCATATTGTATTCCTATAATACTCTTGCCGTCAACAATTTGACCTGTAAAAATCATCCGGTAAGCTTCTTCAAGCGGTATACTAATGTTTTCCAGGAATTCGTCGGCATCAGGGTTCTTTTCCCCGGTCGTTAAATTCCGGGCCAGGAACAGGTGCAACTTTTCATCGCAAAAACCGGGGGCACTGTAATAGGATAAAATCTTCTCCCAACTGCCAGCCCGTAAACCAGTCTCCTCCTCCAGTTCCCTCTGGGCACAGACAATTATTTCTTCATCCGGTTCCATGGTACCCGCCGGTATCTCCAGCAAAACGTTTTCTACCGGTTTACGATACTGCCGTACCAGATAGATATTATTAACATCATCTACCGCCACAATAGCTACGGCGCCGGCATGTTCCACTATTTCCCGGGTGCTCTCCCGGCCATCAGGCAGGGATACGGTATCCACTTTGACCTTAATAATACGGCCGCTGAAAATATCCTGGCTTTTTAAAGTCTTTTCCTCAAAATTCATAGTTTTTATCCTCCTGCATAAAATTACCATTAACTGCATAGACTGCAATCGAGGTGATAGTAATGCAAATTATAGTATCAAAACAAGGTATAACTTTTATGGGCAAGGTCAAAGACCTGCCCCGGTTCCTGGCTAATTATCCCGGTGAAACCACTTTGGAGGAATTCATTCGCCGGCATTTGCACTAAACCGTATAAATGCGGCTTAATTTTTGTCCCCGGGCTAATTTCTCCGCAGCCTGGGCAGCAGCACCCAGGGCCAGGAAAAACTCCTGTTCCTGCTCAATACCCCGGCCCATAGTACTGTGTTTTAAGCCACTATTACGCAGAATATTCAGTATTTCCGGGTTATCCTGCAGGCATATTTTATGTTTATCTATTAAATTATGGGCTTGCAGTTGATTAAGGATATATTCCATTTTATCTCCGGATAAATCGGGCAGCGGTACTACCGCTTGCACCATGCAAACTCGTTCCAGAACAGTCAGGCTATGGTGGCTAATCCCCCGGTGCCTGGCTCGGGAATCAGCAAAACTAATACGCGGTACCGCAACCGGTATCCCGCCCAGGCTATGCACAGCATTAAGTATCTGTCCCTGCTCTATCCCGGTAAACCCCCAGCGGGTACCGGTTCCTACAATACCTGGCCCCATGCTTACTATAATAATATCTGCCTGTAAAACCTTTCGGGCCGCCAGCAAGCCGGAATAGATATTTACCGCTTCCAGATCCCCGCCAAATGCATGCCCGGTAGTCACAGTACCAGCTATAATACCATGTTGTTTCAGGTAAGCAACGGTCTGGCTGAAAGCTATAGGCAGAGCCGCGCCATCAGTCATAACATAAGCCAGCCGGAATCCCTGCTGTTTCAGGTGCAAACATAAAGGAGCCAGCATGGAATGTAGGGTTGCCACCAGTACCGGAATATTATCCAGGCTATCCGCTTCTAGCATCTCTCGATGATAAGGACTATCCTCTTCTTCCACACTAAGGGTCTTAATCTGTAAAGGAGTATAGCGCATTTTCATTATATGCCCACCGGGAAGCATTTCTTTCCCGGTTGAGTTTAGACTGGAAATAACATAGTGATATCCACCGGTTCCCAGATTCAGGGAGACCGCAGTAGTATTAAGCAATACTTCATCCCCCGGTTTTATATCACCGGTTAAATCGGGATAAACTATACACTTCTCTTCCCCAGCCTCAGTCTGGACCAGAAACCCTTTTATCCCTTCCCGGGTAAATAATTCTTTTATTATCGTCCCTTGCTTAATCTCTATCATCTTGCCTCCAATGCTTTATGCGCTTTCCTCAATTATTGCTAAAATCAGCCGCACATCCATAACCAGGTCATCGATGCTAATATATTCATCGGTAGTATGGACATTTCGCATTCCTACACCCAGATTGGCACAACGTATACCTGCTCCATTAATAACACTGGCATCACTGCCCCCACCAGTTGCCGCCAGGGTGGGTTTAAGCCCCAGCTTACAGGCAGCTCTCAGCGCTCGCTGTACTACCTCTTCTTCCGGTTGTAAGGCTATCTCGGGATACAAGAAGTCAATCTTTACTTCTGCCTTACCACCCAATTTTTCAATTTCAGTTATAAAAGTATCCTTCAAACTATTAGTTATACTATCCAGTTTCTCCCGGCTGCGGCTGCGGGCTTCGCCCCTTATATGGCACTCCGGAGCCACAATATTACGGGCCAAACCACCTTCGATAATGCCAAAATTACACGTTGTCTCTTCATCAATCCGCCCACAGGGCATTTTCGCTAAAGCCATAGCTGCCAGATGAATAGCATTAATTCCTTCTTCGGGATGCATTCCGGCATGAGCTGCTCGCCCCAGGACAATATATTCTATCTCATTCTGGCAAGGTGATTCAATTACAATAGTACCAGGATCATTGCTATCGTCCAGGACATAAGCAATTTTGGACTGTAGCCGACCGAAGTCAAATAGCTTCGCTCCCATTAAACCCTGTTCCTCCGACACCGTAAACAAGAACTCCAGCGGGGGGTGAGGTAATTGTCTTTCCTGTATAATCGCCACCGCCTCCAATATAGCAGCTATAGCCGATTTGTCATCAGAGCCTAATATGGTATCCCCCTGGCTGCGTATAATCCTATCTTCTCCAACTACTGCCTTGATTCCCTTCCCCGGTTGAACCGTATCCATATGAGCAGCAAATAATAGCGGCGGTTTATCTGCAGTACCTGCTATCCTGACCAATAAATTACCGGACGTACCCTGCAAAATCTCACCGGCATTATCCTCTTCAACCTGTAGACCGCACTGATTAAAATACTGTTTAAGAAAATCACTGACATTTTCTTCCCGGCCCGATACAGAATCTTTCTCCACCAGTTGAATAAATAGCTTTACCAGTCGCTCCTCGTTAACCATTCTCTCGACTCCTTCCCGCCTGGTCAATTATCCTGAGTAAAGGTACCCGTTCTATGGTTTTAGTAAGCGAAAATTTCTCCGTATATATATGCATGGCTATTAGAAATAATAATACCCCTACCCGGTAAGGCATAGATAAAAAGATTATGCTGTAATAACCCAGAGTAAGCCCAAGAACATTGGAACCTGCATCCCCCATCATAGCCCGGGCCTTCAAATCGACCGTAAAATAAACTAAGATAACACCCAGCAGAGGAGCAATCAACAGCCAGTTAACCCTGCCACCGGCCATAAGTATCATTAAAAACAAGAAAAAGAGATAACCCTTGATTGCCCTTCCGGGCCGCAAATCCAATAGATTAAGCATATTGGTAAAAAGAGCGATGATAAGGGTATTAAGCAGAATATCTACCCAGCCATTCCATAAGGATCCTGATCCGGATACAGACAGGGCTATAAAAAATGCGATTATTCCACCACCCAGGGCTTTGAAACCTCCGGTGGTAAGTTTTCCTTTAAAAAGGGCGCCAAAATGCCCCTTAAACCCCAGAGTATCCCTTTGGCCCAGCATATCATCGATAAAGCCCAGGAAACAGATAGAAATGATGCCAATCAAATAAATATGAAAAGAGAAGTCATAACGCTGGATTAAGGCATAAAAAAGAAATACCAGGATAAGGCTTACCGGAAAGCTAATACCAACACTGACCGGTATGTCATTTCCCAGGTAGTTTTTCCTGATTGCACCCGATTCTAACAGCATGTTGAGCAGGAAATATAAAATTACTCCCTCCGCAATTGCGCCTACCAGCATAGCCAGTCCGGCTATAAGCGCAATACTCAAAGGCCATTCCTCCTTAATTTATTCAAAACCCGGATAACATCTAAAAATTGTTTACCCCGGTGTAAGAAACCTTTTATATCTCGCCCAGTTTCTTTATGGCTCATAGTGGTGGGTACTTCCATCACCCTTAGGCCCAGGGCCAGAGCTTTAATAGTCATACCCAATTCCACCCCGTAATCTTCATCAAAGGGACTTAGCATTTCCAGGGCCCTACGGGTCATGGCCCGCTGCCCGCTTAAAGGAGCCGTTACTTCCATCTTACCTGCCCGACGTATAGCCCAGGCGGCAGTTCCTTTTACCAGACCAAAACCACCCTTACGAGTCGGCGGGGGAAAAGCGGCTATAGCCAGGTCGCATAAGCCATCCTCAACCACCTTAATAATCTTTATCGCCTCTTTAGCGGATGACCCCAGGTCGGCATCCAGAAAAACTACTATATCGGAGTTTATATAAGGAAGAGCAGCATTCATGGCCCCTCCCTTACCGATGTTCGTGGGAAGATCAATCAGGGTAACACTCATTTCACGAACCCGCTCTGGTGTTCGGTCATTGGAGCCATCGTTTACTACTATAATCTCATCAACCAGGCTCAGGCCTTTAACTGCCCTCAGGGTATCTATTATACGCGTTTCTTCATTATATGCTGGTAATACTACTGTAACTGTCATAGCATTACCTTCCTCCCAGGCTGGATAACGGTAATGAAGGCATAAACTTTTGGGCGGTGGCTTTCACCCCATAATTACCGGCTTCACCCTCCATAGCCAGAACCAGCGATATCTGGCCTGGGCTCAGATCAATATTATCTACCGTACTAATATTGTTTTGCTGGTAAACCGGGATATAAGAATGGCTCACCTGAGATTGCTCTACTCCAAATACCCTTATGCCTTCCGTATTAAAATAAGTAATTAACCCCTGGTCAAAACTCTCAACCAGGTAGCTATTTAGATTATTGGCACCTCCCAGCAAAATTACACCATTAACCGGGAGACTATTTTCGCCACTAAATTTAATCAGATTATTTTGCTCCAGGAAACTTATTACACTCGGGTCTGCTTTACCATTTATTGCTGTGGCTACACTGACCGCTACGTACTGCCTCAAAGTATCCCGAGGGGTATCCTCTTGCAAATCATAAAAATCTATCAAGCCTTTACGCAGTTCTGATGATTCCAGATTCATATTAGCCAGTAACACCGTTTTACTGACTACCTGTGCCCCGGCAGTAGACAAAGCACTGGCCAGGCCCGCCGGCACCTCACTATCTCCAGTAACTATCACCGCAACCTTATAACCATCCAGCCGACCTCCCACCAGCAAAGGAAGTACTGTTTGGCTGTAGTTTTCATAATTTCTTATTATTGTATCTTTATACTCATTATCTGCTTCCAGTTTCTTATCCCTATCCCGCAAAACATAGAACTGTTCCTCCAGGCGGTCAATTATCTTTTTTTGCTGGTCTACGAGCAGGTTATCACCGACAATGGAACTGCCAATAAGTATACCCAGGCCCAGAGCCAGAAAAACAGCAACAATAGAGGTAATATGGTATTTTAAATCAATCATTAAGCTATTTCACCTCATCCATAATAAAACGGTATAACCCCTAAGTTCCAAATAATAATCTTAACTGAAGAATTAAAAGACGGAAAAAAGGTTTACTGGCCGGCGATACCCAGAGAAGAATGATAATGGGCACCAGCGCAGCAACCAGCAATTGCAATAGATATCGGCTATGCAGGTTCTGTTTATAAAGCTGGCTAACCCCCCTTGCATCTACCAGTATGGAGCCTACCTTCAATCTAACCAGAAAAGTACTGCCCATTCCCTTACGACCTTTTTCCAGGAAATCAATCATATTGGAATGAGTTCCAACCGCTACAATCAGACTGGCACCATATTCCCAGGCCAGTATCATTGCCAGGTCTTCGCTGGTACCAGGCATGGGACAGACAGCAGCCTCTAAATCCATTGACTGTACCCGTTCCAGCCCCGGCGCTTTACCATTAGCGTAAGCATGAACAACTATTTCCGCACCGCTGCGAAGAGCATTATCAGAAACGCTGTCCATATCACCAACAATTATATCCGGTTTTAACCCAAACTCCAGCAGGGCATCGGCTCCCCCGTCAACTCCTATCAAAACCGGGCTTTCTTCCTGGATATACGAACTTATGGTTTTCAAATCTTCCTTATAACTACTTCCTCTAACTACAATAAGTACATGACGGTTTAAAATATGGGTTTTAAGATAAGGTACCTCCAGGTTACCCAATAAAATATCCTTTTCTTTTTTAGCATATTCCAGGGTATTATCAACGAAATTATCCAGCTCTACCTGAATGTTTTGGTTAGCTTCCTGCAGTTTACGTTCGACCGCCTCCAGGGTAAGAACTTTACCTTCAGCAATCAATCTTTTAGCGCTAAAAACCTGATTCCCTTGTATCTGTATCAGACTGCCTTCTCTTATTTCATCAAATATCTGCTCTCCTACTTCATCAATAACCGGAATACCAGCCTTAAGTATTTTATAAACACCTTTAGCCGGGTAACGACCGGTTATTGAAGGCTGAGCATTAATTATAGCCTGCGGTCGTATATCAATCAGGGAATTGGCTGCCACCTCATCAATATCATCATGATCGATAATAGCTATGTCTTTTCTTTTTAGCCGCTTAACCAGATTTTTAGTACGCCGGTCCAGACGAGCCCTTCCAATAGTAGTAGTCATCTTCCACCTCTATATCCATGAAACCCGCTAATGTATCTTATTACCCCCATGGTTGTTAGGCTATAACCATAACAGATAGGGTTACGTTATCTAACAAAGAGAAATGCGTCAGCATTCTAACATTAATTCAAAATAAACCCCGTACTTTGGGCCACCCCTGAGCTTTGCCGCACGTATATATCGATGCTACCAGCACCATATTTTCGTTCTTAATATTATCATATAGTCAGAATAAAGGAAAACTTGCAGTATAATGCTATTATGAAATAAACCTGCACGTAAAAATACCTCTTGTTGTTACCAATAGCAATCAACAAGAGGTATTATTCCCGTTGCAATTAGCTTACTTTGTTTTCCAGGCGTAAACGATCTGCAATAATAGCTATAAATTCAGAATTAGTAGGCTTACCTTTTTCGCCACTAATAGTATAACCAAAGAACTTGTTAATCTTATCTACATCACCACGATCCCATGCCAACTCAATAGCATGTCGTATAGCTCTTTCTACCCGACTGGGGGTAGTATCGTATTTCGTAGCTATAGTAGGATAGAGTTCCTTGGTGACTGCACCGAGATAATTGATCTCGTCAACTACCAACATAATAGCATCCCGCAAATATTGATATCCCTTAACATGTGCTGGTACTCCAATTTCGTGAATCACTTTTGTTACTTCTACTTCAAGATTTTTCGGGGATATTGGTTGCATACTTACAGCAGTTACAGGGGCAACACCATCTGTTCTGGGCTTAACATCTCTTACTACCTGTTTAACCCGGTCACCTAATACCTGCAGGTTAAAAGGTTTTAAGATATAATAATCAGCACCTAATTGAACAGCTTTCTGGGTAATATTTTCCTGACCAAAAGCCGTAAGTATGATAATCTTCGGACGTACTTGAAGGTTAAGTTCATTTATCTTTTCCAGAACCCCAATGCCATCCATATAAGGCATAATAAGGTCCAGAATCAGTACTTCAACTTCCTTCTTCTCTAAAACATCCAGTACTTCCATACCATTAGCACACACACCGACCATTTCAAAATCAGGCTCATTGGAGAAGTAGTCCCTTAGAATTCCGCAAAATTCCCTGTTGTCATCTGCAACTAGAACCTTAATCTGATTAGATTCACTGAACATACAGATTTATTCCCCCTCATCCCTTAATATATCTGATTTTATTAATTTACTAACGGTTTTCGACGGTAGATCAAGGATTTCCTCCTTTTTTTTTCCACTAAATTAACCCATTATCTCACAGTCACTAACATAATGATACAGATATATACACAACCGATAACTGCTACTTTGCTTATATTATACAGGAAATATAAGACTTATGGGCTATTGATTTCGTTTTAGACTGGTTTCAATTTGTCGAAACGTTTTTTCGGGTAGTGTTTAAATCGGTCATTTCTGACAGCATACTATCCATAAAAATGCCGTAACCCCGCTGGGGATCATTAAGAAATACATGGGTTACCGCCCCAATTATTCTAGAATCCTGTATAATAGGACTTCCGCTCATCCCCTGGACAATACCGCCGCTTAAGTTTAACAGACCAGGATCAGTTACCCTGATTATCATGCCCTTGCCGTTATTACGTTCCGGATATACCTTCTCAATCGTTATACTAAATTTTTCTATATCCTCTCCATTTACCACTGTGTATATTTCAGCTTCCCCTTCCCGAACTTGATGAGCATAACCTACTTCCATAGTGTAATCCGAAATAGGATTTTCAATTTCAACCCCGGTCTTACCATAAATACCGTTAAATGTGTTCTTGCTTATATTACCTTCGATCTGGCCATTGCCATTAAAGATTCCGATTTTCTCTCCTGGTTGCCCAGGTTTACCGCGTTTAATAGTTTGGATAGAAGCACCTACGATTTTCCCCTGCAAAACATCAATTCCCTGGCGAGTGTCAGCATCAACAATAATATGACCGAGGGCCGCATACTCGTTGGTATTAGGATCCCAGAAAGTAAGAGTTCCCACACCTACAATACCATCTCTTATATATAATCCTATTCTGTATCTACCTGTCTCACCGCAGGGAACGGGTTGTACCGTAACATTTATAAATTTATCCCGTCGCTTTATTGAGAAAGATACGGGCTCTCCTTTTTTATCATCAATAACACGGGCCAATTCATTTTCACTGCCAACCATATTACCATCCACCCGGTAAACCAGATCTCCAATTTCTATACCTTTATCACGAGCAGGATAAACTTTGTTCCCACCCCTATCCACTACCGGGGCAAAACCAACCACCATAATTCCCCGTGACTGTAGTAAAACCCCGATAGAATGGCCACCTGGTACTACCCTGCGGGTGGGTAGTGATTCTATAGCTATAGACTTAACTGGTATATAACCTAGTAATTTTAATTGTACATTCACCTTTCCAGGACGCAGGGCCGTTATTTCATAACTGTTACCGTCACGGTTCACTACTACCGGCGGGTCCTGGGAGGTTACAAAAACGCTTTCACTTGGCCTGATAACCTGCAGGTCAATTTTATTGCTTAATTGTGAGGGTAAGTCTAAATCCAATTGGTTAGATTCACCTACTACCATGCGCTGGTACTCAGGCAAACTTAAAAGAATCCGAGATTGGGGGGTAAAACAAACAGTAAGAAAAGCAAGGGCTAGAATTACTCCTATTACCGGCCTGATTCTATGCAACAAATTCACTCCTGCCCGGAAGCAAGAAAATATCCAAAGGGTACACTCGTTTTTTTGCTTCCTCCAATTGATACCCTATATTTTCTCCCTGGTCCGGGCAAACTATACGAAATTGACGAGAATAACGAAGTTTTCTTGGCAATCACTTCGAATTAGTAACTTGAGTAACCACATAAAATACTTCTTACTCAGGCAAAAACTGTTTGACTATATTTGACTATCGTTATATAATAAGCATACAAATAGATAATATTATAGAACAGAAGGAGGTTGGAATGATGTTCGATTTGACACCTTCTAGAAGAAGGCGAGACCTTTCGCCGGCTGAATTTGGCAGAGATTTTATCCGCGACTTCTTTTACCCTGAATCATGGTTTGACCTTGGTTTAAAAGCCGATATCAAAGAAAAGCCCACGGAATACATTGTTGAGGCTGAACTCCCTGGGGTTAATAAGGAGCAAATAGTAGTAGAGTTCAGAGATAATACTTTGACTATCTCTGCTCAACAAAATGAAGAAATTAACGAAGAAAAGCCAAATTATGTTCGCCGGGAAAGAAGACAGGGAACTATTAAACGCAGATTTTATGTAGAAAACGTAAATAGCGAAAAGATTGCTGCCGAGTATAAAGATGGCTTGCTCACCATCACCTTGCCCAAGCTAAAGGAAGATACCCCTGATAACTACCGTATCGATATTAAATAGGCAAACAAAAGAAACAATAGAACGGCTTTTTGTTTCCTCCCCCCGAAACAAGGCGACAGTTCGTTTGTTTTCTCCCCTCTTTGCAATAAGTCCGGGGACAGTCCCCGGACTTATTCAACGCAGCTAATAAGTCCGGGGACTGTCCCCGGACTTATTTTTTAGCAATGAGCGGGCATGTTCCAGGGTGAGGGGAGAGTTGTCTCCCGCCAGCATACGGGCAATCTCCTGCACCCTTTTTTCACCGTCCAGTTCTCGTACCCGGGTAAAAGTATGATTATTCTCAACCTGTTTTTCAATTAAATAGTGAGTATGGGCGAAACTGGCTACCTGAGGTGAGTGGGTAACCAGTATTACCTGATGACTTAGTGCCAGGTGGCTTAGTTTTCGAGCCATGGCATTCAGAGCACTCCCACCTACACCAACATCGATTTCATCGAAAATGAGGGTGGGCACCTGGTAGACCTCAGCCAAAACTGTTTTCAGAGCCAGTACAAAACGGGATAATTCTCCGCCTGAGGCTATTCGTGATAAGGGGCGTAGAGGTTCTCCGGGATTAGGAGAAAAAAGAAAATCTACCTGATCCAGTCCATTACTGGTGGGAACCTCTTTTGCCTGCAAGTCAACTTTAAATATGACCTGGGGCATATTAAGCTCCAAAAGCTCACTGTTAACCCGTTCCTGCAATAACTTGGCTGCCCCGGTGCGAATCGTACTTAGTTCAGCTGCCCGGGATAAGTATTTTTCCTGTAAATCATCGATAAGAGTCTGCAGTTCTTCCTTGCTTTCCTGCTGGTGGTTTAATTTATGCAGCTCAGCCCGGGCTTCCTCCAGATAATGCAATATTTCAGGGATGCTATCCCCGTATTTCATTTTCAAACGTGAAATTAGATATAAACGGTCTTCCACTTCTTCCAGTTGTTGCGGTTGAAAATCCAGGCCCTGCCGGAATGAATCCAGCCTCTGGGCCATATCCTGCAGGTTATAATATATTTCTTCCAGTTCAGAGCTCAAACCGGCAAAAAATTCTTCTGACTTCAGGTTATTGACTGTATCAAGAGAGCTGGCTACCAGATCATAGGCATTACGTCCAGTTTCGCCGCTATATAGCAGGTTAACAACCAAATTCGCGCCTTCCAGCAGGTTAACCGCATTTTTAATCCGGGTCTTAAGCAGGTTCAGCTCTTCCTCTTCACCTTCCTGCAAACTAGAACTTTCTATTTCATTAATCTGATAGGAGAGAAATTCCATCCGTTGCAGCCTATCTTTATGGTCGCGCTCAAGGGTCCTTAATTCCTCCTGCCGCTCCCTTAATTGGGTATATATCTTTTCTACTTCCAGCAGCAACTCCGCTGACCCTTCAGCCAGGCTGTCCAGGTAATCCAGGTATTTATCAGGTTTCAGAATACTGAGATGTTCATGCTGCAGGTGCATGTCCAGGAGCAGGATAGCCAATTCTCTCAAAGCTGTGGCAGTAACATTACGTCCATTAATACGGGCCGAGCTCCTGCCGCTGGGACTTATCTCCCGGCTAATGATGAGCCTGTCCTCGCCGTCCTCAAGTAAACCATTATCTATAAGAAAATACAGGCCTTCACTGCCCGGGGATAAAATAAAAACCGCTTCGGCAATTGCTTTGCGGCTGGTATCTCTGATCCAATCATTTCGCACTCGTTCACCCATAATTAAGCCCAGGGCATCAATAATTATCGATTTGCCTGCCCCGGTTTCACCACTTAACACATTCAAACCGTTACTGAATTCTATGCGTAGTTCATCAATAAGCACGAAATTACTTATGTATATTTCCTGTAACATGCCTACCACCCCTGAACAACCTATGAATTAATCAATTCCTCAAAATCCTTTACTATGCCTTTAACCGCTTTTAGCGGTTTTACTACTATAAATATTGTATCATCTCCGGCAACTGTCCCCAGGACATTTTCCAGTTCAGCAGCATCTATGAGCGAAGCTATCGACTGGGCTGCGCCGGGGAGGGTTTTAATAACTACTATATTCTCACTATAATCAATGGAGGTTACCGAGTCTTTAAAAAGCCTTCGCATACGCTCATGAGAATTTAAAATAGGGCTATTATCCGGCAGAGCATAGTAGTAACCCTGGTTATCAGGAATTTTAATAAGCTGCAGTTCCTTAACATCGCGGGATACTGTAGCCTGGGTTACATCATAACCACTATTCTTTAAAATTTCACAGAGTTCCTCCTGGGTGGAAACACGCTGGTTCGAAATAATATCGATAATAGCAAACTTGCGCCGGATTTTCATAACTGACCTCCCATTATATCCCTTCAATACGGCGTAATTTGTTCGCCATACTGCTGAAAAAACCGGTTCTTTTTAAATCGACCATTTGCAGTTTAAACTCAGCCTGTCTAACCTTAATACTATTATAAGGTTTAAAATCCCTTCTTATTTGTCCATCTATACATATAATGGCATCCTGGCATTCTACTGGAGTAATCTCCAGAATTCGCCGGGATGATATAACCAGAGGTTTAATACCAATAAAATGGGGGGCAATAGGCGTAATAATAAATGATTCTAATTCCGGGTCACAGATTGGTCCTCCGGCGGAAAGAGAGTAGGCGGTAGAACCGGTTGGAGAAGCTATAATTAACCCATCCCCCCGGTAAGTTCCAGGAATCTGACCATCTATAGCCAGGTTAAAACTTACCATTCGTGGAGTAGTAGCCCGTATGACCAACTCATTAAGGCAATAAAAACTTTCCATTATTTCGGTATCCTGGCAAATATCTACGGTTAGCATCATGCGCTGATCCAGGTTATAATCACCAACCAGCAGCCGGTTAAGGCATTGCTCCAGTTCCTCAATTTTAATATTGCTTAAGAATCCAACCGTTCCCATATTTACACCTAATATAGGAGTATTTATGCAGGCGTACTGTCGGGCTGCTCTTAAAATAGTTCCATCACCGCCCAGGACTATAATTAAATCAGGCGGTGGCCCGATATTTTTATCTTCCATTTCAACTGTAATATTAAGGGCAGTAAGTTTAGGAGCCAGCATATCTGCCATCTCTACGGTATTTTTTTTATACCGATTGTTAACCAGAAGTACCTTCAAATACCTTTGCCTCCAAGCTGCTGGTGGGCCTCACTAACTACCACGGCCACCGTTTTTTCTATTTCCAATTCCGGGCTCAACTGCTCTTTGTTGAGGCGGATAAAAAACTCAATATTTCCCTGGGGTCCGGTAATGGGAGAATAAGTTATAGCTGTGCAAAAAAGGCCCTCTTTTGCCGCACTGGTAATACAATTAAGCAAAACCTCCCGATGCACATCCGGGTCCCGTACAACTCCTTTTTTCCCTACTTTATTTCTGCCTGCTTCAAACTGGGGCTTAATCAGGCTAATAATATGGCCATCACTTTTCAGCATATCCTTTATAACTGGAAAGACCAGAGTAGTAGAGATAAACGATACGTCTATAGTTATAATATCAACCTGCCCGCCCAATTGTTCCGGCTGAAAGTAACGAATATTCGTTCTCTCCAAACATATCACCCGGGGGTCGTTGCGTAAATTCCAATCCAATTGGCCATAACCGACATCCAGGGCAAAAACCTGACCCGCACCGTGCTGCAAAGCACAGTCAGTATATCCTCCGGTAGATGCGCCTACATCCAGTACCACTTTACCAGCAAAATCTATGTCAAAATCCGCTATAGCTTTTTCCAGCTTTAAGCCACCCCGGCTTACATACCTGGGGCCGGAGCTTTCCACTGTGATGTCTGCCTCTTCATTAAAACTGGTCCCGGGCTTATCCACCCGCAGGCCATTAACTTTAACCTCGCCGGCAAGTATCATCGCCCTGGCTTTTTCCCGACTGGGGGCCATGCCTCGGGTCATCATCAGGTGATCCAACCTAATTTTTGCCAAAAGTAAGCAACCCCCAGCTCCTGCCATTTTTTAAAAGCTCTGGCCATCGAGTAATAACCGTTTCTACTATAGACTCGGGATCCATATTAAGAAACTCCAGCAACTGATCCAACCTACCATGTTCTATAAACTCATCGGGTATACCTACCCTTAGCATCTCGGCCTTAATATTATTATCTGCCAGCAATTCCAGCAAAGCACTGCCAAAACCTCCGGCCAGACAATTATCCTCAATACAAAGTACGCGCTTACAGCGTATAACAGACCGGCATATTACTTTACTGTCCAGAGGCTTGACAAAACGAGCATCTAGCAACGTGACAGTTATACCCCTGGTGGCCAATAGTTTTCCAACTTCAGCACCAATGTTTAATCCCCGGCCTGCAGCAATGATGGCCAAATCATCGCCTTCCTCCAGGATCCTGCTCTGTCCTATCTGAAGCAAACGGGGAGGGCCGGTAATTTCCAGGCCTTCTCCCACTCCCCGTGGGTACCTTATAGCCACCGGTCCCTCTAAATTAAAGGCGGTATAAAACATATTTCGAAGTTCAATTTCATTGGATGGCGCCATAATTACCAGATTGGGAATATTTCTTAAATAAGATAAATCAAATACTCCATGGTGGGTAGGCCCATCTTCTCCTACCAGTCCCGCTCGGTCAATCGCAAAAATGACCGGCAATTTTTGCAATGCTACATCATGAACAATTTGATCGTAAGCCCTCTGCAGAAAGGTAGAATAAACAGCCACCACCGGCCTCATTCCACCCCGGGCCAGTCCTGCTGCCAAAGTTACGGCATGTTGTTCACATATACCTACATCAAAAAAGCGGTTGGGGTAACGCTTAGAAAATTCAACCAGGCCGGTACCACTGGTCATAGCCGCTGTAATCGCAACTACCCGTTCATCTTCCTCAGCCCGATCCAGTAAAAACTCGCCAAAAACTTCAGTATAGGTTTTTATGGTGCGGGGACGCTGTTTACCCGTACTTATATCAAAAGGGCCAATACCATGAAAGCGGTCAGGGTCATTTAAAGCCGGTTGGTAGCCTCGCCCTTTCTGGGTAATAGTATGAACCAGCACCGGGCCTTTCATTTTTCTTACATTGGCCAGAACCGTAATTAGTTCCTCAAGATTATGACCATTAACCGGACCGATATAGGTAAAACCTAATTCCTCAAAAAGTATTCCCGGGACCATAAAATATTTCACCATATCCTTGAACCTGCCTGCTGCACGAGCTATATTCGGGCCAATTCCAGGAATCCGGTTAAGAGCAGTCTCAATCTCTTCCTTTTTACGGGAGTAAGAAGGGTCTGTACGTAATCGATTAAGATAGGCCGACATGGCTCCCACATTACGGGATATGGACATTTCATTATCATTTAAAACTACAATCAGGTCCCGACCTTCCTGCCCGGCATGATTCAGGGCCTCGAAAGCCATACCACCAGTCAGAGCACCGTCACCAATGACAGCTACCACTGAATGTTTTTCTTCTTTAATATCGCGGGCCAGGACTAACCCCAGGGCAGCAGAAATAGATGTGCTGCTGTGACCAGTATTAAAAGCATCGTGAGGAGATTCTTCGCTTTTAGGAAATCCGCTTAAACCTCCAAATTGCCGGAGTGAATCCATCTGTTGCCAGCGCCCGGTTAGTATCTTATGCACATAACTCTGATGCCCCACATCCCAAATTATACGATCTTCGGGGGTATTAAAGACATAATGCAGAGCTATAGTTAACTCTACTACTCCCAGATTTGCCGCCAGGTGACCACCACAACGAGAGACGCTGTTAATCAGCAATTCTCTTATATCATCGGCCAGTTCATTCATTTTAGCTGGGCTAAGTTTTTTTACATCCTGAGGTGAACTTATTGATTCCAGAATCTTATACAAAATAATCACCTTCTATTTTTAAACACTTCTATCCCGGTTATATCTTCCCACCAGGCCAGAAAAACAGCCACCCGAAAAATTATACTATTGGCATGGTTTACTGCAACACCCTTACCTACAGCTTTGCCCCCTACGGTAAGTGCTGCAATTAAACTGGTCATTATCGCACCACCGAGGATTAAGTCGATAAAGGCCAGGCGGGTACTGAGACTTACAATTATCCCGGCCCCTATAGCTCCACTTAAAGTTCCGGCTATATCTCCTATTACGTCATTGCAAAAATTAGCCATTAAATCATTATTACGAATAATTTTAACCGCCTGTTTGGCCCCAAATACTTTTTTTGCCGCCCTGGCATTAAAAGGCGGCAAATTTGCGGCAGTAGCAGCGGTTCCTATTATATCAAAAAAAATCCCTAAACAAATAATTATTAGTAATAGAATAATAGCCACTATTACACTGTTTACCACCCTTACCAGGGCCTCCGACCCAAGGCTAACCAGCAGGGCAATAAAAAATGTAAAAAAGGCTACTATTAATCCCGCTATTAAATTTTCTTTTTTAATATAGCCTGTCAATTTTGCTATAACTCCTGCATACCTCAGACAAAAAACCTGAGGTAATCTGAGTTTTATTTGCGCTGGCAAAAGGTTATTTGTCGAGTAAACGCTGCGACATAGGTCCAGCAGGTTTTCCCAGCAGGTCACCCGATTGTTGCCAAAAGGGCGGTTTCCCTTTACGCCTGCTCCACCCCGTTGCCGGAGGCGGGACTGGATTACCACTAAGTACGCACTTTAATCCTCGGCAAACTGTGCATGGCACGCAGTCTAGGAGTTTTCCTCTACAACCCACATTAATTTCTAGCCTCTTTTGCAGCAACGGTTTCAAAGCAGATGACCAGGTCCTGGCCAAGATCCAAATCATCCATTAACGCTTATTCGCCGCCACCACTCAAGGCAGGCTACGCTGCACCCAGCTTTTACCAAATGCAGGTTTTCATACTAACATATTGTAGTATGCCTCCGCGGATATGTGGGTCATGCCCGCATGCCGTTGCGGATTGCCCCCATACCCTTAACTCCCAGCAATGACCCCTGACTGGGCGTCAAAAGCCAAAACCAGAAGCTTCATCGTTGTGCCCTTAACGGATTTTTAGCCCCGTTTTCAAAACTAATAGGGTTGACTAGAATACTGCAACCTTTCGCCAGGTCGCTTTTCAGTAATATATTATATCATAGCCAGTACTTTTCTTTCAAAATTACCCTAAAATTATTAGACATAGGTAGTATTTTAATTCTGAATTCTTAATTTTGCCGTATACCCGTTAGGGTGAATTTTGAATAAGAAAATCTGCGTAATCCCTACAGAATCCGCGCGAGCGAAGCGAGTCCGCGTCTATTTTCCCCGCGTCCATTCCCCATTCTAGTTTTGCCGCTCCAGGGTGAAGTAAGCCAGCTGACGGAGGAAATCCGCTTCAGGGCCAAATTCCTGCAGGCTTGCTATACAGGCTTTTACACATTCCTCAGCCAGTTGCCGGGATTTTTCCAGACCAAATAAACCAGGGTAGGTAGTTTTGGCATTCTTTGCATCACTACCTGCATGTTTACCAGTTACTTCCTCATTCCCATTTACGTCCAATATATCATCAGTAATTTGAAAAGCCAGGCCAAAATTCCTGGCATATTCATCAATAGATTGCAGGCCCTGCTCATTCATATCATTGAGTATACCCCCGGAGCGTAAAGCCGCCTGAAACAACTTTCCCGTTTTTAAGCTATGCAAAGTTTTAAGGGTCTCGTAGTCGATATCCTGGCCTTCCGATTGCAGGTCAATAACTTGCCCCCCTATCATACCCTGGCTCCCAGCAGCCTCAGCTATTTCCCTTATTACCCGGATTAAATTATCCGGTTTTACTCCCACCATCCCGACAGATTCAGTCATTACCGCAAAGGCCCCGGTTAACAAGGCATCTCCGGTCAATATAGCATTGGCTTCACCGAATACTATATGGCAGGTAGGTTTACCCCGGCGCAGGTCATCATCATCCATAGCAGGCAGGTCATCATGAACCAAAGAATATGAATGTATCATCTCTAAAGCACAGGCAACCGGGACTGTACTTTCCTGGTTTCCTCCTGCCAATGTGGCCCCTTCTAAAACCATGATAGGCCTAAGCCTTTTTCCTCCATTAAATATGGCATAATGCATGGCTTCATGGACAATTGGAGGGTAAGCATCGGAAGGGGTCAAGTACTTTTGCAGGCAGCGATCGATATATTGTTTGCGCTTCTCTAATTCCTGTTGAAACTGTGCCAAATCAAATTCCATATAGCTCTCCTTTTTCTTTACTACAAATCGAGCAGTTTGAATTCGCCATTCAGATTTTTAACCAGGCGTTGTACCCTTCCTTCTGCCTGTTTTAACTGCTGCTGGCAATATAGTGACAGCTTGACTCCCTGTTCAAATAACTGGATAGATTGTTCCAGTTCCAGGCTGCCTGACTCCAGTTTCTCCACAATATCCTCCAGCATTTTCAGGGCATCTTCAAACTTCATCTCTTCCATCGTTCCACCCTCTCCCTGTTCGTTACCGTAGCATCGACTATCCCATCGGACAAATCAATTTGCAATCGGCTGCCTGGTGTAACCTCTTCCACCAGCTGAACGATTTTATCTCCCTGGCGAACAACCGCATAACCCCGGCTTAATACCTTCAAAGGACTAAGTTTATCCAGAGCAATAACACTTACCGAAAATTCACGTTCTTTTACCTTCCAATTCTCAATAACGACATCCAACAGTTCCTTTTGTAAGGCAGCCAATTTTTCCTCGCTTTTGCCCAATACTATTTCCGGTTCCCGCCATACCCGGTGCATCATTAGCCGATCCAGAGTCTCACTGCATTGGTTTATCCTGTTGCCAGTTGCCCGTAAAAGTCTTTGTTGATAGTCATCAATGCCCGCCTGCAACTGCAGCATATCCGGTACTGCCAACTGAGCTGCCTGGGTGGGAGTTGCAGCCCTCAGGTCAGCCGCCAAATCAGCCAGGCTGTAATCAACTTCATGTCCTACTGCCGAAATAACCGGCAGCTTTGATTCATAAATAGCTTTCACCACTTCTTCGCTGTTAAACGCCATCAAATCTTCAAACGAACCGCCTCCACGGCCTACAATTATAACATCCGCAGTAGAATAATCATTTAAAATCTTTATTCCAGCAGCCAGTTCCAAAGGAGCATCTACCCCCTGTACTGAGCTGTGCACCAGTATAATCTCTACTCCCGGATGCCTCTGTCTTAAAACCCTTAATATATCTTGAAAAGCAGCACCATCCTGGGAGGTAACCACCCCCACCCGGTTAACCAGAGCAGGAATGGGCTTCTTTTTATCCGGGTCAAAATAGCCTTCGGCTTTTAACCTGTTTTTAAGTTGTTCCAGATATAAAAATAGCTCTCCAATTCCGTATGGCTGCATTTCTTCAGCATAAATCTGGTATTTCCCCTGGCGGGCATAAACAGCAATCGATCCCCGGATTAAAACTTCCATGCCATCTTCGGGTTTAAACTTCAGGTGGCGGACTCTGCTCTTAAACATAACACAGCTTACCGCCGCTTCTTCATCTTTCAAGGTAAAATAGGCATGACCTGACTGCTGGTATAACCTGAAACCTGAAATTTCCCCTTTCAGCCAAAAATCCTGCAGTATGCTATCACCGATTAACAACCGGTTTATATAATTATTCAATTGGCTAACACTCAAATATTCGTTCATATTATCCCCGATTTTGGCGTCCCGCCCGGGACAAATTTTCACATAGTTTGGCAATCAGTATCGGTCCCAATCCCCCCGGAACCGGCAACAGGTATCCCTCGTTGGATTCTACCGAATCACGCTGCACGTTTCCACAGCTATGACCTGCTTCCCAATAAAAGCCGGCATCAATAATGAGCGGACTTCCATTTATATCTGCACCTTTAATAATCTCCGGGCCGCCTTTTTCAACCACCAGTATATCGGCAAGGTTAACAAGGCCTTCCTGGTATTGAGGGTAAATGCTAACCGGATAACCCCGTCTGAGCAAAATAGTGGCTAAGGGTACTATAACATCGAATGAATCCCCTGCCAGTACTACTCTTTTTCCCTGCAATCGGGGATAAACCCTATCTATTACCTCCAGGCAGGCTAAAGCTGCACAACTGACAAACCAGGCTCCCTCACCGGCCAGCAAACCGCGGTTAGTTGGGGTAAAGCCGTCTACGTCTTTCTCCAACTGGATAACTGACAAGATTTCTTCTTTATCTTCCTCTAAATGGTCAGGCATGGGCAACTGTAGTAAAATGCCATCTATATTATCATCCTGGTTAAGCTCATTAATAGTATTTATCAAACTTTGTTTGCTGCTGTTTCCCGGCATTACTATCAGGCGAGTCTCCCCCCCTACAGAGGCAACCGCCTTTTCCTTTAATCCCACATAAACCAGGTTTTCCTGATTATCTCCTACCACGATTACAGCCAATACCGGCTTAATATCCTCTTTTTCATTGGCCTCCCGCAAACTCTCCCGAATCTCTGCAGCAATCTTTGTCCCACTAATAATTTCCATCTCTCACACCTCTATTTAATTTTGGAGGTAACAAAGGAACCACGTGTGCCCTTTAGGGTATCCTCTGTCACCTATCTCATACCCCAAAAAATTAATTAAGAACCGCCCCCACTTGCATCCAGGTAGGCAGCCAGCATGGCTATACCTACGGCGTTATCAGTACTTAAATGGGGCTCAGCAAAATAGAGCTTTAACCCTACAGACGGGTGCTCCAGCCTGTCCAACAGGCGCTGCCGTATAAGGGTGTTGGCCATAACCCCTCCTACCAACAATACCTCCCTTAAGCCGCTCTTTTCAGCTGCTTTAAGCAGGCACTTTTCCAGGGTATTGGCTATCACCCGGAAAACACTGCTGGCTACGGCACCAGCCGGCTCTCCCTCTTGCAATAACTTCAGGGCGCAAGTTTCCGGCCCGGAAAAGGAGAAGGAGTTTTCCTTAACTGCTGATGGTATAGCCGGATGTTTATCCTGGTTTAGCTTAAGGGCAAGCTCTTCCATGTGTTTACCCGCCGGAAAGGGCAGTCCCATCGCCACCCCTACCCGGTCTACCAGTTGACCGGCATGAAGGTCAGAACCGGTCATAGTAATTTCTATATCAAAAACCCCTTTTTGCCCCCGGCGTACCAGTAATATCTCTGAGGTTCCCCCGGAAAAATGACAGGCTATAAATTCATTTTTCGCCATTAATTCTTCATTACCTTTTATTCCGGCCATAATATGTCCTTCCTGGTGACTGAGTAAAAACAGCGGGGTACCGGTATAGGAGCTAAGGGCTTGAGCCTGCGACAGACCGGCCGTAAATACCGGCATATAACTTCCCTCCACATTGCGAGGAAATGCGCTTACGGCCATTGCTGCTACCTGTTCGGTCACCCCCGCCGGCAACTGCACAAATAAAAAAGGAAGGTTCTTCAGGTGTTGAAAAAGGGCTTCCGATTGCTGCAATCCTTTTTCTCCCTGTTTAACCTCCAGTACTCTGCGATGGTCACATATAATGTTGTAATCACCATCAACAACCGCCAGCGATGTGGTATAGGCGCTGGTATCTATACCCAAATAGAGTTTCATTTTGATTCTCCCAGCATTTTATCCAATATTGCATTTATAAAACTAACGGAATTATCATCTCCATATTTTTTGGCTATTTCCAGGGCTTCATCTATAGCCACTACCGGTTGCGAATGCTCGTAAAACATAATCTCATACCCGGCCACCCGTATAATATTACGATCTACAGCCGACATACGATTTATAGACCAGTCCCTGGCATAAGTACCGATTTCCTTATCAATCTGTTCCAGGTGGTCCAAGCTGCCGGCAATTAACTCCCAGGAAAAACTCTGGTCCTTTTCCGCCAGGGTATTCTCTTGTAGCAGGTACCGGAATGCGTGGCGGGGGTCGGCATTAACTTGATCAACTTGAAACAAAACCTTAAAAGCAAATTCCCGTGCCTTTCTCCTGCTCAAACCTGCTCTCCTTCCTTAATTAATCACCCTTTTTGCAAGGGCATACAAAGCCACTAATGAAAATAACAACTGGAGTTACGTTAAGTATAATAAAGAGAAATGCGTACGCATTTCAACAATAATTCATAATTCAAAATTATTAATTTTTAATTAACCCCATACTTTGAGTTACCTTTATTTTAGTCAATACCCCTATCCATTTTTACTGGCACTTTATTTTGGTATTAGTGTTTATCTTTAAATATTTGTTTTAACCATTGGTCAAAGTTCTTATTTTCATCTATTTCCTTACCAATAAAAAATCCCAGGGCAATACAGACGATAATAAAAATAGTGCGCCAGAACCCATAACTTATAAACAGGATACTGGCCAGCAATCCCAGCACTATGCCTATAGCTTTACCTCTATGCTGTTCAAATATGATTCGAAAAAGATTTTCCCACATAAGTAATGCCCCCTTTAACTGGTGCTACTCTTAAAGCTCGGGCCCAAGTCATCAACCAGAACCTTAACCTCAGCAACCTTCAGGCCTCCTATATCCTCCAGATACTTTCTTACCGCATCCTGAACATTTTTGCTGAGTTCGGGAATACTTACATCCGGGTTTATCATCATATGCAGATAAACCTCCAGCCCATCCCGGCCGCTATTTACTACTGGTTTAATTTCTTTAATCCCTTCTACCTTTTTTACCGCTTTCATTATGATTAACTTGATGGCAGGAATAGTAATGGATACTTCCCCGGCCAGGCTGCGGTCAACCTCTACCGACTTAACCCGAGGTTGTAGTTTGATGGTGGATATAAAAACATAAACACCCAGGGTAAGCAATATAACACCTACTATTCCCGTAATTATTCGATTTTCGGTAGTAGACAGGGCCATTTCTATGTAGTGCAGGGGTTCAGGTCGGCCTACCGCCGCGGCTATAAGCATACCGGACAAGATAATCAGCAACAGGTTATATACAAACAGGAGTAAGCGCCAAATGCTATTCATAACTCCACCTCTTTCACTGGTTATAATACAGATAACCCCCTGGAAAAGCAGGGGGTTGTCCATATCAATAATAGCAGCATTATTCTATAATCAGGTCATCACCGACTTCTTCATTGTTTCCGGCTAATTTCTTCATCGATACACCCACAATATGCACATTAACCGCGGTAACAGACAGACCGGTCATGGTTTCAACTGCCATTTTGACCTCTTTTTGAACATTTTCAGCTACGTCAGGAATTTGAAAGCCAAATTCCACTACTATAAATATATCAATTTTAGTCTGTTCATCTATTACCTCAACCTTAATCCCTTTGCCGTAACTTTTTCTGCCCAGTTTTTCTACCAGGTCGGTACTCCACCCACCACTCATGGAAGCAACACCTTCAACCTCAGCAGCAGCCAGACCGGCAACTGTAGCTACTACTTCGTCAGCAATTCTTATTGCTCCGAACTCGTTGTTGATTTCTGGTTTAGTACTATCCATACTTATCCACCTCCATATTATTATATACTTGATATTTTAGCATGCAAAAACGATTTAGCAAATAACACATTAACTTATTCTGGAAACCAAGCATGATTATATACTCATTCTTCTCTGGATAAAGTTGGTGTATACCTCTCCCCGCTGGAAAAACGCATTGTCCAGGACTTTGAGGTGAAATGGTATAGTAGTAGCAATATTTTCAATCTTAAACTCCTTAAGAGCCCTTCTCATTCTGCCGATAACTTCCTGTCGATCCGGAGCCCAGACTATGAGCTTGGCTACCATGGAATCATAATAAGGGGGTATGGTGTAATTGGAATATACACAGGAATCCACCCTGACCCCAGGACCGCCGGGAATCAGATACTGACCTACGGTACCTGGTGAAGGGCGAAAATCATTTTCAGCATCTTCAGCATTAATTCGGCATTCCATGGCGCAGCCGTTTATTTTAATATCCTCCTGGGTATAGCGCAGGGGCATGCCGGCAGCAATCCTTATCTGTTCTTTTACTATATCTACCCCGGTTACCATCTCGGTTACTGGATGCTCAACCTGTATACGGGTATTCATCTCAATAAAGTAGAAATTACGGTTTTTGTCTACCAAAAACTCTACCGTACCGGCACTAAAATACCCGGCTGCCCGAGCGGCATTAACTGCTACCGTACCCATACGCTCGCGCAGTTCATCATCCAGAAAGGTTGAAGGGGCCTCTTCCAGCAGTTTCTGGTTGCGCCTCTGCAAAGAACAGTCCCTCTCTCCCAGATGAATAATGTTGCCCTGTTCATCACCTAATATCTGAAACTCTATGTGCCGGGGTTCTTCAATGTATTTTTCAATATATACCTCACTATTATCAAAAGCAGCACCTGCTTCCATCTGAGCCATTTCCAAAGATTCCTTCAAAGAAGCTTCGCCCTGGGCCAGGCGCATTCCCTTGCCCCCGCCTCCAGCAGAAGCCTTGATCATTACCGGATATCCTATCTCCCCTGCTACCGCCGCTGCTTCTTCGTAGCTATTTACAGCTCCATTACTGCCTGGTACCAGGGGAACTCCTGCTTTACTAACTACTTCCCGGGCTTTAACCTTGTCTCCCATCAATTTGATAACCTGAGGTTGGGGGCCGATGAACTTAATCCCATGGGTTTCACAAAGCTCGGCAAAATACGCATTTTCAGCCATAAAACCATAACCGGGGTGAATAGCATCCACCCCTTTATTCTGCGCTGCCGCTATTATATTAGCTATGTTCAAATAACTTTCCCGAGCAGGTGGCCCACCTATACATACCTTTTCATCTGCCGCCAGCACATGCAGGCTGTTACTATCAGCGGTTGAGTAGACTGCTACCGTTTTTATACCCAGTTCCCGGCAAGCCCTTATAACCCGAAGAGCTATTTCACCACGATTAGCTATTAGTACCCTGGAAAACAAATTACCACCCCTAGTCTTTTTCTATCAGGAATAATGCCTGGCCGTATTCAACCGCTTCTGCATTCCCCACCAGGATATCAACTATGGTTCCAGAAACTTCAGACTTGATTTCGTTCATCAGCTTCATAGCTTCCAGAATACAAAGCGTCTGTCCCTGTGCCACTCGGTCTCCCAGTTTGACAAAAGCAGGAGCATCGGGGGCCGGAGCCGCATAAAAAGTACCTACCATGGGAGATACTACTTCAGTAATATTTTGGCTGGCAACCGGTATATTCTCTTCTGCAGAAACCGGATTACCTGAACTGCTGCTGGTTTCTATTTTATTCTGCCCGGCAGATACCGTTTTACGCAGACTCAGTTTACAATCATCTCTTTGTAGTTCCAGTTCGGCAACGCTGGTTTGATCCAACATTAAAATCAATTCTCTTATTTCATCGATATTCATTTCACTGTCTCCCCTGCTTTGCATCTCAATTACCCGAGCTGATGGCATCTTAACCACCGGCTGCTGTCCATCCTGCAGTTCCTCTCCCAGTTCATCACGGGGTGAAATCTGGGGAGTATCTTCAAGCATTCTCCCTTCTCGGTACTCAAAAAACTTGGTTGCTACCTGGGGGAAGAGGGCATAGGTTAAAATATCTTCATCTTTGTCACTCCAATGAGCTACCTCCTGACGGGCCCTTTCCAATCCGGGTTCAATTAAATCAGCCGGTCTAACCTGGATTATCTGCTCATCCCCTATGATTTTTTTACTTATCTCTTCTTTAATAGGTACCGGTGGTTTACCATAGTAACCGCGTACATAATCTTTAACCTCTCCCGGACACAGTTTATATCTTTCTCCCATTAAAACATTTAATACCGCTTGAATCCCTATAATCTGACTGGTAGGAGTAACCAACGGTGGATATCCCATATCTTGCCTTACCCGGGGTATCTCCTCCAGAACTTCATCAATACGATGGGAAGCCTTCTGCTGTTCCAACTGGGCATGAAAATTAGAAATCATTCCACCTGGTACCTGGTGTTCAAATACCTTCATGTCGGAAATCCGGGTAACCCCACGTTCAAAGCCCTTATGTTTACGCAACTGTTCAAAGTGATTGGCAATTTCAAAGAGCTTATGCAGTTCCATACCCGTATCCCATTCCGTACCCTGCAGGGCACGAACAATGGTTTCTACCGGCGGCTGGGAAGAACCAAAAGCCATCGGTACGCTGGCGGTATCAATAATATCTACTCCCGCTTCTATGGCCTTAATCAGAGTAGCAATAGCTAATCCCCCTATATAGTGGGTATGCAACTGAATGGGTACATCCAGATTGGCCTTTAGGGCCTGCACCAGTTCATAGGAAGCATAAGGTGACAGCAATCCCGCCATGTCTTTGATACAAATGGAATCTGCCCCCATATCTCTTAGCCGCAGGGCGGTATCCACAAAATGTTGTACCGAATGAACCGGGCTAATAGTATAGACCACACAGGGTTGGGCATGTTTACCGGTCTCTTTAATAGCCTTCATACAGGTTTCCAGGTTACGAATATCATTCAGGGCATCAAAGGCCCGGAAGATATCTATGCCGTTTTCTGCTGCTTTCTCCACAAATTTTTCTACTACATCATCGGGATAATGATTATATCCCACCAGTGATTGTCCCCGTAAGAGCATTTGTAGTTTAGTGTTCTTAATTTCCTGGCGGATAGTTCTAAGCCTTTCCCAGGGATCTTCGTTTAGATAGCGGATACAGACATCAAAAGTAGCGCCACCCCATACCTCCAGCGAGTAGTATCCTGCATTATCCATGTTATACAGTACGGGTAGCATATCTTCAGTAGTCATCCTGGTAGCCCACAGGCTCTGGTGCCCATCCCTTAAACTGGTGTCGGTGATTTTAATTCTTCCCATTACTTACCTCCCAGTAGTAACCTTATGATCGCAGCCCGGCTCTGTGTCTATATACAAATATACTCAGGCCAGTGGCCTGAGCAAATTAGTCCTGCAACACTTGTTACTATTATAAAAATAAAGCCTTTCTATTTCAATCATTTTCGCAAATGTATACATTAATAAGAGAAAGCCTGCTGGTAGCAAATGGTATAAGTATGGCAAAGTTCAGGGATAACCCAAAGTACGAGGTCAATTTTGAATTTTTAATTTTGAATTCTTAATTAACGTAGAAATGCTTATGCATTTCTCTTTATTACACTTAACACAACACCATCTGCTATTTTACGTGTGTCTATTGCTCGGTATTACGGAAAACCATACATATTTCGTTGTCTTTAAGTTTTAGCACCGGGGCAACCAGGTCTTTAATATCATCCTCATTAATCGCTGCTTTTGAACCCTCAATGATTACCGTGCTCATTCCCCCTTCACTAATTATTACACATTCCTCTATACCCCGAGATTTCACCAGGTTTTCTGCCTTTATCTCTTTCTCCCTATCTTCCATAATGCGCATAATTTTCATGGAGGCTGCCTCCCGGGTCGCTTTGCTCTGCTCCTCACTACGAGTTAACTCCTGCAGAACTTGCAGCTCACGGCTGCGGCTCTGTTCCCTTTGCAGGCGATACTCTGCAAAAAAATCAGCTTCACTGCTGGCATCTACTGGTGTAATCTCTTTTTTTTCCGATGTTACAGTTTTATCAGGAATATTATCTGGATTATCAGCAGGTTCTTTGGAGCTTTGTCCTCCCCAGAATACATTGGCCCCTACTATAATTACCAGTAGTAAACCTGTAATTACCGCAAATTTTTTTACCTTTCTAAATTCCACCACCACAGCCCATCTCTCCCTTCACCTAAATGTCCCCTCCCGGCATTACACATACCTGATGGGGTGATATATTTAATAAGGTTGAGGTTGCCTGAACTAATTTCTCCTGAATTATTGGCGATTTAGCACCTTCAGCTACTACCAGTACTCCGGTAACTTCCGGAGTTTTATTTTCAACCAGGAGGGGTGCTCCGGCAGATACGGCCAGATCACGAGACATATTAGTTTCGGTGGTTTTCTTATTAGCTCCATTCTGACTCTCTTCAATGGCACGGCTTTCGTTGCGGGTATTAGCAGCATAAGTTTTTAATCCCCCTGAAGCCAGGCTTATACTTACTTTTACCTTACCTGCACCGTCAATGCGTGATAATATATACTCCAATTCCGATGCTAATTGCTGATTAAGTTTTTTATCATTGCTAATTGTGCTGGTCCTGACCGTACTATTCCCTGTTTTGTCAGTACGGGTAACCGGCCAAATTAAAGCTAAAAGCCCCAGACAGATAGCAATAACCAGAATATACCGGCTCTTTTTATTAGGGAATGAAGGCCTATCGCCATCATCGTTATTCTCTCCCCTAATCCACTCATACAACATGTTTATCCCCCCTCAAATTGAACACTTATTTTCAGGTTATCGAAACCATAAAGATTGCTAATCACGCCCCGAATTTTTTCTTCTATCTGTTTTTTATCTTCAGTATCAGGAGCATCACCCCCACCCAGGAAAACGTTTACTTCTCCTCCCTTCTGCAATTGTTTACTCTCTTCCAGCCTTACGGTTAAATTCAATTGGTTTAGTCCCCCCTGGTCATTCAGGCTAGCATTAGTTTTCACCTCTTTTACCCCCGGTACCAGCATAGCTACTGCACTTACCTGACCCTCGATTTTTTCTTTGATACCAGTTCCGGTACTTGCGGCTATTTGCTGATTAAGGCGATTGCCCTTTTCCAGGATTTCTCTTTCCTGCTCCGAACTGACCTGGTAATCCCAGAGATTTATTTCAAACTCCCTTTCCTCAAACAGCGCATTTAAAACCGGATTTAATACGGCTATGATGATAAACAGGCCAATAGCAAAGCGGACAAATGGTTTAACCCGCCCCTCGGGCAAAAGCACTTCTAAAAAACTGGCCAGGATAATTATTACCAGCACATTCTTTACCATTCCGGCAAGTACCGCCATTCCAATCCTCCTTATTTACCCCTCACCGCAGCATTCCCAGGTTATTGGCCATTCCGGCTACAATGGCTATCATAATAAAAAACATCAGGCCTACTGCTGCGACGGTAGCCAGCATTAGAAAAATATGGGCGCTCATAACCTCCAGTATTCCGGCGGTTCGCGAATCTCCCAGGGGTTCCACTATAGCGGCAGAAACCTTATAAATGAGGGCTATAGCGCCGATTTTCAGCAGCGGTGCTAAAATCATCCCTACAATCACCAATACCCCATATATGCCCAGGGCCTGTTTTATCATTACGACGTAACCTGCAGCTACCTCGATGGTGTCCGAAAACATCTTTCCCACTACCGGTATGGCGTTATCAGTAACGAACTTCGTAGTTCTTAGAGCGACCTTGTCCAAAGTAGCAGCATATACTGCCCGCAGGGTGATAATACCAACGAAAATAGTTAGAAAAAACCCCAGTGATAATTGGGCCAACTGGGTAAAAAATTTGCCCATCCTCTCCACCTTCAAGGTATTTGACATATGGTTAACCAGGTTAAGAATGGCAGAGAGAATAATCAAGGGAAATACTACATTCTTAACCGTAGTGGCAAAAGCTGTAGATACGGTCATTAATAATGGAAAAAGCATAGCCGAAGCATTTATATTACCCAGGCCAGCAGTTAAAACCAGCATCTGGGGAAGCATAGCAGTCATAAAACCAACCATATTATCTATAGTTTGCTGGCCAATACCCAGAACAATTTTAAAAGAGCTTAAAGCTATGGCACATAGAGCCATAAAACATGCCAGATAAGACATTTGAGCTACCGATGAGGAAAAAGCCGTTTGTAAATTAATAAGGAGTGCAGATATAACTGATAGAATTAAAATCTTACCCAACAAATTAGAATTAGCCAGTATTTCTCTAAACAGGAGACGCAAAAAACTGTCCCCTATTTCCTTTATATTAAATTTCCAATCTCCCCTGATGAAATCCAGCAGCCACTCCTTCAAGGGCTTACCCTCCATCATGGAAGACACTTCATTATCCAGTTTGTCCCGGTATTCTTCCAAAGCCATCAAATCCAGGTCCTTTACCGTATCCTCGAAAGAGAAAACGGGCTCACTATCAGCAGCAGAGGCCAGAGGTAAGCCACTAGTGAGGAAGAAAACCAGTATCAACCCAGCCATCAGGCTCCGGCGCCAAGTTTTGCCTGTAGTTAGGGAGCGCTTTCTGGTCAATACTGTTTTTTTTGCCGGTATCTCTAGCACAATCTCCCCTCCCTCATTTTCTTGCTTCTCCATCCCTGACCTCCGGCATCTGACCTCCGCCTTCCGTTTACCCCGGCATTAGCTGCATTAATGATTCCAGTATGGCTATCATTATGGGCAGGGCCAGAACGGCAATAATTATTTTTGAGGCAAACTCCACCTTTTTAGCTACAGCTTGTTCACCTGCATCCTGGCATATGGCAACTGCAAATTCAGCCAGGTAGGCTACCCCCAGTATCTTTAAAATAGTGGCAAAGAAAAAATAATTTACCTCAGCACGGCGGGTCAGTTCCCGCATCACGTTGAGGATTGAGGCCATCTTACCCATCATGAGGGTAAAGATAATAATGCTGAAAACTATGCTTAATAACACTGCCAGAACAGGTTTTTCCTGGCGCAGAATTAAGAGCATAATAGTTGTTACAAGGGCTAATCCAACAATTTGTGCAATTTCCATGGCATCGCTCCTTACAGATTAAAAACAGACCTTACCACGGTAAAAAGTTGGTTCATTAGCTGCACTACTATGATTAGGACTACTACCACCCCGGCCAGGGTCAGCATCTCAGCCTGCTCTTCCTTTTTGGCCTGTTTTAGTACGATTGATAATACTGAAATTAGTATCCCTATGCCGGCGATACGAAAAATTATATCGATGTTCATCCCAACCGCCCCTTTACTTAGTTGATAGACATGGTTAACGCATGCCTTGAATAACCACAAATGTTGGTGCCAAACCGGGCGGACACATGGGTCCGCCTCTACAAAATACACACCTTGCTCCTTACTCCTGAATGTTAGTGCTTGGCCGGGCGGACACATGGGTCCGCCCCTACAATACCGGCGCCTGATATTTGAGGTCTGCCTTCCGACCTCCGACTTCCGTTTATATAAGCAGCAGTACCACCACAGAACCCATAATAAATCCCCCATATGCCCAGAGCTTGTGGCCTGACTTCAGTTCGTCCCGGGCCTTTTCCTCTTGCATCCTTAACTCTTCCTGTAACAGGTTAAACACCTTCTTCTGCTCCTTAGCATCAGACATTCCCAGTTGTGCTGCTACACTATTTAAAAGCTGCAAATCCCCATCGTTTAACGATGAATCCCGGGCCAATTTTTTCAGGCCCTTCCTCCATGCTTCCCCGGCAGTAATACCCTCACCGGCCTGTAATAGGTCAGCACCTTCCTGGAACAGTAAAGACACCGGCTTTTCACAGAATACTGCCGTTCGATCCAGAGCCCGGGAAAGAGGGGTATAAGTACAGGTGATTTCCTTTTCCAGAAATCCCAAAGCCAACCTCATATTCTTTAGTTCGTCTACTCTCCTTTCGAAGCGCCGGGCTCCGCTTAATCCAAAAGCGCCAAAACCTCCTATTATTAAGGCAATACCCATAGTTTTAAAAAACATCTTCTCCTCCCTATTAAGGGAAATGCGTTAGCATTTCTACATTAATTCAAAATTCATAATTCTTAATTAACCCCGTCTTTTGGGTTACCCCCGAACTATGCCCTACATATACCGTCCGCTACCAGGGCCCTATTATCATACTAATCCCACCTGACAATATCTTGTATGTGACCCGGGCCATTTTGCCGTGATAGTATCACTGCCAGTTTAAAAGCCTGGGTTGACAATAACTCCCTCATCACCGGGCGTTTTTGCAGTTCGTCCAGATTACTGGCATGCACACTGCTGATAACTGCCACCCCGGCATTAACACATTCCTGGATAGCCGTTACATCCTCCTGACGACCAATTTCATCAGTAATAATTACCTGAGGAGATAGCGAACGCAAAGCCATAATCATGCCCTGCGCTTTGGGGCAGGCATCTAAAACGTCTGTTCGTGGGCCTACATCAAGCTGTGGTATCCCCCGGTAACTTCCGGCCAATTCCGAACGTTCATCAACTATAACCACATTACGAGCTGGAAAGCGTTGGCTGCCATAAGCTAGAAGTCGGGCCAAATCCCTTAAAATAGTGGTCTTGCCACAACGGGGAGGAGAAATAATCAGAGTATTGATGCTAGTCCTGCCACTACCGCCATTTATGTAAGGAAGCAGGGAAAGGGCACAGTCTTTTACTTCCCGTGCTATTCGAAAACAAAGGCTGGAGAAGTCTTTCATAGTTTTAACCAACTCCCCCTGCAGCACAACCTGTCCTGCCAATCCCACCCGGTGTCCGCCGGCTACGGTTATAAACCCTCGTCTTATCTCTTCTTCAAAGGCATAAAGGGAATTATCACTTATGGCAGCAATAGTTCGGTATATATCCTCCTCACCTATAACATAGCCACTAAAGATGTCTGTACTAAGCCGCCCCCGCGAGTCCAGGGTATAATCCCTATCCCCTACTTTTAATAACAGGGGTTGACCACAACGTAGGCGTATTTCTTCCAGCAGCAAACAGCTATCTTCCCCTAGACCCAGCAACAAATGCTTAACCGGTTGCGCAAAGAAGGGAAGTATTTCTCTTTTCAGCAACTCCTTACCAAGACCTGGCAACGATAACACCTCCCTGCTTTACCATAAATATTGGTTAGTGGTGGAAAATATGCCATTTATACTGCAGAAGTAATAACAAAACAGACGCTTGAATGCATATAGGGTGAGGGGCGAGGGGCGAGGGGCGAGAGGCGAGGAGCGAGAGGCGAGGAGCGACGGGTGAGGAGCAAGGTTGTAGGGGCAGACCCGTGTGTCTGCCCTGTCGACCACTAACCCACACTCTAAAATTTACAGACAGCAGGATTGGAAAGAGAGTTTATGGGAGGAATAAAAAAGAGCTGCCGCAGCAGCCCTTAACAATTGGTGAGTTTAGATAATTAGGAATCGGTGTTCCTTCTGATCTCCTGCTCATCTCCCATCTCATCATCATAATCACTATATTCATAGTCAAAGGAACCATCATTAACAAAAACAACTTCGTTACAACGCGGGCATATTATTTCGATTACATCGTCATCTTCAATTAAATCCGCATCAAAACAGAGTTCTTCTCCGCAATTATCACATCTTAGCTCTATTACATCTCTGTCCTGTTTGAAATTCTCTTCCAGTTCAAAAAGATCATCATCAATACTTTCAATATATTCTTTAACTATGTTAAACTCGGAACGCATATCTACCAGTATCCCGGAAATGTCGTCCAACACCGCCAAAATACCGGTAATAATCTTACCCTGGGGGTTGCCATCACTAATATTTAACCCTTCACTCAACCCCTGCAGATAGCTGACTTTTTCACTAATATCCCTCACAACCTTGCCTCCTTTTTTCATTTAGGGCATAGAATAATGTTTGCATTAATATTATTGCTAAAAAAGAAAGAAATAATCCCTGTAAGTACAAATAGGGGTGAATAATTTCTTTCCATTGATTGTCAAAAAATATAGAAAGATGTATAATCATGGTAAATAGAGTCAGATATAATATTACTTTCCATTGCCGGTTTCTCATGGTATTTAAGATGACAACTAAATAAGGGGGAGATAGAGAATGCAGAAAAAGCATCACACGGCACCGGTTAACAAAGTAATGAGCCTTAAACAGGCTGTAGCTCAATTTGTACAGGACGGCGCGTATCTTAGTTTTGGTGGAATTGGTGACCGAACTCCAACCGCAGCAATACATGAGGTAGCCCGACAAGGTAAAAAGAATTTAAGCCTGGTTAGTGATACATCGGTATCATTTGTACACGATTCCATACTTATCGGCCTGGGTCTGGTAGATAAATTCGAAATTGCCTACAACTGGGGTGGCATTTGGGGCTCGGATGCAGTTTATCGCCGCGCCCTGGAACAGGAAATACCCCAGCGGATTGAAATCGAGGAATATTCCAACCTGTCTACCGGGATGCGTTTTCTGGCTGCTTCCATGGGCCTCTCTTTCATGCCGGTAAAATCTCTGTTAGGTTCGGATATTCCTCTACATAATACCAGGATTAAAATAATTGATGATCCCTATACTGGTGAACCAGTAGCCCTGGTACCTGCTGCCTATCCCGATGTAGCCTTCATCCATGTGCAGCGTTGTGACCCCATAGGTAATGCCCAGATCCTGGGGCACATAGGTGATGATGATTCCCTGGCCCGGGCAGCTGAGTACGTTGTTATTACTACCGAGGAGATTGTTCCTACCGATGAAATACGTCGTCACCCTAACCTCACCTGTATTCCTTATTATTGTGTAGATGCGGTAGTCCATGTTCCCTTCGGCTCTCATGGCCGGGGTTGTTCATACTGCTATGCTATGGACGTTCCCTATGGTAACCAAGTTAATAAGGCCTGGGCTACGCAAGAAAGCTTCAAACGCTGGGCCGAAGAATGGATTTATGGAGTGGATGACTGGGAGGGTTACTGCCAAAAAATCGGCTGGGACAGATTAATACGCCTGGCCAGGGCCGAACAACGTTACCAGAAATATGGGGAGGTGCGGTAGTTTATGATGACCAGCAATGAATATGTCAGTGACTATACCTTGATGGAATTAATGGCCGCCACCATGGCCCGGGAATTTCGTGATACGGAAACCGCCTTTGTAGGTATTGGTCCACCATTAATAGCCGCCATGGTAGCCAAATTTACCCATGGTCCGAATATGACTATAGCCGTAGAAGGCGGAGCTATTGGTTCTGCGCCACGCCGGCTTCTCACCTGTATAGCCGATAGTACCATAGATGAAAAAGCCTATAGTTGCCTGCCTATGTGGCGATTGTTTGGCGACCAGCAACGGGGATTTTTTAACGTAGGCTTAATTGGGGCGGCTCAAATCGATAAATTCGGTAATTTAAACACTACCGCCATCGGGGGTTATCCTCGAGCCAAGGTTCGGGTAGCCGGCAGCGGCGGTGGCAACGATATTGGCTCTTCCGTAGGTCGCTTGCTAGTAATGATGCGCCAGGAAAGAAGACGCTTCATCGAACGGGTGGATTATCTAACCACTCCGGGTTTTCTTTCCGGAGGTGATTCCCGGCAGAAAGCCGGCTTATTAGGCGGCGGTCCCGCGGCAGTAATAACTGATATGGGGGTATTCCGTTTTGAGCCTGATAGTAAGGAAATGTACCTTGCTAGCTGTCACCCCGGTCTAGAACCGGAACAGGTTAAAGCAAATGTCTCCTGGGATCTAAAAATTCACCCGGATTGTACCGTGACCGAAAGGCCAACCCGGGAACAGGTAGAGATTATGCGGATCCTTGACCCCTATGGCCTGTACCTGGGGAATGGCCGTGCCCAGATGGCTGATCCAGAAAAAGGCTTCGACTTCTATATGAAAGTACTGGAGAACAGCTATGATATGATGGAACAGTTATATAAACAGAAAAGTTAGGGGTGTAGGGGCTTAACGCACAGATCTGCCCTGAGCAAGTGGGGACGGCTCGCAAGAACCGTCCCCACTTGCTCTTTTAGGCCCGGTCCAAATATTCGCCAATACGCGTATCTATTCTGATTCTATCACCAGTATTTATAAATAGAGGGACCTTCACCGTAGCACCAGTTTCCAGGGTAGCATTTTTAGTAGCCCCGGTAGCAGTGTCACCCTTTACCCCGGGCTCCGTTTCGGTTACCTCCAATTCCACAAAATTAGGAAGTTCCAGACCGAGTATGTTTCCCTGATATAGAAGCACATGTATATTCATGTTTTCCAGCAACCACTTAACCCCGTCACCCAAGGCTTCCGCATTAATAGTTATCTGCTCGTAATTTTCCGTATCCATGCAGACATAACCTTCACCATCATTATAAAGATACTGCATTTCTCTTTTATCCAGGTGAGCACGGGGTACTTTTTCCCCTCCGCGGAAGGTTTTTTCGACCGAGCCTCCAGTTTTAACATTTTTCAGTTTAGCCCGTACGAATGCGGCACCTTTCCCTGGTTTTACATGTTGAAACTCCACTACCTGCCAGGCCTGTCCATCCATTTCAATAGTTACTCCGGTCTTAAAGTCATTAACCGATATCATCTTATCCCTCCATCAAATAATTAATAGGTTTTTATCACTGTGGGTTATGACTTCGCATCCCCCGTTTTTTACTATTACGGTATCTTCAATCCGGATTCCTCCCCATCCCGCTATATATACACCTGGTTCCACCGTTACTACCATATTCTCTTCCAGTACGGCATCACTGCGAGAGGAAATGGCCGGTGCTTCATGAATTTCCAGTCCCAGGCTGTGGCCGGTGCCATGCTGAAAGTATTCCCCCAGGCCGTAATCCTTCAGACAATTTCTCACCGCCGTATCAATATCTCGGCAAGCTGCCCCCGCCTTAACCAGCGAAACCCCCAGTTTTTGAGCCTCCAGTACTACCTGGTATCTATGCTGAAAATCGGCCGGAGCTTCACTAATAGCAACGGTACGGGTCATATCAGAAGCATAACCTGAATAAAATCCGCCAAAATCCAGGGTAAGCATGTCCCCTGGCTTTATCCGCCTTTCACCCGGTTGACCATGGGGCAGAGCAGCATTCTCCCCGGCCAATGCAATGGTAGGAAAGGCTTCATTATCACAACCTTTATTTCTTAAGAGATATACTATCTGACTGGCCAACTCTCGTTCGCTCACTCCCGGAGCTATTTTATACCGGCATAGCTCACTAAAAACCTCATCCCCGATACGGGCAGCTTCCCGTATCATTTGCAGCTCACCTTCATCTTTTACCTGGCGTAGTTTTTCAACTACATTGGTTAGTGGGACTAATTTTTCCGGCAAGGATTGTTCCAGCTGGTGATAAGAGCTGTAACTGATAACATGACCCTCAACCCCAATACGATTCATCCTGGAAGTAACCTTGTGCAGTTCTTCTATTCCGGGTGGCCGAATTTCCACCAGTTCCCACTCCGGACATTCCCGCTTTACCTGCTCGAAGTAGCGCGAATCAGTAAATATATAGCGATGATGTGGAGTTAATAGCAAGCGGGCGTCTTCACCTCCGGTAAATTCCGAAAGGTAACGAATATTCTCACCTTTACTTACCAGAAATGCATCCAGCCGGTTCCCTTCCATATACAGCAGCATTTTCTTGATTCGTTCGTTCATTATTATCCTCGCTTTTGGGGGTAATAGACATAGATTACTTTTCTATTTTACCGTAACCGGGCTTTATGTAAAATAAATAAATAGAATAGGTGCTGATGTTTTGTTTCACGCATTATTTCACGTGAAACAAAATAGAGTATTAAGCGGATAGGCAGCCGCCTGGTTGCGTGTGCTCTGGGATTGTAGGGGCAGACCCGTGTGTCTGCCCGGCCGACCGCCGATTTCTAAATCCTAACCCCTCACCCCTTACTTCTTACGCCCTTTTTAATAATCTCACAGGCAGCCAAAAAGGCCAGGCGGTAAGACAGGGCTCCGAAGCCAAAAATTCCTCCTACTGCTACCGGCGAAATGAGGGATTGATGCCGGAATTCCTCGCGAGTATAAATATTAGACAGGTGAACTTCAATAACCGGTAGATTAACTGCCCGCAGCGCATCATGGAGGGCAATGCTGTAATGAGAAAAGGCGCCGGCATTTATAATAATAAGTTCAAAATCATCCCGGGCCTGCTGTATACGATCTACCAGCTCACCCTCATGATTAGACTGGAAGAACTCAACCCTTATTCCTGTCGCAGACGCCATCTCCTCCAATTCCTGGTTAATTTCCTCCAGGCTCTGGTTGCCATAAAGAGTTGGTTCCCGCTGTCCCAGCAAATTAAGATTAGGTCCGTTTAATACTAAAATTCCCCCGCTCAAACTATCCACTCCTCTATTACTCGCCCGCTATACTGAGACTCTTCAGGCGTATGCTGGGGGCAGCTTTACCTCCGAAAAACCTCAGATCATTACCTAATGCTTCAATATCCAAGAAAAAGTCTCCCAGGTTACCGGCAATAGTTGCACCCCGTACCGGATAAGTTAATTTACCGTTTTCTATCATAATACCGGCGGCACCTACGGAGAAATCTCCTGATATCGGATTAGCCGTATGCATACCCATTACTTCTGTTATATATAAACCCTTTTCAATATCAGCATACAATTCTTGCTGGCTCAGGCTGCCAGCCTGCAAGATAAAATTACTGGTGCCCACCGAAGGCAGACTGCGAAATGAGCCCCGCTGCCCATTGCCAGAAGGTTTAACCCCGGCTTTGCTGGCGCTATAGCAGTCATAAAGATAACCAGACAGAATCCCATCCTTAATAATAATATTTTTCCGAGATGGAACCCCTTCACCGTCAAAGGGAAAAGTCCCTATTCCACCGGTCCAGGTAGCATCGTCTACCAAATTTATCACCGGTGCCGCTACTGCTTGTTCCAGCTTTCCCGCAAAAAGAGACTTGCCCTTTTGTACCATCCCGGCATCTACCATTTGTGCCAGCAAACTTAAAAAGCGGGTAACTACATAAGGTTCCATCACACAGGGCAAATGGGCTGAATTTATAGTACGGGCATGAAGAGCTCTTAGGGCATTGTCGGCAGCTTCCCTCCCGGTAAAACCTGCATCCAAATCCTTATAGTTTTTCCTCATCATTACGGAAAAACCATTCTGAGCATCCCCATTTTCCTCTCCTACCAGAAAGATATAAATGCCACAGAAATTACCCCTGCCGCTGGCATAAACCCCGTTAGTATTCATAATAACACTGGTAAATTCACCATCCTCGTAACCAGCCCGCTCGACAATACTAATTCTAGAATCACTTAAGCGGGCAACCCGCTCCACTTCCCGGGCCAGCTCAATTTTAGCCTCCAAGCTGGCAGCAGGTATGGCCGGATCATAAACCTCTAAAACCGGATAGTCATATTTACCCTGGGGTATGCAATTATGAGGGTCGGCTTCGGTGTAACGGGAAATACTGATAGCGTCTTCAACCACTTGCTTTACCGCCTGGTCCGACAGATCACTGGTAAAAACAAAGCCCAGCCGGCCCTGGTTGATTACTCTTAGTCCCAGACCTGCCTCTTCTGCTTCCTTAAAGGTCTCGACCTGTCCCTCTATAACCTCTATACTTAATTCCCGGCCCTGCAGCAGAAAAGCTTCCGCCTCCACCCCTCTTTTCCGGGCCAACTCCAGAGCCTTCTCCCCTGTATTTCTTAAAAAACTTTCCATCAAACTACACCACCTATTTAGACGCGGATTCCGCGGACATTATAGGGAACCACGCGGATTTGTTTAGGATTAAAATAAAGAGTCCGGCACTCAACCCAGACTTCACTCAGGTTAATGGAACCACGTAATTCCCGAAGAGTATCCGCGTCCTTCCGCGTCGAAAAATTCCGTTTCCCCGCTACACTCTCCGTATTTTGCGTTTGGCCGGACCGCCAGTGGGGGCAGTTCCTCCAACGGTTAACTCTTTAATGCGAATAGTAGGCTGGGCATCCGCTACCGGTACCCCCTGGCCATCTTTACCACAGACCCCGATACTAAAACCCAGGTCTTTGCCTATCATGTCTATACTATTTAACACCCTGGGCCCGTTGCCCGTCAGGGTGGCACCCCGAACCGGGTATGCGACTTCCCCGTCTTCTATCATAAAGGCTTCCTGCACATCAAAAACAAAATCACCATTAGTAGTATTAACCTGTCCCCCACCCATTTTTTTAACCAGCAGGCCGGATGTGGTGGACTTAATAATTGTTTCCGGATCATCCTTGCCGGAAGCAATAAAGGTGTTGCTCATACGGGGAATAGGCTTATCCTGGTAAGACTCGCGCCGGCCGTTACCGGTGGAATCCCGGCCATCTTTAACAGCACTCAACCGGTCATACATATACTGCTCTAAGAACCCGTCATTTATTAAAACTGTACGCTGGCCGTAGTTGCCTTCATCATCGAAACTAAAGGTACCGTACTTACCATCCAGGGTAGCGTCATCAATAACACTCACCCCGTTTGCTGCTACCTTTTCACCTATCTTATCCTTATAAACCGACAATCCTTTTTGTACTAAATCAGCCTCCAGGCCATGACCGCAGGCTTCATGCACCATAGTCCCCCCAGCTTCGGACGACATTACTACCGGCATCCGCCCTGCCGGGGCGGGTCGGGCTGAAAGCATATTAACCGCCAACCGGGCAGCCTTCTCAGCCATATCTTCAAAAGCAATTTCCTCCAGCAGTTCCCAGCCGCATACTCCTCCTGCCGATTCATAACCGGTCTGAATAATACCATCACGGGCAGCTACGGTACTAACTATCACCCTGATGCGGGTGCGTTCGTCCTCAGCCAGCTCACCATCACTATTAGCTATAATCACCTTCTTGTGTAAATCCCCTGCCGCCACCGTAACCTGGCGAATCTGCTCCGAAACATCACGAGCGCTTTTATTAGCCGCCAGCACATATTCTATTTTTTCATCAAAACTTACGGTATCCGGAAGACGTTTACAGCTGATGGCAAAGGCAGGCTGTTTAGGTGAGAGCGCTATCGGGCGGGTCTCCTTACCGTTTATAGAAGCATGCCGGGCTACCGCAGCAGCTTTAAGCAAGCCTTCTTCGCTCAAATCGGTAGTATAGACATAGGCCGTTTTGCCGTCCTTAACTACCCTGATCCCAGCACCCTTTTCCCTGCCGCTATTAACCTTTTCAATCCGGTTATCTTCACAAAAAACATTGCTCAGCTGTTTTTCTTCAATATATATCTCGGCAAAATCTCCGCCCTTTTTCAGAGCCTCTTCCAGTACTCTTTCCAGTATTGCTTTATCCAGTATACTCCCTCCAAAATAGCACTTTTAAATATAATTCCCATTCATTGTCCATATTAATTAGCTTCTGTCTATTAATTCAGGTAAAATGTGCATATTCCTGCTAAAAAATAAAAATGACTGCATTAAGGATTAGATTTGCTTCCCCTGTTCATTTATACTGAAATGAAATAATTTTCGCCGGAGGAATAAACTCGCGGCGGTCAAATACGAGCCCTCCATCAGCTGCGATTTTGTAAATATCCAGAAATTCCACCTGTACTTCTGCTACCAAACTTTTCTGCGCTGGAAGGCTGACTCCTTTACTGGTAAACTTAAAATGGCACTCATCCTCATCAACATAAACACACTTTGGATTATCCAGATAAAACCTAATTTCCTTTCCGGACTCATGCAAAATCCATTCCTTTTGGGACAGGATAAGCTCGGTGGGAATGTCCTGACTGTGGCTGTAATCACTTTTTAGAATACTATAAATCTCTTCCACCCCCACCAGTATACCCCCCTCTGCCATTTCAAAAGCCTGAGCATCCTGGCGGTGATTAATACTTATTAACCCCTCCAGGAAAGAAGAATCCATAAAGGCAATTGCAATAATATACAAAAGCAGAAAATAAAAAAGAACCCCGACCATCACATAGCCTTCATCATGTTTTATCGGGTCTAGTGTTAACTTATTCCTACCCCTACCCCTGCATCTGCAACACCCGGGAAAAACAAAAGAAATTGACCTCATAATCATCATCCTGACTATGCAATTTCAATTCGCACTGTAGTTTGGAACCAAACTTTATAAAATTAACGGAGGTCAAATTTTCCGCCACCGGAACAGCTGTGCCCTCATAGGTACGATAAAGATTCCCATACTTGGCATATATTTTGACATTTTCATTACTAGCATCGTTAATAATCAGCTGGGTGCCATCCGCACTAACCTGAAAATCCCTTGAAGTTCTTATATCCTGCTGTATGCAATTCATGGCCATGCGTGATGAATACTGCAGCTGGGCACGATTGCTGCTGGTGTTATATCCACTAAGAACCAACCCCGCTACCTGTTGCAGAATTCCTATCAATAATAGAGCTAATGCCAATCCCAACAACAAGTCCATCAGCATCATTCCCCGCTCATCATTACCAGAGAAAAAGAAATCACCGCAATTTAAGGCACCGGAACTACTCCTACCACGCTTTCTTCCCACTGATGGTTCCCCCCGGTCGTTAAAACCTTTACATTGACTATATATAAATGTTGTGTCCCGGCCAAAGGTTTATATTCTATCTGGGCCTCAATTCCGGGTGGGGGACACGGTAAAAAAGGCATGCTGTCAGCACTTATCTGCCCTGGCCCAACTACTCCTGCCAATAACTCCGGACGAGCTTTCATTTCCTCTAGTAAAGAACTGGCATAAATACAGGCCGCAGTTCGCCCTCCACCCTGAGACACATTATTTATCCCCAGCAACATCAAATTCAATAACCCTCCGATTAATATCAAAGTTAGTGCCAGGGATACGATCACTTCCAGCAGGGTAAGCCCGTCTTCTGCATATACGGACTGCCTTAAGCAATGATTCGACCGATTAAATGTGCTATTCGCAACCTGCAACTGCATTAACAGATTAAACTTCATTTAGTTGTTATTCTACCTTTTTTACCATATTCCTCCATAAAATTGACTAAAATAAATAACTATCAGCAAAGTACTTTGTGCCGCATATACTTAAAAAGGAATACTATTTCATACCGTACCCAGGCTTATAGTCCCATATATCAGAATATTTGCTATTGGTAAATAATATAAAAGAATCTATTTATTTCTTCAGATAGTGATGTTATCATGATATAAGGAGGAAAATGTTCTCAATTATTACACTTAATCTTAGTTATGGTATTAATGGTTGCTACATATCATCTATTATAAATTGGGCTATGTGGCCTGAACATTTATGTAAGGGAGAATGAATTTGGTAAATAACAGATGGGCTCGGCAAAAGTCACCTCTGCTTAATAATTCCGGTATAGCATTGCCACTGGTATTAATGCTGCTGGTGGTATTTACCCTGCTGGGTACAACTGCCTATACTGCCAGCCAGAGTTCGCTCAAGCAATCCACCAGGCTGAATCCGGATCTGCGGTGCAAATACCTGGCCCGCTCTGCCGTGGACGCTACCAAGGAAGCCTGGACGGCTAAATTCCTGGCTGACCCCAGCAAATATACCGGCATCGGTGCAACAGATGAAAATTTCACTTTTTATACCCGTTATGATTCCGGCGACAACGAGTTTAAAGAGGAGACTGCTGCCAATGCAGGCCAGGACAGCATCGTCACAACAGTACAAACCTTTGACGCCAGTGCAGGTATCTGTACCGTAACTTCTACGGTCAGCATAGGTTCCCATTCGGCAACGGTAACCGCTGAGTCAGAAAAATTGAATGATGCTGATGTTACAAGTGGTGATTCATGGTATGAATGCCGTGAATACGAATCCCAAATAAACTCTTTATTAGGCATTTCATTAACCCCCCCCTACAAATGGTACAATTGGACTATTATACCGGGTCCGTCCAGCAGAGTTGTCACTGACAAGAATGGTCAGGAGTATACTGCTACCTACCACGTAACTGAAGGTATTGTGGAAATTAATACAGATACTGTAACTGCTTCCGATGAAACCCTCTATGCCAACGGTACCCTGCGGGAGGAGATTGAAGCTCGAACTTCAGGTCTTGGAAATACGTTTTTATATATGATAGACGTGATAAATTTTATATTTCAAGCACTCGCAGGAAATGCCGATCTACTCAATCAGGACTTATTTAATTATTCGGTTACCGGTCTGCAGGCCAAACGCATAAGATTTAACTGTCCCCTTGATCTTTATTATAATACTTCGTTAATACCGCTCAGTGTCAAAGCTGTTCCTAATCCCCACAGTCTGATTGTTTGTGCGGAAACCATCGTATTTCAGCAGAATCTTACCATAGGCGATTCTGCTTTCGGTAACCTGACCCTGAGCATTCCTCCAGGCACAGGAATACCTGGCGAAGTCGTGCATAAGCGGGTAGTAGATGCCAATAAAACAAGACCCGATGCAGAAAAGGTCGATTTAGCCAAAATCAATTTGACCGCCAAATACGGACTGGTCAGGTTTAATAATGTCGTGATTAATGGTTCTTTAGTTGGTAACCTTGAAGATAATGACCCTGCCCAGATTAGTAATAAGTCATTTTTCTTCCGTGTCATGGGTGAAAAAGCCCTGGGCATAGGTACTGAGCCTAATACCTTCTCCGATATAGCCGATTTGTTTGGCTGGACAGCAACCGAAAACGATTGCCGTTTGAAAACTCTGCTGGAAAAAGGCTATCTCATTCCTGCAACCAACGATGATGTAGCTTCCTATTATGATGTTCTGTTTTTCTATAAATAACTATAAATAGGCTGGGTGATTTATATGGAAAAAGTGCTTAAACCATTAAAAAACTATTCCGGCATGACCCTGGTGGAAATCCTGGTAGCCCTGGTAATACTGGGAATGCTATTGATTGCTGTTTTCCCCCTGGTTACTCAGAGTTTGCAGGTTGTTAATCAGTCCAGCACCATTGCCTCTCAGTTGTTTGGGGTTCAGGAGGATATTGAGATAATAGCCGTAACCAAAGACGGCGCTTATTTAATAGATGGTACCTTTGTACCCAAAGATTTTTTCCCGGTTCTACTGGATGGAGAAACAACCTGGGTTCCGGGTATGACCGTAAAAAAGTCCAAGTTGATACGTTTCCTGGCTTCAAACCTTGGTTCCGAGTATGATCTGTTTGAACGCTATGAAGGCTATACCGCTGAAGAGGCTATAATCACCATAGAGGATAAATCCATTACAGATACCTCCACCGTAAAAGTTACTGATAAAAACAATAATGATGTTACAGGTTATCTTGATGGCTCTCCTGTCATCAGCGCAGAAAAAGCAACTATTACCCTTCCCACTGTCAGTGACCGTTTTACCAACCTTAATAGCCTGTATACCATCACGGTAACTACTGACGGAAAAGATTTGACGTCTCTGCTGATGGTTCATCTGCCGCGTGCCGTTATTGCCGATAACAACGGAGATTTATTGATAGCTTCATCGCCCAATCCCGATAACTGGGTTGATAGCATCGGCAATAGCAACTGGGTCAAGAAGGACACCAATTTTACTTATCAGATTAATAAAATTGTTTCCGCTGGCGCTTCGGATAGATCGGCTCAATTTATTGCCGTAGGTAATAGCGGCAGTATTTACCTCTGGGAGAACGGAAAGGATTGGCAAAGGTTAACTTTAACAGGTATCACTGCCAATTTGAATAACATCGTGGCAGTTGGTGCCGGTGATTGGCTGGTTGTAGGAGATGGTGGGTTAATTCTTCATTCCACCGATGGCAAAAGCTGGGTTACAAGAACCTCAGGAACTACCTCCAACCTGCGTGCTATAACTTACAATAAAACAAATAGTAGATATTTTTGTGTGGGTGACGACGGGATTATGCTGACTTCCTCCAATACTGAGACATGGACCCGGCTGCACAGCAATCCCCTGATGGTTGCGGCGGCAGATTATATTAATGGCAGAAAAGCGGTAGCTTTCTCGGGTGAAGGGGAATACCTGAAAACCCGGCAAAACCCGGTAACCAATGCAGATAATAAATTCACTGTCTTTATGGTTGTCCAACCAACCGGGGAACCGGTTAATACCAGTCTTCTGACCCTGGGGTCATCTGATAGTTATTTTACCTTCAGGACCAATGATGATCAAAAACTGGTAGTGGGAACCAGCCCTGATAATGTTTTTCCGGCACCTCCGGTAACCCACAACTTGGATTTGGCCAACGATACAGCTTCAATTATAGCCTGTCGCTATGAAGCTCCCGATGTGCGCCTGTACAAGAATGCTTCTTTACCGGAAGTTCTAAATATCGGCAGTATAACTCCCGGCGGCACCAATGATCCTGCTCAGATAGGAAGCAATCCCCTGACCAGTTATACTAACCCCCTGCCTTTTACCGGTTCAATAGCCGAGGTTTTTATCTTTGATGGAGCCCTGGATAGTACCAGACACCCCGGTACTATCTGGATTGGCTTAATACCTGTATCCGTAACATTTGCTTCCGAGATGGATATTGTCAATAAGTATTTATCCGTCAAGTACGGTATTGAACTAGTCAATGAGGCTGAGATTGATGCTTTGTATTATCACGGTGGTACTTATACACCCCGATTAGGTACAATGGATTGGTCTACATGGCAGGAAAAAATCCTATTCGGAGATTATAAATACTGGCCATTTTACAAACATCCCACCAATTATCCAGGTCTGTGCCTGGATTCAACGGGGGGGGTACCACTCCCACTATGGTTGAATGCTAACTCTTTAACCTTTGCGGATGCCAACCAGGTTACAGTATGGAGAGATCGTTCCGGCTCTGGCAGCAGTGGCAGTAACACCAACCCTGCTGTTGGGGCCCCATTGAATGCGGTAGCCTGTGACGATGACGGGGTACTGTATGCCGGAGGAGATCGCCGCAACCTGATTTATTTTGATAATCCTAACGATATCAAGCAGGATAACGAAAAACTAAATGCTATCATGGCCAAACCGGTTCAATATACCCTGGAAGACATGCTCTTTACCGGGAGCCGTTTTGTGGCCCTGTTAGATGACAACACAGTCAAAACTGCTAAAAAAAGTTATATCGTCGGCTTAAAGGAGCCGGGGAATCATACACGTGAAAAGGAGTTTTCGGGTCCAACCTACTTTTTTATGAATGATATTGTTCATTATCCTTATGGAAAAACCCTGTTGGTCGTAGGCAGCGGCGGCAACATATATTACGCCAAAGATAATTCCGCCGATTGGGATCCTGGAAATTCAGATACCACCACTGATTTATTAGCTGCTTGTCTGCGCTAATAGAGTATGGAATTGCAATAAGGGGGGAGCAACGATTTTGTTAAAAGCTGACCAGCGTGGATTTTCTCTGGTAGAACTTCTCTTAACCATTATTCTGATTTCAGTAGTTCTGGCAATCGGTTATAATGCCTTTGCTTACGGGCTGAAGGCCTGGGAAAATTATGTAATAAGACAGGAAGCGGAAGCAGCAGTACGGCTCGCCAGTCTGGTGATTACCAATGAAGTAAATTACGCCAGTTACCTGGAAATCCGCAAGCAAGCTGATGATTGGGCCAGCACTGAGGTTCAGGAGAATGACCGCCTTATATTTATTAATAACGCTGGGGATATTGTTTTACGTGAAATCACAGCTGCCGGTAATGTTGATACAACCATTGCGCACACAGAAAAAAGCACCCTGGAACTGTCCTTTTCCAAACCGGCCGATAATAATATACCTGATTCTTATTTGGACAATTCACTCAAGTTTTCCGTTAAGGCCCGGTATAAGGACAAGGATGGAGCAGACGAGGATGGAGACGGAATTCCAGAAAAGGCGGTTATTTATTCCAGCAACTCAGCTGTACTGATAAGCAATATGCTCGAAGGCAGTGGATTTCCTATTAGCGCTGAGTCACTATACTCACAAACCACTAATTGCACTCCGGGTGATCGTATCCTCTACCGGACTACGGTACAGCTATTTGTTCCTACTGCTCCCGGTGGCGGATTCACCTGTGGTTTATAGCATTTGAGCAAGAAAGTATTAATAGAGGAATTTATGTTAGCTATAGCCATAATACACATGGAATCATTTCAGAATTGGGAATATCTCGTTTTAAACATCGCGGGTATGCTGCTTTTAATTGGGTTTGCGGTATATGCTGCCCAACACAATAGGCTTAACCGGTATAACACACTAATTTATATTACGGCTATACCCCTGGTCTTTCTTTTTGGCGCTCGTTTATTCTATTTGCTTTTATATGTTAATTTAAGCAACCCATCTGTTCATCTTACTGACATGAAACTATATGGTTTTTCCCTCTATGGCGGATTGCTCATGGTGGTTATATATGCTACGGCAGCAGCCTGGTTGAGCCGTATTCCGGTATGGAACTGGCTGGATTATCATATCCCGGGATTAATGAGCTGTGCCTTTCTGGGTAAAAGCGGCTGTTTTCTCAATGGGTGCTGTTTTGGGACACCTACTATTATGCCCTGGGGAATCCATTACGCTTCAGAGAGCCAGGCTTATAATTATTACATTGTTCAAGCTTTTAACAATCTACAGGGGCAGTCCTGGCAGGTCTATTCGGACAGGATACATCCTGTACAGCTTTATGAAAGTGGTATTGCTCTTATTTTATTATTTATGGCATTGTACTTACTTCGCAAAAAAGCCATGCCTGGATTCGTTTTCTTACTTACCGCGGGACTATATTCACTCACACGATTGGGACTGTTTTGTCTGCGGGCTAACCCTGAAACCGGAACCTTTCTTCATTTATTGCCCTGGCTGTATCTAATAATTGCCGGCCTGAGCCTGGGAGTGCTCTTAATAAAGATAGTTAAGATTAGAGAATTAGTATTAACTTGATAGGGAGAGTGTAATTATGCAATTAAATGAAATCCTTAAAGCAGCGGTTGACCGCGGAGCTTCAGATGTTCATCTGTCCCCACTGACGCCGCCGATTATCCGCTTTAATACCCGTTTGATTGAACTTAATGATACTGTTTTAGAAAAAGAAGAACTGGAACAAATGGCACTGGAAATACTTGGTGATAAGGCCCACCGGGTGTTTATGGTGGAAGGTGAGATTGATACTTCTTACCGGATTGAAGATGTGGGAAATTTTCGCGTCAACATTTATCGTCATCAGGGAATGGTGGCCATAGCGGCGCGCATCATCCAGACAAAGATTCCTGATTTGGACTACCTGGGATTACCAGTAACGGTTGCTTCGCTGGCCCGCTATTCCAGCGGGCTTATCCTCATAACCGGACCTACCGGCAATGGTAAATCAACTACTATGGCCACTATGATTGATATTATAAACAGTGAACGCGCCTGTCATATTGTCACCCTGGAAGACCCTATAGAGTACATTCACCAGAATAAAAAAAGTTATATCACCCAGCGGGAAATCGGTATGGACAGCAAAGATTTCGCCCAGGCCCTGCGGGCTGCGCTGCGTCAAGACCCGGATGTAATTATGATTGGTGAATTACGTGACCTGGAGACCATTTCTACCGCTATCACCGCAGCAGAAACGGGACATCTGGTATTAGCCACTCTGCACACCATCAACGCTGCTCAAACGGTAGAGCGCATGATAGATGTTTTTCCCTCCACCCATCAGCAGCAGATACGGGTACAATTGGCCAACTGCCTGCGAGCAGTCATATCACAGCGTTTGCTTCCCAATATAACCAATGAACGTATGGTAGTGGCAACTGAATTAATGATTTGCACCAATGCCATCCGTAATCTCATTAGAGATGGCAAGTATCATCAGATACCCAACGCTATTTTTACCGGCAGCCAGTTTGGTATGCTTACTATGGAAATGTCACTGCAGTATTTGATTGACCAACAAATGATTGACGCCGGCTTCCTGCAACATGAAAAAGGTGATAATATTCCAACTCTGGAAACGCTATCCTATGGTTCGGTACCAATGGTCAGGTCGGCTGTTTCAAACGCTTTAAAGAGTAGTTTAGTTTTATTGCCATAACCATATAAAAAAGGGGGCTCAGCCCCCCTTTATAAGTTTAGATTACCAGTTCTCTCTCGTCTTAACGGCATCGGGATTGGTACCCAGATAACGGTCATCTTTCCAGTATCCCCACTGTTGCACCCCATTAGGCCATACATAATAACCTTCGCCGTTCAAGCGATCCTGTTTGAATTCACCCACATAGTACGAACCATCCGGCCAGTGATAAACTCCCACACCTTCAAAGGCCAGGTTTGCTATTTCTCCCCGGTACCACTCACCGCTGGGGAAGTAATAACTGCCCTGACCAGTTGCATTGCCACCAGTCATCTGCCCTTCGTAGCGTTCACCGTTGGGCCAGCGAATAAGACCCATGCCGGAGGCTTGACCTTCCTTAAATCCACCTTCATAGAAGGTTCCATTCTTCCAAGTTAATTTGCCCTGGCCATCACGCTGATTATTGAGAAACTCACCTTCATATTTTTCACCGGTAGGCCAGCTCATTATGCCTTTACCCTTCATCATATGCTCCTTAAACTCACCCTGGTAATATTCTCCCGTGGGAAAACGCAGATAACCTTTACCGTTGAACATATTATTTTTCCAGGCACCTTTATACCATACACCATTGGGGAACAGCAGGGTCCCTTCCCCATCAGCTTTTCCGATTACTAAATTACCTAGATAATAGCTGGTATCCGGCCAATTTATCTCTCCCCGGCCGCTGCGTGGACTAACCAGTGCCGGAACCGACTGCCTGGCCAGCAATTTTTTGATATCCTCGGTACGACCCGCTTTATCTTCAGGTGTTTCATAGGTTAAAGTAACTGTTTCCCAGAGCATGTCTTCGGTCTTCTGAGTATATACCTCCGTTTGGCTTTTAGTTTTATCATTTTCACTGACATTTTGCATATACAGCTTTAACAGATTAACCGTAATGGGTTCCTGCAAATCATCCGGTACGCTTGAACTATAAACTACATTCAGCTGAACAGTGCTGGCCTGATTGGCTTCACCCATTATAAGCGTTTCCCCGGGGATATCCTGCCGGGATTCCCACTTGTCCCGTCCTTTTTCGCTGATACGTACTACCAGTAATTTTTTTTCGGTTTCTATGGTCTGTAATCCAACCAGCAATACACCGGCATCTCCATCAAAACTCTCTTTGCCAATGGTACGCGAACCTTCAAACGATTTGGGGACCGGATATACTCCAACTCCAACCGTTTCATAACCCCTACCATAGAATTTTACCGCATCGCCATCAATCGCCCGGTCGATTCCGGGCCAACGATTCAGGCTGCCGGTTGTACCTGTGTGCAGCAGATACATCTCCTGTCCGTTGATACGGGTACAGTATCCCGTCAATGCATAGCCGGTAAGATTTTTATTCTCATCACGCAAAGGGGTTACGGAAAAAGCTTCGTCATTCCCGGCACGGCTGTAGGTATGCTGCCAACAGAGTCGTCCGTAGGTATCCAGTTTTATCAGCATGGCATCTTTTTGATTCTGCCCGCCCATTTGTTTGTATCCGGCTATGATATAGCCGTCATTGTAGTCATTCTGGTCCAAAACCTGTTTTATGTCATATATTTGGCAATAGTTCTCATTTCCCAGAGTAACTTCCCATCTGGAAACATCATCGGCAACAGCATTCCAGGAACCCTTATTATCCATTTTCAGGGCTACCAGGCTGTTACGCCCAATACCCGAAGATTTAACCCCAATTACGATTAGACCATCGTCATTGGTTGTATTCATTGTACTTACTTTTTTTAGGGGCAGGTTCCTTTGCCATATTATCTTGCCCGTACCGTCCAAACGCAACATTCGATAAGAAAACCCAGCCTTACCCGACGTTGATAGGATAATTACTATATCATTACCGACCATTTGCATTAATTCCAGCTTTTCCTCACCAGGTTGAGCTAAAGGCAAGCTCCATTCACGCTGGCCTTTAGCAGTCAGCTTTTCAAGTAACAGGTCAGTTTCCTTATCTTTTGATTCCTTGCTAATCAGCATATAGCTATTACCCAGAGGATAGATTTGGGTATCACCGACTACACCAGAAAGGGTTATCTGTCCTCCCTGAAGCAGTGGTGAAACTTCCGCCTCTGCTTCAGATACAAACATAAAACCAAGAAATAAGCTCAAGGATAAAGCAGCTACCAATATATATCGCCATTTCCGAATTGGACCGGGAGTGTTGATAAACATAGTCGGCAGTTTCATTAATTAAACCTCCCCCCCGGAATCGTTTGCCGGTTTACTCTCATTATTAGCCTCCGGAGCTGGAGCAGATTCGTCAGTAGCAGCATAATAAGCCTTAATAGTCATTTTCATTTCAAAGTTGCCCGGCATGAAACTATCTGCCACCGGTCTTTCGGACTGAGTTGGGGGTTCTGCTGCTTCTTCTACGACCTCGAACTTGATTCTTTGCAGTTTGGCCTCAGGGATTCCCGGAGGAGCTATGTAATACGCCGGAGGTCCTGGTTCAACTGCTTCCGCTGTTTCCTGCGCCTCTGCCTTGACTGCATTAAAAGAAACATCTTCTACGCTGATTAATCGCTCCGCTTTCTCCAACTCATCCAGGAAATTAAATAACTCGGCTATTTTGCCTTTGGTGCCTATGGTAAATACAAGGATCTGAGCACCAGTTTCATCCGGTTTTTCTGCCCCTTTGTAATCCAGCGAAGCAAAAGGCAAACCATATTTGCCGGTGGTTTCATCCAGCATAGTCAACAGCGGAATCATTTCGTCTTCGGTAGGTAAACGCTTGTTCAGATGGGCAAACTTATCCTCAGTTTCTTCAGTTTTTTTCGGATGTTGCTTAACTTGCGCCTGCAAACGTTCTTTCTCTAACTGCAGCTGCTGGTTGTTAGTAGTAATAGTTTTAATCTCTTTATTCATCGGTAAATATACCAGGCGGAAAAACCCAAATCCAATTAGGATTACCACCAGAAATATCAATAGGTACTGATCCCGACGTGATAAATTCATTATTCGCCCTCCTCCCATACCAGGGTTAAATTAAAATTAACTTCCCCGGTTTTATCATTGCATTTGGAGGATATATTTTTTACTTCCTTAATGAAATCTAACCCGCGCAGTTGTTCTAAAAATTTAATAAAATTACCCTGGCTGGTGCAATAAGCCGACATGGTAAAATTATTATCGGATTTTACATCCATTTTTCCAATGGTAATACTGGGAATACTTAACAGGTAAATGTCCTGAAAATGTTTGGATTTTACTTTTACCTGTTTTTCCAGAGTGTTAATCATAGAAATGCGTTTATCTGCCTCACCTGAGCTTTTAGCAACGGTATCAGTGGAAACTACTGAGCTGGTCAGTTTGTCTACCTGCTGCTGCAGTTGTTTATTTTCAGCTTTCACAGCCTGCAGTTTTTGATTCTGCATCCACCAGACCCCCCCCATAGCACCTACCAACAGCAGGGCTGCCAAACCCAGTATCAGTACTAACTGGATATTCTGTCTACTTTCCAGGGTCTCTTCCTGCTGGTAGCGCAGCAGGTTAATCCGAGATTCTTTTCTGACCGTCATTGCTTATGCTCCCCCCCTTAAAGCTAATCCCAGTGCTACCGGATAATCGAAGCGCAGGTCATTAATCTGGTCTTCGGTTATAGTTTGGGGAAACTTGATGTTTTGCTCAATACTTCCCCGTTGAACCGGTAAATTTAATTCTCGGCTAAGCAGTTCATCAATCCCGGCCAGGCGGGCACATCCGCCGCACAGGAGCATATTGGTTATGCTGTCATCCTTATTCTGCAGCCGGAAATAATCCAGTGAGCGTACCAGTTCATCAATCAGATTACGCAGCAGACTCCTGCATTCGGGATCCTCCACGTTTAGGTCCTCTAACCGACATTCATTTTCAGCAATACGGGGAATCTGCAGGTAAAAGGCCAGGCAGCCAAAGGCGATGGAACGAAGGAAAACCGGGTTATTGTCCTGAAAAATAGATAAGTAACTGCGCTGGGCGCCAATATTTATGATACCGTAAACTTTATCTTTGCTGATTTGCGGTTGGTACAAAGTTTTTAAAGCCAGGGGTTCAATCTCCAGCCGGGTCAGCTTCAGTCCGGCTATTTGGCAGGTTTTAACCAGATTTTCGGCCTGGCTCTTACGAGCAGCTACAAAAAAGACTTCCACCATCTTGCCCTCTTGGTCTTCAAACTCACGTACCGGATAAATGTCAGCCGTAACATCATCTATATTAATTGGCAAAAAACTGGTTGCCTGATAAAGGGCTGCCGTACGCATATCACCGTGGGGCATAGCCGGTAATGTCATCAAGCGGGTATAGACCTGCTGTCCAGATAGGGCGGATATAACCCGGCTGCCCTTAAGCCTCAGCTGCCCCACCAATTTTCCCAGTTCCTGGCCTACTTCTTCGGGATTATTTATCAGGCCGTTCTCAACCATACCGGGCGGGGTAGCAATCTGACCAAAAGTTTTAAGCGTGCCGGTATCTCCATGTCGTCGCATTCCCACCAGCTTTATCGACTGACTGCCAACATCCAAACCTACCGACTTCCTGCTGGTAAACAAACAGCATCCCCCCAAATATAATTTATATGGTGCAGTTGGTTCCCCAAACCATAGCAAACGTTAAATCTTAATACGCAAAGCTCCTTCTCCCTGTGTTCCAGTAGTATGTTTCCTTTCCGCGGATACGTAACTGGTTGAGCGAACCCGTTTGTTAGCCTGGTGTAGTTAGAAATAGAACGGGAATTAGACACGGCAACCTTAATTGTGATACCCATAGGGCGAAACCAACCCTAGAACATTCATGTGTAGGGAACGGCCCCTGTGCCGTTCCGTCATGGGTAGTAAGAAAACCAGCTTTGCGTCCTGGGAAATACATCTAGAAAAGTCCCAGGTACCATAAAGTGATAGTATCAGCGAATAAAAAAGCTATATAGGCTGATACAGCCAGGAACGGCCCAAATTTAATGGGCGTCTTGCGCCCGGTTTTATTAACTGCCATGATGATTACGCCAAATATTGCTCCGGAGAAACAAGCCAGCAACAGTGTAACCGCTGAACCGGTTATGCCGGTAAAAGCACCAATTACTGCGGCCAGTTTCACATCCCCGCCGCCCATGCCCCCATTAGAAATAAAGGCTACGGTAAACATCAGGCCACCAAAGGCCAGGGTTCCGTATAATGCCGGTAAGAATCCCAGGGTCCAGAAGGATAGGGCTAATCCGATAATTATGCCCGGATAAGTTAGGCGGTCAGGGATAATACCGTGGTCAATATCGATAAAGGCTACTGCCAGGAGTATTACTGAAAAAATACACCCTGATATAGTTGTTATGGTCAGACCCCAGCGCAGGTAAACGCCGATAAAGAGCAATGCACATAAAATCTCCACCAGCGGATAACGCAGGCTGATTGACTCCTGACAATAACGGCAGCGCCCCCGCAGAAACAGGTAACTAAAGACTGGTACCAGGTCCACCGCTTTTAACCGCTCATGGCAATACGGGCAGTGACTGGGGGGAGAAACAATTGATTCCCCTGCCGGCATACGTGCAATTATGACATTGGTAAAGGAACCGAACAGGAGGCCCACCGTAATTATTATAAGATATGCTGCTGTATCCAACGGTAAACCTCCTTAATCGGATTATTGGTGAGGGGTGAGGGGTGAGGGGTACGCTCCGCGCGCTTTCCCTTTGTTTCACTCCTAACCTCTACACTATGTGCCCTGAGAAAATTTCATTGACTATACTGACATCGTAGCGGAAGCTTTAGCTTCCGGTGTGAAGGCTAAAGCCTCCACTACGGGAGAGGAGTCGGCATCCAGCACCAACCAGGAGAACCGTCCCCTTGGTTGTTACCGCCTATGGTCCAAGGCTGGCTACGGGTGGCTGGCTAGGCCTTACCCGGTGGGCATCGCACCCACTATGTGTCACGACCTAGCTCGGTCGCTCCCGTCCCCCTGGTTACCGCATCAGAAGGTATCAGAGGAACCGTCCCGTGTCATCTGCCTTTTATGTTGATGATTTGACCTCATCATTAACAAGATAATATGTCCCTGCAGCAAGACCACCTTCTGTTTTTGTTGTTATGGTTACCTGTGCTCGGATATTGCTATCTTTTTCTATTATCTGATAAGTACAGTCACCTGGGCCTTTTATAGGCCACCCTGTTACATATTTTTTCATTATAGTATCTGTAAAATCTGATGCTTGCGTAAGTGTCCCCGTTTCTGACGCTTTTGCCATCATGATTGCTCCATCAATTGTTCTTAAATTAGACTGTATCGCTCCTAACTCTGCTTTCGCAGTCACTGAATTATATACTGGCACCGCTATAGCTACGAGAATACCGACAATAACGACAACAACCATCAATTCTACCAGGGTGAAACCCTTTTGATTATTAGTCCTTTGCATTTTACTACGCATTTTCATTAACATTCGTTAACCCCCTTTATAACTCAAAAATTTTAGCTGCGTTTCTCCCACCAATTAAAGTATTAAGGCTATGCATCCCCTCCTTTAAGATTCTTAAGGTAACAGAACTACAGCACATTTATCTACAGCGCGCTCTGCGCAGCACTGTCTTTAACTTATGGTACTTATAATATTGAATACCGGCAGGTAGGTGGCAACGATAATAGAACCGATAATCGCAGCAACAAAAATAATCATGGCCGGTTCCATGGATTTTAGCATGGCATCTATGGCAAAGGTTACTTCATTGTCGTAAAAAGCGGACATCCTTTCCAGCATGTCGTCTAAAGCACCAGTTTCTTCGCCTACCGCAATCATCTGGGTAACCATAGGTTCAAATACCCCGGTAGCGGCAATGGGTGCGGCTATGGACTGCCCCTCGCGGATGCTGTCCCTGGCTTCACCGATGGCATCGCTGATAACCCGGTTTCCGACTACACCTCTTAGTACCTCCAGAGCCTCCAGGATGGGGACACCTGATTTTATCAGGGTACCCAGGATGCGGGTAAAACGGGATACGGCAATACGGTTGACAGCTTTGCCGATGATGGGCAGGTTCAGATAGAGGCGATCAAAGAATAATCTGCCTCCCGGTTTAGTTCCCACCCATTTTAGTCCGATTACCAGTAGGATAATGACTATAATAAGCCAAAGTCCATTATCCTTGATAAAATAACTTATACCCATAAAAAACTGGGTAAATGTCGGCAATTCAGTTCCCGACGATGAAAATGACTCGACAAAGGTAGGCATGACAAAGGTTAGAATAAATATTACCACCAGCAAGGCCACGCACAGTATCATAATGGGATAGATGGAGGCGGATTTCACCTTGGAGTTTATTTCCCGATCCCGTTCCAGAGTATCGGCCAGGCGAGCTAATATCGTATCCAACGCACCACCAGTTTCACCTGCTTTTACCATGCTGACATACATGGGGGAGAAAATCTTGGGATGCCGGGCCATACATTCATTTAAGGCCAGGCCGCCTTCCAGGTTGGTGCTGATATCCCCCACCGCCCGGCGCAGCATTGGATTTTTAGTCTGTTCTTCCAGAATCTGGAAGCTTCTGACTATGGGCAGTCCGGCTCCAACCATAGTAGATAGCTGGCGCGTAAATAGTGACAAATCATTAATCTTGACGCTTTCAAACAGAGTTATATTCAAAGATGATTTTTTAGCTGCTTCCCGGTTCCGGTCTTCCTTTATCTCTACAATAGTATAATTCTGGCGGAGCAGTGATTCGATAACCAGATTACGGTTATCTGCTTCCAGGGTTCCTTTAACAACTGCCCCGGCAGTATCCAAAGCCCGGTAGGAAAATATCATGCTTTCCCCTCCTGGTAGTTTATTGGTTGGGATTAATAGTGCGCTTCTTTACTTCTTCGGCACTGATTAAACCCCTGTCTAAAAAGGATTTCAAGGATTTTTCCATGGTTATCATACCTAGATTTAAACCGGTCTGCATAACCGTATTGAGCTGAAAAGCCTTGTTGTCGCGAATCAGATTACGTACGGCCGAGTTGGCTACAAGCACTTCACAGGCTAATACTCGCCCATTGCCATCCGCCCGCGGTATTAATTGCTGGGAAATAATCCCCAGTAGTGTATTGGCTAATTGAATCCTGATCTGATCCTGCTGATGAGGAGGAAAAACATCAATAACCCGCTCCACCGTTTGAATAGCATTAGATGCGTGCAGGGTTGCCATTACCAGGTGGCCAGTTTCTGCTGCCGTCATAGCAGTGGCAATAGTATCCAGGTCGCGCATTTCCCCTACCAGTATCACATCCGGGTCCTGACGCAAGGCCGAACGGAGCCCCTGAGCAAAACTGGGGCAATCCGTACCTATTTCGCGCTGGTTGATCAGACAGGTGCCGTGCTTATGTAGATATTCAATCGGATCTTCCAGGGTTATGATGTTGCCGTTTACAGTTTTATTAATCAGTTGAATCATGGCGGCCAGGGAAGTTGATTTCCCGCTTCCGGTCGGTCCGGTAACCAGAATCAAACCGCTGCCCTTTAAGGGTAATTCCTTACATACCGGTGGCAGGCCCAGCGTTTCTATGTCAGGAACATCCACCGGTATCAGACGAATAGCTATGGCATAAGAACCACGTTGCGAATATACATTTACTCTGACTCGTCCTACACCCGTCAAAGACAGGGAAAAATCAGCATGTCCCTGTTCATCAATTTGACGAAATATTTTCTCATCAGCCATTAATTCCCGCCCGAATTTATAGGTATCAGCCGGAGCCAGATTAGGGAATTCATTCATGCTGACCAGTTTCCCGTTTATACGAAAGGTAGGCGGACGCATTACGGTAAGATGAATATCGGAAGCCCCCCGTTCTGCACCCATTCGAGCTAAATCCACTACATTCAATACTTCAAAACTAGCCACCTAATAATACCCCCTTCATTACTTCCTCCAAAGAAGTCATACCTTCATAAGCCTTGTAAATACCATCTCTGCTCATAGTAATCATACCCTCGCTAATAGCTATTTCCTCCAGTTCGTCTTCTGACTGGATTTTATTAGTAATAGCCCGGCGCATTTCCGGTCCCACCCCCAGGACCTCGTGCAGGGCCATACGGCCAGAATACCCTGATTGCCGGCACATATTACAGCCTGCCGGAGCAAAGAACTGTTTTCCCGTATAGTCCGGCATATTAAGCTGGATAGCCGTTTCCTCATCCAATTCATAAGGTTGGCAACAGTTTCTGCATAAGCGGCGAATTAACCGCTGTGATACTATACCGGCTAACGAGGAAGATAACAGATAGTTTTCAATTCCCATGTTTACCATCCGAGCAACAGTACCGGCAGCACTGTTGGTATGCAAAGTTGAGAAGAACAAATGTCCGGTCAATGCTGCTCTTACACCTAATCCGGCAGTTTCCCCGTCGCGCATTTCCCCCACCATAATAATATCGGGGTCCTGACGCAGAATGGAACGCAGGCCGGCTGGAAAAGTAAGTCCGGCCTTGGTATTAATTTGCACCTGGGTAATACCAGGCAGGCTATATTCAACCGGGTCTTCCAGAGTAACAATGTTGCGATTAGGGTCATTTAACTCGGTTAACACGCTATATAGAGTAGTAGTTTTACCGGAACCGGTAGGACCGGTAACAATAACCATGCCATGCGGCCTTTTAATCAGTGATTTAATTCTTTGTTCATTAGCAGGGCCAAACCCCAGTTTTTCGAGTGACATAAGCGCATTGGTACGGTCCAGTACCCGTAAAACTATTTTTTCTCCATGAATGGAAGGTAGAGTAGAAATACGAAAATCAATTTCCCGCCCATCTATTATCAAACGGGTGCGGCCATCCTGAGGAACTCTTTTTTCTGAAATATCCAGGTTGGCCATTATTTTAATACGGGATACGGTAGCCGGGAAAGATTTCCTGGGTAGTGACAGTACTTCCCATAATTCACCGTCAATACGAAAACGAACGCGCACATCATGTTCCAGCGGTTCAATATGTATATCAGAAGCTCCCCCCTGCACTGCCTGTTTTAGCAAAGAATTAACCATGCGGATTACCGGGGCATCATCAACTAATTCCATTTCGGTAGATTGTGCTTCAAGCACAGAACCATAATTGTATTGGTTGAGCTCGCCCAGCAGTTTTTCCATCTTGCTGTCTACCTGCAAGGCGGTATACTGCTGAATAGCAGATTCCAGTTCTCTTTCCGAAGCCATAACCGGTACTACATCCATCCCGGTTGATAAGCGTACATCATCTATTGCCTGATAATTAAGCGGGTCTGCCATAATCAGGGTCATACGACCTTGATTTACAGACAGGGGTAAAATTCTATATTTACTAATCAAAGTAGTAGGCAGCAGTTTTACCGTTTCCGGATTAATATTCATACGGCTTATCTGTACCCGGGGGATTCCTAGTGAAAATTCAAGAACTTCCAGCAGTTGATCTTCACTAAGAAATCCACGTCTGACCAGGATCCTGCCCAGCTTTTCTTTACTCATTTTCTGGTCGGCCAGAGCTTGAGCAAGTTGTTCTTCACTAATTAACCCGTTTTCGACCAGTATATCTCCCAACATTTTACGCTGCAGTGCCACAAATAATTCTCCTTAAACAGTTCAATCCATATTATTAAGTCAACTCATGTATGCCAGGACTCTTTCATCTGAATAAGAATAAACTCATTTTACGACTATGGTCCCAGGCTATTTGTTAATTTAGGTTTTTATGGTATTTATAAATTAATATGACACAAACTGGATAATTATTTTTCAGTTTTCTTTCGCTATTTAAAGCCAAAACTCCTGCAATAATATGAAATAAATATATCTATTTAAAACATATTATGTTTTTATGATGTGGTTAGTACCGGGACATTTGGGGATATTCTTTTTTTGAGGAGGGATGCATAATAGCAGATATGGCTGTTTTCCGTCTGATATATCTGGAGGATGAAATGATGTGTTACCCATGTAAATGCGGCATCCAGTGTGGGGGTGAACCCGATACTCGTACAGGTAACCCCTCACCCTTAACTCTAAACCAGGTGCCTATTTTTTAATTAACGGCAGAACCATATACTCCTGGTTCAATAAATCTATATAGAGCAATTGTTTGCGCAGGGTTTCTCCCCGTCCGATGAGTATTTTGATGGCTTCAGCAACCTGGATTGAGGCTACCAGGGCAGGGGTGAATGCAGGATTGCCCTGCTCTTTTTCGATGCCGCGACCCCGGTTATTTCCATAAATTAGATCCAGGCTGCGATCACCCGGCAGGATACTGCAAACCTGGCCATACCAACCGGCAATGGCGCCGTGTACCAGGGGAATGTTCAGTTCCTGGGCGGTATCCTGTAAAACGAAACGGCTTTCCAGGTTGTCCAGGGCATCTATAATAAGGTCGCACCCCTGGCATATATTGAGGGCATTCTGCTTATCCAAATAAAGGGGCATGGCTGTGACTTCTACCAGGGGGTTTATTATTGCCATTCTTTCTTTTGCCACCTCTACCTTGCTTCTGCCCAGAACCCGGGTATCAGAGTAAATTTGGCGGTTAAGATTAGTTTCATCAAACCCATCCGGGTCAATAATAGTCAAGTGGCCAACGCCTATTCTACCTAGCATTTCTATTACATACTCCCCCAGTGCCCCGCAGCCAACTATGCAGACCCGGTAAGTATGTAATTTATCATTTTCTTCCTTACTCAAGGCAGTCATATTACGATCATATCTGCGCATAAATAATTACTCCCTATCTCAATATATTACGCAAGGCAAGAACCTTCATCAATTGCGTCCTTTTATTAGTGTAATCAGCTCTTGTATACATTATAATCTTATTTAAGCAGGGTTTCGATTAAGGGAGGAGGGTGGCAGCTATGCCGGGGTATTGCGTCCTTCGTTATTATTTTTATCTGGATGATGAAGATGATAAACTGCAGGGACTCCTTAAAACAGTGCAGAACAGTATACCCCTTAAACTATATAATCCGCATAATTACGGGGAAATATTACCATCAACCCTATATTATGAGATGGAATTTAATAATGTAAGAATACTGGTACTGGGCCTTAATGGTAATCATTCAACTTGGAATGAAAGCCTGCAATTACTATCTTCCTGGGAAGAACAGACCGGTATTAATGCTGATGTTTTACTGGGCCAGGCCAGTGTCCTGTGTGGGTATGGTTATGAATGGGAAGTGCTTTTAGAAGAAGTGTCCAGAATAGAACCGATAAAGGAATTAATACCGGCAGTTATCGACCGCGGGCAGATAGCTCGTATATTTGACAGCCGGGTTAGGGGAGAGACTTATTTTTTATGCCGTTTGGAAGAGTATACCGGGTTAAACCGGCGCTTATTGTTGGAAGGTTTGCCGCAGCTGCAAGCAGCATTAATTAAGTTACAGATGATAATTTCTCTGCTGCGAGATCGCCACCAGACTATTGTTCGGGAGAAGGAGGAGCTAAACCAGAAGCTTTCCCAGATACTGCATGCTCACCTGGTGACAGAACAAAGTAGTTCAGAGGAATCCGCTCAGCTGGAACAGCAGATTAATGAGCTATCTGCTTCCTACGGGATGATTGCGGGAGATTATGCGTTATTAAGTACGGATTGTAAGAAAATCGAAGTTCTCTTAAGCGATTTAAACCGGCAGTTTCGGATTCAACCGGGCCTGAAGCTTGATGATGAATTTCGTGATAATATAACCCAACCATATTACAGGCGTTTGCAGGAAATGCTTGATACACTGGACGAATTGCGCATCTCCCGGGAGAATCATCAGGCAGCAATTGAAGTAGTGCGCAGTAAGGTTGATATTCTCAACAGCCGGGCCAATATTGCTACTCAGGAGCAGATTAAGGATCTCATGGAAGTAAATACCGAGATGCAAAAACAAAGCCTGGTTTTTCAGTACGCGGCCGGCTTAATTGAGTTTATCGTACTGGCTTATTACAGCCACAGCCTCTGGTCCCATCTGGCTCATAATGCTTATGCGGCTATCCCCGGGTGGATACAGTTTATAGTGGTCATGGTTTTTTCCGGCAGTACAGTTTACTGTACCCACCTGTTGGCGGAATATATCCAGGGTGAACACCATGTCCGCAGGAAATTAATTTATTCGGGTATATTCCTCCTGGCTCTCTTTGTTTTTGTACTTGTGACCACCTTGTTGCTGGGAGCGAAAAGCCCGGCACATTAGTACCGGGCTTCAAATTACCCCATCAGTTTTATAGCTTTTAGCCTATCCGCTAACTTTTTATAATGGCCTTCTTCCTCCCGGGCTATTTGTTCAAACATTAAACGGGTTTCCGGATCATCTGCCTGTTTGGCCAGTTCTATATACCTATCCCGGGCTTTCAGTTCTTGTTCTATCGCTAGTTCCAGGGCTTCTTTCGTACTCAATTCCAATCCCTCCTGATGAGTTTATTTCCCTATTATAATTCGATAATAGCACTTTTCGCTATCGGGAAATAGAGGTAGATACTCCTAAACCCCAAAACTTCTAACCCCGGCGAATAAAGGGGATAGTCCCTCTGTTTCTTCTGTTTCCTGGCCAAACAGCAGGGACAGTCCCCATGTTCGCTCTAACCCCTCACTCCTCACTCCTAAACAATTAATCAAATAAATTAATTCCACGCCATTTCAAGAAAACTTTGTTATTCGCGCCTATTTTTTTACTAAATTGCTCATAATACACCTAGAATTAGCGATTGGAGTGTTTGCTCTGAATGAGGCTTTGGTAGTCCTGGTAAGAAGCATAATAGCGTTCTTTACCCTGCTTATTTTTGCCCGTATGCTGGGGAAACAACAAATAAGCCAGCTTACTTTTTTTGATTATGTTTTGGGGATAACCATTGGTTCCATAGCTGCCAGTCTTTCGGTAGATATTACTACCCGCGCCTGGCCTCATTGGGTGGGACTGGCTACCTGGACAGGTGCCGTGTTTATCCTGCAGGAAACATCTATTAGGTCAAAGCTGGGTGACCGCTACCTGACCGGAGAACCTTCTATTGTTATTATGAATGGTCAGATTATGGAGAAAACCATGAAAAAGCTGCGCTATACCACTTCCGATTTGCTGGAACAACTGCGGGATAAAGGAGTGTTTGACCTTAACAAAATTGGTTTCGCTGTTTTGGAGACTAATGGGCAGCTTTCGGTTTTGCTAAAACCGGAATACCAGCCGGTTACCCCCAGTGATTTAAAAATTACCAGCAGCAATGCCGGACTGAGCAACCAGTTAATATATGATGGCCTGGTTATAGAAGCTAATCTAGCCCGGGCAGGTGTTGACCGTATTTGGCTGGAACAGCAACTGCAGGCCCAGGGAATTAACAGTCCTTCTGAGGTGTATTTAGCTGGTTATGATGCTAACAGCGGTAGTTTGTATATAGACAAATACCAGGATAATCTGTCATAGGGGGACTAAAAGATGAAAAGCCTTAAGTATTATGCTTTTGTGGCACTGCTATTTGCAGTATTTATATTCATTATGAATAGCGGCGACCTGTTTAAAAAACCGCTGGGCAGTGGGGATGATTTTATGTTGTACATGAACCAGGTGGAGGAAAATATATCCGTAAATGAATGGCAAACTGCCAGTATCAATTATGAAAAGTTACACCGCGCCTGGAAGAAAATAGTCCCCCGGATTCAGTACAGTGTGGAGAAAGATGAGATTAATGCTATTGATGTTAATTTAGCCCGGCTTGAAAGCTGCATTACCAGCCAGGACAAAACTCTGGCCCTGTTGGAGTTAAATGAGGCCCGGGAACACTGGCACGACCTTAACCGCTAACCCATCCGTGTTATTACGTTGAAGCCCGAGATATTGCCTTAATAACTTTTTCCTGGCTGCAATTATCAACAATAGTAAAATCCCCTATCCCTCGGGGAAGAACTATTCTTAACCTGCCTTCAATAATCTTTTTATCATTAAGCATGGCGGTATAGATTTCTTCCGCCTTCAATGCCGGAAAAGCCGTAGGGATGCCCATCTGTCGGTAAAGTTGCGTAATCCGGCTGACTTCACTCTCCTGTAAAAGGCCTTCATCCTGGGCCAGGTAAACTGCAGCTATAGTTCCCATGGCCACTGCCTCACCATGGCGATAAACATTATAGCCAGTAAGTTTTTCAATGGCATGGCCGAAGGTATGACCCAGGTTAAGTATTGCCCGCAATCCTTCTTCCCGCTCATCTTTTGCCACAATTTCACTCTTTATGCGGCAGGAATGGTAAATGATAGTGCTCAGGCATTCCGGGTTCCGATCCATAATTTTGTGAGCGTTTTCTTCCAGGTAGTTGAAAAAGGATTCCTCGTAGATAATACCGTATTTTATTACCTCGGCTAAACCACTGCGGTATTCCCGATCGTCCAAAGTAGCCAGAGTATTAATATCTATTAGCACCAGACGGGGTTGGTGAAAAGCCCCAATCAAGTTCTTGCCCCGAGGATGGTTTACCGCCACTTTACCGCCAACACTACTATCAACTTGAGCCAGCAGGGTAGTGGGCAATTGTACAAAGTCAATTCCCCGTTGGTAAATGGCAGCAACAAAGCCCGCCAAATCTCCAACTACTCCCCCTCCCAGGGCTACTACCATACTGCCCCGTTCCAAACCTGAAGCAAACATTTCATCCAGTATCTTTTCAGCTTCAGCCATATTTTTATATACTTCTCCGTCCGGCATCAGAACGACCTGCACCTGAAAACCGGCTTTATCCAGGGAGCTAACCGCTTTTTGACCGTACAACGGAAAAACGGTAGGATTGCTAACCAGTATAATTTTTTGAGTTTTACTGACACCTCGTACCAGTGTGCCGGCGTTATCCAATATATCGGGAGCAATTTTTATAAAGTAACTGCGTTCATTTAACCTGACCTCAAGATTTTCCATGCTCGTGTCCTTTCCTAAAAGGTTTTATTCTTTCGTGTAAAGTGCTGCCATCCCGCAGGCGAACACATGGGTTCGCCCCTACAGGTTGCGGGTCCCTCACTCCTCACGCCTTAATATCTCAATTATCTCATTCGCAACCTGCTCCGGGCTTTTGCCGCTGGTATTAACCCGGTATTCAGCCTGTACGTATAAGCTCTCCCGGGCTTTAAGCATTTCCTCTATATCTTGAACCTGCAGGTTTTTTCTAAGCAGGGGGCGGGTACCCTTTTTGCGGTTTACTCGTTCAAATATCTCATTTGGCGCAGCTTCCAGACAGATAATAATTCCATTCCAGCTTAAGGTATCCATATTTACCTGCTCCAGTACTACCCCTCCACCGGTAGCAATAACCAGACCGCTTTCCCGGGCTAGTTTTTGGGCTATTAGTTTTTCTTCGGAGCGAAACCTTATTTCACCATATCTCTTAAATATCTCACTTACGGTCATCCCAACAACCCGCTCTATTTCTTTATCCATATCTACAAATTTTCTTTTAAGCCTCGCTGCTATCCTCGAACCTACCGTACTTTTTCCGGTACCCATAAACCCGATAAGCACTATATTTTTTTCCATTGCCACACCCTATCCAAATACTCCCGGTAGCTACTATAAGCCTGTTCTACCTGTTCCATGCTTGCTCCCCCAAATTGCTCCCGAAAAGCCCGGGCCAATACATAGACTAGCATTGCCTCACCTACTACTGCTGCTGCCGGTACCGCACATACATCAGATCTTTCTACCTGGGCCTTTTCTTCCTGCCAGTTTTCGGTATTAACACTAATGAGAGGTTTATAAAGGGTTGGTATAGGCTTCATATAAGCTCGAGCCCAAACAGCCTCTCCATTACTAATACCGCCTTCTATGCCACCCGCCCGGTTACTGCTCCGATATAACCCCTGTTCTTCCTGGTAATATATCTGGTCATGTACGTGAGAGCCAAATTCAGCGGCATTGGCTATGCCATCACCTATTTCTACCGCTTTGATAGCCGGTATGCTCATCAAGGCTGCTGCTATCTGACCATCCAGTTTATACTCCCAGTTTATATGACTGCCCAGCCCCGGATAAACTCCAATGGCTCCAACTTCGAAGCTCCCCCCCAGGGATTCGCCTTCCTTTTTAGCCTGCTCTATCAGCTTAATCATTTTGCTCTCGCTCTCTTTATCCGGGCAGCGCAGGGGGGAGTCTTCCACCCGGGCGCAAAACTCTTCCAGTTTATCTTGCTCCAGGCCGACTGTCCCTATATTAACTGAACCAATCGACCTTACATAGCTGTATATCAATATGTCAAACTGTTTTAAGAACAGTTTGAAAAAGGCTCCCGCCGCCACCCGGGAAGCAGTTTCCCGGGCACTGGCCCTTTCCAGGACATTACGCATATCGCGGTGATGGTATTTCATGGCACCGGGCAAATCGGCATGACCTGGACGCGGTCTGGTTAATACCCTTTCATCAATGCGAGTACAGGTTCCGCTGTTCATAATATCCTGCCAGTTCTCATAATCCTGGTTGCTGATAAGAAAACTTATGGGACTGCCCAGAGTTTTACCATTCCGAACCCCGGCAAATATTTCTATTTCATCGGTTTCAATCTGCATGCGTCCGCCCCGCCCGTAACCTTTTTGGCGCCGAGCCAGTTCCCGATTAATGTATTCTTCATCCACCTGCAGGCCGGAGGGCAGACCCTCAATTATAGTTATTAATCCCTTACCGTGAGACTCTCCCGAAGTAGTAAATCTTAGCATCAGCCACCACCCTATTTCTTTTTAATATATCCGCCCTGAAAAAATTTAGGCTCCATCAAAACAATAAAAGCGTCCGGTGCTTTAGCCGCTATTTCATCGGCAATAGTTCCTGCCATACTCCGTTTAACAAAAATATTCATTACCAGTTTGGGGCCTGCTTTGCCGCTGGCTTCCCAGCAGGTTACAGCCACACCCTGGTCCCGCAGTTCCTGTACGATATGTTCTTTATCGTGGTCGATGGTAACCTGGATACCGCGATAGCCCAGGGCCAGTTTTTCCTCAATCCAGGTACCTACCAAAATGCCCAGGGCAAAACCGGAGCAAAAGACCAGCAGTTTAATTGGATCATTCAGGGCTCCAACTACCATACCTAAAGCTACCGTATAGACCAGAATCTCGAAAAATCCGATTATGGCAGCAGGTATTTTATCACCCCGTATAACTAGAATCATACGAATAGTGCCCAGGGAAACGTCTATGATTCGAGCCATGAATATAAACAACAGTTGAAATATCATATTCCTCCCCCTAACAATTAAAGAAAAAGTGTAATAAATAGAAATGTGTAAGCATTTCTACGATAATTAAAAATTTATAATTTAAAATTCATAATTAATCCCGTACTTTTAGCCACCACTAAACTTCGCCATACCTTATACCATTTGCTACTTCCATGCTACTTTCTTATTAATATTCTTGAATCCTAACTCTGCCTGCACAGGGGTTTACTATTATTGAAATTCTCTTGCCATACTTATTTTTAATATTTATGTAACCTGCCTGCGGTGTAACCGCACCCGAAGAGGTAAAGCCACATATAGGATAGCCAGTTTCATTTACCCGAAAAGAATACTCACCAAATGGTACTTCTATGCCACGACTAAACATATAAGTAGTATGCTTATTACCAATTTTCGTGTAACAGTTTGAAGTTGGTTTAAAAATAATCGTGTACTGATGCCCACTAATAATAGCCTCCTGCCGGCTTGAACGCAAAACCCAGGCTAGCTGACGGGCATCAGTTTTCAACTTATAATCTTCAATTACCCGGTCAAAGCGAGGAAGGCTTATGGTTGCAATTACTCCCATAACAGCCAGAACCATTATGATTTCCATCAGGGTAAAACCTGATTTACGCCAATTCACCTAACAACACTTCTTTCATCAGCTGCAGCGGTGGTTTTATTCCCAGCCATATCTCCAGGCTTAATGCGGCCTGGTGTACGAACATGGATAAGCCATTTATGGTCTTTAATCCCCGGGCCTGTCCCATAGCCAGGAAGGAAGTGTTTAAAGGGTTATAAATAATATCGCAAACTACGGTTTCCGGGTGCAGCATATCCAGGGTATCCACCGGGGATTGCCCGATTCGAGGATACATCCCCACCGGTGTACAGTTAATAATAATATTACTTAAAGAGGCCAATTCCGTAAATTTCTCTTTACTCATAAGGTGTGCCCCTGCAAGTACATCCAGGGGTAAAGCGAGAGAACCGGCCAAAGCCTGGGCTCGCGGCAGGTCAATATCAATAAAATCTAATTGAGATACACCTTCTGCAGCCAGAGAAACTGCCAGTGACCGGGCTGCTCCCCCAGCACCAATAAATAATGCTTTTCCCTGCAGGGAAACTCCTGCTTCCTGCAGAGAGGCAATAAATCCGGCCCCATCAGTGTTATAACCCCGCAGGTAGCCATTTTCATTGCAAATAACATTAACTGCCCCACAGGCGGCAGCCTCGGGGGAAATATCATCCAGGTAGGGAATTACAGCTTCCTTATGCGGTATGGTTACATTAACTCCTCTAAAATTTAAACTGCGAATAGCAGTTATCGCATCCCCCAGCTTTTCTCCGGGAATGGCAAAGGGCAGGTAAATATAGTTGCAGCCCATTTTTTGCAGGATATAATTGTGCAGCAGCGGTGACATGCTGTGACCGATCGGGTTTCCGAATAAACCCAGGTATTGAGTGTCAGCATTTATACGCATCTATACCAGTCCTTTAATATGTCCGGGGACAGTCCCCGGACTTATTCGGTTGGGGCAAGGTTGCCCCCAATAAGTCCGGGGACTGTCCCCGGACATATTCGCCGGTGGTTAAAATTATGGCATTTTAATTGTAGACTGGCAAGCTGGTTATGTTGTCATATTTCGGGGAATTTCCCCGCTTCTATTTTTTGGCGCAGTCGGCGTAAAACAAAAAACTCCATGCTCCGTGATACTTTGGTTCCCATAAATTCTCTCCGGTCTATAGGTTTTACCAGTATGGTAAATAATCCGGCGCGGTTTCCCCCTAGAACATCAGTAAATATCTGGTCACCTATAACAGCAGTTTCCCGAGGACTAACCTCCATAATCGATATAGCCCGGTAATACCCTCCCCGGCGCGGTTTCTGCGCTCGGTATACATAAGGTATATCCAGGCTTTGTGCTACTGCCAGTACCCTTCGTTCTCCATTGTTGGATAGGATACAAGCTTTAAACCCTTCCTGTTTAATCATAGTAAACCACTGGCTTACTTCTTCTCTGATTTCGTTACTGTTCCACTCGGTAACTGTGTTGTCCAGGTCCAGGATAAAAGCCTTTATATTTAATTCCCGTAATTGTTGCAGGGGTATATCAAGAATAGAATCAACATATATCCGGGGATAAAGAAAACTGAACATGCTCACCTCCAAAAGCTTTGTGGGGACGTGTTGTAGGGATACCCTAAAGGGCACACGCGGTCCTTTTGACACGTTTTTACACAGGGGGACGGTTCTCCTGTGCGCCCCTCACTTCAAAAATTCCAAGGTTTTTTCCCGCAGCATAGTAGCCGCAATTTCCGGAGCTACCGGGTTCATATAAAAACCGGTGGCAAATTCTACTCCGGCCGCTATTATTAAACGAGGGGTTATTTCCATATACCAGTGGTATCCACCGGTCAAACCCTGGTTAACTGGTGCGGTATTTATCACAATATTATAGGAGGGATCGTCCAGACAATCAAGCATGGCCGGTATAAATATTTTAATTACTGCCACCAGATCGTTCAGTTCCTCTTCATTTATATCGGCAAAATGTTCGGTGTGGCGCCTGGGAATAAGCCAGGTCTCATATGAAAAGCGGGAAGCATAGGGACAAATGAGCTGAAAATGTTCACTCTCATAAATTAGCCGCTGCTGGCTTTCCCTTTCCGCTTCCTGGGTGGTACATAGAAGACATTTTCCTTGATGCTGGTAGTATTTGCTTAACCCCTGATTTTCCTGAGGTACACTGGGAAGGGCCAGAATCTGGCTGTGACTATGCTCCAGTGAAGCCCCAGCAAACAGTCCCTGGTTTTTATATATCTGGATATACTTGATACGGGGGTCGCTGGCTAGTTGGCGGTAACGCTGCTGCAGCATCAGGTAAATTTGTTTGATTTGCTCTGCTGGCAGCTGGTGAAACTCTACTCCGTGCTGTGGGGTTTCTATCACGACCTCGTGCTGACCCAGGCCGTTGCAACTTTCATAAACCCCGGAATATTTTAACTCCAGTTCTCCTTCCAACTTAAAGGCTGAAAATTTATTAGGAATGGTACGGATAGTCCAACCGGGTGTGTTAGGGAGGGTTTTGTTATCCCTAAAAGCGGCAATTTCATCTGTGGTGTAAGACTCGTTACCCTCACAAAAAGGGCAAAAGTGCTGCCCGGATTTGCGGGTATTTTCCCAGCCCTTATTAATGGGAAAATCGTTGGGCTTTAGAGCCCTATCAGTAGCAATTATTACCCAGTTATCCCGTACCAAATCCCGGCGTAATTCGGCTGCCATTTATCCCTTCCACCTCCCAGTTCTGACGAGGTAATACCCTGAAGGGCACACGCGGTTCTGCTGTCAGGATTAATTATCGAGTATCCTTTTCAGGAAAATACGGGTTCTTTCATTTTTCGGATTATTAAATATAACATCGGGGGTATCTTCTTCAGCAATGACGCCCCCGTCCATAAATACTACCCGGTGAGCTACATCACGGGCAAATGCCATTTCATGAGTAACCACCAGCATGGTAAGTCCACTTCCGGCCAGGCTCTTCATTACTTTGAGCACTTCACCCACCATCTCCGGATCCAGGGCGCTGGTAGGTTCATCAAAGAGCAGTGCTTCCGGTTCCATTGATAAAGCTCGGGCAATAGCCACCCGCTGCTTTTGGCCACCTGATATTTGATGGGGCCGGGCATCAATAAACCCTGACATACCGACCAGTTCCAGATATTCCATAGCCGTTTGCTTTGCTTCCTTGGCACTTCGTTTCAACACCTTAATCTGACCAACGGTGCAATTTTCCAACACACTCAGATTGCTAAACAGATTAAACTGCTGAAAAACCATGCCCATTTTAGCCCGATAGACAGCGTTACTCATATCATGCTCCAGAATGTTCTGGCCATGATATAAGATTTCTCCAGTGGTGGGCAGCTCCAGGAGGTTTAAGCAGCGCAACAGGGTGGATTTCCCTGAACCGCTGGAGCCAATGATGCAGACAACTTCTCCCTTGCTGACCGAAAAGTTAATGTCTTTTAGAACTTCGTTTTCTCCGAAATATTTCTGTAGATGGCGAATTTCAATAATATTTTCCAAAAACTAAACTTACCTCCCAAGCTTTATTGCCTGCCTACTATCTTAATTTCCGCCTCGGGAACAGTTTGCGACCCATGAATAGTATAGACTTCAGGACCTTCCAGCCGTTTCTCCAAATACCTGAGTATCCGGGTAACAGTAAATGTCATTACCAAGTATACTAAACAAGTAATCAAAAATACCTCGAAATAGCGATAGTTATTCCCAGCCGCTGACTTGGACTGGAAGAAAAGCTCCGTAACCCCTATAACATTAAGCACGGAAGTATCTTTTATATTGATAACAAATTCATTGCTTAAAGCCGGCAAAATATTGCGAATGGCCTGGGGGAGAACGATAAAGGCCATAGTCTGGGAATGAGTCATACCAATGGCATGAGCCGCTTCAAACTGGCCTTTGTCAATGGAAATAATACCGCCGCGGACAATTTCCGCCATGTAAGCCCCGGTATTTATAGAAACTATAAAAATGCCGGCAACAAAGGTAGTCAGATGAATACCCCAAACCATGGCTACTCCATAGAAAATAACCATGGCCTGTACAATCATGGGGGTACCCCGGAATACTTCTATATAGATGAGCAATAAAATATTAACTACCTTATAAATGGCCCTTTTCAGTATATGGGTATTATTATCAATGGGAACGGTGCGGATTATACCAATTAGAATACCTATGCCAAAGCCAATAATCGTACCAGTTAAGGAAATAATGAGGGTAACCTCGGCCCCCCTTAAAAAGAGGGGCCAGTAATTTTGTATAATATAAATTACCCATTGAAAAAAACTACTGTTTGCATCCACCGCCATAAATTAAATACACTCCTGCTTATACTACTATGTTTATTTAGCGACCGGCTGATTTAAGATGGCCTGATTCATTAATTCAACTCTTTCTTCCTGCGATAATCCAACTAAAATCTTGTTTATCTCCTCCGCCAACTCGGTGTTGCCCTTCTTAAGCCCAACGGCAATGGCGACATCATCAGGGGTATATTTGAAACCCTGACCCTTGGCAAACTCGGCCATGCCGAACTTGGCATTGGCGGTGGTAGCGGAAATAGCTTCCGGTTTTTCGGAAATATATCCGTCAATAATACCTGATTCCAATGCTACCCGCATAGCCGCGAAATCATCCATAGCCGGCTTTTTATTTACATTAGGAATCTGGTCGATAACTGTATAATGGAAGGTGTCCAGCTGACCGGTAATTTTGGCTCCGGCAAAATCCTTAATGCTGGTAGCCTTCTCGTACTTCGAACCCTTTTGCACCACGATAACTAAATCGGAACTGTAATACGGATCTGAGAAATCAATGGTCATTTTCCTCTCCGCAGTTGGAGACATACCGGCAATAATGCCGTCAATTTTTCCTGATTGTACTGCAGGGGGTAAACCGGACCAGGAGGTTTTTACTATAACTAATTCTTTACCCATACCTTCGGCTAATAATTTGGCAATTTCTACGTCATAGCCTCCGGCAAATTCTTTCGTACCGGAAATGGGAACAGCACCATTGGAATTATCAATTTGAGTCCAGTTAAATGGCGGGTAATCGCATTCTAGACCTACTTTAAACTGGCCCGATTCGCCTGATTCGCTTGAACCTTTACAACCAACTGCGGTAATGCACAATCCCATTATCAGAATTGCACATAGCACCAACTTTACTACATTTTTCATGCTTTTTCCCCTCTCGTATTGATTTTTTGTGTTTTTCCGCACCTTTAATTAAGGCTATTTTAACACAAAAAATAGGTCATGGAGTGTTTTATATCTAGAGCTTAAGCGTAAACTATTATATAAGGAGTATAAAAACTAGCAAAAGGAGTCATGTTTATGAAACGTACTATTATTATAATCAGTTGTTTACTAGTTTTTTTGCTTGCCATAGTGGGCGGATGCAAACCCCAGGCTACGCAGCCAACCCCGAATAAACCCCCGATTACCACCCCGGAAAAGAAGGAGGTTGAACCGGGACAGTTTCTGCCTTTATCCCAGGGTAATTATTGGTATTACCAGGGACGGGGAATGGAGTATGCCGCTTTTAATCGTAAGGTGCTTTATACCAAGGATAATTTGGCCCAGCTTAGCGAAGATAATGGGGGTACGGTTACCACCACCATTTATGAAACTACCCCCGGTGCCTTAAAGCGGGTGTATTTCGAAGGGGAAAGCTATAACCCTCCCAATATGCTGGAGGAAGGTTTCGCTTCCAATGAGAATGTAATTATAATAAAGGCCCCTATTAGCAAAGGTACCAAATGGGATAATAAGGATCACAACCGGGAAATTGTAGATGTTAATGCCAGTATAGATACTCCGGCAGGAACTTTTCAGCCCTGCCTGAAGATTAAAATTACGTCTGATAATTCCACCGTTTATGAGTACTATAAAAAAGGACTGGGACTGGTCAAAAGAGAATTTATTGTCGACGAGACCAGCATAACCTCGTCGCTGGAAAAATATCAGGTGAAATAAGAGACAAGTGGGGGCAAGTCAAGAACCGTCCCCACTTGCCCTTTCAGGTTAAATAAAGGTATTCACGCGGGGTGTCAGAAGAACCGTCTTGACACCCCGTAATATATTATAGTTCCCAGGCGGCGCGGGCACCTTCTTCTACCGCTTCAATTATGCGCCGAGGTTTGCGGGCGTCACCTATCAGATAATAAGGTATATTTTCCTGTTTTAAGAAATCCTCCAGGTGATTGCGCCCGGTGCTGCCGGTTGCAATTATTACTTGCTGTACTGGTTTTAGTTCCTGCTGTTTATCGGGATCACGCTCGAGTAACAAGCTTTCCTCCTTAATCCCAATTACCCTACTGTTAAACAGGAATTTCACTCCAGCTGTACGCAAACGTTTATGCAGCATGTAACCATGTGAAGTCAAGGTGGAAACGGGTGAACGGGGTTCTGTTTCCAAAATACTGATGTCTTTTATCCCCTTTTCCCGGAGATAATCGGCGGTTTCCATTCCTACCAGCCCACTACCCAGAATAACTACCGCTTCCACGGGTGCTACTGCCCCTTTAAGTACCTCCTCGGCCTGGCAGACATGGGGTAGATTTATACCCGGTATATCTGGTTTAAGTGGCTTGGCCCCGCTGGCCAGAATAATTTTATCCGGCTGGCCTTTATGTATCATATCTTCGTTTACTTCCTGATTGGTAACGATTTTAGCCCCGTGTTTTATAGCCCGGGCTGTTAATACCTCTATCCAGCGGCCATATGCTTCCTTGAAAGGCACTCGCGCCGCTAGCAGTACCTGTCCTCCTGCTTCTTTATCAGCTTCAAACAGGGTGACCTCGTGTCCTAAACGGGCAGCCTCACTGGCGGCAGTCAGTCCCCCTGGCCCGCCTCCAATAACCCATACCTTTTTACTCTTCGGAGCAGCTTCATTAGGATACTCCAATTCCTGCCCTGTTTCTGGATTTATGGCACAACGGATGCTGCCCTGCTCAAATAATAAACGTTCGATACAACCCTGGTTGCAGGCTAAACATTCAAAAGTCTCCTGCGCTTTGCCTTCCCGGGCATTTATCAGGAAATCAGGATCGGCCAGGTGCTGCCGACCAAAAGCAATCATATCGGTATCACCCCGGGCAATTATGGCATCAGCTATAAAGGGGTCGGTAAAACGACCCACGGCAATAACTGGAACCTTTACCACCTCTTTTATCCTGCGAGCCAGTTCCACTTTAAAACCAGGCTCATATTCTATCGGAGCCGAGGTAATTCCCCCGGGACTGCCATGAGTTCCAAATGAAGCGTGAATTATATCGGCACCGGCCTCTACCAGCACAGGCATAATCGACTGCATGTCTTCTACCGTATAACCATCTTTAATAATCTCTTCCGCCGATATCCTTATAGAAATGGGGAAATCTTCACCTACCTGTTTTCTTACCTCCTGCAGACATTCAACTACAAAACGGGACCTGCCGGCAAAGTCACCCCCGTATTCATCAGAACGCTGGTTGCAATGATGGGACAGAAACTGCATCAAGAGATAGCCATGGGCAGCATGCAGTTCCACCGCATCGAAACCTGCTTCCCGGGCACGGCGGGCCCCCTGACCAAAAGCAGTAATAGTTTCCTTAATATCTTCAATAGTCATTTCCTTTGGCTTTACCCGGTAGATATAGCTGGCAATAGCCGAAGGGGCCAGGGCTTTCCCTTCCTTTAATAAATAATAGCCTTCCCGCCCAACATGATGCAGCTGCATAGCAATTTTAGCGCCCTCCTGGTGCACGATATCCGCCATTTTAGCCAGTCCGGGAATGAAACGATCATCATAAACACACAGCGTCCTGGGGCTGGCGGTACCGTCCGGATGCACCGACGTAATTTCCGTAATTATTAATCCTGCCCCGCTTTGTACCCGGCGTTTAAAATAAGCCAGGTTAGCTTCACTGACAGTTCCATCCGTATTCCCCAGGTTGCTTCCCATTGGGGGCATTACCACCCGGTTTGGAATCTCAAGGCTGCGAACTCTGATAGGCTGTAACAGATGCTCCAGTTTATTCATTATGTCTATTCCCCCTTAAACATCTTGATATCATTATATACCAATATTTGGGGCAAGTGGGGATAGTTCTCTTGTCATCCCCTTAACACGCATTGACACATTTAAATGTCATCCTGTGGGCTGAAAACAACGAAGGCTCTCTTTTGGAAGTCCGTAATATTGCATCTTCCGCTAACTAGATTCTTCGTAACGCTCAGAATGACACGCTAAAGAACACTTTTTCAGCAGCCTCGAACTATTCCCTTGTTTGCACGAATTTTCTATGCTAAAAAGGAAGGGTTTTCCGGTCCGATGGCTAATTAATATAGGGGTAGTATATTTGAACAGAAGTGACAAAAAGTGCTATAGTAAGATGCGCAAGGACATAGTGGGGGAATTATTTTGTTAGCTGATAGAATAGAAGCTTTAAGAAATCGCAAGGGTAACATACTGGGCCACGAGCAATCTCTGAAAACAGCAGTGTTGCTTCCGTTGGTAGAACGGGACGGTAAAATCTATGTCCTTTTTGAAAAACGTTCCCTTAATCTCCAACATCAGCCCGGGGAAATCTGTTTTCCAGGAGGAGTAAAAGACCCGGATGACCCGCAGGCTATGGATACGGCTGTTCGGGAGACCTGCGAAGAACTGGGGGTTACGCCGGATAATATTGAAGTAATAGGTGAGCTGGATACCCTGATTACTCCATCCAGTTTAATTATGCGCTCTTTTGTGGCCTGGATAAAAGACAGCAGCCTCATTGAGGTTAATCCTGACGAAGTGGATAAGGTGTTTATGATTCCGCTGGATTTTTTGCTGCAATACGGCCCGAAGGAACATATCTTAAGGCTTAAACCCGATTTTTCCGATGATTTCCCCCTGCAGCTTATACCTCATGGTGCCAATTATCCGTTTCGCCTGAACCGATTGCAGCAGTATTTTTATTTATGGGAAGGAGAAGTCATCTGGGGACTTACCGCCCGTATACTGCATCATTTTATAGAATTGTTAAAAGAAAATGAACAATCAAATACAGGTGAATGATAATATAGTTCAGTGAGGCAATGGAATTCAAGTTTACACTAAATTGGAGTGGAAGAAAGGTCGTTAATTGGAAACCGTCGGCGATTATATATTTACATATGATTGCCCGCAAGTCAAGACTAAACCCGATAATTAGAGTTTTTATGCGAACAAACTAATAAATATACAGGCTTATTCTGTTATAGTTTAAATAAACCGGAATATTGATTAATTTTCTGCTTTGTTTTATGGACTGCTCAGTTTATCATGTTTCTATGACTTTAACGTCACTTGCGCCTGTTTCCTACCTATTCATTAATAAGGTTCAGGCCAGTAATAAAAATACTACCGGCCAAAAGTCAGGTTTTATACAGCCCATCAGTACCTGATTATTTGTGGGTTTAAAGGGGGTTGAATAAGAAAGGGAAAACAAGGGAAAATAGGCATTGTAAGTGTAACACTTATACCCGCTTTACAGTGCAATCTCCTGTATCCTTAATTAACAGGAAATCTATTGGGTATAGGGATAGGGAAATAGACCATGAAAGGAGTATAAGTAGTGGATCTTTCGTTTTTACTTAAAAAGAAGGCTGCAAAAACAGCGGTGGGCAGCCTCTTAAGCTTGCCTGCACTATTGCTATGGCCTTCCATGGCGTTGGCCGGTGAGGCTAATCTGGTTCTGCCGCAGCTCAACCAGCAACAGCATAATCTGCTGGTCATGGGAATTGTCGTTTCTATATTAGGTATGCTTTTTGGCTTATACCAGTATAAAAAGGTAGAAAAATATCAGGCTCACCAGTCCATGCTGGATGTGGCTCACACTATTTATGAGACTTGTAAGACTTATCTTATCCAACAGGGTAAATTTCTTATTTTACTATTCGCCTTTATCGGCTTCTGTATAGCCTTCTACTTCGGCTTCCTGCAGCAGATGCCGATCGGCGGGGTATTATTTATTTTGATGTGGACCATCATAGGTATTCTTGGTTCCTATAGTGTTGCCTGGTATGGTATCCGCATGAATACCCTGGCCAACAGCCGGACGGCGTTTTCCTCCCTGGAGAGAAAACCCCTGAAGGTTTTAAATATTGCCCTGGATGCCGGTATGAGTATTGGTGTGCTCCTGGTTTGCGTTGAGCTCATCATGATGTTAATTATTCTGTTATATGTTCCGCGGGAACTGGCAGGAGCTAGTTTTATCGGATTTGCTATAGGTGAATCCCTGGGTGCCAGTGCATTGCGTATTGCCGGTGGAATATTCACCAAAATTGCCGACATTGGTGCCGACCTGATGAAAATCGTCTTTGGCATTAAAGAAGACGACCCGCGTAATCCCGGGGTTATTGCTGACTGTACCGGGGATAACGCCGGTGATAGCGTTGGACCGACGGCCGATGGATTTGAAACCTATGGAGTAACCGGCGTTGCGTTGATTACTTTCATCGTGCTGGCGGTAGCCCCAGAACTGCAGACCATCATGCTTACCTGGATATTTGTGATGCGCGTACTGCTGGTTATCACCTCAGTACTTTCCTTCTATATTAATAGAGCTTTCAGCCAGGCCAGATATGGCAACAGCGATGATATTGATTTTGAAAAGCCCCTGGGCAGCCTGGTGTGGATTACTTCCATTTTATCCATCGTCAGTACCTTTGGGGTCAGCTATTATATACTGGGACCTGGTGCAGGAGTTGCTACTCCACTGACTAATCTATGGGTGGTACTGGCAGTTATCATCAGCTTCGGTACCCTGGGCGCGGCTCTGGTTCCGGAGTTTACCAAAATATTTACCAGCCCCAAATCTTCCCATGTCGAGGAAGTTGTTAAGGCTTCCCGTGAAGGTGGTCCTTCCCTGAATATCTTGTCAGGTTTGGTAGCCGGTAATTTCAGCGCCTTCTGGATTGGCATGGTGTTTGTAGCTCTTATGTTTGCCGCCTACTTTACCAGCGGATTTGGCCTGGGTGATATTATGATTTATCCTTCCATCTTCGCCTTCGGTCTGGTAGCTTTCGGATTGATGGGTATGGGACCAGTTACCATTGCAGTTGACAGTTACGGTCCGGTTACCGATAATGCCCAGTCCATTTATGAACTATCCCTGATTGAAGAAGTTCCGAATATTGAAAAAGAAATTGAAAAGAACTATGGATTCAAACCGGATTTCGATAAGGGTAAATACTATCTGGAAGCCAATGATGGTGCTGGCAATACCTTTAAGGCAACGGCCAAGCCAGTATTAATCGGTACCGCAGTAGTTGGTGCTACTACCATGATTTTCTCTATAATTCTGGTTATTAAGAATGTTCTGGGAGTACAACCGGAGACCATCTTGAACATACTTAACCCTTATACCATCTTAGGGTTCATGTGCGGTGGTGCTATTGTCTACTGGTTTACCGGTGCTTCCACCCAGGCGGTTACCACCGGTGCTTATCGGGCGGTTGAGTATATTAAGAAGAATATTAATCTGGACGAAGATGCTGGTCAGAAAGCCAACATTGAACAGTCTAAAGAAGTGGTTAAAATCTGTACCCAGTATGCTCAGGCGGGAATGCTTAATATCTTTATCGGCATATTCTCCTTTGCCCTGGCATTTGCTTGCCTCTCAGCTCCCAAGAGCTATAATGATCCGGTGGCCTTTTTTATCGCCTACCTGATTTCCATAGCGGTATTTGGGTTGTTCCAGGCGGTATTTATGGCTAATGCCGGCGGCTGCTGGGATAATGCTAAAAAAGTGGTTGAAGTAGACCTTCAAGAAAAGGGTACTCCTTTACATGATGCTTCTGTAGTCGGTGACACCGTAGGTGACCCCTTCAAAGACACCTCTTCAGTAGCATTAAACCCGATTATCAAGTTTACTACCCTGTTTGGTCTCTTGGCCATGGAAATCGCCATTTCCCCGTCATTCCGGGAAGTAGCTCCCACCGTTGGTGTTGTCCTGCTGGTAGTAGCCCTATTCTTCGTATGGCGCTCCTTCTACGGCATGAGAATCCCAACCAAATAATAGCCTAAAAAAAATAAGTCCGGGGACACCCCGGACTTATTTTTATTTACATTTCTACGCTTATCTCTCTAATCAACTTCTTAAGTGCCCGCTTTTCTATACGTGAAACATAGGAGCGTGATATACCCAGCTTCCGAGCAATTTCCCGCTGGGTTTCTTTCAGGCCATTGAAAAGTCCGTAGCGCATTTCAATCACCTGGCGCTCACGCGGGGATAGAACCCCGATTTTATTTCGTACCTTCTCCTCCTGCAGCTTCGCTTCTACCAAATCAAAGATTTCATTGTCCACAGTTAAAACATCGAGCAAGGATATCTCATTGCCTTCCTTGTCATAACCAATTGGATCGTAAATGGAGACTTCCTGTTTTACCTTTTTAATATTACGTAAATGCATGAGAACTTCAGTTTCGATTACAGGTTCGGGCGGTAAATACTGGAAAATAATTATGACTTTTGAATTTCGTTTGTATCGCTTTCGAATCCCAATATATCATCAACTCGGACGCTGATTGATATGTCTACTCCGGGTAAAACTCCTGGAGTGGTATTACTCGGATTAACTCTACCTGTGATTTCTATCTGGGATATGGCACTTCTTAATAACTCTCGTTTTTGTTCAAACTCTAAATCATCAATATTATCAATCACGCCTGCTATGGCATTATATAATTCGGTATAGTTATTCGTGGAATGTTGAAAGGCTAATAAGCTGTTCTGCAGGTTCTTTTGTTTTTGAATTAACTTTTCTTTCCGGTTTTTTATATCAAGTAGTTTTCTCTTGGTTTTATCATCTAATTCTAAAATACCTAATGACATAGCTTCGATTAGGGTTTCTCTGCCTTTTTCTGTATCTTTAAGTTGTTGTTTTATGCTGGTCAACTCATCTTCAATCTCAGATTGCTTGGGCAGGTTTTTTCTGACTTCATCTAATAGCGTATCAGGATTTATAAAAAGGTTTTTAAATTTTTCCCAGACGATTGTCTCCAGGCTTTCAGCATTAATTATTTTCTGCGGGTAACAGCCTGGGAAACGATTAGTTGATGCTGATTTTCTACAGGTATAACCTCGGTAATATCTGCCCCAGTTCTTAGCATATATGCCGCCCATCGTTTGGCCGCAATCACCACAGGTAAGTAAACCACTTAATAAATATTGTCTTTTTGCTTTGTGGCTCCAGGTTCTCAGGGATTCTTCTAATATTTTCTGGGCTTGTTCCCATAATTCCGGTTCAATAATTACTGGCATGGGAATAATATAATCTTTATAATTCCATTCACCCTTATAAGATGGGTTCATCAGGATTTGCCTTACGACTTGTCTATGCCAAAAGCTTTTACCTGTTTTAGTAGGTGTACCGGATTCGGTTAAGCTAATAGCTATCGCTGCAGGTGTCATGCCTTGTATTAAAGATTTATATATATACCTTACTACTTTGGCTTCTTTATCATTAATGCTTATTGTCTCAGTAGCAGGATCATAATCATACCCGTAATGGTAAACTCCTATAGGTGGCCTACCTTGCTTGGCTTTTTGTATCTGTCCACGCTTCATTCTCTCTGTAATTTTTTCTCTTTCATATTCGGATACCGCACCACGGATAGAATAAAACAATCTGCCTTCTGGCGAATCTTCCCATTCGAAATTAACAAAGACTAATTCTACGCCGGCTTTCTCAAATTCTTCGGTTAAAAGTAGTTGGTGGCTAAGTTTTCTGCTAAATCTGTCCGGGTCTAAAATAACTACACAATCGATAAGGCCATCCTCTACGGCTTGTCTTAGGGCTTCCAATCCGGGTCTATCTAATATTTTACCGGTTTCTCCTTCATCGGCGAATTCTAATATGCTGGTGGCTCCTATTTCTTTGGCTTTATTCCAACAGGCTTCTTTTTGCGCTTCAAGACTAAAACCATGCAAGGCCTGTTCTTCGCTGCTAACCCGTCTATATGTTGCTGCTCTCATCTTTTTTTTCCTTCTCTTTCTCCTTCTCTACTAATTTACTTAATACTATTTTCGCCAGGATAGCATTAACTTCCTGCTGGGCGTTGCCACCTGTGTATTTTATCTCTACTTTGTTAGCCATTGGCTGCCCCCTAAAATCTTGTTTATAAATCTTATGAGTGCTGGTCACCAAATCACCCCACTTAAATTTTTCCTTAATAAACAAAAAAAGCCGGGAACTTAATCCCGGCAGTTTAGGTTATAATTGTTTTGAGGTGTTATTAATGCAAGACTGGACTAAAATTAAAATAGTTGGTAAACGCAAACCCCCTGTAGTAGACATTTTTTCTCCCGAATGGGATGCCTATTTAGATTTGATTTGGTCTTTAAGGCAGGACAAAACCTTTATTCCACGGGGAGTCTATAAATTCAAAACCTTTGAGGAGGCAAATGAGTGGTGGGAACGAATGAGATCGGGTGAAAAACCTGATTCGCAGAAATAATTATTCAAATTTGATCTCACCCTGGCGGTACTTCTCGTATTCTTTTCTGGCATCTTCCATCGTCATTAAATCCAACGCCCACTTTAAGCCCATAAATATTCTTCTGCGGTCTTCTTCGCTGGCTCCGGCTTCTTTTAATGCACGAATTAAATAACCTTTCAGGGTATCGTTGAAATTATCTGGGTTTACGGTGTTCATAAGCCTTACTCCTTACTAACTTGCTCTAATAACAAAAAACAGGCTGCTAATAAGCCCGTGGCAGCGTTTTGTTTGTTCTTTGGTATCAAACTATTAAGTAGGCAATTTAAACACCGTACAACTCATTTAAAAAGGAGGCTTTTTTGTAAAAACGCTGTTCACGGGCAAAAGCCTTTCTTTCCACCCCAATAGAGTATAAAAATCCTAGATAAGTTAAGATTAATGATTCTAGTAGTAATCCTAATATCCAAACAATATTAATTAACATGACATTCTCCTTTCCAAAAAAGGCTTTCTAGTAAACTGCCCGTTTTCTTTTTCGAAACCATAGCGTTGTAGAATTTCGATTAATTTTTCTTCTTGAATACCATCAGGAGAATGAATTTCGGTTGTTAAGATGAATCCTTTACGATCTGCCCACTCTAAAATGTCTTCCATAAATCTGGTAGCTAGTCCCTGATTACGATAATCGGGCGGGACAAATACATTTGCCAAAAACCAATCTCCGTTTTCCTGGTTAATTTCTACTCTGGCTGATTTAGAATCGAGTTTTTTGTATATACGGAAAAAATTCTGACTTTGAATTTTGGTCATCAGCTACCCTCCTTTTCCGGATAAAAAGAACACTATTCTCTTTTTCTACCTGCTCAAAACCATGTTTTTTCAGAAATTCAATCAGTTCCTTCTTGCCCAGGTCGCCATAGGGATTAATTTCTGCAATCAAAGTAACTTCCTTCTCATCTGCCCAAGCAGTCAACTCCTGCATAAGCCCTGTTGCTATTCTCTGATTCCTATATACAGACGGTACAAACAACCGGGAGATTAACCAATCGTTTTTCTCGATCCGGTTAAGTTCTACCTGGGCCAGCTTGTGGTCTAGCTTTTTGAATATGCAAAAATAATCCGGACTTTCGGTTCTTGTGAACATTCTTTATACCCCTTAATTATTATGTTATCTGCCTGATTTTGGTAATTATTTCTGCTGGCTTAAAAGGTTTGGTGAAAAAATCAGTTATACCATGCATCCTGGCTTCAGCTAATAAATCTCTGTCTCCCATAGCACTCAGCATAATGATTTTCTGGTTCGGGTTAGATTGTTTGATTAGTTTAGCTGCGGTTATGCCGTCCATTACTGGCATGGTCAAGTCCATGGTTATAATATCTGGCTTTAGTTTTCTGATTATCGGTGAGTCGTCTACTGCCAGAATGTGCATTAGTGGTCTCCTTTCGTTTAGGTTTTTTCCGTAGTTGTTTTGTTTCACAAATTTTGGTATTACGTTTTGAGATATTTTTCATATTATCACCTCAAAAAAAAAGCCGGGCTATGCCCGGTAGTGAGATTAAAATATTTCTAATTATTAGATTGAGCTAGATGTTTCCCCGCTTCTACTAATTCTCTACGTTTTGTGAATTCATCTACATCCATACTTTCGCAACCTCCACTACAACCTCTACGGAAAAAGGGACAGATAAAACAAGTTACTTCTTCGACTTCTTCCAACACAAGCTTAATACGGAAGTTCCTATGATTAGGGTGCGTTCCTGTTATCTTTTCTATTAACTGAAGAATATGTCTATCTAGGCTCTCGACAACAAATCCGTCCCCTACACGAACAACCTTATCTATAGTAGGTTGTGAATTTTCGTTGCTCAAAATAGGGAAAACGGGAACCCTACCTGTTTCGATATACAAGTTATATAGCGCGATTCGTTCATACGCCAGTGTTTTGTTGCTTGATGAACTATAGCCTCTGGGTATACGTAGGTATTCTTTCCAAAGGCTAATTAATTCTTCAGCTTTTTCAGGGATTGGATTTTCGGGAAAAACCGATTCGGCTTTTTCAATTTTACTAAGAGCGTCAAAACGTTGCTGATCACGACTAATGTCAGTTAGTGCATCACTCATGCCTTCTTCTCCTTTTTAGCATATTGCAAAGATATTGCTTTTAGATAATCTGGTAACCCGCCTTTCATTGGAACGGGTTGTAAGTTGGGTAGCAATACAGACTTACCCATAAGGCCCCATTCTGAAATAGGAATAACAAAAAATTGTTTCATATCCCAACCTACTAGTATAAAAGCTATGCCTCCACACTTTTCCCATTGCAACAAGAACTCCCACTGGTGTGATTCTAACCGACTCCAGGAAATACGCTTTTCTTTGGTATGTTTGGCGTCAAAAGCAATTGGAACTCCCTTGTATGCTCCAAGAAAGTCTACCGTAGATTTGTTTTCTACTTTTGCTGTTACAATTTTTCCGGTGTGGTTTCTGATGGGTATCCATTCAGTAGGAATCTTTGTTATTACAGCTATTCCTTGCCGGGCATATTTGTTGTTTTGGAGTTTTATTAATTTTTCGAGGGCTTGTCCTCGATTAGCGTATGTTAAGATATTGTTCACCTCCGTAATCGGATAAATTAATAACCCTTGCGTGATTCTATTTCTTATACTGCATGATACGCATTATTTGATCCTGTAGTTTCTCATTTCTCTAAGTTAACGAAAATTAGGTAGGCTTGCTAAATTTCTCATAATATAATCAACACAAGGTATGGCAAGAGAATTCCCTATAGCTTGATATTTCGCTGTATCTGACATACCTTCTATATCCAACCACCAATCAGGGAAACCCTGTAGTCTTAAGCACTCTAAAGGCGTTAGTCTGCGGACCGCATAACTTTGTTCTACTAAAGATTCGCTACCGCCGCCTACATCATCACCATTGCTTCTTAGAGTGCCACAGACACAAGGTTGTCTTTGCCCTCCCTGTGCAGTGTTCGGCGTAGGTACTATGCCATCATTATGTACCCTACAAACACCATCCTGAGAGCGGGGTTCGATAACAAAGGTTTGCGATTCTGCATCAAAGCGGTTGTTTTTGGTATTTATGCACATAGCAACCGCCGGTGATTCGTGAACCACAAAAGGCTGATTGTTCCCGCCCATGCCGAATGTTGCTGTTACCGGTTGTGCAACGTCTAGCGGTCCTTTAAACCTAGTGTCTTGTCCGTGATTCTCGAACATCAAACATTCGCTTGATTTCTCAACGCTATCTCCAGCATCTCCGGCAGCTTCTTGCCTCGCTACTTCGCTTTCTATCAATACGGCATGGCAATGTGCGGCTGAAATAGTATTAGCTGGATCACCAGGCTTGCCTATGCCACTTCCCATTCTGCCTTTGTCAGAAGGTCGGCCCTGAACAGTCATGGTATTAATAGGTATGGGTTGTGCTACAGCGTGTCTATCAATCGTATTTAACGTAAAACTAACTTCTTTGTTTATCCCATCACCCATCGGTCCGTTTTTATCAGCCCTGCCTATCATTGAACCTTGGATGCTATAAGTCGGGCATATAGTGGTTGTCTCATTAGAATCGGGGTTTTCTTTATTTTCAATGGGATTATTAGGGGACTTACTGCAGACATAAGTCTGCTGTTTCATGCCCGGCTGGGCTTGTAATGCTCCTGATTTGTTTCCTAAATCCCTAACTTCATCACGTTGGTTTTGGGCAAAAGCTAATACACATGGCTGTCGTTGCCCACCTTGTGCTGTATTAAGAGTAGGAACTACTCCTTCATGTATTCTACAAACACCATCTTGCGAACGTGGTTCGATAATTAACGATTCCCAATCTGCTTTATGTTTTGGTGCTCCAGCTTCTGCTCTAAGAGTTCTTGACACTTCTCGTATAACAATTGGTTGGTGTCCGTGCTCTTCTGCTCTCAAAGTAGGAGAAATATCATTATGAACGCTCATTACAGAACCACCCTGGTCTGCTAAAACAGGAATAAGAGTTTCAGTTTCAGGATCATATCTACAACCAGTTCGCGAAGTCAAACATTGCGAAACAGAAATACCAATAACTTTACTGCTACCGTCTTCCCGCATTTTTTTAGGCATTAGTTCTTTTTTAACCGAAACAAAGTGGTCTCCTGTATTAGCTCCACTATTGCCGTTCCACTTTGTGCCGTAAGTTGCGGTAACGGTAGATGTTACTCGGCTACCGTCTGCTGTTGTAATGCTGTCTTTAACATTTTCGGCAGGGTCTTTTCCCGCTTTTTGGCTCGGCGAAGAATACCTTGACAGGCTTTCGGGCTTAAAAAGTATCTCTGCGGCACATCTTCCTGTAAAATCTGTGACAAGGAAGATTCGACGACGACGTTGGGGGACACCCCAATATTGGGCATCCAAGACTCTCCATGCGATATCAACTCGTTCAGTTCGTACCATTCCCGCATTTGCCCATCCTCCACTGACAGGCATTGGAATTTTATTTTCTGCGAACGACTCCAAAACAGCCCGGAAATCTTGTCCCCGATTAGAGGAGAATGCTCCTGGTACGTTCTCCCAAATAGCGAATCTTGGGTAAATTTCATTTGTTGCACCTCTCATTTCTTTTATAATTCTGATAGCATGAAAAAATAATGCTGACTCGTTGGTTTCCACTAACTCTTTGCCACATACTTTGCAAGTATCAGTGTAAAAATAAGTATATTTGTCTGTTGCTCTAATTTTGTTTTTGTAAATTGAATGTGGATTTTCTTTATCACCAACACACCTAAAAGAAACATCAAAGCCATCATGTCTTCCCGCTACCGATAATCGAGTGCAGGGACTGCCAAACGTAATAATGTCAACAGGTTCAACTTCTGCACCATTGATTTTTGTAACATCTCCTAAATGTTCCATATTAGGAAAGTGCTTAGTTGTAACTTGAATTGGCCATGGTTCTATTTCACTTGCCCATATAGACTCAATTCCAAACTTGCTTGCGGAATACGGAAAACCGCCTATACCATCAAACAAACTACCTAACTTCATAGCTTACCTCCTGTAAAATGTGGTTAAAAAAAAAGCCCTGGAATTATCCAGGGCTTTAAGGAAAGGAGGTGAGGCGTGGGAAAGCCTCGTAAAAAAAAACCCAGCTAATAGCTGGGTTAAGATTTTGCGAAGACCATCCACAACTGAAGTCGCAGGTGGTTTACCAAAATGTGCCGTAAAGCCCCCGGATTCATCCGTGGGGATATTTCCCAGCTAGCTGAGGAAAGAGTTAATAAGGTGCAGGATGTTGTTGGTATAGGTGATCAAATTCTGGTCAAGGTAACCGAAATAGACCGACAGGGGCGGGTAAATCTATCCCGTAAAGCGGTGTTAAAGAATACAGTTAAACCAAATTCTTAAGTTGTACCAGATAAATGAAATACATCTTCCCAAGTAAACCGAGTTGTCTCGGTTTATTTGCATTTTCTGGGTAAGGGTGGACAACAGGTGGTAAATACAATTTTTGACACTATCGAGCAATAATAGAATAAAAGCATTAATTTATGATATATTTAGTATCATAAATTAATGCAGTTTACTTTTGAGGATTATTTACTCGCTATTTAATCACCCCTTAGGGGAAATCCTGCAATAGTCTCTTTGATACTTCTTCTTTTGCTGGAGGATATTTTATGGATATGAGAGTTCAAAAACATAAACACCTGCTTTGCATAACAAAATACATTATGATTATAAGTGGAGCTTTAACATCAATATTTGTAATAATGTACATAGTTTTCCACGCTTGCGGTTCCTGGGCAGAATCTTATATTTCCTTTTTAATAGCCTTACCTTTTGCAATAATTTTTTTAATTGCGATTTTGATCCATTTTTTTATAAGGTCTGTTACAAAACAATGGTGATTGGAGATAAAAGAGAGGGTATTATTTCCTGAGTTTGACTGCTTTTAAGGTCTTCTATTGCGTATTTTGCCCATCCCATCTTTACACTTCCTCTATGCCGTAGTTTTAACACTCCTTGCCCCCAGTGAGGGGGCGGGATTTGTTTGGAATGTGTACTACTTCGTTAAAAACAAATTCATTTCCAGAGCTTGGGTATTCAATTGCGCTCGTTCTATTCGTCGTCGTATATCTGGTATATAATCATGTTCCTTCTCAATCCCGACCACATTAAAGCCTTCTAAGATTGCGGCTTCTAGGGTTGTGCCACTTCCTGCAAATGGGTCTAATATAATCCCTTCTGGTGGGGTGATTAGTCGGCACAGATACCGCATAAGGGACAACGGCTTAACTGTTGGATGCTTGCTGTCACCCCGTTCCTTCTTGCTTGTTTTGGCGCAATAGAAAAATCTTGAAGCACCGCCTGTATCACCTAATCCTCCTGCATTAGTAGCAAGTTTATTATTGGCATATTTGCCGTAAACATTTTTCCCCAATGCACCCTTACTCTTTTCACCTTTCCCGCCCGTTGATTTGCTTATCCCACTTTGTTCATCAAGCAACTTTCCAGCTTCTTCGTCAAGTATTACGTTGGCGGGGAATCTACCTTGATGAGTTTCACCTTCGTATCCTTCGGGGGAAGTGTATTTACTCCACTCTAAAAAGACCCCTTGGCCCTTTCTTTTTCCATATGTCTCAATTTCCTCTGTGCCAATGCGACACCCATCAATATTCAGCCCACCAGTCCCCCACTTCATCACGTTTTCAGCAATAGTCTTTTCGCTTATTGGTTTTCTTGCTACTACAATAGGCTCATGTGCTGGTTTTAATGCAGTACCCCAACCATCCCATTGTTGGGCTTCGGGGGTTGCGGGTGCGGTAATAGCAAATTCTGTTTCACCTGCAAAATTACATATTGTTCCAGAAGTTAATCCTGCTTTACCAGTACCAATTACTTCTCTTTCTGCCTCTTCAATGGTTTCAAATGGCAAATTTAAATAATCTTTAATTTTATTATATTGCTCTAATGTAATCCCTTGTGTTTTTTGTTTATTCCATAACCAACCAGTAGGTTTCCCATTTTTACTAGGAAATAGCATAGTCAATTCTTTTTTAGCAATTCCTCTTTTTTCGGCAATCTCTAATATGTAGTCAATAAACCAATTTAAATTTTGTCCTGCTTTTTTATCTATTGCCTTACTTATATCCATTGACTTTGGAAAACCAGAATTGCCAGTTATAAAGATATGCCCGTTCCGACGTGCTACAAATGCCCCTGTTGGTACTTGGACGCACCATACATTGCCGTGATATTCTATCGGGGTAATAGTTGCCAAAGTGGTTCTGGTTTTCCTGTTGCTTCGTACTTTTTGTGCTGTTGATTGTTCGCAAAAAGCATTAAATTGCTCGGTTCGTTGTTGGCTGGATTGTGGTCGATATGGTGTACCACCTCCGACCTCTTTAAGCATCTTCCCAGTATTTGCGCAACTATTAAACGGTGTTCCATCACATAACCGTCTTTTCTTGACATTTCCGCATATTCTTCTGGACAGCGAACATACTTTACACCAACATAATTTCCGTGTGTTTTGAAATAAGTTACACCACCCTTCCATGCAGGGTTGTTCTGTCCCGACATTTTTTTCTTGGCCGACTTCTTGGATTCTTCCGTCCAATTTTCCCTGCCTTTGTGTGCGTGTTGCTTCCATTCCTGCCCTCTCAGCATTCCGTTGCATTGACGACTGCAAGTAGGTGTTTCCACTCTTTTCATCCATGACTTGGCTCTCCACGCCTGTTTCCCGCATACCGCACAAGTTATCAGTACTTTGCCTTCGCATAACTCTGGCGGGGTTTTCCCTGTGTTCTTCTTGCCTACACTCTTGTTGGCGCACTCTTTTGAGCAAGTCTTGTTTCTTAATGCTTGTTCCTTCGTATATGTTGGGAATGGATTCTGGCAAATCGTGCAAACTTTCCAGAACGGGTACACTCTCTTGCTGTTCCAATGTTTCGGCGTATGCAAATACTTTTCTTCCGCCTCGTTCAATAATGCAACGGTGGTTTCTGGACACGATTTGGTCTGTATAATCCGATTGTATTCGGTAAGCGGTATGTTTGTTTTCATAGATAAAGCTCCTTTCAGGTTTACAAAACTCGAATGTATCTTTATCTATATTATAACACAATACGGGATGTAATTCAATTGCTTTATGGTAATGCTCCCACCCGTTTATAGTTAGTATTTCTGTATCTTCTGACAAACACCCATAAATCCACTGCATCATATCTCGCACTTGGAATCCAGCATCTTCAATAGCACAAGCCATACGGTGATAAGTTCGAGTGCCACCAAAACTAAGTAAATATCCTCCTGGTTTAAGAACTCGCAAAACTTCTTGCCATAGCTCTATGTTATAAGCTATCCCGGTGCTGTCCCATTTCTTGCCCATAAAACCTAATTCATAGGGCGGGTCGGTAACAATTGAATCAAAATAACTATCTGGATACTGCTTTAGCACTTCCAAACAATCGCCCTGATATAATTGCCATGCCATTATCTTGCCTCCCCTCCATGTCGCAGTATTAACATTATCCGTAGTAGGCGTTATGCCCACTACGGATTTATTATGACTTATGATACAGCCATCTCTAATTCTGGTTTAACCTCAAATATTTTAAGGTTTTCTTCGAACCGTTTTTCGGCTTTCTCGATTTTCTCAATAGCATCTCCCAGGGTATCCCGATGTTTTCGGATTAAAGCCATTATCTTACCTGCTTCTTTGCTAAAACGAACCATGGCTTTTTCTTGTGCCTCATCCGGGTTATCTGCTACTTCGATTTTCTCTTGTTCTCTTAAGAGAAGTTTTTCAAATTCCTGAGTCGCAAAGACGATAGCGTCTTCAGCTAATTCAGTTTTGATTTCTTCATCATCTACTATCGGCAGAAGGTCGATTCTAACCATTTTTTCTGCCAGGGCCTTATTAATTGCATTACCCATTTCTTTAATTCCGACAGCAATATATTCTGAGTCTTTCGGGATAGTCCAGGCTGCCTTAATATCTTCTACCGGAATTCCAACGGATGATATAATGCGCTGGAAAGTGCTACGAATCTGGCCCGAAGAAGCAAGTTCTTTTTCTTCTGCCATAGCAGTAGGAATATCTCCCAGTAAATCAAGGAGAAAACTTGGACAACCCTTAAGATCATTATTCATGCCAGATAAGCTCCAGGGAAGATAGGCACCAGCCGTTATGCATTGGAAATGTTCCGTAGTCTTATCAAACAATAGCCGGGCTACTTTATCACCATCAGTAACGGTGCGTTTCTGCCGGTTAATAGCAGCAGCCAAAATAACCCGTTCAATAGTATCGCTTTTAGTTTCCGTAGCTTCAGCCACTACGACTTTGTAGCGGATATCGCCCTGCTGGTAAGTACGTCCTAATCGCCCAGTAACGGTTTCAAATATTTCTCCTGCGGTACGACGCCGCGGTGCGAAACTATCAAACCCTTGACTAGCGAGAAGGTCGCAGAATTCCTTAAAATCAAAACAAAATTCTTTTAGGCTGTAAGATAGTCTTACAGCAACGTAATCACTTGGGTTGAGTTTTCCAAACATAAAAATCCCTCCTCAAGATAAGCAATCTGCGTGAAACAGCCTACCTTCATACTCGACATAGCGAGTATTGTAGCCAATAGGCTTTCCGCATAGTTTACATTTGGTTTCTGCTGCCTTTCGAATAGATTGGCACTTAATATGGCCGCACTTTCTTTCGCATGGGCCATTTTTAGTGCCTGGGTTTTGAAGTATCAAATAAGCCACCCCCTTTTTGAAGCTAGCGTTAGGCACAAGCTACTTATCAAAGCCAATAATAACTTCGTTACAGGTCTCGCACTCAATAGCTACGTTAAAAACCTCGCCATCTTTGCCATATGTGACACACACTATGTCGTGTCCAACATGCCGTTCAATATCTTCGTAAGATATCTTTTCCGATGATTCTTTCGAAGGCATCTTTTTGGCTATTTCGCTTAGTGCATTCGCAATCTGAGGCATCGTTACGGTATAAAACCTATGCCCCATATGAGTTCTGAAAAAGTCTGACATTTTTATTCCTCTCTTTCTTTCAACTCAACTTTATAGATGACACCCTCTGCTTCGAATTCATAAACTCCAAGTAAATCGAACTCGGCATCTATTAAGCAGGCTTGCCTACCTTCTTCGTCAAACAAAATAGGATCAATAAAGCAGTTATTTTGTCCCGAACAGACTTTAATATCTGCTTCGTAGCCGTTATCAAACTTGGCCCTAAAAACCGCAAGCAGGGCATCTTCGGCGATTTTTTCTTCATGAAAGTTAATTTCTACCCGATCAAGTAAGTCTTGCAGTTCTCTGGCTGACCTTTTTTCAATAAATATTACTGCTTCGTTTGCTGTGTTTATCCAGGAAGAATCATTGCTAATAGGCACACTACAATCTGTGAATCGGGTGGCTAGATTAATGTTAGTGACCCAACCATCTCCGGTTTTCCAATAACCAGAGTTGCTTACCATGATAGGCATAATTACTCCCCCTTTTTAAACCGCTTTAACGGTGTACTGATTACCACTACTATCAACCGCATTTGTTACCAGTGTAACTTCGGTTGAAAAGTAGTCAGAATCGAACCGAGAAAAGCCACATTCTTTTAGAAAAGAAATTGCTTCTTTTTTTGCTATTACTGTTGCTTTGTGTTGTGTATCAGCTACAACGAAATGTACTTGCGGATCAATGTTTGAAATATCAGTCCAAACCAAAACACAATATAAGTTCAAATAAAACCCTCCCTTTCAGAAAATAATAAGCCCGCCAAATAGCGGTTGTTGTGTCGGATGTATATCCGAGAAGTAATATTTAACCGGCACGTGTGTTCCGGAAATGGATCATGTGATCCAGTCTGCCACCTCATAGAGAAGTGGCAGAGAGACAACATAATCAAGATATTTTCTTTCTTTGTTGCTTAACTGGTATAGTAGTTGCTTTTTCCCGTAACATATCCGGGCTGACTTGTAAAATACCTGTCCAAAACTCAAAATCTTTTGAATTGATAAACCGCATTGCGGCAGTTCTTGTTGAACGATTTCTTAGATCATGAAAAGCCTGCTTCACAACTGCAGCGGCTAATTCCTCAATAGCTATCTGCATAATCATTCTCCTTTCGAAAACAAAGCTACCTATTAGATAGGTAGCTTTGTAGAAATACTTTGTCGTTGTCAGGCAACCTTCCTGGAGATTTCTTTTGCTTGATAAGCAAACAGTTTAAATTTTTCTTCCTCAAATTTAACTTTACCCTGGAACAAGTAAGCTTTGCCAGGCTTTATTTCTTTACCGAACAACAAAACTTCTAAGCGCCCAGTATAGTCTTCGATTGTTGCAAAACACCAAGACTTGCCGTTTTTAACACCGCTTTTTACCTTGGTTACTATCCCAGCAATTTTTGCTTTTCCTTCAGTAATACTGGTTATTTCTTGACAATCTGGAACATCATAAGCATCTAACGGGTGACTGGAAACATAGAAACCTAGATATTCTTTTTCGAAATTGAGTAGTTCTTCTAAACTGTATTCTCCTGCATCAGAGATACCCGGGAGAAGTTCCTCTCCAGTGCCAAAAAGAGTGGTTTCATTTCTGCCGATAGTAGTTGCTGCCTGAATTATTGCTGGTAGTGCTAGAATTATCGACTTTCTGCTGCCGAATTCCGAAAGACAACCAGCGTATGCCAGAGTTTCTAATATAGCTTTACTGATTCCCTTATAGGTTAAATCGTAAATGTCGTTATAAGGACGGTTGTCTAAAACCTGGCTTATTGCTGCATCTCCAAGATTTTTTACTGCGCCCAAACCAAAACGAATTGCGTTTTTATCCAGGGTGAATTCCCGATTGGATTTATTAATGCTCGGTGGAAGCACTTTAATGTTAAACCTGCGGCACTCGTTGAGGAATATCGCTATCTTCTCCTGGTCGGTAGTATTACTGAGAAGTGCTGCCATGAATTCTGCCGGATAATGGGTTTTGAGATAAGCGGTTTGGTATGCGATAAAAGCATAGGCCGCCGAATGGGATTTATTAAACCCGTAACCAGAGAAGTAGTCGATTAAACCGAAAACTTCTTCGGCGATTTCTTTACTGATGCCATTTTTAATAGAACCTTCTATAAATCTCTCTCGCTGGGCTTTTAATTCTTCGGGCTTCTTTTTTCCCACCGCCCTACGCATTAAGTCAGCACCAGCCAAACTAAAACCTGCCATATCGGTTGCAATACGCATGACTTGTTCTTGATACAAAATCACGCCGTAAGTTTCTTTCAATATCGGTTCTAAAACCGGATGAAGATAAGTAATTTCTTTTTCGCCGTGCTTACAATCAATAAAGTCATCTACCATGCCTGAACCTAAAGGACCCGGACGATATAGTGCAACCATAGCTATTAGGTCTTCAAAACAATCTGGTTTTAGTTTTTTTAAGATACGCTGCATACCATCGGATTCAAGCTGAAAAACTCCTATTGTTTGTCCTTGAGAAAGGAGTCGGTAAACTTTTTTATCATCTAACGGCAGTTTATTAATATCTATTTTCTTTTGAATGAGTTTTACTGCATCGTCTATTACCGTAAGTGTCCTCAATCCCAAAATGTCCATCTTTAGTAGGCCAATTTCTTCGCAGGTGTTCATTTCAAACTGGGTAGTGACATGGCCTTCGCTAATTTGAGTGGGAATGATGTTATTCAAGGGTTCTGCACCGATTATTACGCCTGCTGCGTGAACACCCGTGTGGCGTGGCATACCCTCTATTTTTTGGGCTGCATCAATTACATGCTGTAGGTCTTTATCAGTTACACCTTCCAGAGAGTCAATTTTCTTAGCCAAGCGGTCTATTTCATACAAGGGTTCTTCCATGACTCGGCCAACATCTCTTATCGCTGCCCTGGAAGCCATTGTACCGAAAGTTATTATTTGTGCTACATGGTCTTGGCCGTAACGTTGAGAAATATATTGAACCACTTCATTACGACGGCGGAAGCATACATCCTGGTCGATATCTGGCATCGTAACCCTGGAGGGATTCAGGAACCTTTCAAACAACAATCCATAATCTAATGGGTTTAGTTCCGTAATACCTAAAAGATATGCAACTAAACTACCCGCTGCCGAACCTCTTCCCGGGCCTACTGGGATGTTATTTTCTTTTGCCCAATTGACGATATCTTGCACGATTAAAAAATAATCGGCAAAACCCATATTAGTGATTACTTTAAGTTCATATTCCAAGCGTTCCATTATTTCCGAATTTGGCCGGGGAGAAATACGTTTCGGAAGCGCCAAATAAGCTCTTCTACGAAGAGTAGAAACCGAATCTTTTGTTGGGAACTTGGGCAATAATATTTGGCCGAAGTTAAAATCAAGACTACATTTTTCCGCGATTTCTTCGGTGTTTTTTAATGCTTCTGGAATTGATTTAAACAAAACTTCCATCTCGGCTGGCGATTTAAAATAAAACTGATCGTTGGGAAACCTAAAACGGCTAGGGTTGGAGAGAAAGTCTTTAGTTCCGATACATAATAAGATATCCTGAAGACGCGCGTCTTCTTGGTTAATATAGTGGGTGTCATTAGTCGCAACCAAAGGAATATCATATTTATTAGCAATTCTGATTAATTCGGGATTGACTCTTTTCTCTTCTGGTAATCCATGATCCATAATTTCAAGATAATAATCTGAATCAAAGAGTTCTTTAAATTCTTGCGCCCGAATTTCTGCCGTTTCAATATTTCCTGCTTGAATAAGTCGCGGGATTTCTCCTGCCAGGCAAGCAGACATAGCAATTAAGCCTTGATGGTACTTCTGTAGCAGTTCCCAGTCTATCCGTGGCTTGTAGTAAAAGCCTTCGCTGTAAGAGAAAGAAACTAGCTTAATAAGGTTTTTGTAGCCGATTTCATCTTTGCATAACAGTACTAAATGGTATCTTTCTTCGGCTTTTTCAAATCTACTTTCAGGTGCAACATAGAATTCACAACCGATTATGGGCTTAATATCAGCTTTTTTACAGGCTTTATAGAAATCAATTATACCGTGTAAATTAGCGTGATCGGTTATGGCCAGTGCTGGCATATTAAAAAATTTGGCTTTTTGAACCAGGTCTTTAATGCGAGAAGCACCATCTAAGAGGCTGTATTCGGTGTGGTTGTGTAGATGAATTATAATAATTCCTCCTTTCTTGAAAAATAAGAAGTACGCCCATTAATAGGCGTACTTCTTTCGTTTAGCAGAAAACCCTTCGCTTGCAAAATAACTATACATATTGTATAATATATATAGGTTATACAACAAGGAGGTTATTACATGAAAGACATTATGACTAATGTTACCCTTTCGGAAAAAGAAGATCGTATCTTAAAAATCCGGGCAGCGGAAGCTGGTACATCTAAAAGAAAGCTAGCTACCCAGATTACCCGCGAATGGTTGCAAGAACAGGATATCAAGACCCGGATATCTGATATGTTAAATCAGATTAGCCAAATGCCAGATAACGAACGGTTCTTTGAGGCGGTTGAAAATTTGGTTGATGGCAGCATTAAGCTAACGGAATGTCGGGTACAAAAATCTGTTAATGAGATGTTTAGTAAAGAATATATCGTAAACGATACTGAAGAAATGGAACAGAAAATAAAAAAATCTCTTGATGTTTTAAGAGAAGTTTTTGTTATCCCAGACATTAACCCAGATATGCTGAGTGCTGCTGTTATAGAGAGTTATTTTAAACAACGGGCACGTTGATGAGGTTCGGCTAATAACTGCCGAATTTCATCGTATTCTTTATGAATCTGGAAAGCACATTCTCCGATATCATAACGGTCATCAGGACCATTATAAAATAATGGCAGATCGTGCTTAGCACATAAGCGATTAGTAGCGTTCACCCTGCTGATAAAAGCATCGTGTGCCCTTCTACGGTTGGTATCCAGGCGTGCTATTTCCTCCCTTAGTTCTTCTGGGCTACAGCGATAAGGGAGTATCTCTAACTGCGCTTCCATTGCTGTAACGGTTGAACAATAACGAATGGCATTATTAACCGTTTCTTCGACTATCCTAACTTCGGCTTTATCGAAGATTGGAAGCATGGTAAGAATTTTTTCTCTATACATTTATGTTCTTCTCCAATCCTGGGTATTCTTTTAATACCTTTTCGGGTATTGTTTTGCCTTCAGCTATGGCTTTTTTGATGATTTCTTCGTGGTTTAAGACACTCCATCCGTCATAGCCGTGGTGTCTTTTATTTCCATCATACCAATAAACAACACCCGTGGGACTAATAGCCTGGACTTTTCCTTGCCCCATATCGATGAATTTCCATCCAGCTTCCCTGGCTTTAGCCCAAGTGCCATAAGGTGACTCTGACGGAAATTTAGAAGGATTTCGCCTTCTTAGCTCCTGGTAAGTCATTTCCCATGGCTTTGCAGCCAAGTCGGGATACTCTTCCAAAACTCTTTCAGGGATAGGCTTATTTTCGAATACGGCTTTGCGAACCGCTAGCCAGTGTTCAAATCTTAAACCACTATCTACGGACCAGTAATTATTGGCCCATATGCCCATTTTTCTTAATTTTGCCTGTTCAGCTTCGTGCCTTGCAGGTAGTTCTTTCTCGACGTATTCTTGCTGGGACATTTCCCACGGCTCTAAATCAATTCTTTTCAGCCATGCCTCGCATATCGACAAAGCTTTGAATTCTTCTGTCCAGGCATTGCCGTCAGAATTGTCGATGGCAATAAATACTCCGTTTTCAACGGTGTAAAATAAACCTAACGGAGTACGGTTTTGGATAATGCTTTTGGCGACTTCGCTAGATATTTCTTTAATACCCATTTTTTCACTCCTTTTTTAAAGAATTACGCTTCTTGTAAAACTTTAATTGTTTTGGGAACGCAAATTTCTTCTTCCACCACATCATAGTGGGTGCAGATGCGAACTAACTCAGCTATGATATCATCGCAAAGTTGATCAAAACTTTGCACCAGCTTAGTTCTGTCTCGAAGAGATTCTATATCCCAATCGAGAAAGTCTTCGCCTTGATCTGTGCTGCGTCCAGGATACACAATAATTAGAGTGGGTGGATTTATATAATTTATCCTCCTTCCTCCACATACGCCGCACTTATCGCTCTGGGACATTTTTTTGCCAGACTTTATAGCTTTCCTTTCGTCTTTGATGATTTCAAAAGCTTTTTCTTTTGAGAAACCGAGTTCGGCAATTTGTTCTGAGAAATGTTCATGGATTACATTGTCGATCCAGAAATATTTCTCCTGAACCATTAGTCGGACTTTTTCTTCTGCATTTGGATTGACAGGTGGTATAAGTTTAAAGTTTTCCTGTCCACATTCGAGACAGTAGCTTTTATACGAACTTTCTTTGATATCTCCCTGGTACAACACCAGGTAACCACCTGAACGTCCGTTAAAGCAGGCTTGCCATTGATAATCGTGTTTACGACACCAATCCAGAAGAAGTCCATTGATCATGTGAGAAACTTCTTCTACGTTTAGTAATTCCCATGCTTTTTCTTCTACTTCTCTGGGAAGTCCCAAGTTGTAGATTTTTAAGTTGTTTGCATAACTAGTAGAGTTGTTCCAACTATTCATGGTGTTATAACGAAAATGATTAGATAAGAACTCTACCATAGCTTTTCGGGAACGTAAGTCTACCGGTTTAAAAAACATATTATGCCCTCCTTGACTGAATCTTTTGATCCAGAAATTAATATTTATTCCAACCGTGTGGTTAGGAAGTGGATCATGTGATCCAGCCTGCCACCTTATTAAAAGGTGGCAGGGAGATAACACGATTAGTCTTTATTGGTTCTCAGTGGAATGATTACCATCTTGGTGTTATTGCCCATAAATAGAACGGGCGCAAACTTGTTATCAGGGTTATAATAAGCGGTAATATCTCCAGTTAATATCCCTCTCAGTGAACTACCCGCCAATGAATTGGCAGGCTTCTGGCTTCGTCACCCGGCTATTGCCGTGGCTCTACCTGGGCTAGTTCCTAACCTCAAATGTTCCGCTTTTCATCTCTCCATTGAAATAGGGAGAATTCCCGGCGGGTTTCTTAAATATTTGTATTTTGTAACCGTTTGGCTAATCTCGTATTGCGGAGTTGAATGTCGTTATTTTTTACCGCAATAGCTAACGCTTTTTTTGTACCAATCAGAATAACAACCTTTTTTCCTCTGGTGAGACCGGTATAAATTAAATTACGCTGCAACATTATCCAGTGTTGAGTCAATACTGGCATTATAACGACCGGGTATTCTGAGCCTTGTGATTTATGGACTGAACAAGCGTAACTCAACACTATTTGATCCAGTTCATGATATTCGTAAGTTACTGGCGTATCGAATTGAATAGTTACTTGTTGGTCTTCAGAATCTATTTTGGTGATAAATCCGATGTCTCCGTTGAATACGTTTTTAAGATAGTTGTTTTTTATCTGCATGACTTTATCATGTAACTTAAACGTATTTTTGCCACGGGTTATTAATGTATTAGATTTATTGAGTTTTTGGATTTCTGTATTGATATTAACAACACCAGCAGAACCCTTAAGCATTGGCGATAAGACTTGGATATCTTTTATGCCGTAGCCGAATTTTTTCTGAATTCGTCCTGCGCATAGACTAACTATTGTTTGGGTTGCTTCTTCAGGGTTTTCTTGTGAGATAAAAAAGAAGTCTGAAGACGTATTGTCAATAATAGGAAATTCTCCATTATTGATCCTGTGGGCATTAAGGGTAATTAACCCTTTTGATTGCCTAAAAATTTGGGTTAGTGATACAACAGGAAAGTTCTTAGAGTTAATAATATCTTTTAAGACATTGCCGGGTCCTACCGAGGGAAGTTGGTTGATATCTCCCACTAAGATTACTGACGTTTCCGGTGATACGGCTTTAAATAATTGGTTTGCCAGAATCATATCCAACATAGAAGCCTCATCTATTATTAGTATATCTGTGGGTAAAGGATTGTCGTTATCATAAAGGAACCCTTTGGGCGGCGTGAATTCCAACAAGCGGTGTATGGTTTGTGCTTCATAATCAGAAGCTTCCTGAAGTCGTTTAGCGGCACGGCCAGTGGGTGCAGCAAGTTTGATTCTTAAGTTTAATTTCTTGGCTATATTGACTACTGATTTAATTATTGTCGTTTTGCCAGTTCCCGGGCCGCCAGTTATAACGGATATTTTATTTGATAGTGCAGTTTTAACGGCTTGTTTTTGTTCCTCTGTGTATTTTACGGATATTTGTTTTTCAATTGTGTTTATTAGGCTGTCGTTAACTGAGACTTTTATAGGAATCGAATTTATCTTATTTAGTTTGGCGGCAAGGTTGTTTTCTGCCACATAAAACGAGTTTAGGTAAATAGCTCTGTCTTCTAATACAATCCTGCCAGAATCAATTAAGTCATTTAGTGCTTCTTTCAATAAAGATTCGTCAATGCCTAGAAGTTTTTGGGTTTGTAAATAAAAATCTTCTTGAGGGCAAAAGACATGCCCTTCGCTAGAATACTTGTTCAGAAAATATACTATTCCTTCCCGGATTCGCAAAATTGAGTCGGTTTTAAAACCTAGTTTCTGGCCGATTTTATCGGCTGTTAAGAAGCCTATTCCGTCTATATCTTCCACTAACCGGTAAGGGTTTTCCTGAAGGATTTTTATCGATTCCTGCCCGTATTTCATGAAGATTTTTGTGGCGTGGCTTGAAGAAATATCATGTGATTGGAGAAACATCATGATATTACGAATTTCTTTTTGTTCTTCCCAGGCTTTTGTGATTGTTTCTAATTTCTTCGGGCCTATACCATCAACTTGGGTTAGTTTTTCGGGTTCAGATTCAATAATGTCCAGAGTATCATTTTTGAAATGGCGTACAATTTTTTTTGCCGTTACTGGGCCAATCCCTTTTATCAGTCCTGAACCCAGGTATCTTTCAATAGCTGCTGATGTGGCTGGTAATACTGATAAGTATTTTTCTACTTGAAATTGGTTACCGTATTGGGAATGGCGTGTCCATTTTCCTATTAATTGTAATGATTCCCCCGGGTGGACACCCATAAATTTGCCCGTAATTGTGATTGTGTCTTTTTCTTTTTTGGGTTGGAATTTGGCAACCATGAATGATTCTGACTCGAAAACAATATGCTCTAAAATTCCATCGATTACCACATTGCACCTCCTTGTAAAAGCAGAAGTACGCTTGTTTAAAAACAAGCGTACTTCTTTAAATTATTAAGGACTTAAGTTTGTCGACTTACCAAAATGTACCGTAAAGCCCCCGGATTTATCCGTTTAGAAGGAAAAATTGTCTATGATTCATTTTGCTTGCATTTTATTTTTTTGATTGAATACGAAATACTCAAAGCGATTAATACTATAATGGTGTAAATCGTCAACGCAATTATTGTCGCTGCTTTAAATGCGTATACATAGCCTCCAACGTCAGCCATAAATGCAGCAATGAAATACACTGTATTTACTGCAAGACCCAATAAATATATAGCCAACTTATGATTGTTTATAATTATAATAGCGATAAATAGCAAGTTTGCTACTATATAACTGACCCAGAATGAATAATATAATGTATCTGATACAAATATGCCGTTTGGTAGAAGACAGAGACATAAAACAATATAAGCTATACAAACCCCAAGCGCCCAATACAGCCATCTTCTTTTCATTGATGACATCCTCTCAGTAATTATTTAATATTAGGAAAGTGCGAAACATTTTTTTCGCAGCAAATCTGTCTTCGCGAGTCTCTATACTTTCCTTTCGCAACGCTTCCAGGCATTCGTCTAAAGCTTCTGCCGTGTTCCTGAAACGGCAGTAACTCATGTTTTGTGCCATATTTACATCAATCCTTTCGTTTTTAAACTCACATAATTGCCAACACCGACAATCACATGATCTAAAACTTCAATGCCCAGTATCTTACCCGCTTCTATTAGTCTATTAGTTACCTCTATATCCTCCCGACTGGGAGTAGGATCACCGCTGGGATGATTATGGATTAAGATAACTGAAGCTGAGCTGGTAAGAATAGCAGGCTTGAATACTTCTCGCGGATGGACTATGGAACTATGCAGCCCGCCAATACTGATGGTACAGATAGCGTTTAACGCACCTTTGCGATTTAGATAAGCAACTATAAAGTGTTCTCGGTCGCAGTTTTCTAAATCTTTGTGATCGGTAATCATTTTACAAACGTCTTCTGGCGATTTAAGCAAATACTGCTGGACTGATTCTTTTACTAGCGGGTCTCTTGCTAAATAAGACGTAACATAGTATCGAGAGTAGTTTTCAAATAGGTTTCCTTGCTCCATTAAACCACCCTTTCTACAGTATCCACACGCGGGAAACCGAGTGTTTGGTTAGTAAAGTTTTCAGATTACGGGTGATTTCGGTGCCTTTTTTTAACAGGAGCAATCCTTTTTTAGAAACAACGTCTCGGGCTAGACGATCACCCGAGATAATTTCGTTGATGTGTTTTTCCAATATTAATCCCTCCCAGCCCGGCAAAGCCGGGCGTTATTTTACCCGGCCTGCTGGCCGAAAAAGAAAGGTATTTTATATGCAATTAGTCGTTTTCGTCAAAAATTAATGTTTTCCTTATTTATCTTTATGCCGTCTACCCCATTCCTCAAGCATCTTTAAAGGCCGATTAGTTAGAAAATCAGCTAAATGCACAATTTCTGCTGGCGAAATACGCCCATATTCTGGTTTCGGAGGAGTGTACCATATTCCCATATGAGTTTCGATTAAGTCCATGATACGGGAATATGATTCCTCTCCAATAATCCCAGATAGCTTCCGGTAGTATTCTCTTGGCAGTAATGGGTGAACCGCTACCGTTTTTCCGGTATCCGGGTAGCCTCTTTTAAGTGTGTCGTGAAGAATCAAGGCGATAATAATATCGTCCTTGTCTCTATCAGTTTGCGGATAGGCTAAAAATAGTTGGTTTGCAATTATCAAAGTTGCTACAGTATGCCGTACCAGCCCGCCTTTGCCCTGGGCAAAAGACGGGTGGTTATTGCCAGTACTGCTGGCCGGTATATGCCAGAAATAATCGGGTGCAATTTCCAATGCTTTTTCTACGAAAGTTATTTTCTCTTTTGATGATATTTTGTGAACGTATTCACTAAATGCCATTATTTTCTCATCTCCTTGGATATATAAAGTATCACCGTACATGGAGACTTCTTGCATATGGCCATACTTCATGGGAACCGCAAGCCAATTGCAAGCAAATTCCCAGGCTTCATGATAAGTTTCAGCCCAGGCAAGGTGGTGATCTCCATCTACTGCGTTAACTCTAATTTCCCACATATCATTTCTCCTTTCTGCTGGGTGTATGCCCGCCTCTTTCCCTAATTAGTCCATCCTGGAACTGAATCGGGGTTTCCGTCAATCCCTGCAAGAAAATATTTTTTGGAAGACTTATCGAAATAGATTTCTCCCGAGATTCCGGCTTCTTTTAGTTGTTGTTGTCGTGCAACTAAGGACGCGGGGATTTTGGGAAGCTGTAGTTGTCTCTGGGAGTGAGTTAACATAAATGAATTAGCGCGATTTTTACCAAAAAGCATTTTAAATAGGTTGTTAACCTGTTTGCGGAATCTTTTCACCATATCATCCTTTCTGTCAAATTTCGCAAGTATTAATTGACTCGGTTATGCTTGCGATCAAGTCATCCATGTAAGAATAGTCGTTATCCAACCACTCTAAATACAAATAGTGTAGCAGGTTTGGAATGTCAGATAACTTACTTACTTCTTTAGATAAATAATTTTCTACGATTTCTACAATATCGTTTTTAATAATGATTTCGTAGGCCTTGTCAATAATTTCCTGCGGTGTCTTTGTTGCCATTTCAGCGAGAAATTCTTCGTGCTCTTGCCTGATTCTTTTTGCCATTCTCCAACTCTCCTTTCTGTCGGACGTGTATCCGGAAATAATATTTGTGCTAGAACGTGTGTCCTAGAATTGGATCATGTGATCCACTCCACCTGCTGACTCAGCAGGTGGAGGCATGACACGATCAGATAGTTAGGTTTGCATAACCCTTATTTCCTGGATTGAGAAAGTCAACTATAGTTACCCAGGCATTGATTTTTTGGGCATCAAAAACACTTACGTCAATATTGATTCGCTTTGAATTTATTACTGCAAAGCAATTAAACCGGCGAACTTTATTGTTCTGAATACTGGTCGGAGTTTGTTCAAAAAGATTACCTTGGATAATCCTTAGTAATTCTTTTCTTTCAGATTTATTAAGATAGCTTTTTAGTTCAAATAGATTGTCAGCAAGATACTTTACTGCTTCTTGCATTTACACCACTCCTTGTTTGAAGTTGCAGTTCCCTTCGGACACGCATGAGGATTTCTCCTAATTCGTTACGGCTTTTACCTGTAGACAGGGAAACACCACAAAAGGTATCTTTCCAAGTGTTGCCTTCTTGTATTTCTTGGTCTCCAGTAGCCAATAGAAGACGTTTTAGCGATGAGTGTCTGGTGAATTTCTGGCATACTAACGATTCCATAACGGGGATTTTAACCTCTTCCCAATCGGGACGGATTTCTAACTTCTGCCCTGCTCGTTTTGCTTTTCCAGGGGTAGGTAGGTTGGCGATTTGGCGTCGTTCTTTTTGATCTAGTGTTTTACTGGCTTGGTAGGCATGCTCAACACTGGGATAAGTGATTCCTTCCCAGTCGATTCTGCAAGGAAAGAAGTTTGATAAGAATCTAAATTCGTTTTGAAATTCTTTAATCATTATTATTCCTCCTAACAAAAAGCCGAACCCATAAGGATTCGGCTTAGTTGTTATTAATGCTTTTAAGGGTGATTTCAGGAGAGTTGCTTAGATACTTGCTTTGCAGTTTTCCTTATCATGGTTATGTCTTCTGCTGTTATCATATCTTTTTGAGATGCGATTATTATTGCGCCTACCGGTTTTTCGTACCGGTATATGGGGACAACCAACATAAATTTAAACCTCTGGCCGTCAGTTAATGTTTCGTCATATAGTCGTGTTAGCAGCGTTGTTTTAAACGCTCTTTTGATGTTGTCGGTTATCGGTTGATCCAAAAACCACATCATTGGTATTTCTCCGGTAGCTGCAATTATTTTGTCTTCATCAAATTCGGGCAAGGATACCCTCACTTCTAAGCGATAGCGTAAGTGGGGGAGGAATTGCCCTTCCTCCTTTCGTGTAATAGTGTACTTGCTCTTTCTAATAACCTCAGTTTTTTGTAATTGGCAGATGGATGAATCTTTGTGCCATCCAGTTTGCGTAAGTCAAAGTAACCGCTGCTGCGTCTGCCAAAGATAAAGCATTCCTGCCCTTCGTACTGTACTTTGTCAAACAACTGATAGCCATGAACGTGTCTGGGTGCTTTGTTGGCCTGTCTTATGCCTTTCTTTGGGTTTGCTTTGTGTAATTGCCTGTTCTGCTTACGTACCTGCTTGAAGTAATAATAGTTATTATCCGGTTTAGCTAACGGATTGCCACTGATGCAGCGGGCATCTATTATGTGAGATTTCTCTAACCCGTTGGTGATCCGTGCATTCTTGGTTATATAACCATAAGTAAGCTTAACGTTTGAATATAAGGCTTTAAGTCGGTTATATACTGCCCATCGCATGATGCCCATGAAGGCCGCGTCTCGGTATGATTTACCTCGCTTTAGATTGAGTTTTAATTTCCCGGCATGGTAATCATCATGACATTGTTCGCAAAGCGTTATTAGATTATTGGGTGCGTCACCACCGATTTTGCGAGATTCAATATGATGGACGTTTAAGATTTTGTTCTTGCAGTTAGTTTTACCTTTGCATTTGTGGCCATCACGCCACAAGACGTATTCCCGGTTGTTCCAGAACCCTAATCGGTCACCTTCTTGATATTCTTTGCCTTGGATTTCTGGATTCTTAATTTTTTGAATATCGAATTGGGCTACTTCAATTGTGGTTTTAGTTATGGGTAGTATTTTGTGTGCCATAGCAATTATTTTTAGATGACTCTCGATTTTGTTTTGAATTGAAGGTGCTAACCAACCTTTAGGTTTTTTGCGATTCAAAAACCGTGCTTGGCGGTATCGAGTTTTACGATTTCTTCTGCTTCTGCGGTATTGTCTTCTGTCGGCTAGTAGTTTCACTATGTCGTCTCTAAGTTCAATTTCAGCTTCGAATAAAACGTTATTTTCGGTGGTTGCAGATATGCCGATGTGTTTACTACCTGCGTCTATACCGAGGTTTACAGGTTGTTTGTAGCCACTTGAGCCGTAGAGTAACTGAATCGTGAATGGTTCTCGCTTGATTACTTTGGCTTTATTTTGTTTTAGTAATAATCGTGCTTTTCTCGGACTGCACGGCATTAAAGGGTTACCATGCTTGTTAATTACGTAGACTATCAATTAGCCTACCTCCCTTCGGAGTTAGTGCCTCTTCGCCAATGTTGGAAAGGCTTGTCGTGCCAGCAGCACCGTTCCTACCCATCAGAACTTTTAACCGCTGACGATAGGGCCTGGTGCTAGAGGAGTACACCAGGGTATCGTGACCTATCCAACGCAGCTTGCGCTTAGGCTAGTCAACCAGGACTACAAGCCCCCACTTCAAGCCCCGTTAAGGGGCTAAGTGGTGGGTGGTTGACTCTTTCCATCTCCTTTCGCAAACCATGTTTGATTTACAGTTTTAACATTCTCTTTTATTAATTGCTAGACAAAGAATTATCGTTCTCTGTCTATTGTTTGAGAATGGGCTTTTTCTTCTCTTTTCGACCTTGCTTCAATAAAAAGCTGATTACGAAAATTGGACAAATCCTGTCGCCGCGCTTCATACTCGCGCCAGTTTTCTACTGTCGGATTATCCTTGTAACGTTTCTTAGCATCACGCACAATCTCAAACAGGTTGGTGCTTTCATGCTCGTACTTGTTTTTCGGTAGTTGCTGTTTTTGTTTTTGCCGTTGGCAAACTTCTTTGAAGATATGATGAAGTATTTCCCGCGCCTGGGTGTCCATTTCCTGAAATAGTCTTTGCGCTTCATTGAATTGGTGATTTTCAAGTAGTTTTAAATAAGTAAGATAGTTTTCATAATCTAGTTTTTCCAGTTGTCTATCCTCATCACATTGACATGATTGAAACATATCGTTGTGAAAAGACTCAAGGCGTTGTTGTAACAGCGGAATTAAATCCGAAATATCTTCGCAACCGTCTTCATCGATTTTGCGAACAGAGACTTGGCTTTTAGATACGTGTATTACATTCCCTGTCATGAGTTTCTTATAAGTGCATAGCTCCTGGACATCATCGTCTTCCCATGGTGTTTCGAGAGCTTTTTCAATCGCATCTTCTTCTGACCCAGCATTAATTTCGAGATATATCCAACCCGCTATAGGTAACTCTACTCCGTATTTAGCCATAATAATCCTCCTCTAATTACCACTCCCCACCCCAGAAGGGGCGGGGAGTTTTGAGAATACACAGTTACTTCTTTTCGTAAATGCCATCGAGATTGAAGTCAAAAAATATAATTTCACCATCGGGATAAGCCTCGCTATTAACACAAAGGTTTCCGGGGAAGTTATCGTTGTCTGTAAGAACTTGGGCTTCTATATTTGTCGTATCGTAATTTACTGTAATATTTTTCTTGACAACTTTCTTGATGTTGTCAACTCCTTTTGCATCTGCGATGTTCCCAAATAATTCTGTTAAAAAATCATCTAACAGCATGATTCCCTCCTTTCTTTCAAGCGTGTGCCTGAATGTGTTTTTTAGCAGAACGTGTGTCCTGGTAACGTTTCAATCCACGCACTTATATAAGCGCGACCCAAAATTTACTTTGCTTAATTTCTAGTAAAGCCGGGCTTAAAAAAGCCCGGCCTTGTGTTCGCCATGATAAGCGACGTTTATGTTATTGGCTTTGCCTGCTTTTACTAGCATTTCCGCCAACAGTGTACGGTGGCAACGCATAGGGTCAGTACAAAAACATACCAAAGTAATGCTGGGTTCCTGGAGAAGATTTAACCAGCGTTGTTTGTTTGTTCGGTAAGATTCGCGCATTAATTCAGTATATTGCTGTGTGTATTCTTCCCAGGTGATTTGGTTGTTTTTGAAGCTCATTACCAATGGCCAGGTAGGAGAAAATGTGGTATCGCCAGACTTGACAGTGATATCATGCCGATCAGGGCCAGAATAATTATATCTGGCAGTCCAGAGATGGATTGGACATAGGCTGTCTCTTACTTTCATTAGAAGTTTTCCTAGGTGGTTTTCTCCTTGATCTTTGCATTTTACGCAAGTGCAGGAACCCCAGTAGTTGTCGTGCCACGAATTACCTTCTTTGATGTATTTAGGGTTTGTGTTCAATAGTTTTTTGGCTAGCAAAGGGTCTTTAAATTTCTGATGCAGTAATTCTTCCATGACGCTTAAACAAATTTCTTTCCAATCAGGGCGTTTTTGAACCCGATAGCCCATCTTTTTTGCAAAAACAGGATCGAGATTCTCCCTGATTGTTTTTCTTTCTGCTTCATTAAGAGTTTTCGCTGCCTGGTAAGCGTGTTCTACGGTGGGATAAGTTAATCCGTCTAAAGTGACGAGTGCAGGGTGCATATTAGACAGGAAGTTGTATTGGCCACGAAACTTAACTATCATATTACATACTTCTTCCGTTCTGAAGCTTCTTTTCGTTTGCCTTTGTTGTATTGGCTTACGGGTCTTAGATAACCTACAACCCGCGAGAAAACTTCGGTTTCTGCATCACAATGTGGGCAGATATATTGTTCACCCTTCAGGTAGCCGTGTTCTTCACACACCGAGAATGTCGGCGTAAAGCTATAATATGGGATTCCGAAGCGAACCATCTTCTGTAACAGGGCTTTTATTGCTGCTGGTTCAGGCGATTCTCCCAGGAAGGTATGAAACACTGTCCCACCAGTGTAAAGTTCCTGTAAGAGTTCCTGGTGGCTCAAGGCTAAGAACAAGTCATCCGTATAATTAACCGGAAGCTGAGTAGAGTTGTTATAGTAAGGATAATTGGGATAATCTTTAAAGCGTTCACGGTCTTTAAGTAAAAGGGAATATGAACATCCTTCTGCCGGAGTTGCTTCAAGATTATATAAATTCCCGGTTTTCTTTTGGCAACAACGAATTCTTTCACGCATGAAATTTAAAACTTCGATAGCAAATTGCTGACCTTCTGGATCAGCAATATTTTTGTTTAATAAGTTTAGACAAGCTTCATTCATGCCTACTAAACCTATTGTAGAGAAGTGATTTACCCAGTATTGGCCAGAAGATTGTTTTACCGAACGAAGATAAAACTTACTGTAAGGATATAAGCCTTGTTCAGTAAGGTTCTCTAAAGCTTTGCGTTTTATTTCTAATGATTGACTTGCGATATCCATTAAAAGTGCAAGCCGAGAGAAGAAGTCTTCTTTATTGGCAGATAAATATCCCAGGCGTGGCATATTAATAGTTACTACACCAATACTGCCAGTTAGTGGGTTGGAACCGAATAAACCACCACCACGCTTTTGGAGTTCGCGCGTGTCGAGTCTTAACCGACAACACATTGATCTAGCATCTTCGGGATTCATATCGGAATTTATGAAGTTTGCAAAGTACGGGATGCCGTACTTGGCTGTCATCTGCCAAATAATATCATGCTGTGGATTATCCCAATCAAAGTCTTCGGTTATGTTATAAGTCGGAATAGGAAAAGTAAAAACTCTTCCTTCGGCATCACCTTCAACCATGATTTCAGCGAAAGCTTGGTTTAACATATTCATTTCTTTTTGAAATTCACCGTAAGTTTTGTCTTTAAATTCGCCGCCGATAATAACTGGTTGATCTTTGTAAAGCGGTGATACTTGTAAGTCAAAGCTCAAGTTACTGAAGGGTGAATTGCCTGTAATAAATGTTTTCCCGTTTCTTCGTGCAACAACGGTTTCATTATCTGTACTAGGACACCAAATAATCCCGCTGTAGTTAATTTCGTCTACTTGCTGTATATACATATCTTTTGTTTTTACGATGCGAATTGCAGGTAGTAACTGCTTATTTACCGAATTGTTACGGTAATCACGGATGGTATCGGTAGCCCCCATCCCTGCATTTATAATAACTTGCATCAGTTCGTTTTTAAGGTTTTCACATACTGTTTGTGTTTTATTACCTGTGCCATCTCCCTTTAGATAAGTTGCAATAAATGCCCTTGAGATATTTGCGTCGGCCTGTAGTATCTTAGGAGGAATGTGTTTTATTCCTTTTTCTTTATCGCTTTCAAAAAAGGCCAATATCTCTTTGTTGCTTTCAGATAAAAAGCGGATTACTGCAACGGGACCACCTAACCCATTCTGTTCTCGCTCGGTATAACTTAGACCGAGGTTATCACAAAGGGTTATTATTTCGTCGTATTCTACGGGATGTTTTATTTTTGATTGAAAGATGCTTATACGTCCTATGCCCCTACCGCTTTTATCAATAGTCCCGTCTGAAATAATCCACGCAGCTAATTTAACCATATTAAGGTCGAGGTCGTGTATGCCATTAATATTGCCATTATTCGCCACAGGAATTGATATAGGTGATTTAGCAGATAGTGCCTGTTCAATAGGTTCTAATACAACTTTTCTAAGCAGAGGATTTGCGTGATACTTGCGCCGTACAATACGATGGTTTGGGGAAATCAATTGATCGGTAATCCTATTTTTTAGATGATACATTTTCCCTTCATATTTTCTCGCAAATACTTTTTTAACCGGCATATATTCAATTGATTGAGAATTAATATTGTAGGTTGCAATTTTATCTCCAGTTTTTAACTTATCGTATTTAACCCATCCGTCACGAGACAGGATTTCTGTGTCTTCAGATAAACACTGAAAGCCCACTCTAGTGGGAACATTCATGTTGAAAATGAACTCCTGCAGGCATTGTTTGGCTTGTTTATAATCTAATCCATCGTAATAGATAAACGGTGCCAGCAGGGTGTCAAAACTAGCGAAAGCTTGTGCTCCTGCACACTCACCCTGCAGAGTAAACATAAAGTTTACTGCTTGCCCTAAAGCTGCCCTAAAGTGCTTGGGTGGCTTTGAGGCGACTTTTCCTTTTACGCCTCTAAATCCAGTAACAAGCAAATCTTGCAAATCCCATCCAACGCAATAAGGACCTAATACTGATGTATCATGAATATGGAAGTCACCGGATTCATGACATTGGCGTACCGGATCGGGATAAAGCCGATGCAGCCAGTAATCTTCTACTAATCTTCCAGAGATATGAAAATTCATTCCCTGGAGAGAGAATGTCATATTGGCGTTTTCGTTAACCCGCCAGTCGTTTTGGGAAATGTATTTTTCTATAACATCATTATTCATAGAGACTAACGCCTGGGCGTTTCTTATATCTTGATGTTGTTTGCGATATAAAATATAAGCTTTGGCGGTTTTGTAATGGCCTGCTTTAACTAAAGTTTTTTCAACTTCATCTTGAATTTGTTCAACTGTAGCTATGTCTTCGTACTTTATATTCAGGCGGTCTTCGATAATTTTAGTTAATTCTACTGCCCGATTATAATCAGTTCCGCCTACGGCTTTTACGGCAGCCCAGATAGCGTTAGTAATCTTGAAAGGATCATAGTCTACGAATCTTCCATCACGTTTAATAACTTTTTCCAAATCAAACCCTCCTTTTTTGAAAACCAAAAGCGACTACAAAGAGTCGCTTTTGGTAAATGTGTTTTTTAATGTTGCCCGCCACATCTACAATACTGACGGGCGATTTCGTCCAAGGCATCGGTTACCACAAGCTTGTCTATGTTGTAGATAGTTCCATTGGTTTTTACTGTCCTGTCATGCTGTTTCCAAAAACCATGGCTTTTCATACCTTTAACACTGCCAGTAGCATCAATATTGGGATGGGCTGAATGCCTGTTACCTGTTTTACCGTTTTCTACCCAGGCGATACCAGTCCTGGGACACCAGTAAAGGATTATATATTCAGCAATTTCTTTAATTTTTTCTTTCATATTAATCACTCCTTATAGCAATTGGCACAACAAGGAATATATTTGTCCTTGTCGCCAATTTCTATTTGCTTTGAACTACCAGCGATCTTTTTAGTATATATGGCATCTTTACCACAACTACAGATAGCAGTTAACTTGGTTACGCTATCTGCAATTGACATAAGCTGTCCCATATATCCAAATGGTTTGCGCTGATAATCCATATCCAACCCGCCAATTAAGAGAATTTTACCTTTATCTCTTTGACGCTGACAGAATTCCGTGAAATCATCAAAGAATTGTGATTCGTCAAAAACGATGATATCCGTAGTTGGATTGGTGTAATCCGGATGTTTTATCGCTACTGGAGTTATCTCCAACGTGCTTCTAGTTGTTTTGATACAGGCCGGTTGTCTACGGGTGTCTATACTAGGCTTCATGAAGATATAAGTTTTTCCAGCCAAAATATATCGTTCCAACCTACGTAATAGTTCAGTGGTCTTGCCACTAAACATTGGACCACTAATAATTTCTATTTTCCCTGGCATTATTCTTGAACCTCGATTCGGAAAAGGATATCTTTCTTAATTGAAGGCCAATGATAATCGAATTCCATCATTTCGGGATCGTGCTCAATCCCAGGCATTTCTTTAGATAGAAATTCATAATCAGTTTCTTCATCATTACCGATGGCCTCATTAGTGTCTCGGTTAAATACGTTTCCACAAACAGGAACATAGCCACGAAACTTCTTACCATCGTGGTAAATAATAAAGAATACTGGTTCTTCCCAATCTCCACCGGCCATACAACCTAAGAATGGGATATGGAGTTCGTGGAAACCTACTAAATTGATGTGTCCCATCCAGTCTTCCGGTTCGATAAAACTATTTTCAAAATCGAACTGGATTTTTAAGATATCTTTTTTGACTTGTGGTAATACACTCAAAAACTGGCTCATATTGAAATAATCGTTTTCAGTGCAACGGCTTTTATCGATTACTGCCAGGATTTTTTCTTTAAATTCCTGCAAAGATGTTTTCTTGGCTTTGCGACCACCTTTGCGAATTAGTTTTTCATCAGTGTTAATAAACATATATGTCCTCCTTATGGATGTATTTTTACCACAATGACTTTTTCCCAAGTGAAATTATTAACTATCTTCTCAGCTTCTTCTTCGTTAAGATCATGCTCATCCATTACTTTAAGAACAAGGTCATCAAAATCATAGCTTTTTTGAAAAATCCTTTCGTAGTTGTTATCTTCCCATATCTCTTCTATACGGGCTGTACCCCATTGTGCTACCCAAGAATTGTAATCATCTGAAGGAACACATTCGGTATCTACCAATGGGAGAATCCTTAGCGTTGGATTCTCTTCAATAAGTCTAAATAACTGCTTAGTGTTTTCTTGTTGCCTCATAATTATTTCTCCTTTCTTATGCCACCTCTTGTAATGCCCACACACCACGCATAACTGGCTTAAATTCAGGACTGGTTTGTAAAGTCTCGCAGATTTTAGCCTGCGGGTCGAAATGCCTTGTCCAGCCAATCTTCGACAGCAATCATAAATAATAATGCTGCCTCAAAGACAACATCGTCTTCATTAATCCCTGCTAATTACATCCCCATCTGAAAATGGATGAAGCCTATGTAGGCTTACAACTTTCGTCCCCATCTCGTTTTGGTATTCTGTTGGTGTGGGCTTACCCTTAAGGGTTAAGCCGATTGGGAACTCAACCAGGGCTTTTTCTCCATAGACAAAAATTATAGTTCCTGGAGTAAAATCGCCACTGGTACGTGGTACTAATACCTTGTCGCCTTCTTTCACATAAAACCCTCCTCTAATTAAAAATACCCGCTTTTGGCGGGGCTGTGCCGGTAAGTGTAACCGGGAAATAATTTTTATGCTGGCGGTGTCGCCAAGAAAAGGATCGTATGATCCAGTCTGCCACCTCATAGAGAAGTGGCAGGAAGATAACGCGATTTGCTTATTTTTCCCTATGCACCGGATGCCAACTTTGCTCTCCCAAAGCGGCGTCTTGGAATGTGCATTTTCCTTTTTTTGGGATACTGGGCATTTAATTATTTTGGAAACACATATCGCTCCTTCGCAATATCAACAGAGTGCGTATCAGGAAACTATAACCTGATACGCACCTTAAATCACTTACTGTTCCGTCTGTTTGGCCAGGAAACTGGCCAATGCTCGCAGAAGCGGTTTCCCATTTTCCCCTCTAAGATGTGCCCGCAGTCCGGGCAGCTATCTAAAACGCTCATTCAATCCTCCCCCTTACTTGTACCCTAACCTATCCTTCAGCTCATCTATCAAATCCGATAGTTCCTCACGCGTCATTTCCTGCCAGTTATAATTATCCTCTATGCCTAGTTCTTCCGCTAAACTATGAGCATAATTAAGTTGCTTAACAGTGGGCTTTTCCCAATCGCGCATCACCAGTCCTCCCTTCCTAAAGCTGCTTCACCAGCTCGCTTAGGCGAGCGTACAGGGTCCTGGTTGCCTGCATATTTTTGTCGGCGACTTCCAAAATTCCAGGAACCCTATCCAACTCTTTTACATTAATGCCTTCGGCAACTATTTTAGGTACTCCATGCAGCTTATCACTCAGCTCTTCAACCAGTTTATCTAAATCGCTGAGCATATGCCCTGTGTCCATCAGAGTATTGGTCAACGCTTCTTTCTTCGGTACACAACAATTCTGGTCCATAATCCTCTTCCTTTCTTTTTTAAAAATTACCTGGTGAACCCCGGCCACATTATCGGCAGGTAGTCCCCTTCTTTGAACTCCGGTGCAACTCTGTGCTGTCTGAACCTTTTAGGCAGGAAATAAGTAATTGCCTTGCAGTCCAGGCACTCATACTTCCCTGCCTGGAATCCTACTGGGTACGGCTCCCCGGCTTCAACCGTATCAAAAGTAGCCTTGACTTTACTACCGCAATTATGTCCTCCAGCACAGCGGTTTCCGCCAGTTTAACCTCGATGTCGCCCAGCTCAACTCCTACATTTTTGGTCACGATTATTACTGCTCCGATAGGGTCACCCTGAGTGATAATAGGTGCAATTACCTGAGACTTAATAGTGTACTCCTGTCCATCAGTTTGAATTACGTGTACATTTTCATCATCAGCTACTTGCAGGTCGTTCATAATGAGGGTAGTTCTTTCCTCCAGGACTCGTTCCACTGCGTTACCGATAGCCTTGCTCAAAAACTCCCTTTTGTTGGCACCTGCTACTGCTATAATTACATCCCGGTCAGCTATCATTGCAATATGGCCGATAGTTTCGTGCAGTGAGTCTACATATTCTTTAGCAAAATTCCCCAATTCTCCAATGGGAGAATATTTCTTAAAGATAACTTCACCCTCCACACCAACAAAGATCTCCAGAGGGTCACCCTCGCGAAGATGTAGTGTCCTGCGTATTTCCCTGGGAATAACGACTCTTCCCAAATCGTCAATGCGACGAATAATTCCTGTTCTCATTATTCAACTTCCCTCCTGAGTGGTATTTTTAAGGCTGCTTGGCAAATTGCTTCAGCAGGATTGTATGCCTTTCCTTCATACCAATATGGGAATATCTCGTCGCCTAGCCCTGTAGATAAAGGGTGTTTAAAAATAGCAACACATAAATCTCCAAAGGTATGGAGCTCAAATTCAAAATAATCTCCATCTGGCAATTGCATTTGTTTGATTTTTGTTACTATCTCCCAAGCTGTAGAAAGATTGGTGGAATAATAGGGAACCTGAATATATGCTACTAATCCATTTTGTTCGTTTATGATGTAATAGTCATCTTCGCTATCACGGCAAACAAAGTTTTTGTTACCAAAAATCTGTTGGCTTATTTTCTTATCTAAATTGCGTTTGTTCTCAAATAACAACTTCAAGTCTCCTTCCAATAGTACATATAGCTTCTGTGAATATCTTTTCTGGCGGCAATGTGCCATCCAGAATTTCAAATCGTTCCGGATTGGCTCGGGCGGTAATTAAGTAACCTTCTCTAACTAGCTCAAAGAAGTTTTTGCCGCGAACCTCGATTCTGTCATGGCCTATGCGATTACCTGTACGAGACATGGCTGTCTCTACAGGTAAATCCAACAGAATTGTTAATTGAGGTTGCAACCCTCCCGTTGCTTGGGCATTTAAACTGCGAATAAACGAACGGTCAATGCCTAATCCGTACCCTTGATAAGCCATAGTTGAATCGATATATCTATCTAGTATTACATGGCCTTCTTCAAGGGCTGGGCGTAATTTTTCAGTAACAAATTGGCTTCTTGCTGCTGAAAAAAGCAACAACTCCGTTTCGGGAAACATCGGAGTATTTAATAAAATTTCTCTTATTTTTTCTCCCAAAATAGTAGCCCCAGGTTCTCGAAAATAAGTAAAGTTGAACTTTTCGGCTAGAGCCTGCGCAAGAGTTGTCTTGCCCGAGCCATCAATCCCTTCAATTGTAATTAACATATTCTTCCTCCTTAACTAATTGGCTAATTGCCAATAGCAATAATAAGGATAAAACTCGGCGGGTGTAAAATTAAACATAGTCTTGATTTCGTGCACGACCTTAATGAGATCGTTTCCGTGCTGTTGGTCTAATTCTGAATTAATTCTACTCGATAGGTTTTTATCGAGCAGTTTAACTTCGGTACTTCTTACAAGTTTGCCCTTATAACCTTTAATGTTAATAAGTTCCATTATTATCATTGGACCTAACTCAAAAATATTTTTAACTGTCATATTTTTTCTCCTTTATAAAAACATTAACCGACTGGACTCCAAATTCTAAAGCTTCTTTACGGCTTTCGAAATAGATATCCAATCGGTTTCCTTTAATGGCACCACCAGTGTCTTCAGCAGTAAAGACTCCCAGTCCTTCGATAAATATTTCTGTACCAAGAGGAATTACTTCTGGGTCTACTGCTACAACGCCTGGGCGAACCATTGTGCCACTTTTGGTTATACCGTCTGCCGTTCCTTCTTCTTCGGAACGGGAATAGGCAGTGGCTATCATTTTTAACGGTGTTGGTAGCAGCCTGCTTCTAGAAGTAGATTGTATCGGTGTTTCTTTGTAATTAACTTGAACGTCTTTTAAGAAAAATTGTTTAGGTAAGACTTGAGGCGCTAGGACGGGATTAATAAACATACTACATAGCAGTAATGCTATTAATCCCGCTTTTAGGATTTTAGTCATAATAAATCCTACCGCGCATATCTAATGCACGGATTTCTGCAACAGAGAAGACATTACATATTTTTTCATACAAACGACTGAAGGTTTCGGTATCGTGCCGGGTAATCGATAGGATAAAATCGGAACCGTTCTCGGTCCCAGTAATAGCCCATTTTGAATCATAAAACGGCCTATATGCTATTCTATTAATATTGATAATAGCAATACTACCGTTTCTAATAGGAAATTTCTGACGTATTTTCAGTTCGTCTTTTAAATCTTTGTTTTCCGATTTTAGGACTTGGGCAACCATATTTTTTAAAACTATGGTATCGGAAAAATATGATTTCATGGCATTAAACATATATTCTCCTTTCGTCTTCTTGTTTTATCCCTTAACCTGTTCAGCGATTCTAGCCAGGTGATCTAACAGGCCTTCAGGAGAAAACCAAAAATGCCACGCCTTAATGTCTTCTAGGAAGACGCATTCGCCGTTTATGATGATACATATTACAGTAGTATCTTCATAAGAAGGCTCGATAACAATTCGGCTGTCAAGCCAATTAAGATTAGGATGTGCATTCATCACAATCGGTTCGTAAAACATTCTAAACTTCGAAATAATGCCCATAAGAACATCATGATCGTTCCAGAAAGGACCGCTTTCGTTCAAACAGCCATCGGGTCGTTGAAGAAATTCTTCAGCGTATGCTATAAACGCTGGAATTAATTTATCAGGGATTTCGAACTCAGTAATGAGTTCTTTTATCCACTGATCAGGTTCTCCGTCTTGGACATATCCAAGTTCATTCATGCTTTCTAGCTGTGCTACAAGTACAGCTAGGCCAGTTTGGTTTATTGTTGCCATTAAAAGCCCTCCTTTTGTTATTCAGCGATTTTAATATTTGCCCAAGGCATAATATCGCCAACTTGAACGTTATTTTTTTTAACAAACTTAGGATCAAGAGTCTTAATGTTTACTTCTCCTTTGATTTGTACTGGTTTCTGAACAAACCCTTTTCTGCGGTCCCATACCGCATAGCCGTTGTCGTAGCCGTTAGCGTATGGCATTTTACTACCTCCTTTTAATAAGGTGTAACATCAGACACGCTAAGCGTGTCTGATGTATTGGGAAATTCTATCATCATGATTTTCATGGAGATACAACTTCCAGCCTTTGGACCTCAAAAAGCGTGCAGCCCTTTTTAAGACTTTAACGTCTATCGGACATTCGTGCATATCTGGCCAGATACATCTAATAGTGATTAGATAGTCTCTGACGCGAGAATCATTACCTGCGTGAAGATGTTTCTCTAGTTTTGTCTGGAGAGACAAGATGTGACCAAACTTGTTTTTATCCAAACCTTCCAAGTCTAGCAACTCTTGAGTAGTCATAAATAAACCTCCTTTTTTTCGGTGCGTGTGCACCGGTAAAATATTTTTATCAAAGCGTGTGCTTTGGAATTGGATCATGTGATCCATACCGCCCCCTGATATCAGGAGGCGGAAGCATGACATGATTAGTAATAAACAACCCGGCTGATTAGTTCTTGATCTAAAAGTTTATTTAATATGGCAACGTTTTCTGCCGAGGTAGTTTTAGTAATTAAGATTCTTTTGCCGTCCTGTAAAACGACTTCCATTAAGCGCATTGCGTCAATCCTTTCTATACTGCAATTCCAGGTAAAAACATTTCCGGCCTGGGGGTAATGCCCTGTTTGTAAAGGGATAAACAGGCGTCGTCTATTCCTTTGCCTAAATTCTTGTTCCAGCCAGCAATAATAGGTTCTATGCCTATGTTCTTTAAGTGTTTTACAAGCCCATCTCGGGCTTTTTGGGAATAAGGGTTTTCTTCCATGTCGTAAGCAACTATTACTTTCCCGCCACGGATTAGATTAAAGGGAATTAATCTCCAGGTATCAGTACCTGGAATTCCAAAGCAGGGTATTTGTAGGAAGTAGTTGGTTACGTAAGATTTTAAGACTCCCTCGATTATCCAAGGGACGCCTCTGCCGGGAATAACGTGAACAGAAGATTTTAACTGGCCAGAATAAGAGAACCAAATATATTTGGGTTCTCTTTCGGTTCTGATTTGAAAGCCGGTTATTTTTTGATAAACATCTCTTACTGGGATAAGCATTCCTGAACGGTAGCAATCCCAATAAGGTTTTTCTTTGCGAGATATTTTTTGTTGAAATCCGGGAACGTCGTCTAGACCGTATTTTTTGTTTAAAATACTACAGATGTTCCAGCGGGTTTTAGCATCCTCCGGTAAAGATTTGAATTGAGAATGGTAATCCGGTGGTAGGCCGCGTCGTTCTAAATCTTGTCTATGATTAGGATTTAAGGTAAGCATTCTTAGGAATTCACTATAAACAAGATTTAGTTTTTCGGTATCTCTTACTATTTCTGGTTCGATTGGTTTAATATCTACTACCGGTGAAATTGAATTCACCATCTGTTTGTAGGCAGTTTTGGTATCAACGCCGCAGCGTAAAGCCCATAAGTCAGTTATACTGCCTTGTAGGTGGCAATGGTGGCAAAGGAAAACGCCCTTTTGTTGGTTAAGATAAAGCTTAGGATATTCTTTTTTACCGGAACAAAACGGGCAAATGAATATATATTCATTGCCCGTCCGGTTTACGAGTTTGAGTTTAAGGCGGTCTGCAATTTCAAGTACGTTAAACCGCACTTTATCCCGCCTTTGTTACTTTAAGAGTGTTTTTGGAACGTTTTTTAGCGCCTAAGTCGAGAAAGTCTTGTTCAGACCAGCCGTGTTTTTCTTTTAAGTCTTTTTGTGCATCGGAACCAATTTTTAAAATACTGCCGATATTAAGTTTATCCTGCTGCATTTTATTTACTACGGCAAGGCGGGCTTTAAGATCGAATGTTAAATATTCGCTTTTCTCTATTAGTGCCTTAACATGATCATCTTGTATTGGCCCGCTTTTCTCGACAAAGGTTTTTAGCCTATCTTGGTGAAGCTTTAAATTAGCCTGGGTAAATGTAATTCCCTGGGCAACTTCTAAGGCTTCTTCTTTAGTGGATATGGCTTCAGGAATACCGGGTACTTCCGAGAGACAGAAGTACTTATAATCACAGTATTCACAAGCGTCTCCTGGCTGTTTAGGAAAGACTTCGTTTGGGTCTTTGCCCATTTCTACTCTTTGTTTCCTGGCATCGCACTCATAGGCGGTTTCACGCGCCCAATCAAGTGCTTCTTTTATGTCGGTGGCGGTATATTCGTGTTCTTCGATTGTATTAAATCGAAGAAACGCTAACCGTCCGACTATTGGGAGAGAGTGTTTCTTCCGAAGGTAGGCCGCGTACAAGCCTAACTGATAAGTCTCTAACGGCTTATATGTAGCACGGTTAGATTTCCAGTCAGTTAGGATTACCGCTTTATCGTTTTTTTGGTTGAAGTCGATATAGCCTCTTAATGTTGGAGCAAACGGTGTATCATCAAGAGGCATTTCGAAATATTCTTCGACTTGGCCGCTGGTTTTTATAGCGTCAAGAACTGCATCTGCCTGTACACATCTTTCAAGTTCTTCTTTTTGTTCATCCAAATCAGAAGCGGAGACTACTGTTTGGCATAAAACAGGAATGATTTCCGCATTACCCGCTTTGATAGCCGTTTCTATTACTGCGTGACAGGCTTTGCCGAATATTAACGGCAAGCCAGGTCGGGAGGGTAGTTCTAAAACATAGCGACAGTAAAATTTATACCAGCAGCCGTATCGACTGCTGGTATCTGTAGTAGACAGTCCAGAAAAAGAGTACATATCATCCCTCCTATTCTAAGTAGACTCTTTTAAAAACTTCTCCCAATGCACGTGGGAGAACAGTAAGATCAGGTACGAACACTGGAGTGTCGTACATGAGTTTAAACGTTGGGATAAGATCTTCTTCTCCAAAAAACATGGAGATAACTTTTATCCCTTTGTTTTTGGTTTCGTAAACCGCTTGTTTTACATCATTCCAGGCCGTATTATTTGTGTAGCCTCCATAATCGGAAGGTTGTCCATCAGATAGAATAAATAATATCTTCTTGGGTTCCTGCCGGTATGATAGTTCGTTGGCAGCCACTCTAATCGAAAAACCGTCTCGATTAGAGTTGGTACTTATAAACGAAGCTATTTTGACTGAATCCGTATCTTCCCAGGTTACTGCTGGGTAATGGTAAGTTATTGGGTGGTATGAGTTAAACCCGGTAACGGAATGAACGATTTTTAATTCCCGCATAGCTTCAGATAATACGCATGTGGCGTTTTTAACCGATTGTATGCGGGTAGGGCCAGGATAAGTGTTTTGTTCACTCATTGACCCTGACAAATCAACCAGGATGTATACAGCAAGCTCGGGTATATCTCCTGGAATAACGCGGCGCGAGAAAACCGTAGGATCGGGTACCGCTAATTTCCATAGTGATCCGGAGTGTAGTCTCCCACGGTTTAAACTGCGCAAATCGTAAGCTTTTCGAGTTTCTAAGGCAACTTTAATTTCATTAACGAGGTTTTTTATCAAAACTTCGTTTTGTTTTTTTAAGATTTGATAACGTGTAAGGTTTGATGTTAAATTCTGTTCGCGCAGCTCTACTCCTCCGTGGATATTTGCTGGAATGCCTTCCAGAATGTCTTCGGGAGTATTTTCTTCTTCGATGTTTTCAGCTTCTTTAGTGAGAGTTAAGACTTCATTACTGGTATCCTCCAGTAATTCCTCGAAGTCTTGTTCTGGAGGATTTCTAAAAAATTCTTCTTCATCATTTTCATCATTGCTGGAATTACCTGGATTCCCGTGACATTCGGAATCTAAGCTTTCGGGTGTGCCGTTCTCCGAATCATTGTTTTCAGGATTTTCATGGCCTTCTACTGATGAATCCAATTCGACATTATCATCAATCCCAGAGTCTTCGGAATCATCATCAGACAAATCATCATCTGATTCAGAGTCTTCGGAGTCATTATCAGACAAATCATCATCTGATTCAGAGTCTTCGGAGTCATTATCAGACAAATCATCATCTGATTCAGAGTCTTCGGAATCATCATCAGACAAATCATCATCTGATTGATTTCCTTCTGGAACATCATCGCTGGAATCATCATTAGAACACTCTTCTGAATTTCCTGAAGCCTCTAAATCATCATCGTCCTCATCCGGACTTTCTGAAGTCTCTTCAGGGTCGGGAGTGTCTTCGTCTTTAATGTCTTCATCCGGACTTTCTGAAGTCTCTTCATTGCTGATAGCGTTATCTGTTTCTTTGCCAGCATCATTGTCTGAGGTATCACTATCTTCAGAATCCGGAATTTCTTTGTCGCTGTCTTCGTCCAGATTTTCCAACGTTTCTTCCGAATTATCAGTGTTGTCGGAAGTATCCTCGGCGTCTTCGGTATCTGAATCATTACTGGACTCTTGGGAGTCCTCGTTTTCTATATTATTATCTTCGTTATTAGCGTTATCATCTTCCTTTTCTGTTTCCGTGGAAGATGCTTTTTCATGATCAGACTTTTCTTTATCAGAGTTGCGGGACTTTCTGCGTTTTATTATTTCTTTGGCTTTTTCTGCACGTTCTGATGTTTCTTCAGAAGGAGTAGCCTGTTCAGGTGAAGTTGTTCCTTTATCTCCTTTTATTATTGGAGGTGGTGAAGATGCATCTACAAGCGATTTAATTTCTGGAATTGATAGAATATTTTCTACACATTCCAGAACTTCTTTTGTGCTAGAAGCAGCCCTGCCGATATCGACATAGGGTGCAGCCAATTTGATTAATCTCTGAATCTCAGGCGATAGGAAAGGTGGGACTGTTTGGAGTATAGAATAAACATTCAATCCCATTAAAAACGCCTGTAAACCAGTTCCGTAGGTTTCCGGTTTGCGGTGGTTATAAACATACTGGTTGGTGAATTTTATCCACCGGCCAGTACCTGGCAGAACTTGCGATATCGCAGATTCTATTCTACCGTCTTCGATGATGTTGGTTAGATGCTGAAAAACCGTTCCACGGTTGCAGGCTTCTTTCCAATCATTAAGGGACGTAAACCGTATATGCGCTCCCTCATGGGAAACACAAGCTTTATAGAAAAGCAATAATTCAGTAAGTGCAGGTTTTACGTCAGGTTCGATATAGTCCCGTGCTTGCAAGTAAACAGTATTTCTTACGTCTGTAGCAATACTCGTACTATAGACGATGTGTGCTTTTCTATTATTAGATAGCGCCCGGAGTATATTCTCCAGGCGCAAACGAAGGGCTTCGAAAAAGTATTTGTTTAGTTCCATGGCTACCCTCCTATATTCTCATCTCCACTAAGTCTTTAACCTGCGTCCGTTCTGATTCAGACTCAATAGATTCAGTGAGGCAAGAAATTATAATGTCCTTCGCGGAAGCAATACCCAGAGAAATCTCTTCGGCAGCACGAAGCAAGCTTCTAAGTGAAATGCAGTTCTCGGTTAGCGTAGCACCCGTTGGACTATATACGGATTCATAAAGGCTTTCGTATATATCGGCCAATTTAGATGCTATTTTGCTGTCAACCTTCTGCTGGAGTAGCTCCAGTAGAGTGTCTCGCGATATCCCTTGCACTTGGATACCTCTAAAGCGGTCCCTAAAGGCGTTATTTAACGGGCGGGTACCCATATAACCCACGTTCATAGCTGCAACCAGACGAAAATCAGGGTGGGCTTTTACTTCGCCTATACCGGGGACGGTTATAGTCCTCTGCCAGTCTAGTAGAGTATGAAGGATTGACGTTACTTCGGGTATAAGAACATTAATTTCGTCTACCAGTATTAATTCTCCGTTCGTTACTGCCTGAAGTAAAATCCCAGGTTCGTGGACCACTTTCATAATGGCCTGTCCGCCTGAGATTTGTTCTATTTCTTCCGGCAGCAATGGTTCTCCATACTTGGCACAGCTTAAAGCGATTTTCGCAATAAGCTGTTTTGGTGCCGACTCTACCGGTTCTAAAGTTTTAGTTCCCAGAAGGTAGTCGGCATTAACATCAATTCCTCCGGATACCCTACAAATAGGTAGATGAAGGATTTCTGCTAATGCTTCAACCATGGTTGACTTACCGGAACCTTTGGGACCCATTAATAAAGGTGGTGCCCAAGTATCGTATAACAGTGCTGCTGTGGCATATGTCACCTCATTACCTTGAGGGACATAGTTAACGTTGCTAGGAATGCGTAAAATTTGTTCCGGAGTAAGTCTTTGTTTCTGGCGTTCCCGAAAAGAAAAGACTTTTTCTAATAATGTTTTCGGGA
>Ga0209510_1000093_pt1 | contig 133074 bp, 120 predicted proteins | sample BiotimSIPDNA_FD_185749 | JGI IMG/M metagenome (GOLD analysis project Ga0209510, IMG submission 185749) | Anaerobic biogas reactor microbial communites from Washington, USA - Biogas_R1 time_0 SIP DNA (SPAdes) (version 2) | ecosystem: Engineered > Bioreactor > Anaerobic > Unclassified | place...
TTACAAAATGAGGATCTCTTTTCAAAACTCCTATCTGTTTCCCCATACTGTTTCCTCCCATAATTAATACAGATCTCATACCTGTATTTCTTGCAAGTTGCAAAAATTCATCCTGTATTTGCATTGCTAACTCTCTTGTAGGTACTACAATTAGAAACCTTTGAGAACTGTCTAGCACCCCTTTGTTTATCATAGGGATGAGAAATGCCGCTGTCTTTCCTGAGCCTGTATTTGCAATACCTAAAATGTCTTCTCCTTTGAGAATATGTGGTATTGCCTCATACTGAATCTTAGTTGGGCTTGTATATTTTTTGTATGTAATATTCTTTTTTAATTCTTTTGTTAAATCAAATTCTAAAAGATTATGATCTAATACATATATGCTTGGGAGGTCTTCAAATACAGCCTTAGCTATTAGCTGGCTGACATTTATACTACTTCCTCTTTTGTTGTACCCACCACCTCTTCTACTATTGCTGTATGAAGAACTTCTGTATGACGGTCTCCTTCTGCCGTAACGATTGTTACGTGCGTATTTATTTGTGGAATTGTTTTCCATTATTAAGTTTATTAATTTTATTTTCAGTTCTATAGAGGTAAATGAAAATAAAAATGTTTAACCTAATATGGATATGAGGCGATTATTTCGTTTAAATCTAATCAAACGGATATGAGTATATCACAAATGTTTGAAAAGACCTAATTAATGTTCCTTTACATCTCCGTATTTACCAGTAATGGGGTCTTTGAAGAGAAATATCTTGGGAGGGTAGTAGGAGAATATAGCAAATATTCCAACTATTCCAAGAGAGAGTAGAAGAGCAATCTCTTCTGGGAAGAGATATATGTTCTCCTTGAGGAAGTATGACTGAGTTAGTAGTCCAAATAATATTGAAAGTATGAATATTAGGATGGTTACAGAGAAGGGGACTTTTTTAAGAAGTAAACGGAGAGGTTCAAATAGTAGGGGGATTGAGGTCACTTCTACGAGAAGTAGTATGAATATGGAATTAAAGAGGTTTGTATAGGTTTCTTTTAGAAATATATATTGTAATATACCTACCAGTATTGTTGGTGCAACTAGTAGCTTCATGTGTTCCCATGTACTTTCATTTAATGCAGAGAATATGTGAAGAAGAATTCCCTTCTTTATCCAATCATGTGTGAAATGTAGGAGAGAGCCAAAAATGATCAGGAAGCAGAAAGAGAGGATCAAGATACTATATATATCCATACCTTAGTATATATGTAGGAGAGATATTTTCCAATATGGATACAGAATTTGGTAGAAGACAAGTAAATGAGAAAAGGGAGAAATCTGTTTTTCCCGAGCCTCCCAGGCGACAGCCCATAGTGTTGAGTCCCCAGCCCAATTTTGGTATAATATGTTGTATTAAGACCAAAAGTTTCCTTTTAAGGAACAGTCTTTACAAATATTGCACCTTAATAAATATTAATATTGGCAAGGATAGTACTCCTCCTTTAGGGTGGTATTACCCTTGTCAATATAATCAAGAGTCCATATACAAAATACAAAAAAGGAGATTACGATGGAAATTTTCGCAAATGGAGTAGCTACATTGCTGTTTGTCTTGTTGTTCTTGGGGGCAGTAGTTTTTGTGCTTTCCCTAATCTTTGAGGGTCGCTCTGATGCCCTTTTGATCATCCCTGCGGTGATGCTGGTTTGTTCCGTCTTTGGGTTAAGCTACAGCACAACTCATAGAGTTGTCCCAGCGAATCAGAGGTGGGTCGTTATCAACACTCTCAAGGGAGAGGTTCAAGGGGGTGTGAGAAAATCTGGGATTACAAAGATGCCTTTGATCCGGGATATTCACAAGTACCCTGGGGCACAAGAACAGCCATTTTGTATACAATATACCCCAGCATTAAAAGAGGGATATGAAATCACTGTAGACATCTGCGGCAACTATGATGCCTCCATCTTGGATTGGGAGCAAATTTACAAAGCGTACAACTTCACTGGAGAAGAGCAATTGCTTGCACATTGGGCTAACCAGTCCAAGGAAGTTGTAAGTTTGGCTTTCGTAGGTGTCGACTATTCGAAGTTGACAACTGAAAGACCTCAAGTTTCCAATCAGGTAAGAGAGAATCTTAATCCTTGGTTTGAGGATTGGGGAGTTTCTGTGTCTAATATAGTACTTAAAAATTGGGACTTCACGTCTGAGCAAGTGAAGCTGCAGGTTGATAGAGCTAGCTCTGCATCTATGCAAAAGACGATCGAATCTCAATTACTGGAAGCAGCCAAACTGGCAAGAGAGCGTCAATTGTATGAGGTAGAAACTGCAAATTTGATTCTTAAAGAGAGGGGTTTAGGTCTTAAAGACTTAATAGAATCTCTTGGGATCAAAGATGATAGTGCTAAGGCACAAATTGCTACCCAAATGACTTGGTACGCTTATGCTGAAAATCCCCCTGAGGGAGTTCAGATTGTTTTGTCTGTAGGAAGTGGAGGTAGTGTCCCAGTTTCAATTCCAATTGATTTTGGTAACATTACTACCGTTCCGGAAGTACCTGTTGAAGGTGAAAAATAATAACTCTTGATTAAAAGGTGCATTTACCCCACAAAGTTTTTATCTATTTAATAGATATTTACCGAGTGGGGTTTTTGCATTTTATAGGGGAGAGGACGTGTAAATCCCTTTTCTTCCGAGTAATTCTTAGATGGTATAATTATATATATGTAATTAATTTTATTACATCAATTTTATGGAAATTAAAATAAAAGATTCGGTTAGTTGTATTAATGGGAAGGGGGATGAGGATTATACTTATATCTTTGATGCAGAATCAAAGTCCCATATTTTTATTTGTAACGCATTACTAAAAGAACTTGGGTACGAGAATTTAGAGGAAAAAGAAGAGGAGATTTTTCTTCAAATCACAAATGCTTTAGATTATGGGACATTTCATGAGGAGCATCTTAAAAAGGGCATTTTTATTAGAACAGAAGAGGAATTTAGGGATAATTTGTGTAAGAATCTTTGAAGATGGGGACTTTTATAAACTGATTTTGCTTATTTCTTTCATAATCCTATCCGTCTCCTTCAATGCCACTATTATTTTTTGATAATGCTCTATATCCTCATTAGTTAATACCCTTCTTTTTCTATCCTTTAACCATTTCTGTGCAGGTTGATAACCACCAATATAAAAGTTCCAAACTACTTCAGGAACATTACCAAAGTATTGAGTATCATTAATATATGTATTCCCATCTTTGTATACTACTTTTTCTACCGTATCTGTCCCATCAATAGGGTATGTAGTTATATATTTATTTATCTTTGGTGATTCCATTAGGTGTAGTTCTCTTAATTCTGTACCTATCTTTACTAATTTTTTAAATGATTCTTTATCTTTAGGATATGGTACTCTAGGGAAATCTATCTTTAAGAATTCTTTGTATTTTTCTCTATATGTAGGACTATGTAATACTGCATATATATAATCAAAGATATCTTCTGGTGTAGTTTTACCTACTATTTCTTCTATTTTAGATACTATCTCAGGGTTTAGGTTAGGGGTTTTGGTCCCATCATCAAAGTAGAGGTATAGAGGACAACTGTATGTGTGGTTAGTAATCAAATCGCGGTTTACCAAATACCTTGATGCTAAGACTTCAACACCATTTAATTTTGATTGCTTTACAATATTTATACCTAGGTTATTTCCCAAAATATAATTTCTCATTAACTTAAGCCTTGCTCGCTGTATTGTATTCGTATCATAATAAACATATCTATCATCAAATGGGCGATAATGGATTTTTTTTAATTTTTCTCGCATGGACAAATCCAGATCTTTTGGTAAGAACCCAATATATTTCTCATCTTTTCCTGTTGCTAGTCCCATATTATGAAGCGGAAACAAATCTATTATTTTGAAATAATTGTTATATTTATTTATGGAGCTAAAGTTCTTTGGTGCAAAGAAATAGTATGGTACCTCACAATCTAATATCTTCCAATCAGTCTTTTTCTTATTAAGATACTCAAACTTCTTTTCTCTCGAACCATATAAATCCATGTGATGTAATTTCCCCAATACTTTTTTTTCTTTGTTTTTCCTTACAAAAATATTAATACTCACACCCTGCATAATATTGAATACATTCTCATCCTTACTACCATCAGGAGATACTTCTTTCTTCTTAGAATTCCCGTGTAAATCTAAAACATATATATCATCAAAGGTCTCTAACAAATGCTTTCTCATCTGACGATGGATAATCCCATCTATGAAGGAATTATTAGTAATCATTGCAACGACTCCGCTTCCATTTTTTTCAACATAAGACTCTGCGAATCTTATAAATTTAATATAGTCATCAGAAAGAGGTTGAATATTTTTCTCGTCCAAATTTTGCTTGTATATCTTTATTAGGTTTGTAATCCATTCTCCTTTATTGGACGAGCTAACACTATACGGAGGATTTCCTAACACAACCATAATAGGAGTGTCTTTCTTAATCTTTTCTGCTTCCTTAGATTCTTCTGTAATACTTGATGCAAAACCAAAAGAAAATAGATCTTCCTGTTTAATCCCTTCTTCTAATGCATTAGTTAAATATATTCCCAATCTCTTGTTGAAATGTATAAACCCTGTCTTTTTAAAAGCAATACTAAGTTTAAGATGGGCAATGGTATATGGAGCCATCATAAGTTCAAAAGCGTGAATACGAGGTAAAAGATCATGATGAACATATGAAGGCCATCTACCTTTTTGACCTGAATCTAGAATCTTTTTATATATGAGGTTTATCACGGCACTAATGAAAGTACCTGTACCAGTAGCAGGATCTAATACTTGGACGATATGTTTCCCATCTGCAGATTTAGAAGTATCGGCTAAACCATTTGGAAGATTGAAATCTTTCTTAAGAATAGTGTCTACTGAATTTACAATGAAGTTTACAACTGGGAGGGGAGTGTAGTAAGCGCCCATTCTTTTTCTTAATTCAGGGTCATATTCTTGCAAAAAATCTTCATAGAAATGAATAATTGGATCTTTCCCTTCTTTCTTTTCAAAATACTCTTCTAATAAATATTTTACATCAGCATGTGAGAAAACTTCACATAATTCATTGACGATATATTCTAACCTTTTATCAAAATCCGGCCCTACTATATGATCAAAAAAATGTCTTAGAAGTGGATTAGACTGTGGTATTAAATCTCTTGCTTCTTGTCTTGTAAAACTTTCTGGTGATTCGTCATTGTATCTTGCTGCAAATAGCCCATATACCAATGTTTGCGCATACATATCTGCGAAGGAATCTATTGAAAGATCACTAACAAGTAATTTCTTAAGCATTTCATATACTTTTGCTATCTCTGTACCCTCTTTAAGATATTCTTTTACATTGTCTCTAATTCTTTGTGCTTTTCCTGCCATTATCTTCGAGAGGTGCGCACCAGACTTTATAGGTTCTTTGTATGATTCTATAAATTCTATTAATGTTTGTGCAACATGCTCAAAATTTGAAGGTATTGCTGAGATCGTTCTATGCTTTTTGTCATTCTCTGCGATCTTTATTGGATCTTGATATCTAATACCATTTCTGTAGAATCTGAACTCGATATAATCAGTTAGTACAAGGTTCGCATAACCATAATATCTACGCATTTGGTCAGAATTTTCTATCTTGTCTAATGAAACACCAATATCTTTTGCTTCTATGTAAAGAATTGGTATTTCACCGTTAAAAAGAACGAAATCTGGTTTGTTCCCATCAATAGCTTTCGCGTCATGATCAATTCTTTTGTTGAATTTTTTTACTTTTACATTATCAAAAACCTTGTTGAGAAGTATTTCAAAGTCAGTTCTATACCCATATTCGGAAGTTTCCTCATGGGAATATTTCTTGGAAATAGCTGAAAGGTATTCGTTAAAGATTTGTTCCATATGCTAGTAATGGTTTATTTAATTCCTGAATTCAACAAATTATACAATGCTAGCTATAAAAACGATAGGACAGTTATATAATATATGTATGTTAGCAATACTACCAACTTCCACCTCCACCTCCTCCTCCACCTCCACCACTTGAGCCACCACTAAAACCACTCCCTCCACTACTAAAACTGCCACCTGAATCAACAGGAGTTGCTATTGTGGAACTAATATTCGATACAGAGTTCAAAAGTACCATACTATTAAATGTAGACATATCTCCTGTGTACCAATCTGGAGGGGTAGTGTAGAGGTCTTTAAACTCATTCATCCACTTCTTCTCTAAACCAAATAATATGGCATAAGGAAGGAGAGACTCGAAAACACCTCTAAACTTATCTGGATCATTGTGAAATTCAATCCTATGCTTCTCTGCTGTATTTATATACATCTTAAGACCCAGAAGTTCATAGTAAGCATCATTCCCTTTCTCTGATCTAAAATCCCAGAAAACGGAGATAATAAAAATCGAGATACCGGTAACAAATAAAGATAATGCAGCAAAAATTGAACCATTAACAAGCATTAATGCAAGGGCCACAGGAGCACCACCTAATGATAAGATACCTAAAAACGCCAATAATAATCCTTTTTTAGTCTTCTTCTCATCTACAAACCCATTATTTACAGCATCTAATCGTGTTTGCTCCCAAATCGTAGGACCATAGCCATATAGATTAGACGTTTTACTCTTTGTACTAATTTCATCTAAAGAACCAAACAACAAATCAAAAAGCTTTTCAGATGAAGGATGGGGAATTATTGGTTCAAGAATAGTCTTACGCAAAATATACTCTTTCCTTTTCTTTTGCTCTATATCAATAAATCTCTGAATAGCTAAATAGATAATCTCTGCAGTGATATATTTACTTCTAAGTCGTCCTTTCGATAGTAAATAACTGGCTACAAGTGGATTTAAACCTTTCGGAGGGGTAAAAGATGGTGCTACAGTTTTTTTACGGCTTTTGAGCTTAGAACCAAATAGGTAGAAGAGAGGAATAAGAAGAAGCGAAGATGAATACAGTATATTATTTCTTTTAATATTTTCATTCTCTTTTTCTAGGACATCAACAATAGAACCCTTTGGCATTGATACGGCTATTGTAATAGCCTCATTTTCTCTTAGTGGTGCGGTATTGGTTAATAGAAGAGAGGTGTCGGACTCTTTTGTAATTTGGCAATTAGTACCTGTAGAGCCATAAACTCCGGTATAGCAAACTGTATCCTGAATTACTCCTGGAACATTTATCTTTGCCTCGACGCTGTTAATTGGAACTGTCCATCCAGTACCAATTATGTTCCAATACAGTTCGTCATGGTCTTCAAAATAGTTTATTCCGTTTTTCACGGTATAGTCGATCTCATAAATATAAAGACCAGTAATTGTCCTATCTGCATCTCCAATTCTTAAAACGACTTCATCGTTAAGATTTACCTCTTTAGAATATGAATTGCCAATACTAGCAGGGCTATCGCTAGGGTAATACAAGATTGAGTTTATTTTGATGCTAGTAGGTGTTTTGAGACGGTTCCCTTCACTTCTTTTGTTAATAGGGACATTTCTATATATTCCATGCTTTGGGGTTGAGAAGTAGTAGTGAATCCTCTCTTTTATCCTAATATCTGAATTTGTTTGAAGAGATAAACTGATTTCAAACTTCTCAACTACCTCAGGCTTATATACAGAGGGGGAGTTAGTAATCTGAGGATTTTGCCCATATGCTAAGGAGGGTATGAATAAACCTACAGAAAAAATAATACCTAAAAATATTAGCAGTATTTTCTTCATTCCGTATTTAGAATTTTACCTCAACATTCTTCTGTTCCTCTTGGGACGCTTCAAAGAAATCTACTTTCTTGTATCCGAAGAGCTGAGCAATTAGATTGGTTGGGAATACAACAAGGGATGTATTGAAATCTCTTGCAGCACCATTGTAGTACCTTCTGGATTTCTGAATTCCTTCTTCAAGCTCTTTTAAGGTTGTTTGAAGTTGAATGAAATTGGTATTGGCTTTTAAGTCTGGATAGTTTTCTGCAACAGCAAAGATTTTTGAGATAGCACTGGTTAGTCCCTCTTCTAGTTTCATTTTCTCAGGGAGAGTACCTGCAGACATTGCTTTTGTCCTCATTTCAGTAACCATTGCTAACGTAGCACTTTCATGTTTTGCATATCCTTTAACCATCTCAACAAGGTTTGGTATCATGTCGTATCTTTGTTTGAGAAACGTTTCAATATCTGAGGAAGCCTCTTCTACCATAACCTTTAATTTCGCAAGTTTATTGTAGATTCCAATAAAGGCGAGAAATAGAACAGCAACCACACCTAAGATTCCGTATAACATGTTAAGTAAGAATAAAATTAATACTTGATTGTAAGAATAATTACCTCAGCTGTCAACAAATTCCACATCTGTTTCTACCTAAGATATTTCTTTAGTTTGTTGTACTGACCCTTAGTTAGAAATATCCTATGTACATCTTTATCATCCGTGTCTCCGGTGAGAGTAGCAGTATCCGATATCCCCCAATTAACAATTTTCATAGTTACTATATTTATATCTATGAAAAAATATTCACTATCTTTATTCATAGTTAATTAAATATATATCAAATTATTTTTAATTGGAAAATGGCGGAGAGGGAGGGATTCGAACCCTCGGTGGGCTTATGGGCCCACGACTCGTTAGCAGTGAGTTCCTTTCGGCCTCTCAGGCACCTCTCCATAAACAGTTTCCAATTATACTTCATTCAATTAATATATGCTAGAATAGTATATGTACCTAGGTATTCATGTATCATCATCAGGTGGTATACAAAACTCAATAACTAATGGTGAGAAGTATGGAGTAAATAGTATCCAAATTATGCCAACCGCACCCATGAGGTGGGCAACAAAACTAATCACTGATGAACAGATTGATATATTTCTAGATACTTTAGAGAAATCTAGTATAAAGAAGATATTGATACATGGAATATACCTAACTAACCTTGCAAGAGAAGACAAACAGCTATTTCATCTTGGGAAAATGGGATTGGTAGTATATTTAGATTTTGCTGAAAAAGTAGCTAAGGGTATACGGGAAAGAAAAATTGATAGCGAAATACTTGGTGTATGTTTTCACCCTGGTTCTCAAAAAGAACTCTCCTATGAAGATAGTCTAGAAAGAATCTCTTACGGAATGCAGTGGGTATTAGATGAGGTAAAGGGAAGTCAGAAACTACTAATTGAAACTACAGCAGGAACAGGTGGAAATCTAGGTAGAAATTTTACAGAATTAAGGTTGATGAGAGAAGGAGTCAAGGACAAACAGAGAATTGGTTTTGTAATGGATACTGAACATACATATGCATCTGGTTATGATTGGGTGAATAATTTTGATGGCGTAGTAGAGGATATGGATAGGGAGCTGGGTATACGAAATGTTAAAGCAATACACCTTAATGATTCTATGGTTGAGTGTGGGAGCAACAAGGATAGACATGCAAATTTAGGAGAGGGAAAGCTAGGGGAGAATACAATTTCAAAAATATTGCACTATAAGAGATTTAAGGACACACCTTTTATACTCGAGACCCCAGCACTTAAAGGAGATGCTACAATCCCAGATGAGGTAAAGATGCTTATGAAATTAGCAAAATAATTTTAATATGAAAATATATGAAAGAAAAAGATAGAAAAAAGATACTAAAATTTCTTGAAATACTACCCAATCCTAAGGTCTTATCCCTAATTGCAATTACGATAATCTTGGGGGTCATATTTTACATCTTAATCTTATCCTCTCTAACAAAGTAATGGGACAAGTAAACCTAAACGAAAAGCAGAAACAAGCAGTAGAATTCAATAAAGGAGATTTACTGATAATTGCAGGAGCAGGAACGGGAAAAACATCTGTAATAACCGAAAGAATCATACATATCATTAATAGTGGATGGGCAAAACCCTCAGAAATTCTTGCATTAACCTTTACCGAAAAAGCAGCACAGGAAATGCAAACAAGGATTGATGAAAGAATGGAATACGGATATGACGAACCGTACATATCTACATTTCATTCCTTCTGTGACCATATCCTTAGGAATGAGGGATACAACATAGGTCTTGATGGGAGCTACTCACTACTTAGCACCGCTCAAGCATACATTTTTTTAAGAAAACACCTTTATGATATGCCATTTAAAACCCTTCTTCCAAAGGGAAATCCTACGAAATTTCTAAATGATTTCCTTAAACATGTAAGCCGACTTCAAGATGAGGACGTATCACCTGAAGAGTATGAAAAGTATGCAAAATCTCTTCCTAAATCAACTGACGATTTGAAGGAGGAATATACAAGGGTAAATGAGTTAGCACAGGGGTACAAAAAGTATTCAGAGTTAAAAATTGCGGAATCAAAGGTCGATTTCGGAGATTTAATACTACTTACGATAAAGCTCTTTAGAGAAAAGCCAAATATTCTCGCTAAATATCGAAACAAATACAAATATATACTTGTAGATGAGTTCCAGGATACAAACTACACACAAAATGTTTTAGTAAATATTCTTAAAGGAGATGGAAAGACTCCATTTCTAACCGTAGTGGGGGATGACGATCAGGCCATATACAAATTTAGAGGTGCTGCAATCTCAAATATACTTCAATTCAAGGAAAGATATCCAAAAGCATTTGAGATTGTATTAACTGAAAACTATCGTTCAAAACAGGAGATACTTGATTCTGCACATACTTTAATCCGACATAATGACCCAAATCGTCTTGAAGTTACCGAGAGGATAGACAAAAGCCTTGTTGCACGAGGAGTATTTGAAGACGATAGAAACTCTGTCCAACTAATGGTCTCTCAATATGAGTCAATTGAAGCAGAGAGGGTAGCTGAGGAAATTATGAAATTAACAGGGTATGGAGAGTTGGTAAAATTAAGGGAAGATAGAGACAGTCAAACATTTGACGAGAAAGGTCAATCAACATTTTTAGATAGTCAAACTCCTGGAAAAGATGCAAAATACAAATTCTCAGATATCGCTATCCTTGTAAGAGCTAATTCAAATGCTGATATATTTGTTCAGGAATTTAGGAATAGAGGTATAAGGTACAAGCTGGGGGGCTCAAGAGGTTTGTATTTCAGAGAAGAGATAAAGAATTTGATTGCTTTTCTTAGAGTGCTTACGGATTTTACGGATGAAGTGTCAATGTACAAACTTCTTACCATGGGTATTTGGAACTTCTCTCCAAGGGAGTATATGGAATTAATACAATTAGCAAGAATGGAGAAGTTAACACTTCTTGAACTCCTCGAGGCAGAGTGGAAGATAAAGATAGGGGAAGAGAGTTTTAGTGAGGGAGATTTTAAGGAAATTGATAGCAAGATAATGGATAAAATACTTTCTCCTCAAGCTATTGCAGGAGTAAGTACTCTCCTTATGCTTCTTGATACAAGCATGAAAAAGATTAAAGAGGGTAGGTCTCTCGTAGAAATACTTTATGATTTTGTCATGAACAGTAGATATGTGGGAGAATTTCTAGACAAGGAGACACCAGAGAGTATCTTTGCGATTTCAAATATTAACAAGTTCTTCGAATTAGTAAAAAACTATGAAAAGGACAATCCTGATTCCAATATCTATGAATATGTAGATTACCTTAATTACAGTATTCAAATTGGAGAATCACCTTTAGTCGATTCTGTTGATATGGATGAGTTAAATGCTGTTAACATTATGACAGTACATTCAGCTAAAGGTTTGGAGTTTCCAGTTGTATTTTTAGTAAATCTTGTATCAGAGAGGTTTCCTACAAAAGCAAGGGGAGATGCTTTGCCCATACCGGATGAATTAATTAAAGAAACAGGGATTGAAAACCTTGATGAAAAAGAGGCAAATATTCAGGAGGAGAGAAGACTCTTCTATGTTGGAGCGACAAGAGCAAAAGAGAAATTGTATCTTACCGCCTCTAATTTCTATGGAGATGCAAAGAGAAAGAAAAAACCAAGTATTTTTCTCCATGAAATTCTTGATAGAAGTGTAGATGAAGATTTCAAAGAGAAGGTGCAAGTTAATGATTTTACTGATGATATAATACATTTAACTTCTATTGAAGGTTTGGATCAATCAATAATCCCATCCAAAGACATAATGAATATAGTAAAAAGATTTAGTTACTCTCAACTTAATGTGTATGAGAGCTGTCCTAGGAAGTATGAATATGCATATGTTTTACGTATTCCAACAAAAGGAAATGCTTCAACAGCTTTTGGAACTACAATTCACAATACACTTAAGGATTTCTATACTCTTCTTCAAAGGTCTAAGGAGAGTTTAGGTGGAATTGTGCAAGCCCCAACGAAAGACGATCTGCTCGCATTGTATGGGAAGAACTGGGTAAGAAGCGGCTATGAGAGTAAGAAACAGGAGGAGATTAGAAAAAAAGAGGGGAGAAAGATAATGGGGCAGTATTTTGATAAGGTGTTCTCTCTTGAAGAGAGCCCTTTACGATTAGAGGAGTCATTCAGTGTTCATTTCGCAGATGTAGTATTCAGTGGGAAGATTGACAGGATAGATTTGATTAAATCGGGCGAAGGTATCCAAGAGGTTTGTATCGTGGATTACAAAACCGGCTCAGAGAAGAGTGCAAGTGACATTAAGAAGGATTTACAGTTACCTCTTTATGCTTTGGTAGCGGAAGAGAAATTTGGCTTGAAAGTAGTTGGTGCCAAATATGTATTTGTAGAAACAGGCAACTGTGTCGATGTAAATGTATCTCAGGACAGAAGGGAAGAGGCAAAAGAAAAATTGATTGAATCACTTGAGAGTGTTAAGAAGGGAAATTTCAAAGCAACACCTGGGTTTGTATGCAGATTCTGTGATTTTAACTCTATTTGTGAGTACGCCGATTTATAGTATAATGCGATGATGATTAATATTTTTCTTACAATTAATAATTTTTTGGTTCAAAGAGCATATGCGCAGAGTATAGGGGCAAGCTTAGAAGAGGGTTTGTCTGTTGATTCTGACACCAACGTGGATAGCTTGTTAGAAAGAATTGTGAGGATAGCTGTTCCTGTTGCAGTTATTTCAGCATTTGTTCTTCTGTCTTATGGGGGATATTTGCTAATCTCAAGTCAAGGGAATCCAGATAAATTGCAGGAAGCAAGATCTATTATTACCAATGCAATTATCGGACTTTTAGTTGTTGTCCTTTCAGTAGCTATACTTTTGATAATTAGTGGGACTTTTGATTTAAATATATTTAATTAAAAAATATGGTAAACATTTCAAGACTTCTATCAACATTTGGATTGGCCTCACTTGATGGGAATACTGATAATATAGATAGTGTATTAGAAAACAAAATCAAGCCTGGTTTGAACTGGATAGTCGCAATGGCAGTGGTTGCTGCTGTGGCTATGATTATTGTCGCAGGGTATAACCTAATCACTTCTAACGGAGATCCCGAAAAGATACAAAAGGGAACAAAAGGTATAACAGCAGCGATCATTGGTCTGGTAATTGCTTTCTCTGCAAGAATAATCTTAGTGTTTATTTTAGAGAAATTAGGTCTTCAATAGTATTGTTTTTTAAATTATACTATTGTACTATTTGTTAGGCTTAAATAAATTAATTCATTACTAAATGAAAAGTTTAAAATATTCTTTGACCCCGATTTTGTTTGGTTTGTTTCTCCCCTCAGCGGTTTTTGCAGACGGAATAATTACTGGTATCCTTCCAGAGGGTCCTAATACAACAATTCCAATTTTAATCAAAACAGTTTTGAATTTTGCCATTGGATTTGCAGTTGTTGTTTGTGTCGCTATCTTAATCTTCGCAGGCTATTCATATATGACAGCAAATGGTGATGAAGACAAAATCCAGAAAGCAACAAAATCCTTAACATGGGCAATCATTGGATTGGTAGTATGTTTTGTTGCAATTCTCTTAGTAAGATTTGTAGGGGAAAAGATTGGAATTGATTTTGGAGCTTAAGACTTTATTCAAGAGCAATTGACATTTCTTCACGACATCGGAGTGTTCTTTATTAACCACTCTTGTTGAATTCCTAATATTGTTATTATATAATGAGCATTAAGATAATTAATATTAAATAAATAATTAAAACAATGAAGATTTCAAAATTATCGGTTGCTCCAATTTATTTGGCTATGGCAAATGCGACTGCGGTATATGCAGATGCTTCTGGATTTCTTCCAGACGACCAGACCGGAGGGAAAACACTCCCAGGAATTATCCAGACAGTTTTGAATTTTGCTATTGGATTTGCAGTTGTTGTTTGTGTTGCCATCTTAATCTTCGCAGGCTATTCATACATGACAGCAAATGGAGATGAGAACAAAATCAAGAAAGCTACAACATCTTTAACATGGGCAATCATTGGATTGGTAGTATGTTTTGTTGCAATTCTCTTAGTAAGATTTGTAGGAGAAAAGATTGGAATTGGTTTTGGAGTTTAAGAAATCCATTGAATAAGATATAAGAATACATTCGGAATGGAATGGTTAAGTTTTGTTGAAAAGTTTAATAGGGTGGAGTTCTCCTCATTGCAAGATTTTATTGCGAATCTGTTTAATGTTGCAATGTCATTTTCAGTAGTTATTGTGGTAATTGCATTAATCATAGCTGGCTTCAAATATATGTTTTCTAAAGGAGATGGAGACAAGGTAAAGGAGGCGACTAGGAGTTTAATCTTTGCCCTTATCGGTTTGGTAATTGTATTTCTTTCTCCAACTATTGTAAAATTTGTGATAGATAAATTTCTTTAATTAAGAAATGTCAAAAAATTTAAATAGAACTATTCTGCTACTTACTTCTCCTTTTCTTTTCATCTCGAAGGTATATGCTGAGGATCCTCCAGAAATTAATGCTGAAACTATCGACAAATTAATAAATACCATTACTAGTAGATTGCTTCCAATCGCTGGTCTGTTGTCATTCATATTCATCGTTTACGGAGCATATATGTGGATAATATCTGCTGGGGATCCAGATAAAATTAAAAAAGCTCAGGGTACTTTACAGTGGTCAATTATCGGCCTTATCTTTGTAATTATCGTCTCCCTTATCCTCAGGGCAGTTCTTGATGCAGTTGCATAAAATGAAAAACCATTCTTACAAATCAGAAGATTTTTTCAAAAGCCAAGGCTATGCAAGGAATGGTATTAAGTTGATTTACAAGAATGAGAGAAATTTCCGAATAGAGCTTGTATTCACGCTTTTGGTCATACTTGCTGGGGTATTTTTCAAGGTTACTCATTTTGAGTGGATAGCTTTAAGTTTAGTAATTTCCATGGTTCTAATATCCGAGACAATAAATAGTGCAATTGAAGCTTTGTGCGATACTGTTACTCAGGATTTTAAGATTAATGTAAAGTATGCTAAGGATGTTAGTGCTGGAGCAGTATTGGTAAGTTCCCTTCTTTCGGTTATCACAGGCCTTATTATCTTTCTCCCATATATCATTGAACTTGCTCAAAACATCTTTTTGAGATAATGGTATAATTAGGGCGATGAAAGGTATGCCCCAATTCAAAAAAACTTTATTTATCTCTATCACTTTACTTTTAGGAATTTTCCTCTTTTTCAATTCTCCAGTATATTCCCAATCAGTTTCAGATCTTGAAAAAGAGATAGAGGAAAGTAATAGGGCAATTTCAGAGAAAGAGAGTATTTTAGGAAATATTGAGAAGAGGATAGCGGAGATAAAGGGAGGAAATCAAACTTTAAGTCAGAAGATTCAGTTGATGACTGATGAGATTAATAAGGTTAAGGATACAATTTCACAAAAAGAGATAGAGATTGAAACAAAGGGTAAGGAGATTGAGAGTAAGCAAGAGCAGCTTAATATTCGAAAAGAAACTTTAGATTTAGTTTCGGCTGAGTTGTATATGGAGACAAGGAATAGGGTGTCAACCTTTTTCCTTTCAGATTGGTCTGATTTAGTAAGAAACTTTTACCTTAAAAGAAATATAGTTTCTGATTTGAGACATCAGGTTGAGATGATTAGTGGAGAGTTTAGTTCTTTAGCTGAGGCAAAGGAGTTGTTAGATTCTGAGAAGAGTCTTTTAGATACACAGAAGAAGGAGTTGGATGATTCCTTGGGTATTTTAGCAACAGAGAAAGCAAAGTTACAGGCAGAACTTAGTAAGCAGTATGCACAGAAGGGGAGTTTGAGTTCAGAGATTACAGATTTAACAAAGAAGGTATCTCAATTACAGGCGGCATTGATAGCAGCAAGAGGGGCTGGAACTATATCTTCGGGGGGTAGTACGGGGACTGTTCCTGGGACTTCGATTTCTCAAGCACCAGCAGGCTATTTTGGAGTTTTCTCTATTGGTGCATATACGCATAGAAACGGTATGAGTCAGTGGGGAGCGAGGGCGAGGGCTGATGCAGGACAATCTACAGGACAGATACTAAGCTTTTACTATCCTAACACAAGAATCTCAAATGGTGTAGTTAATTCTAATGGAATTCCCCAACCTTTAATGCAGAATATTAATGTGAATAATGTAGGTACTCTTTCATTTGAGGATTACTATCTATTGGGTATACAGGAGATGCCGGAGAGTTGGAATATGGAAGTATTGAAAGCCCAAGCAATTGTTGCTAGAACCTACGCCGTGTGGTACGTTAACAATGGGAATGGAAGATGGGTAAACAAAACTCTTGTTAACTCTATTTGCACATCCCAGAGTTGTCAAGTATTTAATACCCCACTCAAAGCTGGGGCTTGGAGAACCGCTGTACAGCAAACAAGAGGGCAAATTTTGACAGACTCAAGTGGATCTGCAGTAATGGCTGAATATGCAGCTGTACATGGAGCATGGGGGAATTGGCAGGGGCAAGCTACAGGTTGGGACACACAGAGTGGAAGTGGAGATAATTGGTTTACCGATGCTTGGGATAAAATTTCTGGTGTTAACTGGTTTTATAGATCTTGGTATATCAATGGATCTGGTTATTCTGGAGAAACATGCGGACATTCACCATATCTTTCTCCATCAGAAATGTTAATCATTCTTAATGCCTATTATGTAAAGAAAGGTGAGGGTTTAAGGATGACTCCCGATTTGTCAAGATTGCTTCCAAGCGATTATGGGAAGTGCCCAGGAGGAGCAAGGGATGATGACTTCGGTCGAACAGACAAAGTCCCATACAGTTTATCTGAATTACAGGGATTGTTATCAAATCCAGTAACATCTATATCCTCTGTATATGCTTCCTTTGCTAACGGACAAACCACAAATGTATATTTTCAAACAAATAGAGGCCTTATATCAATGTCCGGCTTTGCCTTCAAAGATATATACAATCAAATGGCTCCAGGTCATATGAGAATACAACAACAATCTTCCTATGCTTTCTTCAATATAGAAAAGAAATAGTCATACTTAATTAGCTACTCTAAATCAATAAATTATGTTATCCTAATTTATGAATGAGGTAGAAAAGATCAATATCCCAGAAAAATTCCAAAAAATAGATAGAACATTCCTAAACCATCTTCGTAATGAAAAGGGCAGTGTATTTATGCCATTCCCTAGAAATACGTCATTTTTAGGAAAAGAGGATGATGAAAGCGTAGTCTTAATCCTAAGAAAACATTGGCAATTTCTTCTACCCACAATCCTAGAATGTATCTTCTTACTTCTTCTACCTTTCATCCTTTCAGTGATAATTCCAAATTTGCCCAACAGAGGACTATTCGTCTTCGCTCTCTTTCTTGTATCCCTTTTAATTTCCTTATCCCTATTAATATATCGATATGTAAGATGGTTTTACAATGTAAATATCATAACTGACCAAAGAGTAATTGATATGGATTTTGAAACTCTTTTCTCACACAAAACAACTGAAGCAAGACTGGAGAAGGTAGAGGATATTACTTTCAAGCAAATTGGAATCCTCTCAAACCTGTTTGATATTGGTTCAATATATATTCAAACGGCGGGAGCAAAATCAGAAATAGAGTTTAAGGGAATTCACAATCCCAAACAGGTTCAAGACATACTCTCTGATCTGCTAGAGTCTAAAAAGAAAGGAGAAATTTAATGGTGGGAAATGAAATATTAGACAGTATAAATATGGTTGAGGTAAATACATTTGATTTTAATATGCTCCCTCTTCTTAAGGTTCCTTTTATACTCTTGTTAATTGCAAATCTGTTTTTTGCATTAATTCTTTATCTTCGAATCAGAATTCTCTCTGACACATTTGTCACTTTTGAAAACAGGAGAATAAAGAGTATAGTTGTTATCTATCTAATAGGCTCACTTGTTCTCTCTTTATTTGCCTTACTCTTTTTAATATTATCATAGTATATGGAAATAACTGCTCAACAATACATCTCGAATGAAAAAGATTCTCAAGCATATGTAACTACATATGCGAACCTTTTTGACTCTCGAAAAGAAAAAACAGGTAAAGAAGGAGATATTTATGTAATCTTGAAAATGTCCTCAACAAAGAAATTGCCTCTTAGTAGGCTATCTAAATTTGTTTTAGACAGTCTTACTGATGGATATCTTTACTCTCACGAGAAAACAACTAACGAATCCATGAAATCCTCTTTAGAGGACGGCTTTAACAAATTGAGGAGCTTAATCCAATCAGATAAAGATATTGAAGGGAGTAAAATTGATTTAACAATACTTGTATGTTTAGTTAAAAAGGAGGGTCTGTATATTGGCTCAATAGGAAAAGGTGAGATATATGTAATTAAAGGAGGAAAAGCAGTAAATATTGCTGAGATAATGGAGAAAAAAGAGGCGAATACGGCGGGAGTGTTACTTGAAGAGAATGAAGCACTCCTTCTATCTACACAGGGCATCCTTTCAGAAAATTTGGCAGATATCATTGTTGCATCAGAGCAAAAGAAAATTGCAAGAGAAATTACAAAAATTGGAGTAAATCTAAAGGGTGATAACGCGTTAATGACATTTGTAAATCAGAAGAAAAAAGAGGCCCCATCATTAATTGTAGAAACTTTGAAACCTGAAGTTGAAGAGGATAAACAACTACTCTCTGAGCAGGAAACCTCCGAAGGACAGGGTGGCGAGGAAGAGGTAAAAACCAAGAAGAAATTTAGCATAAAAGGATTTAGATTAAACAAATTAAAAGCAAGCGAGAATGTTCAGAGGTTTGGGAAAACATTTGCTCTAACGGCTTCTAAAGTATCTGAATTCGGAAAGAAAATGAAGCCTTCTTCCGAAACGGTAGGTAAATTCAAAAATATTCTGTTCAGAGTGGGCAATATATTTAAGAAAATTTGGGGTTTGATAAAGATGTTGTTTGCAAAAATTTGGCAGAAAATCTCACCTATACTTTCTAGAAAAAGATGGTTCAAGAAGGTAATGTCTAAATATTCAGAGATAAGTTTTAAACAACCAAAAAGGACAGCGCAGACAGTTGGGGTGAGGATAGATGATTACAAAGTAAAGGACTTGAGGGGAAAGAGGATTAAGTTGGTATTGGGAATCCTCTTGATAATTGTATTGATTGTATTTGGAGTCAACTTCGCGATTCAAACAAAGGAAGCTAATGAGCTAAGCAAAGATGCGAATCAGAAGTTTGATCAGATTGAGAATTTCTTGGACAAAACTGAAAAAAATATTACTTCTGACAAGAGTAGTGCAGAGGTAGCATATTTTGAAGCAGGAAATATTCTTAAAGAGATACCATCCCCACTTAGAGAGAAAGAGATTGAGAGGGAAAAGAAGATAAATGAGAGGTATAGCTCTATTGGGGATCAACTATTTAAGAAAGAGGGTTTTTCTACTGACTTGAAAAATCTTTCTGTATATATCAATCCAAGTCTTTCCTCTATGGGAGAAGGGGTTGATTTGGTAGACATTGATAAGTATATGGATAAAAATAATAGGGAGTATTTGTTACTTACAGATAAAGGAAAAAAGGTTGTTTATAAGATACTTATTGAAGATACTCCGACTGTGGAAGTTATTGCTGATGAAAAGAAATTAATTAAAACCCCTCAATATGTATCTGTCGGGGAAAGAGGGGTCTTTGTATATGATAAAGATGCTGGAGTTTTAAAATCTTCGATTGCGGAGGATGGGACACTTACAAGCTTTATCTCTCTTCCTGGAATACTTGGCAGGGACATCCCTGATGATGTGATAGAAGATATGATTATTCTTACTGCCAATGATAATGTTTATCTTGTTTCTTCAACTCAAAAAGCTGTTCTAAGATCAACGGCTGTATATGGAGACAGGTACTCAATGCTAAACAAATATATAGAGAACCCTCTTTTTGAGAGAGCCAAAGATATCCATGGAGATTTCAGTACATATCTATTTGTTGAATCTGATGAAGGTATTTTACGATACATCTGGAGTTCCGTTGAGCAGAAACAGGTTCCTTCAGAATTAGGAATTACTGGACTCTCGGGGGGTGTAGGAAAGATTACTAAAGGATACACGTATGCAGATAGTATGGATAGTGGATTGTATATGTTTGATTCTGAGGGGAGAAGATTTTTAAGGTTTGAAAAACCGCAAGAGAGTGCCTCAGATTTACGACACCCAAACCAGTTGTTACTACTAAAACAGTATGAATACAGGGGTGAGAATCAGGATGAATTTAAAAATGTAAAGGATTTTGTTGTTGACTATAAAGAAGAGAATATGTACGTTTTAGATGGTAATACCGTATGGAAAATTTCTTTGTAGTATAATAACGAATGAAAATTTCTAATAAAAAGGCTACTTTCAATTATGAGATTATCGAATCTTTCGAAGCAGGTATTATTCTATCTGGAGCAGAAGTGAAGAGTATAAAGGAAGGAAGAGTAAATCTAACCGATTCATTTGTGAAGATTGTTAGCGGAGATTTGTATCTAATAAATGCGGAAGTCCCTCAATACAGATACAGTACAGACGAATTTTATGACTCAAGAAAATCAAGAAAGCTTCTTGTTAAAAGGTATGAACTTATACAGATTGCTAGCAAACTAAAAGCGAAAAATCTCCTTTTGATACCTTTATCAATATATACTAAAGGGAAGTTGGTAAAAGTTGAAGTTGCATATGCCCGAGGAAGAAAAAGGCATGAGAAAAAACAAAGAGAGAAGGAAAGGGATTTGGATAGAGAATTGCTTTACGAAAGCCGTAAATTTGTTGTATAATTAAGACTATGAGCGAAATAATAAGTACTGGAATAGAAAGGCATTCGGAAGTGATTAAAAATCCTTCTGAAAGAATCCCTTCAGAAGAGATTCCATCTGTTGAGTTGAGGGAAAATCCTCTTCCACAGTCAGTTGGTTCACTCACTCCTGCTTTGCAGTCAGAATTGCTTAAAACTACTGAAATCATCCCCCAAAAGGATAATATATGGGATGGATGTGGCTATACTCCAGGTCAAATAGAAGAGGGATCGACTGAAGCAATCAGTAGTGGTGATAGGGCACGAGATGTTGTTGCTAAAAAGATTTCGCAAGTCCCTGTTACGGAGTAATTTTCTTTTGTTTTTTACAACTCTTCCTAATATTTTTTTGATATACAACTATTTCTGTGATATCCTTAATGGATAATATATACTGTCCTTTCGATGTATTCAGAAGATATTTATGCACAAGTATTTGGACCTACGCTAGGGGATTCGGGTAGCGAAACATCTACCAGGTACAAAGATAATTCCTATGATACTTTCGATATGGATATTCCTTGGGGGTGGATTTCTTTCTCTATTGTTCTAATTGCTCTTGTTGTATTAGGCTTTTTGTATATAAAAAAGAATCTCAAGAAGAAGGATAGAAATGAAAAAGCGAGTGATGGTATTCTAATGGAAATTCGGGTACCTAAAGGCAATGAAGTAGAGATAGGATCAGCAGAAAAGATGTTTGCAAATCTTTATGGTATTGGAGGAAAAGCAGATGGGATAGCCGAGAAATTTAGTGTAAGTAACTGTGTCACTTTCGAAATGGTAGGATTGCCGGGAGAAATACGCTTCTTTGTTCATTGTCCTAGGAAATATGCAGATATGGTTGAGAAACAAATACTTGGCTCATATCAAGATGCAGATGTCTCTGTTGTAGACGAATATAATATATTTGCCCCGAAATCAGAAATTGCATATGCGAGGCTTGTATTAGACGAGGATTCATATGCCCCGATAAGAACAGCTGAAAGCTTTACTGGCGATCCTATGGCAAATGTTCTTAGCACATTGAGTAAAATGTCTGAACAGGAGGGTGCGATTGTTCAACTTGCTGTTGCTCCTACTGACAATCGATGGCAGAAGAATGGTAGTGGGTTTGTTCAGAACATTGAAAAAAACAATTCTGATCCAGAAAAAAAGAAGATAAATGTCCCTCAAGAGAAGATACAAGCGATAAACAAGAAAATCTCTAAGCCTGGATTAATCTCAGAGATTAGAGTAGTTACTAGTGCTCCAACTAAGGAATTTGCAAAAATGCATTTAGATAATATTCTTGCTGCTTTTGATCAATATTCTAATCCAGGAATAAACAAGTTGAAGAAGAAAAAGATAAAAGATAGTGAAGAGATGTCTTTTCTTTACGATGTAATTTATAGAAGGACACCTGAGAGTGAGAAAAGTATTCTTAATATTGAAGAATTGGCTGGTTTGTACCACTTCCCAAACAAGGAAATTACAACACCAAATATTTTTTGGCTTCTTTCTAAAGAGCTTCCAGCAGGGAATGAGATAAGTTCGGATATAAATTCAAGAGACGCAATTTGGCTTGGGAATAACTATTTCCGAGGGAAAAGAAAGATGATTTGCTTCCAAAGAGATGACCGAAGAAGGCATGCGTACATTTTGGGACAAACAGGTACAGGGAAATCATGGTTGATGGTTAGAATGATGATTCAAGATATTTATAATGGTGATGGATGTTGTTTTATTGATCCTCACGGTTCAGCAGCTGAGATGCTTTTAGAGAGGATTCCACCTGAGAGGGCAGAGGATGTTATCTATTTTAATGCTGCCGATTTTGACAGGCCATTTGGGTTGAATATTATGGAATTCTATAACGAGCAACATAAGCATCAAATTGTAAACAGCTTCTTAGCTTTGTTAATAAGATTGTTCGATCCAAATAATCAGGGGTATGCTGGGCCTGCTTTCCAGCAAGCAGTTAGAAACTCAATGCTTACAGCCATGTCTAAGCCAGGTTCTACATTGGTTGAAGTTGTGAGAATTCTTCAGGACGAAGAATGGGTCATGAACTACTGGTTACCCTTAATTAAAGATGAAATGGTACTTGGATATTGGACTGACCAGGTAGCGAAGACGGATAAGAAGACAAAGGCTGAGTCATTGACTTACTTTATTTCTAAATTCGATAAATTTACAACAAACTTAGCCATTCGAAATATTATTGGTCAATCAGAATCATCTTTTGATTTTAGAAAGATCATGGATGAAGGAAAGATTCTCATTGTAAATCTTTCAAAAGGTTTGATAGGGGATGAAAATATGTCTTTTCTTGGTTTGTTGATTGTTCAGAAACTTTTAGCTGCTGCTTTGAGTAGAGAGAACATCCCAGAAGAGGAGAGGAAGGATTTCTTTTTCTATGCAGATGAGTTCCAGAATTTTGCTACGGAGGAGTTTAATTCAATTCTTTCAGAGGCAAGGAAATATAGACTGAATTTGACACTAGCACATCAATATATTGGACAACTTCCAGAGGATATTAAGAATGCAGTTTTTGGAAATGTTGGTTCTCTCTTTATTACAAGGTGTAGTCCTGAAGATGCACAGTTCCTAGAGACTCCGTTTGAAGGGTATGTGACAGCTTCAGACATAGTCAATCAGTCGATGGGGCATTGGTATACCAAACTCCTTAATAACGGCTCGTATCCCTCTCCTTTCTCATTGGTAAGTTCGTATGGCCCGAAGTTTCCTGATTCGGGGTTTGATTTGCCAGTAAACAAAGAAGTTACAGGCATTATTAAGGAGATGTCTAGGAGAAAGTATGGTAGAGATGTAAATGTTGTTGCTAATGATATCCGCACTAGAGCTCAGCTTGATAGGAAGGAAGAGCAAGCTCAGAATCCAGCCCCTGGATTTCCCCCAATCTTTTAGGTCTTCTAAAAAGAGTAAAGTTTTGATAGAATTGTTGGATTAATGGGAATATAGCTCAGGTGGTTAGAGCGCGGTTCTTATAAAGCCGTGGTCGGTGGTTCGAGTCCACCTATTCCCACCATAGAAAGATATCAATGAGGAGATACAAAATATCACAAATGCAAGAAAAAGATATACCCGAAGTAATTAACTTTCACAATAATTATCTAGGGGAGAGAGATTTTATTAATGAAAGAGAGCTATTAGATAGGTTGGAATCAAATAGGGGCATTTTTCTTGTTGCAAAAGATGAGGATGAGAAAATAGTTGGAATTAAGCTTTCCTTTATAGAGAACGATGTATGCCTAGGAAGGGGAGTCGCAGTAGATAAAAATTTCAGGAGATTAGGAATCGGAAAGGAGTTAGTAAGTATTTTTGAATTAGAGTTGAAAAAATTTCCAGGTGTAAAAAAGTATGTATTTGCTTCATCAACACAAGAAGGAGTTCCATTTCATATCAAATTGGGATACAAACCTTTAATATTACTGCAATCAGAAAACAATGTTCTGTTAGAGGGTATGGATTTTAATATGTTTACAGTTAGAGAGAAGCTGTTTAATAAAGAATACAATGTATATCAAGTATACCTAGAATCAGATAAGGAGCTTGATTTAAACTTTCTTTCAAAGATTAAAGCTCAATATCCGGAATTAGAAATTACCTATTTATTTGAAAAAATTCTTTAAAGTTCCTTTAGTGCTTTCTCCTCTTTGCCAACACTCTTAAGAATATTTAAATACTTCTCTGTTGTAGAGAGTCTCTTGTGTCCTACCAATTTTGAAACGGTTGGTAATCCTACACCATTGGCTAAGTGATGAGCAATAAAAGTATTTCTTAAATCATTAACCTTCGCATTTTTTATTCCAGCTCTCTCAAACGACTTGTCTATTGCTGTCCTAATATTTCTAACAAGCAAGGGTCTTCCGTTCTTAGTAACAAAAACGGTATCATCCTCTGTCTCAGGCCTTACAAGAATGTAGTCATCTAATGCTTTCTTTGCTGATTTGTTTAGTGGAACTTTTCTTGAAGGATGGCTTCCTGCTGCTTTTATATAGAGAAAATCTATTTTCCCATCTTTTGATTTTCTAATATCTTCTATTGAAAGTGCTGCCAACTCTCCGATTCGTATCCCTGTTTGAAGTAAAATCTCAACAATAGAGTAGAGCCTAATATCAACTCTACTTACATCTCTTAACGCCCTATACTCCATTTCTGATAGCACTCTAGGTGGCTTAAGTTCAAATCGGGGGTGAGCCAATTTTTCGGAAACGTTATCAGGAATATAACTATGATCTAGCAAATATCTGAAGAATGTCCTAGTGCTGTTAATTTTTCTAGATACACTTTTTGGGGTGTAATTATTGTCCTGTAGGTTTTGTCTATATCCCTCAAGGTCTTCAATTGTAACCTTGTCCAAGGAGTTAATTCCAATCTTGGAAAAGTAGTTTAGAAGCTGTTCTATGTCTTTGGCGTATGCAATGACTGTAGATTCAGAACGGTTTTTTGCTTCTAGATCTTTAGTAAATAGGTCAGCTTTATCCTTAAAATTAACATTGTTGATTCCGCTCACGATTACTTTTGGCTCAATTTAAGGGGCATTTGTTTAATATAGAGTAATTATATCACCACTCATGTGGGAGGGCAATAGTAATTGTATATGGGTCAGTTGCTCTTTTGGTCGTACTGGTCTCTTTTCTGTTTTTAATATATATTTGACTAATGGATAGAGTAATTTACAAACCCAAAAAAGATTTCATAAACAACGAAGAAGAGAAAAGCAAGAATCCTATAAATTCTGTTATAGGGAACTCTTTCGTAAAGATTGTTTTAATAGGTGTTTCACTATTTCTTTTTTACAGTATATATAATTCGGTTATAATTACATATCAAAAAATTGAAATCTCTAAACATGCGAGAGAGGAAGTCGATAAACTTAGATTGGAAAATTTGAAGTTAGCTCTTTCTCTTGAATCAATGAGTTCACAAGAGTATATAGAAGTTCAGGCCAGAGACAGATTAAATTTTTCTGGTAGTGATGAATATATTTTTGTAATACCTGATAGTACTCTAAAATCAGCACAGGAACAGATTCAGGTGTTTTTCTCTGAACCAGAAGAGAAGACAGATACTCAAGTATATGAGGTATGGATTGATTTTCTTAAAAACGGTATTTGAATACATTATATAAAAGGGTTATAATGACTTCATATCGCTAACGCGGGGTAGAGCAGTGGAAGCTCGTTAGGCTCATAACCTAAAGGTCGTCGGTTCGAGTCCGACCCCCGCAACCATTTTCTCCATCTATTTATACTAGACAACAATTTCTTTACAGATTTCTTTTTTTAGTCAAAAAAATACAATGTCTATTGTAAAATTATATATATCAAGCTACCATTGTTTTGTAATAAATATATAAGTTTATTATTAACAAAATGAAAATATCAGTAGTGTATGACTCAAAGTTTGGTAATACTCAAAAGATAGCAGAAACGATAAAAGAAGTTGTTGAAAGGGGAAATGAAGTTAAAGTAATTCATGTTACGGATACAAAGATAAAGGATATTGAGAGCCCCGATATAGTAATAATAGGTTCACCAACTCATGCGGGGAATGTATCAGAAGCAACGAAGGTACTTCTTAATATGATTCCTAAGGACTCGTTAAAAAATAAGCCTTTTGCAGTATTTGATACAAGTGTTGCTTCTTTTGGTCAGAATATCTTTATGAAAGGTATTATCAAATTTTTTGGCTATTCAGCTCCTAAGATGGCAAACGTATTGAAGAAAAGAGGGGCAAAGATAGTTTCGATTCAGTCTTTCTTTGTAATGGGAATGAAAGGCCCTTTAAAAGAAGATGAAATAAAACGAGTAAAAAATTGGGCTAAAGGTATAATTGAGTAATATGATAACAGTAACAGGATATATAAACCCTGACATCGATTGTGTCGCCTGTTCAATAGGGTATGCTGAGTTTCTAAGAAAAGGTCTTAAAGAAGCTCAAGCAGTATATTCTGGGGATATAGGAAAAGAGTCTGAATTTGTAAAAAAATACTTGGGGTATTTAAGTATTCTGCATGTATCTGGGGGACTTGAAGAGGATCAGATTGTATTGGTGGACACTTCAGACGTTGAATCAATAGATTTAAGCATTAAAAAGGAGAATATCATCGAAGTTATTGACCATCGAAAGCTTTCATATATTCATGATTTCCCCAAGGCGAAGATGCAAATAGATTTGGTTGGCTCTTGTGCGACATTAATTACTGAGAGATTTCATGATAATGGCATTATCCCATCGAAAGAATCCGTGATACTGCTTTTCTCTGCAATAGTGTCTAATACTGTAAATTTTATGAGTAATGTAACAACACAAAGGGACAAAGACATGGCGAATTGGCTAAAAAAATATGCAAATATCCCTCAAGATTATATCTCAGATATGTTTGAATATAAGTCAGAAATAAACAGGAAAAACATTGAGGAGGTATTAACAGAGGAGTTTAAGCAGTATACAATTTTGGGTAAAAAAATTGGAATAGTGCAATTAGAGATAACCGAAGCTATTCGTAGGGTCTCAGAATTGGAAAATGACCTAAGGGAGAAGCTTTGTAAAATTAAGAGTGATAAGGAGTTAGATTATTTGCTTTTGTCTTGTGTAGATATTAAAGAAGGATTTAATTATTTCTTAACAATAGATTCGGAGTCCTCAGATTTTTTTGAAAAGGCCCTTGGAATTACCGCTGTTTATGATGGTGTAAAGTCGGAGGGTATTTATATGAGAAAGGAGATATATCCAAAATTAGTAAAGTATTTAGAAGACAGAAAGTATTGATTAACAATGTTTCTGGTGCTAGAATAGCCCTTGTTTAATTGTCAACCATCACTATATGCCAATTACCGCACAACCTGTTAAAGGAATGTATCTTCTTGAAGAGGGAAGAGTCTTTATCTTGCAAGATAGAAAATTAAAGACCCAAGGCAGACAGGGAGGGTTGATTATTCTTAAGATGAAAGCTTTGGATAGTGGACAAATTGTTACTAAAACAATTAAGGCTGGTGCCAAGGTGGAATATATTGAGCCTGAGACAAAAGAGGTTCAGTTTCTTTACTCTGATAGCGAAGGTTCATTCTTTATGGATTCGGAGACCTTTGAGACAATTATGATTCCCAAAGATGTTATAGGTAGTTATGTACAATTTCTTAAGGAAGGAGAATCTGTTTTGGTTATGCTTTTTGATGGTAAAATTCTCTCAGTAAAAGAGCAGCCTTCTGTGTCTCTTAAAGTTATAGAATCTAGTGATGCAGTAAGAGGGAATACTTCCAACTCTGCAACTAAAGAGATTGTTTTAGAGACAGGCTACAAGGTACATGTCCCATTGTTCATAAAAGTAGGGGATGTGCTGAAGATAAATACTGAAACAGGAGCCTATTCAGGGAAGGCTTAATCAAGTCTGAGAGGCTCTTCTGGTTGGTAAGTAATACATTTCTTTGGTATAATCAATATGCTCGGTGGGATAGCTCAGTCGGTTAGAGCATGGGATTCATAAACCCAAGGTCGGTGGTTCGATTCCACTTCCCACCATACATTTTTTGTGTTTTACCTAATTTTGATTACTCATAAGATGGAAGATAAAAGAAAAAAACAGGTTAAGGGGAAAAAGGACAATGTATATGTTGTTGATATTAGGAAATTACCTAAAGGAAAAATGCTCAAAATCTCTAGTTTTGGTGTAATTCTTCTAATTACATTGCTTCTTTCAGCAGTTGTGTTTTTGTATAGAGCATTCTCTTACAAGGGAGAGGAAGTATCGGTAAGTAAGATAGTCTCTGAGATTTCTCAGAAAAATTACGAGAAGATAATACTTAGGGATGATATGGTTGTTCTTGAGCAAAAAGAGGAGATAGATGGGAAGCCAGTTGTGATAAAAAAGTTCGCGATGATTCCAGTCAAAATGGATTTCTATCAAGTTCTTTCCGATTCTGATATTGATATCAAAGAATTAGGAGATGATTTCTATGAGCCGAAAGTTGGCATTACATTTGGGGATGTAATAACGCTAGTTTTCTTTGGTTCTGTTTTGGTTTTTGGATACATGATGATTAAAAATATGCAAGCTCAAGGAGGGAAAATAATGGATTTTGGAGAGAGCAAAGCAAGATTACTCTTTGGGAAAAAGACGGGTATCTCGTTTGATGATGTCGCAGGAGTTGATGATTCAAAACAGGAACTTACTGAGATTGTAGATTTTCTAAAAAATCCGAAGAAATATAGAGATTTAGGAGCTAGAATCCCAAAGGGGGTACTTCTTGCAGGTGCTCCAGGAACGGGTAAAACACTTTTAGCAAAAGCTGTAGCTGGTGAAGCAGAGGTTCCATTTTTCCATACATCAGGTTCTGAATTTGAAGAAATGCTTGTTGGAGCCGGAGCATCAAGGGTAAGAGATCTGTTTAAGAAAGCCAGAAAAGCTGCCCCGTGTATCATTTTCATTGACGAGATTGATGCTGTGGCCAAAAAGAGAGGTACAGTTCTTCATTCTGGGGCAGGTGAGCAAACATTAAATCAGATTTTGGTTGAAATGGATGGGTTGGAAGATAGGGAGAATGTAATTGTTCTTGCAGCAACAAACAGGCCAGATGTTCTTGACCCGGCAATTTTGCGACCAGGAAGGTTTGATAGAATGGTTGTTGTTCATATGCCAGATGCTCAGGGGAGAAAAGAAATTCTTGAAGTTCATGCAAAGAACAAAAAGTTTGCAAAGGATGTAGATTTAGGAACATTGGCCAAGAAAACAATTGGATATTCAGGTGCAGATTTAGAAAATATCTTGAACGAGGCAGCGATAATGGCTGCTCAAGATGGGGACAAAGAAATAGGGCAGGATGATCTTGCAGAGGCATTCCTTAAGGTAAAACTTGGTAGAAAGAAGAATCCGGAGAAAGAGCAAGAAGATTTAAAGAAGACTGCATATCATGAAGCTGGGCATGCAATTGTTGCGAAATTTACACCTGCTTCTGATCCAGTTGAACAGGTTTCAATTATCCCAAGAGGGATGTCAGGGGGTGTTACGGTATACTTACCAGAGAAGGAAAGAAAAACTCTTTACAGGAATCAGATGTTAGCATGGTTAAGAAGTGGTGTGGCTGGAAGAGCCTCTGAGGATTTGTTCCTTGACGATATCTCCTCTGGTGCATCGGCAGATATTGAGCAAGCAACTGAGGTTGCAAAGGAAATGGTAATGAAGTACGGAATGAGTGAAAAACTTGGAATGGTAAAGTATGGAGATTTAGATGAGACTACACATTTGGGATATTCATATGGGGGTGGAAGGGATTTCAGTGAGGAGACAGCAAAAATGATTGATGCAGAAGTGAAACGTTTAATTAGTGAGGCATACGAAGATGCTAAGAAGGTGCTTACTGAACATAAGGAGGATGTTGAGAAATTAGTAGCTGTTCTTCTTGAGAAAGAAGTTGTAACCAGAGAGGAATTTGATGCTCTCTTTGTGTAGTTAGTGTAGAATACAGTATGAACTTAGTTAAAACATCTAAGCAAAGGTTTCTTGCAATTGATGCCAATGCAATTGTGCACAGAGCTTTTCATGCATATCCTGCAAGTCTTCAAACAGAAAACGGGATCCAAGTTAATGCCGCCTATGGCTTTACAGTAATGCTTCTTGAAGCTTTGGATATGTTTGAACCGGAATATGTTCTTTGTTCTTTTGATACAGCCAAGCCAACCTTTAGGCATGTCGAATTTCAAGAATACAAGGGGACTAGGAAGCCAACGGACCAGTCATTAATTGACCAATTTCCAATTGTTGAAGAAATATTAACAGCTTTTAATATCCCAATTTTGAAGAAGGAAGGGTTTGAAGCTGATGATGTTCTAGGAACCATCTCCAAATATGTTAGAGAAGGAAAATGGAGTAACGAAAATATCGAGCTTTACATCTTAAGTGGTGACAGAGACCTTTTGCAGCTGGTATCCGACAATGTAAAAGTATGTCTTCCACAAGGAAATTTCAAGAACTTGATTGCATATGACAGGGATGAAACAAAGAAGAAATTTCATATGTATCCGGAGCAGATTGTTGATTACAAAGGCATGGCTGGAGATGCTTCAGACAATATCCCCGGAGTTAAAGGGGTGGGGAGTAAGACGGCCATAGAACTTTTAAGCAGATATGGAAGTTTAGATGAAATCTACAAAAATCTCTCAGAGGTAAAATCAAGATATGCGCTTCTTCTTAGGGAGGGAGTGGAGCAGGCAGAAATGAGCAGGAGACTTGCGAAAATTGATCAAAATGTTGATATACAAATCAAACTTGAAAATTGTTTGCTTAGAGACTTTAACAAATCTGAAGTTTTGGAGGTATTTCATAAATATTCATTTAGGTCACTCATTACGAAGATTGACAAATTGAAGAAGGATGAACAGAAGTCCATAACTACCCAATTAGATATTTTTTCATCAAATCAACCAGAAGTAGAATGGACAAAAGATTTGGATGCAAAAGATATTGTGAAAGACGCAGAGAAAATATTAATTGCATATATTGATGAAAATGAATCAGCTCTGGAGAGGGGTTTCTTTCTTCTCCGAAAATTTGTTAATTCCTCAAATTTTGAAGACTACCTTCTTGAGGATATTGAACAGATAATTGGATGTGATTGTGAGAAAGTAGTCTACAATCTTGAAGGAATTCTTTCTGATGTTGGAGAACCTAAAGGTTCACTTTTCGACTTAGGTTTCTTTGCTCACCTAATTAATTCTGAAAGAAGGGGATATTTACTCAAGGATTTGGCTTTTGATTACTCATCTTTTATGTTTGGGGAGAAAATACATCCGTCAGAAATAAAGAAAGTTTTAGATTCAATCGGTGAGATTCAACAAACTCAAATAAACAAGGCAAACAAAATAGAGTTGTACGAATATACAAAGAAATGTATGAGGGACATTCTCAGAATAGAGAAGGATTACTTCCTTCAGAGTCTGGAGAAAATAGAAATACCAATTTCTATGGTTCTTTCTAAAATGGAAAAAAGAGGAATAAAGATTGATATCGATTGGTTGAAAAGTTTGGATGTAGAGCTTTCTAAAGCTATAGAAATGGTGAAAAAAGAGATATTTGAATCAGTTGGCCATGAATTCAATATTAATTCTCCTAAACAGCTTTCAGATGTGCTTTTTTCCGAATTGAAACTTCCAGATAGAAAGAAGGGTTCAACCAGAGAAACGGTATTAGATCTATTGAAAGGTACCCATCCTGTTGTAGAAAATATTCTTGAATATCGTGAATTAAGTAAAATTCATACTACATATGTACGACCTTTGCTTGAGTTAGGAGAGATGAATGAAGATAGTACAATTCATACTGATTTTAAACAAACAGGAACCTCCTCTGGGAGGCTTTCCTCAGTTAACCCAAATATGCAAAATATTCCCATAAAAGGAGAGTGGGCAGAGAAGATTAGAAAATCTTTTGTTGCAAGAAATGGTTTTAAATTACTTGGCATGGATTACTCTCAGATGGAGTTAAGGGTACTTGCGGATATGTCAGAGGATGAGCTGTTAATTGAGGATTTTCAAAATGATGTGGATATTCACAAGGCAACAGCAAGTAGAATATTAAAGAAGGATGTTGAGGAAATTACTAAAAAGGAAAGAAGTTTAGGTAAAACTGTTAATTTTGGGATACTTTTTGGCCAAACGGCGTTTGGATTAGCTAATATGCTTAAAATTGATAACGATGTGGCATCTGGGTATATCCAAAACTATTTTCAACACTATACAGGCGTTGAGGAGTACATGAGATCTTTGGAGAAAGAAGCGTACAAGAGAGGGTATGTGCAAACAATGTTCGGTACGACAAGGTGGATTAAAGGTATCAAATCAAGGAACATCCGATTGATGAGAGCTGCCCAGAGAGAGGCTATTAATATGCCTATACAGGGAGGAGAGGCTGATATTATGAAATATGCAATGATTCAATTAGATCAGATGATAGAGGAAAAATTTAAGAATGAGGCGTTTATACTACTTCAGATTCATGACGAGCTTATTTTTGAAGTTATGGAGGGGAGAGTTAAGGAGTTTGAAGAAGAGGCCAAGAAGATTATGAGAGAAGCAGTTTCATTAAATGTTCATCTTGATGTTAGTTCTGCTATTGGAGAGAATATGGCTGAGTTAAAAAGCTAAATTACACACTTTTTAAGAAAACCTTGCATTAATCCTACACAGTTGGATATAATCCGACAGAGCGATAGGGAAACCTGTTCTTAAAAACCTAGAATAAAGGAGATAACTTGGCATCGGTTACGAAGGACCCTGAAAAATTAAGAATACACAGATTTTTCAATTGGACTTGTCAAGAATGTGGGAAAAAAGAGGATCCCAGTTATCCGATCTTCACAATCCATCACATTAACCCCAAATCTAATGGGGGAACATCAAACCTTTCCAATCTTCTTCTCTTGTGTCAATCTTGTCACAGAAGGCTTCATCATTCGGAGCAGAAAAGAAACAAAAAGAGGAAGAAATAGAAGGGACTAGGGAAGGGAGGTATTAAATATATCTTGCTACAAGTATAAGTACCTCCCTTTAATCTTCCTCGTAATGATATATAATTAAGTATGGAAGACAATAATCAAAAAGAAAGGTCTGTTAAGTCTTTACTTACCAGTATATTGAGCTTGTTAATTGGTCTCTTTATCCTTGGTTCCATATTAAAAAATAGAAAGGATGAAGATTCTAAGTCAGAACTAAAGGAAAAGCCGCAAACTCCAGATAAAGAGGAAATTGTACAGGATAGTGTAAAGAATGTTGTTGGATTGAACAAAAGGCAAGCAGAAATTCTTGCAGAAGTAAGTAGGTTAAAAGAAATTACGCCTTCCGAATTGTATAAATTGCAACCAAATGTTTCTTCCAGAACTCTAAGAAGGGATATGGATGTTCTTGTTAACAAAGGATTGGTAAGTCAAGATGGGAGCACAAAATCAACTAAGTATACATATTTAGGATGAAGAACAGTAAAACTACTTTCAAAGAGATAAGTGAAATATTTCAAACAATAGAGGAAATTGCCTCAAGGAATGAGATTACGGAAATACTAGCATCTTTTTACAGAGAATTGACGAGCGAAGAGGGAGAGATTCTTTCATACTTGATATTAGGTAGGGTTGCACCATTTTTTGTAAATAGTGAGTTTAACTATTCTGAAAAAAGCCTAATTTCATTGTTAGAAAAGTATGCAAAAGCCAAGGATATCGATATCAGAGTTCAGCAGGAGAGAGATAGATTGGGGGATATTGGTGATACAGTAAAACTTTTTTCCGAAAAGTGTGGGTTTGTTTCAAAAGGGGCATCCCTTTTTGAGGCCTATGATACCCTTTGGGGTATTGTAAAAACAGAGGGAAATGGTTCTGTGGAAAGGAAAAATTCAATTATCTTGGGTGCTTTGGAATCCTTTTCTCCTTTGGAAGCGAAATACTTTGTTAGAGTAATTTGTGGGCAGTTAAGATTTGGCATTAGCTTTAAGACTCTCCTTGATGTTTTCTCTTTCGTTGTTGTTGGCGATAAAAGCTTACGATTGGATTTGGATAGGGCATATGGAATCTGTGCTGATATCGGATATATTTACAGCTGTATAGCTCAAAAAGCAAGAATGGAAGCTGTAGAAAGTTTGAAAAATTTAAAAATACAACCTGGTATCCCAGTTATGCCTAGGTTGGTCGAAAGAGTAGGCTCTTTTGAAGAAACGTTTGAAAGAACAGGTTCGCCTGCTCTTGTTCAGCCAAAATTTGATGGACTTAGGTGTCAAATTCATAAATATGAAAGTAAGGATTTTGAGCACAGGGAATATATTTGGAAAAAATATCTCTCACGAAAAGATATTGGTCTTTTTGAACAAGCTTCAAATGATGTTGAGATTAAGCTTTTTACCAGGAATCTAGAAGATGTTACAGAAATGTTCCCAGAGATTGCTGAATCTGCAAAAGCAATTTCTGACAAATCATTTATTTTGGATTCCGAAGTTTTGGGATTTAAGGATGGGAAGTTTCTTCCTTTCCAAGATACGATGCAGAGAAGGAGAAAATATTCAATTGGAGATGCATCAAAAAATATCCCTGTAAAGGGGATGGTTTTTGATGTGCTGTTCCTAAATGGAAAAGATTTGATTGAACAAGATACACAAAAAAGGGTAGAGACACTAAGTAAAATTGAAATGGGAGAAAGCCTTGAGCTTTGTGAGACTAAAGAGGTTTCTGACTTAGATAGCTTGATGCAGATATTTCATGAGAATGTTGAGAAAGGATATGAAGGAGTAATTGTGAAAATGCTTTCAGGTGAATATCTCCCAGGTGTGAGAAACTATGATTGGATTAAGTTAAAAAAGAGTATGATGAATACATTGGTGGATACTGTAGATTTGGTTTGTGTTGGCTACTATTACGGTTCTGGAAGGAGATCAGATTTTGGTGTGGGAGCAATATTGGGTGCTTTGTATAACGAGAAGACAGATGGATATGAGGCTATTTGTAAGGTAGGAACAGGTTTTAGTGATGAGCAGTTGCGAAGCATTAAAGGGCAGTTGGAGACAAAGATTGAGGAGGGCCAACCACAGAATGTTCTTTGTCCAGAGAATCTTAAACCAGATATTTGGGTATATCCAGAAGTTGTATTTACTGTTGAAGCAGATGAAATTACAAAAAGGTTGGGAGAGGAGAATATCGGAGGTGGTCTCTCACTTAGATTCCCAAGATTGGTGGAGTGGAATAGGGACAAAAGTTCTAATGATGCCACAAGAGTTAGTGAACTGATTAAGATGTTCGAGATGAAGTAGTAGGTTGATATTTCCTCATTGATGGTAAGACAATATCTATTTGTGTATACAAATGATAGTCAAACCGGAGGTGTTTTTTTTCTTTTTACAATACAAAAACCTTCATATATAATCCCAGGTTATGATTTCAGGCAAAAACATAACTAAGAAATTTGATGACCGAGTTCTTTTCTCTAAGATTGATTTCAAGCTTTCTGGAAACAAAAAAGTTGGTCTAGTAGGAAGAAATGGCTGTGGGAAAACGACACTCCTTAAACTAATTGTTGGAGAGGAGGATACAACAGAGGGTAAAATTAGCAAAGTAGCTGAATATGTAGGGTATATCCCTCAAGAATTTTCTTTTCCAAACGAAATGGTGGGTATATATCTTGAAGAGCAACTTGAAAATTCATGGGATGGGTACAAGATTGAAAAATTAGCTTCTCAGCTTGAATTTACGAATTTTGACCCTTACCAAAATTTAAACACATTAAGTGAGGGTCAGAAAATGAAGGTAAAGTTAATCGAACTTTTACTTCATGATCCAACAACACTTTTAATTGACGAGCCTACAAATCACTTAGATATTGAGGGAATAGAGTGGTTTGAGAAATATATTAAAAGAGTGCAGATCCCAGTGTTGATGATCTCTCATGATAGGCAGTTTTTGAATAATGTTGTTGACGAAATATGGGAGATTGAAAGACATGGATTAATCAAATATGTAGGGAATTATGATAATTACAAGGAAGAAAAATATAAGTTGATCGAGAAATGGAATGATGAATTCAAATTACAGGAAAGAAAAAGAGCTCAGTTAGAGAGATTGTTAGAAAATGTTAGAAAAATCGGTGCTGGGCACCAAAGATCAAGAGCAATTAGTGCGGCTAAGACTAGGATTGAGAGGTTGGATAGAGTGAAAACTGAGAAATACGAAAACAATGTTATCGAAGAAATTAAAATTAAGACAGAAGTACACAAATCAAAGCTTATGTTAAGAGTATCTGACTTAACAATGAATTACGGGGATATCAAGGTGTTTGAGGGTTTAGATTTGGAAATTAGAGGAGGTGAAAAAATTTGGCTTTTTGGCCCTAATGGGGCTGGTAAAACAACTTTTGTAAAACTAGTGATGGGGTTGGAGAAGCCAAAGAGAGGAGAGGTAAAGATAGGTGATAACTTGAGAATAGGTTACTTTTCTCAGATACAGGAGACAAAGGGGTGCTTGAAGAATATTCGGGAAGAGTTTATCGACAGAACAAAATGTTTTTACGGTAATTCTGGGGGATATTTATCTAAGTTCCTTTTCACTAAAAATGATATTGAACTTAAAAGTCTAAAGCAATTAAGTCCGGGGGAAAGGGCAAGGTTTGAGTTCGCCGTGTTTAGCTACAAAGATTACGATATGCTAATTCTTGATGAGCCAGATAACCATTTAGATATTGAAACTAAGGAGGTTCTAGAGCAAAGTCTTAAAGAGTATAGTGGGACAATATTGTTGGTGTCTCATGACAGATATTTTGTCGCAAATAGCGGAATAACGAGCGTATTAAATCTCAAAGATGGGGAATTAAGGAATTGTTAGTATTGTTTTCTAGTGGAGCTTTTGGTATAAAACATTTATATTATTCTACTGCTCACAAATTAATATAAATTAATAGCAACTTTTTATGGAGAGCAGTACTTCCGAGTTCAAATCCCGACCAGAAAAATTAGTTGGAGTTTACGGCCAACAAATACCTTCTATTGAAGGACTTTCTGTTGATCCTTTAAATTTTTGTATTAGAGATAGTGGCCTAATAGTCCCGGAAAGACTTTATAATCCTTCATATTCTATATTTCTCTCAGGAGATGTGGATGTAGAGATGCTTGATTATCTAAAAAACGAATTGATTGAACTCGAAGAATCGGATATATTTGTTAAGAATCTTAATATTGATTTGGCCTCTTACGGTGGCGAGGTGTACTATGGCTTTGCTGTCTATGATGCATTGTCAATTTTTAGGAAGGAAAAAAATCTTTCTATTACAACCACAAGTATTGGTCCAGTTATGTCAATGGCGGCATTAATCCTTCAAGTAGGAGATGTTCGAAGGATGTCAGCAAATTCTGTTATGTTAATTCATCCTATAACGGGACTGGCTACGGGAAGTAAAAATGAGATAAAAGCAGAGTCAGTTCAAATGGATAGACTGGATAAAGTATATAGCGAAATTCTTGTTGCAAGAGCCCAGGCGAGTGGGGTAGAGAGCACAACGGAGAAGGTGTTGGAAGAAATAACTAATGCACATAATGGGGTTGGGACATATCTTTCTGCTCAAGAAGCTAAGAAATATGGCTTTGTGGATGAAGTAATTTAAAGAATATTGTATTGTTTAGTATTAGGGATTGTTGGAGATACTGTTAATTTTATTCCTGTCGCAATAACATATGCTGGAGACAAATTATGTCCTCAATAAGGGTACTTGCATAGCAAAAATTTCTATGCTATACTTCTGCTCACGAGTTTGGGAATATATTTAAAAATATGGATGGAGAAACAGGAATCCTCTTAGAGATAGTTCTCTAATGAATCCCCTAGTACGAGAGTAGTGTTGCTTAAAAGCTTTGGATGTATTTGCACATTAAAAGTTGAAGAGTGACAGGAAGTCTAAAAAATTATTGACATTTTGACTTTCTGTGTGATTGGGTTCACACAATTCATTTAGTCAGACGTTTTAAGTCCAAATATTTGTACTGGTTGGCCATACCATTTCTGGTATGAAGTTAAGTACTATTTTTCAATGAGAGTTTGATCATAGCTCAGGATGAACGTTGGCTGTGTGCCTAAGGTATGCAAGTCGGACGATCCCTTTGAATTACTTGAGACTTCGGTTGATTGTTTTTCTTTTTGGGATAGTGGCAAACGGGTGAGTAACATGTGGATTATCTGCCCTGAAGACGGGAATAGCTCATCGAAAGATGGGGTAATACTCGATAGCCTTACATTCTTTTAGTTTGTAAGTAAAGCTTTTGCGCTTCAGGAGGAGTCCGCATCCTATCAGCTTGTTGGTGAGGTAATGGCTCACCAAGGCTAAGACGGGTAGCTGGCGTGAGAGCGCGGTCAGCCACCATGGGAACTGAGACACGGTCCATACTCCTACGGGAGGCAGCAATTAGGAATCTTGCGCAATGGGGGCAACCCTGACGCAGCGACACAGTGTGGAGGAGGAAGGTCTTCGGATTGTAAACTCCTTTTATGAGGGAAGAATAGATGACGGTACCTCATGAATAAGCACCTGCTAACTACGTGCCAGAAGCATCGGTGATGCGTAGGGTGCGAACGTTATCCGGATTTATTGGGCGTATAGAGAAGCGTAGGTGTTTTTGTAAGTCTTTAGTTAAATACCACGGCTCAACCGTGGGGAAGCTTCGGAAACTACAGAAATTGAGACAGGAATGGGCGAATGGAATTCCCAGTGGAGCGGTGAAATGCGTTGATATTGGGAGGAACATCAGTGGCGAAGGCGATTCGCTGGTCCTTGTCTGACACTAAGGCTCGAAAGCGTGGGGAGCGAAACGGATTAGATACCCGTGTAGTCCACGCCGTAAACAATGGACGCTAGGTGTTCGGTACAACTACTTAATCCTTCGGGATTGAATGGAAGTATTGAGTACTGCAGCTAACGCGTTAAGCGTCCCGCCTGGGAAGTACGGCCGCAAGGCTAAAACTCAAATGAATTGGCGGGGACCCGCACAAGCGGAGGAGCGCGTGGTTTAATTCGACGGCAATCGAAGAACCTTACCAGGGTTTGAAATGTATCTGCATGCCCCATGAAAGTGGGGAGGCTTTCGAAGGTGATACACAGGTGCTGCATGGCCGTCGTCAGCTCGTGTCGTGAGATGTAGGGTTAAGTCCCGAAACGAGCGCAACCCCTATCCCATGTTACAAGTGTCTTGGGAAACCGCCTCGGTAAAACGAGGAGGAAGGTGGGGATGACGTCTGGTCCGCATAGCCCTTATGTCCTGGGCTACACACACGCTACAATGGCCAATACAGTAGGAAGCCAAATCGTAAGATGGAGCTGATCCTCAAAGTTGGTCTCAGTTCGGATTGAGGTCTGAAACTCGACCTCATGAAGTTGGATTCGCTAGTAATCGTGAATCAGCCATGTCACGGTGAATACGTTCTCGGGTCTTGCACACACCGCCCGTCAAGCCATGGGAGTAGGTGATACCCGAAGGTGTTCTGTCTCTTGTAGATGGAATGACGAAGGTAACGCTTATGACTGGGGTTAAGTCGTAACAAGGTAGCCGTAGGGGAATCTGCGGCTGAATTACCTCCTTTCTAAGGAGTAACCGGATTTTCCTGTCACTTTTTAGCTTTTAATAGCTATGTTCTTTAACTAAAATTTATATGTACCAAAGAGGGGCGTATAGCTCAGCTGGTTAGAGCACAGTCCTGATAAGACTGAGGTCCCAAGTTCGATTCTTGGTGCGCCCACCAGGTCGAGTTGTGGGCCTGTAGTTCAGTTGGCTAGAACGCTTCATTTGCAATGAAGAGGTCAGGAGTTCGACTCTCCTCAGGTCCATATGTTTACAGAAAAAGAAGAGAAATCTTTAATTTCTGATTCAAGAGATTTGTATATATTTTTACTGTTGTGGTAGGTCGATTGAAGTTTTACAGTAAAAATTACAAACTCTGTAGTTGCACATTTAAAACTGAATAGAAAGTAATTTCAATTAAGCAAATTAAGGGCGTATGGTGAATGCCTTGGCACAAAAGAACGATGAAGGACGTAGTAGGCTGCGATAAGCTTCGGGTAGCTGTCAAACGAGCTTTGATCCGAAGATTTCCGAATGGAGTAATCCAACTGGGTTAATACCCAGTTATCTTACAGTAAATTCATAGCTGTATAGATGATAACGCAGGGAAGTGAAACCTCTCAGTACCTGCAGGAAAAGAGAACGAGAGTTTATTCCCCCAGTAGTGGCGAGCGAAAAGGGAAGAGCCTAAACTTATACCGTGTAAGATTGATATGAATCGTGATTCGCGTTGCGATGATCGAGGATTTGAAATCGTAGGTTGCTACTCGTGCGGTATGAGTGTTGCAAGAGTTAATGGGAGTGGTAGCAAGCACTCCGAGGAGTCAAAAAATTCTTTTTTAGTAGAATATATCTGGAAAGATAAGCCAAAGAGAGTGAAAGCCTCGTAAACGAAAAAATAGAGTCTCCTTTTTAACTTCTTAAGTACCACGAGACACGTGAGATCTTGTGGGAACCAGCCGATACCACTCGGCAAGGCTAAATATCTTTTGTGACCGATAGTGAATTAGTATAGAGAGGGAAAGGTGAAAAGTACCCCTGTTAGGGGAGTGAAATAGTAACTGAAACCATATGCTTACAAACAGTCGTAGCCGGTATATCCGGTGGCGGCGTGCCTATTGAAGAATGACCCAGTGAGTTCGTTGTGTGTGGCAAGGTTAACCATGTTTATTGGGGAGCCGAAGCGAAAGCGAGTCTGAATAGGGCGATTTGAGTCACATGCACGAGACCCGAAACCAAGTGATCCAGCCATGGGCAGGGCGAAATCATGAGAAATCATGACGGAGGCCCGAACTCTTTAATGTTACAAAATTATGAGATGACCCGTGGTTAGCGGTAACATGCCAAACGAACTTGGTAATAGCTGGTTCTCCCCGAAATAGTTTTAGGACTAGCGTTGCAATTTAATATATGGGGGTAGAGCACTGATTGGATTTGGGGCTCGAAAGAGTACCCATTCCAGTTAAACTCCGAATACCGTATTGTATATTGCAGCAGTTAGAGTCAGGGATCTAAGTTCCTGTGCTCTAGAGGGAAACAGCCCAGATCGTCAGATAAGGACCCCAAATTTTACCTTAGTGGGAAAGGAAGTGAGATTTCTCAGACAGCTAGGAGGTTGGCTTAGAGGCAGCCATCCTTTAAAAAATGCGTAAAAGCTTACTAGTCAAGAGATTTTGCACTTAAAATGTAACGGGGCTGAAGGTAAATTCCGAAGCTGCGAATTTATACATACTTCGGTATGTATGGGTGGTAGGGGAGCGTTCTATATATGATCAACTTAGCAGTTGATAAAAAGCTGTGAAGATGGCCCGTAAGGCGCTGTTGGAGCATATAGAAGTGAGAATGCTGGGATGAGTAACGTAAAGCAGGTGAAAACCCTGCTCGCTGAATGTCTAAGGTTTCCATGGCTATGTCAGTCAACCATGGGTTAGTCGGTCCTAAGTCGAGGCTGAAAAGCGTAGACGATGGCTAACAGGTTAATATTCCTGTACTACTAACATTCGAAATGGAGTGAGAGGATTGAATACGCAAGCCCCTAATTGGTTTGGGGTGTAAGCAACAAGAGAGCTCTTTTAGGAAAATCCGGAAGAGTGTTTCTACTTCGGTGGATGAACACGAGTTGCAATGCAAAGGTGACCTTCGGGAAACCGATTTGTACTATTTAATTCTCCAGGAAAATCTTCTATCAATAATTACTTCGGTAATTATAAAAATGTTTGTAACCGTACTGCAAACCGACACTGGTGGACAAGTGTAAATGCACTAAAGCGTACGAGTGATACATTGTTAAGGAATTCGGCAAATTGACCCCGTAAGTTCGCAATAAGGGGGACTCTCCATCATAAGTTTTATTATTTGTGGTGATGAGAGTGGCACAGAATAGGGAAGAACGACTAGTTACCAAAACTACAGGCGCTTGCAAACTCGTAAGAGGATGTATAAGTGCTGACACCTGCCCAATGCCAGAAGGTTAAGGTGATTCATTAGCTCTCTGCTGGGTGCACTTCGGTGCCCTAGTGGTTGCGAAGTGGAAAGCCGAAGCCCTGGTCAATGGCGGCTGTAACTATAACGGTCCTAAGGTAGCGTAATACCTCGTCACTTAATTAGTGACTTGCATGAAAGGTGTAACGATTCTTCCTCTGTCTCAACAATGTGCTCGGTGAAATTGAAATGGCTGTGAAGATGCGGCCTACCTATACCAGGACAAAAAGACCCCGTGGAGCTTTACTTCAGCTTTGCATTGAGATAAGGTTTCGGATGTATAGAATATGTGGGAGACTATGAAGCAGTTTCGTCAGGAATTGTGGAGTCGACAGTGTAATACCACTCTTTTGGTATTTTATTTCTAACAGTATCCATTATCTGGATTCTAGACAGTGCATGGTAGGAAGTTTGACTGGGGCGGTTGCTTGCTAAAGAGTACCGCAAGCGCACTAAGGTCTCCTCAACCCGGATGGAAATCGGGTGAAGAGTGCATAAGCATAAGGAGGCTTTACTGTGAGAGGGACACCTCGATCAGTTACGAAAGTAGGTTTAAGTGACCCTTTGGTTGCGCGTGGAAGCGCCATTGTTTAACGGAGATAAGCTACCCCGGGGATAACAGGCTAGTCTTGCCCGATAGTTCATATTGACGGCAAGGTTCGGCACCTCGATGTCGGCTCGTCGCATCCTGGGATTGGATAAGATCCCAAGGGTTGGACTGTTCGTCCATTAAAGCGGCACGTGAGCTGGGTTCAGACCGGCGTAAGCCAGGTCGGTCTCTATCCGGTATAGGCGTTGTATATTTGAGGAAATCGTCCCCTAGTACGAAAGGATCGGGGAGTGAAAACCTCTGGTCTACCAGCTGTTCTACCAAGAGCATTGCTGGGTAGCTAAGTTTTTATCGGATAAGCACTGAAAGCATATAAGTGCGAAGCCTATTCCAAGATTAAATATACTTGTGTAGCTTGACTACACGGAAGGTCTGTAGGAGACTACTACATTGATAGGCTCTAGGTATAAGTGTAGCGATACATTTAGCCGAGGAGTACTAATTGACCAAAAGCTTCTTTGATTTTATATTACTTTCTGTTCGGTTTTCAGTGTACAAAAATACACTATCGCTCTTTAGAATTTAGTCCTGAACTTTTCGAAAGAAGAGGTCAGGCAAGAGGAATGAATTAAATATACATTCTTTTTGCCTGGCGATTGTAGTAGAGTGGAACTACCTGACTCCATCCCGAACTCAGAAGTAAAACGCTCTAACGCCGAAAATACTTAGACCTTTGGTCTTGGGAAGATAGGTTATTGCCAGGACTTATTGAATTTGAAACCCACTAGAAATAGTGGGTTTTTTTATTTACATTCTTTTGAGAATCTCAAGAGTTTCTTCTGGGCCATTTACCATATTAATTTTGATTTGATCTAATTCTAACATTGGGAAATCGTTTCCATGGGGAGCAAATTCATCCCCAGTAAAAATAATATTTGATAGAGGAACACCAATTAATTTCGCTAATACAACTGTATTATCTGCCTTTGTATTATCCTTAGAAACAATATCAATTGTATTTCTTCCTGTAGCATAGATATCGAATTTGTTGTTAAAAGCCTTATCTAAATCTCTTTTTATTATCAGTCTCTTTGCCTTGTCAGGATCCCATTTATCCTTAATGTCTTTAGGTACATCCCTTCCTAGGCAGTTAATGGAGATAGATGTCCCTCTGTCTTCAATTTGGTCTCCATATACTTTCTCAATACCGTATCTTTTCCAATCAAAATGATCTAGGACAATAAATATGTCTCTTCGTTCAACATCTGACATGTGGGGAGCATCAAATATCAATCTGTATCCATTGTCCCATTTGTATATCTGATTACCATACCAAGGACAAAGATAAAGATGAGAAAGGGATTCTTTATTAATAAGAGGGAGATATCGAGTTAGTAGCCTATCAAGTTGGTATAAATCTCTTCCTCCACTAATTATTGCGATAAAATGATTCTCAAGTAATCTGGCAATCTCAGAAGCAATAGCAGGAGTTAAACTCTCAATTGGTTTTGCTAGAGTTCTATCATAGTCAAATATAAGGAGTTTCATTTTTTAAGTATACAATAATTTCACGAGTATGGAATAGCCGATAGGGTAATACTCAAGGCTTCACTTGGTGATTCGGTGTGTCTTAAATCCCCGGAACCCAGAGAAGTAATATGTTACGAAAGAAGTTACTGTTTGAATTAAAAGAATGAGGCAGGAGTAAAAACCGTAACTTAAAGAAAATGTTTATGGAAAAAAGGAGCATAAATACTAAAAAGAAATTTTCAAAAGAAAGGAAATTTCTAAAAATGCGAGGGAATGCTTTTAATACAGCTGCCAAAAGAGTAAGAAAAATGAACAGAAGATGTTGCTTCTGTGGAATGTGGTATAATTTCTTTGAATAAATTTGATAAACCTATTAATAATGGAGAATTCAGACTATAGGACCATCTGCTTGGAGGGCGGAGACCAGGTAGGGAAAGCTGATGCTACAAATAATCTTTTTTTAGGTTTAGAAAAATTAAATATTAATTTAACCCCCTCATCTTTTCCCATTTATTCTACTCCAATTGGAGCCTCTATTAGGCTACTCCTTAAGGAGGGTTGTCCAGAAGAAATTCTTCCCCTTGAGAATTCACTAGAAGCGCGTATGGCACTATTTGCCCTTAACAGGCTTGAGTTTATGGCTGTGTTACTGACTGAACCAAAATATTCTGAGAATTTTCTCCTGCTTGATAGGAGTCCTTTTAGTAATGCATTAACAATTAGTTATGGATTAACCTCCTTAGAGAACTGTAACGAGAACGATTTGATGAAATATATAACTATGTCATTGGATTTGGATTCTTTAATGATTTCTAAGCTTGGATTAGGAAGGTGTATTGTTCAATTGCAATCCAAGAGAAAATCTTGGGAGAATGTAAGGATGGAGCAAGGAGATCAATATGAACGAGAGGAGGTTCAAGAGAAATGTGATACCGTTTACGAAATGTACAAGGGGGTTGTAGGGCCTGGTTGGCATCAGGTAGTTACAAAGAATGAGTTTGGTTGGAGGGGAAAGGGGGAGATATATGAAGATATCCTTGAAATTATTCGAGCCACATATGGCGAGATGAATAATATTAAAAATGGTATTAACCAACCATTAGGTTTTTCAGAGATTACAGAGACATTATATCCAGAAGCAACTTTTGATAATGCGAAATTAGAAGTATATCAAACAGCTTTAAAAGATAACAATAAGAATGAGATGTATGAAAGTGCAGTAATTCTAGGAAAACAAGTTGCAACAAGTTGTGCAAAAGTAAATATCTCTGATAAAGAAGTGAGGAGTGAATTCAGAAGGATATTAATAAATGTTCCTGAGACTGTTAACATATTAAGATACTTTCTTGGAGATATATTCGTTGAAAAGCTTTTGAAGGGTTTAGAGATATGAGAAAAAAGGAGTTAGCGAAACTACTTTTAAGTGAAGTAGAAAAAATCTTTCCGAATGCAACTACAGAATTGAAGAATTGGAATAATGATTTTCAGTTCCTCATATGTATAATACTTTCTGCACAAACAACCGACAAGCAGGTAAATAAAGTCACAAAAAACCTTTTTGAGAAATTTTCAAATGCAGAGCAATTAAGTAATGCAAATATTAGGGATTTGCACAATACCCTCGGGGGTATCAATTTCTACAGAACAAAATCTCGACACATTAAAGAGACAGCAAGGATTCTTGCTGAGAAATATGGAGGGAAGCCCCCACTTAACGTTAATGAGCTTGTTTCTCTCCCTGGAGTCGGATATAAGACGGCCAATGTTTTCTTAAATGATTTACATCAATCTAATCAGGGGATAGCTGTGGACACACATGTATTAAGAGTAGCAAGGAGCTACGGTTTAACCAAAAATACAGATCCAACCAAAATTGCACATGATTTAGAAAAGCTCTATCCAAGGAGTGATTGGTACAAAGTTAATTCAACTTTCGTTCTGTATGGGAGATATATTCTGAAAGCAAAAAAGCCTGAAATGGATAGGGTAGTCCTTAAGGATTATCTAATCTAGGAGATATTTTGCCTTGCTTTGCAAAGTGACTTCTTTAATGGTATACTACCACTCGTTAGTAAATAATATTAGTTGTATGTCTGTACCAGCTAACAGGAGGACATCACCAAAGGATAATCCTATGGTAGACAAAAAAACGGTTGCGAAAAAAGCAACAGAAGATATAAGTAAAAAAGATCTGTATTTACAGATTGATAAATTCCTTTCAGATAAAGAGAACCAAGTTAAAACTTTCAATAGGGGAGATATTGTTGAAGGCGAAGTAGTTGATGTACGAGAGGGAATGGTTATTGTAGATATCGGATACAAATCCGAAGGAATAGTTGCAGGAAGAGAATTAAAAAGTGAAACACTTGACTGGAGAGAGTTGAAGACAGGTGATAAAGTTTTAGTATATGTAGTAAAACCTGAGGACGAAGAGGGTCAACTAATCCTTTCAATAAGAAGAACACAGCAAGCAAGTACTTGGTTAGTTCTTGAGAAAGCAAGGAAAGATAATGATGTCGTGGAAACAGTTGTAGTTGAGGCTAATAATGGTGGTTTAATAGTTGAAATTGGGAAAGATATTCGTGGTTTTATTCCTACTTCTCAACTTGATGCATCAAGAGTATATATTGATGGAGTAAGACAGGTGGGTAAAGATATATCTTCAAAGGTACAAAAGAGATTAAATTCTCTTGTTGGGGATAAGATTCAGACAAGAATAATTGAATTAGATAGGGAGAAGAACAGAATTATCCTTTCAGAGAAGATGGTTACTCAATCTCGAGATTTGGAACAAAGAGAGAAAACCCTAAATAAGGTCAAAGAGGGAGATATCTTAGAAGGTACTGTAAGTGGGATCACTCCTTTTGGAGTTTTTGTTAATGCTGAAGGTTTGGAAGGACTGGTTCATCTCTCAGAATTGTCATGGGACAAAGTTGAAGATATTGGGAACCTTTTCCAGGTTGGAAGCAAGGTTAATGTAATGGTAATAGGCGTATCAGATGGTGGGAAAAGAGTTGCTTACAGTATTAAGAGATTACTTAAAGATCCTTGGTCAGAGGCTATCTCTAAGTATAAGATTGGTGATGTTGTTAAAGGAAAAGTTCAAAAGGTTGTTCCTTATGGGGCATTTATTAGAATAGCAGAGGGATTAAATGGTTTAATCCATATTTCAGAATTATCAGATAAGCTAGTTAAGGATCCCGCAGATATAGTATCTGTTGGTGATGATGTTTCTGTAAAAATTCTTTCAATTTCTTCTACCGAAAGACATCTTGGATTAAGTCTTAAAGGAGCTAAATCAAAAGAGCTAAAAGCAAATAAGGTTGAAAAGCAAGAAAAGATTTCTGAAGAGGAATTAGCATCTGCAATTGATACTGCCATTGAGGAAGAACTTGAGGAAAAGAAGTAATTCCAATATATGTAGTATAATTAGTAATGCATGATAGTAAATCAAATAAAGATAAGAAGCCATTTCTTTCAAGATTGAGCAAGAATCTTGTTATCTCAATCAGGTTGTCTTACTTTGTGTCTACCCACTTGAAAGAGAGGAAAGTTTCACCGACTTCTCTTCTGGCTGGAATTCTCCTGAATGACGCTTCCATAGCTAGAAAAGCCGTGAGTGAAACAGGTGTAAATGTGACAAAAATCATGGAAGTTCTGTTGGGTAAAAAAAATATTGAGATAACTGGGAATCCAAATAAGCAAGTAGAGATTGAATTTTCAAAAGATTCAAAAGAGATATTAAACAGGGCTTTTTTTGTCGCTCAAAAAGCAGGGCATGTATATGTTGGCTCGGAACATTTGCTTTTAGCAATGTTGGAGGGGAATTTTGAGGAGTTTAAAAAAATTAAAGATTTAGGTTTGACGACAGAGATTTTCAAAGCTGCATTAAATAGAATTGCAATATATCCCGTAGGATTTCTAACAAAACCTTGGGAGGGGACAGTTGAAGAAGACAATCAGAGTTTTGTACAATACCTGGGGGTAGATCTTGTCGAATTGGCGAGAGAAAATAAGCTTGATCCTGTAGTGGGGAGAGAAGATGAGCTGGATAACCTTGAGAGTATCCTTTGTAGAAGAAGAAAAAATAATGTTGTGATTGTTGGAGAGGCAGGTGTTGGGAAAACTGTATTAGTTGAGGGTTTGGCTCAAAGAATAGCGAGTGGTAATGTTCCACCATCTTTAAGAGATGCCAAAATAATCTCCCTAAATGTTTCGGATATTATGGCCGGTAGTAAGATGAGGGGAGATGTTGAGGAGAAAGTAACCGCAATAATTGAGGAAGTAACACAGGCTGAAAATACAATTTTGTTCATAGACGAGATACATAATATTGTTGCCCCTGGAATGCCTGGAAGTTCTTCGGATATTGCCTCTGTATTAAAACCTGCACTTACTCAAGGGAATTTCAGGTGTATTGGGGCAACGACTACTGAAGATTACAGTGCATATTTTGAGACCGATAATGCGTTAGCTCGTAGATTTCAGCCTCTTTTTCTTGAAGAATTAAGTGTTGAGAGTACTCTTGGTGTATTAAAAGTAATTAGACCTCTTCTTGAAAAACATCACAATGTGAGGATTTCTGATGAAGCAATCCTTATGGCAACTCAGCTGTCGGATAGGTATGTTGCAGATAGATATTTGCCAGATAAGGCTATTGATGTTCTAGATGAAGCATCTTCGTCTAAGAAACTTGGTGTAGAAGCAGATTTCAAGGACATTGAAGAATTAAAGAATCAGCTAAAAGAGATTAAACTTGAAAAGGAAGATCTTATCTCAAGATGGGAAATGTCTGATGCCTCTAAAATACAAATCAAGGAGGACAAAATTCAAGAGAAAATATTACTTAGAGAAAAGGAACTTTCGTTGGAAAAGGGAAGAAAAAAGAACGAGATTACTTCTGAAGATGTGAGAAATGTTATTTCCAAATGGACTGGTATTCCAATAAATACCTTAGGGAGTCAGGAGAAAAATGCTCTTATTAGTTTAGATTTAAAACTAAAGGCTAAAGTTATTGGCCAGGACGAAGCATGCGATGCCGTCTCTGGTGCCATTAAGAGAGCAAGAACTGGGATCTCTGATACTGACAGACCTTGGGCATCATTTCTTTTTTTGGGTCCAACTGGTGTGGGGAAAACAGAATTGGCAAAAGTACTTTCTGAGGAATTGTTTGGGAATACAGAGAATTTAGTTCAAATTGATATGAGTGAAATGATGGAGATGCATAGTGTTTCGAAATTGATTGGGTCTCCTCCGGGGTATGTTGGTTTTCAACAAGGAGGTTGGTTAACGGAAAGAGTTAGAAGGCATCCACATTCAGTGATTCTTTTTGACGAGATAGAGAAAGCTCATCCCGATGTTCTAAATATTCTTTTGCAAATCATGGAATACGGCCACCTAATGGATGGTAGGGGGAAGAGAGTAAATTTTAAAAATACGGTAATAATTCTAACCTCTAATATCGGAGCGGAAGAGATTAGAAAGAGCAGGGTTCTTGGATTTTCAGAAGTTAAGGAGAAAGCAGAGAGCAGTATTAAAGACGAGAGAGAAACCTATAAACATATGAAGGAAACGCTCATGGAAGAGTTAAAAAACACTCTAAGACCCGAATTATTAAACAGGTTGGATGAAGTTGTAATATTTCGTTCCCTAAATAGGGTAGATGCAAGGAAGATAGTAAAACTTCTACTTTTTGATTTAAATAATCGATTAAAGGAGGAGAAAATTCTTGTAAAATTGAATTCACAGGCCATTAGCTACATAGTAAAGGAGTCTTTTAGTGACGAATATGGAGCAAGGCCGTTGAGAAGATTTTTACAGGATAAGGTCGAGAATCTTCTTGCTGACTATATTCTCCACAAAGGAGATGGTACAAATAAAGGGGAATTAGTGGAAGTATCAATTGGATTAGAGGATAATAACTTAGTAATATTAAAGAAAAAATAGATGAAATATGTTTGCAATGCATGTAATTCAGAATTCCTAAGATGGGCAGGCAAATGCCCCTCATGTGGGGAGTGGGGTTCTCTCGAAGAGGTCGAAGAATCTTCTTTGCCAATTTCTCAAACTGAAAAGAAGGTTGTACCTTCAAAGTATAGTAAAATCACGGAATTCTCAAAAAATAAGAAAAGTAATACATCCAAAGGTAGGATAACAACTGGTTCTTTTGAATTCGATCGAGTTTTGGGGAAGGGTATTGTTCCAGGAGAAGTAATTCTACTAAGTGGAGAACCCGGAGTAGGGAAATCAACACTTTTGATGAAGATTGTTTTAAATTTCTGCGAGAAGGGCAAGGTTCTATATGTTTGTGGAGAAGAATCACCTTCTCAATTGATGGAAAGGCTTGATAGGTTAACAGTAAAAAAAGAATACAACAGAGACAATTTTATTGTTACAGAGGATACAACTGTTGAAAATGTAGTTGCTTTAATAGAGGGGGGTAATTTTGAGCTTGTAGTAGTAGATTCAATTCAAAGTATGCAGTCTATTCAATCCAAAGGTTTCCCAGGGAGTATTGGGCAAGTTCGTCTTTGTGGTGCATTGCTAACAAGAGCAGCCAAAAGAACAGGTATTCCAATTTTTGTTGTTGGGCAAATAAATAAGAGTGGAGATGTCGCTGGACCAAAAGTATTAGAACACGTTGTTGATTGTGTTTTGTATATGGAAGGAGATCAGTATAATCAGTACAGAATAATTAGAAGCATGAAAAACCGTTTCGGCTCAACGAATGAGATTGGTGTATTCGAGATGCTAGGGAATGGTCTAAATGAAGTAAAAAATCCATCATTGCTTTTTCTAGAATCTTCCGAAGAATCTTCTGGGAGTGCAATTAGTGCCGTAATTCAGGGTTCTAGAGTAGTATTTGTTGAAGTTCAAGCTCTTGTTGTCGAGAGGGAAAGTGAGGTGGGTCCGTTGAGAAGAGTTGCGAATGGAATAAAGAAACCACGGTTGGATATGCTCTGTGCTGTAATGTCTAGAAAAGGTAAGCTATTTTTGGGAAATAAGGATGTATTTGTTAATGTTGTTGGAGGTCTTACTGTGAGCGACCCATCAATAGATTTGGCGATTTGCGCTGCGATCAAGTCTTCAGTAATGGACAAACCTCTCTCAAAGAATGTTCTGTATGTTGGTGAGGTTGGATTAACAGGTGAGGTTAGGGGAACTTGGGGGGTGGAGTCAATTATAAAAGAGGCTGAAAGAAGTGGATATTCAGACTTATTAGTTGGTCGAATGAAAGTAGGTGCTAATGAAAAGGTAAATGTAAAAAAAATATATAAAGTATCTACTCTTTAACTAATTTAATAAACAATTTAAATGGGGACAGAAAAAATTTTTCAAGAGAATAATCTTCAATTAATAGAGGATTATGATGAAGTTTTAGAAGGAAGGGAGCTGATTCTTTTTGAAGATTACCAACTTATGCGTAAGCAATTAAAAAGAAAAGAGGTATTGGCAGCATATTTTGTTTTTCAATCAGAAGAGGATGATTTGGCAATAGCTATAAACAGCCCAGAGCAATTTGATACAGTTGTGGCAGTAGTAAATAAAGATAAAGAAACAATGGAAAGATATATGCAAGATTCTAAATATCGAAGTGATATTGTTTTTAGGGAAGTTTCATTTTTTGCAATTGACTATTTATTGAATTAAGGCCCTTATGGTAGGCACCTTAAAACATCTTCGCTTGTTGTTGTCCACACCCAGCGTAACAGAGTGGGATATCAACAGGTTTTCGTAACTTCATGTGCAACCCACTTGGGATATGGTGCTCTGGTGCTAAGAAACATAAAGAAGTACACAATGTGGAGAAAGTTTATGGGCTTGACAACTATGACTATAAGGAGTATACTTCTGTTACAGTTCTTTACAAGGTTGTGGATATCTTAGGTTTCTCCCTTTGTCTGGGGTGTTACAAGCACAACTGGGCAACAGGAAAAGCCTAAGATTTTTTACCTTTTTCTCATTTTTGTTTAACTATATAAACCAAAATAAGAAGAGGGGAAACATCCTGTATGTTACTCGAAACTGTTCCTTATTTAGGAATAGAACCCGGGGTCGGTTGGGGCAGTACCGATCCCTTCTTCTTTTTTCATATTTGATATTTAAAGAAGTTGACATAGTTTCTGTATTTCAATATACTTTTGTATCTGATATGAATAAATGCCTCATATCTATATAAATTTCCTTTTTTGATAGATGGTAAAAAAATCAAGTAAAACTATTAAAGATTACGAAGCAATGACTTTAGCCGATATCCGTGCTGAAGCTCAAGAGATTAAATTGGAAAACTTCATGGAGTTACCTAAACGAGAATTAATTATTGAAATTCTTAAAAAGAATTCAAATAATGAAGGTTTTGTTGAAGTAAGTGGAATCCTTGAAGTTATGAAGGATGCATCTCATGGGATATTAAGAACAGAAGATCTTTTGCCTGGCGATAATGATGTGTATATCTCTGGCTCGCAGATTCAGAAGTTCAGTCTAAGGACAGGGGATGAAGTAACGGGTCCTGCTAGACTTCCAAAAGACAAAGAGAAGTATTTAAGTCTTCTAAGAGTCGATACAGTATATGGGAAGCCTGCAGCAGAAGCAGCTAAAAGACCAAATTTTAGGAAATTAACACCAATATTTCCAAATAAGCAAATTAAATTAGAGACAGATCAAGATGTTATATCTACAAGAATGATTGACTTGCTTTCTCCAATTGGTTTTGGTCAGAGATCTATGGTAGTTTCTCCTCCTAAAGCAGGAAAAACATGGCTTTTGAAAGATATTGCAAACGGAATTGCTAAGAATCATCCAAAGGCAAAATTAATTGTTGTATTGGTTGGTGAAAGACCTGAAGAGGTTACTGATATGAAAAGGTTTGTTAAGGGAGAAGTGTATGCATCGAACTTTGATGAACTTCCACAGCACAACTGTAGCGTGGCGGAGATGGCACTTCAGAAAGCTATGCGAATGGTTGAATGGGGAGAGGATGTCATTATCCTAATGGATAGTATTACAAGACTAGCAAGGGCATACAATATTACTATGCCAACATCGGGAAAAACATTATCTGGTGGTTTCGATCCAGTTGCTTTGTATCCCCCTAAGAGGTTCTTTGGGGCAGCTAGAAACTTTGAAGAAAGTGGAAGTCTCACGATAATTGCAACCGCTCTTGTTGATACAGGTAGCAGAATGGACGATCTAGTTTATGAAGAATTTAAGGGTACTGGGAATATGGAACTTCATTTAGATAGATCATTAGCAAACAAGAGAGTTTACCCTTCCATAGATGTAAACAACTCTGGTACAAGAAATGAAGAGCTATTGCTTGGAAAAGAAGTGTTAAATCAATCATGGAGAATCAGAAGAATGCTTGAATTCTTAGATAGTAATGAAAATCCAACAGAGGTATTGATAGATAGACTCAAGAAAACAAAGAATAATGAAGAATTTCTTGCAACATTGCACGAAGCTTAGTTATGATATAATACAGTTTAGAACTATTTAACACTAAATAGCTTTGTGAACAACAATGATTTCCAACAAAATAAGAATATTCCAGGATTAAGCTTTAAAAGTATTAGTCCCTTAAAGATTTTTGATGATGAAAATCTCTTTGTTGATGATGAAATAGTTGGAAATCAATTTATTCGTGATATAAAAAGGAAATTCTCAAATTTTTATTCAAGACAGAAATCAAAAAATAATTTAATAGAATTTATTCTAGCAATAATAGAGTATATATTCTCGAGATTGCAGGTATTTTTCATATTAATCTCTGTTCTTTTTGATATTCTTTTTCAATCATTTAATTCAAAAAAGAACTCTTTTGCTACAAAAATGTTTTGGGGTAGAGGAAATTTTCTTTCTTCTGCATTTAAGGTTCTATTAGTATCAGTCGTTTTCATAATTGCAATTACATATCTATACAGGAAACCCGTTGTTAGTGCTGCAGGAGATCAGATGCTGGATACAATAGGCGTAGCTCAAACTGATTTAGTAGTTATGAATGCAAGTGTAAATACTGTTACACCTAAGGATCGTCCGAGAAGATACCCTGAGGAATATATTGTAAAGAGAGGGGATTCCTTAGCTAGTATTGCTTCCCTCTATGATTTAGATGTTAAGACAATTATGTGGGCAAATAATATTGCAAATGTTAATTCATTGAAACTAGGTCAAACTTTAGAAATTCCTCCAAGAGATGGAGTCGTTGTTACTATTAAAAAGGGAGATACTGTTGAATCATTAGCAAAAAAATATTCAGCAGAAGCCGCAGATATTGTAGACCATAACTGGCTAGAGAGTCCTTTTACATTGGTTGAAGGTTCTGAATTGTTTATCCCAAATGGTATCATAAAAGAGACTCCTAAACCTGTATATGCTTCTGCGCCACTTTCTTTGTCAAGAGGTTCTACTTCAATTGGGTATAGTAATGCTCCTGTTGATCCAAATGTTGGGAAATTCTTAGGTTGGCCGGTAGGTGGCCCAAGCAGAATATCAAGAGGTTTCTTTCCAGGTCACTACGGTATTGATATCTATCCAACTAACAGGGTAAATCTTCCTGATGTTGTTGCCGCTTCTGCGGGTACAGTTATTAGTACTGGTTGGGGTAGTGGGAAATACAATGGTTTTGGTTACTATGCACATGTAGACCATGGGAATGGATACACAACACTTTATGCCCATATGTCGCAAGTATATGTTAGATCTGGTCAGGCAGTTGGTAGGGGTCAATCATTGGGAAAGATTGGTGCTACTGGTGTAGCTTTTGGAATTCATGTTCACTTTGAATTAAGAAGAGGTGCCGAATTGAGTGGAAGAATTAATCCTGCACCATATATGCAGTAGGGGGCTCATAGCTTAGTTGGTAGAGCATCGCATTCGCATTGCGAAGGCGCCAGTTCGATTCTGGCTGGGTCCACTTGAAATTTGGTATAATGTCAGGTTTCTGGGCCTGTAGCTCATTTGGTTAGAGCACTTCGCTGGCAGCGAAGGGGTGAGGGGTTCGAATCCCCTCAGGTCCACCAAAACAAATGTACAAAGAAATTCATACATGCTGTTCTTTGTTTCACTGCTTAGTTCCACAAAACACGAAACTGTGTTCTTCCAATATATTTCTTTTTAATGTAAAATCATCCTCATGATAGAGAAGTACAACCCTCAGGAAATAGAAAAAAAATGGCAAGAAAAATGGTATTCCTCCGATGTGTATAGAGCAAGGGACTTTGATGTAAATAGAGAAAAATACTATCTATTAGCCGAGTTTCCATACCCCTCTGGTGATTCTATGCACATGGGTCATGCTCGTAACTATACCGAAATGGATTCCTTGGCAAGATTAAGAAGGATGTTAGGTCAAAATGTACTGTATCCAATGGGTTGGGATGCTTTTGGTTTGCCAACAGAAAACTATGCGATAAAGATGAAAAGACCTCCACAAGAGATTACAAAAGAGAATATTGCTGCTTTTACAAGACAATTAAAAGCAATGGGATTCTCTTTTGATTGGAGTAGAGAGATAAATACAACAGATTCGGGATATTACAAATGGACACAATGGATTTTTCTTCAACTGTATAAAAAGGGCCTTGCCTACAAGGCGGAAATGCCTATCAATTGGTGTCCTAAATGTAAGGTAGGTTGTGCAAACGAAGAAGTTATTGATGGGAAGCATGAAAGGTGTGGAACTGAAGTAACTAAGAAGAAATTGAATCAATGGGTTTTAAAAATTACTGAATATGCAGATCGTCTTGCAGACGAATTAGACGAAACAGATTATTGGGAGAGTGTAAAAGCAAGACAAAGAAATTGGATTGGAAGGAAGGTGTGGTATGACATTGAGTATCCAGTAGAAGGTACGAATGTTAAACTAAAGGTATCAACTACAAGGCCAGATACTCAATTTGGCTCAACTTTTGTAGTGATTGCTCCTGATGCAGAAATTGTTGATCTTCTTTTAAAATATATCCCAGCAGAGAAGAGGGATGAGGTGTCAGATTATATAAATGAGTCAAAAAAGAAAACAGAAGAAGAGAGAACAGCAGGTGAAAAAGAAAAAACGGGCGTAGATACTGGTCTTAGATGTAAAAATAGCATAACGGACAAAAGTCTGCCAATATACCTTGCGGACTTTGTTCTTCCAACAGTTGGCACTGGTATGGTGGTAGGAGTCCCTGCTCATGATAAAAGGGACTTTGTATTTGCAAAAAAATATTCTCTTCCTATCATTCGAGTAGTTGAAGGGCCAAATGGAGACAGAGGAGAAATAGATTCTGTTGAAAAGGTATATGAAGATGAAGGATTGATTTTTGACTCTGGATTTATCAATAATCTGGGCAGTGTAGAAGCTAGAGAGAAGATGGGGGAGTATATTAAGGAAAAAAACATTGGTGAGGTAGTCATAAGGTATAACCTTAGAGATTGGATTTTCTCAAGGCAGCATTATTGGGGAGAACCAATTCCAATTGTCCATTGTCCAAAATGTGGTGTTGTTCCGGTTTCCGAAAATCAGTTACCTGTTGAGCTACCAAAAGTTAAGAGTTATGAACCTACAGATACTGGAGAATCTCCGTTAGCAAATATTAAGGAGTGGGTAAATACTGTTTGTCCTATTTGTAAGGGTGAAGCAAAGAGAGAAACTGATACGATGCCAAATTGGGCTGGTTCAAGTTGGTACTTCTTGAGGTACTTAGATCCGAAGAATTCAGAAGCGTTTGCAGATATGGACAAAATGAAATACTGGATGCCTGTTGATCATTATGAAGGTGGGTCCGAGCATGTTACTTTGCATCTTCTTTATTCCAGATTCTGGTATAAAGTTCTCTCAGATTTAAAACTAGTTCCAGGTTTGGAGCCATACAAAAAAAGAACAATACATGGAGTTGTTTTAGGAGAAGGTGGTGTCAAAATGTCAAAATCATTGGGAAATGTTATTACACCGGATGGATTGCTAGATAGGTATGGAGCTGATGTCACAAGGGCATATTTGATGTTTATGGGTCCCTACGAAGGTGATGTAGTTTGGAGTACTGAAACTATAAATGGTGTAAACCGATTTGTAGCAAAATTCTTCGTCTTTTTGCAAAAAGCATGGGAGCAAAGGGACACTAAAGGGGGTGCTAGCAGAGAGGTTGCCAAGCTTGCCAAGAAGGTTCAAAATGACTTGTTATCATTCAAGTTTAACACAGTTATCTCTTCTTTGATGCAATTTTACAACTCTGTTCAGGGGAAGGTATTTTCAACTGAAGATATTGAGAAAATTATTTTAATTGTTTCTCCTATTCTTCCTCACATTGCTGAAGAGCTTTGGTCCCAAACAGGTCATGAATTTAGTGTGCACTCTCAACACTGGCCAGAAATCGAATCGAACCTTCTAATTGATGATTCTGTTTCTATTCCAGTTCAAATTAATGGCAAAGTTAGAGGTAAGATTCAAATATCTCCAAGGGCTTCTGAGGGGGAAGTAGTTGAGATTCTCAAGCAGCAAGAATTCTTTGTTAAAGTCTTCGCTTGCAAAGAGCCTAAAAGGATAGTGTATGTCCCTGGGAAGATAGTAAATATTGTCCAGTAAATTCAAATAGATATTGATTCATATTAGTTTAAACTGTATCCTATATACATATAAATTTATATTAATCATTATGGGAGTAATGCTTGATACCCTAAAAGAAAATTCGAAAATTCTTTTGTTATCCATTGGGATTTTAATAGTATCTATTTTAGGCCTAATGCTAACTAAACAATCTAATTTATCATCAACATCATTTATGGAAGAAGAAAAACTTGCTAACTTGCCAAATTACTCAGCAACTATTAAGACGAATATGGGTAATATTGAAATAGACCTTTTTGAAAAAGAGACGCCAAATACTGTTTCAAATTTTGTTAAGTTATCAAATGATAGCTTTTACAACGGTCTTATTTTTCATAGGGTAGTTGAGGGTTTTGTGATACAGGGTGGAGACCCAAATGGAAATGGAACTGGAGGTCCAGGGTATAAATTTAATGATGAGATTACAGTAAGGAAGTTCACAAGATACTCCCTTGCCATGGCAAACTCAGGGCCAAATACTAATGGTTCTCAATTTTTCATTACTTTGGGTGACATAGCTGAGGAAAACCTTAGAAATCTTGATGGGGGATATACACTGTTTGGAGAGGTAACAGAAGGTACTGAGGTAGTTGACAGTATAGGAAGAGTGCAGGTAGATGAGAATGATAAGCCATTGACTCCTGTTGTGATTGAGTCAATTACAATAAAAGAAGAGAAATAGAGGTCAAAAGTTAATTGTAAGTTAATATTTGCAATCTAATCTCTTTCTTTATGAAGGGAGAGATTGCAAAGGAACAAGTCCGAAAATATTTTGTTATTTTTTTCTTTTCTTTTTTTTGTGGAATACTTTCTGATTACTTCATAATTAATAGGTATTTTTTTAATACCCAAGAAGATTGTCCCCAAGAGAGTGAAACTGTTAATACGAAGCCCTTAATGGTAAGTTCCACAGAAGAAGATAAAAAAGTGATTATTGAACAAACTTGCAAGGTTCATGTTGATACAAGTGGCGCTGTAAAGCAACCCGGAGTCTTCTGTTTACCAGAAGGATCGATGGTTATAGACGCAATAGGTAAGGCTGGAGGATTTACTAATACTGCAGCTTACCGATTCATCTCAAGAAGGATTAACCTCTCACAGTTATTACTCGATAATCAGAAGATATATATACCTTTTGAAGACGAGATGGAGTGTAAACTAGTAAGTTTCCTACCACAAACAAAAGAAGTTCAGGCAATGATTTCTAACAGTATTGCTTTAACTTATCCGACATCTGAGCTAGATAGTACTGAAACAGAAACAGGGGGGGATAGTGCAGGATGTGTGAATATAAATACGGCAACAGCAGAGGAGTTAGATTCTTTGTCGGGAATAGGTGAAGTAATGGCAAAAAAGATTATAGAGGGTCGGCCATATGAGAAAATTGAAGACTTGCTGAATGTAAGTGGAATAGGAGAATCCCTTTTTGAAAAAATTAAAGAAGAAATATGCATTTAAGAGTGTTCCACGCCGGCAAGAGGGTGATTCAAAAGTATGCGGTTCGGTTTGGGGGAGTAGTTCACTATGTAATGGATTACCAAATTATTAAATATTCTCTTCTGTATATTTTAGGCAACCAGTTAACAATTTCATATCTGAGAAACATCCCATATGCGAAAATTATAGGGTTTGAGGTTTTAGAGATTTTTCTTTTTTGCGTTTTTTGTGTCTTGTTTCTATTTTTCATCTTGAGATGGAAGAGTCTCAAGTCAAAAGGTAAGGGATTAAAGGGAGCAAATGAACAAGGTAAATTTTTTGTACTATCAAGAAATGCACTAATATTGGTGCTCCTAATCTTCGTGAGAAATTTCTTTTGGATCTCAAGTGAGAGAGAGGTACAGAAAAGCATGGACAGTTTCACAAACAGTTCCACGGTGTTCGAGGGGTATATTAAAGCCGAGTCGGTAGAGAAGCATACAAGGCAAGAGCTACCCATCCAATTGCTAGAGGATATTCGAGTTGGGGAATATGTTATTAAAAAAAATTCGACTTACATCCTCTTAAAGGTCCCATCTTTTTATAAATTTCAGGTTGGACAAGTTTGTAAAATTTTTGGTCAATTACTTCCACCTGAAAATTTTGATGATTTTGATTACGTTCGTTATTTGGCAAATCAAAAAATTTATTTCATTGTAGAAAATCCCTCAATTTCCTGTGATTCAATATCTGAAAGACGTGAAGGAAGCTTTTTAACAAATTTTCTTGTTGATTTGAAGGTCAAATTGATTGAGGATGTAGATAAAGTCTTAAATGAGCCACAATCATCTCTGTTAGCTGGGATACTGTTTGGACAAAAGAGGTTGTTTAGTAATGAATTTGATGATGCTACAAGAATAGGGGGTGTTAGCCATATCGTAGCCGCTTCTGGGTACAATGTGACAATACTTTCATTGTTAGTTAGCAATATTTTTAGTTTCTTCCCAAAAAAGTATAAATTAATTCTAAGTCTGATTGTAATTTGGTTATTTGCAGTTCTCTCGGGGCTCTCCCCATCTATTGTTAGAGCATGCTTAATGAGCAGTATCTCAATTTTTGCACTTCTTTTTGGAAGAAGTAATTCAATTAATATTCTGTTACCCTTCACAGCGTTTATTTTTGTTTTTCTATCCCCAACGGCTTTATCAAATGTAGGTTTCTTACTCTCAATATCTGCAGTGTTTGGATTGGTATATATTCTCCCAATACTTGCACAAATTTGTAAACAAATGAAGATAAAGAGGAAATTTGTTGAGAACTACATCCTTCCTACATTAAGTTGTACTCTTTCAACTCTTCCAGTATCTGTATTTGTGTTTAAAACCATTACAATTTGGTCTGTTCTAGTAAATGCTCTAATCCTTCCAGTATTAGAATCAACAATGCTATTTGGCTTTTTGGGGATATTAATTCAATCAGTTCTTCCCCATCTATCATTGCTTTTCTATTCAATAGTTAATACGCAATTAAAATATTTTGAGAAAATTGTTCTGTTTATTCAAAAAATTCCTTTTGGTCAATACTTGTTAAGTGATTCAGCTTCAATGATTATTGGAATTTCCCTGCTTTTATTTGAAGTTTTGTTAATCTTTTACTTCTTTCCTATTAAAAATGAACAGTACAATTACTATCTTAAAAGTAATTAGAAAAATACTGATTAACAATATCTTAAGTTTCTTCTTTTTCATCTTTGCTCTTGTTTTTGTTGTAGTGTTAAAGAAAAATATTGTAACGGAGTCCCAGATCATTTTTTTGGATGTTGGGCAGGGAGATGCTATCTTAATACAGCAGGATAATTATCAAATACTTGTAGATGGGGGCCCTGATGATTCAATTATGTACGAATTGGCAAAATTTATGCCTTGGTTTGATAAAAAGATAGAGAAGCTTGTCTTAACACATCCTCACGATGATCATATTTTGGGTCTTCTAATATTGTTGAGAAAGTACGAGATAAAGGAAATTCTTTATTCTAAGGTAAAATATCCCAACTTAGCCTATGATTATCTCAAGAATAATTACCAAGAAATTCTTCATGATGTAAAAGCGGGGTACTCATTTAGTTACAATGATATTTTCTTTTCGGTACTTTATCCTTTTGATCGAGAATATAAACAGGAAGAAAATTTAAATAATGAGTCTCTAGTTATATTTTTGCATATTAATGGATATAAAATTTTATTAATGGGAGATGCAGAAGTTGGAGTAGAAGAGAGATTACTTGACTATAATATCTTAAATGGTATTGATATCTTGAAAGTAGGGCATCATTGTTCGAGAAGTTCTACCTCAGAAAAATTTCTTAGTTTCACACAACCTGAGGTTGCGATTTGTATGTGTGGTGAGGGCAATAGATTTGGACATCCCCACTATGAAACATTGAAAAAATTAAAAGAAAGGAATGTACAATATTTCATAACATCTCATGAGGGAAATATTAAGTTTTCATTCTGAAAAAGCTATCTTTTGTGGTAAAATTACATATATTGTACCTGTAGCTCAATTGGATAGAGCATTAGTTTGCGGAACTAAAGGTTGTCGGTTCGATTCCGACCAGGTACGTTCTGTTATTTGTGATAGAATGATAAGTAAGAGAAGCACCTGTAGCTTAACTGGATAGAGCATCGGTCTTCGGAACCGAGGGTTGGGGGTTCAACTCCCTCCAGGTGCGTATAAATATTATGAAAAATAGGATTAAAGAAAAAATTAAAGAAGCTTTGATAATGTTACAGATTGATTTGCCAGAGGAAGGAGTTTTTGTTGAAGAGACAAAGGATATTTCAAAAGGCGATTTTTCTACAAATATTGCAATGAGGTTAGCATCAGTGGAGAAGACTGATCCATTAATTCTTGCAGAAAGAATAGTTAAGTCACTTAAAAAGGACAAAGATTTTAAATTAATTGAATTTGTTAAACCTGGTTTTATCAATTTCTTCTTGTCAGATACATATCTTTTAGGTGAAATTGAAAAATATGCCAAGCTGGGGGCTGATTATTTTGCTCAAAATATTCAGAAAGGAAGGAATATTGCTATTGAGTTTACCGATGCAAATCCGTTTAAAATCTTCCATATTGGTCACCTCTATACAAATGCTGTTGGGGAATCAATTTCAAGGATGCAGGAGTCACTTGGGGCCTCTGTAAAGAGGGTAACATATCAGGGAGATGTAGGGCTTCATGTATCTAAAACTATGTGGGGAGTTGAGGAACAATTAAAAAAAGAGGGAAAGAACTTTTCTGACATCGAAAAGCTTGATTTGGAGGAAAGAGTGGCCTGGCTTGGCAGTTGTTATATCCTGGGTGCTGAAATGTACGATTATTCCAAAGAGAGTAAGGCAATTGAAGAGATTAATGAAATTAATTATTATATTTACTATCTAACAAATCCCAGTCTAGAAAAGAAAGATTTCTCAAAATTTGAAGAGGTTAATATAAAGGAAAAATATACAAAAGGTCGTCTTTGGTGTCTTGAGTATTTTGAGAAAATCTACTCTGTTCTTGGGACAAAATTTGATAATTATTTCTTCGAAAGTGAAGTTAGTGAAATGGGTTTAGAGATTGTTAAAAAAAATACAGGAGAAATATTTAAAAAAGATGCTGGATCGGTGATATATGAAGGTGAAAAGGAAAAAGGTTTGCATACGAGAGTATTTATAAATAAGTATGGATTGCCAACCTATGAGACAAAAGAGATAGGGCTTGCTCTAAAGAAAGAAGAGCTCCTAAGGTCAGATGAGTCGATTATTATTACTGCCAATGAGCAGAGCTCATATTTTAAAGTAATAATGGATGTTCTTTCGAAATTAAATCCTGAAATTGCTTACAAAACGAAACATTTTTCCCATGGTGTGATTCGTTTGCCTAACGCTCAAAAAATGTCTAGCAGAAGAGGCGGGGTCATAAGTGGAGAGTGGCTATTTTCGGAAACAAAAAGAAAAGTGTTGAGTATTATGAGTAATTCAGATGAATTAGAGCCCGAATTGGTTGATGAGATCAGTGATAAGATTGCTATTGCGGCAATTAAGTATGCTTTCCTAAAGGTAACTATCGGAAGTGATATCGTTTTTGACTTTGACAAAGCTATTTCATTTGATGGGGATACTGGACCATATATTCAATATGTATATGCTCGGGCCAACTCACTAATAAAAGAGTTCGGAACTGGAGACTCTCAAAATATTTGCCTGGGTTCATGTCTTGCAAACCCCTTTGTAGAAAGACTGGTAAGGACCCTTAGCAAATACAGGGTGGCAATGCTTGATAGCGCTTTGACATATTCCCCCTCAACACTTTGCCAATATCTTTTTGATCTTAGCCAATCATTTAATGCCTTTTATCAAAATGTGAGATTATCTGAGATGTCAGAAGACGACAGAGGGGTTTATCTTGTTATCATAAGGGCAGTATTAAATGTTCTTCAAAGTGGGCTCTTTAATCTTGGGATTCCAATTGTTGAAAAAATGTAATTAATATAACTTATTTAATAATATGTCAGAGCAAGTAAAAAAGAACTCGTTTTTAAAGAATAACTGGCTTTTGATAATTGCCCTTATTTATCTTTTTCTTCCAATTGATTTGATCCCTGATGCTTTACCAGTTTTAGGTACTCTAGATGATTCCTTTTTGATTATTATCAATTTAATTCAAAAATACCTTGCTTGGAAAGAGCAAGGTCAAAGAAGTGATATAAAAGAGCGCGAAATTGTCGAATAGTAAATATTCGGGGTGTAGTTCAGATGGCTAGAACGCTACGTTCGGGACGTAGAGGTCGTCCGTTCAAGTCGGATCACCCCGATGTATGAAATTAATATGAAAGAGAAACCCAAAGTAACAAAAAAAGAGCTTTTGAAAGCAATGGATGAAATAAGGAATTCGAACAGAATCAAGAAGGCCATTGCAGTAGCACAAAAAGCTCACAAGATTCAATTGAGAGATGGTGGTGGGAATTATCTCACTGAGCATATTTATTATTTAACATCTCTTATATATTCTGATTATAAAAATGATCCTCGCATTGAAGACTTAGTGATCGTTTCTCTTCTTCACGATTCGGTAGAGGATGGAGGGATTTCTCTTCTAGAAATCAGAAAGATTTTTGGAGAAAGAGTTTCAGAAATAATAGAGTTGCTCTCAAAGCAAAACGACAAGGAAGTTAAAACCCAAGAAGAGAAATATATTATTAATCAAAATTACTTGTTAAGCCTATCTTCTGACAATGAGGCGGTACTTGTAAAACTGTATGATCGTTTAGCTAATATTAATTGTATTAGTGAGGAGAGTATTTCACTAAAACCTGATAAGTATAGGAGGTATCTACTCGAGACAAAAAATCTTTTTATTCCTCTCGCAAAAAAATACAAACTCTCTAAACTTCTTTCAAAATATGAGAGTGAAGTGGATAGGATAGAGGAGCTTTTCAATAGAATATAGCAGAACCTGTAGTTGTATTCTCAATTTTGGTTATCTTATTTTTAAAAGAGATAGCCAGGGAAACCTTTTAATGCTTTTTGTAGATTTGTTGACAATAGGATAGGAAGGAAAAGGAATAAACTAAAATTTTTTTATTCATGCTATTGGACTTAATTCCCTAAGAAATAATTTTAAGAATTTGACAGTGAAACATAAATAATTTTGGAATCTGCCATGTCTTCAATTTTGAATAAAATAAGAATACTAAAAAAACTTAATTTTGTTCATAAAAATTTTTTAGCATATTTTTCTTTATGAAAGCGTATTTTATTTTTGCGACAAAAAAGTATACATAGCAAATTTTGAACTTCAAACGAATTGATGAGTTGAAAAAGACAAATGTTTCACTCAAGTTTATTCATCCTAGAGAATACGATTGCCTAAAAGCGGTCTATTTGAGACCCTTTTTCGACTCGAGATGCCTCTTAAGAAATTGTCCGGTATAACAATGTTTTGTATTAATAATATCGGAGACAGTTCCTTGCGCAACTATATATCCTCCAGCATCCCCACCCTCTGGTCCCAGATCGATAATCCAATCTGAGTTGGAAATAACATCCATATTATGTTCGACGACTATAACTGTATTCCCCTTATCAACCAACTCCCTAAGAATTGTAAGAAGTTTATCTACATCATAATAGTGGAGTCCTGTAGTCGGCTCGTCTAGTATATATAAAGTACGACCAGTAGAAATTTTGGATAACTCTTTTGCCAATTTCACTCTTTGAGATTCACCTCCAGAGAGAGTGAGTGCAGATTGGCCAAGTTCTATATATCCAAGGCCAACTTTATTTAATGTGCCAAGCTTTCTTGATATTTGAGGGAAGTTTTTAAAGAAGGATAAAGCTTCTTCTACAGTCATATTTAGTACATCGGAGATGTTTTTGCCTTTGAAATCTACCTGAAGTACCTCGGAATTGTACCTTGTTCCGCCACAAAGATCACATTTGATATAAATATCAGGTAAAAATTGCATTTCAACTTTTATCTGTCCCTCACCCTTACATTTTTCACATCTTCCACCTTTAACATTAAAACTAAATCTTCCGGATTTATATCCTCTTGCTTTCGCCTCGTTAGAATTAGAAAAAATTTCTCTAATGTTGTCGAACACACCAATGTAAGTAGCAGGGTTTGAGCGAGGAGTGCGGCCTATAGGGGACTGGTCAATGCTGATAACTTTGTTGAGCTTTTCAACACCTAAGATGTCTTCAAATTTACCCTCGAGTCTCTTTCCTTTCATGATTCTATTTGTTAAGACAGGGACCAGAGTGTTTTCTATCAGGGACGACTTCCCACTGCCAGAAACACCTGTTATTGAAATAAGGCGATTTAATGGGAAATTTACATTGATATTTTTTAAGTTATTCGTTTTGACTGATTCTAGTGTCAAAAATTCTTTTGGTTGTGAAAAATTGGGATGCTTTAGACTTTGGCCCACAATTAGAGAATTGTTTAAATACTTAGCGGTTAAAGTATCCGTGTGCTTGATTTGTTCCAAGGTCCCTTCAAAGGTTAGTTCTCCCCCATGTTTTCCAGCAAAAGGACCTATATCAACAATCCAGTCTGCCTGGCTTATAGTGTCTTGGTCGTGCTCAACAATGATTAGTGAATTTCCAGCATCCCTAAGTTCTTTAAGAGATTTTGTTAACTTCGATATGTCTCTTGCATGTAGTCCAATTGAAGGTTCATCCAATACATATACTACTCCTGACAATCCTGTCCCTATTTGTGAAGCCAAGCGAATTCTTTGTGACTCTCCGCCCGAAAGTGTATTAGCTTTTCTAGCAAGAGTTAAATAATCCAACCCTACATTAACCAAGAAATTCAATCTTGTATTCATTTCCTTAATGATTGGTTCCGAAATCTTTGCTTTGTTTTCCTTAAGATTAAGATTGTTAATAAATTTTATACTTTCTTTTATCGTCATTTCAGTAACATCGACAATATTTTTATCCATAATTCGGACAGATAGGGAATAAGGTTTTAGTCGTTTACCACCGCATACAGGGCAAATTGATTCGGACATGTACTTTTCTATTTCGGATTTGTAAAAATTTGAAGAACTTTCTTTATATTTTCTTTTTAGTTCTGGTATTACTCCTTCGTATTTAGTTAAGTGATTGTTTGTTATTCCGAATCTGTTTGTATATTCAATTTTGTAATAATCCTTCGCTCCTTCACCGTAGAAAATAAGATTAAAGATCTTCTGAGAATAGTTTCCAATTGGGGTAGTTAAATTAAAACCGTGTATTCTTGCCACTTCGTTAAGTATCCTAGTTGTCCAACTATCCTTTGAAACTCTATTGGACCAAGGGAAAATGCCACCTTCTTTAATTGTTAGTTTAGGATTGTAGATTAGATTAATATCAATCTCTTGTAAGAATCCTAACCCTGAACAATTTTCACAAGCACCCTCTGGAGCATTAAAAGAAAAGGAGAGGGGAGTGATCTTGGGATATGATATTCCACATTTGTTACAGGTATTTCCTTCTGAGAAAAGTAAATCTTCATCTCCAATCTTCACTTTTACTTCTCCTTGTGACTGAAGTATTGCCAATTCAATATCATCCGTAATCCTTTTTTTGAAATCTTTGCCCTCTTTATCTTCCGGTGAAAACCTGTCAATTACTAGGTCGATGTTGTGCTTCTTGTTTTCATCGATACTGAGGTCTTCTATATCATCTAGAAGGTAGATTTCGTTGTCAATTATTACTCTTAGGAAGCCCTTGGATAACAATTTGCTTAGAAGAGATTTGAATTCTCCCTTGCGGTTTTTTATTAAGGGTGAAACAATGGTAACATTTTTCGTGGAACTTTGTATGGCTTTTAATACCTTGCGTGTAATTTCTTCAATCGTTTGAGATTCTATTGGGATATTACACTGTGGACAGTAAGGCTGTCCCACATATCCAAAGAGTAGCCTTAAGTAATTATATATCTCAGTAATTGTTCCAACTGTTGAACGTGGATTACTACCGGTTGTTTTTTGATCGATAGAAATTGCAGGAGAAAGCCCAGTGATGGATTCTACGTCAGGTTTCTTCATTATTCCTAGAAATTGCCTAGCATACGAGGAGAGTGATTCAACATATCTTCTTTGTCCTTCCGCATAGATGGTGTCAAATGCTAAAGAGGTCTTTCCACAGCCTGAGACCCCTGTTAGAACAACCATTTTATTCTTAGGTATGTCTACCGAAATATTTTTTAAATTGTTCTCTTTTGCACCTCTGATTTTTATATATTCAGTTTTCATTCAATCTTAATTATACCATGTAAGGGCAAGTAATTACGACCTGTAGTACTCCAGGTGGGTAGTGTAAAACCAGAGACAAATTGGTATAATTGGTGGTGTGATAAAGCGAGATATGCACCCGTAGCTCAATTTGGATAGAGCAACACACTCCTAACGTGTAGGTTGTTGGTTCAATTCCGACCGGGTGCGCTTTCCTACTACTGTAATCTATATTCGTTAATATTAAAGAAACCTTGTTCGTCTTTTTCTAGTGTAACAATATTCTCTCTTGAATATTTGATTGTGTAATAGAGCATTTTGTCTGTAGGAATAGTTTTAACAGTGTTGTCACCATCCATTTCAGAAATAGTAATGTAGTTATCTTTGATATATGAAAGATGCTTAGAATTCTTAACCCATCTGGGGAAATGTTCGGATTTTAATCCTGGAATATTAATTAATCCTATTTCTTCTGTAGGATCTAACGTTTCTTTCTCAAAAGTAAATACAGAAGTGTTCTCCTTTGAACCGATAAGTAATCTCCTATTATCTGTTGATGTGGAAAGTAGTATTGATGGGAAATGAGAGATTGCCAAATATTTAGCATCAGGAATACTGTACCAGTATGATGCTACAGTGGTAGATAAAAATATTCCCTTCGCCTGCTTATTTATATATATGTAATCGATTTTCCCAACAGTTTGAGTGTTTTCGGGAGAATTCGTAAAGGGAACAAAGGGGTTTGTTTGAGCTCTGTAATATTCAATATATTTTTCATCTTTTTGCAAATAGACAGTTTTTAACAAAGAATCTTCATTCACTCCGTCTAAAGAAATACCTTCAATAGAGTAAGAGTAAACAGATGAATTATCAATGGAATTATCTTTTAGATAGTAAAGATAACCATCCTCGGTAGTTGTCCAGATCTTTTTGGATTGGTCACTTTGGTTATTGATTTCATTCGTAAGTAATGTGTACATTAATCTATCAGTAATATTGTAGGAGAGAAGCTGAGTAGGAGATTCAAAAAGGATATGCTTATTGTCTTGTGCCCAGGATATTGTAAAGCCTTCAAGTTTTGAGAGGTCAATCTTATTATTTATACTCGGTACAAAGGCAGTTGATGTATTCATTAAATATGAGGAATTTCCGCTTTCCGTTTTTGTGGTTAAAAGAGCATATTCTCCATTAGGAGACTGCATTAGTGAGAGGGTGGAGTCAGAGGTTTCCCAAATCTTCATTGGATTATTCAATATCTCCCATAGAGAGCTTTCAATTTTATACTTCCATAAGGAATGTTTTTCAGCATTCTCTTTTAGTAGGACCAATACAACATCATTATTCTTATTTATCCAGTAATTAACAAATTCTTTTTGTGGATTCCATATGGTATATTTCTTGTTGTCTGAAAGGAGAAGCCAAGGGGTAAGTATAGTTGTTGTCTCCTCTGGGATATTTATGATTTTATTCCATAAATGGTAACCCTCTTTCTCAATTTTCACATCATGTACTCCATACTCGAGTACTTTGCTTTTGGGTGTTTTTCCTAAATTTTCATCATCAATATATATTGTTGCATTGGAAGGGTAGGTCTTTACTGTGAGAGCACCTGTTTTAGTAATTTTTTGATCTGTAAGATTGACCCTATAGCCTTTTGCGAGGAGGAAAAGGATAAACGCAAATGAAAAGACCAAAATTGAAAATAAAGTTGGAATAACTGCTGGGGTTGAATATTTTTGAGGTTTCTTTTCTTTTACCATTTAGTGTATAGAGTATAGCATAATAGCCAATAAGTTGTTAGAATACTTGTTATGGAAAAGAAAAGAATTTTAACAGGAGACAGGCCAACTGGCAAACTTCATATTGGGCATTTACTTGGTTCTTTGTCAAACAGAGTAAAATTGCAAACATTCAAGCTCTCTCTGATAATTTCAACAATCCTTCAAAAGTTAAAGATGGTATTATAGAACTTCTTTGTGATTATTATGCTGTAGGTATAGATTTTGACAAAGCCAACATATTTATACAAAGCGAAGTGCCTCAGATACATGAAATATTTATCTATTTGGCCAATTTTGCTACTGTTCAGCAGATACAACATAATCCGACAATAAAGACAGAAATGGCACAAAACAGATATGAAGCCTCGACCCCTTTAGGTTTTTTCTTTTATCCAATTCATCAAGCTGCAGATATTTTTTCAGTAAATGCCGACTTGGTACCTGTTGGAAAAGATCAATTACCCATGATAGAGGATGCAAGAGAATTGGGAAGAAGATTTAACAAAACTTACGGAGTAGATATCCTTGGTCAACCCGAAGCACTGTTAGGTACAAAAATAAATGTTCCTGGTATTGATGGAGCCGAGAAAATGGGGAAGAGTTTGAATAACTGTATTTACTTGTCAGATAGTCAAGAGGAATTAAAGAAAAAAGTATTTAAAGTATATACAGATCCTACTAGAATACATGCAGACGATCCTGGTCAAGTAGAGGGGAATGTAGCTTTTACATATCTTGATTTATTCTCAGATGAATCCCAAAAAGAGGAAATAGAAGATATGAAGAGAAGGTACAGGGAGGGTACAATTAAGGATATTGAAGTTAAGGGAAAACTTTTTGAAGTTATGGATGTTGTTTTGAAACCCATTAGGGATAGAAGAAAGGAAGCTGAAGAAATGAAGGACGAACTTGTTAAGAAAGCTTTAAATTCGAGCAGAGTTGTCTCATCGATAGCAAGAGAGACGGCGGATGAAATGAAAAAAGCTATGAAAATTGAATTTTAATAGTATTTAACTTGTAGTGTTATTTCTATGTTAGGAAAGAAGCTTGGAATTGATTTAGGAACTGCAAATTCAGTTATTTTTGTCCAAGGGGAAGGAGTTGTCTTGACTGAACCTACAGTTGTTGCAATTGATTTAGATACTCGAACTGTTATTGCGGTTGGGACGAAAGCAAAACAGATGATTGGTAAAACACCAGAGAATATTGTAGCTAGAAGACCATTAAGAGAGGGGGTAATCGCTGATTCAAGAATTACTGAAGCTTTGTTAAGATATTTCTATGATAGAGCTTTAGGTAAATCTAGGTTGATAAAGCCGGATGTAGTAATTAGTGTACCTGCTGGTATAACGTCAGTAGAAGAGAGAGCTGTCCATAAGGCTGCTAATGCTGTTGGCTCTCGAACTGTGACTCTTCTTCCAGAACCTTTGCTTGCAGCTTTAGGTGCAGGCCTTCCAATTCACACATCGTCTGGAAACATGATTGTAAATATGGGTGGAGGAACTAGTGAGGTTGGAGTAATGTCCCTTGATGGGATAGTAGAATACGAATCTATTAGGGTAGGTGGAGATGCTCTTAACGAATATATTATATCCTATATGAAGAAAAAGAAGGGAATTTTAATTGGAGAGCAAAGTGCGGAGAATATTAAGATTAAAATTGGTTCCGCTGTTGAAGTTAGAGATCCAAAAGAAATGGAAGTAAGAGGAAGAGATGTTGGCGCTGGAATGCCAAAATCCATTATGGTAGATTCAAATGATATTGCCAAAGCAATAGAGTTTCCTTTGAAAAGAATCATATCTGCAATTAAAACAGTTTTAGAGAAGACTCCACCAGAGCTATCGGCTGATATTATTGATAGGGGAATGGTCATGAGTGGTGGTACTGCGAAACTAAGGAATTTAGACAAACTTTTTTCTAGGGCTACTGGAGTTCCTTGCCATGTGGCTGATGATCCATTGCTTTGTGTCGTAAAAGGAACAGGGATAGCACTTGAACTTCTTGCTACAGGGGAGAGGAAATTCTCGTTTAACAAAGAATTTAGACGATAGTTTATGATATATTAACTCATATGGGAATTTTAGATAAAAAAAAGAAAAGCATGACACTAGATGAGGTAAGTACAAAGTTGGAGGAACTTAGATTGCCTACAGCTTTAGTCTTTACGCCACTGAACCTAGAAGTAGAGAGAAAGAAATTTTTTAATTCCGATATATATAGCCCATATTTTAAATACAGGATAGTAAAAAACAGTAATGAGAAAATTCTGCAAGAGCTTTCAAAGGTAGAAGAAATTTCAGATATTGATCCAAGGGTATCTCAATTCTATGTCGATTTGATTAAATCAAAAGGGCAGACAAATGAATTAATGAATGCAGTTGGGAATAATTTAAGAGTAAGTGAAATCTCAAAAGAAAGGTTTGGAATTCCCTCAGAGAAACTTTATAGAAATGCTTGCAGGGTTTTAAGAGGTACTTTCAATAATTATAAACTAATTAAAAATCCTTCTCTAAAGAAAGAACCTCTTCTTGATTTTAATGATATTGTGAATGTATTTGATTTGGTTTTTGAAGAATTAGGGTTAAGTGATTGGCAAGTCTATAAGTCTCAAAATATGGCCAAAAACGGTATGAAGGTAGGTATTAAGAGAAAGCAGATTTTAGTTAACCCTGAGATCCACAAAAGTAGGTTTAAACTTAAGAAATCGATTGTTCATGAGGTGGGAACACATGTTCTTCGATCAATTAATGGGTTTAATACAAATTTTTCAGCATTGGGAAATGCTAATTTGCCAAGTTATTTAGATATTGAGGAAGGTTTGGCAACGTACAATGAGAGTGACATGGGTTTATTAACAGAAACAGGTCTAAAAAAGAAGGCAGCATTGGTTTTTGCAATTAAAAATGGAGAGCAAATGACTTTTAGGGAATTGTACAACTGTTTGTTAGGAATTTTCCCCAAATATGCAGCTTTTGATATTGTATATCGTGTGAAGAGGGGACTTGCAGATACAGCAAAACCTGGAATTTATACCAAAGATATTGTTTATTTTAGGGGTTTTAGAAGAGTAAAAAACTCTTTAGAAAAAGATAACTCACTATACAACAAGCTGTATTCAGGTAAAATTAGTTTGAAACAGGTTTCTTGGGTAGAGGAGGGTTTGATTCCAAAAGCAAAAACGGTGCCTTCTAAAGAAATGTGGACCAAAATATTCAAGAAAGCAGGTTTGTAATACAGCCCATAGAGATTTCCTCGGAAATATTGTATAATAATGCGTTAGTCGCACATTAACAAGCGGTGTTAGTTCGAAGGAGGTTATTATGAGTGAGACTCTTGAAAATATTGTATTATGGTTAACGTTCGCTTTGGTTATGATTACTCTTGTTTTAAGTGTAATGAGATTAAAAGGATTCCTAAAGGAAACAAAAAATCTTAGAATTATGATAATCGTTTTGTATATACTTCTAGGAGTCCTCCATATCATTGGAACAACTATTCAGCAATCAAGGCTAATAATTATACTAGACGCAGTATTCGGAATTATTTGGCTTATCCTTGCTTATCTGGAAATAAGACATCCTGTCGTAAGATAGGAAAAGAATAAACAAAATGCGACTAACAGCCTAAGGTTAACTGATTTCATATCTTTAGCCTTAGGCTTTTTTCTTTTTATCTAAATGCTGTAATAATTGCTTCTGCAATATTTACTGGAGTACCCTCTATCTTTGTTTCGTATGCTTTAAATCCAGGGTGGAAACTAAACTCTTGTACTGCAAGCTTGTTGTTAATATACATAAAATCTACAGCTATAAAATCCGCATTAAGTATGGTAGCCACTTTTTCAGCCATCTCTTTCATCTCCCTATTGGGTTGATTATACATTTCGTATATTCCCTTACTTACCGTCATGAAGCTATCATTTGCTATTCTTTTCCAGCCACCAATAACCTTACCTAGTTTTACAAATACTCTGTAATCTTCACCTGTATCAGAAAATTCTTGGATAAAGAAATTTCTATAGTCCCTCTCTCTTAATTCGTCTTCATTATTAATTTTGAAAACATTCTTCTTAATAACTTCTTTCCCTTCTTTAATTTCAATTCTATTAGCCCCTGTATATTCTTTAATGATCAAAGGAAAATTATTAAGAACTTTTCTTCTGGTTAAGTAATCTCCATCAGTTCTAAAGTAAGAATTGAAGTAGGGTATATTATTTTTTATACAGAATTGAGCTATTGCAATTTTATTGTAGTATGGGAACTTCTTTATTGCTTCAGCATTTTGAACAAAAATCTTTTTGGAAGGGTTTTCTTTGTTATATTCATCTATGAAGTCAATAATGTATCTCTTATAGTGATACTCCTTTTCATTTTCAAGAGAGTGCCCACGAAAAAGAATATGAGAATAGTCAGAGATAGGGTTGCTATCAGCGAATATTTTCATTTTCCCATCTTGGAAGACAAATTCTAATTGATCATTAAAGATGAAATCATTTTCAATATTTTTCTTTTTGAGTTCTTCTACTATCCTCTTAGATGCAGTAGGGATTTCTTTCTCTCCGATTCTAGGTCTTTTGTCGATGATTAAATACCTCATATATTTATACAATTTTTATTTTATTTATAAACCTTTTTGTTTTATATCTCTTAACAATCTTCATTTCATCTTTCTCTGCTTCATCTTTACTTATGATTAACAAATCAATGTTGTTAAAACCCAAGCCATCACTCTTTACTGCATCCCAATCTCTGTGATGAACGATTATTCCGTCCAAAGAGGCATTAACCTTAAGAGCTTCCAAAGCTTTCCATTTCTCAAGGCCATCATTAATTTCTAACCCATTTATTCTCATATATCCATCTTTGTACTCTCCAATTACATCTTTCTTTGAGAAATATGATCCCCAGAGACTTTTCTCACTAAGAAGTGTTAATATGTCAGGGAGAGTATTTCCTATAGCAACAATTTTTTTTGTTTGATTCTCTTTAAGTAGTTTCTCTACAAATGTCTTTACTACATATTCTCTCTCTTCTCCCAAAACAGGGAAGAAATTTAAATATGCTTCAGGCATGGTATTAACTTCTAATATTGCACCATTCTCTTTTGTTAGAGGCTTACTAATGTCTTTACATAGAACATCTACACCAAGAGTAAACGCATGTATAGAGGAGGCAATACTTTCAACCACATACTTAATTTCATCAGACACTTCATCAGTAAAATCCTCTGTGATTCCTCCTTTACTCATACTAGCTACCTTTCTGACAGGGATTTTTTCATTTAATTTTGGGATGTAATCTAAAGAGAGATTTTGTTGCTCCAAATGGTCTATGAGGGATTCATCAATTACAATGGGTTTTAATGTGTGTACTGGGCTAGAGGTGTCCCTTTTTGGATCTTTGTTTGTTTCATTAATTAATTTTTTTATAGAATTTTTTCCATCTCCAATTATGAAAGCAGGAATTCTTTTTGTTGCAATCTCAAGTTTCCCATCTATAACAAGGAGCCTGTAATCTTCTCCGGGGACCTGTTCTTGGATCATTATCTTTTTTTGCCATTCCTCTCTTGGTTTCTCATTTACAGACTTTTGTGCAAATTCAAATGCTTTTTTAGCTTCATCAAGAGTATTTAATCCAACCACAACACCGTTCCCCCCAGTAAGGCCTGTTGGCTTAATTACAACTGGTTTTGCAAAATCAGACCATATTTCCTCTAATTGATTTTTGTTCTCAATTGTTTGCCATTTAGGTATAGGAAGACCTAATCTAGAGATCATTAAGTTTGTAGACCATTTATCTTTTTGAATCTCTTTGGCGTTTTTGGAATCCTTACTTGATGATATGGAATAGATAATTTGGGAACCTTTTCCACAACCGAGCGTGTGATGTCTGTTATATGTTTTGGGATATCCGGATTTATTAGTTTGAATAATTGCTTGATCAAGCAGGGTAGGTGTAATCTCATAGCCAAGGTCGTATGCAGTATTCAATATTGGGATTGTGGACATGGAAGCGACCCTTTGTTTAATTAGTTGATCTACAAGAAGCTCTTTACATTTTTCAAATGAAATTTGTGAACAACCCAATTGTTGTAAGTAATCATTTGCTTCTCTCCAAAGAAATGGAATTTTTGTTTCAATATAAAGGTAACCTTGGGTAAAATAGTATTTTTCAATAAAAAGAGGATGATAATTTTTTACTAAATCTAAAATCTTTTTTACTGAATCGTCCTCATTTACTTCAATAATTACGGTTGAGTAGGGCGATATTAAGTTTAATCCTTGCAACACTTGTGCTTTCTTCATTCTTCTTAGATATTAACTTAAATATTTATCTCGGATGTATTCCATTATAGGTACAGCTACCTCTGTCTTTTGCCCTTTATCAACTTTGTAGTGTAACCTAAGCCCAGGGTTGTAGTTTACCTCGTTAATTGCACATTTGCTGGGTTTGGAGATATTTTCTGCGATAATATCAACTCCTCCAAATTCCGTATCTAGTGCTTTTATAGCTCTTATTGCAAGTTGATTGTAAAAATCATTTACCTCACTTTGACATTCTTCTGTCGTACCACCAGTTGTTAAATTACAATTATACCTAAGTATTACTTCTTCGTCTTTTTGTGGAATTGATTCTAAATTCATGTTATTTCTTTGTAATTTAAGGACAAGTTCGTTGTCGATTACTATCGGAAGCATTATATTCTTTTTTCTCTCTTCGTTTTTCAATTCTATGAGTTTTCTTATTGAATTCTCTCCATTTCCGACAATATGTGCGGCCTTTCTTCTAACGACACCAATCACTTTCTCTCCAAGGACTAAGAACCTGTAATTATCACCTTGAACGAATTCTTCTCCGATTACCTTTTTACTATCATCTGGATTATGTGATAGGTTAAACGCATTTTTGTAAGCATTAAGAACTTGCTCCTCGCTTTGTGGTAAAAGAGAAACGCCTTTTCCTCCTAATTGTTGTGAGGGTTTAATTACTATATTTTTATAGTTATGAAAGAATTTTATTGCATCAATCTCGCATGCTAGAATTTCTTGTTTTGGTACAGGTATTCCATTTTTTTCTAATACCATATGAGTAAGATTTTTTCTTTTACAAATTGTAGTACTTGGAGTTGGAACTAGGGGAGTGACAGTATTGATAATATACCAATGTTTGTTTTTAATTTTAAATTCTGCCATTAATCCTGGAACTAATACATGATATTCAATCCCCAGCTTATAAGCTGCTTCAATGTAGTAGGAGAGATGGATATTTCCTGCTTCTTTTAAAAAATTTTTTTCCCCCTCTGTCATTTGGTAAATATTTAATATTAATTACTGAATGTTTTACTTGTATCTATTAAATACCCTTTCAATACTTCTCGACCAATTATTAGATGATAATCTGAATTCTCAATTATTACCACTTCAATATCTTTTATCTCGCCAGAGATTTTCACTTTAATATCAACAACTGGACGGACTTTGACATCTTCGCCATCAACAATTTTCGCAACTCTTTTGATATTCTCTTCCAAAGTTAATGCTTTTAAATGAGTATCAATATATTCCTGAGCCTCTTTAATAGAGTTGAACTTTCTTGGAACATTTAGAGAATTAAAATATTGTGTAGTAGCTAAAAAACCAACTCTGTTAGCAAAAGTCTCTGACATTCTTGAAGTAAGTACCCCAGTATCCATAAAAGCACGGCCAGATTCTTTTTCGGGCTCTTTCTTCTTTGTTTTGTTTTGGTGAAAGACCATTACTTTCTCATCAATTGTAACAACCTTTCTACCACTTATTGTTTCAATACTTTCTTCAACCTCCCCGCCAAAAAGACTCTTTGCTAATCTGATCCCATGTTTAATATTTTTTACTTCCACATCCTTAACTTTCTCTAGCCTCCATCTAAGTCCTGCTTTATTTGCGACTTGTATTCCAAGCCCAGGTCTTGCGTTAAGTTCAAAGACAATTGGTCCGTGTTCGGCATCTAGCGCGATATCTACACCAATGTATCCTAATTTTGATACTCTTTGACACTTTAGAGCGATTTCAAGAATTGAGTCCCATTCAGGTATATGAATTCCGCTTAAAATTTTGTTTTCCTTAAGATCCTGTGTTGTATCGATATCCTCATATGTGTCACTAAAAGGGGAGTTAGTATCCATTTGCATAGAATAGGTAGTAATGCCAGTAGCAATATCAATTCCAGTACAAATAGCTCCAGAATGAAGATTTGCGGTACCATTAGACCTTTTTGTCGGAATTCTTGTCATTGCCATTATGGGTACGCCGTTAAAGCATATTACTCGGATATCTGGGACTCCCTTGTAAGAATACTGTTTAAGTAATGGAGCGGTCTTCACTCTTTCTTCAATAATAGCAATATCTTTTCGATTTCCCATCGAAAATCTTCCATCTAAGATGTTTTCTATATGAAGGATGATGTCATTTCTTGTCATAATATCACCATTTGGTCTAATCCATGCATACTGTCCTTTCTTTTTCCCATAGAAAACAATTATGCCGTTGCCTCCAGTTCCTTGATTTGGCTTAATTACAAAGCTCTTTGGGAGAGAATCCCAGTCTATGAATTTAAGTTGTTGTTTGTTCCTAATTAATTTGTATACCTCAGGAGTCTTAATATTCTCTTTAGCTAGAACCTTTTTTGTCAGAATTTTATTATCCGCAATCCTTTTAGCTGATGGAGGATTAAAAGGTCGAATGTATTCCTGGTTCCTTCTATTTAAACCCAAAATGTTCTTATACTTACTTCTTTGTGTCATTTTCCTTAATTACAGATTTAAATCGAAAGTAGTCTTTGAGCCTTAATCCTTTAAATTGGCCAATAATTAAGTTGGCAAAGATTAATAACGGGATAAGCCACAAATTATTAATAACATAATTTGAAATGTAATCTCGAGTAATTACAAACCATCCAGCTGTGGCAATTAATACTGTTCCAAATAGTGCAGTAAATGAAGACTTACTTGATTTTTGTACAAATTGTTTAGTAAAGAAATCAGAAAGTGCGGCTATTGAAATTAACGCTAGAGGTGGGACAGTGGACATATTTTCTAAGCCCAGACCCAACTCATCAATTAGTATAATAAAGGAAACTAAAGCGATGCTTAAAAGACAGTAGTTAATTGCAATTCTTGTAATATAGTGCATTCTAATCTTCTTAAGTACCAGGTGGGAAAGTAATGATACTGTTATCACCATAAAAGTTATTGCCAATCCGTATTTTAAGCCAGTATAAGAATAGGCAATTGCAAGTAAAATAGGAGCATAAATCCCATATGATTTAGTCCCAAAAAGATATCTGAATATACTTACAATAGTTGCAACAATTGTAATAGCTAAAAAAAGCTCTAATGTTTTTTCGGGCACTCCATGTTCTAATATCCACTGAGTAAAAGTAGAGTAGTACATTTCAGAAAATTAAAAAATTAGATATAAATTGTAAGGCAGATTCAACACATGAATTATACCATTTTTGTACTGTTAGTACTAGATTTCCCAGCTTTTTTTAGTGCTACATTTCATTATTGTTAATTTCAGTTTTACTAAGTAGAAAGGGTAGAATATAATCATTGATATATGAAAAAAGTATTAATAGTAATTGGGGATGCAGGTGCGGGTCATCTTTCCTGCGCAAACGCAACAAGGAATGCAATAAAAAAGCTGGATAGTACAATTTCTGTTGAAATAATTGATATTTTTCAGTTTTCTAAAATGTCTAGATTGTATAATTTTGTTCAGTATTTAGTTAGTGGTTCAAAATTAATAGAATTTCTTTTCAACACATCATTTACATTAATAAATAAGTCAAAGTTTTGTAGTGAATTAGCCTATTTTTTTGCTCTAAGTCCAATTGTAAAACCCACTTTGAAATATCTTCGAGAGTACAATCCTGATTTAGTGATCTCAAACAATGCACTAACAACGGAGGTTCTTAGTAGGTGCAAAAAAGAATTCCAATTCAAATACGTCATAACTGTTCCAGATTTAGTTACTATGGTGAGATGGTGGGCAAGCTCTGAGGCTGATCTGATTTTTTCTCCAACAGAAAAAGCTACGGAAGAATTACTTTCCTTTAATCCTAATTGTAATATCCTTACCGGGTATTATCCGTTAAGAGATATAAAAGAATTCTCTGAGGAAGAGATACATGATTTTAGGAAAATTTTTTGTAAGGAACATGACTTTGAATTCGAAAGAGATATTATTCTGATTACTGGATGCGGAGTGTCCACAGCGGGTTTAGTGAGGCGACTTAAAAGTTTTATTTTAAATACAAATTATCAATTAATTATTTTGACTGGTAAGGATACAAAATTAAAAAGGAGATTGGAGAAGAGATTCCAAAGGAACAAAAGGGTATATATCTCAGGTTATACAAATGAAATTCTAAAATTATTTGTAATATCAGACCTAATTATTTCAAAAACGGGTCCTGCTACCGTTTTAGAAATAGAGAAAGTAAACAAAAAAGCAATATTTACCGAACCCCCAGTTATTCAAGAGTTTGGTAACGTTGAGTATATTAAAGATAATCCCAATTTTAGTTATATAGGGTCTAATTATGAGAAATTACCAGAATTAGTAGAGAGAATGTTAGTAAAAGATACAATTAAATACCAAAGCGAGATTAAAGATGCTAACTCAATAGCAAACATTATCCTAAAGTTGTAAAATCTAAAAATAGCAACCGTAAGTTTACAGGAAACAACTGCAAGTTGGTGGTTGCAACTGTTGGATTAAAGGTAAGATTGGTCATTAATTTAAACAATTAAATATATGAGTTTTAGGAAAAACTTGGAATACCTTAGAAAGGGTAAAAAACTTTCACAGGAGGAGTTGGCTAACAGGCTGAATGTTTCTAGGCAATCAGTATCTAAATGGGAGTCGGGTGGTGCTTATCCTGAGACAGAAAAAATGCTTGTAATGTGTAAAATTTTTGATTGTTCTCTTGATCAGTTGATGAATGATGATATTGCTGAGATAGAGAAGAGTGAGGCTAGAAAATATACCTTTAACGATTTACTAAATGAATTTACAAAAATTATTAGAGGTACTATTGATATGTTAGGCTCAATGAATACGAAGTCAGTCATTAAATTCCTTTTTGAAATAGGTTTGTTATTTTTAATTATTTTGTTATTAAATATTCCATTCTCATATATTAGCAGTATTGGCTCTTCTTTCTTCTATAGCTTTGGTACAACAGCTGGTGGAATCCTTTCAGGATTCTGGGAGTTTTTGACAAAAATAGTATATCTTGTAGTTGCGGTTTTAACCTTTGCTTATATCTATAAGATAAGATTTATTGATAAATTTCATAGTATACAAGAGGAAGTAGAGAAGGAAAAAGAGCATTCTGTTGAAAAACAAGTAATTAGAGAGAAAGAAGTAGTTAAGAATATTGAAGTAAAAAAATATGACTTTGGACTTTTCTCTCTAATTGGGAGATTTGCCATGGCCTTTGTAAAATGTTTTGTTTTCTTCATTTCAATGCCTATTGTTTTTCTCCTATTTTGTTCTTCAGCCGGGGTTTTAATAGGTATTGTCTGGATGTTTAGTGGAATCTTTTATTTAGGTATTATCGTTTTCCTTCTTTCTTTTATACTTTTTGCTGTGTCATTACTGAAAGCTTTTTACAATTTTATTGTAGATAACAGGACAAATTGGAAGAAACTCTTTGTTGTGTTTATGATTTCAATCATAGGTTTGGGAGTTGGAGCTGGAATTTCTTTCTTGGATTTCTCAAAATTAACGATAAACTCAAAAGCTCCTAGCAGAGTAGTTGCTAATAAAGAAATTGGGGAGTATCCCATGAGTGAAAACTTGGTACTTTTTAATTACGGTCTGGGTGGCACTCAATCTGCATATTATGAAGTTGATGATTCATTAGTAGGCACTGTAAGGATAGAAGTGGAATATTACAGAATGTTTTCAAAACCAATAATTACAATTTCAGAATCTGAGGAGGGAAGGGTGATTAATGTATTCAATGAAGGAGAATCAAGTGTAAATTTAAGTAAAATATATAAAATATTTTTAGATGATTTAAAACACTATACTCTCTCAAACTATTCTGAATTAGGAGGTTTTCAGGTAAATGTGTATTCAAGTAAAGAAAATATTGAAAAAATGCAAAATAATTTCTTTTTAGCAATTAATGAAACAGAAGTACAACCAGAGGTAATCGAAGATTTTCCTGAGAATCTATAAATAACAAATTAATAAAAAAGACCACCTTTCGGTGGTCTTTTCATTATCTTTTCAAAAAAGACTATGCTAATTCTACTGTAGCACCAATTTCTTCAAATTTTGCCTTGATAGCTTCTGCATCTTCTTTCTTAACCCCTTCTTTAACTGTTTGAGGAGCTTTGTCTACAAGATCCTTAGCTTCTTTTAATCCAAGCTCAGTAATCTCTCTGACAACTTTGATAGCACCAATCTTGTTAGCACCACCATCCTTAAGAACGATGTTGAACATTGTCTTCTCTTCCTCTGCTGGAGCTGCTTCTGCTGGAGCTGCTGCAACTGCTACTGGGGCTGCTGCTGATACTCCGAACTTATCCTCCATGACCTTTACTAGGTCTGCGAGTTCCAATACTGACATTTTCTCGACAATTTCGAGGACTTTTTTACCATTTTCTGATAATTCTGGTAATGTTTTCTCTTCTGCCATTTTTGTAAAATATTTAAATTAAATAAGATTGTCTAATTAAGCTTTCTTCTCAGAAATGCCTTTAAGAACCATAGTTAAACCTCTAACATTTCCAGTGATAGCATTCATAAATCCTGATAGAGGTGCGGACATACTGCCAAGTAATTTAGAAAGAAGGACTTCTTTTGAAGGAATGTCTGCTAATTGCATTACTCTTTCAGCTGAAAGGAATTCTCCTTCGAAGACACCACCCTTTGCATCAAGTAATTTACTTGTTTTCTGTGTCTCTTTGACTAATTTCGCAGGTCCAGTTGGGTCTTGTTCAAAGTAAATAATTGCTGTTGGGCCATCGATCTCCTGTGTCTGCAATGGTTGTTCTGTATCTTGGAGAGCGACTTTAAAAATACTGTTTTTTACAACAGCAAAATTTGCATCAACATCTTTTAACTGTACTTTCAATTTTGTAACAGTAGCAGTGTCGATTTTGTCAGAGTTTACTAAAAGATATCCGGTTTTATTTTTCAATATATCCTTATATTTCTCTAGTAACTCTGTTTTTTGAGAGTGAGTCTTAGGCATATTCTTTCACTTATTAATTAATTTGAATGTATATTTATCTCGCAAGGATTTATTTTTATACCTTGTTTCTTAGATAAATGAACTAGGTGGATTATATATGAAGAAGAAAAGGAGGTCAAGGGTTTGTTTGTATTCATTATTCAATACTGACCTTTTCTCCCCGATACCATTTAAGCGTGTCTTCAATAGTGATAATTATGTCTCTCGCCTGGTATCCTAAATCCTTTTCAGCCTTTCTACTGTCTATTTGGTAATTGGAATTCAATACATCTACAGAATATTTTGTAAGAAGAGGTTTCTTGTTAAATATTTTGTAGAAAACTTCCGCAAGTGGAACTACAAGCTTCACTATATTTCGTGGGATTTTTACTCTAGGACCCACAGCATCCGTCAGGCTCGAAAGTGTAGTAAAAAGCTGCTTGATAGAAATATCATTACCCCCTAGTAAGTAGTCTTCACCTTTTTTGCCATTAAATAGGGCAGATATAATACCTTTGGAAACATCTCTGACATCTACAAAATTATATCCTCCATCAACATAGAAATATTTTGAGTAGTTAGATGCTTCTCTAATCAGAGTACCCATTTCTGAGTTTTTAAAATCGTAAGGACCGATTACTCCGGAAGGGTAGACAACTATTGCATCTAGACCTTTTTTTACAGCTTCAAATACAATCTTAGTAGCTTGAACTTTTGTTTTTGCATAATCACCAAGGACATTCTCAACCTTGGCGAGTTTTTCAATAATGGGGATCCCTTTTTTGGGCTCATGCAACGCATGGATTGAGCTGGTGTAAAGTAATCTTTTAACGCCACTTTCTAAGCACGCTTCTGTGACCATTCTTGTTCCCTCAACATTTACGTCTTGAAGAAGTTTTCTTTTCTTTGAGACAATTGATATTACTCCAGCAAGATGACAGACAAAATCGGCCTGTTTAAAAGTTGAAAGTAGAAATTTTTTATCTCGGATATCTCCTTGGAAAAATTTTATAGGGAGATTAGAAATTGCTGGATCCGATGATGGGTCTCGGTCAATTACACCAACCTCAAGTCCCATATCCAGTAAATGTCTTACTAAAACATTTCCAATATGTCCACTTCCTCCAGTTACTACAATCATATAAAAATGATTATATCTTTTAGAAAGAAGTAGTCAAATTAGGTCTTACTCTCTGCTATATGAGATTTTTACACTTGGACCCATTGTTGGTGCTAGGTGCATCCTTTGAATTGACAATTCAGGTGTTTTACCCAGTACATCCGCAATTGCTAACACTGCGAAGTGAATATTTTCAATTATTTTCTCATCTTCTAAATCAATTTTCCCAACGCTCATATGTATAACTCCTGATAAATCACATGCAAATGTTTGTTTCCCCTTTTTGTATTCAGCCACAGCAGATGCAATATCATCTGTTACTGTACCATTCTTTGGATTTGGCATTAGGCCTTTAGGCCCTAATTCTTTCCCTAGAACAGCGATTTTAGGCATAACTGATGGGGTAGCAATAGCTACATCGAATTCAATTTTGCCATCTTTTACAATCTTCATAATGTTCTCAAGTCCGACAAAATCAGCACCTGCTTTTTTTGCTTCTTCTTCCATCTCAACAGGGCAAAAAACTGCAACTTTTACACTCTTCTTGCTTGAGGAATGGGGTAGGGATACTGCACCTTTAAGTGATTTGGAGTCCTTATTCTTAGGGAGCTTTAAATCAACATGAAGCTCAACACTTCCAACAAATTTTGAATATGACAACTCCTTAACTTTCTTAACACCCTCTTTAAGATTGTAAGAGATACTTTTATCTAAGTTTTTTGTAATTTTTGTATATTTTTTTCCTCTTTTCATAGTTTATAAATAGTTATTTAATTTCTGTTTCAATTCCCATTTGTTTTGCTGTTCCAGCGATAATTTTTGCAGCTTGCTCAGGGTCTGAAGTGTTAAGGTCTGGCATTTTTATTTCCACAATTTTAGCTATCTGTTCCTTTGTTAGTTTGCCGACTTTCTCTAAGTTAGGTTTAGCAGAACCTTTTTTTATCTTTAGCTCTCTTCTAATAAGTTCAGAAGTGGGAGGAGTCTTGGTAATAAAGGTAAATGATCTGTCTTCGTAGATTGTTAATACTACTGGTGTTAATATCCCATTGTTTTCTCTTGTCTGTTCGTTAAATTGAGTGCAGAATTCTCCTGCATTGATACCATAAGGGGCTAGGGTAGGTCCTATGGGAGGGGCCATTGTAGCCATTCCTGCTGGAATAGTAATTTTAATAACTTTTTTGATCTCTTTTGCCATATATTTTTTATTATTAACTAAAGCTTTGTCACTTGAGAGAGCTCCAACTCTACAGGGGCTTCTCTGCCTAAGAATGAGATGAGGACTTTTATCTTACCCTTAGTTGTGTCAATTTCCTGAACACTACCAATGAAATCAGCGAAAGCTCCTTCTGTAATCTTAACAGCTTCGCCAACACTAAATGATGTCTGAAAGGAAGGTTGTTCAACCTCCATGAACTTAGTAATTGCTTGAACCTCTGACTCTGCAAGAGGCTTAGGATATCTATCAGTTTTTACAAATCCTCTCACACCCTCTGTATTTTGAACCAAGTCCCAAGTTTTATTATTTAATTCCATTTTGATAAGAATATATCCAGGAAATATTTTCTCCTCTCTTACCTCCTGTTTCCCCTTCTTTACAAAAATTTTTTTCTGTACTGGAACTAAAATATCTACAATCTCATCTTCCATTCCTGTGGCTTCAGCCCTCTGCCTTAATTCTTTTTGAATGCTGTTTTCATACCCATTTCTAATATTCAATACATACCACTTTGCATTAATGTTCTCTTTCTTTGTTGATTGAATAGCCTTCTCTTTTGTAATTTTCTTCTTACTTACGACTTTTTTTGTAGTTTTTTTCTTTTTTTCTTCCATTTCTTTCTAATTAAATATTAAGGAACCAATCTCTAACTTCTGCAAACCCCAAATCGAGGGAGAGCATTACTATTGTTAGAATACCTGCAATGGCTAAGACATAAAGGGTCATATTCAGTATGTCCTTTCTGTTTGGCCAGGTAGTATTTTTTAGTTCATTTACTATATTTTTAAAAAATTTCATTTGTTAAATTTTTAATTAACTTTTGGCAGGCCCACACCGACTCGAACGGTGAACTACGGTTTTGGAGACCGCCATTTTACCGATTGAAACTATGGGCCCTAAACGGTAAAGAGCAATTCAGTTATTTAACTTTTGTCTCCTTATGTGTAGTATGCTCATTGCAAACTCCACAAAACTTCTTTAACTCTATCTTTTCTTTAACATTCTTTGTTTTAAATAGAGTATAGTTTTTACTTCCGCACTTTGTACATTTTAGAGCGATGATGTCTCTTTTTATTTTTGCCATTCCCTGAACAAAGACTAATTTAGAATAATAATATGGGAAATACTAGGGTATTATATTGGAAAACGGTCAAGAGGTCAAATATTATTGACTATTATTTCTATAGACCTAAATCTTTTTTCTGATTATTTAGTTCTTCTGTTTCTTTGGGTCCATGATATATGAATTCGTCTCTGTCTAAATAGTAATTTTCAGGATAATTTAGAACAAGGTCTATCTTTTTGTAAGCATCCAAAAGCCAGGTATAAATTGAGTATGGGTTTGAAGAGGGAATATTTGTTTGTATTTCTTGAATGGAATTATCTCTGTTAAGAAGGATTGCTACAAACTCCTGTTTGTTTATCTTTCGATTGAATATTGAAATTTTATTGTATTGTTCAAATTCTGGACTTCCAGGGAAATATTGAAGTTGTTGTTCTCCAAATAGGGCATAGGTGATATTAATACCAATTGGTTGATTGAAGTTGTTGATTATCGATACAGTGCCGCCATATTGGTCGAATTCTTCAAGATTCCCAAATATTGAGCTCATTATTGTTGAAAGGTGGGAAACAGATTCTTCAATTAAATCTTTCTCTTCTGTTGGGATATCAATTGAATTTTCTATGTTATACCATTCTGAAGGCATAGAATGTAAAAGTTTAAAGTTATGGGGCAAGTGGAGCTGGATCCGAGAGTCGAACTCGGGACCTCATTCTTACCAAGAATGTGCTCTAACCGTCTGAGCTAATCCAGCCTATTTGTTAATTATTACCTCTTTGCTTCTTAGAGTCTTAATTAAAAATGTTATCCAAACTGGTATAGTAACAATAGAAATAGCAACGGGGATACTTGGAGGATTGATTTGTACTATACTGTCAGGTCTAAAGTATATGTAATTTACTAAGAGATATGTAGCCATTGGAATACTAATTATTCCAACAACACTGTATCCAATTAAAGATAGGAAATTGTATATTTTTTTAAGCCATACAAATTTTTCTTTTTTCTCCACAAGATGTAAGCCAATTTTATGTAATGCGAAAATGATTATCATAGAGACAAAGAAAGAAAGCCCGTTTACAATCTCAGCTTTCTGTTTTTCATTATTAAAGCATACTTTCTGGCCTTCTATCTCCATGGGATAACCTTCAAAACATAAAGGCTCTGTTGTCTGACCTTCAATTTCAATTGGAGAGTTTACCTCCTGCAAATTGTATGAGAAAGGTACTCCGAACTTATATGACATTAATGCATTAATGAAAATTACTAAACCAATCATTGAGATGGCTAATGAGACTAGTGATACTACATAGAAATAAATATGGAGTAGGGTATTCATGTTAAAGGATGTCTTCTTTTCTTTGTCTTTTGTAAAGTAGACAATCAGGTATATTATTCCTCCAACAAAGAGTAATCCTCCGAGTGCGGAGAGAACAAAAAACAACACACCAGTGATTTCTCCCATATTATAATTGTTTTAAGATAAAGATTTAATTTGCAGAGAATTGGATTTGAACCAATGTACCCCGAAGGGAGCGGATTTACAGTCCGCCGCGTTTGACCACTCCGCCATCTCTGCACAAGCCAGAGGAGAGATTCGAACTCTCGACCTGCTGTTTACAAAACAGCTGCTCTGACCAACTGAGCTACTCGGGCATTCAGAAAGAAGTTTATTATATATTGATTAAATAGTCAATCTTACAGAGAGAGGAGAGTTCTTTATGAAAGGGGACAAATGCCCCAGAAGAAGGCAGAGTCATAGAGCTCTTAAAGATAAGTGGGGATCCTCAACTCAACCCCAAGGGGCTGAGCGATTATATCTTTTTGGATTCCCTAGCTCTTGTTTGTGGAGCTATGAAACCGCCTATATTCTTCTAGAGCAGTATATTATCCCATGATATAGAGAGGAAATCCAATAGGTTGGGGCCTGTAGTTGTGCTTAAATGAGACCTAATACCGAAAGAAGAAGGGAAGAGACCTTTGAAATTAGCAGAGATATTATTGATCCAAATGGAAATATGGGGATTAATAAAATAATTAAAAAGGGTATCTGAAATCTTTCAAGATTCTCCCAGTAATATCTAGCCTTCTGAGGTAAAAATGCTCTTACAATCTTATGTCCATCAAGAGGTGGGATTGGGAGAAGATTGAATATTGCTAAAACAATATTTACCATGGCAAAAGTTACGAAAAACACAGCCAATCCCCCAGTAGGTCTTAAAAGAGAATTTAAAGCAGATATTACTAGTAATAGAAAGAAATTTGATAAAGGACCAGCAATAGAAACTAAGGCAGTATCCCTTGTTCTGTTTTCAAAATTGTATTCATTTATTGGTACTGGTTTACTCCATCCAAATTTAAAAAGAATCATGCAGAGTGCTCCAAGAGGATCAATATGTTTGAGAGGGTTGAGAGTCAATCTGCCATTTACTTTAGATGTTAAATCACCAAGCTTTGTGGCTGTCCAGGCATGAGCATATTCATGAAAAGTAGAGGCTATAACGATTGAAGGAATAGCAAATATAATCCAGTAGAAAAAGCCTGAGTCAATTATGTTCATATCCCATTATAGCAGTTTCTTCTTCGTTAATCTTGAAATAAAATAAAATTGGGATGGTTCTTGCCATTCTTAATTTCTTAATATATAATGCAACGCTATGGCAAAGATATGTGAACTATGTGGAAAATCTACAGTATCTGGTAACAGAATTCAACATAAGCACTCAGTTGGTTGGAGGTACAAAGCTCCAAAAACTAAAAGAGGTTTTAAACCAAATCTAAGAAGTGTAAATGTCGAAATTGATGGAACACCAACTAAGGTGGATGTTTGTATGAAATGTTACAAACAGCTAAAAAAAGAAATCTAAACCTCTTCTATCTATCATTTCTTATTAACCGAAAGGGCTTTTTGTATATGTACGATATAATGAATAAATGATAGAATCATTTAAAGATTAATTGTATTCATTTTTACCGATGAGCTTTATTGACTCTTTTTGGAAACTGATAACATATGATTTGGGCATTGATTTAGGAACAGCGAACACCATGGTATATATGAGGAATCACGGTGTTGTGGTATCTGAACCTTCAGTTGTTGCTATTGATAAAAGAACCAAAATGGTTCTGGCTGTTGGAAAAGATGCAAGGCAAATGATTGGTAGAACACCAAGCAATATTGTCGCAGTAAGACCTCTGCGTGATGGGGTGATCTCAGATTTTGATACTACCCAAGCTATGATTCATCATTTTATTACAAAGTCTCATAAATATTTTACAAAAGGAATTAGAATTCAAAGACCAAGGGTGATTATTGGGGTACCTTCCTCTGTGACCGAAGTAGAAAGGCAGGCTGTGATTGATGCGGTTAAAACTGCACAAGCAAGAAAAGTCTATGTAGTTGAAGAGGCCATGGCTGCAGCAATAGGGGCAGGACTTCCGATAGAAGATGCGTCTGGGAGCATGATTATCGATTTGGGTGGTGGTACCACAGATATTGCAGTTTTCTCTTTGGGAGATATGGTCGTTGATAGGACAATGAAAATTGCAGGTGATGAGATGGATGAGGACATAATTAACTATGTAAAAAGTAAATACAACATGTTAATAGGGGAGAGAAGTGCAGAGGATATCAAAATAATGATGGGCTCAGCAATGCCACTTAAGAAAGAGAAAAAATACCCTGTCCAAGGAAGAGATTTACTTACAGGATTACCAAAAACTGTTGAAATTAGTAGTATTGAAGTTCGAGAGGCCATAATGAATACGATCTCATTAATAACCGAGGCGGTTAAAGATGCAATTGAAGAAACTCCTCCGGAATTACTTAAAGACTTGGTGTCCTCGGGTGTTTATGTCGCTGGTGGTGGTGCGTTGATTAGAGGTTTGGATACTTTCTGGACAAAGGAGTTAGAGTTGCCAGTAAAAATTGTAGAAGATCCCTTATCAGCGGCGGCAAGAGGGACTTCATTAATGCTTGATCACATAGAATTGCTTGATAGAGTCCAAAGATCTTGGGAAGAATTAGTTTAATTCGATATTAAATGAAAAAGTATAAGAAATCATTCACTATCTCTGATAAGCAATCTTTCTTTATTATTTTAATCCCAATTATTATTCTTTTAATACTTTTGGATTCAAGAAATCTTTTATATTTTTTCAGAAATGGGCTCTCATTTATATATGAACCTGTAGCTGTCTCGGGAAGTCAAATAGGGAAGGGTATTAAAGATTACTTTTTAACTTTTTCGCAAATTTCAGATTTTAGAGATGAGTATAATCAGATGAAAATTGATATTTTTGAAAAAGATATTAACAATGCTTACTATCAGACAATTTTTGAGGAAAAGCTGGCTTTAGAAAAGCAACTCAATGTGGCCAATAAGGAAGCACATTACCTAAAAGCAAAGGTTGTCGGATATGATAGTGATAGCATAAGAATTAATGTTGGGAGCGAAGATGGTGTCGTTGTTGGAGATACAGTTCTGTTCGGAAATATGTTCGTTGGTATCGTACATGGGGTAGATTTAAACGGTTCGTTGGTAATTCTTCCTTATTCTAAAAATAGTAGCTTTGAGGTTTTTATCTCTCCCTCGGGAATAGAGAATGGTGTAGTAACAGAAAAAACAGAGGTATTTAGCAAGGCTGTGGTTAAGGGAGTTGGTGATCATATAGATATTGAAAACATTTCTTCCGAATCATTGGTTCAGGATGGTGATATTGTTGTTTCAAATGATAAAAAAATTAACCAATATTTAGTTATTGGTAAAATTGCAAACATATCTTCAAATCCGGCTGAGGCTTCAAGGAGGGGTAATGTCGTTCCTCTTATTGATTACAATGATTTGATGACAGTTTTTGTTGATATAAGAAAGGAGGAGATATGATATTAGTTTTACAAATAATTGGAATTTTTCTTGGTTCTTTCATTCTGATTTTCTTTGAAAACATCCTTTTGGGTTTGTTCAATTTTAATTTCTTTATTGTATTATTTCTTCTTTTTAGTAAAAGAACTAGTATTAAACTCTTTTTACCATTAACAATCTTGCTTTCAGTCATCCTTGATGTAGTCTTACATAATATATTGGGAACTACATTGTTGCTTCTTCTTTTACCATCTATTCTTTTGTATATACTTTCGTTCTTCTCCCAGATTGAAGAAGGGCTCTCTTTATATATTACAAGCTTTTTAGCGGCCCTACTGTTTTACATCTCTAAATGCCTTCTTACCCCTTTTCTTCTTACTAATACATGGGGATATTGTGATGGGAAAACATTTGCAGGTATTGTATTTAAAGCACTAATGACCACAGCATTTATATGGCTAGGAGAGTTGTTAATAGCAAAGTTTAGGGATGGAGGAAATAGTAATCAAATTCGATTAAAATAGAAAGATGGAATTGAAATTCTCAAAAAAACTTGAGCAAATAATAAGACATAGGAAAAAAGCAAAGTTTTCTTTAAAACCAAATGAGTTGATTAAATCTCTTAAGGGTAGTATGACAAATGGTCAAGAGAGAGAATCAAGCTCTGAATGGAACTATTTAGTGCCCTTTTTGCTCTTTGTAGTACTTTTTGGCTTTCTACTTTTTCATATCTCTGATCTACAAATAAATAAGGGGGAGGAAATGCTTGAGAGGTCGAAATTCAATCAGCTAAAAATTAGAAAAGAAAATGCACTAAGGGGGGTAATACTGGATAGAAATGGAACTCTGTTGGCGAGGAACATAGCCTCAATGAATGTATATATCTCCGTAGAGAGATATCTTGATGAGAAAGGCTACATTGATACCGTGCACTTGGAAAAAGCCTGTAATACCCTCGGGGGTATACTTGGCGATTTGTGGAAAGGACAGGACGCTGAGGGCAAAACGGAGTATAGCAATTTGTCAGAAAAAATATATTCACAGTATTTGAATAATACCTATTTTACTGAAATACTTGTTGCTCAAAATATTGATGATGAACTAGCAATAAAAATTAAAGCTGCAGAAAATGAGTTGCCAGGAGTTTATATAGATAGTGGAAGTAAAAGAGAGTATCCTTCCGGCGTGGCTTTCTCTCATCTTTTGGGTTACACTGGTACTGTAACGGCAGAGGATTTGAAAGCTTTGTCCTATGTTGATTCCACGGATACAGTTGGTAGGACTGGAGTTGAGAAAGAATACGACCAAAACCTAATCGGGATTGATGGCGAAATAGCTTGGGAGGTGGATTCTCTTGGTAGAAGAGTCCAAGATGAGGGATATATTGTCAAGGAACCAGTTGCAGGGGAAAATCTTTATCTTACAATCGATATGGCAGTACAACAGAAGCTTTACGATTTAATGGAGAAAGCTGTTGTTGATTATAAAGCTGTTGGAGGTGCGGCGGTCGTTGAATCTGTTCAAAATGGGGAGTTGATTGCCTTGGTTTCAAATCCAGGCTTTGATAATAATCTTTTTGTAGGGGGTATATCGCAGAGTGAGTATAAGGGATTACTTGAGAACCCGAGAAATCCTTTGCTTAACAGAGCCATAGCTGCACAGATGCCCCCAGGTTCGACATTTAAAACGATAGTTGCTGCTAGTGGGTTGGAGGCGGGTGTATTAACTAAAAACACTGTATATGTGAGTAGGGCAGGATACACATTTACTGGTGGGGCTCCTTTTCAGGAATATGGGAATAATTCGTATGGGCCGTTAAATTTAATTGATGCAATATCTGTATCTTCTAATATATATTTCTGCGAGATGATAAGAAGATGGAATATGGATGCTTTGGTCCCATATATAAAAGAATTTGGAATTGGTGAATATACAAATATTGATTTGTCTGGTGAAGCTCCTGGGAGATTGCCCTCTCCAGAGAATAAAATAGAGCTTTCAAAATCAAGCCCTTGGTTGGAACCAGTATGGTATCCGGAGGGAGATTCTTGCAACTCAGTTATTGGCCAGGGGATAACATTGGTTACTCCAATCCAGATGGCGAATTGGACTTCGGCTATAGCAAATGGAGGAATTTTAAATACTCCTCATTTGGGTAAAACGTTTGAAAATGAAAAAAAAGAGAGAAGGGATATACAGTTCTCACCCCTTCAAAAGAAGATTCTTTCAGAGAAATCCCTCTCGACAGTACTTGAAGGTATGTGGAATGCTGTAAATGGTCCTCGAGCAACTATTCGTGGTCTATCAGGAATTGCAGGACTAACTGTTGCCGCCAAAACCGGTACTGCAGAGTTTGGACAATTAAACAAGAAGGGGGAGTATGAACATACCCATGCTTGGGTAACCACAGTATTCCCATATGACAACCCGAAATATGTGCTTACAATTTTCCTAGAAGATGGAGGACAGAGTTACAATGCTGCCAAAGTTGCTAAAGAAATGATTATTTGGATGAAAGACAATGCGAAGCTTTGATTAATCCTCTGTTAATACTTCTAATGTAAATTCAAGTGTGAAAATAGTAAAAAAGAACGACAAAGGATTTCCTTTTCTATTAGGGCAAATGGCAGATCCTCCAGAATCTCTTTTTTGTAAAGGAGATATATCATTGTTGGGACATAGGATTGTTACTATAGTTGGGACAAGAAAGGTAACAGAGTACGGGAGGAAAATAGTTGAATTGCTCCTAGGAGAATTTCTTAAAGAAATGAATATCGTTGTCGCAAGTGGCATGGCTTTTGGAGTTGATGAATATGTTCATAAAGTATGTTTACGAAGGGGAATTAAGACGATGGCTGTTCTCCCTGGAGGGTTGGAAGATGTAATTCCTGAAAGAAATTACTTGCTTAAGGAGGAGATAAATAAAAAGGGTTTACTTGTAGCTGAACATCCAGGGAAAGTTCCTTGGGGTAAATATCTTTACATACGAAGGAACCGTATACTCGCGGGGGTATCAGGAATGGTGGTAGTTATACAAGCGGGAGAAACTAGTGGTTCTTTAAGTACCGCAAGATTCGCATTAGATTACAATAGAGATGTTCTTGTGATTCCTGGGGATATAACTAGAGAGGTATCAAAAGGTTGTAATTTACTTGCAAAGGAAGGTGCAGAGATGATCACTTGTTTAGAAGATTTTAAAAACATATTAAGAATTGAAGAAAATCAGTTAACTTTCTTTGAGGGAAGAAAGGGGGAATATCCTTAAGTGGTATAATACACGAATATGGCAAAAACAAAATTAAAAAAATCAACAAAAAGTAAGGCAACAAGGGCAGTTTACAACAACCTGTTAATTGTTGAGTCTCCGTCAAAAGCAAAGACAATCAACAAATATTTGGGAAGTGATTACAAGGTTTTGGCAACTGTTGGGCATATAATTGATTTACCTAAAAGTAAATTGGGTGTTGATATTGATAACGGTTATGAACCCCTTTGGGAGCAGATTTATGGGAAAGGGAAAATTGTAAAGGATTTAAAAAAATCGATCCCAAAAGGTGGAAATGTATATTTAGCTATGGACCCAGATCGAGAGGGAGAGGCAATTGCTTGGCATACTGCAAATTCCTTGGGACTTAAGGAACCTAAAAGGGTGACATTCCATGAAATTACTCAAGATGCAGTAAAGGAAGCCATATCAAAGCCCCAAACAATAGATATAGATTTGGTGAATGCTCAAAAAGCAAGAAGGGTCCTAGATAGGTTAGTGGGATACAAGTTGTCAGAGATTCTTTGGAAAAAGATTTGGTATGGACTCTCTGCGGGAAGAGTTCAATCTGTTGCATTAAGATTGATAGTTGAAAAGGAAGAGGAGAGAGAAGCTTTTGATTCCGAAGAATATTGGGAGGTAAAGGTTGTTGTAAAAGATAATAGGAACAATCTTTTAGAAGCCAAGCTTCAGAAAAAAGATGAGAAGAAATATATCCCTAAGAATAAACAAGAGGTTGAAGAATTAGAAGAAAGAATTGGTAATGGGAAATTTGTTGTAAAAAATATCTCTAAGAAAAAAATTAGTAAACATGCTTTTCCCCCTTTTACTACATCAACATTGCAGCAATCAGCTTACAATGGTTTAGGATTCACTTCAAAAAGAACAATGGCCCTTGCCCAGCAGCTTTACCAATCTGGATATGTCACTTACATGAGAACAGATTCGGTCTATTTAGGTGCGAAAGCTATTGAGAGTATTCGAAAACTTGTACAGGAGAGATTTGGTAAGGAATATATTCCTGAGAAACCAAACTTTTACAAAACAAAATCAAAAAATGCACAGGAGGCTCATGAAGCAATTCGTCCTACTGATTTTTGGATTGATTCTAAAAGGATTTCATCTGAGCTTGGGGATTCTGCAGCGAAGCTTTATGAATTAATCTGGAAAAGGGCAGTGTCAAGTCAAATGAGTAGTAAAGAAGTTGAAGTGTTATCAGTATCTTTAACCCCAAGGGAGCTAAAATCTCCTGAGTATGAATTCCTTATGGGAGGGGAAAGAATCCTTTTTGAGGGTTTTAGAAAAGTTCTTTTTATTAAACATGAGAGCGAGGATTTGCAAGAGATAAATCAGCTAGAGAAAGGAGATGAATTAACTAAAGAGAAATTCATCAATGAACAAAAATTTACGCAGCCACCTGCGAGATTTACGGAGGCCTCTCTTATTAAGAAGTTAGAAGAGCTGGGTATTGGTAGGCCTTCAACCTATGCGACGATAATTTCTACAATCTTGGCGAGGGGTTATGTGGTAAAGGATGGGAGAGCAATTCTTCCTGTAGATGTAGGAAGATTGGTAACAAACTTTCTTAGGGGGAATTTTACTAGGCTTGTAGACTATGCTTATACCGCACAAGTTGAGGATGAATTGGACAGTATCTCTTTGGGAAAGAAAAAATATTTTCCTGTAATTGATGAAGAATTTAAAATGTTAACAGAGGCTATCTCAAAGGCAGAAAAGGATGTTAAGAAAGATGATGTTGTAATAATTGGCAAATCTGAAGAGAAGTGTCCTAAATGTGGTGGCGAAATGGTTGTTAGAGTTGGCAGATACGGTAGATTCTTAAGTTGTGCGAAATTTCCTGAATGTAAGGGGATGAAAGATATCTCTGGGGGAATAGAAATCGATTTTGAGAAATATGAGAAACAAGATAAATGTCCAAAGTGTGGTAAGAGTGTTGTTTTAAAGAGTGGAAAATATGGGAAATTTTGGGCTTGTGAGGAGTATCCAGATTGTAAAGGAGTTATCCCATTGCTTCTGAAGGAAAAGTGTCCTGAGTGTGGTCATAACCTTGTTGAGAGGAGAAGTAAATGGGGGAAAACCTTTATCGGTTGCAGTAACTACCCAGAGTGCAAATATATCAAGAATGCCAGGAAATCCATTTCTGGGAACAGGAGGAAAAAAGCCAAGAAATAATCCAATCTCGATGATTTCATAAAGATTTCATTTATTAGGAGTAATATGCAAATATGCTTCCTCGGGAGAAATATATTGAAAGGGGTATTGATTCTCTTTCTGATATGGAATTACTTGCGATTTTGGTAGGCAAGGGTATTAGAGGGAAGAATTTTCTATCAATCTCAAGAAGTTTGATTTCTAGAATGAGAGGGTTACTTGAATCAAAAAAGGGTTTAACACTTGAGAAGATAAGGGAGATTGATGGAATCGGAGAGGTTACGGGAATGAAAATTCTTTGTGGCATCGAATTGGGTCGTAGGCTTTATGATACAAGGCAATCAGAGAGGAAATTTGTTAGAAACTCCCAGGAAGCATATTCTCTTCTTAGATATATTGGCAGAAGGAAGCAGGAACATGTTGTAGCTCTCTTCCTAAATTCACGCTTTGAGGTTATTGCTAAAAGGACAATTTGTATAGGGACTCTAGATGGGGTGAATGTATTACCAAGGGATATTATCATCCCAGCTCTTGAAAACAATGCCAATAGCATAGTTATTGCCCATAATCATCCATCCGGAGATTGTTCACCAAGTGGCGAAGACCTTGAAATTACAAGAAGAATCAGCTCTGCACTCGAATTGGTGGGCCTTTCTTTACTTGATCATATAATCATCTCTTCAAATGGTTGGAAAAGGGTAGAAATTTAAATCCCTAATAATATTGTCAAAACCTCTTGTGTTGTGTATAATCCAAACGGTTAATTAATCTCATATATTTCTGGCCAATCCTGGATAGAGATATCCTCCAGAAATATCATTAAAAGGAAAGGAATACATATATGGCAGAAGCCAAAAAAGAGGTCTTGCAGAAAACTGAGACCAAAAACAAAAGTTTTCAAATGCCAGAACTTTTAGATTTACTTAAAGTAGGTGCGCACTTTGGGCACAAAAAGAGTGCTTGGGATCCTCGAATGGAGAAGTATATCTACGAAATTAGAAATGGTATTCACATTATCGATTTGGTTAAGACCTTAGAGATGCTAGAAGTCGCTCTTCAAAAGATTCAACATTTCTCAGAAAGAGGCAATATCCTCATCGTTGGGACTAAAGGTCAAGCAGCGACAATAATTGAAGATGTGGCAAAAAGAAGTGGTATGTTTTATGTAAATAGAAGGTGGCCAGGAGGTCTTTTCACAAATTTTGATGGAATTAAAAAGAGTGTTCAAACATTGGTTAAAATGGAGGAACAAATAGCTCGAGGAGGAAAAGGTCTTGTAAAAAAAGAGATACTTCTGCTTCAAAAAGATGTTGAGAGATTAAATAGAATGTACAGCGGTATTAAATTCATGGATAAGCTTCCAGAAGCAATTATCGTGGTCGATAGTGCAGTTGAGAAGAATGCTGTCAAAGAAGCGAGGAATATGAATATTCCAATTATTTCTTTAATTGATACTAACTGTAATCCAGATGTAATTGATTACCCAATACCTGCAAATGATGATTCCCTAAAGAGTATTTCCCTCTTTGTTAATATCTTTGGTGATGTTGTAAAGGATTCCAAGAATTCTCTATCGGTCATTTCTTTAAGAAGAGATAATGATGCTTTACTTGCCAAATTAGAAAAAGAGGCAAATGAAGAGAAAGAAAGAATTGCAAAGATGGAAGAAGAGGAGAGGGAGAGAATGAAGGCTTTAAGAGAAGGGAAAATTACCTCTGTGACAACCTCATCCGTAGTTAGAGTGGTAAAAAAAGAAAAGGATATTGATGCAGAGATAAAGAAAGCTGAAGAGGTAAAAGAGAAAGAAGATAAAAAGGGAATGGATGATTTAGGTCTTAGTGTAAGAGTGGTAAAACTTTTAAATGATGCTGGATTGAAGTCTGTTCCAGCCTTAAAGAAACTTTCCAAGAAAGAGTTATTAGCAATTAAAGGTATTGGAGAAAAAGCAGCTACTGATATCCTCAAAGCTTTAAAATAGATAATTTGAATTAGGAAGAATATGGGAAAAGTTACTATAGATGATATTAAAACGTTAAGAGACAAGACATCAGCAGGGATGGGTCTTTGTAAAGAAGCCTTAACAAAGTCTGATGGAGATATGAAAAAAGCAATAGAATATATTAATAAAAGGAGTGATGTAATTGGAAGGCTTCATAATCTTACTGGTGCCAAAATAGGTCTTTGCAAGCTGGCTTTTGAGGATGCTGGAAAAGAATTCGAGAAAGCAGTTGAAATTATCAAAGAGAGAGGGTGGAATGAAGAGTTGGAAGGAGATATTGATGAAAAAGTGGAAGGGATTATTGATAGCTATATTCATGGGAATGACAAGAGGCTTGGTGCGATGGTAGAAGTCACATGTAAAACAGATTTTGTTGCAAAAAATGAAGACTTTAGAACTTTTGTTCATGAAGTAGTATTACAAGTTGCTGCAATGAAACCGGAATATGTCTCTAGAGAATCTTTGGATGAAAAGGCCATAAAGGATCTGAAAGAGAAGTTTACAAAAGAGGTTGAAGCAGAGAAAAAACCTAAGGAGATGGTTGAAAAAATTATTGAAGGGAAACTTAATAAATATTTTGCAGAAAAATGTCTTTTGGAGCAGAAGTGGTTTAAAGATGAATCAAAAACGATTGCATCTTTGTTAGATGAAACTTCTCAAAAGATGGGTGAACCATTAAAGATTTCAAGAATAATGTTATGGGAGATGGGCAAAAAATAGAATTTGAGAAACTTGAAGCCAAATTCTTTATTATTGAAAATGCCCAATTAGTTACTCATGATTTAGATTTGACTTCGAATCTCTGTACTCAGCCTTATTTTAATCACAAAAACGGATGTCCTAATTTTGGGGTGAGAGATGATTGTCCTCCCAATGTTAAGCATATTTCAGAGGAATTTGAAATGGATTCAATAAATATTCTCCTTTTAGAATTTCCTTTGAATGAGTATTTTCTTCAAAGGAAAAAAATCCATCCTGATTGGACAAACAGAGCGCTAATTAATCCAAGGCATTGGCAGAATCACCTTCGGGCATCTATGAATAATGAATGGGAAAATCTTAAAGAAGAATATCCTAATTACGAAATGATAAGGAATCCAGAGGGGCAAGGGGTAAATGTAGAAGAGACTTTAAAGTTAGTCGGAATAGAAATGGATTGGTCTGATATGGGAGAGGAAGGGGAGATTATATCTGTTGCTCAAAGGATTTACAGAGTAGCACTTATTGGAAAAAGGATTTAGAGCGTTTTGCAATTATTTAAAAAAATCGACCTTTATATGTATTAATTTGTTGTAAGAAAGCCATTTGTTTGGTAAAATGTGCTGTTCTTTAAGAAATTGATACAAAGTTTACGCTCTGGAAAGGAGAAAAATGTTTGAGCAATTACCACCTAATGTGTCCTTTTTGAATCGCTTCCCTGTTGTGTATTTTGCACATCCAATAAGTGGTTTACCTCTCAATGTAGTACAAGATTATTATCAATCGACGAGAGAGAGGTTTGGAAGAATCTGTCAAGTTCGCACCCCCATGGATGTTATCGCGAGAACGGACTTGAAAGAAAGAAAAGAATCTTTCAAAGAGCCAGGAATGGCCAATGATGTAATCACTAGCCGTGACTATGGATTTGTCCGTGAATGTGATGTGATATTTGCCAACCTCTCAAAATGTACTAGACCGTCAATCGGTTCAATAATGGAAATTGCTTGGGCTTATGCCTATGACAAATACATTATGATTGTAATGGATGAAGAGGGAATTCATGAACATGGGATGATCCTTGGCGCTCATCCACTGGTTTACAGAAGCCATATGGCAGCAGCCAACGACTTGATTGAGTACTGTAAAACAGGTTTTAGTGATCCTCGGCTTCGTTCCTATGCTGATAGTTTGAAATATAAACTTTGATATCAATCTCTTCTCCCTAGCGGGAATTTGTCTTCTGACTCTCCCGCTAGGGTATATCTTCCCAAAAACATTTCCATTTATAGACATCCTTAGTATATTGGTATACAATATTTTCATATAATATTGTTGGGAATAATATATGGATATTAACCAATTTAGAGTAGATATTACTAAATGTGTTGAACATGTTAAGGAGGATCTCTCTCAGATAAGAACGGGAAGGGCTACATCTGAATTAGTTGAGGATATTCTTGTCTCTGCCTATGAGACACAGTCCCCAGTAAAGAACTTAGCTTCAATTTCAGTTATGGATGCAAAAACAATCTCAATTGAACCTTGGGATAAATCGATATTGGAAAATATTAATAAGGGTGTCGGTGCTGCAAATTTAGGATTTTCTCCGATTATGGAGGGTGATAGAGTAATTGTAAAGATACCTGATTTGACTGAGGAAAGGAGACAGGAGTATGTAAAGATAATGAAAGAAAGAATTGAGGATGGGAGAATTTCTGTAAGACAGGTAAGGCAGAAATTTATGCAAATGATAGACGAAGATCAGAAGGGTGGACTCTCTGAAGATGCTGCAGACTTGATGAGAAATGAAGCAGAGAAGATAGTAAAAGATGCGAACAACCAAATTGAATTAATAAAGGAAGAAAAAGAAAAAGAGCTACTAACAATTTAATATTGAAATAAAGAAACATGTCTATTTTTGTAAATATCTTGCTTTTCCTTTTGGTCATAAGTATCTTAACCTTTGTACATGAGCTAGGACATTATGTTTCTGCGAAAATAATTGGAGCGAAGGTTCTAGAATTTTCCTTGGGTTTTGGGCCTAAACTTTTCTCTAAGAAGTGGAGAGAGACAATTTATAGTTTTAGGGGGTTACCTTTCGGAGGGTATGTGAAAATATTGGGAGATGGTGATCCTGGGGAAGAGATGAATTCTAAGGCAGACGACAAGCGAGATTTGCGAAAAAAGCCTAAGTGGCAGCAGATATTCGTAATGCTTTCAGGGGTTACTATGAATATCCTTCTTGCCATTTCAATCTATTATGTTGTTTTAGCCTCCAATGGCTGGGAGTTAGTATTAAATTCTGATTTCAAAGATTTTAAAGCGATAGGGGCAGAAGTGTATCTAGAGAGAGAAGGGGATGTCGAATACGAGATTATTGAAGGGGGGAAAGCCTCTGAAGCAAAGTTGCCTGAAAAGGGTTTTATCAAATCAATAGACAACAAAGAAATCGTATATATGGAAGAGGTAGGGGAGTATATTTCTACTAAAAAAGGGGAGACGATAAGTATAAATATTTGTGTTGATGAGAAGTGCTCAGATTATGTCATAGAGGTTCCCGAAGAGGGGAAAATTGGAATTTCTCTGCCCTCAAACTATCTTGTGATTCTTTCATATAAGGAGCATAAATTGTTCGCAGGATTTTCTCACATCCGTAACAGTCTCGTGCTAATAGGTAATAAGCTTGAAGAAATGATCGGGAATGCAAGGCTTTCTGGTGATTATAGCGAGATTTCCAATTCAGTCTCTGGTCCTGTGGGGATATATTTTGTGATAGACTACTTTAAAAAATTTGGAGTAATACCATTCCTGGGAATGATAGCGGATCTTTCTGTGTCGTTGGCACTTGTAAATGTCCTCCCAATACCTGCCCTAGATGGTGGAAGAGTCCTGATCCTACTTCTAGAATGGATAGCAGGTAAAGAGCTTGATGAGAAGATTGAAACAAAAATAATTAATGGTAGTTTTATATTCCTAATAATTTTGATACTATTTATTATTATTAAAGATATAGTTAATATAGATAGTATGAAAGAATTATTTAAGTAATATTAGTACATGAGCAATATTAGAGTAGGGGTTGGTAAGAAGGGTATAGTTTTGGCACTTATTGTAGGTGTTTTATTGCTTGGAGGTGGAGGAGGGTATTTACTTTGGAGAGTTAATCAAGAGGATACAGTAGCGCCCACAGATAGTGATGCGAGTGAACAGGTTTGTGTGGATAGATGTACGGGGACCTGTTCTCAGGCTTACCCTTGGCAATCTCCCGACCAGTGTACAGATGATGCTTATAAGGGATGCGAATTTGTCTCTGCTGGGGGGAATGTATTACATGGTTGTTGTCTTTATGAAAGAGAATGTAACATAACTGCATATCATATTACATATGCCGCTGGTGCGAATGGATCTGTCACGAACGCAGGACAAAACAGTGTAGCTCCAGGTGGGAGTATTAGTTCAACTGCAAGTCCTTCAGTAGGATATAGATTTGTAAAATGGAGTGATAATAAAACAACTGCAACAAGAACAGACACGAATGTTCAAGCGGATGCAATATATACTGCGATTTTCGAGGTTCTTCCTTCTGACCAAGTTACATTAACATATATCGCAGGTAGCGGAGGGACAATATCAGGAACAGCAACTCAAACAATTGCCAAAGGAGCAAGCGGTACTGCCGTAACAGCAACACCTAATAGTGACTATACTTTTGAAAAATGGAGTGATAATAAAACAACTGCAACAAGGACTGATACGAATGTACAAGTAAGTGCAACATATACTGCTACATTTAAATCAACATCTCCTACTACCCCTGTAAACTGTACAGGTTTTACATTGTCCTGTGGTGCAAACAATACAATTAATATTAATTGGAATCTTGTAACAGGTGCAGTTAAATACATTGCTAGAATCAATAAAGCACCAAAGAGTGACTGGCTTAATGAAGAAGGAGGTGATGTATGGATAGCTCTCGGACCAGATGTAAATAGCTATGTAATCCAGAATGCTCAATCAGGAGTGGTGTATGGAGTTAATGTTCTAGCATATGATGGACCAGATGGCCAGACAGATTTTCATCCTAGTTGTAACATGACAGGTTTGGGACAGATCTGGGATCCTCCAATGTATATTGAAATTGCATGTCAAGGAACTTCCCCCATTGTTGTCCCTGATACAGGTATTTTTGATAATTCTAAACATACAGTAATATTTGGCTTTGTTGTATTAGTAATTGGTTTGGCTTGGACATGGATATCTACTTTACCGAAGAAAGCACTCTTCGCTATTTCTTCTACTAGTAGTAAAATTAGAGAAGATAGTGAAAGAAGAAGAGTTGAGAATAGAAGAGAGAGATTAGAAAAAAGAATAAAATAAAATATTTATTTAAATGGCTAATATAAGAGTAAGTGCTAGTAAAAAGACAACAGTTATTATATTACTCCTTCTATTTCTTGTTGTAGGTGGTACAGGTGGATATTTGTTATGGAGGGTTAATCAGGAGAAAGAATTAAGTCCTGGGGAAAGTGAGGCTGGAAGTAACCAATGCAACTGTTATAAGCCTGGTGAAAGTTGCGGAAGCTTACCAGATTGTAATAATGTAAGTTATCCTATTTCTTGCTATTGTGTTTATGTGCAAGCAACATGCCCTTTATTACCACTATGTACTCCAGGAGAGGTTCCGCAGTGCACACAAGGCTCTCATTGTACCGAAAAAGTCCATTGTATTTGGCCAGAGGTGGCGTATTGTCAAAGCGGTACTTGTATTTGTAAATCTCCACCTAACGGTTGTTATGACACAGAGCCTCAATGTACTCCTCAATGTCCAGAAGGTTATGAAAAATGCTCAGGAGCTGATTGTACTGGAGAGATAAAAGATGTTGAGTGTAGTCATGATTGTGCAAGTTGTAACAATAGATACTATGTAAGGGCAAAATGTAAAAAAATTGTTACAAATACCTGTGGCGATGGTAATAAGGGTGGTAGTGAGGCTTGTGATCCTCCTGGATCTGTATGTACAGCTGCAAGTGGGAAACAGAGTACATGTTCTTCTACATGTACATGTCCTGAACCTGCCAATATTTGTGGTGATGGGAATAAAGCAGGAGACGAGGCTTGTGATCCTCCAGGATCTACATGCACAACGGCAAGTGGTAAAGAGGGTACATGCTCTTCTACATGTACATGTCCTGAGCCTCCTGTTGGAAATATATGTGATGCACAGGGCGCCAAATGGGTAACTCAGCCACCCAGTAGGGTAGAATTCGGCAAACCAATATCTTTTGAATATATTACTGGCGACACTGATGGGGTACAAAATGTAAATATAATTGTAAAACTTGATGGGACATCTGTTCCAGTAACAAAAATTCCTGCAACAGACAATGCTCCTAATATTACGGTTAAAGGAACTTTAAATGGTAGTGAAGGTGTCTTAAGTCCTGGGAACCATAAACTTGAAATATCTTGGAATGACATTAAAGGTGCAGGAGGTCTTCCTTGCTATGCATACAGTATGATTACAGTTTTGCCTGAAAATCCAGAGTGGGATATTGAGAAAAAAGCATTACAAACATGCGTAAATGACTGGACGGAAAATCCAACTTCAAATCTAACATATACAGTTACCATTACAAACACAAATACTGGTTCTGGAGCTGGAACAATCACAAGTATTCTTGACACTTTAGATCCTAAAGTAGATTCAACCAAGGTAACAAATATTTCAAATGGAGGGGTAATTTCCAATGGCAAAATTGTTTGGAATTTAACATCTCCATTATCTGATTTTGATCCTGGGGAATCGAAATCCTTTACATATTCGATAAGTGTAAACAAAGAATCCTTTGGAATATATGAGAATACTGTAGTTGCAACCCCCGACATCTCTAGTGGGGATTCTTCCAACTTAGAGGCATCTGTGAATATTGAAGCAAGATGTAATGTTCCTGGAGAACCTGTTCAACCAGATACTGGGCTTTTTGATGACTCCAAAAATATTGTAATTTTGGGAGCGGCATTACTCTTTGCAGGTTTAGGGTGGTCATGGATTACTGATTCCTTCGGTACTATGAAACAGAAAATCTCGTACGAAAGTAAAGCAAGATTCGAAAAAAGAGTATCAAAAAGATAGTAAAATTTTTACATAGTGTGGTATAATCACCCTTAGTATTATTTAAAGGAGGTAAATATGTCAGTTATAGTACATTCTAATGAAAATATAGATAGTGCCCTCAAAAGACTTCACAGAGAAGTATTGAGAGAAAAAATCTTAGAAACATACAAGAACAAAGCTTACAGAATAAGAGAAGCAGATCTTGATATTGCCAAAAGAAAAGAATGGGCAAAAAGAAAAAGAAGAAGAAGGGCTGCCGCAAGAAGAGCTAGATAATTTCATCTAAATCAAAATGTCGCTAATAGATACTTTTAGAAAAGACATGATTTCTGCAACAAAAGATGGAAATACTGACAAGCTAGATATACTGAAATTAGCCTTAGCTTCAATGATAAATGCTCAAAAAGCTGCAAGCGAGGAGCTAAAGGATGTAGATTTTGAAAAAATCCTAAAAAAAGAAGTAAAAAAAGTTAAAGATTCCATTGTGCAGTTTTCTGCGATAGGAAGGATGGAGCTTGCCAACAGGGAAAAGAGACAACTTGAAGTATTGGAATCATATTTACCCAAAGAGATGTCTTCTGAAGATGTAGCTAAAATTGTGAAGCGAATAATCTCTGCAATTAAGCCAGAAGGCTCTAAAGATATGGGTAGGGTTATGGGTGTGGTAATGAAAGAAGTCGCAGGTAGGGCTGATGGGAATATTGTCAAAGAGATTGTATTGGAGCATCTAAAATAACTATGATTTTAGAAATTTCAAATTGGAGTATTCTGAAGAAAGCGGTATCTGAAGCGTCTTTTACTAAGGGGGTTTTAGAAAATATTCTTGAGAAGCATTTTTTTGAGTACAACTTCTCCAGCCTGGGTATAATATTTGTTTCTGAGCAGTATATTCGAGACATAAACAGTCAGTACAGAGGGGTAGATTCTGTTACAGATGTGTTATCCTTTGGGCTTGGAACAAAGCCTTTTATGGGGGAGGTGTATATTTGCCCCCAATATATTAAGAATAAAATCCACCCAGATTTCCTTAAAGAGGAGATAATTAGAGATGTCGTTCATGGAGTTCTTCATATTTTGGGTTATGATCATAAAGGAGAATTTTCTGAAAAAAATATTCAAGACGAAATGTTTGTAAAACAGGAAGATATATTGCACAATATACTAGATGAAATTAATAACAGGTCTGGGAAATCCAGGAGAAAAATATCAAAAGAGTAGGCATAATGTGGGTTTTCTTGTTGTAGAGAGATTAAGAGAACGTTTCCTTTTCCAAAAGAATTTCACGGTAACAGATTGGGAAGAGGAATCAACATTTATGTCGGAATTGGCCTTCCTAAAACAAGGTTCTAAGGTTTTAGTTATCTTTCAGAAGCCTTTAACTTACATGAACAACTCTGGGCAGGCAGTAAGTAAAGTTGTTAAGAAGTATGGGATTGAAAATTTAGAAAAAAATTTCATTCTTTTGCATGACGATTTAGATATTTCGCTTGGTAAATTCAAGATCCAAAAAACTAAATCCCCAAAAGGGCACAATGGTGTTAAAGATGTAGAAGATATGCTAAAGAGTAACAAATTCCAAAGAGTAAGAATTGGTATTGAAAGTAGATTAGATAAAAATATTTCTGGGGATGAGTATGTGTTAAAGAAATTCTCAAAAGATGAGCAAATAATTCTTGGGGAAGTAATAGAGGATGTAGTAAATACAATACTCGCAGAAATTCTTCTTTAGTTTCAATTAGATGGATAGTATTAGTGAAAAATTTGTCTCAAAGTGCAAAGGGCTGAGGTCCCTAATTCTTGATAAAAAGTCTGTCACAGGTATTGATAAAGAGTATTTGGAATTTTCGGCTGAATTGCTTGGTTTAATCCTCAATGATGTAGTTTGGCTTTCAACGACTCCTGAGAAAGATAGTGAAGAGAACATAAAAGAAATAGGAGTTGGAGAAAAATTTGATATAAAAATTCTTGAGGATTTAGGATATTGCAGAGTTGAAAGAGTATGGGAGGTGGGAGAGTACTCTGTTTTAGGTGATGTGATTGTTGTTTGGCCTTTTAGTATGAAGAATATATTAAGAATTAGTCTTTTTGGGAACAATATTGAAAGTATTGATATTGTTGAGAGTTCAACCCGAAAGAAAATTGAAAGTGTTAAAAGAAGAATTTTAGTTGATTCTTCTACTACATTATTAATTGGGAATGAAGAAGCAGAGCATAGGACAAAGATTTCTTTTAAGGAGGGATTAGGGCTTGGAGAGGAGGAGGCTGTCAATCTTGGGATTCGAACTATCCCAGGAATGGAAGTATATTCATCTGTCCATGCAACTAAGGAAATTGTAAACAATTTTAAAAACAGAGGATATGAGATTATATATATATCAAGTAATTTAGATAGATATGAACTTGAGGTTGAGAAGTCATTAAAAAACTCTTTTGATATGATATTTTTAGCAAATGGGAGGTACAAGGATATCATAAAAAGAGGTTTTCTCTTTAATTCTGTTAAACTTCTTGTGTTAACGGACATGGAAGTTTTGGGAGAGCTTGATTTGTCAGATTTCTGGGAGAAAAATAGGAATATTGATCCAGGATCAATAGAAATTCTTAAAAAGATAATTCCAGGGGATTATGTAGTTCATGAGGATCATGGGATAGGAAAGTTCGTTGATTTGCAACTTAAAGAGGGTGGGTATTACATACAGATTGCATATGCTGGTAGTGATAAGCTTTTTGTTCCCTTGAGTGCATCCCAAAAGATAACAAAATATATTGGAGCAGGGAGGGCGAAACCAATTTTAACAGGTTTGAATAGTGGAAGCTGGAGAAGAATATCACAAAAAGCTAGAGAAAGGGCAGAGGATATCGCTAAAGAGCTAATTCAGCTCTATGCTCTTCGAGAGACTGTTGAGGTAAATGCAGTACTCTCTAATGAAGAAGATTTGGCAGATTTCAATACGTTTGTAGAAAGATTTGAATACAAGGATACAGATGATCAGTATATTGCAACTAGTCATTTGGTTAAGGATCTTCAGAAAGGAAAACCTTTGGATAGGTTGCTTGTCGGTGATGTGGGGTATGGAAAGACCGAAATTGCAATGAGGGCAATGTATGCAGTAGTTAATGCAGGATTCCAAGCAGCTCTTCTTGCCCCAACCACAATCTTGGTTCAACAACATTATGCAGTGTTAAAAAAGCGTTTCGAAGGTACAGCGATAACCATTAAAGCTCTATCAAGATTAATTTCAAGTAAACAACGAGAAGATATTTGGGAAGGGTTAAAAAGGGGGAGTGTTGATATCATTGTTGGTACACAGGCACTTCTTAATGAAGAAATTCAGTTTAAAGATTTGGGATTACTTGTAGTCGATGAGGAACAGAAATTTGGGGTGAAACAGAAAGAGAAGATTAAGAGGAAGAAGTTAAATGCAAATGTTCTCTCCTTAACCGCCACTCCAATACCTAGGACATTAAACATGGCTTTGATGGGGATTCGGGATATTTCTGTACTTTCGACACCTCCATCAGGGAGAAGGGAGATTCAGAATCACTTTGGGAAGTTTGATTGGGACAAAGTTCATGAAATTATCACAAAGGAGTTGAATAGAGGAGGTCAGGTTTACTTCCTTCATAACCGAGTTGAAACGATTCAGAATATTTATGATAAATTGGACAAGTTGTTCCCTCAAGCAAAAGTAAAGGTAATTCATGGGCAGATGGGTGTTCAAACTTTATCTGAAAATATGCAAAGTTTTGTAGAGGGGGATGCGAAAATATTGCTTTGTACAACGATAATTGAGAATGGCTTAGACATTCCGAATGTGAATACACTTATAGTGGATGATGCAACAATGTTAGGACTTGCACAGATGTATCAAATAAGGGGAAGAATTGGGAGGTCAGAAAAGCAAGCCTATGCTTATTTCTTATATAATTCACTTAAGGGGAATTCTGCCTTAAGATTAGAAGCGTTAAAAAATTCTCAGGAGTTAGGTTCTGGTTTTTTGCTCTCAAATAGAGATTTGGAAATAAGAGGGGCTGGAGATATTCTCGGGAAAAATCAATCTGGGGCTATTAATTCCGTAGGTTATGGGCTTTATACTCAAATGCTCTCAGATGCAGTGGAAAAAATCAAAAGATTGGGTAAATAATTTTCTCTTGGCAAACTTTTCGAATTGAACTAACATATAAACATGTCCTCAGTACTATATCAAAAATATAGGTCTCAGAATTTTGACCAAATTATAGGTCAAGAAAATGTAACAAAGCTCCTTAAGAACGCTATTAAAAAAGATCAGCTAGCTCATGCATATCTTTTTGTTGGATCTAGGGGTACTGGGAAGACTTCTACAGCGAGGATATTAGCTAAAGCAGTAAACTGTACTAATATTCAGAAAGACGGAAATCCTTGTCTTGAATGTGAGCATTGCAAAGCCATTGCGAATGGGACTTTTTTAGATCTGATGGAGATAGATGCCGCATCCAATCGAGGGATTGATCAGATTAGGGAGCTAAAGGAAAGAATTGAATTTTCCCCAAGTGAGGGCAAATACAAGGTATATATCATTGATGAGGTGCATATGTTAACTACAGAGGCTTTTAATGCTCTTCTTAAAACTCTTGAAGAACCCCCAGCACATGTGATTTTCATTTTGGCAACGACAGATGTTCATAAATTGCCACCAACGATTCTTTCAAGATGTCAAAGGTATGATTTTAGATTGGGTACAGACAAAGAGGTAAAAGAGTTAATCCAAGCAATTTGCAAAGAAGAGAAAATTAAAATTCAAGATGAAGCACTAGATATAGTTGTACAAAATGCTAAGGGAAGTTACAGAGATGCTCTCTCACTGATGGATGTAGTATATAGTGGGCAAGAGCAAAGTAAGTCCGAGATTACTCTTGATGAGGTAAGGAAGACTTTAGGGCTTCCAGATTCTGAAAAGGTAATTTTACTTCTTTCAAGCTTAGTGAGTGGTGATGGAGGGAAGGCGTTAGAGATTATTGAAGGGTTGGAGTCCAGTGGTTTGAATTTACAACAATTTACAGCCTATATACTTGACACTTTAAGAAGAATTTTTACAGCAAAGATTAAAGGAACGATTGAGAAGGAATACTCATATATTAAAGATATTGATATTCGAGAATTGCATAAATTAATTAATCTTTTCTTAGAGGCCGAAAACAGGATAAGGTATGCAAATAATCAGGCACTTGTTTTAGAAATGATTATTCCAGAGATGATGAAACCTAATGTTCAAAGTGATGTTAAAATTGTAAATAGAGATGTAAAAAAAAGAATTTCAGTAGTTGAAGAACCAAAAGAAAAAGTGGTACAAAGAGAGTGTGTTAAACAGGTCTCTCTGGATGAAATAAACAGTAAATGGGAGAGTTTTATTGAGGAGATTCGTCCTTTTAATCACCACCTGTACGCATTTGTTGGAGCTGCCCACATTATCTCTTTTGAGAATGGGATATTACATATAGAAGTTCCTTTCTCTTTTCACAAGGAAAGGATAGAAATCCCCAAGAGTAAAAATATTATCTCTGAAGTATTTACTAAGGTGTATGGAGTTCCTTGTAATATTGAATGCGATGTGAATTCTGCGATGAAACCCATTGAGAAGGCTGATGCGGAGACTGTTTTGAAAAATCTTCCAACTCCCAAACCCTCAGAGAAATCAAAAAGAAATTTTAAACCTAGAGGAAGCTCTAAGATTAATGATATAGAGGCCATCTTTGAAGGTGTTTAGGTTTTTTTGGACCTGTGCTTCCTTTCACTTTGTAGTATAATAATATTCATTTAATTTTGATCGAATATATTGTATGGGAATCGGAAATCCAGTCGAATTGCTTAAAATGCAAAGTGAGGCCAAAAAAATGCAAAACAAGTTAAGAGAAAGAAAGATAAAAGGAGAGTCAAAGAATGGTATGGTACGAATATATATGAATGGAGCTCAGGAATTTGAAGATATTTATATTGATGATGCGTATCTTGATCCTGATATGTCTGATGAAATAAAGAAAGGTATGAAGGAAGCTTTCAAGGATTATCAGAAGAAACTTCAAAAGGAGATGATTCAAGATGTTGATTTAGATCAGTTAAAAAGTATGTTTGGAAAGTAAGTAAAATATGTCTGTATTACCAAAAAGCGTAGAAAAAGTAATAGATGAGTTTAGTAGATTACCCGGGGTAGGTCCTAAATCTGCTTCTAGAATGGCTTATCACTATCTTAGATCGCCGAACAAAGATGCTACCAAACTTGCAAATGCACTTATCCAAATGGAGGATAGTGTGAAAAATTGTAAGAAATGCTTCAATGTCGCAGAGGAAGAGGAGTGTAATATCTGTTCAAGTCCATTAAGAAAAAAAGACAGAATCTGTGTTGTAGAAGAACCTTTAGATGTTGTTGCTTTTGAAAATTCAGGAGTATATGACGGAGTCTATTTTGTACTTGGGGGGGTGATTTCTCCAGCTGATGGGATTACTTCTGAGGAATTAAGGTTTAAGGAACTAAAGAATCGTGTCCAAGAATTATTATCTGATGCTAATACTCTTGAAGTTATTATTGCCACAAATCCAAGTCTGGAAGGGGAGGCCACAGCCAGCTATATATATGATCTGTTCAAAAATCTTCTAAAAGAGGGTAAACTTAAGTTAACAAGATTGGCGATGGGTCTGCCTACTGGTGCAGATTTGGAGTATGCTGACAGATTAACTTTAAAAAAGGCACTAGAGGGAAGGAGAAATATTTAATGAAACTTTACTCAACATTAGACAAAAAGATAGTAGAAATTCAACCAAACAAGGAGGGTGAGATTTCTATGTATAACTGCGGTCCGACAGTATATTACAGAATGCATTTGGGTAATATCCGAGCATATGTAAACTGGGATATCCTTCATAGAGCTTTGCTCTATCTTGGCTATCAAGTTAAGAGGGTAATGAATATAACTGATGTTGGGCATATGACTTCAACAGATGACTTTGGAGATGATTTTGGGACAGATAAGATGGACAAACAGGCAGAAAAAGAAGGGATTCAGCCAATTGATATAGCTAATAAATATATTGATACGGTTTTGGATGATTTTAGGGCATTGGATATAATTGCCCCAAATGGGAAAGAGATTCCAAATGATTTAACTCATGAGAAGGTCTCTGAATTTGGTTGGACTAGAGCTACAGAGTATATTAATCAAATGATTGAGGTTGTAAAAAGGATGGAGGAAAGGGGCTTTACGTACGAGACAAAGCAAGCCATTTATTTTGATGTGACAAAAATCCCAGATTACAATATTTTTACCGGTCAAAAATTAGACGAAAAAAAGGTTGGAGCAAGAGAAGATGTTGGTATTGATCCCGAAAAAAGAAATCCCGCTGATTTTGTTTTGTGGATGAAAAAAGTAGGAAAGTATGATAACCATTTGATGAACTGGCCGTCTCCTTGGGGGGAGGGCTTTCCTGGTTGGCATATAGAATGTTCGGCAATGGGAACTTCCATTCTTGGAGAGCGATTTGATATCCACACTGGAGGTGTAGATCATATCCCTGTTCACCATTCAAATGAGAGAGCCCAGAATATTGGAGCCTTTGGCCATCCTGTCGTTAAGTACTGGATACACAATGAGTGGTTGGTAAATAAGGAAGATGAAAAAATCTCAAAGAGTAAGGGTGCTGATTCGTTACCTGAAATTGTTAAGTTGGGGTATGATCCTTTGGATATTAGATATCTTTTCCTCTCGGTGAATTATCGAACAAAAATCAGTTTTTCTATGGAAGCTTTAGATGGTGCAAAAAATTCTAGAAAGGCACTCCTAAACAAGGTAAGAGAATTAGGTCAAGAGAAAGGAAAGCTCTTAGAGAAATATGTCGAGGCGTTCAAAGATGACCTTGACAACAATTTAAACATGTCTGGGGCTTTGGCTTTGATAAATGAGATGCTCAAATCAGAAAATTCCTCAGAGGATAAGCTGGCAACGATTTTAGATTTCGATAGAGTTTTAGGATTAAATCTTAACCAGGCGATTTCCGAAGATTCCCAGGAGTACAAGGAGGGTCAAAACGAAGAATTAGACTCACTATTACGACAAAGAATAGAGGCAAAGAGCTCAAAAGATTATCTTAAGGCCGATGCGCTTAGAAAAGAGATTGAGGAATTGGGTTTCAAAGTAATTGACACTTCTCAAGGGCAGATAGTTAGCAAAAATTAATGACTCAAAATACAGTTTCAATACAATTAGTTGATAAAGAGGCAAAGAATGTTAAGAAAATTCTTACGTCTGAAGGTTGGGAGGAAGAAAAGAGTAATAATGAATATATCGTTTTACGAATGAGAAGTAGTCAAGGTTCAGTAGCAACACTTTACACGAGTAATAAAATTGTTTTTCAGGGGAAAGAAAGCTTTGAGAGTATTCTAGGGCAAATAAAGGGATTGGATAGTGTAGTGGGATTTGTTCCTCACATTGGAGTTGATGAAGTAGGAAAGGGTGATTATTTTGGCCCATTAGTTGTTACCTCATGTTTTGTTAATGGCGAATTCTACAAAAAAGCATTGGGTCTTGGAATTGGAGATTCAAAAAAATTCTCTGACAAGAAAATCATGGAATTTTATGAGCAAATGAAAGAGTATCCCTACAAATACACTTCAATTGTATATCCGTCAGAATACAATAAACTAATTCAAGAGACGGGAAATGTTGCAGTTCTTCTTGCCAAGCAGCACGGATTGGTAATAGAGAAGGCTTTGTTGGATCTTAAGCAGAAAAATATAGAGTGTAAGAAAGTTGTTATTGACCAATTCTCAAGTAAAAAGAGTAGGGTTTTAGATGAGTTGGGGGAGTTAGGAAGGTCAGTAGAATTTGAGCAGTATCATAAGGGGGAATCGGATATTGCTGTTGCTTGTGCATCAGTATTTGCCAGAGCTATTTTCCTTTTAGAAATGAACAGAATGAGTGAATTGTATGATTTTGAATTTCCAAAGGGTGCTTCAAATGTTATCGAAAAAGCTAGGCTTTTTGTAAACCTAAGAGGTCAAGATGAATTGGGGAAAGTCGCGAAAATAAGCTTTAATACAACTAAAAGTGTTTTGAAATGAAGAAAGAATTAGTAGTAAAAGTAAAAAACCTATCAAAAGAATTTAAAGTCTCCCAAAAGAGCATTAAAGCTATTGACAATACATCCTTTAATATCTACAAGGAGGAATTTGTTGGCTTTATTGGCCAAAACGGAGCGGGCAAAACGACAACGCTTAAATGTTTAACTGGACTTCTTGCTCCAGACGAGGGAGAGGTTAGGGTATTAGGTCACGAACCTCAGAAAAGAGATTACGATTTCTTGAGTAGTATTTCCCTTGTTATGGGTAATAAGAGCCAATTATGGTGGGAACTACCTCCTATTGAAACTTTCCTTTTAAATAAAGAGATATATCAAATAGAAGACACATTTTTTAAAAAAAATCTTAGTGAAATGGTTGAGAGATTAGGAATAACAGAAGCAATTAATATTCCTGTAAGGAAGCTGTCATTAGGTGAAAGGATGAAATGTGAGCTTGTTGCATCATTTCTTCACTCTCCTGAGTTACTTTTTTTAGATGAGCCAACTCTTGGTTTGGATATTGTCTCTCAACAGAAGTTAAGAGACTTTTTGGCTGATTATCAGGCAAGAAACAAAGCTACGGTAATTCTAACTAGTCATAATATGGAAGACATAAAAAATCTTTGTAAAAGGGTAATTATCATCGATAAGGGTAAAGTGTTGTATGATGGAAGACTAACAGAATTAACAGAGAAATTTGTGAAGGAAAAATTTGTTCGATTTGTTCTTCCTGTACCCCAGCAGGAGAGGAAGATATCTGGATTAGGAAAGATATTGGATTTCAATGGTAAAATAGGATTAATACTAGTAAATAGGCAGAAGATAAAGGAGGTAACAAAAGCATTAATTGAGAAATTTGATGTTGAAGATATTGACATAGAAGAACCTTCTCTTGAGAGTGTTGTAAGAAATATATGGAGTTAGGCTATTTTTTGGTATAATATCAATTGCTGGAGAGATGTCTGAGTGGTCGAAAGAGACGGTCTTGAAAACCGTTGTACAGGTTTCTGTACCGTGGGTTCGAATCCCACTCTCTCCGCCAGTAGTTTAATTACTCTTATGGAAGAAAAAGACGAGCAAACGAAAAAAACATTCAGACCTAGTGATAGATATCTGGGTTTTCCTGTAGATTTACCTTTCTGGCAAAGAAGAATTTTTGAAATTATACCAGGTCTTTTATTTTGGCTTCTTTTTCTAATTCCTTTTATCTTTGCAATTTTCAAGTGGAATACAGCATATGTTGTCTACATGGTATTTTTAGTCTCTTACTGGTTCTTTAGGGCTATAAAATTCAATATCGGGATATTTATGGGAGTTAAAAGAATGGAAGAATCACTTGCCACAGATTGGATTAAGGAAATAGAAGAGCTGAATGATTCTAGATATGAAAAGATGAGGTTTATTTATCTTTGTCCTGTATATGGAGAAACATATGATATTTTGGAACCATCTTTTGAGGCTTGGGCAAAAAGTGAAATTGATACAAAAAAAATAGATGTAGTAATGGCAATGGAGGAGAAGAAAAAAGATTTGCAGATAGAAAACTTTGGGAAATTAAAGAAGAAATTTGGAGAGAAATTTGGAAGCATGGCATATTTTGTTCATCCTTTTGGAATAGAGGGGGAGATTGTAGGTGTGAAAGGAGCTAATATCAATTTCGCTGCGAGAAATTATGTCAAACAGCTCGAGAAAGAAGGAAAGAATCTAACAGACTATTTGCTTATCACATGTGATTCCGACTTAAGACCTCATCCAAAATATCTATCTTCTGTGGTATATAGCTATTTAACAGCAGAAGAGCCAGAGAATTCTTTTTATACTTCTGCAATCCATACTTTTAATAACAATTTGTGGAGTGTACCGTCTTTGATTAGGGTCTTTTCTTCAATGACAACAATGGCAATTCTTTATTCTTGGGTAATCGATAAATCCTCAAAATCTATTTTCAGGAACGAAGAAATATATACTCGTGATACTTTCTCTTCATATATTGTCAATCTCAACACTTTAAAGAAATTTGAATTTTGGGATCCAGAAATTCCAAATGATGACACTGCCTTTTACTGGAATGCAATGATTAGAAGTAAGGGGACGTTTAAAGGGCGAGAAGTGTATGTCCCTACATATAATGATGCAGTTGAAAACAAAGATTTTGTAAGCACACATGTTTCATTTTACAAACAGCAGTACAGATGGGGTTGGGGGAAAATCCCTTTCCCAATTACATTATCGATAATACTGAGGAAGGGTAGTGGGATATCAGCTTTCAAAAGAATAAGTATGATCAAGGCAATAATTGACCAGATGTGGCTCTTTACGATCGTATTTGTTCTTACATTCGGATTAATGATTGTTTCTTCGATAAATCCTGGATATAAATATACAGTTTTTGCATATAATCTTCCCAAGATATTGAGCATAGTATTTACAATTGCGATGCTTACAAATATCTGGACTGTTTTCCTTAGAAGGAAAATCTCTCCAATACCAAAAAAATGGAAATGGTGGAGGAACATTTTAGATATAGGAGAGACCTACCTTATCTCAATCAATATGCTTACATTTAACTTTATTCCTCATGTGCAGGCTTTAACAGAGATGATGCTGGGAAAGGGTAAATTTAAGAGGAATTTCTACGTAACCGAAAAGGTTAGAAAAGAAAAACTTCCTGAGAAAAATTAGTTTTAACTATTTTTTAATTTCTATTAGTTACTATTTCTTCAATAAGTTTTTGAAGATTTATCCTTGATGAAATTTCTACTTGTAATTGTTTCTCTTTTTATATTTTCGATGAATAAAGCATACGCAGACGACTTTACTTTTACTGGGGATAGCTCTCAAAATGGTTTTTATAGTACTATCTCCTATCTGGTAAATAGGGCAGATATTAAGAATTTAAACAATTCTGGTAATAAGATTAGTTTTAATATGGGGGATGTATACGGGAAGGAGAATTTCTTAATTGGAAATGAAGTTTTTTCTATTTTTTTTAACAATGGATATTGGAGAGAAAATGGCGTAAATGAGGGGACCTATGTCTCAGCGCCTCCTATGGGGAGTGCTGAGGTTGTTTATCAGTACTGGAACAATTCGGGGCATGATGTAAATATCTCGGAAATTGTGGTGGCATATTCCAAGAGTAATCAGGAGAGAATTCCCTTGAATAGCTTTTTAGAGTTTTCTTTTGGTCAAGAATTCCCAGGGCAGATATCGTTTCTTTATGGAGGTTTAAGTAGAGTTAGAGAGGGTTTGTTTCGAGAATATGATGGAGTTGGGAAAGTCGGAAACGGGGAGTATGGTTTTAAAGTTTTAGATAGGCTAGCTATTAAGCAACCATTGGAGATATTAGATATAAATACAAAAAAGACAGAAAAAGGAATTCAGATATTAGTAACAGTAAGAAACAATAGCTTTGATAATCTAGATAGTTTGGTCCTTTCTCATAATGAGGTCAGTTTGAACTTCTCTCTTTTGGCAAATGAGGAGAAAATTTTAGAATATTTTTTACCTAATTCTGAGCCAGATGAAGGAGAAGTTGTTTTGGGAAATCTCTTTATTGAGAATAATCAAAGTCTCAGAAAGTGTTCAGTTCAGGGGACAAATTTTAGTCCAGAATTTGACAAAAATGCAGTTTCTGCGTTTTCGTACAGAGGGGATGGAGGATGGATTGTAGGGGCTTTAATAGGACCTTCTCAAGAAAGTTTTTGCATTGACAGAGTCCCATATATAATTTCTTCAGGACCTATCGTTTTTTCTTCTGAGCAAGGTGTTGTTTTAGAAGGTGATGGGAATTCTTTAGAGGGAAAAGAGGTAGAGGTTGAACTAGAAGAAGTTTTGGGAGTGAGAGACTCGGTATTTATACTCCCTCGTACTTCTCTCTTCCCAGTTGAACTTGTTTTTGGTTCGGTTTTACTTCTTGTTCTTGATGGCTTTCTTTGGTATTCTGTTTTTAGAAAAGGAAAAAATGAATACAAAAATACATTTACCAAACTATGTTCAAAAAGTTGGCCGCATTCTTCTAAAAGAAGGCTTTGAATGTTTTCTTGTTGGAGGAGCTGTAAGAGATATTGTTCTAGGGAAAAAGCCTCATGATTATGATTTGGCAACAAGTGCTCTCCCAGATGAAATGCTAAATATGTTTCCCAAATCTGTATCCACCGGAGCCAAGTTTGGAACAGTGATCGTATTGGTACAGGACGAGCATGGAGAAACATATGAGGTTGAAGTGACAACATTTAGATGTGAATCTGGCTATGTTGATGGGAGGTGGCCTTCTTCGGTCAAATTTGTGGAGGATATTAACAGAGATTTGGGGAGAAGGGATTTTACATTCAATGCGATGGCTATTGATCTGTCAAAATTGGAATTGGATAGTGGGGAAGAAGAGAAAGAGGTGGAGATTTATGATCCTTTTGATGGTGTTAGCGATATCAAGAAAAAAATCGTTAGAGCGGTTGGAACACCAATTGAAAGATTTAAAGAGGATGGATTGAGATCGTTTAAGGCTTGTAGAATGGCATCCCAGTTTGGTTTTAGCATTGAACCTGTAACACTTGATGCTATAAAGAAAAGTATCTCAGTAGCAGAAAATATCTCAATGGAACGAATTAGGGATGAATTTATGAAAATGCTTATTAATTCTCCCAAGCCATCAGTAGGGATTGAATTGATGAGAGAAACTGGACTCCTTCAAATATTTCTTCCTGAATTACTTGAAGGTTTTGGTGTAGAGCAAAAACTTTATCATGCAGATGATGTATATTATCATTCAATTAAAACTTGTGATGCTGCCGAAGATTCTGTAAAGTTCGCCGCATTGCTTCATGACATTGCTAAACCTCGTACTGATATGGGAAATGGTCATTTTTATGGTCATGACAGAATGGGGGCTGAAATGGTAGAGAAAATTATGAAGAGGATGAAATTCCCCAGGGCAGAGATTGAAAGGACCCAAAAGTTAATAATTAATCACATGTTCTATTATCCTCATATTGAGGATGGAATGACTTCTGAGGAGAAAGAAAACATAGAGCTTCATAAATGGTCTGATTCAGCAGTCCGAAGATTTATTCAAAGAGTAGGGGAGGAAAATATTGATGACTTGTTTAAACTTAGAATGGCAGATGCACAATCAAATGCGTCAACTTCCTTTAAGCCAGATGAGATTACAATACTTCAGAAGAGGATCTCGGAGATTCGACATCAAGATATGGCTCTTAAGGTTACAGATTTGAGAGTAAATGGTGCAGACTTAGAAAGAATTGGGATAACAAAAGGCCCACAGATGGGATATGTATTGAAACAATTGTTAGAAGTTGTAATCGACAATCCAATTTTGAATACGAAAGAAGATTTAGAAAGATTGGCTTTGGAAATAAGAAAACAAATGGAGAAGGCGCAATAGTTGTAATTCCTAATAAGTATCGATATAGTATATATGTATAATATTTACTGCTTACTGCCTGATGACAATACAATTTCTAGGAGCTGCTAAAACTGTAACAGGTTCATGTTTCTATGTAAAAACAGATAATTCAAAATTTCTTGTCGATTGTGGAGCATTTCAGGGGCCATTTGAACTTGAAAAAAGAAATTATGAGCCATTTCCATTTAATCCTTCGGAATTAGACTATGTCTTTCTAACGCATGCGCATTTTGACCATTGTGGAAGAATTCCTGTACTTGTCAAACAAGGATTTAGGGGCAGGATTTTTTGCACTCAACCAACAAGAGATTTAGCTAGAGTAATATTACTAGATTCGGCGAATTTGCAGGAAGAAGAGCATAAAAGATGGAGTGTAAAAGCTAAAAGTGAAATTGATTCTAGGAAGCCACTTTTTACAGAACAAGATGTCGAGGAGTGTATGAAATACTTTGAAGTATATCCTTACAGTACCTCAATTAATGTATCGCAAGAAATTGAATTTAGGATGAGAGATGCGGGGCATATTCTTGGTTCCGCAGTTATGGAATTTTGGTTGAAGAACAATATGGGAAGGTTAAGAAAGATTGTCTTCTCAGGAGATATTGGACAGCCTGGCGCGAGAATTGTAAGCGATCCTGATTTGATAAGAGATGCCGATTATGTTATTTGTGAATCTACATATGGAAACAGATTGCACAAGGATCGAAATGAGACCGTTTTGGAGCTACTAGGGGCTCTTACAAGCGCACAACGAGAGGGTGGTAATGTTCTGATTCCCTCTTTTGCAATAGAGAGAACTCAGGAACTTCTTTACGAAATGAACCTATTTGTTGAAAATAGGCTAATCTCAAATCTTCCAATATATCTCGATAGCCCTATGGCAAGTAAAGCAACTGAAATATTTAGACAGTACCCAGATTTTTATGATGAGGATGCCAAGAGGCTGATTCAAAAAGGAGATGACCCATTTGATTTTCCAGGTTTAACAAAAATTGACTCTGCTGAAGAATCAAAAAGATTAATTTCGAAAAAAGGTGTCGTAATTATTGCTGGTAGCGGTATGTGTACTGGGGGAAGAATTCTACATCATTTAAAAAACAACATCGAAAATCCATCTACACATATTGTTATTGTAGGCTATCAAGTAGAAGGTACACTCGGAAGAGATTTAGTAAATAGGGAGAAGGTAGTAAAAATAATGGGACAAGATTATCAAAACAATGCCAAAATTTTTACCCTTAATGGTTTCTCGGGCCATGGAGATGAAAGAGATTTAAGGTATTGGCTTAGGAGTTTTGGTCATACTCCTAGACAAATATTTTTGGTACATGGAGATGCAGAAATAATTGATGACTTTGCTAAAGATCTTAAACAGGAAATAAATAACGATATATATATTCCAGAACATATGGAAGAAGTAAAATTAGATTAATGAAAATGGAAGAGTATCCTCAAATAAAGAAAATTTATGAAGATATAAAAAATTTGAACATTCAAGGTGCTACTAATGTAGCAATTTCAGCCTTTGAGGGGATGAAGATTTATATCGAACTGAGCAGGGAAGAGGGCAAAGAGAAGTTTCTTAAAACACTTTTCGAGATAGGTAAGCAACTCGCATATGCTCGAGATAATGAGCCCCTTGCTAGAAACGGTGTAACATATCTTAAACATTTTTTCGGACAGAGGTTTTCTGTTTTACCAGAGTTATCGGTCATGAAACGAGAGTTTACTTCTCTGTGCGACAGATATCTTGCGTTGATAGAGGGTACTAAACAAAAAATTTTGGATAATAACACCAGAAATATGCTCAATTACGACAAAGTGCTTACACATTGTCATTCATCCACAGCTGTATCATTAATTAAATCAATTGGTAGGGGGGACAATGATTTCGAAGTGGTTTGTACTGAGACTAGACCTCGTTTTCAGGGTAGGAAAACAGCCCAAAGTCTTATAGATGCAAAAATTAAAACGACGTTAATTGCTGATAGCGCAGCTGAATCTTTTGTGATTGGCAGAGGAAGTGTACCAATAGATGCTGTTTTTATTGGTTGCGACCAGATAACTGCAAAAGGTCATACAATAAATAAAATTGGAAGTTGGGGTATCTCCATGGCTGCATACTACGCAGGAAAACCTGTATACGTAGTAACTCCGTTATTAAAAATTGATGCAAATTCGTTTTTAGAATCTGTTAAGATTGAAGTTAGAGAATCAAAAGAAATCTGGGAAGATGCTCCTAAAGGGTTGCATATTTTTAATCCTGCTTTTGAAATTGTTGATAATATGTTAATAACCGGATATTTAACGGAATTCGGATTAATTCTGCCAACGAATATTGATGAAGTTGTGAAAGAACAATATCCTTGGATTCTAGATAATTAATTTATTATAATTCCAAAATGTCAATCTACTTAACAAGTAAAAATATAGATCTAGGAGAGGATGATGATTTTAATGTCATAATTCACAGAAAAGATGCAGAAAGAATAGGAGTTAAAGAGGGTGAGATTGTATTTATTGGTTTCGGAGAAATCGAGTTGTATGCTGATGTAATTGAAACTGAAACTAAAGTGCAAGAGGGCCAAATTGGCTTGTTTGAAGAGATTTGGAAAGCATATAAGATTCCAGATGGTTCGTCTATATTTGCAGATATTCCTGAGCCAAGTAGATCTCTTGAAGCAATCAGTAAGAAATTGTTAGGGCAGCCACTTTCCAAGGAAGAATTGGAATCAATTATGAAGGATATTGGGTCAAGAAAATTAAGAGAAACAGAAATTGCCTTTTTTGTGTCTACCTTTTTTAATCCGGGTTTTAATGATGAAGAGATATACTGGATGACGAAAGGGATGGCTGAATCTGGAGATTCGATGAGCTTTAAAAACATTAGACAAGGTGAGGAAGTTGTTGCTGACAAGCATTCAATTGGGGGTGTGGCTGGTAAGGCAATTACTCCAACACTGATTCCAATACTTGTTTCTGGGGGTTTAATTGTGCCAAATACTTCAACAAGGGCAATTACATCTCCAGCAGGGACTACAGATATTCTTGAGGTAGTAATGCCTGTGGCTCTCTCAAAAGAGAAAGTATATGAAGTTGTAAAGAAAACAGGAGGTTGTATGTTTTGGGGTGGCGCATTAGAATTGTCTCCAGCAGATGATGTAATTATTAATGTTGAAAGATCTTTGAGGATCCAGGAATTTCAAAAAGTTTTAGTAAGTATAGTTGCTAAAAAAATATCCATGGGTGTCAATCATATCCTAATTGACCTTCCTTATGGTAAAGGTTCGAAGGTGGAAAATGTTGATGATGTATCTATGTTGGATAAAGAATTCAGGAAACTATTTAGGAAATTTGGTATAAAGTGTGAAACGATAAAGAGATTAATAAAAGGGCCAGATGGACGTAGTATCGGACCTAACTCAGAAATTAGGCAGGCTCTAAAAATTCTTGAGAGAGACAAGGAGAGGTGTATCGAACTTGAAAAGGTTATACTGGATATGGCAGGGATGATATTTGAGATGACAGGCAAGGTACAGAATGGTCAGGGTAAAAAATTTGCACTAAACATTCTTAATGATAAAAGAGCTTTAAGGAAATTTTGGGAGATTGCTTTTGCTCAGGGAGCTACAAAAGAGATACATTCTTCAGAAATCAAAGATGGAAGATTTAAGGCCGATTTAATCTCTGACAGGAGTGGGAAGGTCCTTAGGATTGATAATTCTGCATTAGTTGCGATCTCAAGGGCATTGGGGAATCCAAAGGTAAAAGAGGCTGGGATTTTTGTGCACAAGATGCCTGGAGAAACAGTCAAAAAAGGTGATAAGTTAATTACTATTTATGCAAATTCAGAAGCAAGATTGGCTGGTGGGAAAGGGTTGTTTGATACTAATAAATTATACAAGATTAAGTAGTAAACCTTCCGATTGATTTGTTTATTAATTCTTTCTTTTGAGAAATTTCTGTTTTGCTTGTTTTAGCTTTAACCAGTTTTATACTCACAAGTATTGTAATTGTGACAAAGAGGGTGACTAAAATTGGTAATGAGACTAGAAGGGCTCTCCCTAATACTGTAGTTTTAAGGAATGTATTGGTCCAATTTCCAATTGTATATTTATCAGATTCTTTGATTCCAACACCTGGTAATATATCACTGTATGTTTTTTGTTCAATATCTGGGATATCCTCAATAGAAGATAGTTTGATTGAAAATGATTTTTCGTCAAAATTGTTAAGATTGTTTATGGAATAGACATAGATATTAGAGATAGAATCATCGTTAAATGTCTCCCAAAGTACCCTTTCGATAAGCTGTCCGATTTTTCTATTGTTACTTTCGTAAGTAGGATCGATACTTATCCACCCAAATTCAGGAACCCATATTTGAACCCATTGGTGACGAATTAATTCTTTAGGAGTATCAGTAATTTCAGTATATCCGAAAGCGGCTCTAGAGGGGATTCCCTGTGCCCTAAGTAAAGCTATCATAGAATCGGCATATTCCATACAAACGGAGGCCCCACCGGTAAGAGCACTTACGGCTCCAATGCGTTCATTCTCGGAATTTGCTTTGTTATTGTCATAGGTTAGCGTGTCATTGATATATTGGTAAGTAGAATTTATTACATCTTCTAAAGTACCATCATCAGAGATCAGCGATTGAGCTGTTTCTTGAATAAAAGGATCATTAATTTGCCAATACTTTGTAGGATTTAAGTACCTCTTATTTGTGTTGTCTTTACCAATCTTTTCTAAATACTCTTTGAAATCAATATTTAAGGGCTCTTTTAAAGAAGTATTGTACTCACTTTGATAGGAAGAAATGTAACCAGTAATCTTTATTTTATCATCTTTGTTTGCTGGAATTTCAAAAATTGCCAATACATTTCCTTCTTCATCCCTATAAATTTTTTGGGGAAGAGGCGAAATTTCCTCAATTACTACTTTCTGACTTGTTTCTGCAAATTCTCTTGGTAAAGATATCTCGAAAATATTTGTTGAGAGAGCTTTAAGAAGTTTAGAATATTTTAGTGGTATAAGGCTGTCCGTTTTGGGGGTTTGATATTCTAACTCAAATTTGTATACAACCGATGTTCCAAACTCTAATGTTGGAGGTTTGTTTATTCTGTCTTCAGCTAGGAAATTGTAATAGGTGAGACCCTCTTTTTCTTCTTTAGAAAATCTTGGGTATGCTTTTGCTAGTAGAGGAATTTTTTCATCAACAATGATAGATAAATTATAATTGAATTCAGTAGTTGTTTTGTTCTTTTCATCATTTTTCTGAAATACTGTGTCAATGGGTAGAGAGGATGCTATTAAGGTTATTAATTTCCCACTCTTTATTACATTGTCATGTGTGTTGTATGTCAGAACGATTTTGTAAGGTAATGATTTGGTAGTTGTTCTGTAGAAAGGGATATGGATATACATTCCTTCTCCCATATTGAGCTCTACAACAGTAAAATTTACGGAATTGTTCTTTGTGTCAGTTACTTTAAGAGAGTTTTTCTTAAAATCTCTTTCTTTTAATACTTCTTCTTCAATTGAACTTACATCTGGAATATGGAATACTTTTTCCCCCTCTTTAGTGAAATAGAAAGAGCTATTTTCAACTAGTCTTTCATATTCATTTGTTACAGTTACAAAATCTTGTCCAGTAGTGTAGAAGATTTTGGTGTATGTATTAATCGAGAAGTCTGGTGTAGTTTGGGCAATTATTGGTGTAGCTAAAAAGGATAGAAGTAGGGCTGCAAATATTGTTAGAAATATTATTTTTGATTTCATAGATACCATAATAACATTAATGAGGGTTGGGGTGAAGTTGAGCTTGTGTATCTTCAAACCGAGCCCATAGCATGATATAATGTGGTATCTATGGTACATTTGTACTTAGGTTCTTTAAAAGGTTAATAGTGATAGTAAAAAGGAGAAATATAATGAAAAAGTCTGATATTTTCTTGCTTAAGGCAATTCCCTATGTTATTGGTACAATCATTTTGGTGATTTTGATTTTTCTTGATTACCGTTTTCATGAGATGGATTGGATGCTTGGGGTGAAAGTATTCTTATTTTGGGGTTTTACATTTGCTCCCATATTTGAATTGATTGATAGTTGGGGCCCTTACTATGGTTTTGTTGGAAGAGAAGTGGTTTTATTGCGTGTTTTGACTTCGATTGAATGTATATTCTTTTTCACATTACTTGTTCTTTCTGCTGCCAATGATGTTAGTTACTCTGGGGTAATAGCAATATTGAACGGAATAGGTTTCTTTCTAATATCCTTCTATTTTGGATTTCTATTAAATGATCCAGTACAAAAATACATCAAAAAATACTATAACTAACTAACCTTTCGGAGGTATATTTTACAAAATAAGGTATGCCTCCACAATTTCAACAATTTTTTCCTTTTTGATATATAATCGTAATTTATGTCAGTAACAAAGTCACATTCATTATCAATAGGGGTTGTTGGGTTACCAAATGTTGGGAAGTCAACGATCTTTAATTCGTTGACAAAACTAGCTGTACCAGCTGAGAATTTCCCTTTTTGTACTATTGATAAGAATGTAGGGGTTGTTGAGATCCCGGATTCTAGGCTTTCAAGATTAAGTAAGTTTTTTCAAGCAGAAAAGATTGTTCCCTCATCTATGACATTTGTTGATATTGCTGGATTGGTTAAAGGGGCTTCGCAAGGAGAGGGATTGGGGAATCAGTTTCTATCACACATTAGGGAAACCGATGTAATCATGTATGTTCTTAGGGCTTTTGAGAGCTCAAATATTGTGCATGTATATGACAGGATTAATCCAATTGAGGATTTTGAAATTGTTCAATCAGAACTAATTTTTAAAGATATTGAGAGTATTGAGAAGAGAATGCATGCTGTTGAGAAAATTAAAAGGTCAGGTGATGAAAAGGGCATTAAAGAGTATGAGTTACTTTCAAAGATATTGAAGAAGTTGAATGAAGGAATCCCTGTTATTGAAATGGGGTTGACAGATGAAGAGAATATTTTAATTTACGATTTGTTTTTACTAACAAACAAGCGAAGATTATTTATTCTTAATTACAAAGAGGGTATCGAGAGAGGAAAGGTAGAGAATTGGAAAAAAGAATTAGAAGAGAAGACAAAAGATATTGTTGTTATTGTGGATGTAAAATTTGTTGGAGAGATGGCAGAGATGACTGAAGATCAGATACAGGAGTATCTTGAGATGCTGGATATCAAACCTGGGTTGGTAGAGGATATTATTCAAGCTGCATACCAGACGTTGAATCTAATTACTTTTTATACTGGTTCAAAGAAAGAGTGTAATGCATGGTGTATACAGAGTGGTGCAAGTGCTAAGGAGGCTGCGGGTGTTATTCATACTGATTTAGAGCATGGTTTTATTACTGCCGATGTTGTTAATGTTGATGAAATGATTGATAGTGGAGGATGGGTTGAAGCAAAGGAGAGGGGTTTGGTGAAGAATGTTGGGAAAGAGTATATTGTTAAGGATGGAGATTATATGATTGTGTTATCTAACAAGTAGTCTTAATTTGACACTGGATTGAGTAATAAGTAATATTAATTATGAAATCTTCTGCCTCTAAGAGAGTATTGTTTCTCATTATTTTTTTGTTTGTTTTGTTACTTGGTGGAGTAGCTTATTATTTCAAAGATGTTATTAGTAATGGTATTAAATATGGTAGATGGTTTACAGTAGATAAATATGAGGAGTTGTTTGATTATTGTGATTGGGAGAGAAAAGGAAATAATCTAGACATCAAATGTAAAGCATTGCTAAGATCAATGTCTGTACCAAAGGATAATAAGGATGGGATTTGCTATGAGTATCTAGTTTATCACAAAAAGTACCCCGAAAACGTTAAAGAATTCAAACTTTGTGAAGATCCAAAAAGTATTTATTATGAGAATAAAGATAAATCCATTACGTCAAAGTTAAAAATAGATTTAGTTATTTCTTTTAACGGAGAATTACTGAATTATTCTTATAAAAAAGTTGAGATGTTAAATATAACGGAATCGAATTAGTATTATTTTATTTTTTTAAATTATGAGAAAGAGTAAATGGGTTTTATTCATAATTTGCTTTTTTGTGTTTTGGGGGGTTAGTAAGGAAGATGCTTATGCAGATATGGTTATCGGTTGCCCGGGATATTATCAGACTGACGCATATTATAGGGATCCTATCACGGATATTTTATTAAGAGGGTGTTGGGCGCAGTGTACAGAAATCCCATATACCGATCCGAGATTGTGTAACTATTCTTATAACTGTGTTGACGGCTATTACTTCCCAGATCAGCCGGTTTGTGGTGCTGGCAGTGGAGGTCCAGGCGGCTGTACTTACGAATCTTGTACAGACTGTACTTTACCCACATGTTCAGCAGCAAATGGAGGAAATCCAGATTATACAACTAATAAACCTGTAGATGCTGCAGGTAATACCATCGCAAGTCCTTTAGCTGCATGTATCGGGAATAGTATTAGTTGTAATGGAACAGATAATTGTGGTGATTCGTGCAATCCTCAAGGACCCTATGCTTGCTACTTACCTGAAACTAATTTAAATACAATACCAACTCCTGCATGGAACAGACTTAAAATTGGAGTATTAACTAGTCCTAATCTCTCAACAAATTCAAGCAGTAAAACCTTAGTTCATTATCCGTTACCTGGTGCTACAATTAGCTCCGAAACTCAACAGATTGCAAATCCCACAGGTTCAAGAGAGCTAAGGTACAATTTTATCCTAGATTCTGTTGCTCCTGGAACTACCCAAACAAGTAACACATTAATAGGTCAGCCTAATATCCTCTCTTTGATTGAGGGTAAAGAGGGTAGTATTAAAACAACATATCAAACTTTAAACAAGTGTGATAACAATCTTAGATCTGGCTCATCTCTAACAACTTACTACAAAGTAAATACATTACCAAGAATTACCTCACTTACAATCTCTGGGGAAAGTGGGGATCAGGTGTATAGAGGGTGTGCTGGAACTGTTTCTTTTACAGGGAAAGAGGTAAACAATCCATTAATAGTAACAATAAAAGGAACCGATGCCGACTCAACCGCGTCAATCAATGGTACTTACTTATGGCTTGTAAAGGACGGGACCTCTTTCCCATCCGGCTATCTAGACAAAAGGTATGCTGTTGGACCAGGAGCTACAGCTACAGATCCTAATATTATCGGCTTATTCTTAACTGGGGGAGTTTATAAAAGTATAAATAGCTCTGGTTCACTAAATGGGTGGGGAAGGGACACGCATGATGGTACGTCTGGAGGAATCCCAGATCCTTCTGTAAAGGATTCTTCTGGGAATATCATAATTAAAAAAGTAGAGGTATTAACTCATGAAGTCGTAGGTGGTGAGTATACAATGGTTGTCAAATTGATTTTCCCAGATAGCGCACCTGAGTCTCAAATATCTGGTAAATATAACATGTTTGCAGCAATGACGGACACATTGTCATACTATGATATGGGTGCAGGTGTTGGCACCTTTATTGAACTTCGTTCAAATGCATTAGCTACAAATTCTTCCTGGAATTGGAATTTTGATTTTGTCAATCCAAATATTACCAATTTTAATGCGGGTTTTACTGCGGGGCAACAAAGAATTGTTGATTTAAATTGGAGTGTGGATGGAACAGGTTCGAATATCAAAAATACTATTGTTAATGTATACAAAACAGAGGATCCAATTTACTCCATAACACGAATCTCTCCTTCCCCCCAGACGAGCATTGACATCACAACACCACCTTCATTGTCAGAAGAGATAGGAATTGCTGATCCCATATCAAGTGGGTGGGAAAATGGGGCCCCATTGTTCTCATCGTTTAATATAAATAACAATTCATCGGGGACATTAACTCCTTATGTCACGGCATATGATCAAGCATGTAATTTTAGTGCTGCGGGAGGTTCTGTGGGGAATCCGAGTTTTGATTTAAATAGATGGATCTCAACCAAAGGAGGAATTCTTTTCTCCTCGGGAAGAATTTCCTATATGCCCAAGACAAATTCCAACGATTGGAATACAGGGACAGAACTAATAGGAATTGCTTCAGGTCAACATCCAGGAGTGCAAGACTTTGGTGAAGATAAAAACCCCGTATCTGTTATTAATATCATAGATAGGAATAATCAGGAGCGTACAACTAGGTTTGGAATGTTGGGAGAGAAGCTTGATAAACAGATTGAGAAACACTCGAATGATGGTACATTTAAGACAATAACCGCAATTAACCAGTGTAATACTGAAGAAAATTGTATTTTAATGACAGAAAGTTCACTAACTATTCCAGCTACAACATATAGAGGAAGGATACTAGTTCTTGCAAATAACTCTGTAAATCTTGTTCCAGATATTAAGGCGAACGACCAAACAAAAAATGGACTGATAATCTTCTCAAGCGGAAAAGTATCAATAGATGCAGAGAATTTAAGATCTACGGTTGGTAATCTAGTATATGATGAAATTGATGCATTGGTGATTTCAAATAACCAGATTACTATCCCTACAGGGACTGAAGCTACTCCAGGATCTCAACAAGATGGAGTAAAGATTATTGGTTCTTTATTATCTTTTGGAAATGAATCAAACCCAGGTGTTCTGCTCCAAAGAAACCTTGGGTTACTAAATGTTACAAATCCCGTATTGATAGTAAACTATCATCCTAAATATGCTAAAATATCGGAGATATTCTTCGGAACGGAAACAGCAATATTTAAACAAGAGGTTGGTTTTAAAAATTAACTGGACTAGAATATTGTTTTACTCTTTTTTTTCTGATAGAATCCTTTAGTTGTTAATTTAAGAAGTATAGAAATGGCAGTTAAGAAATTGAATAATTACGAAATGATGATTGCACTTAAGCCTTTGTTACCAGATGACTTGAGAAAGCAGATGCATAAAGAGTTTGTGGACAATATTAAAGGTTTCGGTGGAGAAGTATTAGATGTTGATGTCTGGGGTAAGAGATATTTATCTTTTCCAATAAAGAATCACAATGAAGCTTACTATATAGTGTACGATTTTACCGTATTTCCAGAGAACATCACCGAAATAAAGAGACAGATGCAATTGAAACAAGAAGTTTTAAGATTTATGATTGTAAGTATGGATGATACTAGTCGAATAGGGAAGGGTATAAAGAAAAAGGAAATTGAAATTTAATCTTGAATTAATAATTTTTGGATAAAGTTTTAGGTAAGTTAATTTATTATTTTTAAATAAAATGGCGTCAAGATCACTAAATAAGGTTATCCTAATTGGGAACCTAACAAGAGACCCCGAGATGAGATATACAAATTCTGGGACTCCTGTTGTAACTTTTGGCATGGCAACTAATAAGTCATGGAAGGACCAAGATGGAGAGGCAAAAGAGTTGGCTGAATTCCATAACCTTGTTGCTTGGAATAAAATGGCAGAAATTTGTCAGCAATTACTTGCAAAGGGTATGAAGGTTTACATCGAAGGTTCTCTTAACACAAGAAGTTGGGAGGCAGAAGACGGAGGGACTAGATACAAAACAGAGATTAGGGTTGAAGATATGATTCTTTTAGACAGTAAAGGTAAGCAGGGAGTTGGAATGGATGCAGTAGAGGAAAAAGGGGAGAGTGAAGAGAAGGAACCAAAAAAGAAAGCTAAAAAAGAGAAAGTTGAGGAAACTCCAGTTGAAGAAGATCAAGATCCTTTAGAGGAAGATCTTCCTTTTTAATTTAAACAAGAATAAGGAATGGCAGAGGAAGTAAAAAAAACAGATATTCAAGAAAGCAAAGTCACTTTGACTGATGTATATGATGAGAAAACCATCACTGAAGATGAGGGTTTCTCAATGCAAAAAAAGAAACCAAGAAGAAAGAGAAGAGTAATTCAAAATTTGAAATGCCCACTTTGTGAATCTGGTGTAAAAGAGGTTACATACAAAGATGTTTACCAATTAAAGAAATTCACTTCTGTAAGGGGTAAAATGATTTCTACAGAGAAATCAGGGGCCTGTCATAAACATCAGAAGCAATTGAAATCTGCAATTAAGAGAGCAAGGTATATGGCTTTGCTTCCATATGCATCTAACGAATAGGTGAATGAAATAGATATATAAAAGAGACCGAAAGGTCTCTTTTTGTTTTATTACTCGTGATATAATTAGTTATGGAAACAACAGTAAATGAGAAACCTGAAAGTTCCCAAGAATCAACACTACATGAATTAGATACGCAATACCTTTTGGATTTAGAGCAAACATTTGCAAAAGATTTACTTCAATCAGTTCAATATTCTTGGGAAGCGATACCACTAATTAAAGAGTACATCATATTATCGAGGGAGAGGTTAATTTCAGAAGGGTATGAAGAAATAGAAGAGAATATTTGGGTAGGTGAAGCTGTTTGTATCAATGAAATATCTCAAATAGAAGGTCCCTTAATTATTGGTCGAAATTCTAAGATTGGATTTTGTG